>JAESFI010000044.1_pt1 | contig 217652 bp, 179 predicted proteins | sample 9269361 | NCBI WGS metagenome assembly JAESFI01 (sample SAMN14504119, study PRJNA617095) | algae metagenome | isolation source: Brasilonema angustatum HA4187-MV1 and co-occurring heterotrophs from moss... | place: USA: Manoa Valley, Honolulu, Hawaii | collected 2009-07-20 | reverse complement strand
AAGATAATTTTGAACTCCCGGTCAATGTGATATTTTTTCTGTAACACTTCAAGTCTGCCTTACGATTGAGTACATTTTTTCCTATCTCAATCACTGTAAGGCTTTTGGGTTTCGCACCGCGAACTAGACTAATTTTGGTTATTAAACCGCCAAACCTTTTACAAACCCTTGACATTATGAGGCTTTGAGGGAATGAAACAGCCCTGCTTCTTCAGAGTTCCCTGTTCCCTGCACTTGTTGGAAGTTAAAACAACATACACCACAAGGTAGGCGCATAACATAACGAATAGACCCTAGAATAACAAGCAATCTGGCAACATTAGGCTGACAAGTCTTTAACATTTCTGCCAGAACAAAAATGATATTTTGAGGAGATCAATATGCAAACCATGCGTACTAAGTTTGTGGGTTGGATTATTGTTACTGTCATGAGTCTGTGGGCGCTTCCTTCCTTGGCGGAGGACATCGCCGTCACTGATTTGCCAAAAACGGTCACTCAAGCGATACAAAAACGCTTTCCCTCCGCGAAGCTGATTTCGGCGGAGAAAGAAAACGATAACAATCAGACTCACTATGAAGTAAAGTTCCAGAACGGGAATCAGAAGCAAAAAGTCCACGTAAGACCGAACGGATCGATATACAAAGTGGAGATTGATGACTAACCGAATCAGTGAACAGTGAACAGTAAACAGTGAACAGTAAAGAAGGGGTGGACGAGTCCGTTTCCTACCTGATAACTGATAACTGGTAACTGATAACTGATAACTGTTAAGACTCCCTACTTCGTCTCCATCCAATTGTCGCCCACTCGAACATCCACAATTAACGGTACACTCAACGACACCGCATTTTCCATGACAGACTTAATATGCGGTTGTAATTTTCCCCATTCTTCTGGTAGAACCTCAAACACTAATTCGTCGTGTACCTGTAACAATAGACGCGTTTGATAACTTTGCAAAACTTCATGCAGCTTTACCATCGCGATTTTAATAATATCAGCGCTGGAACCTTGAATGGGAGCATTGGCAGCTGCACGAAGTAACCCCGCATCTTCAGCACCTAAATTACCAAGTTTTTTCAAGTCGATATCTTCTGGGTTGTTGCCTTTGTATTTGCGTATGCTGTTGCTGGTAAAATCTAAATAACGACGACGCCCCAAAATTGTTTCTACATAACCTTGGGATATTGCCTGCTTTTTCACTCCTTCTAAATATTCAAACACTTTGGGATAGCGACTGTTAAATCGCTTAATAAATTCGTTCGCATTGGCTTTATCCACACCAGTTGATCGCGAAAACCGCAGAGAACCCATTCCATAAATCACACCAAAGTTGATCGTTTTTGCTAACCGTCGTTCGTCTGATGTGACATTTTCTTTTTCAAAAACGAGCCGCGCTGTTACAGTGTGAATGTCCTCATTTTGTTGATAAGCTTCAACTAAAACAGGCTCTTGACTCAAATGAGCCAAAATCCGTAACTCGATTTGTGAGTAATCAGCAGCAACCATCAACCAACCAGATTGTGGCACAAATGCTTTACGAATCTGGCGACTAAAAGCAGTGCGAATGGGGATGTTTTGTAAATTCGGATCAGAAGATGACAACCTACCAGTAGATGTTACCGTTTGGTTAAAACTCGTATGTACTCTGTGAGTATCCGGACGAACTAATTTTGGCAGAGAATCTACATAAGTTGATTTCAACTTCGATAAGGTACGATACTCAACAATGGCATCAATAATTCCAGTTTCATCAACTTCTCGCAATCTTTCCAATGTCGCAGCATCTGTAGAATAACCCGTTTGAATTTTACGAGAATACTTTGTGCTTAACTCTAATTTTTCAAACAAGATTTTGCTCAATTGTTTGGGGGAACCCAAGTTGAATTTTTCCTCAGCAATGTTATAAACTTCTTCTTCAAACTTGGCTAAATCTGTTTCTAACTGCTGCGAAAGTTCTTGTAGGTACGCTGTATCTACAGAAATTCCCTGGTATTCCATCTCAGCTAAAACTGGTTCTAGTGGCTGTTCCACATCCACGAGTAGTTTATACAAAGCTGGAATTTTCTCAAGTTCCTCTCGCAATTTTGCCACGAGTTGGAATGTGACATAAACATCCATACCGCAGTAATCTGCGACGCTGGGAATATCCAAGTCAGCGATGGTTTTCCCTTTTGGAACCAAATCTGTATAACTTTTTGCCGTTAAACCCAAGTAACCCTGAGCCAAATCACTTAGATTATGGTTACTATCGGGATTTCGGACATAACTTGCTAGCATGGAGTCAAAGACAACTCCCGCCAACTTAACTCCTTGACACCGTAGAACTAAGCGGTCAAATTTAGCATTTTGCAAAGCCTTGGGATAATCAGCACTTTCTAAAATTGGACGTAGTGCTTTTAAGGCAAAATCTTTGTTTAAATTGTCCCCGACTTTGTGACCAAGTGGTATGTAAGCCATCTCATCTGGTTCCCTTCCCCAGCAACAGCCAATTCCCACCAACTCAGCGTCTCGTGGTTCTAAATCAGTCGTTTCAGTATCCCAAGCAACGGGATGCTGAGTGTCGGTGAATTTTTGCAGCAGCTTTACCAATTCGGTGAGTTGTTCTGCGGTGTTAATGATGCGTGGTTTTATTACAGAAGTTGGAGGTTGTTGTTGATTTGCTGTATCATTGAGAGTAAAAAACCATAAATCATCATCTTCGTTATCTGTGCTTGGCTTAAGTTGAGTGCTGAGTGATTCGTTTGTTTCTGTTTCTGGTGTTTCTTCAATTTCCCCACCAAAACGTTGCTGAAGTTCGTTAATTTTGCCTAAAAAAGATTTTAATTCTAGCTTTTCTAAAATAGGTGTTAAGACACTGGAATCAAACCCTTTAAGAATGCAGTTTTCTAAATCGACTTCTAAAGGAACATTAAGGACTATCTCCGCTAATTTACGAGAGTTCTCAGCATCCTCTTTTCCTACTTCTAGCTTTGTGTGAATTGCGCCTTTGATTTCATGCAATGAAGCATAAATTCGCTGCACTGACTCGTACGTGTTCAGCAACCGCACTGCTGTTTTTTCGCCAATTCCCCTGACACCAGGGATATTATCTGATTTGTCACCGCAAAGAGCTTTATAATCAACGATCTGTGATGGTCTAATACCTAGTTTTTCTTTAACTTGTTCTGGACCAAATTCAGTAAGACTTGCTTTAGAAACTTTTAAGGCGTCTGGGCTAAAATACAGAACACTGATTTGTTTTTCAGTGTCGATGAGTTGAAATAAATCGCGATCGCCACTGACAATTTTGACTTGATATCCAGCCGCCGTTGCTTGCTGTGCTAAGGTTCCCAACACATCATCTGCTTCGTAACGAGCAGCAGTGACGATTTTCAGGTTGAAAGCATCCAGCAACTCGTGTAGATTTTTCAGATCTGGAATAAAATCTTCTGGTGTTTCTGGACGGTTTGCTTTGTATCTATCATCTGCTTCGTGACGGAAAGTTGGCAAACCTAAATCAAAGGCGATCGCCATTGCTTGTGGCTGTTGAGTCGCCATCACCTCCAACAAAGATTTGAGAAAGCCAAAACACACGCTTGTGGGAATTCCCGTTTTTGTCCGTAATCCGCCGTCTCTTCCTTTGGCAAAAGCGAAGTACGAACGAAAGGCGAGGGAGTGTCCATCCACTAGGATAAATGTGGGAGAAGTAGTCGTTAAGGAATCGGAAGCCAACTGGTTTTTTGGTGTTGTTTGGGACATAAACCTATTTTAGCCAGCGACTTGGGCTACGAATCCGACCTATAGAGAGAATTAAGCTATTTGCTTGGCTTGCTTTTGGCGACGGTGACGCAATTGTAACACCACACCAACTCCTCCCATACCCAAAAGTGCGATCGCACTTGCATCTTCTGGAACAGTTGCTACATTGTCCCTACCTAAATCAACCAAGAAAACAACGTCGTTGAAGTCGCGATCAGCTGTTAAAAAACCATTTCCATCAGATTTAAAACCTTTTGGTCCATACAAATCCTCAAAACCCACCAACAGATAACCATCCATTTCATAAGCCACTAGATGATCCAGTTTGTCTGGATTTTGAGTAGCATCTGCGCCGTAAACATAGCCGTTAGGATTGTTAAACCCATCTGCTTTCAGAAAGAAATTGAGTTTAGTTCCAGCTCCTTTTGTGCCTAAATCAACATAGTCTCCGATATTTAAAACGCCATTCTCTTTCCCTAGCTGACATGCTGAATTAGCGCCATTTGATGTATTACAAGAAATATTGTCAAAAACCAATCCTTTTTGGTAGTCAGAACCGTTGATAGCTTCATAAGCCAACTGGTTCTTATAGCCAGCACCCTCATTTAAGAACCAAACGCGAATATTTTGATCATTTTTTACAATCAGTTTTCTGGGGTCTAGTTTATTTAATTTGTCTTCAGGAATTGCAATTCTTTCCTGTTGCACATATTGCTGGAACTCGGTAATTCGAGATTGGAATCCTGAATCATCGGTTGATTTCTCTTTAACTTCATAGGGTGTCAGGTTCTCCCAAGTAAATGTGGCAGCGCCTGCAGGACTGACAGCAGAAAATACACTTGTGATAGCAGCTGTTGCAGCAAAAAGTCCTGTTATTTTTTTTCTAATCATATAAAATTTTTATTTTTTTGTCTTGGAAAATACTCTGTTGTTTAGGCTCTAATATCGATCAGTTCGAGAAAAAATAAAACGATCTTAATTGGGCAGACAATTACACAGCAACACTTCCCCTAACTAGAACGAACTATCCGTTTGAGGAACTCTACCCAACACCAGCTGAAAGGTTTTCTGGGGTTGCGACTGCCTACTTAAACTGAAATTTCTTCTGTTCTGAACTATATTAGTTTGGAATCCAAATCTTTTTTGAGTAATGGAACATGAGTTCATTCTTTTATATCTTAGGTTTTGATTGAGTGACTAGAGTATTTTCCGAATATTTTTTATTGTCTTGATAAAAAATATTGTTCCTGTCAAATTTGAGATTTTTTTCATGTTGAGACTCAATCACGCAATATTCTCTATAAGCAAAAATATGAGATCAATGGTTGAAAGTATTGCTGATCATTTTCATGCTATGAAAATGATTTCTATCATGACTTACTCAAACTATATAAGTAGTAGCTCGTAAGTGGAAATAATTCTATATAGCATTTACCATATACTAATCACAGTTTCATCTGTATATCTGTGTAAAAATTTGTTCACAATGACGAGATGAATTCATTTGTATTCTCTTGTTAGTCCTGTTTACTCTTACTCGCCCTTCGGCTACGCTCAGGGCAAGCCTCTACAGCGTGATAGCCTGTTAATCTCTATATTGGAACTTCAATATTCACTCATCAATTATGCATAAAGTGTCTGCCACAGAATTGGCATTACCTGGCATTGGGGATACATCTACTTTTGACATTCAACTGCTGGTTGTAGATATCGATGGCACAATCGCAGGAAAATCTAACAGCATCAGCACAGCCGTGAAGCAGGCAATTGTTGCAGCACAAGCACGGGGTATTCAAGTGGCGATCGCCACTGGTCGTATGTATCGTTCCGCTTTGCGCTTTCATCAAGAAATTGGCTCAACCCTGCCATTATTAGCTTACCAAGGGGCTTGGATTCAAGACCCAGCTACCCAAAAAATTCATCGCCATTTGCCTGTTTCCCGAGAGTTAGCACACAAGCTTCTAGACTATTTTGAACAACCAGAGTTACGAACGCTCTTATCTGTTCACTTCTATATCAATGATCAGCTTTATGTCCGTGAAATAACCAGGGAAACAGAAATTTACGCAGAACGTAGTGGAATTACCCCTATTGCTGTGGGAGACTTACGCCAAGTCACCAGCAATGAACCCACAAAAATTTTGGCATTGTGCGATGACATAAATATCATTCAACAGTTACTGGGAAATTTGCGCGGCCAATACACCCCAGCCGAACTATACCTCACCACATCTGTTGCCACATTTTTTGAAGCGACTAACCCTTTTGTCAACAAAGGCACTGGGGTACGTTACTTGGCCGAAGAATTACTGGGACTGCAAAGAATTAATGTCATGACCATTGGTGATAACTTCAATGACGTGGAAATGTTGGAGTATGCTGGTATAGGTGTAGCGATGGGTAATGCACCAGCAGCAGTGCAAGCTAAAGCCCAGTGGGTAGCTCCTGACGTAGAGTGTGATGGAGCTGCAGCCGCGATTGAGAGATTTTTACTGTGTTAAAAGTAGTTAGTAGTGGGTAGTCAGAGGGGATTTTGTCTGTATAACCGTGACTTCCACTCACTAGGGATAAAATCAGAAAGAGCACCGACGACTGGCCGTGTTTCGTCTCGGTGCTCCTGCTGGTTCGCTCCTCACACATTGGATAGTATACCCAAGGAAATATGGCGAGTCAATGATTGTTAAAAAAAGTTTATTTTTTGGGAGATTTTCTTGTTTATACTTCGTAGAGAGCAAAAAAACCTAATTTTTCTTCCAACACAAACTTCAACACAGACTGTGTAGCCAAAGCCAATCCTATTTTGGCTTGAGCGAGTTCTGGCGAGGCAGTTTTCACCTCGCCGAAAATCCGGCATTTACACCAAAAAGTTTCAAAAACTCGACTTAAATCTAACGCAGCTTTTTCCCAATTAACTGAGTCGTCAAAATCAGAACCCTCTACTTTATCTACCACTCGTACTAACTCATTGATCAGGAGATAGGAAGCTGGGTGATTGAAACGCAGTTTTTCATCACTGTTCAGCCAAGGAATAGGATTGGGAGTAAAAATGCTTGACAAAAGGTTTTGCTTGACATTATCACCCTCATCAACATTTGATTCCCTCAGTTTAATCAATCCCTCGTGAACACCCAGTCGTAAGAGCGAGCAGCAGCGTGCATGAGCATATTGAACAGTGAATAAGGAAGCAGAGTTTGGGGAAGAAAAGGGAGAAGAGGAAATGGAGCTCTTAATGGGGTGCTGGGGGGAAAAAGAACCAATGGACATTCTTTCTTCCTGCTCAGAGCTCAGAGATCCCTGCTCCTTGTCCCCTGTTCCCTGCTCTTTGCTCTTTGATCCCTGCTCAATAACTCCCCCTACAGTAAGATTCTGCAACCAATCAGCTAAGAGGGAATGAGTCAGTTCCAAGTGAATCCAACCAGGGGAAACGACTTGAACTTTGAAATCTTTGTCATAGTTTGTTGAAATATGAGAGGTAATGCCATTTGCAATCTCTATAGCGGGATATTTTTCAAATTTCGCCAGCCGCAAAGCTATACCTGAAATATAAACAATTGTCTCATTATATCCACCCTGAGATAGAGGAATTTTTATGTCTTTTGTGCGTTCACTATGCAGAAAATTAGCATAAGTACTTAAAGCGATTGCTAATTTGCTGCTTACTAACTGTTTTATTGCTTTATACTTAGGTTGGTGTAATTTATATTGCAAAAATATTTAAGTTATATTACTCTTGACATAATGTCTTCAATATTTGTCATCTGTCTAAGGAAATAAGTTAAATTTACGGAAAGAAAAATTAGAATTGTGCAAAATTTAATTAAATTAGAGTAAATTTTACTACCTTAATTGTACAGTAAGAAGTATAACAAAAGAGTAGGAGCTACGCTTTCTACCTTTTGGATGAGTGGTACAGTTAGGTTTAATGCCTCTTGTGCCGACATCAAAGACACTCCTTGCACCTTTTTATGACGTCTTTGTCTTCCGCCGAACGCTCTTTGTTACCTATGCAATCTCCATCCTCTTTCTCTGAGGCATCACGTCCTTTTTTGACTTGGCAACGAATTCTTGATTGGGCTCAGGAACACTACCGCTGCCGCACCTTTAGCAAAGATGAGCGCATTCCAGCCCGAGCTGGATTGCTGTACTTGGTGCAAAGGGGTGCGATCCGTATGGTGGGAACCGCCCAGGTAAGTGCAACTGCAAGTCAGTTAACATCTCGACGCATCAATAGAACTCCCGAAGAAGCTTTCTTAGGGTTTGTTGGTGCAGGGCAACCGTTTGAAATTGTTGCCCAGTCACCATTCACGCTCCAGGCTTATGCCCATGTAGACCAAACTGCTGTACTGTGGATGTACTGGCACGATTTGGACAATTGGCCTCACTTCCGCCGCGAAGTCATGGATGCCTTTAGGTATCAGCACCAGCGCAAGCTGCTGTGGCTGAGTGCCTTGGGACAACGACGCACGATTGACCGACTCCTAGGATTCCTCACATTGTTGATTGAGGAATATGGAGAACCGTCAATGAGCGATACCGACCCAGATGTGATTCGCGGTTATTGCCTGCCTTTCCCCCTCACCCATGCCCAAATTGGCAGCGCGATCGGTTCGACTCGTGTTACCGTCACCCGCTTGATGGGTAAATTGCGTCAACGTGGCTTAATCCTTACTCAAGGCGACAATCTGATTTGCTTGCCAGCAGAGTCAATTAACAGAGGTAACTAAGCTCACACCGGATGCAGTGGACAGCGAATTTTAAGAAACCCTGCAAGGGTCATGAATTCGATATCCCTGCACAAGCTGGCAGTAAGTTGGCAAAAGGGATACCCACTTGCTGCTGAAGTTGACAATCTGTTTGACCACCACAAACAGATTGCACACAATTAGGTACTTTCCATTTTGGAAAGCCTCAATGTTCAATTTTCTTGTGCCCTTACCAGAACATTTAGAAGGGAGGACAAATGATTCTTGGTAAGGATCAAGGAATTGCCCAAGTATGCTGCTACAAAGGCAAAGGTTAAGTAGAATATTGAGGAAAAATCTTCGAGGCACAAGTGTAGTAAATGCGACTTTTGACTACCAGCCACTTTTTTTGCAGGGCTTGGGTGGAAGTGGGGACAAACTCCACATTAGGGAAGAAAAACGTCACCACCCAAAACGCCCTGCATAAATTGTTTGACATTAGAACTTATACCAATTCAAAAGGCGTGGCGTTAGCCATAGGGTAGCAACTGCCGTTAGCGTAGCGAGACCGGAGGTCTTCCCCGTTCGCCTTTGGCGTGCCGTAGGCATAGGGTGTACGCAGTTCATGATGGCTACTTAGTAAAAAATTTGAGAACATATTTCAGCTAGATACAGACATTTTAAACGGCAAGACGGGCAAGCAAAATGCAAAGATTGCACCGTTAGGAAATCGATTTTCTGCCCAGATTTTGCCGCTATGCGCTTCTATGATTTGACGAGTTAAATACAACCCCAAGCCAGAACCTTTGGCTTGGCGATCGCTGTGTCCCTGATAAAACCGCTTAAAAAGGTTTGGCAGTTCTTCTGACTTTATGCCTGGTCCAGTATCTATAACTTTAGCAGTTTGATAAGAGGAACCTGCTTCTAACACAACCTCCACTTTGCCACCGCGAGGAGAGTGGTTGATAGCATTAGTCAGAAGATTAGTAAATACCCGTTGCAGTTGCAAGGCATCACCATGAACCCAAAGGAACTTGCGAAAGTCTGACTCACCGTAGTTGCAGGAAATATGAACGCGACGACTGGAAGCAAGTTCGGTCAAAGTTATTGCCACATCTTCAGCAATTTCAACAAGATTAACAGGTGCTAACTGTAGCTTTAACCCCTCCATATCGTTGCGGTAGACATCCAAGAGCGTTTCTACCATCTGCAAACTAGTCTGGTGGCTCTTAATCATCGTTGTTAAAACTTTTTTCTGGGCTGGAACAACAGAGCCAAAATTTTCTCGTTCAAACGCCTGTAATGTCTCAAGGGCTCCCAATAGAGGAGTTTTCAAGTCATGAGTTAGGGTAGAGGCAAAGTCTTCTCGCACACTCGCTAACTTCTTTTGTGCGTGAAGTTTTGCTTGTTGTTTTAAGAGTGCTTCTTGATACAGACGATTGCGATCGCCCAAAATACCTGTCACTATTAATGCTAAGACTGCAATCAATCGACTAGCAATTGTGGAAGCTCTAACAGGAAGGATACCTGGAACCCATACGTTCAGAATCGTTAGAATGCAAGCAACTAGAGTCAGTTGTAGCGTTGCCATTCGACTCAGACGAGCATTTGCTATCATAATTGGACCGATATAAAGGTAACCAAACACATAGTCTGGTGGAGTAGAGAACTCCAATAGAACCACAATCGTAAATAGTCCAATAATTATCCAAGATGTTCTCAAGCGCGGGTTGTTTTTATGGCTTACAAGTTTGAGCACCGACATCTCGAGATGGAACATAAAAGCTGTGTGTCAAGTATAACAAATCTCTTCAAAACCTAGTTACTTTTGACTAAAAATAATTGTTTATTTTATATTTTTAACTATCTATATTTGCAGATATAGACTTCATCTAAACGCGCTAAACGTTTATCGTTCTCAAGAGATATATGCTAATGGATAGAATTCATAAATAATTATATCTTGTAAGTTTTGAAGAAAAGTTTGATAATAAGAAATCTGAGAAGCACCTATAAAACATAGGGTGCTAAGTGATTATGAGAGAAAATATAATTTTCTATAGAACGATTAGGCTAAAATCCATTGGAACTTATGTTTATTACTGGAAAGCGGCTGTTACAGGTGTATTTACATTAGCGTTGATTTTAGGCTTTCCCTTTGAGTATGCTCCTAGTTAAATCACGGTTCAAAACCTGTTCAAACTTCTATATACGGATAGATTTTTTCTTTGTCAATTCCTGACAACAGACTAGACAGCAAATTTCAAGTATAAAGACAAAAATTGAGGAAAGTAAAGGAGTAAGAAGTGGTGTCGTGAAATAAATGAAAAAACGCTGTCAATGTGAAAAGATCAAACTTAATTAATTTATTGATGCTGGAGTTAGACTAACTCATGCTAGAAGGATGGATTCAAATTGCATTAACGCTACTGATTGTAGTCGTGATAACTCCCTTTTTTGGGCGATACATGGCGCGTGTCTTTCAGGAGCAAAGGACGTTTCTCGACCCGATTTTGAACCCAGTTGAGCGCATGCTTTACTCCGCAATTGGCGTTTCTGCCAAGGAGGACATGACGGGTTGGCAGTATGCGCGGGCAATTTTGTACAGCAACATTGTCATGGGGTTGCTCATCTTCTTCATGATTATGAATCAGGGATGGCTACCGCTCAACCCCACCAAAATAAGTGCCCCAACTTGGGACACAGTAGTACACACCACCATTTCCTTCATTACCAATACCAACCAGCAGCACTATTCTGGTGAAACTTACTTGAGTTACGCCAGCCAAATGTGGGGACTGGGGTATCATATGTTTACCTCGGCTGCAACAGGTATAGCGGTGGCGATCGCCTTTATTCGCGGGTTGACAGGCAGACCATTGGGCAACTTCTACGTAGATCTGATTCGCTCAATTACGCGGATTTTACTACCCATTAGTATTGTGGGGGGAATCATTATGATCGCGGCTGGTGTTCCGGAAACACTGGCAGGCCCAGCTGTGTTTGCCACTTTAGAAGATCCTAATATCAGTCAGGCGATCGCTCGTGGTCCAGTTGCCCATTTTGAAATCATTAAGGAACTAGGCGAGAACGGCGGCGGCTTTTTCGCCATCAACTCAGCACACCCCTTTGAAAATCCAAATGGTTTGACCAATCTCATCCAGCTTGTCGCCATCATCTCGATACCCACTTCGCTGATTTATACTTATGGCATCATTGCTAACAACGTCAAGCAAGCTTGGTTGGTATATAGTATACCGTTTGCCATTCTAGTGGTCTTTGTCATTATTACAGCGATTGGTGAATATAACGGTAATCCTGCGGTAAACGCCTTGTTGGGAAGTCAGCAACCGAACCTAGAGGGTAAGGAAGTTCGATTTGGTTGGGCACAATCAGCTCTGTATGCTGTGTTCACAACTGCCACTATGTGCGGTGCGGTCAATAGCTTGCATGATTCATTTATGCCTAGTGGTGGTTTCGTCACCCTTTCCAATATGTTTCTCCAGATTGTGTTTGGAGGACAAGGTACGGGAACCGCTTATTTGTTTGCTTACCTAATTCTGGCAGTATTCGTTACAGGTCTGATGGTAGGAAGGACACCGGAATTTCTGGGACGCAAAATTGAAAAGCGTGAGGTAGTGCTTGCCAGTTTCTTGCTTCTGATGGTTCACCCAATCGCCATTCTGATTCCAGCAGGAATAACCCTAGCATTCCCCGATCAACTAGCAGGAATCAGTAATCCTGGCTTCCACGGTTTTGCTCAAGTCATTTACGAATATGCCTCAGCTGCAGCCAACAACGGGTCTGGGTTTGAAGGCTTAGGCGATTCACAACCGTCTCCAATAGCGATCGTAACAGGAGCAAAAACCACGGTAACTGCCTTGTGGTGGAACCTGAGTACTTGCTTTAGTCTCCTCGCAGGACGCTATATCCCAATCATAGGTTTATTGTTGCTTGCTGATAGTATGTCGCGCAAGCAATCTGTTCCCTTTACAACTGGTACATTGCGAACCGATACCAAACTGTTTACCAGCGTAACCGCTGGTGTCATCCTGATTTTGGGCGCACTCACGTTCTTTCCAGTCCTAGCATTTGGACCAATTGGCGAAGCCTTCCAAATTGCTAAAGGTATTGGCTAACAGTAATCAGTGAACAGTGAACAGTGAATAGAGTCAGCGATTTCTTGACCCCCCTGCTAACTGGTAACTGCTAACTGGTAACTGCTAACTGATAACTGCTAACTGATAACTGACAACTGATAACTGACTAATGTATGCGAAGCACTACTGACCAATCTACGTCTTCCCGTTCACCTCGTGTTCCCCAAGGAAGCCGTGACTCGCGTAGGCACACCCCCAAGGCAGATATGCGGGGATTGTACCAGAGGGCGATTCGGGAGTCGTTCGTCAAACTCAATCCTCGAACTGCCGTCAAAAACCCAGTCATGTTTATCGTCTGGGTAGGAACGATTGTCACCTTCCTAGTGACCGTTGATCCCAATTTATTTGGCACCGTACAGGCAGATATCAATCAGCAACGCCTGTTAAACGGGTTGATTACCTTGATTCTATTTTTCACAGTTCTGTTTGCGAACTTTGCGGAAGCCGTAGCTGAAGGACGCGGAAAGGCACAAGCAGACTCGCTCAAAGCAACGCGTTCAGACACCGTTGCCCGCAAAATGCTGCCCGACGGTTCCATTAAAGAAGTCAACTCCACCGAACTGCGGCGAGGTGATTTGGTAAAGGTGAGTGCTGGTAACATGATTCCTGCTGATGGGGAAATCACTCAAGGCATCGGTTCGGTAGATGAGTCTGCCATCACCGGAGAATCCGCCCCTGTACTAAAGCAACCAGGCACGGACATTGCCAGTTCGGTGACGGGAGGTACGCGGTTGCTGTCTGACGAATTAACGATTCGGATTACAGCCGATCCAGGTCAAGGCTTTATTGACCGCATGATCGCCTTGGTAGAGGGAGCAGAACGCACCAAAACTCCCAATGAAATTGCGCTGACAGTGCTGCTTGCTGTACTGACGCAGGTGTTTGTGATTGTGGTATCAACGATTCCACCGTTTGCGGGTTATATTGCAAACTTTATTAGCACTGTTTATGGAGCTGAAGCAGGAAACAGTTTACGCGCTGGTGCTAGCATTGCCATCCTGATCTCACTGCTGGTTGCTCTGATTCCCACCACAATTGGTGGTTTGCTGAGCGCCATTGGTATCGCTGGGATGGACAGAGTTGCCCAGTTTAACGTGATTGCCACTTCCGGACGAGCCGTAGAAGCATGCGGTGACATCAACTCGTTGGTGCTAGATAAAACAGGTACCATCACCTTAGGAAACCGGATGGCTGATGAATTTATTCCTCTCAATGGTCATTCCCTCGAAGATGTAGCGCGAATATCCCTAGCAGCCAGTGTGTTTGATGAGACACCAGAAGGTAAATCAATCGTGGGACTGGCAGAAAGGCAGCGAGTTGGGGTAGACTTTGATACTAGTAAGGCAGAGGGAGTAGAGTTCTCCGCGAAAACCCGCATGAGTGGTACCGATTTACCCGATGGCAAACAAGTTCGTAAAGGCGCAGTGGATGCAATTAAGGGGTTTGTCCGTTCCCGTAACGGCAATGTTCCTAGTGATTTAGACGCAGCTTATGAAAGAGTTTCCCGGTTAGGAGGGACACCGTTAGCCGTCTGCTTTGAGAACGATCTCTATGGCGTTATTTACCTCAAAGACATTGTGAAACCAGGTTTGCGCGAACGGTTTGACCAACTCCGGCGGATGGGGGTTAAAACTATCATGCTCACAGGTGACAACCGCATTACGGCTGAGGTTATAGCTCAAGAGGCGGGAGTTGATGATTTTATCGCAGAAGCTACCCCAGAAGACAAAATTGAAGTGATTCGCTCTGAACAAGCCGAGGGCAAGTTGGTAGCTATGACTGGGGACGGTACCAACGATGCCCCGGCGCTAGCACAAGCAAATGTCGGTGTGGCGATGAACTCTGGGACACAAGCCGCCAAAGAAGCTGCGAACATGGTGGACTTGGACTCTGACCCCACCAAGCTAATTGATTTGGTGACAATTGGTAAACAACTGCTGATTACCCGTGGGGCATTAACAACCTTCTCAATTGCCAACGATATTGCTAAGTATTTCGCCATCATTCCCACTATTTTTGCGGCGGCTGGAATTGGTGCACTAAATATCATGGGATTAAAAAGTGCCCAGTCTGCCATTCTCTCGGCGCTGATTTACAACGCCCTAGTTATCCCAGCACTCATTCCCATAGCTTTAAAAGGGGTGAAGTTCCGCCCTCTGACAGCAGATCAACTGCTACGACGCAATATCCTTATCTACGGTCTTGGCGGTATAATTGCTCCCTTTATAGCCATCAAATTGATTGACCTCATCCTGCCGTTCTCCTGAGCGCTTAGCGATCAGCAATCAACTTTTCCTACTATTAATAACAAACTATTAGCAAACCCCTGCTATGAAACCTGTTCGCATACAACGTATTATTCCATCACCCCAAATCTCTGACTCTGTATTTGAAACAGCGATTGAAATCTGGTCTTCTGCCAAGAGACAAAAGCTGCCGTTGTATTTATTTTTGGGGATGTGTTTTAACTTAGTGGTTGCGCCTGTGGTTTACGCTGCCACTAATGAAACATTTTCTCGCAACCAAGCTTGGGCATTGGGACTGTTAGGACTGGTGACGGTTGGTCTTTCTATCTATCTGTTTTTCGTGATGTTTGTACCGGAGAAATTCTGATGAGTTTTGCACGTGATGCAGGTAGAGCCGTTCGTTCTACCATAGTCCTTTGGGTGATTACAGCTATAATTTATCCATTTTTTATGATTGCTTGTGGGCAGATTTTGTTCCCGTTTCAGGCAAATGGCAGCTTGGTTCAAAATCGTCAAGGCAAAATTATCGGTTCTGCATTGATTGGTCAACCTTTTACTTCGGATCGCTACTTCAATAGTCGCCCCAGTACCACCAGCTACAGCACTGCTGACCCGAAAAAGGATGAAGCTGGTGTTCTCAAAACTGGAATATCTGGTGCGAGCAACTTGGCTCCTAGTAATCCAGACTTACTCAGTCGTATTAAGGGCAAAAATGACCCCGACCCCAAAAAACAAACTGAAGGTGACCTCAATCGACTCAAAAAAGCAGGTGTGCAACCTACTGCCGATTTAGTCTACACCTCTGGTTCCAGTCTTGATCCACACATCAGCCTCGAAGCTGCTAAGGCGCAAATTGCACGCGTGGCAAAAGTGCGAGGACTCCAGGCGAATCAGCTCGAAACCTTGATTGCTCAAAATACCGATGGTCGCTTTCTGGGCATCTTTGGTGAACCAGGAGTCAACATATTGAAGCTGAATCTAGCTTTGGATGTATTGAAACCCTCAATTTCGTGAAAAAAATCGAGAAATAAGAGCATCAGGGGATGGAAAGTCTAGGAAAGAACCGTTCCTTGTACTTATCCTTTATTCTTTGCAAATGAGAATTGACCAACCACGATTTCTATGAGCGACTGTCTTCCTTCCACCCACCAATCCTTTCAGCCTTTGGAGGATGGTAGTATTTCCTCCCCTGGTGAGTATAATTCGCTGCTCAAAAACCGCTACCATATCCTCAAACCCCTTGCGACAGGAGGATTTAGTAAAACTTTTCTCGCTGTCGATGCTAATCGTCAGGTAGAAAACGAATTCTGCCTGATCAAACAATTGTTTCCACATCACCAAGCTGTTCACCATCACCAGAAAGCAAGAAAACTATTTCACCAGGAATCTGTACTTTTAGCAGAACTTGGTAAGCATCCCCAGATTCCCCAATTGTTAGACTCCTTTGAGCAGGATGGACAGCAGTATTTAGTCCAAGAATGGATTGACGGAGAAACTTTGGAAGAGGAATTGGCGCAAGAAGGAGCATTCAATGAAGCTGAAATTCGGCAATTACTCTTGGAGTTATTACCTGTTTTGCAGTTTGTTCATGATCATCAGGTGATTCACCGCGACATTAAACCAACAAACATTATTCGTCGCCGTAATCATGGTCAACTGATGTTAGTAGATTTTGGGGTTGCGAAGTATTCTGCTAACATAATTGCCGAAAAAACTGGAACCACTATTGGTAGTGCTGAATACGCAGCACCTGAGCAAGTAAAGGGCAAACCTGTTTTTGCCAGCGATCTTTACAGCCTGGGTGTCACTTGCTTGCATTTGCTCACACTGATGTCGCCATTTGAACTGCATGATTGTAATGAAGATGCTTGGATATGGCGCTCATATTTGACCACACCAATTAGCTCTTCTCTAGAGCAGGTTTTATGCAAGTTGCTACAAAGAGCAACCAAACAACGCTATCAATCCGCTAAAGAGGTTCTGGCAGACTTGAATGATTTGCCAAAACACATCGTTTTTCCATCAAAGCCACCTGCAAAACCAAGCACAGACAATCACGATTTTTACTTCGGGTTTAGTCTTAAAGAAGATCTACCTGCTTCAATAATTCCATATGCTACAGCACTAAATATTCACTCCATCGATTCTGTCAAAATTTTTGACCCCCAGACTCAAGCTTGGTATTACTTGAGTGGCAAAATCGAAGCAAAAAATGTTGTCCGGAAAGTAGCTACATTTCTACATCCATGTCTAGCAGAGGCTGCGGCTACACCAACTCTTGGAAATCAAAGGTCTCAAGCAGTTTCAGGCAATATACTCTGGAGAATTTTTACAGCAATTAGTGTTACTTACGTTGCTTTTTTGATTATTGCTTGCGTCACCGGAATTCAATCACACTTGACGAATGCTACTTGGAAAGTAGAAAACTTGAGGACGAAAGTGAGATGACTCTTATCAACGTTGATGTGCAAATTATTTACAAACTTTCCACTTTGAGTGCGCAATCCCTTTACGTTGCAAGTATTTCCCAGACGACTGACTCTAGCCAACCCAAGTTAACTGGGCAGACTGACCATAGTACAAGCTTTTTTATAGGATTTTTCTTGATTTTCGTGGTCATCGGTTTTCTCTTAGGATGTTTTTTGAAATACAAAAGATATCAAAAACTATGTACTAAGCTACAGGCCGAATTTCTTAAAGAAGTTGAAACTTTAAACAAAATAGAAAAGATGACGCCTGAGATTGATGAGAAGATTAAGTCTCAAAAGAACCAGTATGTTGAAACTTTAGAAAAGATATGGAAGATGAAGCCTTAAAGTCAAGAGATTGATTGACATGGGACAGTATGAGGAAAATAGAAAAATGCTGCTAGTGGTTTTGTCTCTTATAGCGACATTACAGGCTTTGGTATCAATGATGATGGTGAAGTTTGGAGCTACGGAGTTGGGGTAGCACTGCCAGACTTAGGTAACAAAGGGAACGTTTTAGGAGTTTTTGCAGGTGCCGAACCTTACTTAGGAAGTCTCAAGGGTGATAGACCGTACCACATTGAAGGCTTCTACAAGTATCGACTCAATGACAATATTTCTATCACCCCTGGTGTCATTTGGTTAACCAATCCTGGTCAAAGTGTCAACAACAATAGTGATGCGGTGATTGGTACGCTCAGAACGACCTTCACTTTCTAAAGGTTTAAAGAGAGTTTGAAGTTTTACTTCATCTGACAAAACTGAACGCATTGGATAGGGGTGATGGACAACTCTTATAAATAGAGGTTTTTAATATGTATAATTCTGATTTTTTCCGACTTTATCTATTAACAGAAAATAGTTTTAATCAGACAAACCTGATGTTAGCCAAAGTGGAAAGGGCAACAGATAATACCACAACAAAACCGCATATCGAACTTATGCCCCATTACCCACACTTGGTTGCTCCTATTTGCTTAATCATTCTTTGGGCAATTACCGTTTTTCTTTTTCTATCAAATTTCAGGAAGTTTCAAAAAAATCGCAAAGCAATTACCAACCACTACCAACAATTTCGTTGTTGGAACTGTCGATATTTTCAAGACAACCATTATCTGAATTGTGCGGTACACCCTTCTATTGTTTTAACGAAAGACGCGCTCAATTGTCCTAACTTCTGGTCTAAGACTAGCATAACCAAACCGGAATCTACCGATGATCATCTGTGCTGATACCTATATCGCCTTTCCTCTGTATAGCTCTCACGCATCAAGTGTTTAATTTATATCTAGTGACGACAACGCCCTGATGACTGTATCATATCGTGCCTCAATATCCTCTCGATCCAATTCCTCCAATAAGTTGTGACTGCCGCGTCTAATCATGTTGGCATGACGCAACAGCGGCGCACGGTTCTTTTTGTTATGAGTGCACTCAGCAATAGTCGCGATCACCTCCAGCAAGCGGATTGTGACAGCCACGTCTTGTCGCCCGTACTGTCGAATCTGGTGAAAGGCATCATCAACTAATCCTGCAAACGTCACCTGATTAGTAACTAGGCGGAGGTTGTTGTTGTCATCGTAGCAGTAGGGGGACGGGAAATCTCTTGCAGCCAGACGGCAGAGTGCTGCACTGAGTTGGTCAATACACCGGATTGCTGTAAACGGATCGTTGACAGCAGGGGAAATCGCACGAATGGCGATCTCGACTAGCTGCTTAATGGAGAACTCTACATCCTGGAACGCAGTGCGTTCTCTACCCAAAATAAATGCATGATTGATCTGTTTGGTGAGCTTTCGATTCACACGTTCAGGGGGCAAAATCCTAACCAACTCGCTACCTCGTATAATAAACTTGCCTGGGCGGTGCTTAAAATACAACAGAAGGTCTTTGGATTTGGCGATATTCATCAAGTGGTCGTAATCAATTGCCCGAATATAACCGCTACCAGTCGCCAAGATTGGGTAAGCTTGTTGGTCGAAACCCGTTGGGATTTTCTCAACAAGTTGCCGCTTGTGTTCCGGGTGACGATTTCCCCGATTTTCAGAGAATAGGTCATCAATATTAGATTCCAGTTCCTCACTAATCTCCCTAATGATGTGCCACGCATGAATCGAGGTTGAGGCGTGGTGGATGAAGTAGATTAGAACAATGATACTAGCGATCGCCAGCAGGATGGCGACTGTGATTGAAATTTTTGGCACAAACGGTTGCTCTCCATCAACATGGACACTCCGCAGCACCAGCAAACAGTAGATAAACGTGCCGATGAACGTGCCGAGTACGAACTGAAATCTTATATCCTGCATAAAATTTCGCAGTACTCGTGGACCGAACTGTTGGGAAGCCAGCGTGAGGGCTACGAGCGTGACTGAGAAGACGGTACCAGCGACGGTAATCATCGAACTAGCAATGGTTGAAAGCAGAGTCAGCGCACTATCCCCTCCGCCAGTGTAAGTCTTCAAGCCCAGCTTTTCCATCAGTCCAGACTTGCCTGTCAAGTCAAGTGTCAGCATGAAGAAAGCCAGCGTGATCGCCCCACCTGTCATGAGTGTCGGCACAAACCAGTAGCTAGAGCGCAGGATTTCCCGAAGTTTGATCCGGTTATAATTTTTCATCTGCCATTATTTTCACATAAGACGCACTCGCTACTGTCTTAAGCGCTGCCGCTTTAAAAGTACCTGCATCTGAACCAACTTTGTAAGGAAAGCACCCTCAACGGCATAACTTCAATATCTCTTTAATCGTCACCCCCAAGCCGTGCTGACTCTAAGTCAAGGCCACGCTCGATTCGCTGCAGCACCTGATAACTAAAGTTACATAATCAAATCTAAACTTACTATTCAAAATCAATGCAAGTACTTAGGCTCATTTCCCCCTGCTTCCTTGAATTATTGTCTTAATGTTAAAACCCTCTGCTTCATTTAAGTTTGGGGAAGAATTAGCCGATATAGCTTGCTTATAGTTCCGAAGCTCTGTTCGCGCCACAGGGTTTGAACCTAACTTGCCTCTACCTCGACTTAAGTGGAAACTCGGTTCACTCAGAGCGACTGAAATCAACACAAAAGTAACTGTAATTACGTCAAAACGAACATGAGTTAGTGCCACAAGAAGATTTTGTAACTTGTTTTGTCGGATAAGAGCTAGTTCTTTCGACACTTTAGGAAGGCGAAGAGCCTGAGTGTTAGTGTTATTATTCCTCATTTGAATTAATTTGATAATGTGGACGAATCAGTCACCAACCCCTGACAGTTTCGACCCGATGTCACTCCATTTGGCAGTATTGTTTTGCATAAAGTGACAGAGTGGCTATTCTGGATGTCGTCAGTTCTTGAAGCTTTCACAAGATTTGCACGGCTGAGATTCGCATTCCTGAAATCAGCTCTATTTAGCTTAGATGCTTCTAGATTTGTTCGCTGCAAATCAGCACCAACGAGTAATGTACTTTTAAGGTTTGCTCCGGTAAGATCAGCTCCTTGCAAATTTGCTTCGCGAAGGTCTACCCACTCCAAATTTGCATACCGGAGATTGGCGTTCTTCAAATTAACTCCTTGAAGGTTAGTTGAGCGCAGATCAACTCCTTCTAAGTTTGCTCCCGACAAGTTCATTCCTGATAGATTACAGTTCAGACATTTCCTTGTTTCTTGAAGCTGTTGAATCGTGTGTTGTCGAACAAAGTCATTACCTTGGCTAACCAGGGAGGGAATAAGGGCGATCGCCCCAGGAATGACCAGACGTAATAAGGGAATCATAATACGGAGATTTTTTGAAAATTGAGTAACTAAATTGAGTTACTACAGGCTATTAGGTTGCTGTAACTTCACACCACCACTAGCAAGTTAGGTAAATGTCTGCAATTTGACTACTAAATCAGGCTGTGGTTGGAGTATCTAAGTATTAGGTATATGAGTAGAGCGAAAAGAAGTATTCATGATTTTAATCGTGTACAAAAGCTGAACTTATTAAAGAGCTTCAAGAAGAATTCAGAAGTCAGAAGTTAGAATGGGCTGCGCCCCACTCTGCTAACAGATTCAGGAATATGGAGATTCAAATCTCAACTAACTGTGAACATCGTATAGACGGTGGGGATTTAAACCTAAGACGAGTCCAAGCGTCGTACAGGAGGCATTCTGACTCCTGACGACTGACACCTCTGTTTTTTGTGTTAAATCTGTTGAATTCGCAACATGCTTAGCTGAAATTAAGCATGTTTGATTGCTCGAAGAATAAATAGGATGGGTTTTCTTAAGAGTAACTTTCAGAGCAGGAGTCATCATTGGATGAATAGCTACTGCTAAAATTTCATCTTCTGGATAAATTGTGGGATTCTCTATTGCTAGAATGACTTTACCTTCTCTTACAATTCCCAATAGAACACAATTTTCCGGTAACGGAATATCGGCAAAACAAACACCACATAGAGTACTATTAGGTTGAATGAAAACACCAACTAGACTCGGTTCAATCAAATCTTTTTCTTGGAACACAAACCCAAACACCAAAAAAAGTGTTTTTTAAACTCTTATCTTATTATTATGTGACTTTTCTCTCAAAGAATGATCTCATTCCAGATAGATTTTAAGATAAAATATGCTATATATTAAATTATATAGATGTTTAGTATCGCAAATAAACTGTATCTATTTACAGATATGGTTTTGATATACAAGCTATCTTCAGAATGAAAATTTTGTTGTTCATGAACTCTTGTGACTCTTGAGTTCTGAGGCCTTTATTCTTCTTGCTGAACTTTTTATTCATCCGCCAGTCCACAGGATTCGTTCTGATGTCAAGTCCGACTTATTATTTACAATATGTCCGCCACGAGTGGAGACGCTCTTGCAACGTCCGATTCGTGCGCTTTGCGCTTACGCGACTGACTTGTCTTAAGAGCACTTATTGTTACCCATTCAAAATAAATTATTAACTTTTCTTGAACTTATGAGTACACTAAGCAAGTAAGATGGTGTGTAGCAATGTTAATACGCAAATAATGTACAGTTCTTATACTGTTTGCTCTAACAGTACCTACTTACGTCCTGCTCGTCGCGGCAAGCACAAGATTTTTATTGGTATGGCTCCTGGTGTTGGCAAAACCTACAGGATGCTAGATGAAGCCTGCCGACAAAAAAAAGATGGTATAGATGTTGTTCTTGGATGGCTGGAAACTCACGATCGCCCAGAAACAGATGCTAAAACACAAGGTTTAGAAGTGATTCCACCAAACAAGATAGAACAGGGCGGGTTAATCTTCACCGAGATGAATACTGATGCGATCATTGCCCGCCAACCTCAGCTTGTTTTAGTTGATGAACTAGCACACACCAACATTCCAGGAGCAGAGCGCAACAGACGGTACCAGGATGTAGAGACAATTTTGGCAGCAGGTATTGATGTTTTTTCTACTGTCAACATACAACACTTAGAAAGTCTGTGCCATCAAGTCACGCAGATGACGGGTGTCGTTGTGCAGGAGTGTATTCCAGACAGTTTACTGGAAGCAGCAGACCAAGTGGTTGTTGTGGATGTCACGCCAGAAACATTAGAAGAGCGATTGTTGGAAGGGAAAATTTATCCAACAAAAAAAATCGAGCCATCCATACAAAATCTCTTCCAACGTTCCAACCTGGTAGCTCTGCGAGAACTTGCCCTGCGACAGGTAGCTGATAACATAGAAAAGAAAGAAATTCAGCAAGCCGCTCGACTAAACTCCAACGCTAAAGCTGTCAGCGCAAATGCCTACTGTATCCACGAACGAATACTGGTTTGCGTTTCTTGCGCGCCAAACTCTGTGCAATTGATTCGACGCGGAGCTATATTTGCTGATTACATGAACGCACCGTTCTACGTTTTGTTTGTGAACAATCCAGACCATTTTCTGACAAAAGTAGAAGCATTGCACGTTGAAACTTGCAAGCAAATCTGCCAAGAGTTTAAGGGTGAGTTTTTGCAAGTGTCTGGTCAGAACGTAGCACAAGAAATTGCTCGTGTTGCAAAGTTATACCGAATTACTCAGGTAGTATTGGGTCAAACTCGTCGCTTAAAGTGGCAAACGATATTTACAGAGTCTCTCATTCACCAACTGGTGCGATCGCTCAACCAAACCGATATCCATATTATCTCATCTGAAAAATAACCAAAACCAAGCAAATCCAAAGCGTACCGTAGCTACTTGCGACTACAGTGGTACGCATAGTGGAGAATTTGCTAAGCAAAAATATTGAACCGAATTTGTCTCTACCTGGAACAGAGTAAGAATTTCTGAGAAGCAATCACGTTTAATATAATGTCCGGTTAAAGATTTATGATTAAGACAGCACCCAGTGCAGGGGAGATCTGGAGCACCGGGTATGAGTTTTCAAGCTGTTGCACAGATGCACCGAATAATAACTAATCAACCGGGCTTGATATTAAATCATTGTTTTTCTAATTTATGTTACAAGGATTTTTTCAAATTGCTCTGACGTTACTGCTTGTAGTAGTGCTGAGTCCTATTTTGGGAAGGTATTTGGCTCAAGTTTTCATGGCAAGGAAAACTTTGCTTGATCCGGTTATGAAGCGTGTAGAACAAATTATTTATTTGGTCTGCGGTGTTGAACCTGAAAAAGACATGACTGGTCAGGAGTATGCAACAGCCGTGCTTGTGAGCAACTCAGTTATGGCCATTTTCGTTTTTTTACTGTTGATGTTTCAAGAATGGTTGCCTTTAAATCCAACAAATTTAAAGGCACCTACTTGGGATACAGCTTTGCACACAACCGTTTCATTTTTAGTTGCTGCTGACCTACAACACTACACACCCGAGACTACCATGTCTTATTTCAGCCAGGTAGCGGCTTTAGGTTTTTTGATGTTTGTTGCTCCTGCAACTGGCTTGGCTGTAGGAATTGCTTTTTTTCGGGGCTTGAGCGGCAGAAAGTTGGGCAACTTTTACGTGGATTTAACCCGCTCTATTACGCGAGTTTTACTACCAATGTGTATTATTGGCGCTGTAGTGTTGATTAGCTTGGGTGTCCCAGAAACAATAGCCGGTCCTGTAAAAGTCACAACTTTAGAAGGAGCAACGCAAACTATTGCCAGAGGTCCGGTAGCTCACTTTGAAATTATTAAGCTGCTGGGGGAAAACGGTGGCGCTTTTTTTGGTGCAAACTCAGCTCACCCGTTTGAAAATCCCAATGGTGGTTCCAATCTGTTGGAAGTCTTTGCCATGCTTATTATTCCGGCGGCTGTAATTCATAGCTACGGCGTGTTCATCAATAACACTAGGCAGGGCAAGCTACTTTTTTGGATGGTGTTTGCTATCTTTGTGGTTCTGGTTGGGACGACTGCTGTAGGTGAGTATCAAGGCAATCCACTGGTAAATGCGATCATTGGCGAGCAGCCGAATTTAGAAGGCAAAGAAGTGAGGCTGGGTTGGGCGCAAACTGCTCTGTTTGCTATAACTACTACCGCCACCATGACTGGTTCAGCCAATGGGATGTTCGATTCCCTTATGCCATCTGGTGGTTTCAGTGCCCTGCTTAATTTATTTCTTCAGGTTATTTGGGGAGCAATGGGAACTGGAGCTGCTTCTTTGTTAATTTACTTATTTTTAACTGTGTTTCTAACTGGCTTGATGGTTGGACGTACTCCAGAATTTTTAGGACGCAAAATTGAACAACGGGAAATAACCTTGGTTAGCGTGATTGTGCTCATCCATCCTTTGTTGATTTTAATTCCTAGTGCAATTACTCTTGCCTTTCCTGATACTTTGGCAGGTATTAGTAATCCCGGCTTTCATGGTCTGACTCAAGTTATCTATGAGTATGCCTCTGCTGCGGCTGGCAATGGTTCTGGCTTCGAGGGGCTAGCTGATAGTCAACCTGCATCCACCGCTTTATGGTGGAATTTGACTACCAGTATTACCTTGTGGGCGGGACGTTTTATCCCAATCATTGTCCTGCTACTTTTAGCCGACAGTATGTCACACAAACAAACAGTACCTGCAACCTCCGCGACATTGAGCACAGATACTGGTCTGTTTACAGCAGTAACAACTGGGGTCATTTTGATTTTGGGAGTATTGACTTTTTTGCCAGTTCTGGCATTAGGACCTGTAGCCGAAGCTTTTCAACTGATAGCTAGACGGTAGCTGATGGGTAGGGTTGAATACTTAAGGATATTTATTACCAGTAGGACTTACGCAAAAGAGATCCCCCAACCCCCTTAAAAAGGGGGCTTTTAAGATTCCCCCTTTTTAAGACAGATCAAATTTCATCGAGTCTGTCATTAGCATCTTTAGCAAGTTCAACACATCGGACACTCGCAATCATTCCACAAGCAGCAGTCACTGCACCTTCATTCGCTTTTCCTGTCAGCAGAAGCCCAGCACCTGTAAGACCAATAAAAGCAGACACTGCGGTAGAAATGATTGCAAGATTAAAACTATAACGTGCTTGTCGCAGGCGTTCACGAGCAATACTCAGTTCTATCGGAGAGTCAGAGTGAGGGATTGGCTTGTTATTCATAGATTTCGCAGAGCAAATAAACTTCATACTTCTAATGTGCAGCCAAACGCCTGTAATCTTGACTACGCAACGATTGTGTTGTTCATCACCTGTGACCTTTCTATGATTGTCTTATGCGCTACTTTTGATTGCACAAGCGTTAAGCGTTTGCGTAGCGCCCCCTTAGGGGCTAGCTCTGCCGTAGGCAATCGCCTTTAACATGGAAGAAGTCAAAAGAAACAAGGAAGATAGAAGTTGGTCTTGTTCCTTGTTTCTTCCATCTTCTTGCTTCGCTTAAAAAAACTCTGGTCAAACCATGACAGATCCTAGCCAAAACAGAAAAAAGAAAATAACTATCATCGCGTCTCCACAAGGTGTAGAGAGAGCAGAAAATGCTTTGATAAGGCTAGGATTTGATTCAAAAAGTAACTTTGCCAAATCTCAATTATTAGCTCGTAATACAGTTACAAAATTTTTTCAGCGTCAACCAATTCAGCTTGATTCTTTTAAAAGAATATGTGAGGCATTGAAACTGAAGTGGATAGACATAGCAGAAGAAGAACAATCTGAGCGAATAGAAAGAAAATATAGCAGTAGCTTAGAAACTAATGAGGAGGTGGGGCAAATGCAAACACTTCACCGTAAAGTAACTGTAATAGATAAACAAAGTAAAAAAAAGAAAGCTGAAATTATATTAAAAGGCGATCTGAATTCAGTTCACAACTTAGAATTTATTCAATTTATTTTACAACAACATTCAGGAGACACTATAACAATTACTGATATTCAAGAAGGCAGTATCAGATTAATTGTAGAAGGTTCTCAAGAAGATATCGAACGGCTTATATCTCAGTTTGAATCAGGAGAACTAACACAAGTAAACGGTTTTCCGGTTGAGGATGCTCAAATTTTGAGCGAAATTTCAGATGATGACGAAAGTAACGAATTAGATGATAAATGGCGTCTAGTGCAAGAGATTGTTAGTCAGCCAGTTAAGGGGCGAAATTTGAGAGGTGCTGACTTGAGCGATGTTGACTTAAGTGGTGCTGACTTGAGTGGTGCTGACTTGAGTGGTGCTGACTTGAGTGGTGCTGACCTGAGGGGTGCTAACCTAAGTGATACTGATTTAAGCAGTGCAATAATTGACTCTCAAACAAAACTTGATGATGTACATATTCCTGTTGAAAATATTCAGCTACTACCTGGTGAGACATTAGATAATAACGAGAGTCTAATCCAAGATGGTGCAGTTGATACATCTGGTAGTCAAAACTTAATTTTTCGTCACAATCGAATTAGTGTAAAACTTATTTTTGCAAACTTGATTCGTTGCAACCTGGATGGTGCCTTTCGGATACTTATCAATTTGTTCAGTGCCAATCTCAAAGGTGTCTACCTGAGGGGTCTCTATCTAAGGGGTGTCTACCTCAGGGGTGCCAACCTGATCGGTGCCGACCTGAGCGATGCCAACCTGAGTAGTGCCGACCTGAGCAATACCAACCTGATCGGTACCGACCTGAGAAGCAACCTCAGGGGTGCCAATCTGAGCCATGCCAACCTGTGGATTGCCAACCTCAGCCATGCCAACCTCAGCCATGCCGACCTGAACTATGCCAACCTCAGCCATGCCGACCTGAACCATGCCGACCTGAACTATGCCAACCTCAGCCATGCCGACCTGAACCATGCCGACCTCAGCCATGCCGACCTCAGCCATGCCGACCTGAACCATGCCGACCTCAGCCTTGCTTACCTCAAGGGTGCAGTTATTAACAAGGAAACGCGGATTGATGGCAAGTGGCGTTTCATTTGGGAGATTGTTAATCAGGGAGCTGTATGTCAAGATTTAAGTAATGCCAACCTCAGCGGTTCCAATCTGAGCGGTTCCAACCTCAGCGGTTCCAATCTGAGCGGTTCCAACCTCAGCGGTTCCAATCTGAGCGGTTCCAACCTCAGCGGTTCCAATCTGAGCAATTCCAATCTGAGCGGTTCCAACCTCAGCGGAGCCGACCTGAGCAATTCCAATCTGAGCGGTTCCAACCTCAGCGGTATCGACCTGAGCGGTGCTAACCTGAGCGGTGCTAACCTGATTAATGGCAATCTGCGTCGTGCTATTGTTGTGTATGCCTTATTTATAGGAAGTAAAGGTCTTACAGAGGACAACAAGCGTGACCTAAAGCAGCGAGGGGCAATTTTTGGCGATGAGCAGCGAAAGACTATCTTTAGCGATTCCTCTCCAGTTCCAAAACCAAAATAACTTAAAAATCTGTTAAGTAGGTCAACATGAAAAAACATAAAATACGATTCTTGCGATTACTTCGCTTCACTTCGTTCCGCTCGTAATGACATTTTATGTTTAATTAGGTTGAGCTAATTATCTACATCCCGAAGCGCGATACGCTTAACGTATCGCACTCACCCCACTACGTCAAAACCATTAAGGCTGTACCTCAACATCCCAAGGTCGAACCACTCTTGTCATTCCTTCAACATTCACTTGGACAAGCCAAGAGGTTCCTCCGCGCCGCACATCAGTTACAATTCCCTCTTTACTTTCACCAAAGAGTTTTTGGTTAATGACTTTAATTCTTGCTCCTATCTGAATTTCGTATGGCGGTGCGTAAGCTTTGGAAACTGGATCAACATTTTTATTAGGAATAGCCAATTTGCCCTCTTTGATACGCTCTAGAGCATCGGACATTTTTTCCAAAGCAAGCGTCTGGCGAAGTTGAAGTTGAAGCAATAAACTTATTTGATCTGATGTCATAATTTTTTATTGTAAGTTTGCTAATAATTATTAGATTTCCCCTCAGTGCTTCAGCTGCAGGAAAGAATTGTATTAGGCTCCACCAAAAAATAAATTCTCAGCCTTTAGTCATAAACAGAGACATAAAACTTACGCACGAGGTACAAAAGTAGGACTTATATCAAGTCCGGATGATCACTTGTCATTGCGAGCGGAGCGGTAGCGTAGCGTGGCAATCTCAAACCCCTGCGATTGCTTCACTCCACTTCGTTGCGTTCGCTGCGGACTTTTGATAACTAATTAACCGGACTTGATATTACGTACGCGCTACTAAAAACAGTATGTTGCGATTGCTTCCCTCCGGTCGCAATGACTATAGTTACGTTGTTCGTGCGTAAGTCCTAAAAAGAACAAGACAGTGAGATTGCTTCCTTACGTCGCAACGGGTGCAACTACATTTTCCTTGCGTAAGTCCTAAGATAATGTGTATCACTTAATTCTCACAAATCCAGCCTTTTGAATCAGTTCTTGACCTTGAGGTGTCAGCAGCCAGTTTGCATAAGCATCCCCTGCTTGTTGCTCTGTTTGATTATTTTGTTTTAAAATCACAAACAAATTGCGGGTAATTGGGTAGTCCCCACTACGAAATGCCAGAGCATTCAACTGATTATGTTTGCCAGGACATTGAGACAGAGGTATAAACGGTTCTTGGTAAGGAGGTACAAATTGCCCGGAAATACGCCCTACTGGCAAAGACTTAACTGTGCATTGGGGCACAACCTCTGGCGCTGAAGCATAGTAAATTCCACCAGGACTCGAAGCCAGTTTTCTCAGAGCTTCAGTAGTCGTGTTAATATAACTTACGTTATTCCCAAAATTCTCTTTATTTAGAATATTTTCGACAAAGAACTCCACTGTACCGCCAGCTTCTTTGCTGCGAGTGTATGGTATGATGGGTAAATCTGAACCGCCCACTTGTTGCCAGTTGGTTATCTTGCCAGTGTAAATGTCTTTGATCTGGGAGACGGTTAAACCAGGAATGTTAAGGCTTGGGTTGACGGCGATCGCAATACCATCAATTGCTACTGGAATTTCTTTAAGACTAAATCCTTTCTGTAGTGCTTTTTGGTTTTCTTCACCCTGAATTGAGCGAGAAGATTGAGAAAAAGCGAGTTGATTATCTATCAACATCCGAATGCCAGTGCCAGAACCTGGTTTTTCAGCAGCTGGTTGAACGTAGCGTAAAGTAAACTGAGGGCAGATGCTTTGAAGCACTGGGTCTACGTCTCTACGGATGGGTGCCCATGTTGTACTACCACCGTAGTTGAATGTCCCCGCTGGTAGATTTGGTACACTACAACTTGTTGTCGTAGGGTTTTGAATAGCAGAGTTATTAACTGGATTATTATTTACCGAAGGATTGACAACAAGATTAGAATTAACTTGGTTTGTATTACTTATTTTAGCCCAGCGTTCTATAAGAAACCATAAGCCAACAAAGGTTAAGCCAAGCGTTATAACAATGGCTAGGAAAAGGCTAAGCGTTTCGTTTTTCGGAGACATAAATGGGTGTTAGCAGCAGAAGAAGTTTATAGCAGCAGAGATAATAATTTGTAAATAAGACGAAATAGTGCTGTTACTGCGATCGCCATTAAAGCAGCTGCAACAGACAAAATAATAACTTGCTGAATGGTTAAACCGCCCCGTAACAAGAATAAAACAATCGGTAATGTGATTGCAGGAAAAATTAATAAATCAGATCCTCCAATCCATCGCCTCGATTGAGCAAAAATTAACCCTGATAAAATGACACAAGCAGCAGCTAGGGTTATTATTGGCGATCGCAGCAAACTGAAAAGACCAATTGTTATCAATGCTCCTTCAAACCCACTAAACGCTGCTCTAGCTAATAATTTAATTAAAGAAAATTGTTGTTTAACTGGTCCAGTCGCAGGAAGGGATTGCTTTTGTACTGGGGGTTGAGTCTGTATTTGCTGTGATTGTGGTTGTGGGGTGACAGAAGGCTGAGGGGGATTAACGTATGTAGAAGGTATATGCTTTTGAGGTGCTTTGAGGGCATCTAGAACCTCCTGGGCCGACTGATAGCGTTGATTAGCCGCGCTTAGAAGCATCTTATCTAAAATATCAGCAAGGTGTGGGCTGACACTCACATGACCCCGCCATTTCCACTGGTTACTATACGCATCGAACAGTTGAGTTATCTCTGTTTCGCCCGTTAATAACATCAGGATTGTCACAGCCAAAGCGTACAAATCTGTAGATGGAAATACTTGACCTCCGGACATTTGTTCGGGTGGAGCAAATCCCATAGAATATATATTAGTGGAAGGAGCAGATGCACCAATGGGAGTATTTGTAACCAGTTTAACTGCGCCAAAATCTAGCAAGAAAAGTTTGCCATAGCGATCGCGCATGATGTTAGAAGGTTTGATGTCTCTGTGGATAATATTTTTTTGATGAACAAACTTGAGTATTTTGAGAATTTCTTGCAGAATTTCTAAAACTTCTTGTTCTGAATACTTGCCTTTTTGGGCTAATTCTTCCTCTAAGTTTTGTCCGTCAATATATTCTTGTACTAAATAAAAGAACTGGTCTTGCTCTCCTGCTTGTAAGCTGGGAATGATCACTGGAAAGAAAGCGTATAAGTCTGGAATTTGGTCATGTTGACGTCCAATGTCCTCTAAGACGACTGCTTCTCGTTCAAATAGATCTTGTGCTAGTTGTAGTTGAGTTGGACTTAAATCTCCCGCAGGTTGAAATTGCTTCACTACACATTGGCGCATTCCAGGGGTACGGCGATCGCGTGCCAAAAACGCTGCTCCAAATCCGCCCCGCCCTAAAAGCTTTATTGGCAAATAGCGTCCATCTAGCATGAGCGGCATTCCACATGCAGTACAGTATTTCTGCTGCACTGTTCTGATGGTTCCATGATCATCTAAATCTGAAAAATAATTTTGTGGGCGGGGGCAGCGTGGACGAGTACAATAAATTTCCATACTCAACACTCAATACTCAAATTCCATACTCAACACTCAATACTCAATAGTCAAGAGCGCTTAACTAATAAACATCACTTGTGCGCCTCCTGCTGCAGCTGCCCACCACAGCTACAGCGTAAACATTGCTCTTGTACAGGAGGCACGCGAACAATGGGGAAACTCGGGGTTTCTTGTGCGGATGAGCAGCAAGGGGGGTTTTCCCCCCTGGGTTCGCCGGCAGAGCCGGTTCCCTCTGTCGTTGGGCGTTGGAAACCCTCCTCTGAACTGCTCGCTGGCTCACTTAGGACTTACGCAGGAACTCTCTAAAACTCTTATTCCTTTGTGTCCTTTGCGTCCTACCCTGCGGGAAGCCGCTCCGCGTCTATGCGGTTCGTTTTTTCATAATTTTGCGTAAGTCCTGTCACTAATAACTAATGAACGGCACATGCTACAAGTCGGGGAACCCGCCCAACGCAGTGCCTCCTAATGAACGGCACATGCTACAAGTCGAGGAACCCGCCCAACGCAGTGCCTCCTAATGACTACATCTTAATCATCGTCATCAAAATTATGCGCTCCTACATCCACTGTACTAACCATTACGGGTTTACGTGACGTTTTTAACATTTCTAGATTCCATCCTGGTGCAGCAAACAGGGGTAGAATTTCCCGACTAAACGCTTCTGCTGCCTTAGATCTGTAACGATTGGGATTAAAAACCAGCCTTAGCGTCCGCTTGACTATTACACCTTCGATGGAAGCACTGTGTAGCACCCCCATTTGTAACTCTTTAGCTATTGCCGAGGTCGAGACAAAGGCAGCCCCCAAACCAGATTGTACGGCATTTTTTATAGCTTCTATGGAGTTTAGTTCCATTTCGATTTTAAAACGCCGCGTATCAATGTCACAGCGTGATAGTACTTGGTCAATGACCTTGCGGATAGTAGATTGAGAATCGAGAGCTATGAACTCTAATTTATATAGGTCTTCTCTTTGAATCGTTTCAAGTTTGGCAAAGGGATGGGTCACAGGTATAATAAGTGACAATTCATCTTCTGCATATGGAATAATTTCCAAAGATTCCGCGAGTTCACCAGGAATTTCGCCACCGATGATTGCCAAATCCACCTGTCCGTTAGCTACACTCCAAGTGGTTCTGCGGGTTGAGTGGACGTGCAATTGCACTGCCACATCTGGATATTTTTGTCGGAACATCCCAATCATCCGGGGTAAAAGATAGGTGCCGGTGGTTTGAGAAGCACCAATAATCAAAGTACCGCCTTGGAGATTTTGTAAATCCTCAATAGCGCGGCAGGTTTCCTGACACAGGCTGAGGATTTTCTCACCGTAACTCAGAAGTAAATGTCCAGCTTCGGTTAGTTGTGCACGACGTCCTCCACGGTCAAATAATGGAACATCCAGCTGCCGTTCTAAGTTTTGCACTTGCAAGCTAACAGCAGGCTGGGATACATAAAGGCTATCAGCGGCACGCTTGAAGCTTCCTTCTGCGGCGATCGCTTTGAGAATACGTAACTGATCTAAAGTGAAAGGAAGGTCAGACATAAGGCTAAACCCACAAACTTTGAGCATGAGCGGCAGTCTTGTACAAACCAGTGTAAAAAAACTTCACAGCAGGGCACAATTTGTTGCATCTTAAATTTGGAGACTTTACTCGAAAAAGACAGTAGCATACCATCTTGACTAAAGTTCTCTTTTCTACAACTAACCCTAATAAGTAGTAGATTTTCTGGAGAATTCTGTCTAAACTCCACTCTGGGTTTCAAAAGCTTGAACGCTTTTTTGTTTTCGTTTCAAAATCCAATGCACCCCTCTACGCTTCCCCCAGCAAGGAGAGAGTATGATTTTGTTGCCCCGGAATAGAGAGATTTTCAGGGGGTAGGTTGTTACAATAATTTCCGTTTGACTTGCGTCTTGCCGGAGTAACAACGTTTTCATTGCCACATTTTGCCCTCCAACCAAATCTGCACATAGCTCAGATCCACGACTTCCACCACAGTGAACCGTTAATCCAAGGTTCGGGACAACTGTCTTTGTTTGTATGTCCCCCACAAGGATAAGATTGACTGCTACAGTCTGCATCCACTCTTATAGCTGAAGAATTATTCATGACTACTTTATAGTGGATGAAGCCATCTAATTCAGCATACGACCATTTGGACTGGGAGACTTTTGGTTTTTCCAGCGGATGGTCATAAAAAACAGGGGACAGATGACAGGGTTGTGCCCTGTTTTCTATCCTCTGCACCATGCCATTATATATTTTTTTACTGGTTAAATTGGGAAAGATACGCAAGTCCCAAGTCCATTTTTTCAGTTTAATAAAGTTCTTGCCAATGACAACTTCTTTCGTAATATGGTTATTAATATGAGAAGTAAATTGTTTAGCTGTTCCAGAAAGTGCCATTAATCTACATTTTCTTGAGGGAGTTTTTTTGTGCCTTACTGTTGTCAGAGGATGATCATTGCCACTGACTGCTTTGTGCTGTACCTCTTTTTCTGATGTGAGCAGAGCTAGATACTTTTGTAAGCTAATATCTGAAGATACTTTACCATTCTCAAATGCCATCCATGCTGTGTCGTTCAAACAACTTTGTTCAGTCAGATACACTTCCCCTAACAAATTTTCCTTTTCTGAAGTCCTAATTAACTTCAGTTTGTCAATGATAAGTGGCTTCAGTTCAAATGGTAGCTTTTTCATCAGATGATTCTATTTTATGGTGCGCGTGTTGGCACTCAACTTGAGTTCATCCAACGCACATTCTGTATGGTGACAGGATATCCTGCCTAAGATTTTTTTACATGGTTTGTGGTATTCGTTGTACTAAATTAGGCTTTCTTTAAGTTACTTCATTTGTGTGTATGATGCAGCCGAGTTGGTTGACCCTTAGTCATTTTGTCATGCTAGGACTACTATTTGGTTTTGCAATTGTCCATAGCGGAGGCGCAGCCCTGCGCCCGTGGGCAGAAAAGCATATTGGATGTAGGCTCTATCGCATTATTTTTGCATTTACTAGCCTGCCGGTGGCTGTCATCTTAATTATTTACTTTTTTAACCACCGCTACGATGGCTTGCAACTTTGGTACGTCCAAAATTTACCTGGAGTCCAGCCATTCGTATGGGTACTCTCAGCTATTTCGTTTTTGTTTTTGTATCCTGCTACTTTCAATCTCCTAGAAATTGCTGCAATCCAAAAGCCTCAAGTACATCTTTTTGAAACAGGAATTATTCGCATTACTCGGCATCCACAGATGGTGGGACAAATTATCTGGTGTGTTGCTCATACCCTGTGGTTGGGTACAAGTTTTACACTTGTCACTTCAATTGGTTTAGTGTTACACCATTTATTCGGAGTATGGCACGGGGATCGCCGTTTAAGCGATCGCTATGGAGAAGCTTATGCTCAAGTTAAACAGCGTACTTCCATCATGCCCTTTGCGGCTGTACTTGACGGTCGTCAATCTATCTTATGGCAGGAATTTTTGCGTCCGGCTTATTTGGGGGTTGCTATTTTTGTGCTATTACTTTGGTGGTCACACCCTCTATTGCTCGAAGCAACAAGTAAAATCGAATTATGATTTTAACAGAATCGCATTTATCTACAGAGGTTGATGAGATCAAATTAATATTTGATCTCATCAACTGCCACCAAATCAATGTAGGATGAATTGAAGTAGCTGTCAGTGGGGGTGCGCTTAGTCGTTTTTTAATTTTAAATTTGGTAGTTGCTAGTCAACGGCCAAAGTAGGGAAAAACTTGATAATTCGCTATTTTCTTTTCTATAATCAGCTTTAGTTGATAAAATTTAGTGAATAAAACAAGATAGCCAACAGCGACCAATACTTGAGAAAATCCTCAATACTTGTGCGAGAGCGTCTAGTTCCAGATCTAAGCCTGTGGCAATAATGGTACTATTTCTTTTTGCAGAAGCAGAAGAAAACTACCCACGCTTATTATAGGTGTCTGGAGGAAAGTTGTCGTACAGGTCAGGTCAATAGCAGATTGGTGTAAAGATACCCTGACAAAGACGACTATTAAAACCAAAAAGTTTGAGAGAGTTACCGTCTTGAATGTCTGACTGACTTTTTTGTCAGTTCTGCAATGGATAATGTTTACAAAATCCTGACAATGCACTCCCTCCAGTTGACAGTTAGTTTTGATATCAAAACCATATAAATTCCAGAGGCGTCATGGTGTTGTCGGTTAGTGAGCGGACATTTTCTCAAGAAGTTTTAGAATCTTCAATTCCTGTTTTAGTAAATTTTGAAGCACCTTGGTGTGGATTGTGTCGAATTATCCACCCTTTATTATTGCAATTTAAAGCTCAATGTGGTGACCAAATTAAATTAGTAGGGGTGAACGCTGATGACAATTTTAAACTCGCTACAAAATATAAGCTGAAATCACTGCCAACTTTATTGTTGATCGAAAATGGCATAGTCTGCCAGCGTTTGGAAAGTTTTCGTGGACGAGAAGATTTACTCTTAGCTTTGGAAGATATGAAAGTCTGTTATACCAACCGCCCTAAAACTTACCATCGGCAAAAAACAGCGGATTTAGGTTGTCGTTCTGCGTAAAAAGTGATTATAGTGAGCCAGCGCTATACACCCAGAGTATCCTGCTCTCACGACTAGTGTAAGCGCTTTGCTCACGGCTGGCTGTGGCGATCGCGCAAGGGTTCGTGAGCTCTGCGCATGAGCGCAGGATTATAACTCATCATCCCTTTGTCCGCTTGTCCTCTTAATTGACTGATGACCAAATCTAAAACCAAGCTTAATTACCCCACCCAATAACTATTGTGTGGGGTATTTTATCCTAAAGTGTGTGTGTCACAATTATTAACAGTTCCGACAAATTAGTCAAGAATTCTAAAAGTAGGCGTCAGTGATGGAAGTTATCTATCAGTATGCCTGGCTGATTCCGGTATTACCTCTTCTTGGGGCAATGCTGGTCGGTCTAGGGTTAATCTCGTTGAATCAGGTGACGAACAGCCTGCGACAGCTCAATGCGGCATTTATTATCTCCTTAATGGGACTCGCGATGGCGCTGTCGTTTGCTTTGCTGTGGAGTCAAATTCAAGGACACGCTCCTTACACCCGTACCTTGGAATGGGCAGCAGCAGGCAATTTCCACCTGAACATGGGCTACACTGTTGACCACCTAACAGCCCTGATGCTAGTGGTTGTAACAACCGTAGCTGTTCTAGTCATGGTTTATACGGATGGGTACATGGCTCATGACCCAGGCTATGTCCGGTTTTACGCCTATCTCAGCTTGTTCGGCTCCTCAATGTTGGGTCTGGTGGTTAGCCCCAACCTAGTACAGGTTTATATCTTCTGGGAGCTGGTCGGGATGTGCTCGTACTTGCTGGTCGGCTTCTGGTACGATCGCAAGGCAGCAGCAGATGCTTGTCAAAAGGCATTTGTAACCAACCGTGTGGGCGACTTTGGATTGCTGTTGGGCATTCTAGGGCTTTTCTGGGCAACAGGAAGCTTTGAATTTGATGTGATGGGCGATCGCCTGGCGCAACTTGTCCAAACAGGTGCTGTCAGCAATTTGCTCGCCATCGTGTTGGCGATTCTCGTATTCCTGGGTCCGGTTGCAAAATCCGCTCAATTTCCCCTGCACGTCTGGTTACCAGATGCGATGGAAGGTCCCACCCCCATCTCCGCCCTCATTCACGCAGCAACGATGGTGGCAGCGGGTGTTTTCTTGATTGCTCGGATGTACCCAGTTTTTGAACACGTTCCAGCAGCAATGAACGTGATTGCATTTACTGGGGCATTAACAGCATTTTTGGGTGCGACAATTGCCATTACTCAAAACGACATCAAAAAGGGCTTAGCTTACTCCACCATCTCCCAACTCGGTTACATGGTGATGGCAATGGGAGTAGGTGCATACAGTGCCGGACTTTTCCACTTAATGACCCACGCCTACTTTAAGGCGATGCTCTTCCTGGGTTCTGGTTCTGTGATTCACGGAATGGAAGGAGTTGTCGGTCACGACCCCAACTTGGCGCAGGATATGCGGTTGATGGGTGGACTGCGGAAGTATATGCCAGTTACGGCAATTACCTTCTTCATTGGTTGTGTGGCAATTTCTGGTATCCCGCCCTTTGCTGGTTTCTGGTCAAAAGATGAAATCTTAGGGAAAGTTTTTGCAGTAAACCCAGTTCTCTGGGCAGTTGGTTGGTTAACCGCTGGAATTACCGCTTTTTATATGTTCCGGATGTATTTCGTTACCTTTGAAGGCAAATTCCGGGGCAATCAAACTAATTTGTGGCAAAAACTCAAATCTCCAGCAGGAATGGGAATTGTAACAGGTTTTGATGCAGCCCCTGCTTTTGGTCCTGGTGCAATGACCAAGGGAGAATTGGAAGCAACTGAGGAACACCACCATGATGACCACAGTCACGGTCACGGTCACGGTCACAGTGAGTATCCTCATGAGTCGCCTTGGACAATGACCTTGCCATTAGCGGTTTTGGCAGTTCCTTCGATACTGATTGGTTTGCTAGGAACTCCTTTTGCCAACTACTTTGAGGAGTTTATTTTCCCACCCAGCGAAACTTTAGCCGAAGTCGTAGAAAAAGCTGCTGAATTTAACCCAGGCGAATTCTACACTATGGCAGGTGCTTCAGTTGGGATTTCCTTGATTGGCATTACCTTGGCTTCGTTGACGTATCTGCTGGGTAAAATCAACCCAGTGGCGATCGCAGCAAAAATCCAGCCGCTTTACGAGTTCTCCCTCAACAAGTGGTACTTTGATGACATTTACCATCGTGTTTTTGTTGTCGGTTTGCGGCGTTTAGCTAGACAAGTGATGGAAGTTGACTTCCGCGTTGTTGATGGTGCCGTAAACCTCACAGGTTTCTTTACTCTGATCACTGGTGAAGGTCTGAAATACCTAGAAAACGGTCGTGCTCAATTCTATGCCTTAATTATCTTTGGGGCTGTGTTGGGTTTAGTGATTGTTTTCGGTGTCACCTGATTTCTAGGCGGAGTCCGCAACGTCTCTACTACTGTTCACTAGGACAGTCAGGGATGAGCTAAATATTTGGTATCCGGATGAAGGATGAAGGATGTATTAACTTCCCTTCATCTTTCTTTATTTTTATTAAATAAACCTAACAATGAAGACCAATGCCTGCAAAAACTGCTAGTAAATAGCTAGTAGTTGATAGCCGACCATTATTATTGCTGACTAACAACCTGCGATGAATACAGCAAATTTTCCATGGCTGACGACGATTATTCTATTTCCGATAGCGGCGTCACTGCTGATTCCTTTCATTCCAGATAAAGATGGCAAAACAGTGCGCTGGTATAGCCTGATCATAGGGCTGATAGATTTTGCACTGATTGTGACTGCTTTTTATACTGGGTATGATTTCTCCAATCCAGATTTGCAACTCTTTGAGAGTTACAGTTGGCTTCCACAGATCGGTTTGAATTGGTCGGTAGGGGCAGATGGCTTGTCTATGCCCCTGATAATTTTGACTGGATTCATTACCACGCTGGCGATGCTAGCAGCTTGGCCGGTGACACTCAAGCCCAAGCTGTTTTACTTTTTGATATTAGCGATGTATGGCGGTCAGATTGCCGTTTTCGCCGTCCAGGATATGCTGTTGTTTTTCCTGGTGTGGGAACTCGAACTGGTGCCGATATACATTCTGCTTTCGATTTGGGGAGGCAAAAAGCGGCAATACGCAGCGACCAAGTTTATTTTGTATACTGCTGGCGGTTCGCTGTTTATTTTGCTCGCTGGCTTAACGATGGCGTTTTTTGGCGATACGATCACTTTTGATATGCAGGCGATCGCTGCCAAAGGTTTCAGCCTCAATCTCCAACTTTGGCTGTATGCTGCTTTTTTGATTGCCTACGCTGTCAAACTCCCCATCTTCCCCTTGCATACTTGGCTACCAGATGCCCACGGTGAAGCCACAGCCCCCGTGCATATGTTGCTGGCAGGTGTTCTGCTGAAAATGGGCGGTTACGCGCTTATTCGCATGAATGCCCAAATGCTTCCCGATGCTCACGCTTATTTTGCCCCGGTGTTAGTGATTTTGGGGATAGTTAATATTATCTACGCTGCCCTGACATCATTTGCCCAGCGCAACTTGAAACGGAAAATTGCCTACTCCTCAATTTCTCACATGGGCTTTGTGGCGATCGGTATTGCTTCGTTCACCGACTTGGGCTTGAATGGGGCAATGTTGCAAATGGTTTCCCACGGTTTGATTGGGGCAAGTTTGTTCTTCCTAGTAGGGGCAACATATGACCGTACTCACACCCTCATGTTAGATGAAATGGGCGGTGTTGGTAAGAAAATGAGCAAAATGTTTGCCATGTGGACAACATGTTCTATGGCATCCTTAGCCTTGCCAGGAATGAGCGGTTTCGTTGCTGAGTTGATGGTATTCGTTGGCTTTGCCACCAGCGATGCCTATAACCCCACTTTCAAAGTTATTGTGGTGTTGTTGATGGCAGTTGGGGTGATTCTAACTCCGATTTATTTGCTGTCAATGCTGCGGGAGATTTTCTACGGTGAAGAAAACAAAGAATTAGTTTCTCACCAGAAACTCATAGATGCCGAACCCCGCGAAATCTTCATCATCGCCTGCTTGTTAATACCAATTATTGGTATTGGTTTGTATCCCAAGATGCTGACTCAGATGTATGATGCCACAACTGTGCAGTTGACGACGCGGTTACGAAATTCTCTTCCTGCTTTGGCCGGTCAAAAAGCGCCAGCGGTGTCATTTAGTGCGCCGGAGATTGGAAATTAGGTTGCTGATTTCAAATCAATATTGCTTGATGGGCGGGTTTTATACCTGCCCTTTTTTGTATGGCGTGGTTGCTTCATTTTGGTGGATGCAGTTCAGCCATGAATAGTAGACGACGCAAGTTTACTACCCCTGGTCGATTTAAACGAAGTGCTTCTACTGTCGCTCGACCACAAGGAGTGTTCCCAATAACCTCCGTGAAATCGCTATTCCAGCTAAAATGCTCATTCCATGATTGCTGACGCGGGTTGAATAAAGATTCTTGTTGCCCTGTTGTAGGATCTGTACCGTAAATCTTGGTGTGTTTGTGACTGTTGCAGCCAAAGCAACTCCAAGCTAAATTTTCCAAAGTTGTTTCCCCACCCGCTTGACGAGGTTTTATGTGTTCGACGGTAAAACTTTCAGTTGCAAACTCACCAGAACAACGGCAATACTCACAGTAATTTTGTGCTCGTGCTGCAACAATCCGCCTCATCGCTTCCGTAACTCGCTTAGAGGGCATTAGGCTTTGTATAAACTGGTAAAAATTCGTTAAGTAGAGTTTTTAACTCAACATTGCGGAGTCGAGCTAATTGAATTAACGCTTCCGCTCTTTCAGCATCTTGACGTTCTACACGGTCTACATAGCCTAATAGCTCTTGATGCTCAGTTTCAGTTATTTCTCCTGTTTCGTTACGCTGACGTAAATAAGTTAGTCTGGTTTGGTCATCTGTAGGTAATCGGCGTTGGATTCTTTGCAACAAAGTTTCCTCTCCAAGAGTCACCACGCCATTATCAACGCATAAACTTTCTAATAAGTCAATAGCTTTAATTAAAGTTTCTTCTGGTAATTTTTCAATCAATGCGATCGCTCTTTGACGAATTTCTGTTGGTGCAGTCATGGAACATCTGAATTAACTTATGTCTAGCTCGATTGTACTCAATGGTATGATTTGGGTTTTTGTACCTGCCCTTTTTTGTATGCAGCGATAAGCGTTTGCGTAGCGCGCCCTTCGGCGCTAGCTTGCTGCCAAAGGCAGATCGCTGTATGATTTTGCTAATTTATGCTAATCCGTTGCAAAAAGCTTATATTCAACTCCAGTTTCTCTCCTAGCCACAGAGCATGTTCCGTATGGTCTTTCACATCATCGCCCGTCTCCGGGTGGATTAAAATATCCAACCCCTCACGATTGAGCATTAACCAGGGAACAACTTTCTCAAACTGATTCAGTGAGAACGCAACTTGATACATCGCTTTTGGATGTGGACCAATGGGTTTATCATGCCAGCGCCCAAGCCGCACGTCAAATCTAGCGCCTAATCCTTCGCGTACACGTTCAGCGACATCGCGGCTTGCGGTATCATAGTAGACATGAGCGTGAAAACCAGTGATTTCGATAGTATCTTGTGTCATTGCTCTAAACTCCAGTTTTCACCGTGGTAGTTGGGCATAAACATCATCGTCGGCGTTATCCCAAACTGCTTTTGGGTGAAATCTCCGACAGGACGAGTTTGCCCAGGGTTGACTTCTTCAAAGCCCTGCTGAATACCTGCAATGGTTTCGAGTTGGTCAATCAATTGGCGTAGTTTGGTATAATCGATTTTACTAGGATCAACAAAGGTGACCAGAACTTGGACGCGATCGCTCACATTCTGTGGTATCTCAGTGAGTTCAATTTGTCCATTTTGATAAATACCTTCGACTGTTTTTAGCATGGGTTGCTGCTGTAAAGGTAAGCGTTGTTTCAATTCTAATGGCTATCCTAATCTTAGATGTGCAAGCACTGTTCTTTGTGAATCGTCTAACAGCACAATCAATATTCAGTCATCCATCAACAACATCCGCTCCTCAATCGCTTCCCAAGTATTGGACGGCACCTTCTCGGCTGCTTCTTTGCACTGGATGATGAAGGCATTAGCATCAAGATAAGTATCCAGTCTACTGATTTCGTCCTGAGATAAATCAACTTTTTCCCGTGTAAGATTGAAGGCATTGAGCAAAGATTCTTGGAGATTTTCAGCAAATTTTTGATGTTCTTTCCGTGGCTGTTTCTCATCAGGAACTTGATACTTTAGTGCTTCGAGTTGCTTAATTAGCTCAGTAGAGTCAAAATTATTGAATATTTTTAATTTTTCAAGCTCACGAGTGATAGCTATGGCTATGGGTATGGTTTTAGCTACGGGTATGGCGTCGCCTTTAGCTATGGCTTTGGCTATAGGTATGGCTATGGCTTTGGCTATGGCTTTGGCTATGGGTATGACCATAGGTATGGGTATGGCGGATGTGGCTATGGCTATGGCTGTGTCTATGGGTATGGCTACGGTGTCGGCGTCGGGTATGGCTATGGCTGTGGCTATGGGTATGCCGTTAACTATGGCAAGCGCCAACGCACGTTTATCCACTGGCTTTACATCTCCAGCCGACCCAGATGTGACTTCATCTGCCCAGCGTAATAGTTCTTGCAATTTAGGTGTGTTAATGTACTTTTGCGCTTTTTGTTGCATTAACAACAACAAATCACCTGCACTCTTACCCATCAAATCTGCCACCAGCAAAAATACCTCTCGCCAGCGTTTATCTGTGAGGTGTTCTGCAACTAAGTTCTCAACTTGCTGATGGTCAATAATGTATTGGGCAGTTAAATATTCCTGAAATGTCAGATGCGAGAAAGAGTAAATGCCCTGCGCCCGTTCAATGAATAATCCATGCTCCGCCTCTATCGCTTTTAGCACCTGTTTACTGTCCGGAGTTGAAATATCCTTCAGATACTCAGCAATGTATGTTTGAAGTTCATTTTCTTCAAACAACACAAATTGCTTTTGCTCAAACTTACAATGAGCCACGTAACTCAAAAGTTTTTGCTTTTCTTGGGGTGATAACTTTCGATAACGTTCAGTGCCAAATTCCCGGTTGATTCCCCTTTGTTCATCCCACTGCTGCAATAATAAATTGAGTCCTCTTGTATACAATTGAGAACGCCTAGAAGGTAAATCTTTCAACTCACTAAAAACCCAGCAAGTCAAACTCAGCAGAATGGGGGTGACAGCTAGATCAGCTATTTGGTTGTTTTGGCGTAGCTTTTCTATGAAATCTTCTTTTAGCTTTTCCCCTTCCTCAGATGTCTGAACTGATGTAGCAAACCAGTTTTGAGCAAAGTTTTCGACTTGCTCTTGATTAAAATCAGCAACCTCAACGTAATCGAATGTTTGTAAAGTATATTCTGTTGTTTGCGTCCGGCAAGTCAGGATAAAGCGATTTTTGTAATACTGCTGGGAAAACTCAGAAATATGGTTTTGGACATCTCGTCGTGAGTGACTGGGCACTTCATCCAAACCATCCAGTAAAATTAAGATTTTACCTTGCTTCAAAATTTGTTTGGTTTGCTTCTCATCAGATAATTCAAATTCTTCATGAATGTGTTTCAGTAGGTTGAACTGACTGGCGGTTTTGATGGATCTCAATTCAATCAAAATCGGGATGAGATCAGGCTGAAACTTCCCCTTGCAACAGTCAACAGCCAAGTGTCGTAAAAATGTGCTTTTGCCGGATCCTGGTTTGCCCAACACCATCAGTCTGGAATATTTGTTTGCAACTTCAAATCCGGGCGAGCGCTCTCCACGCTGTCCCAATCCAAAGCGGTCAAAGTCATCTCGTAAGTTTGAGTCTTTCAGCAGTTCAGGAATCGTGGCTAAACACACACTAGAAAGCTTCTCTAGCACGTAGACATCTACGTAAAGCTTGTCTACATCAATCTGCTGGAGATTTAACAAGCGAATTTTGCTGTAGAGGTGTTGGATTTTTTCGCAGCAGTGCTGTCTTACCTGCTGGACTAATTTATTAATATCAGAATTTTTATCAGAACTCTTTTCCTGGTTCTTTTTCTCAGGCTGGGGTTCGTTTTTTGGGGCTGATTCTGCGATGATTTCTTGCCATTCCAGTTCTAGCGCTTCACAAATACCAATGAAGTATGGTTTATCAACTGTCTTACCAGTAAAAAACTTATGAACTGGTTGGAGAGTGATGCCTTTATTTTTACTGTTATTCGTTGTGCTTACTTGGGCTGCTAACCTTTCCCGACTTCCCTGAAATTTTGTGTTCAGCGCGGAATTTGCTTTTTCGATACCTGCTTGGGATGCTTTGAGCGATCGCCCCACCATACCTCAACCATAAGACTTGTCATCATTTTAGCGTTTGCACACAAAAGTCATATTGAACTCATTCCAAACTCATAGTGAATGAAAGCCTTGCTCAGACTGAACTTTAGAGGATTTTACCAGAAGATAGAGACTATAAACCAAAGCAAAAAAATTAACGATGAAAACTTCTAAAGTTTCAGCTTTCCACTTAGTCTTCTCCACTGTTCTGTCTTTAACTATCCTGTCTGGTGGTACATCCTTATGGCTGGCTTCTCAACCTAAATTATCCGAGTATCAGGTGCGAATTCTAGAAAACAGCACTGCAACTTGGCAAACAGGCGTCGGTGCTATCTTTGGACTGCTAGGTAGCAAAGCAACTCACCTTTTAGAAGCAGAAGAAGAAGAACAACAAGAGAATACTTCAAGTTGACCGATTTGTTAGCCTGCGCTGCTAATTCCCAGTGATTTCGACTAATGCTTCGCCTGATCGCAAAAGCTTTAGTGCTTCTGGCAATGTCACACTCAGAATCTCTCTCAATCGGGCATTTGAAGTATTACCACACGTTAACCAGATAATTTGTGGTGGTGTTCCAAGACGATCAACCAAGTCAACAAAGTCGTTGTCTTTGGTCATCAAGATAACTCCTTGAGCTTTCGCTGCCTGGAAAATCTCAGCATCTTCGGCATCTCTGAGTCCAAGATCACGCAAAGCTAATGCCGTTATGCTGAATGTGATGGTGATCCAAGTAGCGATTGCAGGTGAAAGATGTGCATCTACCCAGATCGTCATCATGCAACCAAAACCGCATGGTTGAGCTTACGTGAAGCGTACATAAGTGCTGCTTTAAGATCATCCGCCTCTAGATCGGGCATTTCTTCCAAAATCTGTTCGGCACTCAGTCCAGCCGCAAACAAGTCCAGCACATCTGATACCCGAATTCTCATGCCCCGGATACAAGGACGACCACCACACTGTTTGGGGTTAATTGTAATTCTTCTAAGTAAGTCCGACATACGATTTCACTGCCTTATTATTTCTTCACGACCCCATCCCATCTCTTATTGGGCAATCGCCAACTGATTTTCTTCAATCAGCTCATACCCATTCGCCAACTGCTCTATTGCCTGATCAATCAACTCTACACCTTTGTGCACATCTTCTATCAGGCTCAACTGTCCGCGCAAATCAGCCGCCCCTGCGAAGCCTTTTGCATACCAAGTCATGTGTTTGCGTGCTTGACGCATTCCCCTGTCACCTTTGTATTCGTACAAAGCTTGTAAATGTTCCTTAGCACATTCCAAACGTTGAATTGGTGTAGGTGATGGTAATTCTTCCCCAGTTTTCAGGAAGTAATCAATTTCTCCTGCCAAAAACGGATAACCCAGAGTTCCACGGGAACACATCACCCCATCCGCACCCGTTTGTTCCAAACACTTCACCGCCGCTTCAACCGAGAAAATATCCCCATTACCAATCACTGGAATATCAAGAACTTCCTTAACGCGAGCAATCCATTCCCAACGAGCATTGCCGTTGTAACCTTGGGCGCGGGTACGTCCGTGTACCGTAATCATTTGCGCCCCTGCATCTTGCATCCGCTTAGCAAAGTCGAGAATTGTGATTTCCTTGTCACTCCAACCAATACGGGTTTTCACTGTTACAGGCACATCAACTGCCTTCACAACTTCCCTAACGATTGCCTCAGCGACTTCCGGCTGACGCAACAGCGAAGATCCACCACCATTTTTGGTAATTTTATTTACCGGGCAACCCATATTAATATCAACTGTATCAGCTCCTTCCTCAACCGCCTTTACCGCTGCTTCTGCCAGAAAATCTGGACGACAGTCAAACAACTGAATACTAATTGGTCGCTCGTTGCGGTCTACCTCCATGATTTTCGGCAACTGTTTGACATAGTGTAATCCCGTTGCGTTCACCATCTCCGTGTACATCATCGATTCAGGCGCATAGCGACGCACCAGCCGACGAAAGACCATATCCGTCACGCCAGACAAGGGCGACTGGAGAACGCGGCTTTTCACCTCAAAAGAACCAATTTTTAGAGGAGTCGAAAGTTTGGCTTTTAGGTCAGGAGATAGCGTAACCATATATGATGTCGAGGCGTACAAGCTTTTCTATTCTACTAAGCTGTGGGCTAAAACAGCCCTAAGTAAATCGCTTGTGATGACTCAAGATTCATTGCAAAAGTACTGCTTTGACGGCAAACACCACATTAACGATACGGTTCACCCGAATTACTCCTAGTATTAATTCTCATACATTAGACAAAGTGAAAGCAAATTCAGTCTATGAACAAACAAGAAAAACTTTTGAGGCTTAACCGCCCTAACCAAGGTTCGGAAAACCACCCTTCATGGACTGGCTACACAGGCTCAGTATATATATCAGCAGTAAATTAAACCAAAGGTATTCATGCTGAACTGGCTGCTTTCTAAATCCAGTTGGTTCAAAAATTTACTTCTTTATACTCTCATTCATTTTTTGTAGTTCTTTTGTAGTTATACGGAGCCAGCACCTACAATGGCAAAAGTAGTTGGAATTGACTTAGGTACGACAAACTCTTGCGTAGCAGTTATGGAAGGTGGGAAACCCACAGTTATTGCTAACGCGGAAGGTTTTCGGACAACACCTTCAGTTGTTGCGTTTGCAAAAAATGGCGATCGCCTGGTTGGTCAAATCGCCAAACGCCAAGGGGTGATGAACCCGGAAAACACCTTTTATTCTGTAAAGCGTTTTATTGGACGTAAGTACGACGAAATCACTCACGAAGCGACTGAAGTTTCTTACAAGGTTCAGCGCGACAGCAACGGAAACGTTAAACTGGAGTGTCCGCAAGTCGGTAAGCCTTTTGCTCCTGAAGAAATTTCGGCACAAGTTCTCCGCAAGCTTGTAGAAGATGCAAGCAAGTACATTGGTGAAACAGTAACCCAAGCTGTGATCACCGTTCCCGCATACTTCAACGACTCCCAACGGCAAGCGACCAAAGACGCTGGTAAGATTGCTGGTATTGAAGTTCTGCGGATTATCAACGAACCTACCGCAGCTTCTCTGGCATACGGTTTCGACAAGAAGAGCAACGAAACGATTCTCGTGTTTGACCTTGGTGGTGGTACATTCGACGTATCAATCCTGGAAGTTGGCGACGGTGTGTTTGAAGTGTTAGCAACTTCTGGTGATACTCACCTTGGTGGTGACGACTTCGACAAGAAAATCGTTGACTTCTTAGCGGAACAGTTCAGAAAAGACGAAGGTATAGACCTCCGCAGAGACAAACAAGCTTTACAACGTCTTACTGAAGCTGGAGAAAAAGCGAAAATTGAACTTTCTAGCGTCACCCAAGCGGAAATCAACCTGCCATTTGTGACGGCTACCCAAGATGGTCCCAAGCACTTGGATACAACGCTGACTCGCGCCAAGTTTGAAGAACTCTGTTCCGACTTAATTGATCGTTGCCGAATTCCTGTTGAGAACGCGCTACGCGATGCCAAACTAAGCAAGAACGATATTGATGAAGTTGTCTTAGTTGGTGGTTCTACCCGTATTCCCGCAGTCCAACAAGTGGTGAAGCAGGTGTTGGGTAAAGACCCCAACCAAAGCGTCAACCCTGATGAAGTTGTGGCAGTTGGTGCAGCAATTCAAGCAGGTGTTCTTGGTGGTGATGTTACTGGTATCTTGCTGTTAGACGTAACACCATTGTCCTTGGGTGTGGAAACCTTAGGCGGTGTTATGACTAAGATTATTCCTCGCAACACAACAATTCCTACCAAGAAGTCAGAAGTCTTCTCCACCGCTGTGGATGGTCAAACCAACGTGGAAATTCACGTCCTCCAAGGCGAACGGGAGATGTCAAACGACAATAAGAGCTTGGGTACCTTCCGTCTCGATGGAATTCCCCCTGCACCACGCGGCGTACCTCAAATTGAGGTGGTCTTTGATATTGACGCCAACGGTATTCTCAACGTTACTGCTAAGGACAAAGGTACTGGTAAGGAGCAGTCCATCAGTATTACTGGTGCTTCTACCTTGGATAAATCTGACGTTGAGCGGATGGTTAGAGAAGCAGAACAAAACGCTTCAACTGATAAAGATCGTCGTGAGAAAATCGACCGCAAGAACCAAGCCGACTCTTTGGCATATCAAGCCGAGAAGCAGTTGCAAGATTTAGGTGACAAAGTTCCCGCTGCTGATAAGACCAAGGTAGAAGGTTTAGTAAAAGACCTGCGCGACGCCGTTTCTAAGGAAGACGACGAGCAAATTAAGAAGGTTATGCCAGAACTGCAACAAGCGCTGTTTGCTGTTGGTAGTAATCTCTATCAACAAGCGGGTGGTACTGAAGCTTCTGCAAGCGCTGGCGCTAACACCTCTGATGGTTCTTCCTCCTCTTCTGGCACTGGCAGTGGTGATGATGTGATTGACGCTGATTTCACTGAATCAAAGTAGTTATTCTTCCGGTGGGTACTATCCACCGATAATCAGGATTCCCATCCAGAATGATTCTTGGATGGGAATTTTTTTTGCAAAGATAATGTCAAGTTGGGTTTGTAGTGCAAGTCGGAAGTTGGAAGTCAATTGCCAGGGCACGCACTCGTGTTCGCGGCAGACAAAAGTTTTTCGTTTGTCAGTAACCTCGTGTTTTTATCTAGCCTGTTATAGTTCCATCAGTTATAGACAAATATAAACAGCCGTTTGATTTACGGCTTAGACCCAAGTAACCACGAAACGCTTTTAGAGCGCTGGATGTTACTTATTAGGCACAGTAGTAGCATGCACTTCCACACATCTTCTATGCCTCGACAGTTAATAACTGAATGAATCGACACTACTTGAATTGTTGTTTGAAGTCAAACCTCAAATATTTTTGAGTTGGAGCAATACTTGATTTTGCAATTGTATTATACCAGATTTCGCTAGTAGTGTCTATAACTTGATTTAATTTTAATAATACGTACTCTGTGCGACAAACGCATTTATTGGGAAAACTATTAACGTAAGATCTAGAACTCCTCCGCAGATTTTTGCGAAGCTAGGTAGATCTTTAATTGCTTCTTAAGCGTTAAGCGTTAAGCGCCCTGACTTTGTTAGTTCACCCTATGGCTAACGCCACGCCTTACGGCTATCGGGGAGAACCTCCGGTTCCGCTGCGCTTTAGACCTCTGGGCGTGCGCTTTGCGCATACGCAGTCGCCTAGGTCGGGAAAGCCGTCATTCGCGCTGTCTCACCAAATCAAACCGGATTGTTATATTGCAACCAAGCTAAATAATTTTATCGATAATTGACTGAGTTTACTGAAGAAGGTAACTGCTTGCAAGTAGTTAACAATTTGTTCAGTTCTTAACACTCAGTTAAAGAGAGTATGAATTAGCTTTTTTACACAAGTATTGGAAATAAAATAGGAATCAATACTAGGTATGTATTGGATGAAAAAGTTTATTTATTTTGTTATTCTGTTGTATTGTTTGTTTTTAGGCATACCACCTTCTAGTGCTAAGTCAAAAGCTTTAAAGATGTCTGAAGCTGGGCGCTTTGCTGACAACGGGAGTGAGGGACAAGGAGAAAGAGCAGCAAAGGAGGAAAAGAGTAACAGAGTCGGGAAAACAACTCTTGTTCCCTCATTCGTCTTGTGGTCATCACAATCACGTCAATCAAAATTAAAGAATGCTACTTTTTTGGAGAAACAGGGGTTATCAAAAGAGCAAGTCTGGGTGATTGATGGAAAGCAAGAAGCACAGCACGAATCTTTTAATTGGGTTGTTGAAGATAATAAAAAAGTTGAACAACCTTTTTTACAAGTAGAGAATATTGCAGAGAACCCTATTAAGCCAGAAGAAAAAACTGAGGCCATTGGCAAACCATCAAAAAAGGAGGAATTAGAGGCGTTTGATAAAGTTGTCAAAGATGCTGAAATCCTGCCAGGGCTGTTTAATTTGTATCGAGACAAGGAAAAGAATAAAATTTATCTAGAAATAAAACCAGAACAACTCAAGAAAAATTATTTAGCCACAGGAACGTTAGAATCTGGGATTGGTGAGGCTGGAATCTACAGTGGAATGCCATTGCACGATTTTTTATTTTACTTTCAGCGGGTGAATAATAAATTGCAATTTGTGGTTCGCAATGTGAATTTTAGGACACGTGAAGGAGATCCACAACAGCGATCGCTCGCCCGATCTTTTAGTGACTCAGTTCTCTACTCAGTATCCATTAAAAGTATTCATCCAGTACGCAAAACAATTCTCATCGACTTGGGAGATCTACTACTAACAGATTTAGCTGGATTATCTCTTAGTTTGGGAGTTGCGCCAGCGACGGATAAATCCTATTTTGGGACTGCTAAAGCTTTTCCCCTAAATATGGAAATTGAGTCGGTGTTGAACTTCACTAACACTCGTGCCAATAGTGATAAACTCCGTTTTGGTGGTACACTAGCAGACCTTCGAGGCTTTAGCTTGCGCGTTCACTACAGTCTGTCTCAACTTAGCGAAAACAGTTATCGACCGCGTTTAGCCGATGAGCGTGTTGGCTATTTTATCACCGCCTACCAAGATATATCTAACGATGAGCACAGAGATCCATTTGTCCGCTACATCAACCGTTGGAATTTAGAAAAGCAAAACCCTAGCGCAGCCCTTTCTCCACCGAAAAAACCAATTATCTTCTGGATTGATAACGCAGTACCCCTAGAATACCGCGATGCAATCAAAGAAGGTGTGCTGCTGTGGAATAAAGCCTTTGAAAAAGCAGGATTCAAAGATGCGATTCAAGTACAGCAAATGCCGGATAATGCAACATGGGATCCAGCAGATATACGCTACAACACAATTCGCTGGATTAACACAGTAGATGGATATTTTGCTATGGGACCATCCCGTGTTAACCCATTGACGGGAGAAATTTTAGCTGCAGACATTCTGGTAGATGGCAGTTTTATCCGGGCACTCAAGAATGATTATTCTAGAGTTGGACAGTTCAACCAAACACAAAATCAGACGTCGCTATCTGCGTTGATGCAAAATAACCTGCTTTGCACCAATAAAACACAGGCAGAAAGTAGCGACACTTCCGTTGAGAGTGTGGAAATGGACGGGTTAGCGAATCGTTTATCAAAACTGGCAGGTCAGTATGACCTTTGCTATGGTATGGAAGCTGCTAACCAATTTGCTTACGGTTCAATGGCAATGAAGCTTTTGCAAAACACCCCGCCAAGTCGTGAGCAAATGAAAGATTATATTCATCAGTATTTACGCTTAATTATTGCACATGAAGTGGGACACACCTTGGGGTTGAGGCATAACTTCCGTGGTAGTACTTTGCTTACTCCCCAAGAGATCAACAATCCGGATATCACTCGCCGCAAGGGTATGATTTCGTCAGTGATGGACTATATTCCACCAAATCTTGCACCCCGAGGTACTAAGCAGGGAGATTATTTCCCTAAGATGATCGGACCTTATGATGAGTGGGCAATTCAATACGGATACGCACCAATTCCAGCCGCAACTCCTACAGGAGAAAAACCATTTTTGGATAAAATTGCTCAGCAATCTGACAAACCTGAGTTAAGTTATTCCACAGATGAAGATATGTTTGACCTTGACCCAACTGTTAACGCATGGGATGACAGCAGTAATGTGCTGGTCTATTCTCATTGGCAGTTGGATAATGCATTGGTTATGTGGCAACGTCTCAACAAGGTTGAGCTATTGTCTGGCGAGAGTTTTAGCGATGTGAAGGAACAGTTTGGTACAGTCTTTAATCAGTATTTTCAACACATTTATTATATTACAAAATACATAGGTGGTCAGTCTTTCTACAGAGTTCAACCGGGCGATCCTCAAGGAAAATTACCATTTCAACCTGTGCCTGTGGAAAAACAACGGCAGGCGTTAGATCTTGTACAAAAGTATGTATTCGCTGAAGATGCTCTGAGTTTTCCCCCAGAATTGCTGAATAAATTAGCACCTTCGCGTTGGCGGCATTGGGGAAGTTCTCCGCGAACTGGTCGTCTGGACTTTCCAATTCATGATTGGGTATTGTATATGCAGAGTTCGGTGTTGTGGGATTTGCTGTCAAGCGATCGCCTCTCCCGTCTCAAGGATATCGAACTCAAAACTGGTCGCGATCAAGCCCTGAGTTTACCAGAACTATTTGATACTTTACAAAACGATATTTGGACTGAGGTACTAAAACCAAATGGCAAGCCCATCGTTATATCTAGTTTGCGTCGAGGCTTGCAACGACAATATGTTGACAAATTGACTGCGATGGTTTTACGGAAAGAACGTGTCCCAGAAGATGCTCGAACACTTGCTTGGTATAAACTAAAACAGCTAAATGAAAAGCTGGATGGACTGAGTTCAAATGACGAGTACACCAAAGCACATTTGCTAGAAACACGCGATCGCATTACTAAAATCTTGAACGCCGAAGTGCAAGCGAATTAGGAAAATCTGTGTCAAAGATAGCTCGCGATATCATCTTATTACTTATAGTTTGTCAACTACTTTATACAAATGGCAATTTACCAAGTCTGAGTTCTTACAGTAATGACTTATTAATGGGAAATGACTCTAATTGGTTGAAATCTGAGATGGAACTTGTTTTTTTTCCAAAGAAGCAGTTTGATATCAGCAAGGGAAATTTCCAAGATATGCTGGAAGCACTTGCAGTTCGTGAAACAGGGCTATCATCAGGAAATCCTAATCAGTACCAATTTGAAAACCCACTCTCATTTATTGGTAAGTATCAATTCGGAGAAATCTTGCTGATTCGTCTTGGTTACTACAAAGCCGACGTTTATTATGGACATGGTGCTGACAAGAATGACTGGCGAGGTACATGGACAAAAAAGAATGGTATTGATAGCAAATTAAAATTTCTCAATTCCCCTAATGTTCAAGAAGAAGCGATTCGTGAGGCTTTTAGGGTGTATTGGAAGGATATCAACGATATTCTGACTCAGCAAGGTAAGTCTATAAATAATTACCTTGGTCATAAAAAAACGTTTAATGATAAAGAGAAGTCAAAAACAATCACAGTTACTCTTTCTGGTATTTTAGCAGGAGCATACCTGAGAGGTCCTGATCAAGTGGTAGAGCTTCTGGTAAAAGGAAAAGTATCTCACGACGAATTTGGCACTTCTATTCTTGAATACATGGAGATATTTGGCGGTTATGACATGAGAATAGAAGATTTATGAATTTTTGCCAACAAAGTACTCAGAACGGGCTGCGCCCTTGCACTCTACAGAACTCAGAATAGTTGCTCCAATAGCTCATCACGAGTGAGACCAAAATGCTCCGCAACTTATCGTAATATAGCATTTAGCGTACCGATCTTTAGCGGATCGTGGGCAGGAATGGTAATATGGTGTTCGCCTTGAAGTTGAGTAGTTAAGCGAATATGACTACCAGTTTGTCGATCTACCGCATAACCAAAAATAGCTAATGCCTTAACCAAATCCTCACCCGACAAATCTCGCGGTAGCTTCACGATGCAATAACCTCATCCCGAACAAAATGTAACCGAATTACTTTTGGACGGGTATCCTCATCAGGGAAATGACATCGAACCGCATCACGAACCATTTCTTTTAAAGTCGTCATGTCCGAAGCCTGGGTGAAAATTGGTTCACCCAAGGCTGTTGCCACATAACCACTTTCAGGGTCTTCTTCAATCAGAAATACAATCTCTGACCTTGTGTTTTTCACTAATTATTCTGTCAGTAGCTAGTTACAACAATAATTTTACAGTAAATTTCATTCTCACTTACAACCTACAACAGCAACCTTCAGGTGAATGTCATTCTGTTAATGTAGCTCCTACAATCTCAGGATTCGCGAATAATTTCTCTTCTTTTATTTTTGCAAAATTGGGATGCTCCCTCAAATCTTCTCGTTGCATTTCCCAAGCGAGGGTAGTGAAAATTATTTGATCTAAGTTGTTATATTTGGGCTTCCAACCTAGAACTTTGTGAATTTTATCTGCACAAGCTGTAACGCAAGCTGGATCACCAAGACGACGTTCTAATTCAATGACGGAGAAATCTACTCCAGAAATTGCCTTCACCCTTTCGATCACCTGTCGGACGCTGTAACCCTGTCCATAGCCACAGTTAAATATTTGGCTATCATTACCCTGTTCAAGATAACGCAAAGCATCAAGGTGTGCTGTTGCTAAGTCCTCAACGTGAATGTAGTCTCGAATCCCTGTTCCATCTGGTGTGGGAAAATCAGTACCAAAAATTCGCACTTCCGGCTTGCGTTGGAGTGCTGCATCACAGGTGACTTTTATTAAGTGAGTAGCATTTTGCGACATTGAGCCTTGTCGTCCTTGAGGATCTGCGCCTGCAACATTAAAGTAGCGGAGAATGACGTACCGCAGAGGGTTGACTGCTCCATAGTCTTGGAGAATCCACTCGCTCATCAATTTTGAGCGTCCATAGGGGTTAATCGGTTGTGTAGGAGTTGATTCAGTAACTGGAATTTCCTTTGGTTCCCCATAGACTGCTGCTGTACTGGAAAAGATGAACTGGTTGACGCTCATCGCACTACAGCAACGGAGTAAGTTTAAGGTATTGCATGTGTTGTTGGCGTAATAATCAAGGGGATGAGCTACTGACTCTGGGACAATCAGACTGGCCGCAAAATGCAGCACTGCACTAAATTGATGCTTGGCAAAGACTTGGTAAAGATGATCAATGTCGGCTAAATCGCCAATGATCAACTCACCATGCAGTACTGCTTTTGGCGAACCTGTAGAGCAATTGTCATAAACTACGACATCATAGCCAGCTTCACCCAGCTGGCGTACGACGTGGGAGCCAATGTAGCCTGCACCTCCAGTGACTAAGACTTTCTTGTTCATCTGCCTTTACCCAGTAAAACGACTCGAATAGTCTTAAAGAAAATTGCCAAATCTAACCACAGAGAATAATTCTTGATGTAGTAAAGGTCATATGACAGCTTTTCGTAAGCATCCTCAATGGATGCTCCATAGGGATAGATAACCTGTGCCCAACCTGTGATTCCAGGTTTGACTAAGTAACGAATATCGTAATAAGGGATTGCTTCTCTGAGCTTGTCATCGAACTCTGGGCGTTCTGGACGAGGGCCAATCAGACTCATGTCCCCCGAAAGTACATTCCATAGTTGAGGCAGTTCATCAATTCGTACCAGACGTAACCAGTATCCTACCCTGGTTATACGGGGATCTCGTTGACTTGCCCACTGTGCTCCTCGTTTCTCCGCATCTTGATACATAGAGCGGAACTTGTAAACCCTAAATGCTTTGCCGTGTAGTCCTGTTCGTAACTGACTGTAGAAAACTGGGCCTCGACTATCTAATTTAATTGCTAGTGCAGCAATTAACATGAGTGGTAACAGGAGCATCAGTAGCAATGCCGTTGAAATTATGTCTACTAAACGCTTCAACTTTAAATTGATACTATCAGACATCAGGTAAAAGCCTGCATTAAAAGCAAACCATCTATCTTGGAGTAAGGAGGACGGAAGTTTATACCACAGCTTTTCATAACAATCTGGCAGTCTATAAACTGGAGTTCCTTGCAGTCGCAATTGCATCAATTGCTGCACTTGTGCATCAGATAATTTGACCTCCGTTTCTACCAAGACTCCTGACCAGGACTGGGAACTCCAGTTAGAGAAGTCTGAAAGATTTCCTACATAATTAACGCGATCTGGTAACTGAGTTGTATCTTCGGTGTTGTCACACAAAAGAACTAAGCGTCCTAGAGGATTAACCTGTAAAAAGTCTTGTACAAATTTGACAGTGCTCTCTCCTGCACCTAGAATTAGCCAACAAACTTGCTGAGCGTGTGATCGCACCAAGTTAACTACCCATATACGTAACATCACAGCCCAGATAGTAAATATTCCTAGAGTTGGTAGCACAACGCTTCGTCTTAAAAGGGGATTGTACTTCCAAGCATTAGTTAGGTAAATGAAGGCAGCAATCACTCCGGCAATGAAGATATTACATATGATGATGCGAGCTGGAACTCGCAAACCTGCAATTTGGCTATCTGGTTTGTAGGTGTCTGCCAAGTAAAGTGCTGAAAGAACTAATAGGATTAATCCATAACAAAAGGGATTCAATCCATGAATAAAAGAGTTTGTTCTCAACCAGCAAGTAAATTCCAAACAGATAATCAAGCCAAAGATATCTCCTGCTAAAAGCAGAACATTGAGATAATGGTTTCTATTTAATGGCTTGGTGTTTGTTAAGGGCTTGAAGTAAGTTTGAGTCATACGCATTGATGTGTGTGGGTTATTTTTTTACATCGGTGCGCTTGCTTTATTGCCAAATCTCATAGCAAAGCTAACAGCTAAATAAGTTGGAAACAGAAGTATTTGGTAATATATCCCCTGATTATTTTTCTTGAACTAGTAAGCTGTTTCACATAAAAGTTGTCTGATCTTCTATTAGGCAAGTAAAGAGATAATCTTGACGTCTTGACTTTGACCGCAACGCTATCGCTGCCTACGGCACTCTGCGCTAACAAGGGCATGCTTTTGAACGGCATTTGCACTAAACCAGAGAACCTCCAAAGGTTCACTGCTGCTTCCCATTGACAATCTTCACGGGGGTTTGTGTGCAATCCCTGTGTTTTAGCTTATCTTCCTTCCCTACACTAATAATGTTGATCTCTATTAGCCAACTTTCAGTCTTAGGCGATGTCCACAATTCGGGTAAGTATGGTTGCTATGGAAACCCGACCACAACGCTTTTCCTGACAGTATCAGAACTTACACATAGACACATAGACTATGTGTTTATCTATGTCATTGCGACGCAAAAAGCAATCTCTCAAAGCCTTATTTTTCGTAATAAGGGCGTAAGTCCTAAATACAAAGCTGTATGGAACATTGCTACTTAGAGCGGTACTGCTTTCCCTGGTTCACTAACAGTACAAGCGCATACACTGAACTAACAGTTATTTTTTATGACTAAATAAATTTAGTCAGCATCTATACAAAAAAATGCACAATATACTATACTTTTTACACCTTTCGCGAAAAGCTTCATTTTAAAGTTTTGAACGTTGTAGGTGGAGTATAGCTCTCGCTTTGCAAGTATTACTTTGTTCAGGCAAATTTAGTACGTTTACCATAAGAGTAATTTATCAGGGGATCTTATTCTTTGATAAAAAGAATACAAGATTCACTTTTTCTTTAAGAATTTATGAAAAAAATAAATTTTGCGTAAAATTTAACTGAAAGATATGTGTATTTTACGGATACGGTTTGAATAGGAAGAGAAAACAGTTAGTAGGGTAATTACATCGTTATGATGTCAATTCCCTAAATCTTTATTAACCTTTGTTTAAGAATTTATGAAAAAAATGAATTTTGCGTAAAATTTAACTGAAAGATATGTGTATTTTACGGATACGGTTTGAATAGGAAGAGAAAACAGTTAGTAGGGTAATCACATTGTTATGATGTCAATTCCCTAAATCTTTGTCATTGCAAGTGAAACGCAGCGTAGCGGTTCCTCTTAGGAACTAGTGGAACGTAAGCGCAAAGCCACGCTAAGAGCCTAAGCGCAAGCGCACGCAATCATGCGTTAGCCGTAAGGCGTGCCGTAGGCATACACGCAGCCTATCCCTTTGGAACTCAGCAATCGCAAGGGTTTGGAGAACTTTACTTTCTGTTACATAGTTAGGTTTTTTTGACTGACTTACTTACACCTCTGACTCTTAACTTGCTTATTTGCTATGCCTTCTGACCAAGAAGACCAAAACTCCTTAGATTTGCAACAATACTCGCTGATTTTTAAAAGGCGTTGGCTAGTCATAGCTACAGTGGCTGGCTCAGTCTTTGGATTGTCAGCTTTAACTGCTTTCAGGCAAAAACCAATTTATGAAGCAGAAGGCAAGCTGCTTTTTAATAAAACTGATCGCGTTTCTTCGCTGACAAGTCCCTCAGCATCAGTTGGAGAGTTAAGTGGTGTAACTCAACTAAGCAGCCCTTTGGATACAGAAGCAGAGGTAATTCGTTCTAACCCGATAGTTGAGAAAACCATTACTAACCTGAAGCTGACAGATAAGAAAGGAGTACCCCTAGAAATAGATGAGTTTCTCAAAAAACTCAAGGTTAAAAGCATGAAGGGTACGGACATCTTGTCGATTTATTACAACAGTACCGATCCAAAAGAAGCCGCAGCTGTTGTGAATTCGCTGATGACTTATTATCTGGAGAACAATGTTAGTGTCAATCAAACCCAGGCGACAGCCGCAAAAAGATTTTTGACCAAGCAATTGCCTGAGGTTGAGGGAAGGGTAATAAGAGCAGAGGCAGGTTTGCGTCGGTTTAAAGAAGAAAACAAAGTAGTTGCTTTAGATCAAGAAGCTACCACAGGCGTGGAAAGGCTTACAGCTTTATCAGACCAGATTACTCAGGCTCAGTCAAATTTGGTAGATGCCGAGACTCGCTCACAACTTCTGCAACGTCAATTGAAATTGAATTCGCAGCAAGCTGTGGATATGGGCAATTTAAGCCAATCAAAAGCTGTGCAGCAGGTACTAACAGAATACCAGCAAGCAGAAAACGAACTAGCAGTCGCACAGACTCGCTATACAAATGAGCATCCTCAGATCGCTAATTTGATGGCAAAAGCAGCAGCCCTGAGAAAGCAGCTAGAGGTGAGAGTTGGCGAAAATGTTGGCAAGCAGCCTGTGTCCCAGCAGAATTTGCAGATGGGAGAACTCAAACAAAGCTTAACTGCTCAGTTGGTGCAGTCGGATGTAGAACGTTCAGCACTAGCCAACCGAGTCACGGTTTTGAAGAATGCATACGCACTTTCGCAAAAACGCTTGAGTATCTTACCTCTACTGCAACAAAAACAGCAACAGCTAGAGCGACAGTTGCAAGTAGCTAGAACAACTTATGAAGAATTGTTGAAGCGATCCCAAGAAGTGGAGGTAGTAGTAAATCAAAATGTCGGCAATGCAAGGGTAGTATCTGGGGCTTTAGTTCCCAACAAAGCAAATTCCAACATTATACTCTACCTAGCGCTCGGTGGATTTTTGGGAATTTTGCTGGGTGTAGGGATAGCTTTGATGTTGGAAGCTATGGATCAATCCCTGAAAACTCTTGAACAAGCCCAGCAGCTATTTGGTTATCCTTTACTAGGTACAATTCCTCACTTTGGTCAAAAAGCGAAGGCTGGTAAAGAGTCTTTAGTCGAACTGCCAGTCAGAGATAATCCTCATTCACTAGCAAGTTCAGCCTTTGAGATGCTTCAAACAAACTTGGATTTTAGCATCTCTGATAAACCACTGAAAATAATTGCGGTGGTTAGTTCAACTCCAGGTGAAGGCAGATCATTTGTGGCAGCAAACCTGGCAGTAGCTAAGGCACATATGGGACGCAGGGTGCTGTTAGTAGATGCAGATATGCGTCACTCTTGTCAAGAGAAAATCTGGAAATTATCTAACCCAATCGGACTAAGTAATGTTCTAGTCGGTCAAGCAGAATTTCCCCTCACTACCCAAGAAGTACTAGTTAATTTGGATGTGCTAACCGTTGGCACAATTCCACCTAACCCAGCAGCATTACTAAACTCCCAGCGCATGGTGTCGTTGATTCAAGAGGCAGCTAAAAACTATGACTGTGTAATTATTGACACTCCCGCTCTGAGTTTGTTTGGTGATGCCTTGATGTTGAGCAAGGTGGCAGATGGGATATTGCTGGTTGTACGTCCGGGAGTGCTTGACACGACTGTTGCCAAGAACACGAAAACGATGCTAGAGCAATCGCGATCGCACGTTTTGGGAATGGTGGTGAATGGGGTTACGGGTGTGAGTGGTTATAGTTACTACTCTTCTAAGGAGTATTACCAAAATAATGGAAACGAGAATAAGGTAAGCAAAGAGAATTACCAAAAAGTTTGAACTTCTAATATGCCTTTTTCTTCATCTAATTCAGACAGCACCGCACTAATCGCGCTGACTTATGACACCAAAGTTTTCACAAAATCCTCAACCACTAAGTTTGCGCCGCAATTTTTCTTGGACTTTTGTCGGAAATCTTGTTTACGCAGGTTGTCAGTGGGGGATGTTGGTAGTGCTTGCCAAATTGGGAACCCCAGAGATGGTAGGACATTTTACCTTGGGGTTAGCAGTTACAGCTCCGGTTATTTTATTCTCAAATCTTAATTTACGGGCAATTCAAGCGACGGATGCCAAACAGCAATACTGTTTCGCGGACTACCTAGGATTAAGGTTGTTAACAACTATACTGTCACTTTTAGTTATAGCTGGGCTAACCGTTGCTGGGGGTTATAACGGTGAAACAGCCCAAGTGATTTTGATTATAGGGCTAGCAAAGAGTATTGAATCTATAAGTGATGTTTTCTACGGTTTGCTACAGCAGCACGAGCAAATGGATCGAATTGCCAAGTCGATGATTGTCAAAGGATTGCTTTCGCTGATTGCTTTAGGAATTGGAGTTTACTTGACAAAAAGTATTGTTTGGGGTGCGATCGCTCTCACACTAGCTTGGTTATTGATTTTATTGAGTTATGACATCTCCAGTGGCAAATTAATTGCCGCAAGTCAAAGAAAACCTCGCTGGGATATAGCAAAACTGATGAAATTGGCAGGTGTTGGACTACCCCTAGGTTTTGTGATGATGCTAATTTCTCTTAACACTAATATTCCTCGTTATTTCATTGAGCAAACATTGGGACATAGGGAACTAGGAATTTTTGCGGCGATCGGCTATTTGCAGGTAACGGGAACTACCGTTGTCTCGGCATTAGGACAGTCAGCTAGCCCCAGGCTAGCGAGATATTACGCAACCAAAGATATTTTAATGTTCCGTAATTTACTTCTGAAGTTGGTAGGTATTGGTGCTGTCTTGGGTGTCACAGGTGTAGTGATGGCAATGGTTGCTGGACAGCAAATCCTGACTTTGCTGTATAAACCTGAGTATGCTCAACACGCGGATATCTTTGTCTGGTTGATGGTTTCCGCTGGAATTGGCTACATAGCCTCATTTTTGGGATATGGCATGACAGCAGCTCAATATTATAGAACCCAACTACCGCTATTTATTTTAGTTACTGGTGTGATCGCTGTTTCGAGTTTTTATTTAATCGAGCCTTACAAGCTACAAGGTGCTGCCTTAGTATTTGCGATTGGAGCGATCGCGCAATTGATTGGCAGTCTGGCAGTTGTCATTTATGCAGTTTTAATTAATACACACACTAAAAAAGCATGAGAACTATTACTGAAACTAGAAAAGATAAAATTCGTATCCTTCATGTTGTTGGTTCCATGGTGAGAGGAGGATTGGAAACTTGGTTAATGCACGTTTTGCGAAATTATGATCGCCAATGTTTTCAAATGGACTTTTTAGTTGAAACTACAAAACACTGTGCTTACGACGATGAGGTATTAGCTCTAGGTAGCAAAATCATCCCATGTCTTGAACCATCTCAACCATTACTCTATGCACGTAATTTCAAACGAGTTTATCAGGAACACGGATCTTACGACATTATTCACAGTCATATCCACAACTACAGTGGCTATGTTCTGCGATTAGCTAAACAAGTTGGTATTCCTGTCCGCATTGCCCACAGTCATAACGATACTTCCTCTCTCAAGACTAAAGCCGGATTAAAGCGGCGCTTATATTTAGCTTTGACAGAATACTGGATTAAGCGCTACGCCACACTTGGACTAGCTTGTTCTGGTAAGGCAGCGGCTGCGCTTTATGGTGCAAATTGGAAAAATGATCCCCGCTTTTCTATCTACTATTGCGGAATTGATTTTTCTAAGTGGAAATTAGAGACTGATAATGTTGCTATCCGTACAGAACTGGGTATTCCTCAAGATGCTTTTGTTATTGGTCACGTTGGCAGGTTTGCAGAACAAAAGAATCACTCGTTTCTCATAGATATTGCGGCAGAAGTTATCAAACGCAAGCCTAAAACACAACTTTTGTTAGTAGGTGACGGTCCTCTGCGTTCAGAAATAGAAAAAAAAGTCCGTGAGGCGAATTTAACTGACCATGTAATTTTTGCTGGATTACGTTCTGATGTACGTCAGATTATGCAGGGTGCAATGGATATTTTTCTCTTTCCATCGCTGTATGAAGGGTTACCACTGGTATTAGTTGAAGCACAAGCAGCCAGACTTCCCTGTATTTTTTCAGATGTGATCGCGGAGGAGACAGATGTAGTCAAATTTATGATGCATCGCTTATCTTTATCACAGCCTGCATCAGTGTGGGCAGAAGCAATTCTTGAATTCAAAGCCTTTAAACCTAAGTTTACTCGAACAGATGCTCTTAAAACAGTCAAAGCTAGCTCGCTTAATATAGTCAATACTTTGGAAATACTACAAAAAATTTATGATAGTTCATACCAATCAAGTAACTATAAATAAACAAAAACAACTTTTGATCATCAGTATGAATTGTTTTGTTTTATTTTTGATTATTGTTGTCTTTCGATTGATCGCGACAGGAGAATTTATTGGAAAATATGATAACTTAATTTATCCAGTATGCTGGCTATTATTATTTACATTTATTTGGGCTGTAATTTCATGGAAGTGGTTAATAAACAGATTTTTTGATCCGTATATTTTATTTTTATTTTCATTCCTTTTATTTAATGGTGGACAAGGTGTTTTAGAAATATTACATCTTAATACATTTGGTATTTTGGCTAGTAATGATCCTCGTTCTCTAAACGCAAATTTTTCGTCAGAAATTTTGATAACCACTTTATTAATAGTTATCTTGTCACTAACTACATTACATACGGGTGCGCTCTTTAACATAGTTCTAAACAAAGATAAAAAAGTTATTTTCAAAAAAGATGATGTCAGCCCAAAAAAGTTCTTATTAATTCATAAATATGTTCTTTGGATCGGATGGGTATTACTGGGGATATCGCTTGTTCCGGCATTTTTTACTCTTGGCAGTGCTATTTCTAATGTTACTACCTATGGTTATTTAGCCCTTTATCAGGAAAACATTCCAGTAGGTGCCGAGGCTACACCACGGATTCTAGCTACTTTCCTGATTCCTGCTGCTCTTTTTTTACTTGCTGGTAGCAATAAAAAGCAAAATATCATCGCTATATCAATGATAGTAATTATTACTATATCGATAATTCAGCTTTTCTTAGGAGCTAGGTCGCAAGCAGTTATGCCTATGGTTGCTTATCTATGGTTGTGGCATCGTTGCATCAAACCGTTACCTAAAGTTTTGATTTTGATATCCAGCAGTTTAGTACTGTTAATTATATTGCCACTTGTTGGTTCAATTAGATTAATTAGTGGTGAAGATCGCCTGTCTCTAGATTTTATAATAGATGCATTTTTCTCAATTGATAATCCTGCCATAGCAATATTTTCGGAAATGGGCAGTTCTATGGGGACAATAGCCCACACTATTGAGTTAGTTCCGTCTCAAAGAGGTTTTGATATGGGAGCTAGTTACGGCTATGCCCTACTCACCCTTATCCCTAATTTGTTTTGGGATATTCATCCTACTATTGCCAGAGGTTTAGCTGAAAAATGGTTAGTTGATACTGTAAATCCATACATCTCTAGTATTGGGGGTACGATGGGATATTCCTTTATAGCTGAAGCTTATCTCAACTTTGGTTTGATTGGCACAGCAATTTTTATGGCATTTTTTGGTTTTTTATTTGCCAAATTGACATTATGGTCTGTCAAAGATAATCAGCCTGCAAAAATGGCAACAATGGCTAGTTTTCTAAGTTTTGTGCTATTTTATCCCCGCGCTGAATCAGCCTTACTAATTCGTCCCTTGGTGTGGTATTCTTTACTGCCTTATTTATTGACAAATGTGGTAAAATTAACACATAAAAAATCAGTAACTAGCAAATTAATCGGTAAAGTTTATAAAAAATATTAAAAAACTGCTAATTTCCCAATAAAAATTTATTAATTGTTTACACCTTATTTTTATTATTCAAAGCCTAAAATTAGTAATATTTTTTATAATTTTAATTTCTGGAGAAACTAAAGCGTACTGAATAACATTAGAAAATAGAGTTTGGAGGCTTCAATGGACGTAATTATATCAACAGACCAACGTTATGATGGTACACCCGATGGCGCTGTTTGGTCACCAACAAATGGTGCATATCCTTTCTGGCTGCGTTACTTAGAAGTTTTTGATAATGTGCGTGTAATGGCACGAGTGCGTCCAGTTTCTTCTGTACCATCTAATTGGCAACGTGTTGATGGTGAGAGAATTTCGGTTGTACCTATTCCTTACTATATTGGACCAGTGCAGTATTTATTAAAAGCGCTACAAGTTCAACAAGCTGTAAGTAAAGGAGCTAATTTAAATGATGCGATTATTCTACGAGTTCCATCAAACGTAGCTAATTGCATCGAATATTGGTTGCGCCATACAGGTCATCCCTATGGTTTAGAAGTTGTCGCCGACTCATACAATTTTTTTGCCCCAGGTTCTGTAAAACATCCTTTGCGTCCTTTTTTTCGTCGGTGGTTTACAAATCGATTACAAAAACAATGCGCTCAAGCTTCTGCTGTTTCTTTTGTTACAAAAGAAGCTCTTCAACGTCGATATCCTCCTGGTGAAAAAACTTATTCAACTTTCTATTCGGATGTTGAATTATCTAATGAAGCTTTTGTTTCTTCCCCGCGTTTACCTCATCCTGATTCAGATAAATTCACCCTCATTACCGTTGCATCTATGGATCATTCTTCTAAAGCTATAGATGTACTAATTGACGCTGTTGCTATCTGCGTTAAGCAGAAATTAAATCTAGAGTTAATCTTAGTTGGAGATGGTAAATACCGAGGAGAACTAGAAGCGCAAACCGCAAAGCTGGGAATCAAAGAACGTGTATTTTTTCGCGGTAAATTACCCGCAGGTAAAGCTGTATTTGAACAGTTAGATAAGGCAGATGTGTTTGTGTTGGCTTCCCGTCAAGAAGGTTTGCCTAGAGCAATTATTGAGGCTATGACGCGAGGATTACCCTGCATTGGCTCTAATGTAGGAGGCATTCCGGAACTATTGACAGCTGAAGATTTGGTACAACCAGGTGATGCAGTTGTATTAGCAGCGAAAATTCAGGAAGTAATTACAGTTCCAGAACGGATGATTCACATGTCAACCCGCAATTTAGAAGCGGCAAAACAATATAAAGACGATTTTTTGAGAGAACGTAGATTGGAATTTTATCATTATGTCAAACAAACGACAGAAGCATGGCTAAAAATCAATAATTGAATAAATGACATAAAGATATGCAAGGTAAAAGTTATCTTTTTCTAGATTATGAATAGCAAAAAAAAAAGAGTCATACTTTATTTAATCACTAAATCAAGTTTAGGTGGAGCACAGGGAAATGTTTATGATTTGATTGAAAATTTTCGTGCAGATTATGAAGTTCATCTTGGAGTAGGTAGTACAGGGCCGTTAACAGAAAATGTTAGTAAGTTGGGAGTAATTGTACACTTTATTTCAAATATGACCCGTGAAATTGACTTATTCAAAGATTTGCTAGCGATAAAAGGATGTATATCATTAATCCATAAAATCAAACCTGATATTATTCACACACATAGCAGTAAAGCTGGATTTGTGGGACGTGTAGCCGGAAGAATTTACAAAATTCCGACTGTATTTACAGCACATGGTTGGGGCTTTTCTCCTGGAACACCGAAGCAGCGTGGGAACATTGCGTTAATAGCGGAAAAATTATTAGCACCAATGACTGCAAAACTGATTTGCGTTTCTGAGAACGATCGCCACTTAGCTTTAAACCTTGGTGTTGGTAATCATGATTCCTTAGAAATTGTTCGTTACGGCATCAGCAATCAGTTAGTTCCAATTGCCAATCCCTCACAGCAGCCACCTCGAATGCTTATGGTAGCGCGTTTCAACGAACAAAAGGATCAGGCTACTTTACTCCAGGCAATTTCCTACTTGCCCACTTCTGTACACCTTGACTTAGTTGGCAGCGGTCCGTCTTTGGAATCTTGTAAAGCTTTGGCGCAGTCTTTGGGAATTGGTGATCGGATTTCTTTTTTAGGTGACAGAACAGATGTACCCGATTTATTAGCCCAATCTCAAATCTTTATTCTCAGTACCCATTATGAAGGTTTACCTATCAGTATTCTAGAAGCTATGCGTGCTGGTCTACCTGTTGTGGCAACTAGCGTCAATGGTATTCCTGAAGAAGTTGAGCATGGTAAAACAGGTTTACTAGTACCGCGCAAAGATGTACAAGCACTTGTTAACGCATTGCAAACTTTCATTGAGTCTCCTGATCTTCGTCAGCAAATGGGTGAAGCGGGTAGACAAAAATTTAAGCAAGAATTTACAGTTGAGCGAATGATAAATGAGACTAAAGCAGTATACGAGGAAATACTCAAAGAACAATCAAAGAAATTCTTATTTAGTATATTCCCATATTAAGTAATTAACGCAAGTTGCTAGTTAGTACCCTTTAATCGTAACATATTGATACAAAATTACAGGTTCTGCGTATTGATAAGCACTAAAATTTAAGACTTTGTACTTAAAGAGAGGCGCTTTTTTATAACTAGCAACTTGAGTTAATTAATAAAAGTGGGTTTAATACTAATTATTTTCCAACAACAAGTTTAATTTAGTCAAAAACTACCTATTATTCACAGCTTAAGATGACATGAAATTTTTAAAAAATAGTATTAAAGAAGTGCACTATACATTAGTGAATAGTTTGCCTATTTCCATAGTGAACAAACTGCCATTAGGGGCATTAAATAAGAGCGGAACCTGGTCGATTGGCATTTATTCTGGCGAATCTCCTTTTGATTTAGCTAATTTTACGGACGCAAAAAATCCGGTATTGACTCGTAGAGATGTATCAGATGCCAGAGCCGCATTTGTTGCAGACCCATTTATGATTAAAGTCGGGCTAACCTGGTTCATGTTTTTTGAGGTTTTAAATCAAAGTACACGTCGAGGAGAAATTGGATTTGCAACTAGTGAAGATGGAGCTAGTTGGAAGTATCAACATATTGTCATTGTTGAGCCATTTCACTTATCTTACCCATACGTTTTTGAATGGAATAATGAATATTACTTGATTCCAGAAAGTTATCAAGCAAACTCAATCCGACTTTACAAAGCATCAAAGTTTCCCACAGAATGGAGTTTCGTTGGCAATCTTCTTAATGATGGATTTTTTCTAGATTCGTCTATTTACCGTTATGCTGACAAATGGTGGATGTTTGCTGAAACTAATGCTGATCACAAATATGATACCCTGCGTCTTTACTATGCAGAGGATTTGCTCGGTTCTTGGTTAGAACACCCAAAGAGTCCAATTGTCAGTAACAATGCACACATAGCTAGACCAGCCGGTAGAGTTTTGGTGATGAATGATCAGATTTTTCGTTTTACCCAAGACTGTCAGCCAGCTTATGGTACTCAGGTAAGAGCATTTGAGATTACCGAGTTAACGACTACAAGTTATCAAGAAAGAAAAATTGAACAAAGTTTAGTGTTAAAACCGAGTAGTTATGGTTGGAATAGTGGTGGTATGCACCACATCGACCCTCATTTCATCCATGACGGAAAATGGATTGCTTGTGTAGATGGTCGAGGTTAAATCCTGATATTAATATGCTTTTTAATAGGTTCACATTCGCGGATTAAAACTAGCTCCCGTCCTCCGAGTAAAAATCCATACCACAGAACGCCCGCAATCTCGCAGCACTCGCACCAGGGTTTCTGACTTGTCCCCTCGCGAAGGAACCTCTACAGGTGTAACCGCAATTCCGTGACTGCCCAAAACTATGGATGCGATCGCCCTTGCCCTCCTCATGTGATAATCCGATGTAATCAGATAAATATGTTGTAACTTCTGAGCAACAAAATCTTCTACCAAACTCGTGAAATTAGTCACAGTATCCGTTGCTCTACCATCCAAGTGCAACTGCTGATTCGGAACACCAAACTTTTGAAAAATGCGGCGATTAATATCCAGGTTCCAAGCGTAATCAGAAACCCAAATATCTAAATCAGTGTGCTTTTGCCAAAACTCACCAGCAAACTCCATTCTCTGGGAAGCACTCCCCAATACAAAAATAGCTTGCGGTACAGGTGCTTGATGGAGTGCAACAGCAATTCTAACGGGAATAATACTAGTTAAAAAAAAGCTGGTGATCACAACCAGCCCCAGTAACTGGAGAAAAAAGTGACTTTTAGAAATTTTGTATCTCATCCAACAGCCTTTCAAATTCTTGGATAGAAGCGATTGTAATAGACTGTTTATGCAACCTTTTGAGTACAGCAATATCCTTGATTTCCTCAAGGCGATTCTCGTTCCGAGACGCTGCGCTAACGCTCAATTGTGCTGGTACTACTTCAAACCGCGTCTCTAAAACCTCAATCACCGACTCACGAGCATTTTTCACCATTCCATCTCGCTCAAAACCTGTAATATAAGGCATCCGATTTCCCTCCTGAGTTCGCCTCAACTCTTCTTTAAAGCTACCCTCCAAAGCTTCCGGTAAAACCATCATCCACTCAATTAACCGGAGAAAAAAGTGACTTTTAGAAATTTTGTATCTCATCCAACAGCCTTTCAAATTCTTGGATAGAAGCGATTGTAATAGACTGTTTAAGTAACCTTTTGAGTACAGCAATATCCTTGATTTCTTCAAGGCGATTCTCGTTCCGAGACGCTGCGCTAACGCTCAATTGTGCTGGTACTACTTCAAACCGCGTCTCTAAAACCTCAATCACCGACTCACGAGCAGCTTTCACCATTCCATCTCGCTCAAAACCTGTAATATAAGGCATCCGATTTCCCTCCTGAGTTCGCCTCAACTCTTCTTTAAAGCTACCCTCCAAAGCTTCCGGTAAAACCATCATCCACTCAATTAACCGGAACAACTCCAGAATCTGATTTCTAGTATAGCCACGCTGGTAAAGCCCCCGCACCAAGCTTAACTTTGTATGAGTTGTGTTGGCATAGCCTGCGCGTAGCGCATAAATTGCTGGAGTCCACCAAACCCGGTTTCTGTTAGAAACCGGGTTTCTAATTTTTCACAAATGATTTAGGACTACTATATATTCTTGAAAATCGGAGCGATCGCTTCGCTTGCCTCACGTGCAAAGCGCTCAGCATGAGCGTGAGGCAGATCGCTTCACAGCATGACTTCGTATTTGAGCGATCGCGCAGAGCGCAGACGCGCCTGAGCGTATCGCCATCCTCCAAACTACTCACTTACTGGTAGATAAACTTGCCGCAATTGTTCTACTTTAGCCACAGTTTCTGCTGTAACTCTTTATCTAAAAAATCTGGTTTTCGTGTCCAGTCTATTTCCTCATGTGCTTGAGGAAAAAAGAACAACATAAATTCTTCAAAATATAGTTGTAAAATGTCTTTCCAAGGTGAATCAAATTCGGTTTGAGGGTTGGTCATCTGATTTCATATTTTGGATTGTTTTGTTGATTGAATTTGGCAGCTTCCTGTAGCGATCGCTTAATAATAGCGTCGCGGTTCCTCTTAGGAACTAGGATGTGGCGAATGATTGTGTCTTTCCCCTACACCCTCAGCTTTAATCAACACTCCACCCGTTGCAACTGTGCAACTCTTGGATCGATAATTTTTTGCCCCAAACTATCAAATTTAATTGCCAAAGAAACTTTATTTCCCGCACCAAAAATGTGAGTAATCTCTCCAATACCAAAGGCTTTGTGCAGAACTTTTTCGCCGACTTGCCAACTAGCAGTAGTGTCTTGGTTTCGTTTGGTTGTACGTTGGGCTGTGCTACCACCAGTACCTTTTGTATAAGCTACACTCCTTTTTTGTTGAGTCATTAGTAATTCTTCGGGTAATTCGTCGAGAAATTGCGATCGCAAAGCAGGTTCCCGTGAACCATAAAGGCGGCGTTCGCGGGCGTGGGTTAAATACAGCCGTTCTTGGGCGCGAGTAATCCCCACGTAGCACAGGCGACGTTCTTCTTCCAAAGATGCTGGATCGTTCATTGAACGGTAGTTAGGAAATAGTCCTTGTTCCATGCCCACCAAGAACACAACAGGAAACTCCAGCCCCTTGGAGGCGTGTAAGGTTAACAGCGAAACTGCTGTTTCTCCTTCTTTTAAGTTATCCAAATCAGAACTGAGGGCGGTACTGGCGAGGAAGGCTTGCAGGTTCACATCTTCGTTCTCTTCTTGAAATTGCAGCACAGCGTTGAATAATTCTTGGACGTTTTGCAACCTGTCTTCTGCTTCATCTGTACTCTGAGTTTCCAAGTCTTTAATATATCCAGAGTTTTCCAACACCCCTTGCACAAGTTCAGAAATTGGAACCGTCTCTATTTGTTCTTGGAAATGACGAATCATCTGGGCAAAGCCATTAACAGCTTTAGCAGAACGTCCTGCCAATGTATTAACTGATGTTTCATCAATCAGTATTTCCCACAAAGTTGTGCCTAATTCTTGAGCGGCGTTTACGAGTGCGTCGATGGTGGCTTTACCAATTCCGCGCCGAGGAGTATTAATCACTCGCAATAAACTGAGTGTATCAGCTGGGTTGACGATCGCCCGCAAGTAAGCCAGGACATCTTTAATTTCTTTGCGATCGTAAAACTTTATCCCTCCGACAACTGTGTAGGGAATTCTTAATCGCACCAATAATTCTTCAAACGGTCGAGACTGAGCATTGGTACGATAAAGTATGGCAAAACTTCCCCAATTTATCTCTGGATGCTGATTTGCCAAAGAACGAATTTGATTAATCACAAAATCTGCTTCTGCAATTTCATCATCGGCTTTGTAAGAAAAAATCTCTTCACCTGCACCTCTTGTTGCTTTGAGGATTTTATCAATACGTTGGGTGTTGTTTTCAATCAGTTGATTTGCTACTTGTAGAATATTTTCACAAGAGCGATAATTCTCTTCCAACTTCACCATCGTGCGGGTATCGTCGTCTGGTAAACCATCGCCAAAATCTTGTTGAAAGTCCAACAAGATGGTGAAGTCTGCCATTCTAAATGAGTAAATCGATTGATCTGCATCACCTACCACGAAAGTGGAACGATTTGTCCAGTCCCAATCAGTCTTTTTGGTTTCGTTATTCGTCGTCAAAAGACGGATGAGTTCGTATTGAGTGCGGTTGGTATCCTGATATTCATCTACCAGGATATGGCGAAATTTATTATGCCAATAACCTAAGACTTGCTCGTTCTGCTGAAACAATTTTACAGGAACGAGGATAAGATCATCAAAATCGAGGGCGTTGTTCTGTGCAAGTCGGCTTTGATAGTGATTGTAAACTTCTGCAATCACCCGTCCGCGATAATTGGGTTGTTCTGTCTCAAAGTCTTTGGGTGATAAGCCTTGGTTTTTGGCGTTACTAATGGCGTAGCGCACAGAACGAGGTTCAAACTTTTTATTGTCCAGATTAAGTTGTTTGGTGACGATTTCTTTCACCAGGCTTTGGGCGTCGGACTCGTCAAAGATGGAAAAATTCCGCGTCCATTGGCGTCCTTTTTCGTCTTGGTATTTGTCGATGTCAAAGCGGAGAACGCGAGAAAGCAGACTGTGGAAAGTACCGCACCACATATCTTTGATGTAATTTTTCCAGACTTTCGACTTGAGCTTAGTTTGTTCGTATTCTGGCAATAAATCAAACCGCTCGTTGTATTCTGTTATTGCTAGGCGATCGGCAAATAATTTTTGAATACGTTCTTTCATTTCCCGTGCGGCTTTGTTGGTGAAGGTTACCGCCAGGATATTTTCTGGATCGACACGATGTTGCAAAATAAGATTAGCAATGCGATAAGTCAGCGCTCGTGTTTTGCCGGAACCCGCACCAGCAACAACGAGCAAGGGACCGCAGTGATGTTCAACAGCGCGACGTTGACTGGGGTTAAGGTGACTGAGGAAGTCTGTGGTTGTTGTCATGGGTATGAGAAGTTCGGAAGGACTGAGCAGCAGGTATCGCTTAGGTTTAAATTATAGAGAAAAGGTAGCTATTGCTTAGGCTACACTATCCTAGCCAAACTCAGTCAATATATTGTTTATAGCAGGGAACGCTTAACAGGGAACAGACTTGAAAGTCTCTTGATGAGCGTGTTTTCTCATTAGTTCGTGTCCTAATCTACCTGGCGACTGCTATATCTGTGTGCATCTAGGGATCTGCGAAGCCATCGCCCCTCCAGGGGAGATCTCACTTACAAAGCATTACCACTCACTTTGTATTCTCAGATACAAGAAAATTTAACACAACATCTATCAATCTATAGATAGTAGATGTATTGTTTCATACAGTTAAATGATTGAGAAAGCACGTCTTAACAAGGAATGTTTTGTCTCTCTCCTGTGTCATTTTTTATGACTACTTGGGAGAGAGCATTTTTTCTTTTGCCAAAAATCGCAGACGCTTCAATTCAACCTTCTTTGTTTGTCTAATAACAGTTGGTTGTTGGGATTTTGCAAGATTCATTCACCATTTCACTTGTATTCCCCAGCACGCAGATTCTTAATCTGAACTCTGACTTTTGGAGGGAGTAAAGCTAATTGGACGAAGATACGATGATTGCATAGAGCCATATCCAATAAATGAAGCGTAATAAATTCTGAGACGACTTGTTCATACACCCTTTACGGGTGTTTTTTATGGCATGGCAGATGATTTTATTTATCCACCACTCTTTTGCACAAACGATGCTTAAGACTCCTCTATCATCCCTCGCAGAATTGGCTTGTGAGGGTATTTTCTTTTTGGTGGGGAATTTCAGTAAAAAGTTTATTTCATTTTCAACTCGCCCGGAGGTTTTTGAACAGTTACAAACCATTACCAATTAAAATGAAAGGTGCCCAATAATAGGGATGACTCAGACGATTAGCGACTTTTGCTGGTAGATTCTGGCGTGTAGATTTAAGAATTCCTCTGTCTTGATCTTGAGTTATCCCTGAATAGTCGCCTGTAATCATTGCAACTTGCGCTTGACGTAAAGCCTCAGCTTTACTCATTTTCCCTTGGCTTAAGAAGGCGTAAAAAGCATCCATTAAAGCTTGTGTACCGCCATCACTCACAGACCATAAAGATGCGATCGCAGCTCTTGCTCCTGTACGCTGTACTTGATAGCCAAAACCTAAAATTTCTTCTCCCTTGCCTATTTTGTCACTGACTGCTGTTTCACAAGCACTCAACACAACCAAATCTACATTTGGCAAAGATAACTTTTGAATATCAGGTAGGGTAACTAAACCACCATCACCCATTAAAATAAAAGAGTCTTCCGGCTTACCGTTGACAAAAAAGGCGTGAGTCGCCATATGAATAATTGTATACACATTTAAATAAGGAATCATTGCTTGGCGATTAAATTCATTATCTAAAAGTGTTTTAGTTCCTGGCATCATAGTAGCAAGATTTTCAACCTCTGCTCCTGCATATTCTAGTGCTTTAAATGGTAATGAAGTAGACTCTAATTGTACGACGTGACGCTGTGTAGTCGCCCCAGCCAAAACTTTGATTTGCGGCAAAGGTTGAGTATCAAGATCTGTTAAACTCAAAGCAGTAATATTGTTAGTACGGAAGCGCTGCGCTAACCATTGTTTGCCGTCATATAAAGCAGCTAGGGGAAGATAACGTAATGCTCCATCCGGTGCATAAATAATTGTTTTGGCATCGGCATTTGCTAAGTCTTTTTCTATCGGTTGAATTAACAATTCATACAGCTTTTTGGCGGAAACTGTGGCGTTCGATTCGGGATTTTCTAAAGCACTACGAAAATCTACAATGAGCCGATTGAGTTCTTCTTTTTTAATAGGAACACTACGATGGATTGGTGGTGTATTTGGAGTCGTTAGTACGAGTTCCAGACGATTGTCTAAAACCAACGGATACAGCAAAACGGCGTTTTGGTTAAGACGCTGCAAGTTGTCGCGCAAGCTGTTAAGACTATCCAGTGGTATAATCTGTTGTGCCGTTTTTGGGGTAAGCTGTCCTAACCAAGCATTCACTTCTGGGCTATCAATAAATTGGTTAAATTCGGTGAGAAGATTTGCCTCCAGTGTTACGATTTTTTCTTTGTCTTGCGGTTTTCTATTAGTTGGTGGAATTTTTTGCAGTTCGCCGAGTTGTCTGCTGATTTGAATTTGTTTATCGGCTATAACTTTCAACCCTTGATTAATGGACTGTTCTGGAGACAGCGACTCAACTCCTTTAGCTGTTCTTTCATTACCCCGAACATCATGCAGATAATCGTCTAGTTCTTGGATTTTAAGTAAATCCAAAACTTGCTGTGCTTCTAGCACTCGATCTTGTCGCAGAAGTAAGTCAGCTAAACGTCGATAGATATCAGCAACGGTTGCTGTGTAAGATTGCTGTTGTTCTTGTGAAAGCGATCGCAATTGTGTGCGTATAGCTTCAGTCACATTCACAGATTGCTTGTAGAAAATAATTGCCAATTGTGGTTTGTTTTGCTGCGCTAGTAAATCACCAATGTTGGCAAGGGTAATTCTTTGGGCAGTTCTATCACCAATTTCTCGACTCAATAATAATGCTTGCTGATATGACGCTAATGCTTGCTGATACTTACGCATACCTTTGTAAGCGCTTCCCATACTATCAAGAGTACGCCCAACGACAGCACGATCACCCACTTGTTGCAGAACACTCAACGCTTGCTCAAGAGATTCTAGTGCTTGCGAATACTGTTCCAATTGTTGATAGACAAAGCCGATATTGTTAAGAGTACTGCCAATTTTTGGTTGATTACCAATCTCTCTAAAGTTGGCTAAAGCTTGCTGATAGTAATTTAGAGCTTGAGAATATTTATTCATCTTGTTGTAGGCGAACCCAATATTATGAAGAGTTGTGCCTTCGCCTAACTTATCGCCATTTTTTTTCCAAATTGTTAAAGCTTCCCGATAAAACTTGATGGCTTGAGGATATTGACCGAGTTCGCTGTAAACAAGTCCAATATTATTAAGGTTATTAGCTTCTTCTACAGGGTCTTTAGCTTTTTTAACATTAACTAAAGCTTGTTGAAAAAACTTGAGCGCTTGGGAATATTGTCCTGTTTCGTAATAAACTCCACCAAGACTATTGAGGGCAGATCCGACTCCTAGTTTATCTTCAATTTTTTCCATTAAGGAAAGGCTTTGCTGATAGTATCTCACTGCTTGAGAATACTGCCCCATAGATTGATAAACTAACCCAATATTATTGAATATACTTCCAGTTGTTTCCTGTTCTTCTTGGTTGGGAATTTTGCCAGCGCCTATTTCTCGATTTTTCGCCAATGCTTGCTGATAAAATTTTAGTGATTGCGGATATTGACCTAGCTCTCTAGAAACTGCTCCTAGACTATTAAATGTGTTACTAATATTTTTTTTGTCATCTATTTCTTGATAAATAATTAGCGCTTTTTGATAGATTTCTAAGGCTTTTTGAAACTGATCGTTATCATATTGGTCAGCTGCTTGGTTAGATAATCGATCTGCTTCTATCTTCAGGTTTTTAGATTTTTTGGTTTGTAAGAGTGTTTTAGAAGAATCACTCACAATTTGAGAACGAGAATCTACAAGTGATTGTTGTCCTTCGTAAACTGAAGCCTTTAACAAGCACAAAATAATTCCAATTGTACCAAAGCGAATTAAAAGAGATAAGTGCATGAATCAAGTTTTTATATATTTTAAAATAAAGAGTTGCTTATTAATCAAATAAGCAACTTCAACACTTAGTTATTAAATTTTTTATGGCAAAAGATTGAGATGCACCTGTAAAAACTTTCTCAAAATCGCATTCAGTCATGAAAATGTAGATTTATTAAGTTTTCCTTTACTTAGGACGTTTTATCTTTGAACGATTAGCCAATATACCACTAGCAGCAGTTAAGTTGATTTTAGAATTCCCAGACTTATCTGTGCCACTAACAGTCAGAATCTTGCTTTGAGAAATAAGATAGGAGATGAGAGTAGCAACAGTCTCTTCACCCACGTCCTGATAGAGTTCTTGTGCTTGTTGGTAAGATTTTAAAGCTTCTCCTAACTGTTGATTAGCTTGTTCTAGTAGTTTTTTGGCTTCCGCTTTACGAATATCTTGATTCGGGTGTAATGTTTGGTCAGTCATTTGTCATACTCCTGTTGTTGGGTGATTTATAGAACAGATTAAACTTCACCTAAAGACATATATGTATACCAACAGAAATCACACCATTCCGGATGCTAAGTTAAGTCAACGTTGAAAAAGGTAAATAGAGTCTTTGCAATGACTTGCTTATCTTTTTCTTGGAAACGCCAAGAGCGCGAACAGAAAGCCGCCTCCCTTGTCTACACTCAGTTTGCCTTGTATGCGTAGCCGCGCACTCGCGTTCCTAATTACATTTTACGCTTAATTAGATTGAGCTACTAATCAGTGTCTTAATTTCTAACTTACGCAGTAGGTTTGTTTGTTTTCAGTTGATTTATCTGCTCATCTAGTTCTTCTACTCTTTGCTTATTACCTAAAGTTTTGTAACTATCTCGTGCTTTATTGAACCAATTTTTACCTGCTTTTTGGTCCTCTATTGCTATATACAAATTTCCCAAAGCTTCCGCAATCTGTGCTTGCTGTAAGACATCCTTGTTAGCTAGTGCTAATTTGTGTGCATTTAAATAATTAGTCTCAGTTAGCACATTAACTCCTGTTTGCCAGTAGAGATAGCCAAGCTTTCGATAGACGGAAGTTTCTTTAATACCACTACTTATCAAGCCTTCTAGTGTCTCAATAGCCTCTGATTTTAAGTCAGCACCAATATAAAAAAAAGCACTTTGTAAACCTTTTACTTTGTCAGAAGCTTTTTGATTGTTTAGTTGCATCATGCTTGCTTTCACAACTTGTGCTTCTTCTTTGGAGAGAAGGCTAAAACCTCGTGCATTTGGTTTTTCATCTGTTGACAATTTACCGTTGTCTGCTTTAACAATCAGTAAATATTCCACACCTGTTTCTAGTCTTGGTTCTCCTGGATACACCACTTGATTAGTACTCACTTTTGTTTGCCAAAGAACCGAACCAGCTTTTTGTAAACTGACATCATAACTTTTGACACCTAAAACTTGATTCCAACGTAGCTTCGGCTTGTCAGTCAGTAGCAACGTTCGGCGGGGACTGATAATGTAGGGAATATCAGGGTTACTCGGACTGCGAGGATCACCACTTTGAGCGATTGTGCACTGAGCAATGGGTGTTTGACTAACTTCAGTGCTAAATGCTGGTGGTAAAATTGGTTTTACTAGTATCAAAAGCAAGAAGCAAGCAGCAACAAAACAAACGAAAATTTTCGTTTTTGTACTCTTTACTATCCTGTTTTTTGGTAGTGCACTTAACTTCATTATTGAGTCCTTTGGTTTTTAGAAGTGGAAGATAACTGTAATCTTTCCCTCATTTTTTTCCCGGTTCGTTAACTTCATAATTGTTATATTTCCTTGATTTTTTTTGCTGCTTCATCAACCCACTGTTTTTCTTCTATCGTTTTTGATTGGCTAGATATGCACTTTTTCCAAGCTGAAAGTGCTTCTTGCCTATTATTTTGCTTTTCTAAAACTTTACCTAGGAGACAATGCGCTGCAGCGCGATCGCCATTAATATTGATTGCCTTTTGAAGAGAGTTTTTCGCCTCTTGATAACGCCCAAGTTCTAAATATGCCCAACCTAAATTTTTCAACATAGCGTATTTCACTTGATTATCGTCAGCAATTGACAGTCCTTCTCGCAGTAGCATCACTGCTGTTGTATATTGTTTATTGAAAATCTGTAAACGTGCTAAATTGTTGTAAGCTTTATCGTCACGCTTATCCACCGCTTTTTGATACATAGTCCGAGCTTGCTCAAAGTTATTTTTATCTTCATAAAGCAAGCCTAAGTTGTAATCAGCTTCTGATAGTTTTGGGTTTAACAATAGAGCTAATCGATAATATATTTCGGCTACCTCAAAACTTTTCTGACTGTATTTCGTATAACCAAAATTGTTGAGACTCAATGCTAATTCGGGTGTAATTGTCCAGATTTTAATACCTCCACCAAGCAAAACTAAACACCCAGCAAGGAAAAATTTTAACCGATGTTTTTTATAAAATTTAGCCTGTGTTTTTTTCGGTTTTTCAACGAGTTTTTTATCCGATTTCTGTTGAGGATAAAATGTATTTTGTACTAAACGCTTCAGTCCTAAAGTACTGACTACAAACCCTGTTTCTGGTGGTAAGGTTTCTGGTGGTAAGGTTTGTGATCCATCTTCAGATAGTGGAAACTCGTGTTGATTGCCTTGAAGATAATCTAAGATTTCCTGGCAATTTTGAGGTCGCTGTCCAGGAAAAGGAGCTATGAGGCGGTCAATTAAGTTTACTAGTTGTGGCGAAACACTCGTTGCTTGGTCACGCCAAATCAGTTGTCCTGTTTGCGAGTTTGTAGGAAAATCGAGAGGAGATTTTCCTGTGAGCAAACAGACAAAAGTTCGCCCCAAAGCAAAAAAATCTGACTGTGGGACAGCGTGACCTTCAGCTTGTTCTGGAGGTGTAAATCCAGGAGAAACAAGTACAGTTCCAGTTTGTTTGCCTTGTTCTTTTTCTAAATAAGAATTTGTGAGTTCCCTAACAGCACCAAAGTCAATCAGCACCAGTTGCCCATCAGGTCTGAGCATGATGTTAGGTAGTTTTATATCTCGGTGAAGGTATTGATGCTGATGCAGTACCTTAAGTATTTCTACTAATTGAATTAACCATTCGTGAGCTTGTTCTGTGGTGAGTGGTTGATTTTCTCTGGCTTGCAACCACTGTTGCAAATTTGAACCTGGTATTTTTTCCATCACAAGACAGTGGAATGGTTCAGCATTACCATCAGACCAAGTAAAATACCCATCTGACTCTATACGCGGGATACCAGAGTGCTTTAAACGACGTAGTAATTCAGCTTCTCGTTGAAATAGGGCGATCGCCTTTTGTTTAATTGTTGGATTATGAAAGCGCTCTAAGCTCAAAACTTTTAAAACTTTGGAGGTACCGCCATCATCCACTTCAAACACTTTACCAAAACCACCGCCACCAATTAGAGAGACAACTCGGTAGCGTCCTTGAAGTAACATTCCTGGACGAATCATGGTGACTATCATCATGGCTCAGTCTTTGCTCCACAAAACTGAATTATCAATCCCCATACTCCAGGCCCGAGAGCACCGAAACAAGGACTGCATAACGCCCTTATTCACGCCTGGGCGCAGTGGCTTGTCCATCTGCGGTTCAAAAATTTCAAATTCGTTATGACTTTTGAATTTTAGCGCAGGGAGGGTTGACTGAGTTTACAGCTCATTAATTCAAAGAATAAACCATTTTCTTCTACAAGTTGAAATCGACTTATTACAGAAAACTAATCTTTAGCTATCAGTGGAAGGCGGACGGTGAAAATTGAGCCGACTCCAGGTTGGCTCGTGACAAAAATTTCACCACCCATCATCTGGCAAAAGTGACGGCTAATTGCTAATCCCAGTCCAGTACCACCATATTTTCTCGTGGTAGAAGCATCTCCTTGCGTAAAGCGTTGAAACAGCTGCTGCTGTTGATGATCGGACATACCAATGCCTGTGTCTTCAACAGTAAACGTGATCATTGCAGGAGTATGACTTCTTTGAACGTCTAGTATTTCTTTGTTGATTATAAATCTCACCCTACCGTTGGTGGTAAACTTGGCAGCGTTGCTGAGCAGATTGTACAGAACCTGTCGTAGCTTAGTTTGATCCGTGTACATGATGCCAAGTTCCCCATCAAAATTCACTTCTAAAAAATTGCCATTTTTCTCCACCAAAGGCTTGACTGTGAGAACAACGTTATTGATGAGCGGGGCGAGTTCAAATGTCTCTGGGTAGAAACTCATTTTCCCGTCTTCAATTTTTGATAAGTCGAGGAGATCGTTGATTAATATCAGTAAATGCCTACCTGCAGTGTTGATAGATTCAAGATCATCAATAAACTCTTCTGACATTCCAAAATCAACAGCATCATCGCGCAACAGTTGGCTTAAGCCAATAATGGCATTTAACGGGGTACGTAATTCGTGACTAACATTTGCCAGAAACTGACCTTTTGCCTTGTTAGCACCTTCTGCTAATTCTTTTGCTTGCTGCAATTGTTTAGTTCGCTCAGAAACCCCCTCAATCAAACGATTGAGAGATTTCGCCAGTGATCCAATTTCATCTTCTGTACTGATAGGAGCTCGCAAATCAAAGTTAGATTTTTTCGCGACTTGTTCGGCGACTTGAGTGACAAGAATGACTGGTTCGGCGATCGCCCGAGAAGTACGCCATGCTACAATTGCTGCGATCGCCACTGACACCAGCATACTCATTACAGCAATTAATCTCTCGACTTTTTTTGCGATCGTCAGATCTGTTGTAAATTTCTGCTCTCGCTGTTGAGCAATTTGCAAGTTGTCGGTTAAGCGTTTACGTATCTCATCCAGCCGCATGGCTGTTTTACCGCTCATAATTTCCAGCAACTCGTTTCTGACAACAAAAATCTGCTGTTGTTCTGGCTGCTGGTCAAACTGCTGCAAGATTAATTTAATTTGGTTAACGTAAGAGTCTAGGTTACGAGAGTAGTCATTTAATATAGCTCGTAGAGTATCTTCTGGTACTGCTAGTTTTCCAGGCTTGCTATCTATAAATTTTGTAATTTGTTGCTCAACGTTTTTAGCTTCTTCTACACTGCTTAACAATTCCTTTTTTTTGCGAGAACGGCGTTGTCGGTCTCCTATAACAGCTACCAAGTTAGAGCCATGCAATTGTGCATTTACTAAAGCATTCCTATAACTACCCAGCACTTGCGTTTGAAACTGAGCATGCTCTAATTGTTTAGTTTCTATCCCCAAATAAAAATTGGATATGACTAACCCAGTCAACGAGCCTAGAAAACCAATCCCAATTGCCAGAAAGTACCCATAGCCAATTTTCTGATGAATGCGCCAAGAACTGGCTTTGAGTTTCCTTCGAGAGGGAAATTCTATAGTGGGGAGTTCGTCAGTAGAAGGCTCTTGGGCTGACACTTGTGTTATTTCCAAATTGCTGTCAACAGCGGTTGGCTTTTGAGTTTGCATCCCTCAAATCTCCTTACCCTCCCGCAAAAATCACCATATTTTTTCCAAGCTAGAATTTTGTTCAATTTTCTATTAACTCTTCTTACATTATCATCTTCTTTTTAACAGGATTACTGCGTTTTTAACTAAAGAATATACATGGAAGTGTGAAATAAAGGCTAAGTTTTTCCCCCTTACTTATGAAGTTTTTATAAAGCTGCTTTCTTTCAGCTTATAGTGAGTTGCCAAGAAGGCATCTACATCTTTTATCCTTCTAAGTTCAGTTTATTTGCTGCAAACAAAAATCGCCATAATTAGCCAGTTAGCAACGTTTTAGAGTCAAACTGTATAGTTTATTTATACTCAAGGTAAGGTAGAATGTTATCACATATCCTGTGATCAAAAGAGTTGATGATAAAAAACTTTTCTATGTGGTAGAGAGGGAGCAAAGCCCCATCCACCACTGACTAGTACCGTACGGCGGAAATAGAGACTCCATTTTTTCGACCCAAACTTATGGTCAAAATTAGGTTGTCAGATGGGAACAGGACTTACGCGCCCCGTATACTAGCTACTTAGAAATTGTTCATAAAATAGCCCCCTAACGGGGGCTGGGCAAACAAAGAGGGCTAGAAGCTAAACTAATTTCGCCTCCAACTCCTGATTGTATTTATACAATCGCTGCCGACAGGAAATTGTTAGCAGCTTGCTGCAACAATTCTGCTTTGTCGGTGCGCTCCCAAGGTAAGTCTAAATCGTTCCGCCCAAGATGACCGTAAGCCGCGACGTCCTGATAAAAACGTCCGCCTCGTTCTTTGGGCAGGTTGCGTAAATTGAAGGCATGAATAATGCCTGCTGGACGTAGTTCAAAATGCGTTTTGATCAATTCGAGCAAAATTTGATCATCAATTTTACCCGTGCCAAAGGTATCCAACATCACGCTGACTGGTCGCGCTACACCAATGGCGTAACTGAGTTGGACTTCACATTTATCTGCCAAGCCAGCAGCGACAATATTTTTTGCCACATACCGAGAAGCGTAAGCTGCAGAACGGTCTACCTTGGTGGGGTCTTTTCCAGAAAAAGCTCCACCACCATGTCGCGAGTAACCACCGTAGGTATCAACAATGATTTTACGTCCAGTTAGACCAGAATCTCCCTGAGGACCACCGACGACAAACTTGCCTGTGGGGTTAACCAAAAAGCGAGTTTGCTCATCTGGCTTAACATCAATGTCTCCAAATACAGGTTCAACCACTGCTGACCACAGATCTTCTTTAATCTTGGCTTGCACTCCTGCTTCATCGGTGATGTCACCAATGGTAGCTGTATGCTGGGTGGAAACCAGAATGGTATCAATTCCTACAGGGCGTCCGTCTTCATATGCAATAGTGACTTGCGTTTTACCATCAGGACGCAGGTATGGCAAATCACCTGTTTTACGGACTGCAGCCAGTCGGCGAGCAATGCGGTGAGCAAGGCTAATGGGTAAGGGCATCAGTTCTGGTGTTTCGTTACAAGCGAAGCCAAACATGAGACCTTGGTCACCTGCACCAACAGAGTCGAATAGTTCTTCACTATTCTTCTCACGGCTTTCTTGAGCAGTGTTTACACCTTGAGCAATATCAGGTGATTGTTCATCCAATGCGACAATCACTGAGCAACTGTTGTTACAAAACCCGTTTTCCGCGTTGGTATAACCTATCTCAGCAATTTTTTTGCGAGCTAGATTCACATAATTCACATTCGCTTTAGTCGTAATTTCGCCAGTGATAAGTACCAACCCAGTGTTAACGACAACTTCAGCAGCCACACGACTACTGGGGTCTTGTGAGAGTAAGGTGTCTAGAATGGTATCAGAAATCTGATCGCAGATTTTATCTGGATGCCCCTCAGTCACTGACTCAGAGGTAAATAGATAACGATGAGACAAGTGTAGTTCCTCCATAGAACATTTTTCTGATTGACTAAACGCAGGCGTTTAGTTCAGCCACTTTAATCTGCAATCATAACAAGATTTTTACAATCAAAGTTCGTAAGTTATGTTACTTTATCTAAAATATGACCTAAGACTGATTATTTTAAAGATAAATAAAAGTTACTCTACTTGGTTATCGTTGTTTTCTGAAGAACAAACAGGGAACGCAATAATACTAAGCAAATCATAAAAGAATGGGGGGACACCCGTGAGCACCCCCAACACCACAAGACACAAAAACATCTACTTTAACTAAACTTTAGCAGCCAGTTTTGCTTGCTTAGATGTTAACCGCTCGTAAGCAGCACGCATTTTTAAACCTGTCAGCACTTGGAATAAACCAGTACCATTGTTGGAACCTGGGTACTCGCGGTGTTGCAGTAACAAGTGAGTCATCTCACCTTTGTAGTTTGTAGATGTGTTGCTCAAATGGGTTTCGATGTAAATGACTTCTTCTAGGTTGTCGAATTGACCATCTACCTCTAACACAGAGACATAACGACCGTAGTAGACATCCGAACCATAGTACAGTTGCATACCAGGATAAGAACAGGTCAGTTTACGTCCGCAGGGAGTCCACTGAATTGATGATCCTTCATCAAAGAGGTAGACTGGGGCAAAGCCTTCTTTCCCTTCCTGCTGGAGCATACGTACCCGCAGAACTTTGCGCTCTTTGTCGTCTTTGATTAAGTTTGTGGGCAATACTTGGAGAACCACATCAGCAAATTCTCTTTGGGGTTCAATGTACTTTGTAAAATCAGGTTTACGGGAATTGATTTGAGCTAAGACATCTTCATAGCGGTGACCACGTTCTGCCATGTCTCGCTGGATTTTCCAGGCAATTTTGACTTCATCGCTGATGTCAAAATAAACACTAAAGTCAATGAGTTCGCGCACCCGCTCATCATATAAGGGATGTAACCCTTCAACAACGATAATGTGATTTGGCTCTATTCTTTCTGGTGGATCGATCGCCCCAGTCTCATGGTTGTAAATCGGCTTATCAATTGCTTGACCTTCTTTGAGCGCTTTTATTTGCTCATACATTAGGTCAAAATTGTTTGCTCTTGGGTCAAGTGCAGTTATTCCTGTTTCTTTACGCTGCTTACGGTCTAATAAGTGATAGTCATCTAAGCAAATGACCGTCATGAAGTCTTCACCGAATAAATCTATCAGGCGACGCAAAAAAGTAGACTTACCGCATCCGGAGTCTCCGGCTACCCCAATTAATACTACGCGTTCCGGCTTAGTCATAAATCTCCTCTTGATACTAAAGATGAGTCAATCAATTATTTTTCTGACAGTTTTTTCTAGCCAGGAGTTTACCCCAATGGCTTCAGAATGCGTTTTCGCCCCCAGCTGTGCCAGAACAGACAAGATAGGTATACAATACTGTGTTAGTAGATACCTATCTGAGTAGTCTGAATCTGTTGCTGGTAAGTATTTAATCCTAGTGTTATATTGGATTGTAACAGAAGGAAGTACTGCATACAAGGCTTGCTAGTATTTCCTTTCAAGAAGTTATCTCCCTCTATGGGAGGTGGTGCTTCCAAAAAAAAGATTAAATTGATTCATGATTAACATTCTCCAAAAGACTTATCCTTTACCTTAGAAGGTGAACAGGTGTGTGTGTTTGCCATTCGGTGCGTGTCTTTGGTGAGTGTGCCTGACAAGGCATTGGCTAATGATCCCGGCCTTCCGAAAAGCGCCAGTTTTGTCAACAGAAAATCATGTAAACTAAAGCTGGCGCATTGTGCTGGGAAGGATTTTTAATTAAAGGTTAAGTAGACATCGGAGTGGTAAAACGAATGTATATTAAAGGTGCTGTTGAAGGTGCTGCCAACACAGAATCAGGTAGCCGTGTTTATTTATATGAAGTGGTGGGTTTGCGTCAGAGCGAAGAAACTGATCAAACAAACTACCCGATTCGTAATAGTGGCAGTGTATTCATCAGAGTGCCTTACAACCGCATGAATCAGGAGACACGGCGGATCATTCGCCTAGGTGGCAAAATTGTTAGCATCCAGCCTTTGAATGCTTTAGAGCATCTCAATGGAAATACCTCTACAGCAAAAGCTAACAGTGAAACCGAGACTGCAAGCAGTCAAGCAAATGGTAAAGCCACACCTGTCGCTGAGGAACAGCCCAAAAAAAAGGACAAAAAAGGCAACACCATGACTCAAGCAAAATCCAAAAAAGAATCACATGCTGACGTTCCTGTCAACATTTACCGTCCAAACGCTCCATTTATTGGTAAGTGCATATCCAATGATGCGTTAGTAGCAGAAGGCGGAATTGGTATTGTTCAGCACGTTAAGTTCGACATTTCTGGTGGTGATCTGCGCTATATAGAAGGGCAAAGTATCGGTATTATCCCACCTGGAGTGGATAAGAACGGTAAGCCAGAAAAAATCAGACTGTATTCGATCGCCTCAACTCGTCATGGCGATGATATCGATGATAAAACAGTCTCTCTGTGCGTCCGCCAGTTGGAGTACAAGCACCCAGAAAGCGGCGAAACAGTCCATGGTGTTTGCTCTACACACCTGTGTTTCGTCAAACCAGGAGAGGATGTGAAAATCACAGGTCCTGTGGGTAAGGAAATGTTGTTACCCAGCGATCCCGAAGCCAAAATTATTATGATGGGAACAGGAACCGGTATCGCCCCATTCCGTGCCTACCTGTGGCGCATGTTCAAGGACGAAGAAAAAGCAGCTAACCCAGAATACGAGTTCAAGGGATTTGCGTGGTTGATATTTGGTGTACCTACAACTCCTAACATCCTCTACAAGGAAGAACTGGAAGAATTACAACAAAAGTATCCTGATAATTTCCGCCTCACTTATGCCATCAGCCGGGAACAAAAAAACCCCGAAGGTGGCAGAATGTATATCCAAGACCGCGTCGCAGAACATGCAGATGAACTTTGGAATTTGATAAAAGATGAGAAAACCCACACATACATTTGTGGTTTGCGCGGTATGGAAGATGGTATTGATGCAGCGCTGACTGCTGCTGCTGAAAAAGATGGTGTGACTTGGAGTAGTTACCAAAAAGACCTCAAAAAAGCTGGTCGCTGGCACGTAGAAACATACTAATTTAGTCACGAGTCATGAGTCATGAGTTATTAGGCTTTTGACAAAAGACTATAAACTAAATAAGAAAAGTAATTAGTAGGGTGGGCATTGCTCACCCTACAATTGTTATTTATATTTGACAAAATAATCTAAAATCTAAGATTGGTGTAAAGCTTGTGGCTGTAAAGCTGGGAATATTGGGATTAGGCACTGTAGGGACGGGTACGGTGCAATTGTTACAAAATAGCGGTTTTCGTCACCCGTTGTTGGAGTTCGTAGAAATTTATCGTGTGGGAGTACGATCGCTCGACAAACCCCGCACAGTCACACTACCACAAACGGTATTAACAACAGACTTAGAATCTATTGTCATCGACCCAGAGGTAGATATTGTTGTTGAGGTAATGGGGGGATTAGAACCAGCGCGATCGCTGATCCTCAAAGCTATTCAAAATGGCAAGCACGTGGTGACTGCTAACAAAGCCGTAATTTCCCGTTTTGGTGATGAAATCTTTAGTGCGGCTAATCAAGCTGGGGTCTACGTTATGCTGGAAGCCGCCGTCGGTGGTGGTATTCCAGTGATTCAACCTTTAAAGCAATCTTTAAGTGTCAACCGAATTCACACCATCACTGGCATTATTAATGGTACGACTAACTACATCCTCTCGCAGATGCAAACCGAAGGCAGCAACTTCAGTGATGTGTTAGCTGATGCCCAGCAATTAGGTTATGCTGAAGCTGACCCAACTGCTGATGTCGATGGCTTAGACGCCGCAGATAAAATCGCCATCCTCGCATCATTAGCCTTTGGTGGACGCATTAGGCTGGAAGAGGTTTACTGTGAGGGAATTCGGCAAGTCAGCAAAACAGATATTGCCTATGCCGAGAAATTAGGATTTGTGATCAAATTGCTTGCTATTGGCAAACGAATTTCCTCCTCTGGTGCCATCTCAATCACAGTTCAGCCGACTTTAGTCCCGAAAGCACACCCCCTAGCCAGCATCAACGGCGTGAATAACGCCATTCTTGTTGAAGGTGAACCCATTGGACAGGTGATGTTTTTTGGTCCTGGTGCCGGTGCAGGACCAACTGCGAGTGCTGTGTCATCGGATATTTTGAACCTAGTAGCAGCACTCCAAACAGGTACATCAGTACCAAATCCGCTACTGACCTGCGGACATCAAGACTACTGCCAAATTGTGCCAATGGCAGAACTGATCACCCGATTTTATACTCGTTTTCTCACCAAAGACCAACCGGGAGTGATTGGCAAATTGGGAACTTGCTTTGGCAATCACGGAGTGAGTTTGGAATCAATTGTCCAAACAGGTTTTCAGGGAGAACTTGCAGAAATTGTTGTTGTCACTCACGATGTTCGAGAAGGTGATTTTCGGCAAGCGTTAGCAGAAATTCGTACTTTTGCAGAACTAGAAAGTATTCCTAGCTTGCTGCGAGTACTCTAAGATTATGGTTATAAGAGTTTTAACGAATCTGTAACCTGAAAACTGTAACCTATTACCTAATAACCTTAATCATGCACCTTGTCGTTTAGTCTTTAAAAGATGACAAATATGCGCCCTCCAGATCCGGAGTCATCTCCAAACAATACCCTTGGTTTTGATGAATTTATTGGTATTCTTGTTGCTTTTGTGACTATCGGGATTATTTTATTTTGGACATTCTCCCGTAAGAATTCTAATTGGAATTTCACTGGGTTGATATCTCCCTCGCTGACTTCTCCAGCTTCTCCAATCATTCCAGCAATCCCTGAACAACCAGCAATTCCATTTATTCTTCCTGGTGTCAAACCAACAGTCACTCCATCTCCAACTGATAAACACACCTTTTTGGACGATCTGTTCCCTCAAGTTTTGAATCCACCTCCAAACGAAGCGTGGTCACTACCAGAAGAGCCATCATCCTCTCCTCCTACCAAGACTACAGAACAATCTCGTGTCATCCCTAGGAGTGAAAAATTACCCACAATTCCCCCACCACTTGCTTTTACAGATGTACCTGCTGAGTTTTGGGGACGGCGTTTCATTGATATTCTCTCTTCTCGTGGAATGATCAAAGGCTTTCCTGATTACTCTTTTAGACCTAACCAGCCTGTAAACCGTGCTGAATTTGCTGCTATTTTGCAACAAGCCTTTAACAAAGCAGATGCTGGAAATTCAATAAGTTTCAAAGATATACCACCAAAATTCTGGGCAATTCCAGCAATTAACCGATCCATTGCGACTGGATTTTTAAAAGGATATCCAGACCAAAGTTTCAAACCAGACCAAAAAATTCCGCGAGTACAAGTTTTAGTTGCTCTTGTCAGTGGGTTGGATCTCAAAATACCTTCTTCCCCTGAAAAAGCTTTAAGTATCTATAAAGATGCCAAAGATGTTCCTAAATACGCCATTGATCAGATAGCAGCGGCTACAGAAAATCGTCTTGTGGTAAATAACCCAGATCCACAAGTTTTAGCTCCAAATCAAGAAGCAACCCGTGCTGAGGTTGCTGCTATGGTTCATCAAGCTTTGGTGCGAACGGGAAGATTGCAACCCATTGAATCTCAAAGCATTGTGAAAACACCTTGAGAAGGTTTGCAATGCAAATGCTCAACCAAAATTAATCAACTACTCATAAACCAAAGCCTGCTTACGCAGGCTTTGGTTTGTCAACTTCAGACAACGTTATGTAGTTTCCTTTGCAGCTACTTAGCTTTCTGAAATTTCCTTGCCAACAACTTGTGATTTGAGAGTTGTAATCTCATCAGTTAACTCTTGCCGAGTTGAGGCTTTAAGTAGATAGCGGTAAATAAACCATGTAGAGTAACCAATACCAATTAATTCAAAGGTTGGTGATACCAAAGGAATGTCGTTCAAGGCATCCAATATCGCCAAAACTATCTTGACCGCGACAATTGCTGCCACAATCAAACCAATGCTAACTAGGGGCTGTTTATATCTATTAAAGAAGCTTCCTAGATATTCAGGCAGTGTCGCTAAAAAGCCAGAAACTTGTTCTCCGTATTTTAGCCATTGATCTTGAGACTGCACGGTTGGCTGGAGTTTCGTTATGCTTCCTGTTTGATTGTTGATATTTGCCATCGTTGCTTCTGGAGACTTAGTTTCCACAATTTCCGGTTCTTGCATTTGGGCTTCCATAATTTTCAGACTTGAGTTACTTTTATCCGGACAGTTACAACCAAAAGGTTGTTGACTAGACAATGCACTGGTACGTTAGCACAACTGACTTTGAGGTACAACGCTCGTTCTAGTTACCTATAACCATAATTGCGCTTCTATGACCACTTCATCAACTACAAGGTAGAAAAGCACTAACAGGGCAGTAGCTATTACCTAATTAGTATGACTTAGAGGTAGCATTCTAAGTCGATTTTTTAATGGACTACACTCTCAAATGTATCGTTATCCCACCCTATGTAAGTTGCTAATCATGGTACTCGTCTAAATACAAATCATGCAAAAATTAGCCCATTTTATATTTAGACAAGTCTAAATGCCGATTTTACCCTATATTTAGCCTATCTTAAGCTCTTATCTTTGAGGAGGACATTTCACCAATATTTATACTTATTGACATTATTACTATCTTACATTTGGAGTTTGGGAAAAATTCTCGAAAGTTGCGTCTTTCTTAGGGTACTACAACGATTTGATAAACATCTTTACCTCCGGAAGCGGTTTAGCTCAGAGTGACATCGGGCGTGTCGTAGCTTTACGGAAGTGTAAATTTTCTCATAGGCTAAGCCGTACCCACCCCAGTTTAGACGAATCATTTCTAAATTAACAGTATGTTTTTATACAATATAAAACCCGAACTGTGCTTATCCCGTTAGGTGCAAGATATAAGATAGAGAAAATGGTAGAGTTAAGGGCTAAACAAAGCACGAAAAATATAAACCTAAGATATGGCTGACCAAAAAGATAAAGCTCAAGAAAAAAACCGCCTTGAACAGCTCCAAGAAGAACAAGGAAACACGGATTCTAAACACTCTGGCGGTGCTGGTGCGTCTGGCGGCAACTCCGGTGCAGGTAAATCTGGCACATCAAAAATTTCTGCCAGTGGTACACCTGATGATCTCGAAAAAGTTGATAAGGAATAAAGTTAACTACTCCGACGAGCCAAGGCTTAACTACATCGACTTTAATTAGTAACTCAACGAAACAATGGTGGATTGAATACCTTTATTATTCAGTTCACCATAGCGATACGCCCACTTGCGTCTGCTTTCCCTTGCGATACGCATAGATTGTGTCCGCCCTTTGGACAATCGCCTGCTTTAGTCTAAACTCCAGCAGTTTATAGTAAAATCCGGATTTCAATATGGCTAAGCATAAAAGTTTTTCACTACTTAAAATAAGTTCTAGATATACAAATCAAGTTATTGTAAATACTATTGGTAATAAGCTCCTCAGTGTATGAAGAAACACTTATCAACTTCTGCCGTTGAAGGCTTTATCTCGTTTCGTGATCATCAAGTGTGGTATCGTATCGTTAAACCGACTCAAGAAGCAGAAGGCAAACTACCTCTGTTGTGTCTTCATGGAGGTCCAGGAGTACCCCACGATTATTTGGAACCATTAGAAGCACTGGCTCACACGGGAAGGCAAGTTATATTCTACGATCAACTAGGATGTGGAAATAGCGATCGCCCTACTGACACAAATTTATATTCCATTGATTTATTTAAAGATGAACTCATAGCCATCCGCAGCACTTTAAACTTAGAGCAAATTCATCTTTTTGGACAATCATGGGGTGGTTGTTTGGCACTGGAACATACCCTTTCTCAAGCAACTGGTTTAGCAAGTCTAATTTTGGCTAATACACCTGCCAACATTCAGCAATTTGTGAGTGAAGCTTATAGCTTGATGAATGATCTACCAGCAGATATCAAAGAGATTATTTCTAAACATGAAATCGCAGGTACAACACAAGACCCACAATATAAACAGGCGATGGAAGTCTTTAACCATTCTTTTCTGTGTCGTTTAAACCCTTGGCCTAGTTGTTTGACTAAAGCCTACAGCAAAGTTGGTACAGAGTTTCGAGGTGCTGGCAAAATTATCGACTGGAATGTTGAAAACCGCTTGAGTGAAATTTTTGTACCGACACTGCTGCTTTCTGGTAGGTATGATGAAGTAACCCCAGCTTGTGTAGAAAAATTAAAGCAAGGTATTTCTAATTCAGAGTGGGTACTATTTGAAAACAGTTCACATATGCCTCACTTGGAAGAAACAGAAAAATTTCTGCAAGTGTTAGACGAATTTATGAGTCGAGTAGAACACAATCGCGGCTGTCCCCGGCTTCCGCAATAAGTAGCTGGACAAAAATAAATAATACTATTTGTCCAAGACTCTTTCTACGTAAACAGTAAACAGCTTAGCGTTTAGATCTCGAAATGAGTCCAAACTCCCGTCCCCAGTACCAAAGTCTAAATGACAACAGTGCAAGATGTCAGCTTTCCACAGGGACGATCAATTATCGCCCCATATAACCTCTTTCTCAGACTGTCCTAATTTAACGGAGTAGACTTAATCCGCAAAACCAACGAAACAAACAGAGAATTTGTGTGCAAGGAGTTTACCAATCCCTATTCTCTTGTTCCCAGAATCAATACTATCGTAAGCTTTATTTCCAATCAGGAATTGTTCCACCATTCAGGTCTTCACCACCGACACCTATACCTGTGTTAGATATTTCGGCATTAGTAATATTGAGGTCATTCATCGATGCCCCATACACATTAGAATCGTGAATCGTAGCACGAGTGAAATTCACTTTATTAAGATTTGCTTTCTTGAAATCAACATTCGTCGCTAAAGATGACGTCATGTTAGCGCCGGCTAAATTAGCACCTGTAAGATCAGCACCTTCAAGATTCGCCTTTGTTAAATTTGCCCCTTGAAGATTAGCATCTCTCAAGTCAGCACCGATTAAATGTGCACCGCTGAGGTTTGCTTTCGATAGATCACACTTCGCACATTCCCCAGTAGCAAGTAGCTTCTTAACATGCTGCGGATTCGCTGCATTCACTGAACTAGCCAAGACTAGGGGAGTCACTAAGGTTAGAAGTGCTATAAGTTTGGCTTTCATAATATTTTCCCCTTTCTGATACAAGTTGCTTCCGTTTTCTCCTCACAGTTATATTATCCCCTATATCTCGGTAATATAACCTAGCTGTGATACACGTCAGCTTTTTTTTGTGATGATAGACAAGTTTTTATAACTGTAAATGATTGGTAATCGATGCACTCTATTTTATCTTCACCCTTCGGGTTCGCAGTCGCCTACGGAGGGAGACCCTCCTGGAGCGCTGCCTTACCAGATGCCTCTGTCGGGAAACCCTCATCAAGCACTGGACTCACTGTTCTACCTTCACTTAATAAAATAATAACACCTGGTTTGAGTCGGAAATTCTGCCATTGGGCATTAACCGATATCTGCTATAAGACGTAAATTGCCGAAAAGGTTGCTTAGAAAAGTAGACCTCTTGCAAAAGTGACATTTTACGAGGTTCTGTTAAGCATTCCCTACAACTGCCACGAAGTCTAGTGTTATGACTCTAGAGGTACTTGCAAAGAAAAGAAACACCCTGACAGTATTGCTTAAAAACGGTACTAATGATTACTAACAAGAGACTATAGATTAACGCTTCGTGTACGCCTGTAGCACGCTAAGAGCCAACGCAAAGCGTGCTGCAGGCGTACGCACAACTTTGGTGTTTGTATGATACTCTCGTTTTTAGATATACTTTTTTAACAACAAGGTCAACTTCTCTTTAGTTGCTACGGGAGCCTTATCTAAGTTTGTCAAAATCGCATACTTTAGGGCTGAATGTGCATCACTTGAGGGTGGGTTTTCGCTCAAACGCCGCACTGCTTCTTGAATCACTTTCTGAGCGTTGAGTGCATTTCGCTGCAAATTCGCAACGACCATGTCCACTGTCACGCTATCGTGATCTGGATGCCAACAATCATAATCAGTCACTAAAGCGAGCGTTGCATAGGCAATCTCTGCTTCCCGTGCTAACTTCGCCTCTGGCAAATTAGTCATTCCAATCACCGTTGCACCCCAACTGCGGTAAAGATTGGATTCCGCCTTTGTTGAAAATGCTGGTCCCTCCATACACACATAAGTACCACCACGATGTACAGTGACATCCGGTAAGTTTTGGGAGGCAATCGCCTCTGCAACAACAGCTGCCAAATTTTTACAAATCGGATCACCAAAAGCGATATGAGCAACAATCCCTTCACCGAAAAACGTTGAAACCCGATTTTTCGTTCTATCAATAAATTGATCGGGAACCACCATATCCAATGGTTTTACTTCTTCTTTCAAAGAACCAACAGCAGAAGCAGAGATGAGATACTCCACACCCAGTTGCTTCATTGCATAAATATTGGCGCGAAATGGCAACTCGGAAGGCAACAGCGTGTGATTGCGACCATGACGCGCTAAAAAAGCAACTCGTGTACCCTCTAAAGTTCCCAGTATCAAAGCATCCGATGGAGAACCAAAAGGTGTCTGGACTTGTACCTCTTCGATATTCTTGAGGGCATCCATTTTGTATAAACCACTGCCACCAATAATTCCAATACGAGTTTCTGCCATTATTTTTAGATTTCCAAAACAAGTGAGGAATCAAGTTACACAACTCAACAGTGAGGAGTTATGACTCATAACTCCTCACTCTTAGCTCATAGCTCTTGACCATTAGAAGTATTCTACTCGTGCATCTAACCCACGTGAACGTAACCACTTAGACAAATCTTCTGCTTGTGAGCGTTCTCTAAATTGTCCAGCATTGACATAGGGACCGAGTCTAGATTCAGCGCGGAAAGCTTCCGGTATATATTGACGCACTTCATTTAAAGTGTCGTTTCTAGAAATCGGGATGAGAACAACATAGCGATTCTCTTTAGGGTTCAATCCTGTAGAGTTGTTCGGGTTGTTGGTCAAACCTAATGCTTGCCAAGTTTGAAAATTGACAGATCCTGTTGTTTCTAAGCGAGAGTTTCGCTGAAATTGAACGACAGCATCTCTGGTTGCAGGACCATAAAAACCAGTGACATCACCTCTAAAAAATCCCAAATTCTGCAAACGCTGTTGTACGATTGTCACTCGCTGACTTCTCTCACCCTGACAGATATCTCCGGTGGCTGTCGAACAACTATAATTTTGTCCATAATTTTGTCCATAATTTTGTCCATAATTTTGCCCATAATTTTGCCCATAATTTTGCCCATTACTTTGCCCATTACTTTGCCCATTACTTTGCCCATTACCTTGTTGTGCTAAAGCTGTGGTTATTGCTCCCAAGGTTTGTGAGTCAGCAATACCGTTGGGTGTGATTCCATGATCTTGCTGAAAACGTGCTACAGCTTCTTGAGTTGTTGGACCAAAATAACCAGTTGGATTCACCCTAAAGTAGCTCAGCTGCTGCAAATCCTGTTGCAATTCTCTCACCTGACGACTCGAATCACCCACATTCAAAGCATTTGGTAAGTTATCTCCACCAACGCCATCTTGGTAATTGCTAACACTGACTGAGGAATTAGAGGAATTATTTGTGTCTTGGTAATTGCTAACACTGACTGAGGAATTAGAGGAATTATTTGTGTCTTGGTAACTGCTAACACTGACTGAGGAATCATTTCTGTTAAAACTGGTGCGTATTGCTTCTTCTGTTCTCGCACCGACAACACCATCAGCACGTATTCCACGTGATTGCTGGAACCTGATGACTGCTTGCTGAGTTTCTAAACCAAAGTTACCTGTTACAGGACCATTAAAGAAACCTAAACGCCCTAAATTTTGTTGCAATCTAGTAACTGCTTGACCACTGCTACCTGGTCGCAAATCAGTGCTAACACTCCCAGCAGATCTTTGATTAGATCTTCGACTTTGACATTGAGATTGCAATAGTTGTTCAGTTCTTGCACCGACATATCCAACAGTTGGTAGTCCATTGGCTCGCTGGAACCGAATCACAGCATCCTGAGTTAAGGAAGCAAACTTACCTGTCACAGGACCTTTGTAATAGCCTAAATTGCTCAAACACCTTTGGATATTTGAGACTTGAGATCCAGTACTTCCACTTCCTACTTTCTGGAGTGCGATACGCGGAGCGTCAGCCCTTTGGGCTATCGCACGCTCGGCTATACTCAAGACTGCCAAAGTCAGTGTTACAGATAAAAGATGTATCGCTGCACGATTAGACAGTTTCCTCCAATTCAACCCAGCAAAAAGATTAAGAGAAACCCCCACAGCAGTATGCTCATTTCTTGTTGATGCTTCGTTTGCTGATGCAAGCTGAAGATAACCAATTCTTTCCATAGTAGTGATTTCGGTTTGTTATCTTAGATGATTCCCCTGTTGTGAAATTGACTTCAGACAGAGTATTAGTCAGTTTTTTTTATATGCAATTGTAGATACACTGCTGTGACACGTCATTCCTGACAACTTTTTTTGTAATAATTAAAATTTTATTTTTAAGTAAAATTACGGTAGTCTTGCAAAACTTTTGCTGCTTACACCCATTCATAAAGAAAACCTTAAAAAGGCTCTCTACTAAGGTTTCATACAGCAAGCAATCTACCCCCCTGATTGAACTTAATTGCACAAAGTGATTTCTATGAAGAATATACCAGGTTCTCAAGTCAATTGGTTTATCTGGCTCCAAACAAAAGGCATTTATCTTATGTAGCAAATCGATGGAGTAATTTCATCAAGGCTGATTTGGTAGTCAATTATGTTTTGAGTGTGACATTGAGATAGCAAACAGACAATATTCAGATGATACGTATGCATCACTTTTGAAGATTCGGTTGAAACAGTATGGCTAGTTCATGACGGTTACTTTATATTACTTGACATCAGTCATGATCAAATGCTCAGCTAGAATCTGCTTCACTGCATCCCGATGTGCTGATGGAATTCGTAAGCTCCAGAATCCTGTTAAAAAGCGATAGTGTAGTTGTTTGAAGTTAATGGTCACAATGTTGGGTTTCTCTTGGTTCCACCTGTAAGATCCCAGCTTCTCCCACTTCACCACTGAAAGCCCATAGCAGATGCCGTTTTCTCGAAACTCCAGTCTACTCAATCCCATTAAGAGGAAATAGATGGCTAACGACCAAAGGAAAACCGGTTGCGCTATAACTTCTAGCAGTTCAGTGTCATTCCCAAGCCCTGTTGAGATTTTATTAATCGCTGACCAAGTGTTGAAGACTGCGAACAGTGCTTCCAATACACCAACCCAAAGCATTAATTTGCTTCGTGAAAACTCTCCTGCATCAAGTAGTAAAGCACCAGCCTTTTTCTTTCGCCAGTTCCAGCTTAGGAGCCATAAGACCACAAAAGCTGCAAATAGAAAATTAAAGCTTATCGATCCATATTTGCCTAGGAATCCATGTTTGCCTAGGAAATGAAGCCCGAAGCTCACGAAGAAAGCAAGCAGTATGAACAAAGCAGTTCGACCCAAACGCCTTTGAGCGGCTTGACGCCCGATTGTGCGGTAGGAAATTGCGTATGCAATTGCCATAGCGGGCAGAATGACAATCAATAATAATATTAACTCTGTAAAAAAGGACCCAAGCATCATCATCTCCTTGTATCTACATAACCTATTTGTAGAATGCGTTAAGTTCTAATCTAGATATAGGAGCCAATTCTGTTAGGATATGCAGTCTCTATCCTGCTTGCTCGCTATGTGAGGTTCTTGCCAAAAACCCAGAATTGAACTTGAACAATTGCTTGAGGACTGGAATAACTATTCTCGGTTGAAACAGTGTCCCAGGTGGTTTAAGCATGTGCATCACTTCCAGCAGTGCTAAGCGTACATCAGGATGATTTGTCGTCAACTGCACAACTCTATCCATGTATCGGTGCATGAGTTGGGTAAGCAGACTAGGTGGTTTACCCTCGGTTCTTCGATAACGATAGTCCTCACTTGTTGCTAATAGCCAAGGTACAGCATTGATTTTGGCTAGTTTTTTCTGGAAGCGCCTTGCTAGACCTGTAAAATCGCCGTTAGGTTGGTATTGCCGTTGCTGATACAGACACTCATCCAAAGTCGAAGCACCTAAAACCGCAATTGTCATCCCTTGTCCATAGACCGGATTAAAAGCACAGGCTGCATCACCTAAAACCAAGAACCCTTCGAGATAACGGGGTAGTCGTTCGTAGTGACGCCAACGATTTCCAGTGCCACGATAACTGTAGATTTGAGAGAGTGGTTCTGCATTTTTGATTGCGTTATAAATTGAAGAGCAAGGCATACTACGAACAAATTCTAGTAAGCCAGCTTCATCAGTAGGTGGATAATCGCGATCGCCCCCATAAACCGTTAGTATCCAACGATTTTCTTCCAATAGCATAAATGCAGCAGCGCGTGTGCGTGTTGGGGGTGCTGCTTGCAATAAAACTACTTTCCAATCACTCTGAAAATCAGTGGGTAGTCGGTAAAGGCGACTGGTGTAACCTAAAAAGGCATTGAGTACGGTTTCCTGTGGGGGTTGATAACCCAAAGCTTTCAGCCATTGAGGACCTTTGGAAGCGCGTCCACTTGCATCAACGACCAAATCGGCGTGCAACTGCTCTTCTTCAGAGGTTCCTGAACGAAGGGATACACCAGTTACACAAGTTCCATCAGTATTTGACAGAAGTCCCGTAACATCACACCCTTCCAGAAAGCGGACGTTGTTGATGGTAGCTAGGCGGCGACGAATTATCCAATCTAGTAAATCGCGACTGAATCCCAACATAGGAACGTCGGAGGGAAAGCGAACTCCCCATCCAGCAGGGGTAAGCCACATGATATCTGCTGTCACGTCTATCAGATGAGCACCAGCAGCAATCATTTCGTCACAAAGTCCAGGGAAAAATCGTTCAAGTATGAGCTGACCTTGCTGCAATAGTACATGAACGTGACGAGACTGAGGAATTCCCTTGCGCGAAATAGCGCCTAAAGGAAATTGGTCTCGTTCTATAAGCGTGACTTGCTCAAAGCGATCGCTCAAAATGCGAGCGACTACCAGCCCAGCCATACTACCACCGATGACAATTGCATGATTGTTTGTCATTTTCGTTCTCATTACTCACGACTCCCCAGAAATTTGACAAAATACAGTCCTCTTACGTGGTCCATCTAACTCAAAAAATAAAACAGATTGATAAGTTCCCAAAGCTAATTTTCCATTTACAATCGGAATCACTTCACTCGTACTTAAAGTCATTGCCATTAAGTGAGAATGGGCATTCATTGGTTCATCTGGAGGAATATTTTCTCTTAAGTGTAGGTCGTTATGTAAGTATCGGTCTGATTCTGGTGCTAGTTTTTCCAAATAAACTTTGACATCTTTTAACAATCTTTCTTCATATTCATTAATAGCCAATGCCGTCGTTGTGTGGCGTGAAAATACCAAAGCTTGACCATTCTTAATTGAGGTTGATTCTATCAAATCTTGAATCTGTGACGTAATATTATGTATATTTATTCCTTGTTTTGTTTCGATTTCTATAAAATGATTAACAATTGGCATACAGTTAATTGTGTGTTTTTAATTTTGTAAGTTATTAAGATGAAAATTTTCCACAAAATACAAGTCTTGTGGATAGAGTTTATTTTTTAACCAATGATTCCTTGATGGTATAAGCCCCCGAACCCGTCCGTGGAATCAATTGTTTAATCCGTCTTGAAAAGCTTTGATTGGAGGAAACCTCCGCTCAAACTTTTCGCAAAATCAAAAATTCCCAAGAAAGCGCATCCGTCCGTGGGGTCAATCTAAAATCTAAAATCTAAAATCTAAAATCTAAAATTGTTTGACTGATTTCTAGTTTAAAGGTAGTGTGTCGCACTGCGTTAATGCACCTTACATATTTTTTGCAAACCCCTCACCAAGCGTTCAATTCCTTCTTTTGCTGTCTGTTTTTGTAGCGCACCGTAGGCGACGCGGAGATAGCATCCATCATCCATCCCAAAGGTTGTACCAGGAATCACTGCAACTTGATGTTCGCGGATGAGTCGTTCAACCAGCTTAAAGCTATCCAATTGAGTATGAACTTTTAGAAAAAAATAGAAAGCACCATCAGCAGGAGTAATGGTACACAAGTCTTGTAAGCTGTTGAGCGAATCAAGTACGACTTGTCTTACTTGGGCGATCGCCGCAATATGATTCTTCAAATAGTCGTCTTTGGCTTGCAACGCCCCCAAAGCTGCATACTGGGAAATCACAGGCGGACAAATCAGAATCGTGTCTTGAACTTTTTTGACGGGGACAAGCAGGTGTTTAGGGATAACCATGTAACCAATACGCCAGCTTGCAAAACCATAAGCCTTGGAAAGACTATAGAGAGAAATGGTATAGTCGCTACTTAGCGCAAATGCACCAGGAGAAATATGTTTCACTTTGTTGTAAGTAAAGTATTCATAGGCTTCATCGCTGATGTGGTAGATATTGCGATCGCAACAAATTTGATTCACTTGCTGCAACGCTTGTTCTGAATACACAGCCCCTGTGGGATTATTAGGGGAAATCGTCACCACTGCTCGTGTTTTTGGAGTGATAGCAGAGGCGATCGCCTCTGGACGCAGTTGGTAATTTTCATCACATTTGACGAGTACCGGACGACAACCCGCCATAGTAATCGCCATTTCATGGTTGAAGTAGTAAGGTGTATTGAGAATAACTTCATCTCCCACCGAAGTGATAGCAAGAACAGCATTCATAAACGCCATATTGCTACCTGCGGTCACAACGATGCAGTTTTCCTCATTGATTTCAATACCATTAAAGTCTTGTAGTTTTGCTGCAAGTGCAGTTTGTAATGGAGAAATTCCCTCAACCGCTTTGTATAAATGATTAGTTGGTTCAGCTAGGAATTTGGGCAAAAGTTCTATGGCTTCGGGTGGTGGACTATAGGAAACAACACCCTGTCCCAAAGAGATAGTACCAGGACAGCTTTTAATCAGTTCCGCGACAACTGGAATAATAGGCGACTGCACCGCCTGCATCCGAGAGACAAGAGATTCCATACAATATTACATTTAAGATAAGTTCAATTTTCTCTTAAAAGTTAATTTTATATGCGAGTCCGATTTGAGTTGTGAAATCAAGGATTGGATTTGGATCAGGATAATGAGGAAGCATCTGCCTCATCTCCTACCTTTATTCACGAACGCGAGTGCGTGCCCGTAGAACTTACTATTTAGAATGACGCTAAATAAAACTGGGGGGATACTTCTCAACGGAAGTATCCCCCCTTATCTGATTTGCTAAGTTTACTTACTTGTTAATTACTTTTTGGGTGAGATAAGCATCATCATGTTCCGCCCTTCTTTTTTGGGCATTTGCTGAACTTCGCCTAATGCTTCTAAATCTGTTGCCATTCGCTTGAGCAATTGTTCTGCCATGTCGCTGTGTTGAATTTCGCGACCTCTGAACATCACAGTTGCTTTGACTTTATCCCCGTCTTTGAGAAAACGCTCTGCTTGCTTAACTCGTACATTGTAGTCGTGTTCTTCAATCTTGTAACGCATCTTCACTTCTTTGACGTCAGCAGTGTGCTGCTTTTTCCGGGCTTCCCGGGCCTTCTTCTCTTGCTCAAACTTGTATTTCCCATAGTCCATAATCCGACAAACCGGAGGCTCTGCCTTATCACTCAGCAGCACTAGGTCAAGTTCTTTTTCCTCTGCTAGTTGTAGTGCTTCTTGTGGGGTCAGGATTCCTAACTGAGAACCATCAGTATCAATAACCCGAATTTTCGGGAAGCGAATTCGTTCGTTAATTTGGGGCAGGTCGCGATTTCTTTTTCTTTCAATCACTGACATGATGTGGGAGCTGTTTGTTAAGAAAGTGGCTTAGTTGTTTGTTGTATGCCTCAGAAGTGAAATACTAAAATCACTGAGGACTAGAAAATGAACCTATAGTTCTAGGGTAGCTAATCCCTAGAGCAGTTTCATTGTCTTCGTTGTATCTGCCATTCTACTAATTTTGAAAGGATTTCTGTCCAATCGTTAATCTAAGTTACAGAATAGTAGCAATTTTTAATGATTGTAACACTTTCTATGAAACCATTGACTTTTTTGCACTTAAATGTTGAAAAAAAGGGTTTGATTACGATACAGTATTTATCTGTTTACCTTATCCTTCTTGAGCGATATTTAATACCCTCCCACCATTCTGAGTAGAATCCACCTAGTACTCGACCAACCCAAAATTGCCGGGTTAAGGCAAGCAGGGGAGGCAGGGGAAGCAGAGGAAGCAGGGGGAGAAAGAGATTTTTCTTGCTGCTATTAACCAAGCATTGTTACCTTGGCAGACTACTAGTGCTTGACTAAAGAAACTTTGCTGGGTGAAAAATTTTTGTAATGCTTACTCTTAAAGAGTTTTACAAAAAATATACCTAGCAAAGTTGACTTGCCAGACTACTAGCGTAGCGAATCCCAAGGGTATGGCTAAGTAGGTCGGCGTAAATAATTCTTGTTGGAATAAAGCAGGGAGTAGGGAGTAGGGAGAGAAAGAGTTTGAGCCTTATTTACTTTTCTTTACACAGTTTGATTTTTTTGCACCGACTTACTTACACGTAAAGTAGCTACCAGGTAATCAGAGAAAAAGTTGAGATGATTCTTTAAACGCAGAGGTTCGTACAGGAAAGTCCAGAGGAACACAGAAAAATTTTTGCGAACCTCTGCGTTAAACCTCCGCGTCCCTGTGCGTTTCTACTCTTATTAGAACTTACGCACACTCTACGGATTCTTGGCGCTCTAGGCGACTGCGGAGCGCGTTAGCTCCGCAGTCGCCTAGGTCGGGAAACCCACCTGCAGCGCTGGATTCACCGCAACGCACTGGCTCCCCTACCAAGAGCGCTGGTCTCACCGTAAGGCGTGGCGGAGCGCCATAGGGTGAACCCCGTAGGGGCGGCTTCCGTCACGTTCAAAGTAGCGTCTGTGCAGGAGTTTGGGGGACTGGCGTTCGCCCTTCGGGTATGCGCTTTGCGCATACCCGAAGGGCGGTTCGATAAATTAAGCTTTGGGGCGATTTTTGCCTAAGTCCTGTCTTATCTCTCTTTCCACCGCGAGACTGACAGCAATAAACAACACCGTCAACCGTAATTTGGTGACCTAGAGGCGATCGCACTAACAACACCCATAAAATCCCTCCGGCAATTAACCCCAATAAAATCCCAGCATGGGCAAGACTCTGTAGTAAAATAATTGGTAACGGAGCAGATTTGGCAATTAATGGCGAATAAGGGCTAGGCGCACCTGGTGTCATCAACGGATAATGAAAAGTTTTTCTGTACGATAAATTGGAGAAAAGCGTGGATACTATCGTGCACTGGCAGCAACGGGTTGGCAATCAAAGAGACTGGGTTTGGAGAGGCTGGCAAACTCGCTACACATACATTCGTCCTGCTCAAAACAATCACAAGACAACTCCCTTGATTCTGCTACACGGATTCGGTGCATCTATCGGTCATTGGCGACAGAATTTAGAGGTACTAGGCGAACACCATACTGTTTACGCCCTTGATATGTTGGGTTGGGGCGCTTCTGAAAAAGCTCCCATAAATTACAGCGTACATCTTTGGGCAGAACAGATTTACGATTTTTGGAAAGCATTTATCTGTCAACCAGTTGTACTAGTAGGTAACTCTCTTGGTTCACTTGTTTGCCTGGCAGTCGCTGCTGCTCATCCTGAGATGGTGCAAGGTGTCGTAATGATGAGTTTGCCTGATCCGTCATTGGAGCAAGAGGCGATTCCTCCCATTTTACGACCTATTGTCATGGGAATCAAAAATCTTGTTGCTTCGCCACTGTTGCTTAAGCCTTTGTTCCAGGTTTTGCGCCGACCAAACATAGTACGTCGCTGGGCTAGTATTGCCTATGCTAACCCAGAGGCGATCACCGATGAACTGGTAGAAATTTTGGTTGGTCCTTCTCAGGATCGAGGTTCTGCCCGTGCCTTCACCGCCTTGTTGAAAGCAACCATTGGGATTAACTTTAGTCCTAGTGTTAAGACAGTACTGCCAACCTTACAAATTCCCATGCTTCTGATTTGGGGACAAAAAGACCGATTTATTCCCCCTGCGCTTGCGACTCAATTTGCTAATTTCAATGAAAAATTGGAACTGCTTAACTTAGAAAATGTGGGACATTGTCCTCACGATGAATGCCCAGATGTGGTGAACCGGGCCATTTTAGATTGGATGAAATCAGTGAACACTCAACAGTAAACAGTTATCAAATCAAGATTTCACTCCAAAGGATGCGATCACACAAGTGAAACATACCACATGCGCGAAGTCAGCGACTGGAGACTCCCAACGGCTATATTGGCGCTTTCAAAATGTGATAAAAAACCGTGGTTTGGAAGGTCAAACCACGGTTTTTTTAGCTGAGTTTCGCTCAAGGGTTCCAAATACCCTGCCCTGAAATCAGATTTTTGCAAGAAATCTAATCTACTTAATCACGGCTGTTAAAAGCAAGAATCAATCGCAAGATGAAAACAAACAAATTGATATATGTTAAGTACATTGATAAAGCCGCAGGCAGGTATTGGTCATTGCGGTAGGTGCGTGGCAGGATGTAGAAATCTACAACCGATGCACCCACGAAGAGAAACACACCCAAACCTGAGATGGCAATTTCTAGCCAGTTCGGTGTGTAAACACCAAAGATACTGAAGAGAAATTGCACACCGACTACGGCAACTAAGGCAATTAACCCCAGATTAATCGTTTTCGTCAATGCCATACCGTCTTGCTCAGAAAGATTTGAGCCAATTTGACGAGCAACGATAAAAGTCACACCACAACCAAGAGCTGCGAATCCAACACCTTGAATACCGACACCTTGGGTTCTCAGGGCGACGTAGATTAAACCACTAATTGTGTATCCAGAGAGAAGGCTGTATGTTGCTAATAGAGGTAGTGCAACTTTGTTATTGCCTTTTTCGGCAACATTCTGGGCAACGAAGAACAAAATCAACTCTAGAATGACTGCACCAAAGAAGGTGGGCAAGAACAATTCAGGATTAGTACGGATGACACTCAATCCACCGTATGCCCCTAATGCTGTTAGCACTAGTCCGCCGCCTACAAAAGGAAGAGCGTTGGCTATGACATTGGGACCCACCAGGGCTTGAGTTTGAGCCTGACGAATTGCGTCACGGAAGTTACTGGTATTGCTCATATTTCACACTTATTTTCTAGTTAGTTGAGCATTTGTGTTTCTTTCCATTTTTACTGATAACCAGAGCTAGTAGCCATAAAGATAATGCTTAGGAGTGAGTCAACGCCCAATATTAGGGGTGTAAGGGTGTGTTAGCGCAGCGTTAAGGAAGTGGACCGTAGGTCGCCGTAGGCTGGGTGTAAGGGTGTAAGAGGATGAAAATATAAGTGCATTTCCCCTATACCCCTATACCCTTACACCCCTTCTTGCAACGCCAGTCGCCACTCTCACAGGAAGCTCAAGAGTGCGTATACAACAAAACGGCAGTTTGCATCCACGAAGGGGAACTTTCACACGGCGCTGGCTTCTCAGTACTCACAACTCAGCACTTTGTTCATTTACGACAACTAAAAATTCGGAGGGCTTTTTCCGTGTAAATACTTATATTTTAAAAAGACGATTAACAATTTCAGTGAAACAACGAATGGTTTCTACAAGAGTTCCTAAGGAAAATAATAACAGCTGTAATGGAGATTTACACTACTTTATTTTTCCCAAAAAAGGACTTCTTAAAAAGGAATTTATATGGCAGCAAATCAGTACTCGATGCAATATGATGGTATAGAAGTTTTACGAGCATACTACCAGAATCCTTCTGTTAAACTTCGTAATGAACTTGTACAAATGCATACTGGCTTAGTGCGGAAGATGGCTCATAAATTCAGTTATCAATGCAACGAGCCTTATGAAGATTTAGAGCAAGTCGGTTATTTAGGTTTAATAAGAGCAATTGAGCGTTTTGATCCGAGCCAAGGATATGCTTTTAGTTCTTTTGCTGTGCCTTACATTCGAGGTGAAATGCTGCACTTTCTACGCGATCGCTGTACTCTCTTAAAAATTCCGCGTCGTTGGCAAGAACTTTATAACGAAGGGCAAAAGGTTCGCAAAGAATTGGCACTGACTTTAGGTCGTCCTCCCAAAGATTTAGAAATTGCAAGCAAACTCAAGGTCTCTCCTCAAGAATGGCAACAGACAAAATTAGCTGCTCAGAACCGTATGCCTTTGAGTTTAGATGCTACTGTTATTCAGTCTATTGATTGTCAAATCACTCTAGGTGAAGCACTTCCTTGTCACCGTTCTGCTAGTTTGCAACAACAAGACGAAGAGCGGCAACAACTTCAAGGGGCAATAAATATGTTGGAAGAAAAGCCCCGCATGGTAGTAGAAATGGTATATTTGAATGAATTTTCTCGCAAAGATGCCGCGAACAAAATTGGTACCAGTCCAATGACAGTTACGCGATATTTGCAAAAGGGAGTTCAAGATTTAGTCTCTATGTTAAAAACCCAAGCAGTGCCAGCAGGGTGATGATGTTTCTTTGAAAAAGTATGGAAGTGCTGACATCAACGAGATTTTAAATCAGCAATTGCTCCTTTTGTCATTGCAGCAATCGCTTTATCTGTGGCTTTGGGCAAATGGTAATATTTACCTCCAGCTGTCTTTGCTAACTCCTTAGCAAATCCAGTAGAAACAAATTTACTTTCTGTATCAATAACTAATAACTGCATTCCCAAAGCACGCATTCTAGCAGCAATTTCTAACAATTCTGCTTTGATATCTGGTTTTTGTCCACTTTCTTGCGGTTCACCCAAAGAACGCGACAAAGGAATATTGCCGCGTCCATCGGTTATCGCTACAATCACAACTTGTCCAATATCTCCGCTCATTTGGGCATTCAAACCGACGCGTACAGCTTGGGTTAAACCATGAGCCAGTGGTGAACCACCACCACAGGGTAATCTTTCCAGACGGTTACGTGCCAAAGCAATAGAACGTGTGGGGGGTAACAATACCTCTGCTTGTTCTCCTCGGAAAGGAATCAAAGCCACTTGGTCACGGTTTTGATATGCTTCTGTCAGGAGTTGCATCAGCGCACCTTTAGCAGACTGCATCCGGTTCAGCGCCATTGAACCTGAGGCATCTACCACAAATACTATTAAAGCACCCGCTTTGCGTACCAAGCGCTTGGCTCGAATATCACTTTCTTCTACAAAGACGCGCCGCCCTTTTGAGGATGAGGATGCATTATCTCTGCTACTCTCATACCGCTGCCGTCGTGCTTTCTGATACGGTGCTGCAGATCTCAGTGTGGCATCTACAGCAATGCGTTGCACTTTCCCTTTGGGCAACATTGGCTTGATGTAACGTCCCCGGTCTTCGGAAAAGATTAAACTACGACTGCCAGACTTACCTCGCCGCTGCGCCATCTGAGCAAAATAAAGCACACTGGGATCAAGAACGACTCCTTCAGGATCAAAGATAAACTCTTCAGGAATACCAGGCGGTTCTTGTTCTGGCTGTTCTTGGTTTTCCTCTTGTTCTTGTTCGGAATTATCTTCGGGTTCCTCCTGATCTTGCGGAGGGGGTGGAGGCGGTGGCGGTGGTTCTTCTTGGGGTGGTGGTGTTTGGACAACAGTCGCCCGTGGGACTATCACAAGTTCCACAGCACGCCGCAAATCCTCAGCATTCACTTGTGTGCGTCCATCCAAAGCCGCTGAGGCTTTAGCAACACGCACGGCGAATAACTCCGCGCGGTGTCCCTGCACGCCTCCACGAATTGCTTCTTCTACTAGGTAGGAAATTTGTTGGTGGGTAATGGAAACGTCTTTTAACCATTCCCGCGCCAGGATGATTTGGGTTTTGAGGTTGTCTAGGTCTTCGCTATACTGTTGGAGAAATTCTTGAGGCGATTGGGAGTAAGCAATAGCTTGCTCGACTGCTTGCACTCTTTGATCTAAACCGAGGACACCATCAGCGCTAAGGGCGATCGCAATTCTATCTAGTAAATGTTCTCGCAATGCTCCTTCTTCTGGGTTGTAAGTCGCGATAAATAAGGGTTTGCACGGATGCTGAAAACTAATGCCTTCCCGTTCAATTTGATTGCGTCCCTCAGATAATACTGTTAAAAGCTGATTGGATATTTGGTCATCTAATAAATTGATTTCATCTATGTAGAGAACGCCTCGGTGTGCTTGGGCGAGTAAACCTGGTTGAAAGATAGTTTCACCCTGTTTAACAGACTGTTCCACATCCACAGAACCCAAGAGTCGATCTTCTGTCACTCCCAAAGGAATTTGTACAAAGGGTGCGGGGATGATTTGGGTTTTTACCTGAGTGCTTCCATCTTCGCTTGTAGCCAGAGTCACAGAGGAATCTGCCAAAAGTTGGTCATCCCATTCTTCTGGACGATTGGGATCGCAATTGCTGATAGAACCAGACACAACTTCAATGGGTGGAAGTAGGCTATGAATAGCACGCGCCATCACAGATTTTGCCGTACCGCGACGACCGGCGATCGCCACTCCTCCCAACCCCGGATCTACCGCAGCAAGCAGCAAGGCTAATTTAATCGCTTCTTGACCGACTACAGCTGTCAGGGGAAAGGCTGTACTAAGAGGGATGATCGTAGGCGCAGGCATAGTTTAAGTCATAGCTAGTCCAGCTTTCTAGGATACCAAATAATAGCGCTGTGCACGTGCTCCAGTTACGCAAAACTGCTCAATTCCCTAGTCTGTCGGCACGTCTGGGCGATGAAGAATCACTCGAAATCCCAAATTGCCCTAGATAGGTGATATCCAAATCCCATTCATGCTGGCTGCGTTTTTGCCAAACTTGGAAGCATTCTTGCACATATATCCTTGCTTGCTGGATTGTCCAACCATTCACCTTCGCCAAATGATCAGTGGCGATACGCCTTTAGGCGTATCGCATCCCATTTCGCCCCTAGTTTCTTCGCTTCGTCTTTTTCTTGGTATGGAACATTTAGATAGGTTCGTGCCATTGTCTTACCGATACTAGTACCTATTTATCTGTCCGCCACCAGTATATTGTCCGGGAATCTGAGTAGAAGATGGAGCAAGATACTGCGGTATTGGAGCCGGCGCTTGCTGTAAGCCTACATTTCCATAATTATTGGACGTTGCAGGCGTATTGTTAATCACACTACCTTGATTGAGGGTGTAGTTGGGAGCATTGAGTGTATTGGAGGACGGGGGTACTGCTAATGTTGGTTGTGTTACATTAGACAATGGTTGAGCAGTATTTATGTTATTCAACTTATTGTTGATAACTTGGTTAAGAAGAATAGCTCTGCTATTAGGAACTGCACTTGGAGTTTGCGGTATGCCTACAGGTGCTAATTGAGGTTGAGGATAAGCTGTTCCAGGAATGGAAGTTTGCAGTTGGTTTGCAGTTCCTGGTTGTATATAACTTGTTCCACCAGATAAGTTTTGTGGTTGCAGATTATTTAAACTTGGTTGAGGATAAGCTGTTCCAGGAGTAGTTCCTGGTTGTATGTAATTGGTTCCAGAAATTGCTCCCGGCTGCGTAGAACCTGTTCCTATGTTCAGAGGATTGATTGTGTTTGTATTAAAGTTAGTGCTTGGAACAACAGTCTGACTGCTTCTGTTTTCGGTGGATAGTAAAGATGATGACTCAAAAGGATTTGTCTTAGTTGAGGTGGTACGATTTGAGTTTGTATATTCGTCCCTCTTTACCTGGTTAAGCGCTGTTTGCAAAGCACTTTGTGAGACGCCGTTTTGATTAGAAGTGGTTTGAGTAGCTAATCCCGTTCCCAAACCAGGAGCCAAGGCATTCACTCCTAGTGAATTACTACCATTTGGAAGATTTTTAAATTGTAATAAATTCTGTGCTTGTGCTAGAAAGGGATTTTCCAATTCTAGAACGGGTGTAGAATCACCGTCCTTGACATTAAGCTTTAATTTACTATCACTTGTAGAGGTCTGGGTGTTGCTATTTAAAGCTTCTAATAAACTTTTGCTGTTTTTTGCTTGAGTATTTTGTTTGGAGGCGAGATTTTTTGCTGGATACGGAACTGGTGGTAAATTATTAATGTCCGGTGTTATTGCGCTGTCTTCCTTTGAAACAGAGGAGTTGACAGGCTTGTTATCCGCAACTTGATTTTTTTGCCATTGAGTCAAAAAGTCGGGGTTTGTCCAGTATTCTTTGATGCCCAGCCCTACGACAGATAAAAAAATTGCTGTTCCCCAAAAACTAGGTCGTGCTAAATACCATAACCTAGCTTTGAGATAGCGTAAGTAGGCGGGAGGATAGTGGTGGCGTGACATGGGCAATAGAGTGTAAGTTTACAAAGAAAGTAGCAAAAGAAAAAAGGTTTAGACCAGCGGTTTACTAATGGAGTTTTTTTGATCCTACCTACTTGACAATTGTAATTTATTAACCGCAGGTGTGATTTTTGTCAAAAAACTATTTTTGTGCAACTCGCCTCAATAACAAGAAACCTACACCAAATCCCAGAAAGTTACACATCCAAGCAGCTACCAAGGGAGAAAGAATACCAGCTTCTCCTAAAGCACCAGTAATAAACCAAAGCAAATAATAACTAAAAATAACTATGACACTGATGCCAAAACTTGTCCCTTTTCCAGTACGCTGAGGTACGGTTCCCATTGCTGCACCGACCAAACCAAAAACGACACAGACAAATGGTAAGGAAATTTTTTGTTGAATCCTAACTTGGAGTTTGCGAATTTTTTGTTCATCACCACCGAGACGTTCAACCTCAAGTTGTTCGAGTGCTTGACCAATGTTCATCTCGCCATAGTCTCGGCTTTTCTGTGCCAAATCAAGAGCAGTCCGAGGCAATTTTATTTGTTGGTGTTCAAATCTGAGAATATTACGATAAGAGCGGTCAGGGGCAACCAAATAGATGGTACCGTTGTGAAAATCCCAGACATTTTGAGATGGATTCCACTCGCCTGATTCTGATACAATTATTTGACTCAAACCTTGTGTAGAACGGTCAATAATTGTCAAGCCTTTCATCTCCTTACCGTCAAATTCATCAGCGTAAAACAAGCGTGTTAAGATTTTTCTATTACCGCTACCATCCTCTTTTTTCACCTTCTGGTATTCGGGATAAAAAATATTTTGCCGCTTAACAAGAGTTGGTGTTTCGGACTTGAGAGCCGCATTCAATATTTGAGTTGCTCGGTATTTGGATGCTGGTGCAAGGTGTTCGTTAAACAAAAATGTCATTCCTGTAACGATCAGACTCAACATTACAGCAGTGAGTACCATGCGATACACACTAACTCCGCAGCCGCGTAAAGCTACAAGTTCGCTATCGCTGGAAAGACGACTGTAAGTCATCAAAGTAGCCAGGAGCGTGGACATGGGGAAAGCTAAAACGATAAACTCTGGCATCGTTAACATAAAAACTTGAACGGCGATGCTTATCGGTAGTCCAGATTCCACGATTTTCCGTATTAGCTCGAACATAGAATCTATTGTTACGCCGATTGAAGCGAAAGCCCCAACACCAAACAAAAATGTCGGCAGCAATTCCCTCGCTAGGTAGCGATCCATTATAGAAAAAGGTAGCAGCGAGTTGATGGTGTAGAAAGACTTAAATTTAGGCATTAGTTATTAGTTATTAGTTATTAGTCGTTAGTCATTAGTCATTAGTCATTAGTACTAGGTTTTTTATTACGAGTAACAAAAAATCTGGTATGCATCATAGCTATGCAAACTCAAGTAAGAAATCCTGGTTTAGGGTAGCAACAATTTCAGCCACAAGAAGATTTAAGCATCAAAAATGTAGCAGTTATCAAAATAAATCGTAAACAAAATAAAGCCAGATTACGAAAATTTAATTAAAAACAGTAAATATAAAAGATTTTTTATTTACGCCTGGAAGTTATCACCCAGATAGTATTGCCGCACCAGGGGGTTATTGTAGAGTTCTTTGGAGGTGCCTGAGGCAAGGATTTGCCCTTCACGCATAATATATCCGCGATCTGTGATGGCTAGAGTTTCGCGGACGTTATGATCGGTGATTAAAATGCCCATATCGCGATCGCGCAGTTGCGCCACAATTTGCTGAATTTCTGAGACTGCTATGGGATCAACTCCCGCAAATGGTTCATCCAAAAATAAAAATATTGGTCCTTCTCTACCAGCAGCCAAAGCTCTTGCCAATTCTGTCCGGCGTCTTTCACCTCCAGAAAGTTGAATTCCTTTGTTGTTGGCTACTTTTTCTAAACGAAACTCCCGCAACAAGGTGTCCACTCGCCTTGCCCATTCCCAGCTTGGCACATTCGTTTGCTCTAGCACCAAAAGAATGTTATCTCGCACGCTAAGCTGGCGAAAAACACTTGCTTCTTGTGCCAAATAACCAATGCCAAGTCGTGCCCTTCTGTGCATTGGTAGTGGAGTCATATCTATATTGTCTAACCAGACTTTTCCCTTGTCTGGTTTTTCTAAACCTGTGGCTATGTAAAAAGTCGTCGTTTTACCAGCGCCATTGGGACCAAGTAACCCAACGATTTCGCCTTGGGCGACTGAAAGGTTGACGCGATTGACTATGACTCGCTTGCCATAAGTTTTATGAATGTTTTCTAAGACAATTTTCACTCTCTGCCGTCCTTTATGAGTTATCTGTGCTAATTAGATTTCTTCACAGGTGGTGTTGCAGGAGCTTGGTTGTTAACTGGAGTGTCGTTGACCATGTAGATAGATTCTACCTGACTACCTTGCTTAGGTGTAGCAACAAATCGCGCTTCATCAATCAGATACGTTACTGAGTCAGCCTTTATACTATTGCTTCCCTGTTGCAAAACATAGACATTGCCACTGAGAATAATCTGACGTTCGCGGGTAAAGTATTGTGCTTGGGCAGCAGTTGCTTGAATACCTCGTGCAGGATAAGACAGTTCTACCTCACCGCGAATCGTTGCCACTTGTGTCTTAGAGTTATATTCTTGTACCTTTCCACGGATGTAAAGAGGACGATTTTGCTGAGCTTTTGGAGTTTGTGCAGTAGCTTTTTGCAGTTGGCTAGGAAACGTGATTGCGCCCAGAAGTACAACTGGTACTATTAAAGCTAGTGCCAAACGACGTATATGAAACTGAGGCAATTGATAGTGGGGCATGGTAATTAATCACTCATTTGTTTGGTTTTCTTTGCTAATTTGCGACGAACTAAGGCTAAGTAAAACCGAAATTCTTCATTCTGACTGCGATGCTGCAATTCACACCATTGCATCCAAATTTTTTTCCTCTTCACTCAGGCGAAATGTAACTGTCTCAGTAAGTTTAGCCATTGCTTTATACTGGATAATGCAGTACAATTATCGCATAAATGCTCGCTTGACTTTATGGCAGCTAGGCGCAAAAAAAATGTAATGACCCGTGCTTATCGAGTGTTCCTCGACGACTTAAATCAAGGCAAGTCAGAGGAACTCAAGCGTTTTTTGCGCCTGTGCCATGATGTCATGCAATACTTTATGGATTTGCATTGGCAACGTCAAGACTTTTCGGCAAGGCTGGGTGATCTGCCAACAATTCACTGTGCTGTTAAGCGGTTTGGTATCACAACTCGTTTGTCCCAAGCGTTGTGCAAACAGGCAAAAGAGTTCGTTGCAAGTACACGTAAGAAGTTTAAAAAACGCAAGCCCAGATTGCGTCGCCATGTTGTTACACTGTTCTATCATTTCGTCACAATCGAACCATTTAATGGTAAAGGGTTTGATTGGTGTATTAAATTTATTGGGTCTGGTGCTCCGAAGATGATTTGCCCCATTTTCTCCACCAAGCCTATGAATCAAAAGCTTGCGGACGGGTGGATTAGGAGCAAAACAATTCGTTTGGGATTGCGCAATTACAGAGTGTTTATTGACTTGTTGGTTGAGAAACAACGTCCGCAACCCAAAGCCGAAGGAAAGGTTGTAGGAATGGATTCCAACTACAAAAACGGATTGGTGTTTTCGGATGGACAGAACGTTGCAACCGAACTGCATCAAGTGATTCAGGGCTTTGCTCCTCACCAGAAACATACCCGCGTCGAAATGAAATCGATGATGGGTTGGGCGATCAAGCAAATTGATTTCTCTCAAATTAAGATGCTGGTCATCGAAGATTTGAAGAAAGTTAAGCACGGTAAACGGGGAACGTTTTCCCGCGTGTTTAATCGGCGGCTGTCTCATTGGCTTTATGCCTATACCGCGAGTTTGTTGGTCAGACGTTGTCAGGAGTTGGGGATTGAGGTAGAACGCAAAGACCCGTGGAAAACCTCCCAACGCTGTCACGCTTGCGGTAAATGGGACAAACGAAATCGTAGAAGTGATAGATTCTTGTGCGTAAATTGTGGTCATTTTGATCATGCGGATCTTAATGCCTCCAAGAATCTAGAGTTTCTAGGATTGGCGGGAATGTATGGTTTCCGTTTACGTCCAAGTTCAAAATGTCAAAGTTTTGGATAACCATGATAGCAATTTATAGTTTCTGATTTTTGATTGTTATTCCAATTTTCTCAACTACTTTAACCACAGATCATAAAATACGCATTTTGGGCTATTCGAGGATAGCTGCTGGCTAAAACTAGGAGTATTGACGCTGTCTCGACTTTTAAGGTTTCATCTGTTAAGGAACACAGGGAACAGGGAACGCTTAACAGGGAACAGGGAACTCTGAGGTGTTTGTTTCATCCATAACGGATTGCGATCCCTGCCCGTGGGGTGCTATAGCAGTTGCCAGGTAGATTAGGAGATCAACTAATGAGAAAACACGGAAACCACGGGACAATTCCCAGCCTGCTCCCCTATGGCTAACGCCACGCCTTACGGCTATCGGGGAAGACCTCCGGTCTCGCTGCGCTAACGCAGTCGCCTGCGGAGGAGCCAGTACTTGATGAGGGAGACCCTCATCAAGTACTGGCGTTGGAAACCCTCCCGCAGCACTGTCTCACCTGCTCCCAACTCCGGTGCTCCCTGCTATATCAGAGCACACAGATTTGCATGCACTGCAGCTAGGTTGAATCTACAGTATTTTAATAATTTTTAATATTAGTTTAAAAAAAATTTAATTCTTTACGTATTTTCATTATTAACTCTGATAATCCTAGGCAAGGGCAAGCCTTCATCTTGACCAAGGTTAAGAGCGGCAATCTTTTCTGGCTCTGTGAGTTGTAATGCCTTCAACAATGCCGCACTCTGAATTAATAATTCGTCTACATCAATGCCGCCATATTCTGATGGGTAACGTCGCAAGCGATTGCTACCCTCACCCAACAAAATGACTGCACCACGTAAATTTTTGTTGCCTAAATGATATAATGCTACGGCAATTTGCAAAATGCCTTGATAAAAAGTTTTGTCTGGCTCTGTTGCTTCAATCCACAGAGCCTCCAAGGTATCATGACAAGCATAATACTCCCCAGTATTAAACTGCTCTACACCTTGCCAAAACTCATCAGGCATTTCTTCGTTCATGCCATACCATCTCGTACTTGCTTAATTGTTTCTAAAGAAATTTCTTGCTTATCACCAGCGAAATCATTATCTGACGTAAGGAACAGCATGCAGTGACATTCTTTGCGCTCCCGCATTGGTACGCATGGACAGTTCCAAAAAGTAGCTTTGACTTCCGCTTGTTTGTCTTCATAATGGCGACATGGACACAAAGGAGCTCCGATTTCATCTTTGTGCTTGGCAAGTCCTTCAATCACAACTGCGGTAACAGAAGGTTCAGAACAGAAGTACGTTCCAGTACGCTTGGCGTATTGTTCCGAAAAATGCCGCATCGCCTCTAGGCTGTGTTCGCTGGATTTTGTTGTGTTAACATCTGGTGAAATCATGGGATCGGCTACTCATAATTTAAACATTTCTTTGCATTGTACCGCAGCCTATGGGAGCTAGAACTAGGGATGACTCCCCTTCTTTTGAGCGATTTTAAATTTTTTAAAGTACGTGTCAAGGCGCGAGTTCTCGACTTTATCCATTTACGCGGTGTAGCCCAAGGTATCGTCGGTCAAACGTTCAAACAAAGCACGAGGGATTTTTACCATATCACTCGATAAGTGCGATATTGAAAAAGTAAGTAGGTAGGCATGATTAAACCGAACTATATTAACTTATGTAAAGCGCCATAAACGCTTTAAAAATAGGCTTTTAAGCAATTTACATTTCTTAATCTAGTTGTGTTTTTTAGCGCCCACCTACTTACAAGACCATAGAAACTGACCAAGAAGTAATCAGGAGTCAGGAGACAGCGCTCCAGAATGATTCGTTTTGCGAGTGGAACGCTTCAGGGGTATCAAGCCCCCACTAATTGCATTCTGATTTCTGAATCAGGAATTGCTGAATTCTTCTTCTTTGACGGACAAGAGCGATAAGCCGGAGGCTTGACGCAAGTTGTTGGTACAAATCCCAGTAATTGTTAATAGATACATTCTTGAAGCACAACTAAGTATAGATTAATTCTTCATTTTGTAGAAAATCTACTTAATTGACTCAAGTAGTTCCGTTGTGTAGCTACACGATAAAAAAGCGTGCCAAAAACTACCTTATAATTGATAAAATTACAGTAATCATACTATAGTTTTGATTTTGTAGACACGCCCGATTTGCAAATCAGTTATAATTTTTTACTATTTTTTATAATTCTTTTTTTATTGTTTTAAATATCTGCTTAACTGTCTTAACTGTCTTAACTGTCCATTTAAATATCTGTTTAACTGTCTTAACTGTCTTAACTGTCCATTTAAATATCTGTTTAACTGTCTTCAATACTGTTAAAACACTGTTACATTTGTTTGTTCCTGTTGCTTTTCGTTGAAAAAGCTGAGATACTTCTTCAAGAGTTGAAATTCAAGACATTGCTTTTAACTACAGCCATTTTCAGGTAAATAGACCACAGTCATTCGTAGTGGAGCAGTTCTTTGCGTCCTTACAAACGGTGCGGTTCATTTAGATGAAAACTGCTGTAAGCAAACTTGTTTTAATTAAAAACGATACAACTATAGCAATCGTATTTGAGTTGTGAACAGTTCGTTTGGGATGTTGAGTCAAAATAGTTGACACTTAACACTCAACAGTTTTAACTCAATATTTACAAATCATTTAGGACTGCTATATAGGACTCAGATTCAGATTTTGAAAGCATACTGAGACTCAAAATCTTGTTTGACAAATCTTGTTTGACAAGGGTTATGTATAAAAATTTTTTCATGCAAAATCAAACGGAATACCTATAAACATACCGATGATAACAGATGATAAAAGTAAAATTTGTTAGCTATGGAACAATAGTTCATAGATGTTTAACGCAAAAATACGGGAATCCATAAACTGGAATCTATATATCAACGTAAGTTAGCAGAGCGGTTCCGAGTTGCCCCAAGTTTTATAGATAAACTCCTCGAACAATAATAACCAACCAGCTATGCTTTGAAATGCTAGAGACATTACGTACAATCTCACGGGGAAATAGTAGTATTTGTGTGGCTGTCTTGGACGGACCTGTTGACCTGGCTCATCCTTGCTTCCAAGGCGCGGATCTAAAGTCTCTGCCCAGCTTGGTTAAAGGAGACGCTCAGATCGGTGGTAATATGTCCGGTCACGGCACCCACGTAGCCAGCATTATCTTTGGGCAACCGGGCAGTCCGGTGGAGGGAATCGCTCCCCAATGCAAGGGGATAATTGTGCCAGTCTTCTCTGATGATCGCCGCAGGACTTCCCAGCTAGATTTGGCTCGGGGGATTGAGCAAGCAGTTAATGCTGGTGCTCACGTTATCAACCTCAGTGGGGGTCAGCTGACTGAACTTGGCGAATCGGATGGCTGGCTACAGAATGCTGTTCGTCTGTGCCAAGAGAACAATGTTTTGCTCGTCGCCGCAGCTGGCAACAATGGTTGTGATTGCTTGCATGTGCCCGCTGGTATGCCTTCTGTGCTGGCGGTTGGGGCAATGGATGCTAATGGTCAACCTATGGACTTTAGCAACTGGGGTGAAACCTACCAAACCCAGGGTATTCTTGCCCCTGGCGAGAACATCCTGGGGGCTAAAGTTGGTGGTGGTACGCACCGCCTTAGTGGTACGAGCCTCGCCACTCCGATTGTCTCAGGTGTAGCAGCTGTGCTGCTGAGTCTTCAGCTGGAGCAGGGAGAAACTCCCGACCCCCACAAAATTCGTCAAATATTGTTGCAGAGTGCTTTACCCTGCGATTCGGACTTGCCAGAAGAGACTAAGCGGTGTCTGGCAGGCAAACTGAACATCCCTGGAGCCATAACGTTAGTAAAAGGAGGAAAGATGGCTGAGACATTTACATCAGTCAGCGCATCAGAAGTAGAAGCTGCAGGCTGCGGTTGTGATGGCAGCTTAACCAACGCCAGTGAAGCGATCGCCGCCCACCAAGGGCAACCCGCTCCTACCTTGGTTACTGCAGCACCCAGTCCACCGGCTGGGACTGTCTCTAGCAACACTCCCAACTTGCAAAACTTGATCCAATCGTTCCCTAGTTCCCCTACTTCTGTAACCCAACAACCAATGATGCCCAACTTAAGTGCTAACTCTGTCACTGCCAGCCAAGCCCCCAGCGAACTTCCAGATCTAGGTCCGCTTGTCTATGCCTTGGGAACCCTGGGCTACGACTTCGGTTCTGAAGCACGTCGGGACTCGTTTAAGCAACTGATGCCACCGTATGACATCGGGGGAGGGGTGATGGTACCTGCTAACCCCTACGATGCTCGCCAGATGGTGGACTACCTGGATGAGAATATTTCGGAAGCGCTACCGTTGATCTGGACACTCAACATTGAACTGACTCCAGTTTATGCGATCGACCCCGCGGGTCCCTTTGCTGGCGATTCCTACCGTGCACTCCATGAACTGCTAGGCGGTCAAATCCTAGCTGAAAACAATGCTGAATATGTTGAGCGCGTCAGCATACCAGGTATCTTGACCGGGCGTAAGGTCAAGCTCTTCTCCGGTCAAGTTATCCCGGTACTTGAACCCCAAAGCACCCGTGGTATCTACGGATGGAAAGTCAATAACCTGGTGAATGCGGCGGTGAATGCGGTTCAAGCGGAAGACAGGACTGCTGACCAAGAAACGATCCGCAGCACATTGGATGGTTTCCTTAACCGGATTTACTACGACCTCCGCAACTTGGGAACCACATCCCAAGACCGCGCCCTCAACTTCGCGGTCACCAACGCATTCCAAGCCGCAGAAACCTTCAGCCAAGCGGTTGCCGTTGGTATGGAACTTGACAGTATTACAGTTGAGAAGAGTCCTTTCTGTCGGATGGATAGCGACTGTTGGGATGTGAAGCTGAAGTTCTTCGACCCTGAAAACAACCGCCGTGCCAAGAAGATTTACCGCTTCACGATTGATGTGAGTGACCTGATTCCGGTTACCTTGGGCGAAGTTCGTTCCTGGTCTTCACCGTATTAAAGGGCAACCCCATTTGGGTGAGAGTGCAACAACAACATGCATTCTCGCCAACACATTTAGATTTGTTCACTTTTTGTTAACTTTAATTCATACTATTCCATACGGAAAATTTTAAACCATGCGACTTCCGATATTATCTCCTCCAGTCAAACGGCCTGATATCATCCAGCCAGGGCTGTGCGTGGATCTGGAAAATGGTACTCCTGAGGATTTGATAGGTATCCGGATGGATCTGCTCCATGCCGCTAACTATAACGATCCGCCAGCTTTTGCCAACCGCAGTTTCAACCAAGTGATGCATTCAAGTGCTAACCAAAGTGCCAGCCAGGGCTGGGGCGGCTTTGCTAGCATGGGACGATTCTATTAATGAGCTACTGATCAGCGGCTAATCACAATGTCTGAGCAAACTGAAACCCTATGGCAAATTGGTCAACCAGGTAAAGGAAGTCAGGAGTTTATTCAGGTAGGCGACTGGCAAAAGGAATTTATCTACGTTGTTGGGTCAGATCAAGACCCCATTAACCAGCCGCAGATGCCATCGTTACTCGTGGTTCCAGGTCGCAAGACGAAACCACGGAGTAAAGGAAAGCAGCTTTTTTCCACCGACAAACTGAATATCCAGTTCACTCTTACCCAGAACTACAGTGTCGGTGAACTTACGCTCTTTTACAACTTTTTTGGTTCTGAAGTTGACACCCTCTTGGTTGATGGTGAGCCAGTGACCGAAATTGTCGGCGTGGGGTCAGGTAAGCCAACCAAAAGCCAGATTCCTTTGCCAGCCCTCAACGCTGGGCAACATACTCTGAGCTTAACCACCGCTGGTGGATCGGGAAATGGCTCACACCGGATCGACTACCTCAAGTTAGAGGCGGTTGTCGCTACCCAGCAACCACAAACACCCCAAACATCCCAAACACCCCAAACACCTAAGGAAACTCAGGAAACTATGGTTGAGAAGAAAACAGAAACAACACCCTCGGAAGTCTCCTCCACCCCTGAAAAGAAAAAGTCTTACGTGCCCACTTCCCAAACTGGGCTGCAAGATTATTCCTACTGGACCGCATACGCTAACAAGCATGCAAAAGCGCCCGATCAGCGGCGCAGACCGTTCCGACGGGGTCGCATTTGGGCTTAACCTCTAGCTCAGGGTAAGCCTTTTTGTCAATAAGAACACTTGAGTGTCAAGAAATTCCACAATAATTGCATTAACGCTTACCTCTTGACGATGATTAGGCGTAGATGTCTTGCGCCTTGCTGTAGGCATCACTTCCATCCTGGGAAAATCAATTTAAATAACAATACGGTTGCTGTTAAGGAGAATTGTAGGTTGGGTTGAACGTAGTGAAACCCAACAAAGTCGCGAAAATGTTGGGTTTCGTTCCTCAAACGCCAGACACCTACGGAGGGAAAACGCCAGGTGCTACAACGGGGGGAACCCCCAAGACCGCGCTGCCTCACCCCGGCACTGTCCTCCCCAACCTACAAAATTTAAGGTTTTTGGCTAACCCTCTTTTACCCCCTTTTTAAGGGGGTCGCCGCAGGCGGGGGGATCTTAACCGAACCATATTAATGCTGATTCTCTCGTTTATTTCTTAACAAATATTTTTGTCAATACTCATTTAGATACATTTTCTCTGACTTCTAGCCTGTCTTGTTCTCGTCCATTTAATGATCCACTGTTTGTTCTATGCAATCCACCGCACTGCTCCAAATTAAGCCCCATTTTCATGTAGAGGTAATCGAGCCAAAGCAAGTGTATCTCCTTGGTGAACAGGCTAACCATGCTCTAACTGGGCAACTCTACTGTCAAATTGTGCCCCTGTTGGATGGGCAACACACTATTGAGCAGATTATCGAAAAGCTGGATGGGGAAGTCCCAGCAGAATATATTGACTATGTGCTCAATCGCCTTGCAGAAAAGGGCTACCTCACTGAGGCTGCCCCGGATCTATCCCCGGAAGTAGCGGCATTCTGGAGCGAGTTAGGGATTGCACCCCCTATTGCAGCGCAAGGACTAAAGCAGCCGGTAACGCTGACAACGGTGGGCGAGAATATCAGTGAAGTAACAGTTGCTGCCCTGGCAACTGCCCTGCGGGACATGGGCATTCCGGTGCAAAACTCCACAGACGCGGGTTCCTCAGCGGCGCTCAACATCGTTTTGACTGATGACTATTTGCAGCCCGAACTAGCATCCATCAATAAGCAGGCTCTGGAGTGCCAACAAAGTTGGCTGCTCGTCAAGCCGGTGGGCAGTGTCCTCTGGTTGGGACCTGTGTTTATTCCCCAACAGACAGGGTGTTGGAACTGTCTTGCCCATCGGCTGCGGGGCAACCGCGAAGTTGAGGCGTCGGTCTTGCGTCAAAAACAAGCTCAACAAGAGCGCAATGGTCAGAGCGGGCGGGTGAGCAGCTTGCCCACGGCACGGGCGACGCTGCCGTCTACCTTGCAAACAGGGCTACAGTTCGCCGCCACCGAGATTGCCAAGTGGATTGTCAAGCAACACGTCAATGCCACTGCAGCGGGAACGGCTCTGTTCCCCACCCTCGACGGCAAGATTATCACCTTCAACCAGACGATTGTGGACTTGAAAAGTCATATCTTGATTAAGCGATCGCAATGTCCGACCTGTGGTGATCCAGGAATTTTGCAGCGGCGGGGATTTGAACCGCTGAAGCTAGAATCGCGCCGCAAGGAGTTCACCCATGATGGCGGACACCGTGCCACTACACCAGAGCAGACTTTGCAGAAATACCAGCACTTGATTAGTCCGGTGACGGGAGTGGTGACGGAACTGGTGCGGATCACTGATCCGGCTAATCCATTGGTTCATACCTACCGGGCGGGGCATAGCTTCGGTAGCGCCACCACCCTGCGGGGACTACGCAATACCCTGAAACACAAGAGTTCGGGCAAGGGCAAGACTGATAGCCAATCTCGGGCGAGTGGTTTCTGTGAGGCAGTGGAACGTTACTCTGGCATTTTTCAAGGGGACGAACCTCGTAAACGGGCAACCCTGGCGGAACTAGGGGACTTGGCAATTCATCCAGAGCGGAGTTTGTGCTTTAGCGATCAGCAGTATGCCAATCGCGAGGTACTGAACGAGCAGGCAACAGTAGCTCACGATTGGATTCCTCAGCGGTTTGATGTGAGTCAAGCCATTGACTGGACGCCGGTGTGGTCACTCACGGAGCAGACGCATAAATATTTACCTACAGCATTGTGCTACTACCATTACCCCTTGCCCCCAGAACACCGCTTCTGCCGAGGTGACTCCAACGGCAATGCGGCAGGGAACACCCTTGAAGAAGCCATCCTGCAAGGTTTTCTGGAACTGGTGGAGCGCGATAGTGTGGCGCTGTGGTGGTACAACCGCCTGAGCCGTCCGGCGGTAGACTTGACCAGCTTTGATGAGCCGTATTTTGTCCAGTTGCAGCAGTTCTACCGGGAGAATGACCGAGATTTGTGGGTGCTGGATTTGACAGCCGACTTGGGCATTCCGGCTTTTGTGGGTGTGTCGAATCGGAAAAGTGGAAGCTCAGAACGACTGATTCTCGGCTTTGGGGCGCATCTCGATCCAACCATTGCTATCATCCGCGCCCTCACTGAGGTGAACCAAATTGGCTTGGAACTGGACAAAGTATCTGATGAGAACCTGAAAAGCGAGGCGACGAATTGGTTACTCACAGCTACGCTGGCGGATCATCCCTATCTCGTTCCTGATGCCACGCAACCCCTCAAGACTGCCCAGGACTACCCAAAACCTTGGAGTGATGACATTTACACCGATGTCATGACCTGCGTAAACATTGCCCAACAAGCGGGTTTGGAAACTTTGGTTGTGAATCAAACCCGACCGGATATTGGGCTGAATGTGGTTAAGGTGACTGTGCCAGGAATGCGGCATTTTTGGTCACGGTTTGGGTTGGGGCGGCTTTATGAGGTGCCAGTGAAGTTGGGATGGCTAGATGAACCGCTTACTGAGGCGCAGATGAATCCCAGTCCGATGCCATTTTAAGTCTTTTAAAGTTTACGGGCGACAGGCTTCGCTACGTGCCAAATGTCGTCCTACAAGGCTTCTTTCATGAACGAAGAAGGGGGCTGACCCACCCCAACGGGTCAACAAACCAATCAAGACAATGAGGATTATTCTCATGGATAAAAAGAACATCCTGCCTAACCAAGGCAAACCCGTGATCCGCACCACCACCGGTCAACTCCCCAGCCACTTGGCTGAACTCTCTGAGGAAGCTCTCGGTGATGCTGGTGTGGATGCGTCGATTTGCCCCTGCATGTGCTCCTACGACGGTGTGGGTGCGTCGATTTGCCCCTGCATGTGCTCCTACGACGGTGTGGGTGCGTCGATTTGCCCCTGCATGTGCTCCTACGACGGTGATGAATAATCTAGCGTGCCTCAACAGCATGGCGTTTCATCGTCTTTGCCTTGAGACTACACCGCGCTAGATAGCGAGATGGAGATGAGGTTAAAGATAGATAGACAGCAATCAGAATCTTTTCTAGAGCTTGCGTTTTGAAATTTTCCTCATCTCCGTCGCGTGGATGTACTTTGTTTATCACGTTAATACCCTTTGGTTAAAGTTGGTTCGTAAGCATTCAACCGTCAGCAATTAGTGGGACTTAGCCAAAAAACACCTAAAAAAGAGCCTTAAACCTATACACATAAAGAATTTGACATTGCTTTGCTTAGTTTGTTGATATATCTGGGTTTGGGTTATTTTTGAGCATTTGGTGTATTATTGCGCATACCCTGCATGGGTTTGAGGCTTGTTTCTCCATCAAAAATGTTTAAGTTCCAGTAGCAATTAGCTGACCCAGCACTGTTGACTCTGAGAATTAAAATAGGGCGGAGAGGCTAACTGTCATTTAGGAGAAAGAAAATGTCTGTGAATTCTTCATTTCAACAGCTCAACTTACGAAAGCGTCGCCTTCAGTTTATGCGAGCTCATCAAGAAGCTTTTGATGTTGAGCCAGTTTTTCCTATCCCTCTTTTTGAAGAGGCAGTTCTTGAGATAGAAGGTTCTTGTGGTGTTGAACCCATGTGTCACGTTCAAGGAGACCAGTTGTTTGCAGTTGACTTTCAAGTTTCTAATGAAGAACATACATGGCCAAGCTCCTGGAGCAATGCTGTAAAATTTTTGGATCGAGTTGAAAGTAAAGTAGGTATTCGACTCAATCGTGGTTTGCTTGATCGGTTTGTAGCGGAACACATGGGTTCTCATAAAATATTAAACAATACAATAGGAATCGATTTGCGACCGAAACTGGAGCATTCTTGTATAAAAATATACATACACATTGAACTAGAAGAAGATCCTGAAGAATTAGTGAGGACAGCGATCAAGCTTGATGGTGGTAGCTATTCGGTTGAAATGCTACAGGTCTTACTCAAAAGTAGTATTATAATTGGGTTTAATATATTCTTGAATGGCTACACTAATGTTGAGTTCTGGGCCGCTTCTTTGGGAGAGCAATATAAAACCTCTAAATTTGATCGAGGCAAATATTTAAAATATTACATTCAGAAAAATTTGTCACCAAAAGTTAATTTGATATTCGGAAACTCGACTCTTTTGGCAGTCATTTTTTCTAAGGAAAAGAATGTAGAACCGCTTCTAGTTTTTCATTATGAGGAGCTTAAAGACATCCAAAAAAATTTTTCGTTCAACAGTTTAGGTGAGAGAATTTATAATTTTTGTCAGAGTCAAGATTGCATCACTTATGGTGGTGTGTATGTCACGGAGCGAGAATTGGAAAAAGACCGATTGGAAAACTTCAGTATTTTTTATAATAAACGCGATCAATGTCAACCTTTGCCCTTTCTTTCAACCTCCGATATTTAATTAACATCGCGTTCGATCAGTGTATCAAATCACGCATCAACAAGCTGAAGAAACTCAAAAATTTTGACATCACATTTGACGTAATACCAGATTGCATCTGACCAATTTTTAACATCAAACCACAGACGATACTGGAGAATTTTACTGCTCTGCAATGCGATCAAATCACCCACCCGATCATCGTTTTCCATTGTCCACCAGTATGAGCCATCACCCCTTCGCTGTTTCCCTCAACCCCGATATCCAAATCACAAGCACCGAAGACTACTACACCCTGCGCTTGGCAGAATCCGATCCGACCGCTTTGCTCACCCTGGCTACAACGCCCAGAATGGGTATGGCTCTTGATCGTCTCAGAGTAGGTAACACCACCCCCGAATCACTGGTGCAAGGGTTAGCCGAACTTGATGGTCACCCTGCCGGGGAACAGTTCGCCCTGACGCTACAACAATTGGATGAGCGGGGTTGGCTCAATTACGCTGTGTTGCCGCTCGCAGTGGCAATCCCGATGGTAGATTCTGCCGAGTTGAATGTAACCGAACCTTACCAAACACAAACCCGTCTCACCCTCTCCCGCTTTGCCTATCAGCATCTCTACGACGGCACTATGGTGCTGGAGTCCCCCCTCTCGAAATTTCGGATTAAACTCCTCGACTGGCGAGCAAGTGCGTTCCTGGCTCAACTCGCCCAGCCCCAAACCTTAGCAACACTTACACCACTCCCTAACCTCGGACCAGAAACCGCGTATCAGTTCCTCAATTTGTTGTGGGCAACGGGGTTTTTGACGGCTGACCCTGAACCCCCGTCGCTTCAGCTTTGGGACTTTCATAACCTGCTGTTCCACAGCCGCAACCGCAACGGTCGCCATGACTACCCAGTCATACATCATAACATTGAGCAGTGGTCGGATTTCCTAGTGGTGAAGCCGCCCATGAGCGACCGGATTGTGCCGCTGCCGCGTCCGAACCTGGGGGCGTTGAAGTGTAACGATGCCACACTTACAGAAGTGATCGAAGCACGAGAATCGGTTCGAGAATATGACGATAACTATCCGATCTCGATTGAGCAACTAAGCGAACTACTGTATCGTACTGCTCGTGTTAAGGAATTAGTTGGTATAGAAGAGTGGTTCGGTAAGAATTGGCGAGAAGTACTAAATTTTAAAGCAGATATTGACTATGGCGAGTTGAGCCGTCGTCCCTATCCCAGTGGCGGGGCAATGTATGAATTAGAAATTTATCCAGTGGTACTGCATTGTCAAGGTTTGAACAAGGGGGTGTATCACTACGACCCTCTCAATCATCAGCTAGAGCAGATACTCGAATCAAAGAACGATATTTTAGCTCTATCAGGTTATGGTCTTGTCAAGAATATAGTGGAGCCACGTCCACAAGTGCTATTGGTGATTACGGCACGGTTTAGTCGGCTATTTCGTCGGTATCGCTCTGTCGCTTATGCGTTGATACTTAAGCATGTTGGGGTGCTACAGCAAAACTTTTACTTGGTAGCTACCAATATGGGTGTAGCTCCCTGTGCCTTGGGGGTTGGGGATAGCGATGCTTTTGGTCGGGCGACGGGTCTAGACTATGTGGAAGAGTCGGCTGTCGGAGAATTTGCGCTCGGTTCATTACCCAACCGCAATGTCGAAGCAAGTGGATTGGAATCGATTGAGGTGGATGGCTCAGAAGGGCTGACTGAGGCAATGGTTTCAGCTAGTGAGGCTGAATTAGGTGGAGTTGAGGCTGAACCTGAGTCTGGTGAGACAGAAGTATTGGGAAATCAGCTTGAGTCGGTTGAGCTAGTAACAGAAATTCCGCCAGCTGAGGTGTGGGAAAGTCATGAAAATACCTCGGTGCAAGTTGAGGACACTGGATCTGAGGCTGTTGACTTGGCTCCTTCAGAGTTGATCGCTGAAACTCTAGATTCATCCAGTGTCGCTGAGGCTGAAAGTGAGTCGGCAGCAATTTTAACCAGTGAAGTTGAGAGTTCTGCAACCAAACTATCGCTGGCACTCCACCCCCATGACTTGGACGATCGCATCCCCGGACTAGCTGAACTCCACAACCAAACCCTCGGCGATCCCCGGATCACGATTGTAATTCTAGACGGCGACCCAGATCACACATTATCCTGTTTTGCCGGAGCTGAAGTATCCAAAGTTTTTCCCTACTGGCACGAACCAGCAGATCCAATCAGCCCAGAAGATTACGCCACCTTCCAAGCAATCCGGGACAAGGGGCTGAAGGGCAAAGAGAAAGAAGATGCGCTCGACGCTGCCCTCCCAGAAGATGTCAAGAAGCGGGTTGAACTCAATGACCATGCTTGCTTTATCACCAGTGTCATCGTGGGGCAAGAGCATAGTCCTGTTTTCGGCTTGGCTCCCAACTGTCGGGTAATCAATATGCCCCATGATGCCTTGGTGAACTATGACGATATGTTGTCACCCCTCAACTTAGCCCGTGCCTTCGACTTAGCCTTAGAGTTGGGTGCAAATATTATCCACTGTGCTTTTTGTCGCCCCACCCAAACCAGTGAAGGGGAAGAGATCCTTGTTCAAGCGATTAAGAAATGTCAAGACAACAATATCTTGATCGTATCACCGACGGGGAACAATTCAAACGAAAGCTGGTGTCTGCCAGCCGTGCTACCAGGAATTTTGGCAGTCGGAGCTGCAAAAGTCGATGGTACACCAGCCCACTTTAGCAACTGGGGCGGCAACAACACAGCAGAAGGTATCCTCGTTCCAGGTGAAGATATTCTAGGGGCGCAACCCTGCACCGAAAAACCCGTGCGCCAGACAGGAACCAGCATGGCTGCCCCCGTGATGACAGGTATTTCCGCGCTACTGATGAGTTTGCAACTACAAGAAGGAAAACCCGTAGATGCCGAAGCCGTCCGCACGGCACTGCTCAATACGGCGATTCCGTGCGATCCAAGTGTTGTAAAAGAACCAGAACGCTGTTTACGCGGCTTTGTCAATATCCCCGGCGCAATGATGGTGCTGTTTGGGCAACCCTCCGTCACCATTTCCTTTGCAGGCGACCAAGTGACGCGCACGGAACGTGCTGGATATGTCATGCCTACCGCTACGGTTGCCCCAGCAAGCATCACCCCTGCCATGATCGCTACGGATGCCAGCCCAGCCGTGCAACCCGCCACTCCTGCCACACCAACCGAGGCATCCGTCACCGCCGCCGCAGCTGCTCCCGCAAACACAAGCACCGTCGAAGCCAGCATCGCCTACTCTGGCAACGTTTACGCCCTAGGGACTATCGGCTACGACTTTGGGGATGAAACCCGCCGCGACAGTTTCAAACAACACATGGCTCCTGTCGAAGTCAACGGCATCATAGTTCCGCCAGATCCCTACGATGCCCGCCAGATGGTCGAGCATCTTGATCGCAATCCCGATGAAAGCGCTTCCCTAATCTGGACTTTGAGTCTCGATGGAGACACGATCTATGCCCTAGAGTCAACAGACGGGGATGTCCACGAGATGTTTTTGCTTATGTTGGCAGGGCAACTTGAGCCAGAAGCTAGCGATGAATTTGTAGAACGAATCAGCGTCCCCGCCCGACAAACCAGGCGCACAGTGGAACTCTTCTCAGGTCAGGTTGTGCCTGTAGTGATGGTAGATAACATACGGGGAATGTACGGCTGGAAAGTAAATTCCCTGGTGAACGCGGCAATGGCGGCAATTTCTCGTCAGCTGGATGAAGCCCAAGAACCCGTTGTGCGAGAGGCTTTGATAGCTTTCCTGAACCGAGTATACAACGATTTACGCAATGTGGGGCAGACTTCGCGCGATCGCGCCCTCAACTTCGCTGCTACCAACATCTTCCAAGCGGCTTTGACTTTTGCGCAGGCGATCGCCCAGCGTCGTCAACTCGACACCATTACAGTCGAAAAAAGCCCCTTCTGTCGCATCAACAGTGACTGTTGGGATGTTAAGCTTGAATTCTTCGACCCGGAAAGTGGTAGTCGAGCGCGCAAGGTCTTCCGCTTTACCCTTGATGTGATACTTCTGATGCCGGTAACCTTGGGTGAGGTGAAGAGCTGGTCATTGCCGTCTCAGGGAAAACGTATCTAATCTAATCATGTGGAAAAATCTAGCTTGTCTACCTCCTCTCCCCGTCTCCACTTTAATGATGGGATTGAAAATAACGTGATAAGTAGATGGACAAAAATATTTACAGTCATTGCGAGCGAAGCGAAGCAATCGCAAAGACTGGGATTGCTTCATTCCGCTTCGCTCCATTCGCAATGACATTGTGTAATTAATTCTGTCCAACTACTTATCCGGCTCAAGAAGTAAGAATATGGGAATAGAATTTAACCATTTATATGTTACTCTCGACACACAAACCCTAGAGTCAATCGCCAAATCAGAGTTCATTAGCCAAGAATTCTGCACAATATCCAGAGATACCGTAAAAACTGATACAGAAAGTTGGACGGGAACTTATCTCAAGGGAAAACATACCTGTCTTGAGCTTTTTCCTCCAGGAGGTGCTGAAGGGTTGAGGGAAGGTTTTTCTGGTATTGCTTTCAATAGTCAACAAGCAGGACAGATTGATATTGTAAAGGAAAAGCTCAGATCCTTATTAGGCTCCAAAGAAACACTTTCTTATTTGCGAGTTCGTCAAACCGAAGATGGAAAAGTTCCCTGGTTTCATTATTTGTCCATCAACCCATCCGAGAGAGAAGCGTTTGCTTCGTGGTTGATGGAATTTCATCAGGATTATTTAGATTATAAAAATATCAAACTTACCAGTGCGGGTTACTTTAACCGTGCTGCTTATCTAAAAAACCTTGGTAGTTCCGAAACCTCTTTATTTGACGACATATCAGAAGTTCATCTTGAATTGACTGCATCGGAACACGAGGAGCTAGCATTACTACTTCAAGCTTTCGGCTACGAATCATCTTGCGTAGGAGATATTACTACATATTATTCTCATCGTTTTATTGTACAAGTATGCCAGAAAGTTACTCCCCGTTATCGAATTCGCCAGGTTGTTTGCACGCTCAAGGATCAACCTGATCAGGAAAGAACATTCACGTTCGGTAAAAATGCACAGTTAAATGTGGGTAGCTTGTTGGCAATTTGGAAGTTTGGATAACTCAAGCAATCAGTTAAGCCATTTTTCATCATTTCACTGATCGCTGTTTTCATTGCCGTCTCGCTCAAGAGAAAGTCAAGTCTGATAGTCCACATTCCGCACCCCAACGGTCACCAATTCACTGTTTAAAATAGAGTTACTTTTGTCAATCCGTTAAAATACTCAAAACAGACTTAAATAAATGATAATCGTGCGTGAGCTTGGGAAAGAAGGCGAGCTACGCTCGCCTCCTTGATTTGGTGAGGGAATATGTTACCGTTTCGCTAACTTCTTCGTCAACTTCCGCAGACGAATTGACTGAGGAGTCACTTCAACCAATTCATCTGGTCCAATGTATTCTAAAGCACGCTCTAGACTCATATCGACTGGTGCTTGCAGCTGTACCAGTTCATCACCGCCGGATGCACGGTGGTTGGTCAGTTGCTTCGTCTTGCAGACGTTCAATTCCAAGTCTTGGGGACGATTGTGTTCTCCTACAATCATGCCTCTGTAAACTTTCGTACCTGGAACAATAAAGAATACACCTCTATCTTCGGCGTTCTTCATAGCGTAGAAGGTAGAAACACCTTCCTCAAAGGAGATTAAGACACCTTTGTTACGGGCTTCAATATCACCAGAAATAGAACGGTAGTCAAGGAAACTGTGGTTCATGATACCTTCACCACGAGTCATACGCATGAATTCACCGCGAAAACCGATTAATCCACGGGCGGGGATGACAAATTCTAGCTGGGTGCGTCCGTTACCACCCACTTGCATATCTTGCATTTCGCCTTTGCGTTGTCCCAGTCGCTCAATGCAACTGCCAACGGCATCTTCTGGAATGTCTAAAACCAGAAGTTCGTAAGGTTCGCAAGGTTGGCCGTTGACTTCGCGGTAAATCACCTGTGGCTGGGATACTTGAAACTCATAACCTTCGCGGCGCATGGTTTCGATTAAGATACCTAGGTGGAGTTCTCCACGACCGGAAACCAGGAATTTGTCGGGGGAGTCGGTTTCTTCAACGCGTAGGGCGACGTTGGTTTCTAGTTCGCGAAGGAGGCGATCGCGCACTTGTCGTGATGTCACCAACTTTCCTTCTTGACCTGCAAAGGGCGAATCATTCACCCAGAAGGTCATTTGCAATGTTGGTTCATCTACCTTAATCAGTGGCAATGCTTGGGGTTCGTTCGGGTCAGTAATCGTTTCCCCAATGTTGGCATCAGCAAACCCTGCCACAGCTACGATATTGCCAGCGGATGCTTCTGTAATTTCAATCCGCTTCAGCCCTTCAAAGCCCATCAACTTAGTGATTTTTGCCTTGACAACTTCACCGTTTTCTTTTACCAAAGCCGCTTGCTGTCCCATGCGGATAATGCCATTGTGAATTTTACCAATGACAATCCGTCCCAGATACTCAGAATAATCTAGGGTTGTGACTTGTAGTTGCAGTTGCTTGTCGGAGTCACCCACTGGTGCTGGTACATGGCGTAGGATAGCTTCAAAGAGTGGCTGCATATCCTTGGCTTCATCTTCTAGTTGTTCTTTGGCGTAGCCACTTATACCAGAAGCAAACAGATAAGGAAAATCACACTGGTCATCATCTGCCCCTAATTCCAGAAACAGATCCAGCACTTTATCTGTGGCACCATGTGGATCTGCTTGGGGGCGGTCGATTTTATTGACGACAACGATGGGGCGCAGTCCTTTTTCCAAAGCTTTTTTCAAGACAAAGCGTGTTTGGGGCATGGGACCTTCGTTGGCATCAACAATCAGAATGCAACCGTCAACCATACCGAGTACACGTTCTACTTCACCACCGAAGTCAGCGTGTCCAGGCGTATCAACAATGTTGATTAGCGTTTCTCCATAGTGAACCGCAGTATTTTTGGCAAGAATTGTAATTCCCCGTTCCCGTTCAAGGGCGTTGGAGTCCATGACGCAATCCGGAACGTCTTCTCCTTCACGGAAGATGCCGGATTGTTTGAGGAGAGCATCAACAAGGGTTGTTTTGCCGTGGTCAACGTGGGCAATAATAGCGACGTTACGGATTGGGAGCGTCATAATAGCGCGTTTGGATAAAATTAGCGTGGGGATTTTAGAACTTACATCTAGTGGAGGAATGTTGTAACAGAATTCCGGTAGTTTGATAAATTCTGTAAACAAGCCTTAACAATTCTATATTAACTCTTTATGGTTGAAGTGTTTTTTTGAGAGGAAGCGAACCGCGAAAACAACAAAAGATCCACAGACATGATGTACTGACAACCTTTTTTGAGCTTATGCCACAATTAATACGAATGTTTTTAAAGTGTCAGAGATGATGTGGATACCTGGGCAGAAGTTGCAAGGCGGTAAGTACACTCTTGAGAAGAAATTAGGGCAAGGCGGTTGTGGTGTAACTTATCTTGCCAAGAACACAAATAACAATCAAGTTGTTATCAAAATCCTTAAAAATACAGATACAGACACTTGTGATTTTGACAAGTATCAGCAAGATTTTGTCAATGAGGCACTAAAGTTGAAGGGATGCCAGCACCCTCATATCGTGAAAGTATACGAACTGATTAAACAGGGTGACTTGTGGGGCATGGTGATGGAATACATTGAAGGAGAGAATATAGGTAATCAGGCGTTACCATTACCAGAGTCTGAAGCTTTGCTCTATATTCATCAGATTGGTGATGCACTAAAAGTTGTTCATAACAATGGGTTGTTGCATCGGGATGTAAATCCGAACAACATAATGGTAAGAGCAGGTAAGTCTGAAGCTGTGTTGATTGACTTTGGTATTGCTCGTGAATTTACGCCTGATTTAACACAGACTCATACAGTCATTCGCACACCTTTTTATGCACCCCCTGAACAAGAAAATCCTCGTGCTAAACGTGGCGCTTATACAGATGTTTATAGTTTAGCAGCGACATTGTACAAACTACTCACAGGAAACGAACCCGAAAGCGCAATTTCTAGGATGTTTGGTGAGCCACTAAAACCTCCAAAGGAACTGAATTCAAACATTAACGACAGAGTGAATCAGGCGATTTTGCAAGGAATGGAGTTAAGACCAGAAAATCGTCCTCAGTCTATGCAAGAATGGTTGGCATTGTTGGATATTAAGTTTCCTTCTACACCTCCTGTCAATCCATCTCCTCCGATTTCAACTGTGGGTATAGATTACAGTAACCTAAATAAGTTATTGGCAACAGGCAGATGGAAAGAAGCAGATGAGGAAACTAAGGCTATTATGCTTAGGGTATCTGGTCGAGAAACAGAGGGTTGTCTGGATAATGAAACCATCTTAAAATTTCCTTGTCAAGATCTCCTTACCATCAACCAACTTTGGATGAAATATAGTAATGGACATTTCGGATTTAGTGTTCAAAAGAGCATTTGGCAGAGTGTTGGAGGAAAACCCGGAGAATTTAACCTAGAACACTGGGTTAGTTTTGGAGAACATGTAGGTTGGAGAAGCACAAGGCATCATCAGATTTTCTTTGCTAGTTGGACTTCTAGAGAATGGTCTTATTATTCTCAAATAAACTTTTCTCTTGATGCTCCAGAAGGTCATCTACCCCGAATATGGGACGAATGGAGGGGTGGGTTGGAATTATCTGCCATAGCTTTGAGGTTATTAAATTGTGACATCTAGTCGTGAGAGTTTGATTATCAGGGAAAATGCAAAAGGCTCATTTTATAGCTGATGAACACAGGTAATTTATCTATGTCTTTTGTGATTACCGATAATAAAGTATGATGATACCAGTCGAATTTTGCATTTATTATGTCTATTGAGCAAATTTTCAACGTTGCTAATATTTTCGTTTTACCATTTTGGACATTAATGTTTCTCCTACCCAAATGGAAAGTGACACAAAGGGTTATGGAGTCTTATCTTCCTTTTGTGCCGTTGGCAGGCGTGTATTTGTATTTGTTTGTTACTAGCATCACACCAGAAAATGCCCAAGCTTTATCAAATCCTCAATTAGCAGATATTGCCAGATTTTTTGGTGATGAGAAAGCTGCTGCAACAGGTTGGATTCATTTCCTGGTTATGGATTTATTTGTTGGGCGCTACATTTATTTAGAAGGACAGAAAACAGGAGTTTGGACAATCCACTCGTTGGCGCTTTGCTTATTTGCTGGTCCAATGGGATTACTTTCTCATATTTTCACGACTTGGATAACAAAGGCAGTTTCCCCAACTGTTAAGAACGAAGCGGCAGAAGTTGCCGAGAAAACAGTATCTTCTTAAGGTGACTTGATTTCACTATACTACTCCCTGACTCCCTGTCTCAAGCGTGTCCTACGGGTATATTTTGAATTTTGAATTCTTTAGTGCTGCTGCTTCCTCTGGTGCTTGAGCGACTAATTGATTTGTGCTACACAAGAAGAAGTAAAAAGTCCCGACAATCAAAACAAGTGCAATGCCCTTGATACCAGGTTGATACGCAGGTATAAAATAACAAGCAATCAGGGCAAAAATTGCCAGGATAGACCCTATAGTAGCCCCTAAGATACCCAATGGGCTTTCGTAAGGTCTTGGTAGGTTAGGACAACTGAACTTGAGCTTGATATAGCTGAGCATCACGAGAATATAGGAGAGGCTGCTCTAATATCGTGTTCGGTTAAAGACTTATCATTAAGACCGCAGGGGGGCAGAGGTGCAGAGGGGCAGAGGGGAAGGGTTTTTAAGCTTAATGCATAGATTCGGGAATTATAACTAATTAGCCGAACTTGATATAACGTCTCAAAGATGTTCAAGTCGTATATAGTTGCAAACATTCCATGAAATTGAAAAGACGGAAAACACTCTATTTGCTGACTAGTATGTTTACATTAGTCGGTTTCAAAAATAGTATCCAACGAGCTCAGGCACAGTCTAGCCCAGTGATCGGTGTCAAGAAAAATTCACTTGCAGCTTTGGATTTGCGACCAGACAATACAACCTATTCTTCAGTCATCGATTACAGTTTGGATGGTAGAGTTCAATTACAGAAAAGTTCTGATCAAAAAGTTGTACTTGACAACTTGGGAATAGGCTTTAAAAACAATCCAGAACAAATTTATCAAACATTTCTTCAGGCTGCGGCAGGTGGCATTGAAGACAAACCAGTGCTTATGTATCAAGGTATTAATACCTCACCATACTCTGAACAAATTAAGGATTACCACACTCGTTTAATGCAGAGACCTAATGGTAAAAATCTAGTTAGTGGAACTCAAGTTAATGCTACATTTAGTCCTTATCCACAAATAGGAAAACTTCCTAACATTAATGAGCAAGGTCTAATTTTTATTCATGAAGATATTAAAGAAGCCTGTGTTTGCATTGGTAATTTCGATAATCAAGGAAAGTTCCGGACTAAATGGTTGGGGAGAAATGCACTCGCGTGCGATGAATTTTGGAGTAGTACTAAAATAATTGCGTTACTTAATCTTGTTTCTCGCATCAACAAAAAAAATCCGGAAGTAGATTTTGATTCTTATAGTGTTAGAGGTATAGACACATCCGGAAATCAAAATAGTTTTCGCTTCCAAGATTTAGCTAGGGATATGGTCAGCTATGAACAAAAAATCGCGACCTCAAATTCCTTGGGTGCAATGTTCAAGAGATTTTCTCTCCCACTGGATTTAGAGAAGTGGCTTAAACTCATCACGGGTAATCAGGACTTGATATTTCGCGATACATACGGGGAAAAACCTTTTATCGAACAACCAGAGTTAGTTGAGACCACTACAAACAAAGTGGTTTTGAATGCCGATCAACAGCTTCCTAGATTGCAGTGTAACGCGGTATCTGCCTATGATTTAACAAGGATAGTATCCATGTTGGGTTGGCATAATTACATCCCAAGACAATCGCGTCTACCATATGCAGAGTATTCAAGTCTTAAAACTGTCATCACCGCGATGGGAGCAGATTCAGCTCGTTTAACTGATTTAGCCATTCAAGTATTGGGTTTACAAAATGACCTTGAATCTGTTGCGATTATCTCAAAACTCGGCAATGGAAATACTTCTATTAGGGAGAGAACTGAAGCTGTCTACGTTGCACTCGTACATTTTGTAGATAGTCGTCCAAAAGCATTAGGAAAGCCAGCCAAACTGTTCACATTTACTATGGCTTTACGAGGAGGAAAGGCGCTTCAACCAAGAGACCCCAACCGAGAAGTGATAGAACTTGATGCCAGGATGGCAACGGAAGTTACCGAGATTGTGCGGAGAGTATTGGCATTGGAATTAGATCTAGTGTAGTCCATAAAATTTTGAGAGTTTTCACAACGGTTATAGCCTACAAAAAGTGCTCGAAAAACTCAACCTGTCGGGTTTTTTGAGCAAAATGAGTTAGTCATTATTAATAATTAATCTTATTAAATATATTTTTTTGATTAAGATAATTGTTTATAGATTTACCTTGCCTATTGAGGATATCATTGATATCCTTCCAATACACTCCAAAAGCCTCGCGAATCGCTTCTTCTTAAACATTAGGCGAGTTGAGAAATTTTAATTTGCTATCAATACCTTTCTTTTGTGTCCATCTATCCCGCCAGTAATTCTTGTCAGCACCATGTCCATAATAAATATTCGCTTTGTAGTAAGCAAGACGAATCAGCAGGATTTTCCCAAATTGGTACTTACCAATGAATGAGAGTGGGTTTTCAAATTGGTACTGATTTTGATCTCCTGATAATAGTTTACGCATTGACAAAAAATATCATCCATGTATGCTAGGCAGCACAAGTCTTGGTGATATTGTCCACAATCTACTCACGCACAACGAAAGTGAATAAGTCCTACTTCCGATAATGAAATTCCTTCTTCTAAACCAGTTGTAGCGAAGCGGTTCGCAGCACGTTGCGAGTCAATATGTTTTTTTGAGGTATCGTGAACAGCGCTCGGTCAACAACTGGTAGCATCGGTCAATATGGTCGTTTTTCAAAACCTTATTGCAGCTACTTTTCGGCAACTTTTATGCTTTCTGTTTTTAACAGATGAAATGTGCATTGGTCTCACCTTCCTTTGAATACACAAGCTCGAATATTTGTCAATGCGTAAGTTCTAACTCACAGAAAAAATGCCTAACACCAGCATTGCTGCTAAAGTGAGAAAAACGCTGACATTGAGAGTCAATTCCAAACTCTGGATAGCGATTGCGCGGAGCGCAGACGCCAAGGGCGTATCGCCACAAAAATCGTGTAGGCAAGCAGCCACACAAGGTAGCTTGGTACGTTGGGTATCAACGATTTCAGGTAGTTACTCATACTAAAGACAATCGCAGCAGTCGTTAGCACATACTCAATCGTAACGGTTACGCCGCAAATAAACCCCCAAAACGGACCAAAGGCGTTACGAGTGAAGGAGTAAAAGCCGCCTGTATGGGGTAGGGCTACTGACAGTTCCGCAAGACTGTACATCATGCATAAATACATGATTGCGATCACAAAGGTAGCAATCGTTAAACCCCAGAACCCACCTGCTGCCAAACCATAGTTCCAACCAAAGAAATCACCAGAGATCACAGCACCAACACCTAAACTCCACAAAAGGAAAGAATTAGCCCCTCTTTTTAGTTGCCGCTGCCTTAAATAATTTTTGTCAACATTTTTATACGAGACAATCCCTCTTTATTTTTGCATGAATACACTTATGCTAATCATTAACACATGTATTCTATTGTTTGACTTGTTCTCCGGATTTTTGTTATGAACTATTACAATTGCTGTAGGATTAGTTAGGACTTAAATCATTATGTAAGGTAACATCAACAAATATTTTTCCAAAAAAAATTCCGAAAAGTTCAAGTTAGCAGTTCAATAAATAAATGTGCCCAAAAGCACAGGGTTGATTGAAATAAAAAATCCATATGCCATCCAATAATTTTACTCTTGTCTACGGTTTTAGGTAGGAAGAAGTCATTTTTCAGAAAAGGCACTACCTTTTCTACTGCATAAGTTAATTTCGCCTACATCTATATAGAAATTAGACCACTGTATATTTTGCACCCCCTTTAGCAGCGGATGAAGGGGGGCTTTTTTTGCACCTGATGACATCAGGTGTGGGGTTGCTGTTAAAACTCACCGTCAACGCCGCAACGGGTGCGGGTGTAAGGGGGTAAGGGTGTAGGAACCCCATCAATAAATCGCGCAGCACCGCGATTTCGGAGTGGCGGTCTGGGCCTTACTTGCGGACGCATCAACTTCAGTACTACCTATCGAGATCAGACTTTTCTTTTCTTTCCAAGATTAAAATAAGGGGCTTGTATCCTTGTTCCGGGGTAGGGGTATACCACAAAAAAAATTTCTCTTCCCCTTACACCCCCATACACGCCAGATACCTACGGAGGGAGACCCTCATCAAGTACTGGCTCCCCTACATCCCTTTTTTGGTCACGTTAAAAGGGGCACAGCATGCCGTACCCCAAAAAATGTTGAAACTTAATGAAAAAAGCTGTTTTTCGCTACGAACTTCTGGAATCTAGTACTAAGTCGCTCAAGCCTACCATTGCTAATTTTAGGTATTTGTCCGTCCCGCCTCGCACGTTGAGTGACCTTTACGCTCCCGATACTGTAAGATTACGTATCTTGCTGAAATCTTTTTAAAATATCTACTAAGTTGGCTTGGGATTGCTGCGGTAGTAAATCAATCAGAGGAAGCTCTTTTCTGCCACCACCAATTTTAACTGGAATAGATTCTAAAACTTGTACAACTTCATCTTGATCCACTGATTTCCCAGCAGTAATTAAGGGATACACTTTTTCTGCAACTATAGTATGTAACTTGGCATTCGATAAGTAAAGGTGCCATTTGGCAATATCTATATAAATGTTTTCGCCTATTTCTGCTGCTAGGGCTTCTATTGACTCTGTAATGTTAGTGTTAGCCATAAAGATAATCCTACATAAAGCGATAACTTTCATTTTATATACATTATCTCTCAAATCTTGAGACTGACTCTACCACCGCAAGTTACAATCGCCCTAGTCTGTCTGGTCAGTCTTCAGGTGGATGTAGGTGGTATTTCGGAGTAATTGGCGATCGCCGAAATATAAATCAAATGTCCCAATACCACGACCATCCAACCTACTGTTAACCAAGGAAGCCACTCCCAAGTAACCATATTCAAGTTATGGAAAAACCACAAACCGGAATTAGACAGGGCAAATATCGCCACATGAATGGCAAAATTCATGCGGTCATCTAATTTCCGGTAAGCAGGGTCTTTGCGATCGGGTTTACGAGGCCAACGAGGAGGCATAAGTTATTGTTACAGATATTAACAAAAGTGCTTTCTCACTCATTTTATGATTTTTGGGAGTAAGGTTGACTACCTTTTGAGAACTTGATTAACAAACGCTACAGCCAATTGTGTATTTAATTTAGGGTGGAGTGTACTTAGACACCCAGACAAAATAAAATACTTACTATGGAAAAAGTTTTATTTTTTTGTTGCTGGTTCGCAACGCTTGGCACCACCGCCTTGCTCCTTTTCTGGTCGTTGCCCCTCTCCCCATTTACACACCCTGGAATCACTGCTAATGAAGCCGTGATCATCTTCTTTCCTGTCATGCTTATGCGCTGGCTTGCTCTCGCCGCCGCACTCATACTGATTGTTATTGCTTGGGGGCGACGGCTGAATATGGCTATGCGCTGGATTGTCGGTCTGAGTATCGTCGTACTAGTCCTACACTTCGTGCTTGGGGTGATTAATATTGGCGTGATGAATGCTTGGATGAGTATTGACCACACAAAAACCCGCGCTACTAACGCCGTTTACGCAGCAATCTACTTTGGTCTGCCCACGCTTTTGCTGCTACTCACAGCGCCCCTAATGCTGAGTGCGGCTCGTTTTTTGCGCTGATCGTCGAATCGGCGGTTACTGAAAGTGGCGATGGGGGAAGAGCGATCGCCCTTGTTCGCGAGCGAGGATTTTCCTTCAGAAAACCCTCTCCCCAAATCGAAGACTTGGGACACCCTGCGAAGCTTGGTTGGGGCATAGGGCAGCTCCGCGCAATCGCGAGCAGACGCATTAACCAAAAGATACATCAATCTGACTGGCTATAATCTCCTGATTTCCCGCCAGTTTTACTAATCAACCTAATCGATTCTATTTGAATCGACTTTTCCAAGCCTTTCGCCATATCATACAAGGTTAGAGCCGCAACAGAAACGGCGGTTAAAGCTTCCATTTCGACTCCTGTTTCTGCTTTGGTTTTCACTGTTGCTTGAATTTGGTAACCAGGTAATTCTGGCTCAGGTGTCACCTGTACTTCGATTTTTTGTAATGGTAAGGGATGACACAGGGGAATTAAAGAAGCTGTTTGTTTGGCTGCCATAATTCCGGCTAGTCTCGTGGTTCCCAATACATCCCCTTTTGGAGCATTTCCTGCTTGAATGGCGGCGAAAGTTTCTGGTAGCATCCTGACTCTGGCTGCGGCGACAGCTTGGCGAACGGTGGACGCTTTTCCAGACACATCCACCATCTGAGCCTGACCCAGATTATCCAGGTGGCTCAAGTTTTTGGAGAAAATTTCAAAATCTTCTTGCGTCATTTAGAAAAGGTGTGCTATTATTAGATGTCGGTAAGGGCGTGTAGCTCAGTGGACTAGAGCACGTGGCTACGGACCACGGTGTCGGGGGTTCGAATCCCTCCTCGCCCGTTATTTTAGAGACACGAACTTTCGTGTCTCTATCTGTTATATATCTACGTGTCTTTCAATGCATAAACATCTCGACCGCGCCCAAAAGCAAAGCGGACGGAACTAGGTAAATCTTTGCCAGAAAAAGTAATAAAGATGATAACGCCTAAGAATGTTAAACCAGCGCATAGACCAAACAAATCTCTATAGCCAAGATATTCGGCAACGTAACCAAAAACTGGACCTGCGATCGCAATCCCTACGTCTAAGCCCATCAGACAGATAGCGAATATCTGCCCCCGTTCATAAATGTGCGCTCGATCCACCATCAAAACTGCAATAATAGGAATCAGAGTGCCAGAAGCAGCCCCCTCAATCATTGATGCAAATAAGAAAGCTGCAGGACTATTTGCTAGCCATAGAACTGATAATGCTAACGTGTAAAGAACTAGACTGATAGTAATAAGCAAACCACGACCAAAGCGATCGCTTGCCTTTCCAGTAAATAGCCTGATGCCAAAACTAGCAACTGCGGCGGCTGTATAAAACAACCCTGGATTTAAATTTACCCCAGTTGATTTAATGAACAGCGGGACAAAAACGTGTAAAGCACCAAAAGCAAAACCAATCAGCAACATGATGAGAGCTGGAATTCTCACTCTCGGACTAAACAAAACTTGCCAAAATTGACGATTTTTGATGTCCCCTTGGTGGTGCGTTAGCAATGGTGGATTGACAATTGTCAACAAACCCAAAAACGCCACAAAAGCTAATTCAGCAGTAATCAAAAATAAAATCTGGTTACCGACTCCGGCTTGCAAATATCCGCCTAAAGCTGGTCCAATTGCTATTCCGATAGGATTAACCAAGCTCATGTAGCCAATGATTTCACCCCGCTTTTGCGAGGGAGCTATGTCAGCCACCAACGCATTAAAACCAGTGCTGAAAGCAGCTATGCTAATACCATGAAAAGCACGCACTACTATCAGCAGGGGAATAGATTTGACTGACAAGTAGCCAAGCGGTGCTATAGCAGCCACGAGTGTACCAATCAGCAAGACAATTTTACGACCCCGCCAATCCGCCAAGCGTCCTAACAAAGGGCGAAAAAACAACAGTCCGATGGCAAAACTACCCATCACAATCCCAATTTGCTGCTTTGTTGCACTTACAGACTCAACATACAGTGGTAGCGTTGGCAGCAATGAACCAATGCTGGACCAGAATAATAAACCTGCTGCAAATAAAATCAGCAGCTTGCTTTGCAATTGGATATTGATTGTGCCAGACATATTCACAGCAAATGCTTATTAATTGTGTCTTTGTTTAATCTTTTACCAGCAAATTCAATGAAATACAATGATGACTCGTTCTTATAAAGAGTAAAAAATTCAGTAAAACCCGATAACCAGGCTTTTTTATGGTATCAAAAAAAAGAAAAGATTGGTTTAGGGGTCGGGTACTATATAAAGATTGATTTAGTTATTTGATAAATTAGTAGCATTTATTACTATCTAACGCTTAGTAGGTCTATTTGAAAATCTTTCTAAAGATGCAACTCAAACAGTGATGCTCTCCATCTGTGTCAACAACGCGCGGGTGTAAGGGAGCCAGTACTGAAGGAGGGTTTCCCTCCGTAGGTATCTGGCGTGTGTAAGGGTGTAAGGGTGTAATACCATTTCACGAAATTCGTGATACAAATTCTTTTTCCTCATCTCCCCCTACTTCCCTTACCCCCGCTGCTCCCAAGCGCTGCCCATTTGTATTAACCTTAAAGTGAAATGGTATAAGGGGTAAGAGTTATTGGTGGGGGTTTGGATCCACCACCAATAAAAGACCACGCTTATTAAAAATTTAGCGGGGGCGCCGGCTCCTTTTGGTTCCGGGGCAGGGATGCACCACATCCGAGAGTGCGCCCCTCTTAGGGGCTAGAAAAATCTCTCTTCTGGCCTACACCCCTAGACCTTAAGCCAAAACTTTTTCAAATGCTGAGTGCATTAGCGAACGCTTACGCGTAAGCGTTCGCTAACTTGTGTCCGGAGGACATAGGGCACCTGCTTGAATTGCTTATACCCGCGTCTTTTGCTTTAACGCAAAATTTAAAGAGACTGCAAAATCTCTTCATCCATAGAAAAATCAACTTCTACTTGATCTCGCCCAGAAGTGAGAAAATCATTCTCAAAGGAGTCTTTGAGTCCAGAAATTAAATCATACTCAGGCTGCCAGTTTAATTCTGTTTTCGCTTTACTCACCGAGGCAAAGAAGTGCTGCACCCGTAAAGGAAAAGCTTTGCGCTTCTTGCCGAAATCAAATTTTTTCGGGTCGTAATGCACGATTTTTATCTCATCGGGAGATTTGCCAGCAGCAACGATGCAGGCGCGGGCTAAACCATCAAAAGTGACAAAGCGATCGCCAGATACATTGTAAATTTGTCGCAGTGCGATAGAGTTGCCTAGAACTTTGGACATTGCTGTCGCTAAGTCTTTGACATGACCGAATTGAGTTATGTGCAAGCCGTTTCCAGGGATAGGAATCGGACGGTTACGCACAATTCTGTCAAAAAACCAAGCTTCTAAATCGTTATAGTTCTGAGGACCATAAATGTAGGTGGGACGAATTGAGGTAAAAGGCAATCTTTGTTGCGTTAGGTAAGCTTCTGTTTCATGTTTACCTAAGTGGCGACTTTTGGGATCGATAGCATCCCCTTCCACATGAGGCATTTGGTCTGATTTGAGATACACTCCAGCAGAACTCATGTACACAAAATGTTCTACGCGGTCTTGAAAAATTTCTGCTAATGGTTGAGTATCAGTAAGTTCTCGTCCGTTGTTGTCAAAAATGGCCTCGAAATTTTCTTTGGATAATTTTTCTTTTAACTGGGCAGCATCAGTGCGATCGCCTATAATTTGTCCTACACCCTCAACTGGTGCAGGACGATTCCCACGATTAAATAGTACGACTGAATGTCCTTGTTCTACTAATAATTTGGTTAAGTAAACACCAATGAACCGCGTGCCACCCATAACTAAAATTCGCATACCATTACCCGATCTTAAGTTGCTTGATAAAGGGACTAGTGCCGCTTTGCGGAATTCGCTCGTTCAAAAACCCTGAACATAAGGGCTTTTGATATTTTGTCACCTGGTATGCTTATTTCCGCGCCCGACGTACTAGGGACTGGGAGTAGGAGTGAGGATATGAAAAAAAAATCCGCGCCCTAAGACTCAATACCTAGTATTTTGTCCCCATCTTGAGGTTATCAGTTTGCGGTATTCTGCAGGAACCTCCAAGAATTGGATTACGTCTTTAGCCAGAAGTGGGGCGTTTTCCATTCCTTTGGGAATACTGTTTGGTGTAAAGCAACCTCTAACTCCCGCCTTGCGTGTTCTCTACCAATTACAGTTAGCTGTGCCCTTGAAATGTGCCCTCGTTCATGAATGGTTGACACCGAAAGCCACTGGTGGTTCAGAACTCGTTGTGCGAGAAATTCTCAACCACGTCGATGCTGATTTATACGCCCTCATCGATTTTGAATCCAGTCACTCGGAAAGTTACTTATACCAGCGGAAGATTGGCACAACGTTTCTTCAACACTTTCCTTTTGCCCGTAATGGTGTACAAAAATATTTGCCCTTGTTACCACTAGCAATAGAACAGCTAGATTTACGGGCGTATGATGTCATTTTATCTTCATCCCACGCTGTAGCCAAAGGAGTTATAACCACTTCCGAACAGTTACATATTTGCTACTGTCATAGCCCCATGCGCTACGCTTGGGAGTTGACTTTCGATTATCTTCAACAGAGCAAGTTGGGAAGTGGTTTACCTGGATGGATGACGCGGTATGTACTGCATCGTCTGCGTGAGTGGGATGTGTTAAGTGCGAATCGTGTTGATTACTTTATTGCTAACTCAAAATATACTGCTCGTCGTATTTGGCGTTGCTATCGAAGAGAAGCAACAGTCATTTATCCGCCAGTTAATATTGAGAGTTTTCCTTTCTTGCCTCAAAAAGAAGATTTTTATCTAACTGTTTCCCGGTTGGTGAGTTACAAACAAGTATCTTTGATAATCAGGGCTTTTAATAAATTGCAACTACCTTTAGTAGTAATTGGAACAGGATCAGAGATGAAAAAAATCCGGAGGATAGCACAATCAAATATACAAATATTGGGGTGGCAACCCGATGATGTGGTAAAAAAATATATGGCTAACGCTAAAGGTTTTGTCTATGCAGCTCGTGAAGATTTTGGCATAGCTTTAGTGGAAGCGCAGGCTTGCGGCACTCCGGTGATCGCCTATGGTGCTGGTGGTGCTTTAGAAACTGTGCAAGATCTACGCGAACACGGTGAGCAAGGAACTGGTATCTTTTTCAAAGAGCAAACAGAGGAGGCATTGGTAGACGCGATCAAAAAATTTGAAGTTTATCAAGGAAAATTAAATCCTGAGTATGCGCGAGTGCACGCTGCTCAATTTTCGCCGCAAATGTTTGCACAGCGCTATCTTGACTTTCTAAATAAGTGTATACAAAAAAGACCATCACCTGATTGATGGTCTTGTTTTACAGGCTTTTGGAAATTTGCCCCCAGAAGCACCTCCTTTTAGCTTTAAGATTGGGACTATGTGTGGTGTGGATTGTTAAGGAGTATGATGACTGCCCAGAGCTCACTCCTCTCCGGGAAGCGATCGCGTAGTAAGCCCGGGACTGGGCGCTGTTTTTCCAGCAGCGTCCGCTCATCTGAAGGACGGACACAACTAAATGCACCTCGGTCAGCGTTGAGCAGGAAATCGCCCTTTAGGGCACTGCGCTCCGCACAACCGCATAGAGCGTCTTTACGCTCAACTGCAACAAATGTGGCTGCCCTATTGCCCTGGAAACGGGCAGGTGTTGTTGAGACAAACACTTCAACAACATACAGAGGAGCACGGCTTTTCTTCAAACGCGGTCAACACAAAAAGATACCTAGAGTTCAAACTAAAGGTCTGTCTTTTCAGGTTTTAAACGGAGAGTTTACCAAGCGACTGTTCGATATTTTCTTTTCCCTGTCGGTACTAATTCTGTTCTCCCCTGTGTACTTAATTTTGGCTTTGTTGATTGCTTTAAGCTCACAAGGTCCAATTTTTTATATACAGGAACGGGTTGGTAAAAACTACAAACCCTTTTATTGTATAAAATTCCGAACAATGGTAACCAATGCCGACGAAATCCTCGTGCAAATGATGGAAACATCTCCTCATATGCGGCAAGAATTTGAGGCAAATTTTAAACTCAAGCACGACCCGCGAATTACGACAATCGGTCGTTTTTTGCGAATGACTAGCTTGGATGAATTTCCTCAGTTCTGGAATGTTTTAAAAGGAGACATGAGTGTCGTCGGTCCAAGACCTCTAGTCACAGAAGAGTTACCTAAGTATGGTTGTCACATAGAGCAGATTTTAACTATCCAACCAGGAATTACTGGATTGTGGCAAGTCTCTGGACGTAATGATATTCCCTATCCTCGACGGGTTCAAATAGACTTGCATTACGCCAAATTCAGAAATTTTTGGTTAGATTTGTGGATAATTTTTAAAACCATTGGTGTTGTGATTATGCCCAAAGACAATGGAGCGTACTAAACAATTCAAAATCAAAAGTATGGCACTTTGTCTGGGGCACAGGCTAACGCTCTACGTACCAAGCTATCTCCTTTGGAGACGCTGTGTGTATGCCTACGATACCTTTAGTGTTTTACACTATCAAAATTGACAAGTTAATGCTCGGGAGCATTGTAATCATTTTGCGATTGCAAATTAAATTTGCGACAATGATCTCGTGATCAAAAATTCGTAATTCGTAATTAAAGTTGTGATTATGAATTACGAATTTTTCCTGAGACTCTGTGCTAAAGCGGCAATTTGACTGCTGAGTTGAGCCTAAATGGCCACTTCACTAAATTTTCCCTTATTTTTAAGATAACTTTAAAGTAAATGGTTATATATAAAGTTTTAGTGAGTGTAACAAAAAATTACAAAATAAGATAAAACAGTGTATATGGGGTAAGAAATATTGCCGTCAACTCAGGTATCGGCAGATTTACGCATCTGTCCATGAATCTACAAATTAGAACTTGTAAATTTCCCGTTGGAAAATTAAATAAATACCTGTTAGGTTGTACCAGGGTCGCGTGTAGTATTCATCTATTCAGTAACCACAAGGGATAAGAAAGCATGATGCAAAAGAAGCGAGCGTTGATTACTGGTATTACCGGTCAAGATGGTTCATATCTGAGTGAGTTTTTGCTAGAGCAAGGATATGAAGTTCATGGTATAATACGTCGGACATCCACCTTTAACACTGACCGCATAGATCATATTTACGAAGACCCTCACAAAGAGGGAGTGCGGTTATTTCTACACTATGGCGACTTGACGGATGGTACCACTTTGCGCCGCATTCTAGAAGAAGTCCAACCAATAGAAATTTATAATCTGGGTGCTCAATCCCATGTACGGGTGAGTTTTGATTCTCCTGAATACACAGTGGATTCTGTAGGGGTGGGAACGCTGCGTTTGTTAGAAGCAATTCGTGACTACCAGCGTCGCACAGGTATCCAAGTGCGATTCTACCAAGCAGGTTCTTCGGAAATGTTTGGTTTGGTACAAGCAGTCCCACAGAGAGAAACCACACCGTTTTACCCCCGTAGTCCTTATGCTTGTGCTAAGGTTTACGCTCATTGGCAAACAGTAAATTACCGTGAATCTTACGATATATTCGCGTGTAATGGAATACTCTTTAACCACGAATCACCAAGACGCGGTGAAACATTTGTCACCCGCAAGATTACTATGGCAGTTGCCAGAATCGTTGCTGGCAGACAGAAAAAGCTTTACATGGGTAATCTTGATTCCAAGCGAGACTGGGGCTATGCCAAGGATTATGTCAAGGCAATGTGGTTGATGCTTCAGCAGGATCAGCCTGAGGATTACGTGATTGCTACGGGTGAAACCCATACAGTACAAGAGTTTCTCGAACAAGCGTTTGGTTATGTCAACCTTAACTGGGAAGACTATGTGGAATTTGACGAACGCTATCTCCGTCCAGCAGAGGTGGACTTGTTAATTGGTGATTCTACCAAGGCGCAGCAAAAGTTGGGTTGGAAACCATCGATAACATTTGACCAACTGGTAGCCATTATGGTAGAAGCTGACCTGCAAGGATTGGGACTGACTTTACCAAATGGTAAGGTAGCAAAAGTCCTCAAGGATAATGCTATGATTCGGCAAGAATTGGGTGCGCTCCACTTGTGATGTACACCGCGAGGAAGAAAATATGAACGCCTTAGAACTCAAGGATAAAAGGATTCTCGTGACTGGTGGAGCTGGTTTTTTGGGGCGTCAAGTGATAAACCAGCTGTGTAAGGCAGGAGCCAATGAGAATAAAATTACGGTACCGCGATCGCAATCTGGCGATTTACGTGTCCTAGAAAATTGCCAACGAGCAGTGGATCAACAAGACATTGTAATCCACTTAGCAGCACACGTCGGCGGTATCGGTCTCAATCGCGAGAAACCTGGGGAATTATTCTATGACAACTTGATAATGGGAACTCAGTTGATTCATGCATCTTATCAAGCGAAAGTAGAAAAATTTGTCTGCGTTGGTACAATCTGCGCTTATCCCAAATTTACCCCAGTTCCATTCAAAGAGGATGACCTGTGGGATGGGTACCCAGAAGAAACCAACGCTCCCTACGGAATAGCAAAAAAAGCTCTTTTAGTCCAACTGCAAGCTTACCGCCAGCAATACGACTTTAATGGTGTTTACCTGCTACCTGTGAATCTGTATGGACCAGAAGATAACTTTGATCCAAAAAGTTCTCACGTCATCCCAGCGCTGATTCGCAAAGTTTATGAAGCACAAATCAAGGGAGAAAAGAAACTCCCAGTTTGGGGTGATGGTAGTCCTACCCGCGAGTTTCTGTATTCAGAAGACGCGGCACGGGGTATTGTGATGGGGACTCAATTTTACAACGACCCTGAACCCGTTAACTTGGGAACAGGTTATGAAATCTCCATCCGTGACTTAATCAATCTCATCTGTGAATTGATGGAGTTTGACGGTGAAATTGTTTGGGAAACCGACAAACCTAACGGTCAACCGCGTCGCTGTTTAGATACCGAACGGGCTAAGAAAGCCTTTGGTTTCAGTGCGGAAGTAGACTTCAAGCAAGGGTTGAAGAACACGATTGAGTGGTGGCGTAAAAACGCTGCTTAATCGTCGTCAAAAGACTAATTTATTGTAGGGTGGGCATTGTCCACCTTATTTTTGTTTTTTAGAACTCAGATGAGAAAAACAGAGTTACGCAAATCGTTGCTCAAAACACGTCAATCTTTATCCATAACAGACTGGAAACATAAGAGTCAGCTTATCTGCCAAAACCTTTTAGACTCCCCCCAATTTAACCAAGCAAAAACAATACTCGCTTATTTTAGCTTTCGCCAAGAACCAGATCTGAGTTCTTTATTTTCAGATTCCTCTCATCGTTGGGGTTTTCCTCGCTGTGTTGGTAAATCGCTTTCCTGGCATCTCTGGACACATCAAGACACCGTAGTAACCGGAAATTATGGTATCACGGAACCCCATCCTGACGCACCAACTATAGCTCCTGCAGACGTTGATTTAATTCTCGTTCCTTGTGTCTCTTGTGACTATCAAGGATATCGCTTGGGTTATGGGGGGGGATATTATGACCGGATGCTGAGTTCTCCAGAATGGATAAATAAGCCAACCATAGGTATTGTGTTTGCATTTGCCTATTTACCTGAGATACCCATTGATACTTGGGATAAACCGTTGCAAAGTGTATGCACAGAAATAGCCACTTAGAAATTGTTCTTTTGACAGAGTTACAAAAGATTTTTATCTAGTTTCTTTCTCCTCCTATAGACAGAATAGTTGATGATAATTTATAGCAATAATTAAATGAAGCAGATGACACTTAAGTCACTTGCAACTGAATGAATCGTGCTTACGAACAAATTCAAGGGGATTTTTATGGCAATTTCAGATGACGTGCAACCCGGAAGCGAACGACCAGATAATCTGCGAGATGAAATTTTTTACTATCTACTTAATAAAGTCAAACAGAGTCAGCAAGGACAGGATGTTACCTACTTCGCTGAAGATTTTGAGGGTAAATCAGTAAGCAAACCTGAATTGATTGAACATCTGGAGCATTTGATTCGGGAAGGAGCGATCGAGGGTAAGGTTGAATCTGATGGCTCGTCTGGTTTAGTGACTTGCAAGAACGCTCGAATTACGACAGAAGGTGAAAACCTGGCGAAAGTCAATTTTTTCAAAGTGTAGCCGTCATTAAAAAATGATTTAACAAGATTCGGCAAACTGAACTACCAACTTGCCAGACTCCCCACATCTGCCTGTACGGGCGTGGGGATATCTCGTTTTAGACGGCGTTTTATACTGATTAAATAATTTTGAAAGAAATCACATATGGAAGGAAGCGCTTGTGCAAGTAGAACTTAAAAGTCGGGAGTGAGTTTCTTCAGTGCAGCGCTTGCATGTAGCCTGACTTGAGGATCTTTGTCTGCCAACATCTGGGTTAATGGATTTATTGCTTGCTTTTTGCCCAACTGTCCTAAAGACAGAGCGATCGCACTTTTAATATTGGCAATTTCAACTCCCGGATGGTTTTGTTGCAACATTTCCAATAAAATTTCTGTTGCTTTGTCGCTTAAGCTTGTATCACTGACTCGCCCTAAAACGGTAACAATTTCCTGCCATACTGTGGGGAACTGCAGTTGATAAAGTGCTTGTTGCAGATACTCCAAGCCGGACAGTGTCCCCACCCAACTTAAAGCGCGGATGGCTTCTAGTTGCAACCGAATTGGTACATTAGGCGACACCAAAACCTCAAATAATTGCTGTGCTGCAGCTTCGCCACCCATTCTAGAAAGAGCAACGACGGCGGCACAACAAACATCTTGGTTAATGTCAAAAAGCCTCGGTTGCAATTGTGCCACCAAATCTAGTGCTTCACGTAAGTCAGGGCGAAAACCCAAACCAACGACTGCTTCTCGCCTGACTGGGGCGGCAATATCATTCAAAGCATTGATAAGCACTGGTGGCACACGGTGATCGTGAAAGCTACTCAGTGCTTCAATTGCCACAGCACGCACAGCAACTTGTGAATCTTGTACTATGCTCAACAAAGGTGCGATCGTTTCTTTTTGCCGAATGTAAGAAAGCATTTGAGTCGCTAATAGCCGTGTCTGTTCCTCGGCTAAAAGTTCTGTTAAGGAAGCAATAGCAACAGAACCCATTTGCCCCAAGGCAGTGGCTGCTATCTCCTTGAGTTCCTCACTTTCATCGGTTTTGAGCAATTCCATCAGAGGTGGAATGGCATTTGGATTTTTCAAATCCCCCAAAATGCGTGCTGCGTAAGCGCGTAACTCTTCCTCTGCATCTTCATCTTTTAATATATCTATCAATGGGGGGATGGCAATCGTCCCTAAGCTAGTTAATACTTTTGCTATTTCCCAGCGTTGCTGAAAATCTCCATTTTCCAGAAACTGAAGTGCTAATTCCAGGAGATGTTCTTGATTTTTCAGTATCTCTGGATGTTTTAAGTTGTGTTGTTGAGTCAACTGTTGCAAGCATTGAATCAGTGATGACCAATCAGCTGCGTTGTATGCTACTTGCGCTTGCACTAAAAGCTGGTTGATGTTATCCACAATTAACAAAATCTCTCGCTAGGTTTCAAAAGCTATCAGCTTTTTGTCATGTGTCCTCGCTTGCAAGGCAGAGGTGATAATACCAATTCAAAATGGACTGCGTCCCGCTGCGCTAACAAAATTCGTCTTGAAAAGTTTTGCGCCGGGAAACCCCTATGGCTAACGCCACGCCTTACGGATATCGGGGAAGACCTCCTGTCTCGCTGCGCTAACGCCAGATGCCTGCTGAGGGAAACCCTCCCGCAGCACTGGTCTCACCGGACGCGCAAACTTTTCGCAAAATGAAGAAAGCCAGACGTAACAGGGGTTTGGGAGTGTGTATCTGTCGCATTCTTTTTTCAAATTGGTATAAGAGAAGAAAAAGTTTTAAGATATGGGTTTGAGATCCCCGCTCCTACCAGGGGTGTTCTATTAGCGACTCATGACTAACACCGAATTTTTCTCTATCTTGACGGAGTAAGTTGCTAAAGGTTCTGTAGCTGGACCTGTTTGCACCTTACCATCAGTTCCAAATTTTGAGGCATGACAGGGACAGGAGAATTTTTTTGCATCATCTTTCCATTGAACTGTGCAACCTGCATGAGTACAAGTAGGGTCAACTGCAATTAGATTATTTGATTTAGATTTACCAACTACCAAGACTGGACCAACAGGTGAGTTCTTGGCAAGCAACTGACCAGTCTTATCTAAATCTTCCGTTGTACCTACAGTTTGCCAACCTTTAGGTTTTTGGGAAGAACAAGCTGCAATTAATACGGGTAAGGAACTTGCTATCCAACCCAAACCAACGAAAGTTATGAAATCACGACGATTCATGGCTGCTAAAAGAAGGTTGAAAATATAACCCTAGTGTGCCATCTCAAATGCTGTTCTGGGTAAATAAAAGGCATTGCGTGTCTTGTGCTTAATTTTATGCGAAAAATGCATCTATTTGATACAGTTTAATCAATTTATCTAAAATTTCGTAACTAAAGATACGATTTTCATCGCTTTACAACATTAAGGTAATGAGGAACAAGTACATAATGTGTATCCAGACAGTGCAGCAAACAGATTATTTTTAGCAAGTATGTAAACACCAAAAAATACAATTTTTTCTACTTATATACCTCATAAACCTAGAAAAACAGGATGTTATGAGGTGAACTAGCGCCGTGCGGTGAGACCAGTGCTGCAGGAGGGTTTCCCTCCGTAGGCATCTGGCGAACCCGGAGGGGGGTTCCCGAGCCACTGCGTTGGGCGGGTTTCCCGACTTGAAGCATGTGGCGTCCCGTTGAGGCGACTAGTGTTAGCGCAGCGAGACCGGAGGTCTTCCCCGATAGCCGTAAGGCGTGGCGTTAGCCATAGGGTGAAAATTTGATGTTGAGCAACGACCTCTAAAACTTTTCTGGAATTCGCAATTGAGTTGAGCTCATGACAGACCTAGCAACTACCACTACAACCAGCTTAAACAAGTTTGAGAAATTTAAGGCACAAAAAGATGGTCTTGCTGTTAAGGCAGAAATAGAAAAATTTGCCTCTGTTGGCTGGGAGGCGATGGACGAAACTGATCGCGATCATCGGCTTAAGTGGGTGGGTGTATTTTTTCGCCCAGTCACTCCTGGTAAGTTTATGATGCGGATGCGGATACCTAATGGTATTCTCAGTTGCGAGCAAATGCGTGTGCTTGCTGAAGTGATTCAGCGTTACGGTGATGATGGTAACGCTGACATTACTACCAGACAAAATATCCAACTGCGTGGTATCCGGATTGAAGATTTACCAGAAATCTTTGATAAACTTCGTGCAGTTGACTTAACCAGTGTACAGTCAGGGATGGATAACGTCCGCAATATTACAGGTGATCCCGTCGCTGGGTTAGATGCGGATGAGTTGTTTGACACGCGAGAGTTGGTGCAACAAATTCAACACATGATTACCAACCAAGGTGAAGGTAATCCTGAGTTCACCAACCTCCCACGCAAATTTAATATTGCGATCACTGGTGGACGGGATAATTCAGTTCACGCCGAAATTAACGATTTAGCTTTCGTTCCCGCTTTTAAGGAAGTAGAGGGAGCAGGGAGCAGGGAGCAGGGAGCAGAGGAAGAAATGACTTTCTCATCCCCAATATTTGGCTTCAATGTTATTGTTGGTGGATTCTTTTCTGCCAAGCGTTGTGAGGCGGCTGTTCCCCTGAATGTTTGGGTTCCTCCAGAGGGTGTCGTCGCTTTGTGTAGAGCCGTTTTGGAAGTTTTTCGTGATCACGGTTTACGCGCAAATCGGCAAAAAGCCCGTTTGATGTGGTTAATTGACGAATGGGGTTTGGAAAAATTCCGCGCAGAAGTTGAAAAACGGTTTGGTAAGTCGTTGATCAGCGCAGCAGCACGGGATGAAATTGATTGGGAAAAACGCGACCACGTTGGGGTATATAAACAAAAACAACCAGGATTGAACTACGTAGGGTTACACATTCCGGTTGGTCGGTTGTTTGCCGAGGATATGTTTGAAATCGCACGTCTGGCAGAAGTTTACGGCAGCGGCGAAATCCGTCTCACCGTTGAACAAAACTTGATTATCCCCAATATTGCTGATTCATTGCTGGAAAGTTTATTAACAGAACCTGTACTTAACAAGTTTAGTATTAACCCCACTTTGTTGACGCGATCGCTCGTTTCTTGTACAGGCGCACAATTTTGCAACTTTGCCCTCATTGAAACCAAAAACCGCGCTTTAGAAACCGTAAAGGCGTTGGAAGCAGAGGTAGAACTAACTCGTCCTGTACGAATTCACTGGACAGGATGCCCAAACTCTTGCGGACAGCCCCAAGTGGCAGATATCGGCTTGATGGGAACTAAAGTTCGCAAAAATGGTAAAACTCTGGAAGGGGTTGATATTTACATGGGTGGGAAAGTTGGCAAGGAGGCACAACTAGGAACCTGTGTCACCAAAGGTATCCCTTGTGAAGACTTGCTACCAGTCTTGCAAGAACTCCTGATTTCAAATTTTGGCGCACGCTTACGAGAACCAGCCACAGTTTAAAGCTACGCCTGATTAAGAAACACTGGGTGTAGGGGTGTAAGGGTGTAAGGGTGTAGGGGAAAAGAGTGAGATTTTACGAGGTTCTGTCAAGAGTTCCCTGTTCCCTATAACTGCCACGAAGTCTAATGTTTTTCAGGGCGATCGCACGATTGTGCCCAGATTTGTCGATGCAATTTTTCTGATCTTCTATTCAATAAAACCCAATGCTCAAAGGATTGTTCTCATTCAACGGTCGCTACCGCATTCTGCACCAGACTTGGTTTGCCTTTTTTCTGACTTTTGTTTGTTGGTTTAACTTTGCTCCTTTTGCGACAACTATTGGCAAGCAGTTATCTCTAGCACCAGAGCAAATTAAAACTTTGGGCATCTGCAACCTTGCCCTAACAATCCCCGCACGAATCATCATTGGGATGCTTCTAGACCGTTTTGGTCCGAGAATTACTTACTCAATGCTGCTGATGTTTGCCGCTGTTCCTTGTTTTGCAACGGCGCTATCGCAGAATTTTAACCATCTTGTCATCAGTCGCCTGCTGATGGGAATTGTTGGCGCTGGGTTTGTCGTGGGTATCCGGATGGTGGCGGAATGGTTCCCACCAAAGGAGATTGGAATTGCCCAAGGGATTTATGGCGGTTGGGGTAACTTTGGGGCTTTTGGGGCAGAGTTTGCGCTACCGACAATTGCGGTTGCTGCAAGCTTTATGAGTGGTGGCGCTTCTAATTGGCGGTTTGCGATCGCCCTCACTGGTATCATCGCCGCTATCTATGGCGTGATTTATTACAACAGTGTCCAAGACACGCCTCCCGGCAAAGCTTATAAAAAACCCAAGAAAAATGGTGCTCTGGAAGTAACCAGTGTTAAAAGCTTCTGGGCAATGATTGTCTCAAATTTCGGTTTGATTTTCGCCTTGGGTTTATTGGCTTGGCGTCTGGAACAAAAGAACATTCACTTTTTGAATCTGAGCCAAATGTATTTGGTTTGGCTACTGTTGGCAGGATTATTTGCTTACCAAACCTATAAAGCTTGGCAAGTTAACAAAGAACTTCTTACAGGCAAGAAAACATACGCTCCCTCTCAACGCTATCAATTTAGTCAAGTCGCTTTACTCGAATTCGCTTACGTGATTAGCTTTGGTTCGGAACTTGCTGCTGTTTCCATGCTACCTGCGTTTTTTGAAAAAACTTTTGGTTTAGAACATGTGGTAGCTGGGATGATTGCCGCTACTTATCCCTTTTTAAACTTAGTTTCTCGTCCCAGTGGAGGTTTAATTTCTGATAAGTTTAGCTCTCGTAAATGGACGATGACAATTATCGCTGCTGGCATTGGTGTTGCTTATTTGATGGCACATTATATTAGCAGCAGTTGGGCGCTTCCAGTTGCAATTGCAGTGACGATGTTTGCCGCTTTTTTCGCTCAAGCTGGCTGCGGTGCTACCTATGGAATTGTACCTTTGATTAAAAAGGAAGCTACAGGACAAATTGCAGGTAATGTGGGCGCTTACGGTAATTTTGGAGGCGTGGTTTATCTGACGATTTTCAGCTTAACTGATGCACCAACGCTGTTTACCACAATGGGTATAGCTGCTCTGATCTGCGCTTTTATGTGTGCTTTCTTTCTGAAGGAACCAAAGGGTTCTTTTGCTGCTGTTTATGAAGGTGAAGCACCAGAAATGGGAACTGTAGCGAATCACAATTCTGGTCTGATGGCGGAGAAATAAGATGAAATAATTGATCTCTTCTAAAAATCTGGCTTCAGAGTATTTATAACCCCAGATAAACGCAGATAAACGCAGATAAATTGTTTGTGTTTATCTATGTTTTTCCCAAAAAAATGACTGTTTGAATCAATTTAAGAATTGACATAGTTTGCAGAATAAAAGTCTATCTAAAAAATCAGCTTATCATGTTTTTTGTATCGGACATAACATTTTTTAGAATTCAATTTCGATTTAATTAAGTAGAAATACTTTTGCGATAATTGCCAAAAGAATCAACTATATTCAGGAAATATTAGTCACTCTCATCTCAGGTTTTATCAATCGGTATTCGGAGAATTTTGTCAGTCCTATCAACTGAAGAAAAAATGAAAACACAGTAATTTGCTGGAATTTATCTTTGACAAACTAAACATTTAAACAATTTATGAACATGGTGCAATTGCCATGACCGAATCTACTAAAACTCTGTGTCCATACTGTGGTGTTGGCTGTGGACTGGAAGTTTCTCCGCCAGCACAATTAGGCAAAGCAACTCATCGAGATAGTCACGGAAATCCGATTTGGCGGGTGCGAGGCGACAAGGCGCACCCATCTAGTCAGGGTATGGTTTGTGTTAAAGGTGCTACGATCGCTGAGTCTTTAGATAAAAACAGATTGCACTACCCAATGGTACGAGACTCGTTGGATGGGGAGTTTCGGCGTGTCAGTTGGGATGAAGCTTTTGATATTATCGTTAATCGCATTCAAACACTGCGCCTCACCACTGGACTAGAAGCTATATGTATGTATGGTTCTGGTCAGTTTCAAACTGAAGACTACTACATGGCTCAGAGACTCTTAAAAGGGTATCTGGGTACTAATAATTTTGATGCTAACTCGCGCTTATGTATGTCCAGTGCTGTGGCTGGATACATACAAAGCTTTGGCTCGGATGGTCCGCCGTGTTGTTATGAAGATTTGGAGTTAACAGATTGTGCGTTTTTAATTGGGACAAATACGGCTGAATGTCACCCAATTATTTTCAACAGACTTGAGAAGTACCACAAAAAGAACCGCAAAGTGAAAGTGATTGTGGTTGATCCCCGTCGCACACCAACTGCAGAAGCTGCCGATTTACATTTAGCTATTCGTCCTGGTACAGATATCGACTTGTTAAATGGTATCGCTCACTTGTTGATGCGCTGGAACTACATAGATACCGGGTTTATTGACGACTGCACCAGCAACTTTCCCGCATATGCTGAGGTGATTCGCCACTATTCTCCAGATGTGGTGGCTCGTCAATGTGGAATCAGTGTTGAAGATTTAGAAACAGCCGCACGCTACTGGGGTCAATCTAATCGGGTGTTGTCCCTGTGGTCGATGGGTGTGAATCAATCCTCGGAAGGGACTGCTAAGGTCAGAACTATTATTAACCTGCACCTGATGACTGGACAAATAGGCAAGCCCGGAGCAGGACCTTTCTCGCTCACAGGTCAGCCAAACGCGATGGGAGGGCGAGAAGCAGGAGGTTTATCCCATTTGTTACCTGGTTATCGAACGGTGAAAAATGCTCAGCACCGGGCAGAAGTTGAGGAGTTTTGGGGACTCAAGCCAGGACAGATTTCTCCAAATCCCGGTATGACGGCTTGGGATATGATTACTGGGCTGGAAAATGGCAGTGTGGGGTTACTGTGGGTTGCTGCTACTAATCCTGCTGTGAGTATGCCGGATTTGGAACGGACTAAGAAGGCTTTGTTGCGATCGCCCTTTACTATCTACCAAGACGCTTACTATCCAACAGAAACCGCTGCTTACGCTCACGTCTTGCTCCCAGCTGCACAGTGGAGTGAGAAAACTGGCGTGATGACCAATTCCGAACGCATGGTCACGCTATGTCCAGCATTCCGACAACCGCCTGGTCAAGCAAAAGCAGATTGGGAAATTTTCGCGGAAGTTGGTCGTAGGTTGGGTTACCACAAAGAGTTCGCCTTTGCTAACTCTGCTGAAGTTTACGCTGAGTTTGTCAAACTGACTGGCGATCGCCCTTGCGATATGACGGGTATTAGTCATGATCAATTGCAAAAAAGTCCAATACAATGGCCCCACCCGGAAAAAAGGGGTAGGGAGGATGAGGCAGATGAGGCAGAAGTTTTACCTCCTCATCCTCCTGACTCCAAACGCCTCTACACCGACCTCCGCTTTCACACCCCTGATGGACGTGCTCGCTTTGGGGCATATCACTCGCGAGGCTTGGCAGAACCACCAGATCCGAATTATCCTTTTGTCTTGACAACTGGGCGACTTTATGGTCATTGGCATACCCAAACCCGCACTGGCCGGATTGAAAAGATTCGCCAAATGCATCCCGAACCGTTTGTTGAGATTCATCCCCGTGATGCTGCAAAATTGGGGATTACAGATAACCAGTGGGTGGAGGTGCGATCGCGTCGCGGAAAAGCCAGGTTTCCAGCAAAAGTCACAAAGGCGATCGCACCTGGTACAGTGTTTGTCCCTATGCATTGGGGTGCGCTTTGGGCAGATAATGCTGAAGCTAACGCTCTCACCCACCCTGAGTCTTGCCCCGACTCACTCCAACCAGAATTAAAAGCTTGTGCGGTACAGCTACTGCCGATTAATGTTCATATCGAATTGCGTAACTTTCAACAAATACAGGGGTGTAAGGGTGTAGGGGTGTAAGGGCAAAACAAGTCAAAAGTATCAAGTCAAAATTCAAAAGTAAGTAGATAGGTGGAAATAAACCGAACTATGTTAAGAAATGTAAAGGGGCTAGTCTGCCCGTAGGGCATAGTCCTTGTTTTCCTCTCAGTAGCGGAGACGCTAGGCGAACACGCTTGTTCTGGTGACGACAACCGGCTGCAGGAAAGTTTCCCGACAGAGGCGACTGGCGTTCGCCCTTCGGGCGTGAAGGGTGTAGGGGAGCCGCTCTCAAAGGGCGCTTAGGCTTGGTCAGTCGGACGCTCACATTTTACATCTGAACAATTGAATGTTCTTTAAGCACTAAGTATTAAGCCGTAAATACATGATTTCCCAGAAATATCCGCATAATAAAATGTATCTTTTTTTGTGCTTTTTTTAGTAAAGCATGGTTTACACGTATAGGTACAAGATATCAGTTAATCAATACTATATTATGCATTGAAAGAATCGTTATCAACTGTCACCCTAAGAATGTTAAGCTGCTAGACATACACCACAGTATGTTTAGCTATAAAAACAATTCGTCAATAGTTAATAGTGTTTAAAATTCTTGACTATTGTTTATTGATGGTTTCTTAGCTTTAGCTATGCAAAAGAAAAAAGTGCCATTTCAACACAAAGGACAAATCGACAAAATATCCTTTTCCCATCCTAGAAATTTATCTTGGTGGTTTTTCTTTTTTCTTTTTGCTGTTAACTTTTTACTTCATAGGGGGGTGCAGCAGATGCGAAAGCTATTCAAGCGAATTGCAGAAAACACCAAAGATGATAAGTTTATGCACTTCATTGAAAACATAGAAGTGCTAGTATCCAAGTTGCTATCTCTTTTTATGGTGATAGTGATTGTGGCAGCAATTGTTGACCTGGGATTTTTTCTTTTTAAAGAGTTATTTTATACTCCTCATGGTGAGTTTAACGCAGTTTTATTTGAAATTTTTAGTTTATTCCTCAATATCTTAATTGCTTTAGAAATATTAGAAAATATCACGGGGTATCTAAAGAAACACGTTTTGCAAATTGAATTAGTTATTGTTACTTCATTAATTGCTGTTGCTCGTAAAATAATTATTCTTGACTTAAGAAAAGTAACAGGAATTGACATCATCGGTTTAGGTATTGCTATTCTTGCTTTATCAATCAGTTATTTAATTATTCGATTTAGTAACAAACAAAATGTTTAAAGTAGAGTGAAATATTATTATGTCAGAGTTTTTTGAGTTTGAAGCAGATTTTGTTGATTCCCTGCGTTGTATTCCTATGCAGGTGCGCCAAAAACTTGATATTTCTGGCATCAAGTTAAAGTTATCTGATTGGAGTCATTTGACGAAAGCTGATCGTGAAGCTTTGGTTGAATTACCTTGCTCTACAGAATCTGAAATTCAAACATACAAGGAATATCTCCAGAACCTGATTTTAGAACGCATTGGCACACTAGCCGCTGAGTTACCAATCGAACCACATCCAGCATGGTTAGATGCTAAAAGTGTACCAACAAACCTCCAGGAGAAAGCGAGAGAATTTGGTGTAACGCTTTCTCCTCAACAGTGGGCAGAATTAACCTCGTTACAACGTTTTGCCTTAATTAAACTTAGTCGTCCAGGACATGAAAATCAAAACTTTCCTAAAGCTTTAAAGGAATTTCATTTACTTTGAGGAGTCATTATTCATTAGTAACGCACCTGAAGAATTTAGAAAATTTGATATCATGTTACGATTTTTAAACTTATAGTGTTTAAGTCGGCCTGGAGGCTAAAAAAAATTCTATATTGGGATTGAAAAATTATAATTTTGCGGCACTAACACGAACAAACATAAATTAAAATTAACTAATGATTAATAACTAAAAAAGAAAATGAGTACTAAAAAAATTTTGATGCTCGTAGGAGACTATGTCGAAGACTACGAGGTGATGGTTCCCTTCCAAGCTTTGCAGATGGTGGGACATACCGTTCATGCAGTTTGTCCAGACAAAAAAGCTGGAGAAAAAATTAGGACTGCTGTCCACGATTTTGAAGGTGACCAAACTTACAGTGAAAAACCGGGTCACAATTTTATTCTTAATGCTTCCTTTGCAGAAGTAAAAGCGGAAAACTATGATGCGTTGGTTATTCCCGGAGGACGTGCACCTGAATATATCCGCCTCAATAAGCAGGTGCTAGAAATCACCCGCCATTTTGCCCAAACAAACAAGCCCATTGCTGCTATTTGCCACGGCTTGCAGTTGTTGGCTGCAGCTGATGTTTTGCAAGGCAAAAACTGCACTGCTTACCCTGCTTGTAGCACAGAGGTGTGGCGTGCTGGTGGTAACTATGTGGATGTTCCAGCTGATGAGATTGTCGTTGATGGTAATTTAGTCACAGCACCAGCATGGCCTGCTCATCCCCGTTGGTTGGCAGAATTCCTTAAAATACTGGGTACTAAGATTGAGCATCTGGAAATGGCTGCTGTTTAGCTAGCACTTCAAACAATTTAGGTATGAAATATTATATTGTAAACTTATAATAGTCAATTGTCAAGGGTAATACTGACCAACATTGTGTAAAACTCTATGTTTATTTTGATTTTTTTAATTTCTCATTGATAAGCAGTGACTGAAGCTATAGTGGATTTAGCAATTTTGCTGTTGTGGCCAGGCTTAAGTCCTACCGCCCAATTGTTTGAAGAAATACTTTAGAAACACCCTGTAACTCGATGACAGGTAAAAATGCAAGACAGAATGCAATCCTGCGGCAAGTGTCTGGTGTTGGAACCTATGCTGGATCGGAAACTCGCTACTCGCTGCTTCCCAGTCAAGAGGTAGTCATTGGACGTGATCCCAGCTGCCAAGTTGTGTTAGATGCCATGTCATATCGCATGGTATCTCGTCGCCATGCGGCTGTTCGCCCTCTGGCTTCATCTCCAGATGCTCGATCTAGTTGGTTAATCTGTGATTTGGCTAGTGCCAATGGTACGTACTTAAATGGACAACGATTGCAGGGTTGTCAGCAATTGATGAACGGAGATAGCATTACTCTGGGTCATGATGGTCCAGAATTTGTTTTTGAGTACGAACAAAACCACGAACAAGCCACTGCGATCGCCCCACCAGCAGCGACACCACTTACCCCAGCAAATAGTTATCCAACACCAACCTCGGCGTATTATCGACCTCCCTCAAAAACACCAGATGCGCTTAGCTTCACTCAACTGTTTCCGATTATTTCTACTGGCAAAGATTTAACTAGTAAAGCTTATCTGATACCGGGAGTTCTCACAGTTGTCTTCGTGGTACTTATGTTTGCCACGGTCGGTCAACCACAAGCCAATCAAGTCATAGTCGCAATTTATATAGCCTCTGCTGCTTACTACTTTATTTATCAGTTGTGTGGTAAACCAAAGCCTTGGTGGGTGCTGTGTTCATCGGCATTGACGACGGCAGTGATTTTACTGACTCCCGTTTTGGATTTGTTTATCTTTGTGTTTCGCGGTCTGTTGCCTGGTAGTTTGCCCTCAGAACAGGAGTCCATTACTTTAACAGAGTTGCTGGTGCGAATGTTTTTTGGCGCTGGCTTGATGGAGGAATTACTCAAGGCAATACCTTTACTGATGGCGTTTATGATTGCTAAGGTAGTCCCGTCACCGTGGCGGGAACGCATCGGTATCGCCGAACCTCTTGATGGTATTCTACTGGGAACAGCTTCTGCTGTGGGCTTCACCCTGTTGGAAACATTGGGACAATATGTGCCAACTATTACTCAAAATATCTCAGCACAATCGGGCTTAGAAAGTGGTCAACTTGTGGGCTTGCAACTGCTGATTCCACGAATTCTCGGTTCTGTTGCCGGACATATGGCCTACAGTGGGTATTTTGGCTATTTTTTCGGTTTGGCTGTACTCAAACCCTCTAAAAGTTGGCAAATATTGCCAGTTGGTTATCTGACAGCAGCCGGATTACATGCTTTGTGGAATACAACGGGAATTTTTAACGGTTTGCTGTTGGTGATTGTTGGGGTTTTGTCTTACGCCTTTTTAATGGCAGCTATTCTCAAAGCTAGGGTGCTTTCACCAACGCGATCGCAAAACTTTGCTACCCGTTTTCTTGGACGTAAGTAATGAGTGCAACAAGATGATGAGGGAGATGGCGGATGATTGATTTATAGTCCACTCTTGTGTCTACAATCGGCTACTGTTGCTGCACTCCTCTGAGTATTTGTATTTTTATATACATTGGCTTGATTGGGAACTCGCTACCAACATATTAAGTCAGACATTTTGTGTCTCAATGAGAAAAACCCTGCATTTTTAGATAAACAACAAAATTATCGCTCTTCTGGCAAGGTAAGTTTTCCTCGCTCGTTGAAGAGGAGCAGGAAACAGGGAACAAATCTTAGACTTCTTCTTCAATATTCTTTAGTTCATCAAGTGCATGGTAAGCAACTGCCAAACTTACCTTTGCCTTCTCAATTTCAGATAGATTTGTCCACTCACGATTGCCGACGTGATCTACAACTGAGTTTACATTTTTCTGTTCACCGCTCCTCATTGCGTAAGCGAAAGGACGCGCCATAACTAAAAGATCATCTGTTTCCCAATTAGGTAATACAGATTTTACACAACTTACCAGTTGTTCACCCTTAGATTGCCCTGAATGAAAAATTTCAGCAGCTTTGTGGGCAATTTCCTTTATCCAATCTTGAGGGACACTGGCGGCAAAGCCTGCTTGTAAATTTTTTTGAAGATTCGCCAAGACAGTAGATTTTGTAGTAATTTTGTACTGCTGAGAATTCAAATTATTATGCCAAAGCGTATCCAAGCAATTATAGAAAGCTTGGGAACGTTCTGCCAGTTCCTCATCAAGGACGTCCTCAAACTGGAACTGTTGTTCTAGTTGTGCAAAATAGTTTTCTGATTGTTCATCTGCGGGATTCCAAGGATATGTAGCATCCTCTGGTTCAAGCAGTGCTTCTAAAAGCTGGAAATCAACTTGAGACACCAGGGAAGGAGAAGTTTTTGATTTGTTGATTTTCTTAACCATTATCGCTCGCTCCGGGTTAATTATTTAGTGTACATACACAGCTACAACTGCCAAAATGTCATTTCCGCAAAAAGAACGCCGTTCTACCAAAAAGTACTGGTTTATTTAGCTATATTTCAATGGGAGAAAATCAGTGTTCCCAATCCTTATCCTGGGGAATGATCAATGATGAACTCCCAAGGTTGACTTCTGGTACTGCCAAACTTTAACTGCATGCCAGACTGTAACGGAACTTCCTGACGATGGATTTGTTGCCAACCATTAGATCGAAACACCCAGGTTGTCCCGTAGGTGGACAAATCTTGCAGATAATAGGTTCGTACTGCTGTTGCTCCTGTCAGACTATTTCGACATAATATCTCAGCATGGCGTTTTGAAACCGAAGGCTCTGGAATGACAATATCATTATCTCCGGTGCGTCCAATGCGCGTGATTCCAGGTCGCAATAACGAAGTTTTACCTCCAGGGGAGAGCGATCGCAAACAAGCATTGGAAACCAAAGAAGCGATTCCCGGAATAGAAGTTTCTGGGAGTTCTGTGATCCCCTCATCAAAATTTTTTATCAGTTCTCCATCGTAATCTGGATGCAGGTAAAGAATCGGCAATGTCCAAGCGGGTTGATTGAACCTGTAAACTATTAATAGCTGTTGCCTTGCTTCTGCCACAGCTTCATCAATTGGCAGTCGCTTTCGCAAACCTGTAGCAAAAGCTTGAATAAAAGTCTGGCTTTCTTGGGATGCTATTTCATCACGCATCGCCAAAACTGCAGGCAAACCTTGACGTATCAGCACTTCTGCTAAACTGCTGTGAGGAACAGCCTGGTGATTAGCCGCTGCTGGTTGTGCTCCCCAACAAGCATTGAAAACTGCCAGCTTCACACCTGTACGAGTCAAAACTTGGGCTAATTCCATGCCATTGAGGGTCATACCCGGTCGCAAAAATAACAAACCTCCGTCTGGTCCTTGCAGACCGTGACCTGCGTAAAACAAGACGTTGTATGCCTTAGTTTCTAGTTGTTGAATTAACTCAATAGGGGTTGGTTGCAGGAGTGTCTTCACCATACACGGTGCATAGCCACTGTTATAGTTTGCTACAATAGAACCATTGGAAAGGGTTTGTTCTAGTATATTGGCTTCTTCATTAAGTTCTAGATGCTTTTCATCTTCACCCAAAACCAACAGTATATTTAACCCCTGTTCTGAGCGTAAATACGGTAGAGGTTCGACTTCACTAGTGGTACGACTAAAAAGTATGTGTTGCGACAGAGAAATAGCAGATTGACCAGGTTCGCGCTGCATAACTTCCCAAGGCAAGGCAATCAGATTCGGATCACGAACTTCCAGTCGCACGCGCAAACGCGTATGCTGCCCCATAGCAATGCCACGACTGCGTTCAAAGCTATTGAGAATTGATCCGTCAAATACCCAACCCCACAAGCTAATTCCCAAATATTGCATCAAACGAGCAGTGTAACTGGTGGGTTGACCCGAAGTTGGGGCAACAAAATCCAGAGGGAGAGGACTTGCCGAATTGGGTGTTGCTCCTGGGGAAATATCTAAGCGGCTGTGACCAGCAAACATTTCCTGCCACTCAAGCCATGCTTGAGTTAGATGTGGAGGCCATACACAATCATGTAAAACATAGCCACTGGGGTAAGGAGCATTCACCACCCAAATGGCGAAACTGTCATTGCCGGTATTGATGAGACGGGCGATCGCCAAGTTAAGGGATGGCATGGATTCGTTAGTCTTGGTTAATCTATAGAATCAAATAATTTCAAATAACAATTTTCAAAGGCAAAAATTTTTACCTTTCGAGTTTTTGATTTAAAGTTATATCATCTATACTATTTCAGGCTTCTACCAGTTTATCGAGTTTTTGACGAAGTGCTGCTCTTCGGCTAACAGGTGTCACCTAGTTTAGCCAGTTATCTGTTATCAGTTTTTGTTAACAACTCTTAAGAGTTGACCCTCCGCGAGATCTCATTGCTCAAGCACAGAGTTTGGCACAGACTCAGTTGTTGATTCTCCATCAGGAGGTGTGGAAGTGTCTTTTGAGGGCTGACAGAATCTTGCCACTTCTGGTTGAGCTTTGGGAATATTCAATGACTTGAATTTGGAAAATGAAATTTTCACTTCATCCCCTGGCTTGAGTAAAGGTTTTTTTGCTGTAGCAGAAGTTGGTTGTGAGTTTGATGGACTTGGTTGCCCGATAATAGAGCAGACTCGCAAATACACACTCGCGTCTTTCTGTGTTTTTGGTGTCTGAAGAATTTGCAAAACACTACCATTTGGGGCGATCGCACCTTTTGGGGGCGAGGTTGTTGTTGTGAATTCTATTTCCCTGTTAGTTTGAATCACCCTTGCTGCATCCACACTATCTTTACTCGAATTACCCGAACTGTCTTGAGAACCACTTGTCATCGGTAGTGGTGTAGGTTGTGTGCTGTCCTTTAGACTTATTTTTGGTAAGAATTTGAGAGGGAGTAACTCTTGACCCCACAGGAGGTATGCCAACGCCAACAAACCGCTAACAGCAAGCAGAAGAATAATAATGATTTGTAGCGGTACTTTTAGACTTTTGACGGGCTTGCTTATTGGCATTACTTGAGTTTTCTGATTTCTACCCACAGGTGATGCAACTAGTGGCGTTTTGATCGCAGTGTTAGAAGCTATTGGTAATGTAGAGAGGTTAGCAAGAGAAGATTTGAGGATTGATTTTGGTTCTGAGTATTTAACTTGGCAGTGTACTAGCGCGATCGTGACATTATCGTGTCCATTTTGAATATTCGCTATTTCTACTAATTTATCTGTGACTTTTGCTATGTCATAATTTTCAGTAAGAATGGGTAAAATTTCTGTTTCCCAGTATTGATCTACGCGGTCAAAGTCACTCAAACCGTCAGAGCACAACAGAAAAACGCTATCTTCGTCGAGAAGAAATCGTTGTGACGTCGGATGCAATGAATTACTAGCACTCATGCCTAATGCCTGCACCAAAGACCCTGATGCTCCCTGTTGCACTGCATCTCGGTATGTGGCATAGCCCAATCGTACCTCACGAGAAGCAACATCGTCATCTAAGGTCACTTGATAGCAACCAGAGCGTGTAATCCAGTAAGCACGACTATCACCAACGTGAGCAATGTACATTTGATGAGCAATGGGCAATGCCATCACTAGGGTTGTGCCCATGCGTTGACGCCCTTGCCGATGTTCGTCGTCGTTGCGCTCACTGATGATGTCATTAGCTGCTGCGGTTGCGCCTTCTAACTCCGCAAGTACAATAGATGAGTCTATATGCTCAGAAGGCAATTTCGTCAGTTCATGCAGCTGTTGTTGAATCGTTTCAATGGCTAAAAGTGATGCAACATTGCCTCCCTCGTGTCCACCAATGCCATCACAGACAATAGCTAAAGCTGTTTGTGATGGTGGTTTGCTGACAATACTGCCACCAGGAGGGTAACAAGCATCTTCATTACGTTGGCGACTTGGTCCTGTGTCAGTCTTGGTGACTATTTTGATAAGAGGTGTTTGGGTTTGCCCTAATTGTGTCAACCCCCTGTCTATAATGGCAACGAGTTGCTCACCAGAGTGTATTTCTCCAGCAATCAGAGAACGACAAATTTCACTCAAAAATTCGGCGATCGCTCCTTTGGCTTGTGGCTGCAACTGCTGCCAAAATTCCCCGAGTTGGGGTAAACCAGGCGAAGTTTGATTGTCTTGACGCAATTCCAATAAGCGTACTAAAGACCCTTCTATCCTGACTAACTCTGGGTTCAGTAAGCTAGAGGCTACGCCTTCACTCGCCAGAGGTTGCCACAGATTAGCTATCTGCCACAGCAAATTCAGTTGGCGTATTGATGTTGCGTTACGCCAAGCTGTGGTTAACTCGTAAGCAATCTGGACTTCCAAGGGTTCTGTACTGTCTAGCACAGAAAGCGGAGGTTTTTCTAAAAGTAATATTTCTTTGTGATAAGTGTCCCCACTTATTGGCATAATTCCATACACTTGCGGTACATGCAAGCGGTAGGGAAATAGCCGCAAGTAAGGTTTTATTGCCTGTGCATGTTCTCCATTTGGCGTTTGAGGTAACAAACCGGGCTTGGTATCCAAAACAAGCGCCTTGCTGATAACCAAATAGCGATCGGCTAATAATTCTCCGGCATTAGCCAAGCTTTCCCCCTCTGCCACAGCCCAGAGGAATCGTTTAGGCAGGGGTGTGGAGCATCGTAGGCAAAATTTGTGTGTCAGGGGGTTTGGAGCTTGACAAAGTTCATTTGGGCAGTAGAGCGTTGCCGCATCATTTTCCATAGTCTTCGCACCGATCAGCGGATTGGCATTTTTTCAACAGCATTGGCAGCGGCACTGTTGACCGCTCATATCTTTTGGATCACGATTTTAACTTGTGAACAAACTTAAGATGCTAAATTTTTGGAAAAGTTTGCTTAATGATAAAAATAGATATTTTTCAGTTGGTAAGCAATGCCACCCACTGGACTGACTCACAGATACTTTAACTGGATAAGGCATACAAGCTATTGTTTATTTTTCAACATACAGCATTCCCAAATTAGTCGTGAACTCCAAAAGCCACCACAAAGATTATTCTGAGCGAGAATTTTCTGGTTCACAAACAATAATAAAATAGCTGTAGCAGGCTGAAAACCACTCTCCGATGGGAAAGTCATGTCACTTGGTCATAGAGTCCTAGGATGATTACAGTTGTGTCTTCAAAGAACAGATGTTGGCACCAGAGCTTACTTCACCAAAATTTCATACCTTTACCTAGATAACTTTGTGAAAGCTTCATACCTCCCCTCTTCAGGATTCTCTTTAGAAAAAACTGTGTTTTCAGTCACAAGTTTTTTCATTTGCTTTTTTTTATGACATATCTCAAGGTGTGCAGAGTGTCAAGTAGGTTTATTTTACACTTTACACCCTTGTTCAAAGAAATTATTCCATCAGAAAGAGGAGATAAGTGAGCTTTTTCTCTAATTTATAGGTAGGTGGTAATCAATTAACTTTAGTTAAGACCAACAGGTAAATTAAAGGACGTCTTGCTAGTTACTATTAGCTTTTCACAGTGACTCCTCTTTTGGGTTATTGATTACATTACCATTGCTAATGAAAATTGCACATATTTAAGAATTTGGTGAATCCGAATGGTAGATAACAAAGAAAAAGAAACTCATCGTGCAGTGAACCCTGGTGACGTCATTTCTGAAGAGCCAGAAACAGTGGAAGAAAAAAAACAACAACTTGCCGTTGATTCTCCAGATATCACAGGTGAAGAAATTGAAGTTCCGGCTTATGTTGCCGTTAAAGAGCCAGATGGTGAAGAAAAGGCTCTTCATCACGTTAAAGATGCAGAAGAAATCTCAGATGTGATTCGCCAAGCACGAGTAGACGATGAAGGAAATAGAATTTGGTGATAGATATTAAACGGTCAGCAGTCAGCGATTAGCTCTGGTGGTAGCTTTCTGCTGCCGTTTTCTATTTAAAAATTTATGAATACTATTCAGTTGAATTTTTAGACACTTTCTTATAAGTTATCAAGTCATTAAACAGACGAGATTTTGCACTAATAAAAATTGATTTAATTTAGTCACTCAGTATTAAACCAAAAGTTCTTTATTGAGAAAGAAAACTCAAGATAAATCACACAATTTTCTTGCGTATGTTTTTCTCTTGTATAATTTTATATCCATATCTGCAAGATGTGAGCCTCCAACCGGCGTGGCTAGTACAGGGTGGCGTAAATCAACCAACCATTAAACAGCTAATACCAACCAAACAGAATTTTACTTGTTGTTTCTTATTCTGCCACTAAATAGTAGGTTTACTTCTGCCCAACTGTACTAGGCCTTGGCAACATATAAAAAAATCTACAGAATTTATCTTCCTTGATTTGCGATCCTTTTTTACGTCACCGTAAAAAGGATCGCAAATCAAAAGTTTGATGACCTTAGACAAAGTTCATCCAAGCAGCGAATTCCGTGGCTGATTTATGGTGGGCTGTACTAAGACGCTGAGCGAGCGTAAATTGATAAAAACGGTATACTGCAGAGCAGCTTACAATTTTCGAGGTTTGTTATCACTCAGTACTTGTTTTCACTTACAACTGCTCACACGCCATTACCTTCTGTATTTTCCTCAGATGCAATTTGGGGTAGTCCCATGCTGTAATTAGTGACGCGTGCGGAAAGATTGTAGCTGACTTCGCCTTTTTGCAAGAGCGATCGCAGAAAATGCTCTAAGTCTGAGCCAATCCGGCGTAAATTATAGTCTGTCAGGTCTGCCCCACTAGATCCTTCTACCAGTTCATCAAACTTGCGATAAACCTTTTGCAGAGCATCTTCATTCCAGTTGAACTCGTTGTCTGGGTCAACATCTAAGGTTAAAACCTGACTACTGGGAACGAGTTCTCCGTCCTGGTCTATTTCGCCGGCAAAAATCCTTATGTGCCGGGTTGTGGACTTAAGCAGCATCGGGTTATCCATTGGCGGTTTTATTTAGGGGTTAATCGCGCTCTCAATCATTGTAGACGGAATTCTTAGCGAGAAGAAATCATGCCTGTCTGACGAGCATAAGCAAAAATACCTCCTGCGTCAATCACTGGTCCAACTTCTCCTAAAGGTTTGAGGTTGTATATCTGACCAAGAGTGTGATTAATCAATTGATTGCTTTCAAAATCTATTGATACTTCATGACCAGTCTCAAATTTGTCACATAATCTTTCTTGTGATTCCCAAGGATAAAGTTCTCCTGTAGCAGCACAATTACGGAAAAAGATGCGGGCATAAGACTCGGCAATCACTGCTTTGACGCCGCTTGCACCCAAAGCTATGGGGGCATGTTCCCGTGAGGAACCGCAGCCAAAGTTTTCTCCTGCCACAATGATGGGGTAAGTTGTTTTCATTTCGCCTGGAGGGATAAATTTGCCGTAACGGTCTGGTAAACCAGCTAAAGCATAACTTCCAAGCTTTTCGTATTCATCTGGTTTGGAAGGAACTAAGGTAAGATATTCGGCTGGAATAATTTGGTCTGTGTCTATGTTGTCGTCCAAAATGAAAATTTTACCCCTAATTACTTTGGTCATTTCAGTTTCCTGCATTTTTCAATGAATAAATTGTACATTTAGTAATTTTACGGAATTATGGTACAGCAACGTCTGGCTATCATTATATAGGAAATATTCAGCGGATTCACTTACGTGTTAACACCAGTTTTACAGTAACAACTCAAACTCTTATTGACTTCCAGATAAAGTTGATGTAAAAAGCTTTAAAAAGCTTGAACAAGTTCTTACAGAAACTTTATTGCATGGAATCCTAAAAACTGAATAATAGTTATGGTTTACTTGAACCATAGCTATTGCAGAAAACTGAAACACCAGAGAGTGAAAATCAAACCTGAAGATAAATTAGGAGAGTAAAATGCAATAAGATTGTTTCCCGACAAACAAGGATTGTTAATTCCGACACTTTGAAAGTCAAAAAAGTATAAAGAATTCTTGCTTGAAAAATAGCAGATCACCCAAATTACCTCTTAGTACAAGGAAGTCTAAAAGCTATGAACTTTGAAGCATTACCACGGCAAGTAAATAGTGTCGATGTAGGTGTTTATGAGTGCGAAATTCACCTGAAATTCCGGTTGATAGAAGAAAAAAGTTTGTTGAGCGATCGCGACCAACTTTTGCAGGTTCTGCTAGACGCTTTAACCGAGGGTTCTGACGACTTTTTAGAAACCTTGCAAGCAAATGTCAAGGCTCAAGAAGTTTCTGAGTTCAAAGCTTCACCGCAAATGAGACGCCAATTGATGCGCTTACGCAACTCTGCTGAAGCTAGTTAATACTTAAGTTTGTGTCACCCTACTAATGGCAGATTGTGCATTAATTTTTCCTATTGACAGATTGTTCTAATAATGACTTGGCTTGCTTAACCATCCCCCACAAACCATAGCGCTGGGGCTTATAATAGTCCTCACCCTTAGCACTACGGAAACAATGGGTGCCTACTTTAATGTTGTATTCATGCTTTGCTTTTATAACAGGGTTGTGGTTAGTAAAAATTAGATTTCAGTGTAATTCCTCTATCCGCATTATTCCTCTAAGATATCGAAGGAGCTTGAAGAAAACCTGAGAATTTTACTTTAAAAAAATAAAAATAGAGGAAAACAGCGAAACCTGAACAAATTAGTGTTGTTAGGAGATTTTCCTTTTTCTCAATGAGTTAAATAGAATCTGTTGTACTTAAACTCAAACGTGTTAGAATTAATTCCCCTTAGTCTAAATGGAAAAAATTCAGCGTTAAAGTTGTCATAGATCAAGATCGTTCAGTAATCTACAGATTGCTACGCTCACGCTCGCAACGAGGCACATACCAAACGTATTCCCAAAGGGGTAAACGCGCTGGGAGCCGTCCATAATTGCGGTATGGTGTAAAAAGCTGTATTTCGGACGAGTATGAGCTGTAAGACTTCAGAAGGGAAACCCAAAAAAGCAAGCCCAGCCCGAGAATCCCATCCGCTTTTAGCGGTGGGAGTCTCAACTCAAAAATTGGGGATGTAAGAAGCAAAATCTTATGGTGGCTCTGCGACTTTTCAGAACGCAGAGCCTCAATGTTACTTTGCAAGACCGTGTTCTAAAGCAAAACGAACTAACTCTGTACGGCTATTGGTACCAGTTTTACTGAACAAACGGCTAACATACTTTTCTACATTTCGGACACTCGTTTCTAGACGGCGAGCAATTTCTTTATTCATCAACCCCTCAGCTACTAAGTTTAAAACACTTTGTTCTCTGGGCGTTAAATCAATACTAAAAGGTGCTGGGGATTGAGCTATTGCATTTCTTTGAGTTAACAAAGCTTTGATTTGGGCAATCTGATTAGCCAGTTCGGTAATATCTGGCGTATCACCTTCTTCTGTTGGAGTTGGAGTTCTGGCGGTGCGCCGTTCCAGTAAATTTTCCACAATTGCCACAAGTTCATCTGGATCAAACGGCTTGGGTAGATAGGCGTCAACGCCAGCTTGATAACCTTGGATGCGATCAGTTGTCATGCCCTTAGCAGTGAGAAATATCACTGGTAGCGATCGGAAGCGAGGATCGTCCCGCAGTTGTTTGAGAAACTGGTAACCATCCACCTGAGGCATCATAATATCAGAAATGACTAAGTCTGGTGTATTTTGCTGCATCATCTCCCAGCCCTGTCGGGCGTTACTGGCAACTTGAACGCTAAAACCGCTCTCTTGCAAATAGTCTTTTACGGCTTCACGCAATCCTGGTTCATCATCTACCAGTAACAATTGTGCTGCCATTTACCGTTTCCTTTGCGCTACTTTTCTCCAATTTAGCGAACTTGAGTCACACTGGGCTACTGGCAAGATGGGGAGATTTGCTTTCAAGAAACACGCTTAACGCTTAACGCTTAACGCTTAACAACGTCTCAAATCCTTACTAATGACTAATGACAGCCTTAACGAGTTAACTTTATTTGTACCGACTTACTTAGCTTTTTTGCTGTTGCTAACGCTATTAATGAGATGCCAAGAGGGAAAGAGACTTTAGACTCAAATCCCAGTAAATTTTCTAAGATTTTTGTCGTCACTGACTGATTCTCTAGTTCGCCTACTGGGTAAGGTTTGCGTAACCACCGACTATAAAATAAGGCAATGGGAATAAGACTGGCTCCGAAATAACGGCATTTACTTACATTGAAGTAAACAGATAATTTCTTGATTAATTCTTTGCGATGATAGCGGCGATAATGAGCAAGCATTTCATCGTGATAACCAAAGAGCCATTGTAAAGCTGGTACAGAAATACCTATTAATCCATCTGGTTTGAGTATATCTGAAAACTTTTTTATCACTGCCTGGTCATCTTCAATATGTTCTAAAACATCATTAGAAATGATAATATCGTATTTTTCTGGTGCTGTGTAGTCTTCAATAGTCGTGTGATAAAGATTGAGATTTTTAATACTATTTTCTAGTTTTAACTTTTGTGAAAGCCTGATAGCTTCTATGTCTATATCCAAAGCATCTACTTGCCAAGTTGAGTTTTGCGATAGCAAGATGTTCATTTCTCCCGAACCACATCCCGCATTTAAAACTCGCATTTTTGGTGTTTGAGGTAACCAGTTCATTAAAATTTTGTACTTGGTTAAAGAATAGCGATCGCTAGAACGAGCTAAATAATCAGCCAGCTTGTAATTTCTATCTTCTGATGGTTTCATAAAACTCCGAAAAGTAAATAAATTCTCCTTTACTTTGCAGCCAAATCAAATATTTTTCCAGACGTTCAACCATTTCTTTTCCGGAGTGTTTAGTAATATAAGTTGGCATCCTAAAATGGCTAATATCAGTAAATTCCCACGGATGAAAATAAAGACTTATGTAACGGTCATTTTTGAGAGTCAGTTGAGAACCTAATTTGATTAACGATAAGGGAAAATTTTTAAAGCTTAACCAGAACAAAGGAAATCTGAGGAGGGGTGTAACTGAAACAGGAATATTAACTAAGTTGTTTGAGTAAAAGGCTGTTCTTGGTTTAAAAAAGTTATTGTATCTTCCTGGGATGTAAGTAGGATTCATGGACGAGTTATATTTGTATCCTGCTTTTACTATCTCTGTATCATCTACTTTTTTCAGTCTAGGCATCCTGAAACCAAGAACTTTCTGGCTGGTTATTTCTTCTAAGGCTTGCCGTGACTTATTTAAATCTTCTAATAAAAAAGTGCAATGATCAAAACCATGAGAAGCTATTTCATGTTTTTGGGAAATTTCTTGGATGAGGGCTTTGTAATAGATAGCAAATCTAGCTGTGACAAAAAACGTGGCTTTGATATTTAATTTTGTTAAAACTTGAAGAAGTTCTTTTAAGCCTTTGTAAGAAGTTTCCATTTTTACTGTTTCTTCAATTTTTTCACCATATTCCTCTGGAATATCAAATTCTTCTAAATCAAAGCTCAATAAAATCATGCTATTCATATTTGTTTAGTATGAGATCACGGTAGACTATTTGCAATAAATCAAAGAACATTTCTATGGAATGCTTCAATAATTTAACTTGTGATTTTTTATGTAAATGTTTTTTAGAAACGACAACTGGAATTTCCCCAATAGTATATCTTTTCTTTTTGGCTAAATATAGCAACTCTACATCAAAGGCAAATCCGGGGATTATTTGAGTTTTAAATAAATCTTTGGCTGCGTATCTGTCAAATCCTTTGATTCCGGCTTGCATATCGGTAAAATTCAAATTTAAAAGACTTCTCGATATCAAATTAAAAATTCGACCAGCCAGTATTCTCCGAAAATTAAACCCGTTGTTTTTTTCGGGGGTGAGATTTCTACAGCCAATAACAATATCAAAATCTGCTAGTTTTGCTACCATCAAATCAAGGTAGTCTAAAGAGTAAGCTAAATCTCCATCGAAAAAGCAAATATAGTCGCTATTGGCATATAAAACTCCGGTTTTTACGGCATATCCTTTGCCACGATGAGCTTTATAAGAAAGTAACGAAATCTGCTTACTATTGAACAATGTGATTTGACTTTCTAATATTTCTCTAGTTCGATCAGTTGAGCCATCGTCAACAAAAATAAAATCGTACCAAGGTTTATTGACAGCAAATTGAAGAACTGAAGAAAAAGTCGAAACTATACATTGTGCCTCGTTATAAACGGGCACAATTATGGAAATTGTGTTCATTATTATCAAGCACTCCTCACATATTAATAAGTACATCTAATTCAGCTGTCGGGCATTAAAATTGCACTTTTTTTGTCCTGGATTCCTGACACTAGGGCATTCTAGTAGGAAAAAAATCAACAGCTAATTAACGCATGACCATATCTATGTATGGTTATGCGACTAGGGATATACTTATTTCTACCTAGCATACCAACCTTGTTTCGATTAGTTAATAGGTTAAAATAATCAAATCTTAGAAAAAAATGTCGTCGTGATGACTACAAAATGCTTTTTTTTTGGATGTGCAACTCAAAAAGAACTCAGAAATCAGGATTTATGCTGGCTTGGAGAATTCTTATTCGACTTGCACCCAAGGAAAAGAATATCACTGTAAGGACGGCGTGAAGGCATAGGCACGACAGTTGGATCTAACCCAGCATTACGAATAGCTTGGAGCGATTCTTCGCTATCCATAAAAAATATACCAGCACCTTTGGTAGGACCAAGCTTAGTCATGAGCCATTCTTGGGCATAGGTTATAGTATATTTCCACTGGGGGCGATGGCTGTGGGTTTTCCAAATCAGCACACCGTTTGGTTCCAAAGCACAAGCAATACTTGCCAGAATTGCACGTTGGATGTCAGGGGGAATAAGGTACATAACATCGGCAATAGTGACAGCGTGGAAGGAAGTATCTGGCAAAACAGTGGCGTCACCAACTTTAAATTGGATGTTACCTCTGTTGCCAACAGTACCTTGTGCAGCGGCAATTTTTTTCGCGTCAATGTCAATGCCAAGTACCTGTCGCTGGGGACTGGTGATGGCAAGTAAGTTACTCAGTAAACCGTGACCACAACCTATATCAAGAATTCTACCCTCCTTTGGTACGTAAGACTCTAACTGATATAAATTACTCAAAAACAGGCGAGTGCGGACAAAAAAGCGATCGCTCAATGGCAGCGGATCATACAGTGCAACTAGTGTGCGCAAAATATTGTCAGTCACGGCAAGATTCCTTGCTTGTAGTGATGTGCTTAATGCTTAACAAGTTCCATAAACCAACCGGGTGGATTAATAGGAATTGTTACCTTAGTTCCTGTTGGTGCTTCAATAAACTGCCTTGAATAGTTCTTGAATTTTAAGTCAGCAAATGTATGATAACGCCAGTCTACTACAATACCAGCAAGCATAATCACCAGAGCAATTCTAGCGGTTAACTGTAGCTGACGGGGTCTTGTTGCACCTAACAGCCAAGTTAATATTGTCACAAACGCAACTATCGGTATAAACCAGTACCGAACACCAGTTCCAGGACGCCACAGAAGCGACCACTGAGGTACAGTTTCGCTGACTACTGGAGACAAAAGCGACATACCAAAAACTCCAGCAGCAAAGATAGAGAAAAGTCGAAGTTCTAAAGGGGCTTTCAGAAGGCAGTAAACGAATGCGGCGCTTCCAGCGATAGCGATTAAAACTGCTATTATGCTGTACCCAAAAGAAATAGAACTGATCAATTTACTGCCTTTTTGTCCTATCAAAGCAGCTAAGAAAACTTGACTCGCAAGGATTTTGGCGAATAGCTCTGGTGTTGCCCCTAAAGGAGTGTGAAAACGGCTAGAATTCCCAGTTAGTAGAATAGCTATACCTTGAACTACAGCACCTGCACTTAAACCTAAGAGTAAAAGAAATGACCATTTCTTACGACGTAACCACAAAATAATTGCAGCAATAGGAGCCAGCAAAACCGAGAAAGGTCCACTTAATCCTGACAACATGATGACTGCGATGTCAAAAATTTGCCATACTAGAAGGCGGCTGGGTGTTGCTAACACGACCATGCAGGCTAGTATTGCCAAGTGCCAGTGTGCATTAGTGATGTTGGCATGAGTTTCAAAAGAGTTGGGTAAGGCTAAATACAGAAATCCCAAAAACAACCTAGTCTGAAGGTTTGGTATTAACTGCGAGAAGCGCACCGAAGCAATAAGATTAACTGGCAGAATTTGAATAACAATTGCAGTTAGATTGAAGATGAAGGGTGCCCATACCAGTGGGAAAATTTGCACAAAAGCAGCTGTCAGCCTGGAAATAGTTTGGAAGTAGCCACCCTTAGGCAAAAATAGGGATTGGATTATCCCAAGATTGTAAGCCTCAGCATACCAGCACTTGCCATCTTCAGCCCAAAATTGTGCATTGAAAAGTGCATCTGGTCTTCTGGAAACCAGAATTGCAAAAGCAGTTATAAAGATGAAAACTTGAAGACGCCAGCCAGCATGCAGCTTCATTTGTTGTTTATTGATTTGTTGTAGTAAGCTGTTCGGGATTTTACCATTTGGCTTGGTAGTCTGGTGTCAATCCAGAATTTTAAATCCCTACAACGACTCAATTATCTTGGCATTCTCTGGCAACTTCGCTTCTTTTTGCCCAGCCGCACGTGCGATCGCTGTGTACAATCCAATAGGAGTACTCACTAAATCTACAAGGCTGGCTTTTCCTGCTAAAGCTTTCACGCTGTCTTTTGGTAGTTCCTTCAATAACCACCGTCCCAATAGATAAAAGCATTCGCTGAGTGTGATGTCCCGCATTAAATCCACACCGTGAAGTTCATGCAAATAGCGATTTGAGCGTCCGTAGCGCCGCCATTGACTTTCTAGTTCCTTAAGTGTCGCGCGGTGGCGGTGCTTCACAATGGCATTGGGGGCAAATTCCAAACGTCCAATTTTTTGTTGCAAAATTCGCCAACACATATCAGCATCACCACCACTGGTTAGGTAGGGACGAAACAAACCTACTTGTTGCAAAGCTTGGCGTCGAATTGCTAAATTTGCTGTTTGACCGTAGGGACAGAAGGGATGAGCAAGAGTGTGCTTTTGCGACAGGGTTTCTTGGCGGTCTGCGTGCTGTTCTAGCAGGGTTTTTCCTGGTAGCGCCAAAATCTCACCGGCGACAAGGACAATATCTTGGTTGACAAAAGGAGCAATTAATGCATCTAACCATTCTGGTTCTGGACGACAATCTGCATCGGTAAAAGCAAGTATCTCACCAGTTGCGGCACGAATGCCAGCGTTACGGGCGGCGTAGGAACTTTGGATCTGGTTCTCGCTTTTGGGACGAATAGTGATTTGGCTATTTTCACTCGCTTGTTGAAGTAAGGCAAAAGTGCGATCGCCACTGTTATTATCTACCAGCAAATACTCTACCTGGTGTTTTGGGTAAGTTTGAGCCGATAGACAACACAGCAACTCTGGTAAATCTGGCTCACCGTTATAAACAGGTATAACCACCGATACCTTTGGCAAGAAGGTATTAGTGGTTCTTTCAACTGGTTCATGATTCATAGTCTTGAGATTTTGGATTAAGAATTGAGGACTGTAAGTTGTTTTATTAACAGCTAAGCACTCATCACTACTTACTAACTACTGTCCTTTGTCCAATATTTTCAATCCAAAATCTAGAAGCTTAGCTAAAGTTTTAGATTTCCGGCGCGATTACTCATTGGTTGTTGCTGCGACTGTTGATTTTGTTGCATAGGTTGGGCAAAGTTGTTACTAGACAGAGCTGCTAGCGCACGCGCGTATTGAGGATCACTCTTAGTTCCAATCAAATCTGGATTTGCTGCGAGTTGACGCTGTTGTGCCTCTGTCAGATCTAACTTGATATCTGGCGCAATTCCCTTGTGGTTGATATCTGTACCTTTGGGAGTGAAATAATGAGCTATGGTAATAGCTACGCCAGAACCGTCTGCAAGTTCATGAACCGACTGTACTAAGGCTTTACCAAAGGTTTGGCCGCCAACAACCACTGCTCGGTTATTATCCTTGAGTGCGCCTGTGAGGATTTCGCTAGCACTGGCTGAATTGCCATCCACTAGTATCGCTAGAGGGCGTTTTGTGATCGCAGTATGATTTGCCTTCATTTCGTCACTGCTTCCCACACGATCCACTGTCTTGACAATTGCACCATTGTCCATCCACATCCGAGCAATTTCAATGCTCGCCTGCAATAAACCGCCAGGGTTTCCACGTAGATCTAAGACAAAGCCATCAACTTGCTTGGTATTTAAATCGCGGATCGCTCGTCGCATCTGAGTTGAAGCATGAGCACTGAACTCACGCAGGCGGATATAACCAACACGGCGATCGCCTTCTTGCTTTAAGGTGTAACGTACTGTTGGTACTTCAATACTTGCCCGTGTCAAATTCACATTAAAAGCACTTTGCCCAACTCTAGCTAGCCGCAAAGTCAACTTAGTTCCTGCTTTGCCACGAATGAGCTTTGAAGCATCTTCCACTTTCATTTGGCTTGTGGGTTTGCCGTCAATTGCCACAATTTCGTCCCCAGCTTTAATACCTGCTTTTAGTGCAGGGGAATTTTCTATGGCTTCGATAACGGTGAGCTTCTTGGTTTTCTCGTTCAATTCCATCCGAATGCCAATTCCAGAGACTTCCCCAGATGTTTGGTTGGTTAAAGCTTCATACTGTTTGGGATCCATAAATCGAGTGTAAGGATCACCCAACTTTTCTAAAGCTTGACGGATGGCAGTGTATGCTTCTTCACGGTTCGTATAGTCTTTACTCAGCAGACTCTGTCTGACTCCTAGCCAATTTTGTTTATTAAATGAGCCATCAACATATTCGCGGTTTACTAATTGCCAGACGTTATCGACTACTGCTTTTGGGCTATCTTGCAGAGCTGCACGCACAGAACGACACCAAACTGGACCAAAAGCGGACAACGTAGCGGTTGAGGCGATTGCTCCGCTAATTAAAGCTACTTGGAGCGGCGAGTAACGTTTCGCAGATCGATTCATGTATCTTGACTAGAATAATTGTATTGTTGACAGTGTAGCAATCTGACTTTGTAGGAATTTATAAGCTTTTCTTCTTGATTATGCTTTGTTCATCACTTTTCCTTGATGTTTTTTGAGAAAACTACATATTGTTCAAACAGCTTCTTTACTTTAGCTTACTTTTCCTGCCAGCTAAGTGCCACCATATGATGGTTTCATCCGCAATCCTATCCAATCCGGCAAAATTGCTTAAAATAGCACTTATGGCAAAGGAAATAGGGAACGCTTAACGCTTAACGCTTAACAGGGAAAAGCGAACAGGGGACGCTTAACTATGAAGTAAGAATAAAGGTGTACGAAGCTTCGCAAAAATCTTTGGAGGAGTCCTATAGTACACCTCACCATTAACAGAGCAGTCAACCGTTTCTCACCTTTCTTATGGAAATGTGTACTTGGCTGCTTTAAATAATGTTGCCGATTATACAAATAAAGCTTGTATTGAGTACCGATCACAAACCTAAAGTGACAAACAGTCAACCTAATTCAGTGTCAGAGCGGTTCCACAAAAAACGGCAATTTTTACGAAGACTCGCTTTGGGATTGTGTCTCGTATTGCTTAGCTGGGTAGTTTTTAACACTGTAACTATTATTTCTGCATCTTCTAGGCAAGTAGATGCCTTTTTTGTACTCGGTGGCAGTATTCGTCGGGAAATTTATGTTGCTGAGTTAGCACAACAATATCCACAAACCCCAATTTTAATTTCTCGGGGTTCTCCCGATCCGTGCATTTTGCTGGTTTTTCAACGCTTAGCACCCCAGAGACTGCAAAACGTTTGGTTGGAAAAGTGTGCGGATTCTACGTTTGATAATTTTTACTATTCCATTCCCATTCTGCGTCGTTGGGGAGTCCGCAAGGTGAAGCTAATTAGTTCTCAAACACACTTCCCGCGTGCAAAATGGATGGCACAAATTCTTTTTGGTGTTCATGGTATTTGGGTAGAAACAGACATTGTTCCAGAACAAGGTGTGCCTGGTAATCGAGAATCTTGGTCAAAAACAGGACTAGATGTCACGCGTAGCTTGTTATGGGCAGGGTTAAGTCGGATTATTCAACCAAAATGTTTTTATGTTATGAAATTAGCAGACGTAAGTATTGACTTTTGGAGGTCTAGGGGTTTTCAATGTGAACACCAGGAGGATGTCAACCTCCGTTAGGATAAATTGTTGATGGTGTTAACTACGGTAGATGATGAACTTGCACCGCAGGAAGCTAGGTATTTGATAGCCAGAAGTCAACAGGAAACATCTCAACCATCAAGTCGCGCCATAATTGAGTTAGTTACAACAATCATGGTGTACAAGTTTGAACAATTAAGTCGAACGGAGGTAGAACAGATGTTAGGAATTACCCTCAAGGAAACGAGAGTTTATCGGGAAATTAAGGAAGAAGGACGAGAACAGGGAGAATGATCGCTCATTCTTCGTCTACTAACTCGACGGGTAGGAGAATTGTCTACTGATGTGCGTTAGCAAAGCTTACCGTTTGCGCAGCGCCCCTTTTAGGGGCTAGGTATCGCGTATTGAAACTCTCTCCCTAGAACAGTTAGAAAATCTTGGTGAAGCACTGCTAGATTTTCAGGGAATGGCTGGTTTGTTCGCTTGGTTAGAAGCGGTTCAAAATTAAATTAGTAGGAATTAAGCGTGTGCTTTGTGCTTAGGCGATCTGCGCTCCGCGCAGCAGCGTTTGCGCAGCGCCCCCTAAGGGGCTAGCTATCGCCTCAATTATAGATAACGGAACTTCCGCAAAATACTGTCGCTGAAATTGTTCTTCCCGAACGGCAGCTAAAAATTTTTCCACAGCAGCTTCTGCTTGAGTTGTTTCAATGGTAGAGTGCTGAGTGAAAACCAACATACGGTCAGTACGTGAGATATTAAAACCTAAGTATCTCAAACTTCTTAACCCGAAAAGTAAGGTTTGGTCGTTAATACCAAGTTTTTCTAATAACTGGATACGGGTAACAGGTTGATTTGTGCGGTTCAAATATTTGGCAATTCCTACAAGGGTAAGCCAGATTTGTTGTGGTGGTTGGGGATTTGGTTTCAACCAAGCAAGCACGAGGGGTTGTTGGTTGTGAAGCGATCGCCTCAAATGTCCGCGTAAATCGTCCCAACTTGTTGGACACTCTTGCAGTATGAGTGCTGAATCGTGAGTGCTAAGTGCTAAGTCTTTTTCTAATGGCTGGTTGCGTAAATCTAAAATGAGTCCTGCATGGTGCTGCGTACTCAGTGCTGAGTTTGTCAGGGAACGAACAGCTATCAGTCGGATTTCATAGCGTTTTTTAAACGTATTATAGTCCAATTCCGCTATACAGTCACACCTTCCTGGAGGTAATTCATCCTTATAGTGTCCCCACCAGATGCCAGGAAAAGGATTTCTCGTCGAGTCATCTCGAATATCAAACTCGGCTTTTATGTACTGTACCTTTTTCCCCTGCGAATCTTGCTGATTGCGATGCCAAGCATTTTCAAACCAACAGTTTTGAATCAGAAGTTTGGGAACTGGGTTTCCCATTCCACAGGGTTCTAGCAGCTTCAGTTCCAAAAATAAATCTTTCCCCAAATCTGATACTGTCACAGTTAAGTCAGCTTGTACAGTTGGTGTTAGGGTTGTTCCTCCCAGAGATTGACGTAACCTCTGGTTAATTGCTTGTGTAAATAAGGGTATATTCTCTACTGGAAGACTTAACCCTGCTGCATAAGGATGTCCACCAAATCGATGCAACAAATGTGCTTGGTCTTTTACTAATTGGTATAAATCAACCGAGTTTACCGATCGCGCCGAACCCCGCGCCAGAAGAGGAGGGGGGGAAGAGGAGAGGGGGGGAGTGGGGGAGTTTTCATTCCCGTTGTCCCGTTGTCCCGTTGTCTCCTTGTCCCCGGTTCCCGTCTCCCCGGCTACCTCTGTACTCAAAAGAATCGTCGGGCGTCCTGTCTCTTGTGCGACTTGTCCTGCAACTAACCCCAAAACGCCAACAGCCCATTGAGGATCTTCCAAAACGATGACGCTGGTGGTTGATAAGTCCATTTTGGAAAGCTTTTGCGCGACTTGTCCAGCAACATCTTTCTGCAAAGACTTGCGACGACTGTTCGCTAATTCTGTGACTTCTGCAAGTTCTTTCACACGCTCTTGATCGCGGCTTGTCAGTAATTCCACGCAAAAAGAAGCATCGCATTGAATGCGACTGACAGCGTTAATTCGTGGGCCTAAACCAAAGGAAATATCTGTGGGGCGATCGCCACTTTTCTGGCATAATTCCAACAGCCGCCCGACACCCGGACGCCGCCTCTTATCTGGTGTTTTCTTAAAATCCTCTTGCAGTCGCCCAATTCCCAACTGTGCCAAATAGCGACAATCTCCACTCAACTGCACCAAATCAGCAATCAGTCCAACTGCGACTAAATCCAATAAATCCTCTAGCTGTTGTTGCGCTACATTTGGCAGAGTTTGATAAAAAGCTTCCACCAACTTATAAGCCACCGCCACCCCAGAAAGATGAAACAGTTGATGTGTTTCGCTCAAATAGCGAGGGTTAATAATTGCCGTTACTGGGGGACGTTCTGGTGGTAAAGTGTGATGGTCTGTGACTATAACATCTACACCTAACTGCTTAGCATAAATAATTTCATTAATATTTGTACTGCCAGTATCACAAGTCACAATCAACTGAAAGCCCTGTTTTGCAAGCTTATCAATTCCTTGACAATTCAAGCCATGAGATTCCGTTAAGCGATTAGGAATGTAATAAACAAGCTGCGTATTTTGAGCAAAGAATTGTCCCAAACCATCCCACAGAACAGCCGTAGACGTGATACCGTCAGCGTCAAAGTCTCCCCAAATAGCAACTTTTTCCCCAGCATCTCGTGCTTGTTGCAACCGTTCCACCGCCAGATGCATTTCTTGCCCAAACTCAAATGGACTCGCAGCTTCATAAGCTTGTGAGTTGACAAAAGCGGTTAATTGTGCATTGTCTCGTATTCCTCGTTGCCACAACAACTGCGCGGCAAAATGTCCACTCGATGCAGGTGCATATTGCTTTACCGCTTGGATAAACCATTCGGGGGGTTGTTCAGTTGTCGCAAGAATCCACTGTTGTTCTGGCATATAAAAATCAGAGATTTATCAACCAAACTTTGAAAAATCAAATCACAGACAAACACAGATAAATACAAATAATTTATCTGCGTCCATCTGCACGGCAGGTGCTTCAAAGAGGGCATTGCCTCCCCAACGCACTGCCTCGTCCATCTGCGGTTCCAAATACTAAATCATGATTTAGGCACTAAGTTCGTTAAAACAGTGAACAGTGAACAGTGAACTGATAACTGATAACTGGTAACTGTTAAACTGGTGCTTCTTCCTCCGAGATTTGAGGTTCACTCACCAAAGTATTCAGCGCGACTTCACTTGCAACTGCATCCGACTTGCGAGGACGCATCGCAGGACGAGAACGTCTGTAACCTGCCCTTTCAGCTTTTTGATGTTCATAATCAATAAGTCTGCCATAGTAATCATGCTTGCTTAAATTCATCGACAAGAAAACATGCTGACGAACATTGCCAAAACCCTTGCGGTTGAAAAACTTCACGGCGGGAGTATTTGCCGGATCAGTGTCTACCAGCATGAACCGCGCCCCATCTTCAATCATACGTGCAATAGCTCTATCAACCAGCTTGTCTGCCACACCGCGACGCTGAAATTTCGGACTGACTCCTAGCCACAGAATGTATCCGTAAGTCCAGCTTGCTTTAGTAATAATAGTTCCTAAAATGAATCCTGCTAGTTGTTCATCAACTTCTGCTACTAGGCAGTATTCTGGATCAGTGTTGTAAAGTCCTATAACTTCCCACTCATCCCAGCAACGATATAAATAGGGATATGAATCACTGGTAAATAACTGTTCTCCCAAGTGATAAACAGGGGCTATGTCATCTATTCGTATTTCGCGGACATAAACCGCATCATTTTCATCAAAATGCATAAAATAATAATCAAAAAGTTATCTGTCATTTACAGACTGACTTCTTGAATGCTAGCTATATTCAGTAGGTTCGTCTCTACTATTGTAGAATTTGTAGGAGATATCTGCCCAGAAATTGTAGGTGAGTTAATGTGTTGGACACTACTTTGCCGATTGCACCGCGTTGTATACTGGCAGTAGTCACAGGCTTTGCTACCTTCTGGTTCTTGCGGGAATGGCTGTCCCTGGTAGTAATGTTCCATCCAATCTGTGAATCGACTTAAAAGCTGGTTAAGTTTTTTTGCTGTTTGTTGGTGTCGGGTGGTGTTGTAGCTAAATTTAACGCTTTGCGGTTTACCTTCGGGTTGGACAAACCAGTAAGTCATAGAAATATTTTCTGGCAGATAATTACTCGTTTCAGCTAAAACATACAAGTAAAGACGCGTCTGCCAGTTTTGTTCCAACTTGCGTTTTTGAGATGGTTTGGGATAAGTTTTCCAGTCAAGAATTTGTGCTTGCTGGTTATCTGCAATTAATAAATCATAAATAACCGTAAGCAAATAGTCTTGAACTTGCAGAGTACGGTAGTGTTCGCTTTCGCGAAAAGTTTGGCTATTAGGAGTAGAGTTTAAAATTTCTGGCGCTGCATTCGCGAAAGCTGACATCCAGCGTTGTAGTTGAGCATCCTCTTGTAGGAAAGTATCAATAGGTAAACCCATTTCTCGCTGCTGCATTAGCAGGTGAAAGCGGCTTCCTAAAGTTTGCCGTTCCTCATGTTCTGGATCTAAGGGAGAATGAAGTTGCTCTAGGTAGGTGTGTTGAAATTGACGGGGACAACGTTCTAGTAGGTTAAGTTGTCCTTGTGAAAGTCGCAATAGTTGAGTTTGAGTTGATTGCATACTTGTATTCTAGAGTGAATCATTGCTTGCAGCTTAAATTTGCAGAACGTTTTTACCGTTGCTTCAGGATTAGACTGATAAAACTGCCAAATTTATTGCGTAGTACAATGAGATATTGATTTCCCTGACGATAAACTGCTGAACCACATCTTGTCCACCGATAATATGTGTTAGTAAAAAAACAATTTATGAGTAATCAAAATTCAACTACATCATTACCAGGTTGGACGTTATCGACGCGAGAACCCGAATTTATTGAATCGTTGATGCCAATATGGGAATGGTTTTACCGCTACTACTTTCGAGTACAAACTTCAGGTTGGCATCACATTCCAGAGGATGGAAAGGTTTTGCTGGTTGGTTCACACAATGGTGGGATGGCGTCTCCCGACTTACACATGATGATGTACGATTGGTTCCGTCGCTTTGGCACGCAACGTTTAGTGTATGGTTTAACGCATCCTTCTGCGTGGAAAGTCAGTCCTCCTATCGCCAGCCTCGCACAAAAATTGGGATCCATTCCCGCACATCCAAAAATGGCTTGTGCCGCCTTTGACATCGGTGCAAGTGTCCTTGTTTATCCGGGAGGACAATACGATATGTTTCGTCCTCATAGCCAGCGTTACAAGATTCAGTTTGCAGGTCATAAAGGATTTATTAAACTAGCATTAAAAAAGTCAGTACCAATCATTCCGGTTATCTCTGTAGGGGCACATGATACCTTCATTGTTTTGGGTGATTGCTACGAACAGGCTAAACAGTTAAATGAGTGGGGTGTCCCTTGGTTATACAAGATAGACCCAGGAGTTTTTCCCATATATCTAGGTTTGCCTTGGGGTTTGAGTATTGGTCCGCTACCCAATTTTCCCTTACCCGTCCAAATTCACACTCGTGTCTGTGCTCCGATTGTTTTTGAACGTTATGGCACACAAGCGGCTCGCGACCGTGAATATGTGGATGCTTGTTATGATTTAGTTTACATGCAAATGCAACGCGAATTGGATTTTTTAGTAAGGGATGTGGCGATGTAGTTGATTGGGTTATGTTGCAACCGCGCTAAGAATATTTTTGAAAGCGACAGGCGATCGCAACAGAAAGCAGACGCGCTTGGCCGTATCGCAAATGAAAACCCTGCTATTCCCTATCCCCGGATTGGTGAAACCAACACCAGATTAACTAGAATCTTTAAGACGGAAAATCCGTGATGGCAAGAATCCACGAAGCTACTCTAAACTTGATATATAAATGTATTAATTAACGTATGATGCCGAAAAAAGCGATAGTCAAAGTATTCACAAGCAGTTTGGTGCTTCTTGTGACTTGTGCCTGACTCAATTGGTTTTAGATCTCGTTATTATTAAAGTGCCAATATAGTATAGGTAAAACTTAACTCAAATTCTGACCAATTGGTTGTGGAGTTGTGCGCAATGGAATTACTCGTCTTTGGATTAGTAGTGGTTTATACAGGTGGTGCTTGGAAGTTCTTTAATGGGTTTAACCGGACTAACTTCCAGCGAACTCTGCCCAATCGCCTAAAATTAGCTTTGTTATGGCCAGCTTTGTTTGCCACAAATAAATCCTATCGTCAAAACTTTAGAAAGGCTCTCAAAGGTCATAAATAACTTTTTTTCTCTGAGTTGCCAGTGAGCCTTAGCTTGCAGGTTAGCGTAACGCACGAAAAATGTCTTCGGTGACGGCTCTGATTGCCCATTATCAAAATCTCGAAAGCTATGGTGGCTAGCGTTATTTTCTCTGCTTCCTCTGAGGTCAATTTTTAGCTAATTTTTGGTTAGGAAAAGAGTAGCTTACATAACAGGAGGCTTGTGGCAGCTTATAACCATATTAAGTACCTATGAAAAACTCAAACCCCCTCCCCGTTAACGGAGAAGGGGCTAAAAAGCAAAATTTTACTAACTATCCCCTAACTAAAATGTTTAATGATTGCGTCTGCGAATTCAGAACACTTTAAGGGTTCGACTGGGGGTTCTAGCAACCTTGCTAAGTCGTAGGTAACTTGACTGTTAGCGATCGCATCGCCTAAGCCTTTCTTAATCAAATCAGCCGCTTCTTGCCAACCCAGATACTCCAGCATCATCACACCAGACAAAATTACTGAACCGGGGTTTATTTTGTCTAACCCTGCGTGTTTAGGTGCTGTACCGTGGGTAGCTTCAAAAATGGCACATGCATCGCCGATATTTGCCCCAGGTCCCATTCCCAATCCGCCAACAATAGCCGCTGCAGCATCAGATAAGTAATCACCATTCAAGTTCATTGTTGCCAGAATAGAATACTCATCCGGGCGAGTTTGAATTTGTTGGAAAATACTATCGGCAATGCGATCATTGACCATTATTTTATCTTTCCATTTGCCGTTACCGTGAGTTTCCCAAATTGAGTTAAGAACTGTTTCAACTTCCTTGACAATTTGACCTTGCTTGTCTGTGGTCAGGGCGTTAAATCCAGGGTCAATCATTTGGGCGTTTTCTTCTAAGGAGATATCGGCGTTATGCTCCTTATTACTCAAAATCCAAGATTCCCTTTCGGTAATGGTCTCATTGCGAAACTCGGTTGTTGCCAACTCGTAACCCCAATCGCGGAAAGCGCCTTCAGTGTACTTCATGATGTTGCCTTTGTGCACCAAAGTCACCTGTTGCTTATTTTTGGGGAGTTGCAAGGCGTGTTTGATGGCACGTCGTACCAAGCGCTGAGAACCCTTTTTGCTGATGGGTTTAACACCAATGCCTGAGTCCAAAGGAATTCTCTTTTTGCCGTGTTCTGGTGTGGCGGGAATGAGTTCGTTGTTGAGGATAGAAATCAGGCGATCGCCAATTTCATCACCTTGTCGCCACTCAATCCCCAAATAAATATCTTCCGTATTTTCCCGGTAGACAATGACATCAAGTTTTTCTGGATTTTTATGAGGTGAGGGCGTACCTGCATAGTAGCGGCAAGGACGTACGCAGGCATAGAGGTCGAAAATTTGCCGTAGTGCTACATTGAGAGACCGGATGCCACCCCCGACCGGAGTTGTCAAAGGTCCTTTAATGGCAACACCATACTCTTTAATTGCCGTTTGAGTGTCTTGAGGTAAATACTGATAAGTACCGTATAATTCACAGGCCTCATCTCCGGCATAAATCTTAAACCAACTTATCTTCCGCTTACCCTTGTATGCCGTTTCCACTGCAGCATCAAGGACTTTCACAGTTGCGGGCCAAATATCAATCCCCGTGCCGTCACCTTGAATAAAAGGGATAATCGGGTTGTCCGGAACAATTGGCTCTCCATTCTTGAAGGTAATTTTTGCTCCGGTTGTGGGCGGGGTAATTTTGTCGTACATCAAACACTCCTGATGGCTACGCTGCAACATAGTACCCTTTGGGGCATGAACTCAAAGGAGAAAGACTCATGTCTGGAAGGCTAGTAGATTTTACTGTGTCTTGTTTTGATAGATGTGTAAAGTTTATGAGGCGCAGAGTTTGTTCCCTGTTTGCATCGTGGGCACAGGCGCGTAGGATTTCTTCAAACCGTCGCTATCTTATAGCCTGCACGCTTTATTAGTATACTCTTTGAATATATAGCAAACCCAAATCAATTGTGAACTTATTCGTGAAGACCGTCTTTGGTCTTTAGTAACGGATAACCAAAGTAAAGTAATGAGTGGGCATTCTTTGCGATTTCCTGTAAACTACTCTTCGCTATCAGTGCAACGCCCGTCCACAAGACCTGATAGCCAGTAGCTTGTTCACCAACTGCATTCCGCGAGTAATAGCATGACAGACCCATTGATTGTATCAGGCACTCATAGTAACATCGACTCCCTGCGCCAACCGTTGGTCTCTGGGTCTACTAACACCCAACAGCAGGTGATCCCACAGTTAGCTAACCTGGGAGATACAGGCTTAGATGTCCTGATGGAATTTTTATTTGGACGTAAAGAAAATCCTGCAACTTGGGTGGATGGGAAAGTATACCAGGTTCTTTATAATTCTGATTCATCCAAGGCAAAAGATTTTTTGCAAGCTTATTTCCCGAATGGGATCGTACCTCTGACATCAGAGTGTGACATTGATTACAGTTCAGTACAACAATTACTTGCAGCTTCTGACTTTCAAGCAGCCGATCGCATGACTCTACAAAAAATGTGTGAACTTGCAGGAGGCGCAGCAGTGCAAAGAAAATGGTTATATTTTACTGAAGTAGGAAATTTCCCAGCCACTGACTTAAAGACCATCAACAGCCTGTGGTTAGTCCACTCGGAAGGAAAGTTTGGCTTTACTGTACAGCGAGAAATTTGGTTGAGTCTGGGTAAAAATTGGGAGAATCTTTGGGAAAAAATTGGTTGGAAAAAAGGCAATAACTGGACGCGCTACCCTAACGAGTTCACTTGGGATCTAAGCGCTCCGAGAGGTCATCTACCTTTATCCAACCAACTACGTGGAGTGCGAGTGATTGCTTCTTTACTATCTCACCCTGCTTGGAATTAGTCATTAGTCCTTATTTATTAGTTACAAGGGACAAAAAAAGGTTCACAATATCCCAGCCAGCCCGACAACGGGATGTGGCGATGTTGTTTCAAAACTACGCTTTGTATCCCCACATGATGGTGGCGCAAAACATTGCTTTTGGGTTGCAGATGCGAAAAGTTGATGCCAAGGTGATGAGTGTGGCGCGATACGCACATGCGATCAGCCTCCGGCTTATCGCTCTGTTTGGAATATCTATTGGATCGCAAACCCAAACTGCAATCTTTTGGACAGCAGCAGCAGGTTGCATTGGGAAGAGCGATTGCCTACGGCAGAGCTACGCTTAACGCCCGTCAACCACAAGTCTTTTTGCTGGATGAGCCTTTGTCTAATTTAGATGCTCAATTGCGAGATGACACGCGAGCAGAGTTAAAATAGCTTCATCTAGAATTGGGAGTTACGACTATTTACCTCACCCACGACCAAGTTAAAGCAATGACCTGCCCCTCCGGGGCGGGAACAGGGAATAGGGAACAGGCAACAGCAAAAAATTAGCCCCGGATATTGGATTCAAGCCCCTTAATTTATTAATGGAAGAATTCAAAAAAATTGTTGACAGATGCGTAGCACGATTCAACAAGACGTCCTTGTTTAAATCCCCTAATTTTAATTATGGGGATTCCCCTGTTGCCTGTTGCCCGTTCCCTGTTCCTTTTTAATTTGGCTAACAAAATTGTCGTGGTAAATCGGGGACGAATTCAACAAATCGGCGAACCCCAAAAGATCTACTCTCAACCAGCGAAGTTTCCCCTCTATTGACATTGACTGCTCAACCTGTGAAGCGTTATACGTTATTTCAGATTGTAGAAAATTTTGAGGGTCTTTTAAATCATGGTTTTCAAGAAAATATCTGATCAAGCGCAAGAAAAAGCAGCAGGTGTAACTTCTGCTGCACAAGAAAAAATTGATGTTGTTATAGACGAATTCAACAAGATGCTTCCTTTTGCAGAGCAACTGGGGCTAAGAGTCGCTAGCTTTGATATAGAGGCGGGACTATTACCACAAATAAAAACTTCTTTGATTGGTTCAATTGATGAGATTAAAAACGAAACAGTTGAACGTCTGATAAAAGAAAATGAAAGCAACAAGCTACTCATAGCAGTACTCAAAGCCGTATTATTTGCTAAAAGTATCCATCAGCGGCTCGAAGGGGTTTATATCTCAGTTCTGAAAGATTTGGTGATTGATATTAAGTTGGGTATACCTCCTAGTATCTCCTGCCGTTTTCAATAGACTTTGGACAAAAAAGTAAAAAAAGTCAGAATGCAGAATACAGAACTCAGAATGATTACATCTACAAGAGGACACAAGTTTAGCTTTGTCATACCTATTCTGAGTTCTGATTTTGAGTTCTTCTTAAGGGTGATAAGCCCTTGGCTTTAGCTTGTGCGTATCGCACTTAAGCAAATTGCTTGATCCGGGATTTTGTTAACTCCCCTGGAGCAAACACTCCATTTTCTGTGATGATTGCTGTAATCAACTGGGCTGGTGTGACATCGAAAGCTGGGTTATAAAATTCTACGCCAGTTGGTGTAAGAATAGTGTCGCCAACTTGGTAGATTTCCTCTGGATTACGCTCCTCAATTGGAATTTCGTTACCGTCGGATAAAGAAAAATCAACGGTGGAAAGGGGTGCAGCAACATAGAAAGGAATGTTATGTGCTTTAGCAACGAGTGCTAAACTATATGTACCAATTTTGTTTGCTGCGTCTCCGTTAGCGGCAATTCTATCAGCACCAACGACAACGACATCAATCAAACCCTGCTTCATGCAGTGAGCTGCCATACTATCAGTAATGAGTGTAACTGGAATGCCTTCTTGGACACATTCCCATGTCGTCAGTTTTGCACCTTGCAAGCGAGGACGAGTTTCATCAGCGAACACCCGCGCTAAACGTCCTTCTCGAAAAGCAGAACGTACGACACCCAAAGCGGTGCCATAACCTGCGGTTGCTAATGCTCCAGCGTTACAATGGGTTAAAATTGTCAGCTTCTCTGGAGTTTGAGGCAAGACACTCAAGCCATTGTCGCCAATCGTATAGCAGGTTTGCAAATCTTCCGCGTTGATAGCGCGGGCTGTATTCAGTAGGGTTTGCTTAATGTCTTCTACTGTTCCAAGACTTTCGTAGGCGGTTTTCAGCATTCGTGAAATTGCCCAAAATAAATTCACTGCTGTTGGGCGAGTTGTACGTAGCAGTTGGGCTACTTTCTCCAATTGGTTCAAAAATTGATTGCGATCGCTAGTTTCAATTTCCCGTGCCCCAAGATACATCCCATATGCTGCAGCAACGCCAATTGCAGGTGCACCTCGTACAATCATAGTTTTAATTGCCCGTGCCATATCTGAGCAGCGATGGATTTCTACAAATGCATACTCGTTAGGTAAACGGGTTTGGTCAATCAGTGAGACCGAGTTGTTATGCCAAATAACGGGATAAACCTGGTTTATGGAAGAGTTCATGGAATTTAACGTAATGATTTTTTTCAAATTGTAACGTTAGAAATTCTACAGGTTATACCATATTTTCGTATCTGTACCATATCTGGAATCTCTGGGGTTTTCAGGTGCAACGGTTGTAAATGGCTAAACCCTGAAGAATTCCTTTCTTGGTGGAAACAGCTTACTTAAGGGTGAAATCCTATATTTTGAGCTTTAGGCGATGGGAGTTATTATGTTTATATTAAAATATATAGATTTTTTTAAATATCACATATTTGTTTTCAAATATTAACTATTCTGTCATCAATTGATAACAATGCCACTTCATTTCAGACTTGGAAACAAGTCTGGGCAAGAGCGCTGATTGATTGTGTCTTAGTATAAACTGTAGTCAATAAGAAGTAGAGGCTCGTCAACAACTAAGGGTGTAAGAGTGTAAGGGCTTCGCCGAACGTCCGAACGGTGTAAAGAGCATTTTTATTGAGAATGTATTACGAAGTATCAGTGTTTGGTAGGAGATGAGTGAGTGCTCTTGCAATAATGAATACTTGACTATCAAGTTTTGCAATTAACAAAAAGCCTGATAGTCGCTCCTATTTTTTACTCTGTGATATTGACCAATTGTTTGCGGGTGCGGCTTTTAATCACTTTCGCCGGGACTCCCACTGCAACTGAGAACGGAGGAATATCTTTGGTTACAACTGCACCTGCACCAATAACACTACCCTCACCGATGGTAACTCCGTCTAAGACTACAACACCATGTCCTAGCCAGCAGTCATCCTCTATCAGAATTCCTTTGCGGGTAATACCTTGATATTTAATTGGCTCAATGGGGTCTGCAAAATTATGATTATTTGCATATATTCCAGCATTTGCTGCGATCAGACACCGTTTACCTATTTTAATGTCTCCAGGTCCAGCAATACAAACACCAGGACCAATGAAAGTCTCTTGACCAATATCTATGTATGAATCCTCCAAACACCCAATGCTAACATTACGCTCAATTGCTACTTTATCGTTCAAATATATTCTATTGTTTTCGTGTCCTCGTGCATCTATACGAGTTCCTTTAAAAAGAAACGCTCCATTCCCTACTTCAATACAAGAAGCTTTTATAAATTCAACACCCTCTTGAATAAAAACTTTTTTACCCATACGGGCAAAAAGACTTCGGTAGAGTAGATTACGCAATTTTGGACCTAAAAGAATTGTGGGTAGAGCGCCTACTAAACTAAAAACTAAAAGTTCTTGAAAGCGCTGTAACTTTGAGAACAATTGCTCTATCTTCATAAGAAATACATTATCCTTGTGTAAAGTTTCTTGACAAGTATTGAGTTGATATGGTGTGATGGAAAACCGTGTTTCCTGACTTTGCGTTTCCACTCTTAGTGATAATTTATCATTGCATTGAGCAAATTCAGAGGTACATCAAAAACTCCCCATACTTCCTTAATATTTGAATTTGAGTTATGTGGAAACCCTTAAGTGCAGGTACTGTAAAATCCTCAAGTTAGATGCACAATATATACTCTTTTGGCTCTACACAATTTATGTTGCGTAGATTTACAAGACAAACTTGTAATAGTTTCATATTAGGTAGATACACAAGTAGTATTTACTCTGAGCTAGTTCAAAAGCCTTGCATTGGGATTGTGGAAGTATCAACCATCAAACCGTCTAAATAGGCTAATGTTTTCTTTCTCAGAGAATGTAAAAATCCTTATTTTTACATGATTCCCCATAGAGTTATTTTCTTTGAGGTAACTTCCTGCTGATAACTAGTAATTTTTACCTAAGACCTACAGTTAAACCAACTGCTTCTTCAACACAACTTTTTTCCTACTATTTTCCATCTGTAGGATAAATTTATCCTCCATTTACCTACATAAAAATACAATTGTTGTTGAATTTATCTTGGTATTTCTATTCAAGTGCAACTAATAAATATTAAGGTGGAGTGTCACCAACTTCTGCCATGACGTTAAAACTAACCATCGGTGCAAACAAGTAAGCACTTCCGCGATTACTATAACGGCTTTGCTGAAGCCAGTTTTTCGAGTGTGCTACTTTTCTCATGTTGCACGCAGATAATTTACTCACTAATTAGATGACGCTTGTAATGATACAGCTTTTTCTCAACCATCTCATTTATAAATTTATAATCTGCCGAATAGCATCAGACCACAGACGTATATTAAAACAGTGAATAGTGAACAGTAAACAAGGGGTGGACGAGTCCGTTTCCTACCTGATAACTGATAACTGATAACTGATAACTGATAACTGGTAACTGGTAACTGATAACTGGTTGATTGTAAACTCAATGCTTAACCTAACTTTCACGTTTATCGCTTAACCTGATAAACGTGTGTTTATCTGAGCAAACATATGACATCACCACCCCAGTTACTGACCGATCCGTTTGTGCAACTACCTACAGCAACTTCAGTGCGAGTCGTGTGGTTTACCGAGTTTGCTGGTTATGGACACATAGTTACCTACGGAGAGAATTTAGCACAAACTGCTATTGCCACAACTACCCAACTCAGGCGCACACGCGAAGACCAAAATTCACGCTTAGAAAACCAAACCCAAGACGGACAGGTTTATCAACATCCTGTCCAGCGTGATATTTGGCGACACGAGGCTGAGATTACTGATTTGACTCGTGACACGCGAGTTTCTTACCGTGTAACGAGTGTGCGGGAAGATGGCGAAAGTGTTAGTAGCAATGTGTTTACGCTTGCACCCAAGCCTAGTCCTGGTAAACCACTCAAAATTCTATTAACTTCTGACCATCAAATCAAACCAATGGTTGCAGCCAATTTGCAAAAGGTGGTTGAAACTATTGGACGAGTCGATGCGGTTTGGTTCGCTGGTGATTTGGTCAATACTCCTGATCGCGCCTCAGAATGGTTTGATGATCATCGTGGCGGTGCTTTCTTTCCTTGTTTGCAAGGTCGTGCTAACTATGAAATGAACAGCGACGGAGTCAAGACAATCTACACAGGCGGCGAAATGATTCAATACGCGCCGATGTTTACTTGCATTGGCAACCATGAGATTATGGGACGTCGTGATCATGGAAGTCTAGATGATGAATTTGATGCTACGATTCCTCGTACACTTGCTCTTAAGTTGTATGGACAAGAATCCTTAAAAGATAATTCTTTTAATACTGATACTTACGAAGAGATTTTCACTTTACCACAAAGTCAGGAAGGTGGAAAAACTTACTACGCACTCAGCTTTGGTGATGTACGTTTGGTCGTACTGTATGCGACAAATATGTGGCGGACTCCTCACTTGAATGCAGAGGCTAGAGGTAGATATCGAGAACGGGAAAAAGATTTCAATACCCCAGAGAATTGGGGTTACGGGCAACATATTTATGAACCAATAGCCAAAGGCAGTACGCAGTACAATTGGCTAGTGCAAGAACTCAACAGTCCTGAATTTAAGCAAGCAAAATACAAGGTGGTCATGTTCCATCATCCGCCTCATACATTGGGTGGTAACATAGTCCCAGCATATACAAATCCTGTACAAATCATTGAACGCGATGTTGACGGCGACATCAAGGCAATCCGTTACGAGTACCCCAAAAATGCAGATTACCTGATCCGTGATGTTGTGCCTTTACTTGAAGCAGCGGGTGTGCAGTTAGTATTTTATGGGCATTCTCATTTGTGGAATCGCTTTTGTAGTCAGTCGGGAATGCACTTTTTAGAAACTTCTAATGTTGGTAACTCTTATGGTGCTGCTTGGAGTGACAACAAGCGAGAAGTTCCTGTTGGCTATAAAGAGGATTATGCTGAACTTGGTGATCCATATGGTTTAGAACCTGTGGTGCCTACAATTGTCCCGTTGTTAGGCGAGGATGGTAAACCAATGCCCTACATTGCCAGTAATGACATCACAGTTTTTAGTATCTTTGATACAGGTACGGCTACAGTGAGTAGCTATCGTTTTGATGTACGTAAACCGGATTCAGAGGTTATTAAATTTGATGAGTTTCGGTTGAAATAAGGAACACTCCGCGATGGCGATCGCCTGGTAGCATCGCATGCAAATGATTTTTCTGTACTAAGTGCGATAAGCCTCCGGCTGATCGCATGTGCGTATCGCCATCGCCCAGAACTAGTACTCGATATTAAGTATTCAAAGAACTATAGTGGATATAACTACAATCGACTTTTTTTAAAGAACTTGTGAACTTTTTCATTGGTTGCGCTGTTTGGGCATATAAGGGTTGGATAGGCGAACTTTACCCTCAAGGGACTCGCCAAAGTGATTTTTTGCAACTCTATAGCCGACGCTTCACGACTGTAGAGGGTAACACCACGTTCTACGCTGTGCCTAATCAAGAGACAGTCACCCGTTGGGCGACACAAACACCCGAAAATTTTGAATTTTGTCTCAAATTACCGCGAGATGTGACTCACAACGAACAACTGCAACCTCATATCCCTGATGCTTTAAAATTTTTGGAAGGGATGCGTCCTTTAGGTAAACGTCTAGGACCAGTTTTTGCTCAGTTACCGCCCAGTTATGCGCCTACACTGATTGATGATCTAGGCGCATTTTTGGAAGCTTTGCAGCAAACAGGCGTACGTTTGGCGTTAGAAGTTCGGCATCAAGACTGGTTTACTGAACCATTAGCTAGTGAGTTGACAGCACTTTTAGAAAGGCTTGGTGTTGGCAGGGTTTTGCTAGACTCACGTCCTATCTACACTGGAGATGATGATCCACAAATACAATCTGAACGTCGTAAACCCAAAGTCCCTGTACAATTTAGCGTGACAGCACCTTTTAGTCTGATTCGATTTATTTCCCATCCCAACTTACCAGTGAATCAGCCTTTTATGGAAGAGTGGGTGACTCAGATTAAGCAGTGGTTGCAGCAGGGAAGGCAAATTTATTTTTTTGTTCATTGTCCTGTGGAAGAGCGATCGCCTACTACAGCACGTCATTTTCAAAAGTTATTGGAACACAGTGGTACAGTAGTTCCTCCTCTTCCTTGGAATATCCTGGAAAATCCCCCTAATCAACTCAGTTTGTGGTGAACGTACTGTGGTAATTTGAGTAGAAGAACCAAAGGAGGGTGAGATGAGTCGTCTTTTTTATGAGAATTCCGTTTCATATAAAGGTTATCTCATCATTCCGTTTGTCTTTGGTACAATTGATAGTCACGAGATTTATTCCTATAAATTATTATCAGAAGTTGCGAATCAAAGTCATTTTCACAAAGCAGAAAATCCAGCAGAGATCTATGGCAGTAGTATAGAGAATATTATTGATATTGCCAAAGAACATATTGACGAATATTCAGATTTTATCAGTGATCGCGATAGTTTTAAATTTCGCTACGTTTATCGCAACAACTTAATTATTGTCTTTCAAGAGGCTGGAAGATATTTTTATGATCATTATCCTCCAGACTCACTGAATAATATTGCAGCACCAAAGTTATTCTCATCAGAATACGATTGCTTGAGTTGGATTAAACAAGGTATGGATGGATTGCACACACGGTAAAGACTTCACGAGTTTTGCCCTAGAACACCAATTCATTAATGCCAAAAACCCGGTTTCTGTTGCTGGAAAGACTGATATTTGGTTATCTCAATGAGAAGAAACCGGGTTTTTTATCACAATTGGTGAATACTGAATCGGTGTTCTAGTTATCCGGAATGAGTAAGGGCGCAAGTGTTAGTATCTTTAACAAGCGCGTAAGGAGAAAGAACGATGAGTGTATTGTTAGCCGTCAAGGTAACCTTGACTACCCCAAACCATCGAACACAAGGCGCAGAGATTATCGTTCAGTCCTTTGTATCGTAGGAATGAAGCTCAAAAATCCTCTGTGCGCCTTGTGCAAAACAAGTAGCACACATTGAGGAAATTTAAATGAATTTAGATTTTTTGGGCTGGAGCAATTTTTTTGCTAACAGCTTTGAACCCTATCGCCAAGAAGGATTTATTGTTGGTAGGGTAGCCATTGAACATAGAAAGACATACATCCTTTACACCGAATATGGAGAACTGTCAGCAGAAGTGACAGGTAAACTGCGGTATCAGGCTTCCCAAACCAAAGATTTTCCTACAGTCGGAGATTGGGTTGTTATCCGTGCAAGAGATTCCGCAAAGCAAGCAACTATTCATGAGATTTTGCCCAGGAAAAGCAAATTTTCCCGCAAAATAGCAGGTGCGAAAACAGAAGAACAAATCGTTGCAACTAACGTTGATACTGTTTTCTTAGTCTCTGGATTAGATGGAGATTTCAACCCCAGAAGAATTGAGCGCTATCTCATTCTGGCTTGGGATAGTGGTGCAAATCCGGTGATTGTCTTAAATAAGGCGGACTTGTGTGAGAATGTTGAAGAGTGTTTGGCGCAAGTGGAGGCGATTGCCCCCGCCATACCCATCGTAGTTTTAAGCGCTACCAACCATCAAGGATTCAATGCCTTAAAGCCATACCTCCAACCTGGGCAAACGGTTGCTTTATTAGGATCGTCTGGTGTTGGTAAATCTACCATCACTAATCAACTCATGGGAACAGCCGTTCAAACTGTTCAACCAGTGCGAGACAGTGATGACCGAGGTAAACACACAACAACTCATCGAGAGTTAATTGTACTGCCAACGGGCGGCTTAATTATGGATACCCCAGGAATGAGGGAAATCCAAATTTGGGCGGGTGACGAAGGAATTAGGGAAACTTTTGCAGATATCGAAACACTAGCACAGCAGTGTCACTTCCGAAATTGCCAGCACAACTGCGAACCTGGTTGCGCGGTACAGCAGGCGTTGGACGAAGGGAAACTCGACTACCAAAGATTTCTGAACTACCAAAAGCTACAGAAGGAACTCAACTATCTTGCCCGTAAACAAGACGAAAGACTCAACTTAGCTGAAAAAGAACGATGGAAGAAAATCCATAAGGCAATGCGAAATCATAGCAAGCATTAGATGAATTTGAAGTAGCTACTGTCAAGACTCAAACCTGAAACACCTGGTACAATTGCAATCAGTTCATTCAATTCACCATCAGGCTTTTTCAGGTTGATAGTTACTCCATTTGGTAAGCCAGCAGGAGATGATCCCAAGATATAGTCAGATGCTGTTCCTACAAGCTGGATAACATCGTCATTTGGATTAAAGTCAGCAATCAGAGCGTAGTCATTCTGCCCAGTGGTGAATTTGTTACCGTCATCATAGTAAACCGAGAAGGTACCAGCAGCATTCCGCCCTCCAAGGTTGAATCTATCTCTGCCTTCCCCTCCAATCAGGGTATCTATTTCATTTACTCCATAGCTACCACCAGAACTACCACTGGGTATGTATCCAGCGCCCGTCAGAATATCATTCCCTTTTCCACCGACAAGAATATCATTGCCGCTTCCACCGTTGAGAATATCATCTCCATTACCACCTAAAAGGATATCATTGCCACCGCCATTCTTGTAACTTCCATCGTATAAGATGTCATTTCCATTACCACCAATCAGGATATCATTGCCGAACCCACCATCTAACCTGTCGTTACCGTCGCCGCCATCTAAATAGTCATCACCAGACAAACCTATAATTTGATCATTGCCATCACCACCAAACAGGAAATCCTTACCCAGTGAGCCAAATAACTGGTCGTCACCCTTACCGCCATACAGTAAATTTACGCTATTTGAGTCTCCTCCGTAACCTGGGGCATATGGTACTTTGCTAAGTCCAGCATATAGAGTATCGTTACCGTCACCGCCTATAAGTACGTCGTTACCCTGTTTACCTTCCAAAAAGTCGTCACCAGCAAGACCGATCAAAACGTCGTTTCCTAAATTACCATAAATGAAATCATTGTCTTGCGTTCCCTTTAAATAATCGTTCCCTGTTGCACCGTTAATAACTACCATAGAGCACCTTTTCTAGGAATCAGATGGAGTGGTGATGGTTATGAAGTTGTTTCATTATATATGTAAAAAATAGTACATAGTATTCACCTCTTTTTATTATGGCTGCATTTAGATATGTAGTGAGGACGGATGAAGTAAAATCCTCATGCCTTTAGGCTGAGGAGTGTCAAATTTATAAAGATGGCTGGCTGAAAATTCCGGAGGAACAGGCACGTAGTGAAGGCAGCTTTCCGGGGGAAGCTTCCCCCGGAAACGTGCCGCCCGTATTCCGTGCTTTAGACCGGAGACGCCAGATACCAAGTGAGGGAGACCCTCATCAAGTACTGGCTCATGAAAGCCGCCTACGCAGGGTTTACCCTGCCATAATGCTATCTTTTCAAAAGCTTAACACATTTCTTATGCTGACGTGTTAGCATAAGAATGTAGTTGGTTAGGTCGAAACCAGTGATAATTTACGAGTTTAAAGTCAGAGGGAAAGATAGGCAGTATAGAGCAATAGACGACGCTATCCGTACATCACAATTCATCCAAAACAAATGTCTACGTTACTGGATGGATAACGGCAGATGCTACAAGTCGGGAGACCCGCCCAACGCACTGCCTCACAAAGGCGGAAAAATTGACAAGTATGCATTGAATAAGCATTGCGCTGTATTAGCTGCGGAATTTTCCTTTGCGGATGAACTCAATTCAATGGCTCGACAATCTGCCGCAGAACGTGCTTGGAGCGCGATATCTCGGTTTTACGATAACTGCAAAAAGAAAGTTAAAGGATCGAGCGGTTTTCCAAAGTTTAAAAAACACTGTCGTTCCGTTGAATACAAAACGTCAGGATGGAAACTCTCGAATACTCGCAAAGCTATAACTTTCTCAGACAAGAAAGGAATAGGAACCTTGAAATTAAAGGGAACCTATGATCTTAACTACTATGACATAAAACAGATTAAGCGTGTCCGTTTAATGCGTCGAGCAGACGGGTACTATGCTCAATTTGCGATTGATGTTGATATTAAGATTGAGACTCAACCGACAAAAGAAATGGTTGGTATTGACCTGGGGCTAAAATACTTCATTGCTGATGATAAAGGCAACGTAGAACAGTCTCCCCAGTTTTACCGCAAGTCTGAGAAACAGTTAAATCGCGCCAACCGCAAGAAATCTAAGAAGTACGACCCCAAAAAGAAGAAGGCAAAACAGCCGCAATCAGCCAACTACCACAAAGCCAGAAATCGATATGCTCGGAAACATTTAAGAGTAAGTAGGCAACGAAAAGAGTATTGCAAGAGATTAGCATACTCCGTCATCCAATCTAACGATTTGGTAGCCTATGAAGACTTGAATGTAAAAGGGCTGGTAAGAAATCGACATTTCGCTAAGTCAATTAGTGATGCAGGCTGGTCAACTTTCCGCTCATGGTTAGAGTACTTTGGACACAAGTACCAGAAGGTAACAGTAGCTGTTCCTCCCCATAACACAAGCCAAAACTGCTCTAACTGTGGCGAGAAAGTGAAGAAGTCTCTATCCACTAGGACTCACGTCTGTCCACATTGTGGATATGTGGAAGATAGAGACGTGAATGCAGCCATCAACATCCTGACACGGGGTCTAGGTACCGTGGGGCACACGGGAACTTACGCTTGGGGAGATTTGCCCTCTTGGGCGATTGGTGCAAACCTGTCGTCTAATGGCGAGTCAACGAACCAAGAATCCCCTCGCCTTTAGGCAGGGGAGTGTCAAATACATAGCGCAGATATTGTAGAGTGATCTGCTCACAGGGTGACACAGAAAATTATACCAATTTGAAAAAAGAATGCGACAGATGGATTGTTGAAACTCTTAAGAGCGATCAATCGCTTGGTGTTGAACCAGAAGCCTAATATTTTGGACTGTGGCTTATTAATCCGTAGACGCTTTCTCGGCTCGTCGCTACTACATCGCTTCTCCAGTCGATACAACAGCTACAAAATCTTTTGCCAGTTAGCTTCAGATGATAAAGCTATGAACCTGTATAAAAAATCCAATGTCCAAACCATCCCAAACCCAAGCCTAGACTAGAAGTGCTAGCTAAAATTAGAAAAGTATCAACCTTGCTAAAAGATTTTTCTAATTCCTTTCCAGCCACAGCCGCCACAGCCCCACCCACAGCCGCCACAGCCCCACCCACAGCCACAGCCACAGCCCCAGCCACAGCCACAGCCCAAGCCACAGCCCAAGCCACAGCCACAGCCCAAGCCACAGCCCCAGCCACAGCCACAGCCACAGCCCCAGCCCCAGCCACAGCCACAACCCAAACTATTTGCAGAGGGTTAAGCGTTGCTAATAAATAGCCTATAAATGTGTAATTCAATAATACACCAACCAACCAGCCCCAAGCAATAATTCTAGGTGATTTAGTAGCTGGTTTTGACTTTGACTCGTCGAATTGGCGACGAACAACTTCTGTTTTATGAACTGGCTCAACTAAAGGTGGAGGCACTGCTTTTGGTGCTTCTAGCATTGCCAACCATGCTTGCATTGACTGAGGGCGGTTTTTTGCCTCCAGCGCCATTCCCTTGAGAATTGCTTTATTTAATCGATTACTTATGCTTGGAACAATTTGTTTGGGTGGAGTTAGGGAAGCTTTATTGAGCTTGCGAGCTAGAGAAGTTGTGGGGCGTTGACCTGTCACCGCATAATAAAGTGTAGCAGCCAAACAGTAAATATCGACTGTTGGCTCCCGACTGCCACTGCTCATCTGCTCATAGGGTGCAAACCCGTCATTACCTGCAATACTCGTTGAACTCACTGTTGAGGGAAGTACTTTCTTGGCAATGCCAAAGTCAATCAGAACTGCTTTGCCATCGCTTTGCAGCATAATGTTTCCGGGGTGGGCATCTCGGTGTACTAGCCCTGCTTCATGCACCATGATCAAGGCTTCCCCAATTTGGCGAATACAGGGGACAATCTTAGCTTCTGGTAACGCTTTCCTGCGTCTGACTGCCTCAAATAAATTTTCTCCCGGCACAAAGTCCATCACCAAGCAGTGGATTGCACCTTCCTTAAACAGCTCAATCACTCCCACAATGTGAGGATGGGAGTGTTGAGATAAGCTTGCCAGTATGTGCGCTTCTTTGATAAATCGCTCTATGTACTTGTCATACTCAGGATCATGGCTGAGATATTCATTGGGTGTTTTGATGACAACTGTCTGGTTTAGCTCAACATGCAAAGCCTTATAAGTAATCCCGAATCCCCCCTGCCCCAGGACTTCCTCAATTACATATTTGCCACCTTGCAATCGTTGTCCTGGTGTCCAAGGCATGAATACCTCTAAGTGAGAAAAAAAGACTTGAAAAATTACTTTAATGCCAGCAACCTGATGAAAGTTTAGCTCATTCTACGGTGTTTTGGTAGATGACGGACTGGGAGACACTGACGATGGGCTAGGAGACGGAGATGGTTTGAGAATAGGAATTAAAGCAGCAATGCCTGAGAGTAAGGCTCCAATCGCGGCGATCGCAGCTATAACAAGTGTCCAATTGATTTTTTTCTCCCGATTTGGGTTAGGGTTAGGGAGTACAGTTGATACAGGCTGGGGAGTTTCTCCACTTAACCCTAAAGAATCGAGCCATTTTCGCATCGATTGCGATCGCTGTTGGGGATTTAGCTTCATCCCTGTTAAAATTGCTCGGTTTGTGCGATCGCTAACCAAATTATTCAAGTCTTTCGGTTCCACTAAACGAGCATTGTCCAGTTTGCGTTTCAACGCACTGACGGGTGTTTGTCCGGTTACAAGTACATATAAAGTAGCTGCCAAAGAATAAATATCGCTATATGCCCCTGTTGGTATACTTTTAGCGTAAAGCTCAGGGGGTGTAAATCCCTCAGAAGTTTCCTTAGTTCGGTTTGTGGTTAAAATATGGTCAAAGTCCAGAGCTAAACCAAAATCGATCAGCACTGCTTCAGCTTGTCCATCTCGCACCCGCAAAAAGATATTTCCTGGCTGCACATCCCGATGAATCAACCGATTCTCATGCACAACTATCAAAGCTTCCCCGATTTGCTGAATGTAGCGTAGTGCTTCTTGTTCTGAAAGTATTTGTTGGCGACGATCAGCTAAACTCACCCCATCCACATATTCCATTAGCAGACACCAATGCTCTCCTTCCTTAAACGGTTCTGCAACCTGTACAATATGCTTATGCTTACATCGAGTAAGTTTTACCGCCTCTTGCCAAAACATCGTCTCCAGGCGTTCGCGTTCCTGCGGGGTTAGGGATCTGAGCAGTTCATCATTTAAGGTTTTAATGACTAGGCGATCGCTGTTGCTATTTTTGACTAAATAAGTGATGCCAAAGCGTCCCCTTCCCAACTCTTTTTCAATGGTGTATTTTCCACCTTGTAAGCGATCGCCTGCTACCCAAGCCACATTTGCAACTCCCAAAATATCTGCATTAATTATACCAATCACATTTTTCTGATAGGATAATTAATCGGTGTTATTATTTGGTCGCAAAAAATCGATGCTATGCCAACACGCTCTTAGAACTTAGTCACTGTCACATTAACACCAGATTCGAGTTTTGGAACCTTGAAATACTCAAACTGCTCTGTAGGTTGAGAAGTCTGGTTGATTTGATCAGCTTTTTTATTTGTTTCTTCTAAACATTGTTTGAGGGTATTGCCAGGAGATTTGATCAGCTCAAGCGGGTTAACCTTTTTGCATTGTGACTCGCGTACTACCCCGATTGAGTCAGAAACTTTTCTGAGATTGTTGGTTTGTTCTGTGACAGTAACTGTTCCACTATTAATCGTAGCTGGTTGAGTCACAAGAACTGCTGCCTGACCGTTGTTAGTTACGGCAGGAGACACATTTTCTTCGTTGGCTAAGGCAGGATGAGCTACAACGCTTGTGCTCATGATTACAAACAACGCCGTCAGTAAGCGTCTCATGACTGTATGTGCTCGACACTCACAAAAACTACATAAACATGATGACACAGCGCAAACAAAAAAGTTCCAGACAGGTAAAAACCTGTGTCAACAACTAAGGGAGTAAGGGGGTAAGGGTGTAAGGGTGTAGGGGAACCCCATCAATAAAATTGAGGAGCCAGTGTCGGGGTTCGGCAGTTCCTCATGGGGGTTTCCCCCATGAGGAACTGCCGAAAGGGTCTCCCGACTTGAGACATCTGGCGTGAGCCTTACTTGCGGACGCCGTATTTCTCGCAAAGTCTGCCGGGCAGAAGATTCTGTCCGGCGAGCTTTGCGTACTACGTATCTCGAAATACTTTTCTTTTTCCTTCCATTATTAAAATAAGGGGCTTGTGTCCTTGTTCCGGGGTAGGGGTACACCACAAAGAAAATGTGTTCTTTCCCTTACACCCCTACACCCCCATACCCCTACACCCCTTTCAAAGGTCAGCAGCTTTGGTGAGCCACGTTATTGATCACTCCATAGCTCTAGCTGCCCATAGACGTTGATATTAAATGTAAATTGAATATTGATATAGTTTTGTGGATATTCCGTGGGAAAAGGAGCAAAGGGTACTGCTCGGTTTATGGCATTCAGTGCTGCCTCATCAGTCATGCCAAACCCAGAACTTTGTGCAACGTGAAGATCGCTTACCAAACCAGATCGGCTGACGGTAAACTGAAGCACTGTTCGTTGGGAAGATTGGGTGAGTCCCGGTATCCAGTTGCGCTTCACTTGCTCCTGTAATTGTTGTAGGTAAGCGCCCATGTCTGCATCTTTGCTGGCATCAATGCCTTGTGTCCCTTGATTCAGGCGATTGGAATTCGGCAGCGCTGCCAGATTATTGGTTCGGTAATCACCACTAGATACACTAAGTGGACCACCCAAACGGCTTGCTCCACCTGACTTTGAAGATGCTTGAGAGCGAGAGAGTTTTCGTGGTGATGTTGTTGACTGATTTTGAGAACGCGATGATGCTCTACGCGGTGTTCCTGGGGACAGCAGGGAATTAGCCCTATTCTGAAACTGTTCAGGAGAGGATTTTGCAGCAAGCCGACTACTATTTTCCCGACGAGTTGAAGGTACTGACGGTGTGGTATCAGGTGAAACAACCGTTTGCCGAGGTTTCAATGCGAGTGGTTTGGGTTTTGGTGTAACTGTCGTTGAGAAGGGTGAGGGTTCTGACGGTGTGGTGTCAGGTGAAACAAGCGTTTGCCGAGGTTTGAGTGCGAGTGGTTTGGTAGTAGGTGCAACTGTCGTTGGATATGGTTCTGTTTCTGGGAGTTGAGGTTTTGGTGTAACAACCGTTTGCCGAGGTTTGAGTGCAAGTGGTTTGGGTTTTGGTGCAACTGCTGTTGGCAAAGGTTCTGGTTCTGGGGGTTGGGGTTTTGGTGTAACCCTTCTTTGTCGCAGTTTGAGTGCGAGTGGTTTGGTGGTCGGTGCAACTGCTGTTGGGGAGGGTTCAGGTTCTGGTGGTATCGTTGGTGTAACAACCGTTTGCCGAGGTTTGAGTGCAAGTGGTTTGGGTTTTGGTTCAACTGCTGTTGGCAAAGGTTCCGGTTCTGGTGGTGTCGTCTGTGGTGGAATTGTCCTTTGTCGCAGTTTGAGTGCGAGTGGGTTGGTGGTGGGTGCGACTGCTGTTGGGGAGGGTTCGGGTTCTGGTGGTTGGGGTTTTGGTGCAACTGCTGTCGGGGAGGATTCGGGTTTTGGTGGTTTGGTGATAGGAGCAACTGCTGTCGGGGAGGATTCGGGTTCTGGTGGTTTGGGTTTTTGTGTAACAGCTGTTGGGGAGGGTTCTGCTAGTTTGGTGACAGGAGCAACTGCTGTTCGTTTTGGTTCAGGTGCGAGTGGTTTGGTGACAGGAGCGCTCGCAATTTTCTGGGGTTTGGCTTGCAGTTTTTGAGGAGATGGATTTGATGATACTGTTTTTTGCTGCGTCCGTTCTGGCAATAATAGCTCAGAAGATTCAGAACCGCTCTTAGTTTCGGGTGCAGTTGTTGATCCTGACTTAGCTGCAGAAATAGGTTTTCCAGGTTTTGGTTTTCCACCTGCAACAGAATTTTTGGCAGCCCGTTGTGAAGTTTCCGGGGGCGTCTTTGTCTGATTCGGAGGAACTTGGACGAACTCAATTGGTATTGGTTCGGAGACCTCTTGCTTCGGCGCAACAGCCCTGAGCCAATAATCACTTGCAATTAAGAGAACAGAGTGCAGCAGGATCGAAGTAACTACATAAAATATGAGATTTTCTGGGCGATTTTCTGGGCGATCGCCTTTGAGGGCGTGATGCTTTGCGCCATCACTTTTGTTGCGCTGTGAAGCATGAGACTTAGCCATGTTATTGTGCTTTCTTCCTAACAGCAGCCTCAACAAGTCTTATTTAACAATGTTGGTGTAGTGACTGGCAAACATCAGCACTTTGAGCCTGTGTGCTGGCAATCTTTGATTTTAAAGATTTACCATCTACATTAATCGGCAGGATAGCATGAACCAGCGGCTATTCCCTGTCGAATCATAGCATCAATTTCAGTTCATTCCACCTGGGCTGTGAAAAGTTAAGACAGCGCATTTTTATCAATAAGCATTATTGCTTAACACTTTCTTTGCTAATGGTGAGTTTCAACCTCATCCCGGCTATAGCTGATGCTAAAACCGCTCCTCCCTGAATTCGCGAGGAGGAGTCCAAGTGTACTGCATTGAAATGAAAACCGCCATAATCGCATTTGCGAGGATATGGTGTATTGCAGCACATAGCAGATATTGATTGCACGGTATCTGCTCTCAAGTCTGGTTGATTAGTTATACTTCTTGAAAAAACTGCATATCAATTCGCCAGGATCGTTATGCTCAAATGGCAAAGCAGTCCCATCTTGCAGAACCTTGACTCTAGAGCGACAGTTGTAGACCTCGATAGGTCTTTTGACTCCATCTATGCTAACAGCTGCTCTATATTCCCAATAATTTTTGGCACTTCGTTTAATATCAACAATGCAGAGTTGGTGACCATCCCAATTGCGACACACTGATGCAAGAGCTGGAAATGCTACTGCTAAAGAGAGTACCAATAGTAACACAAAGGCAACATATTTCATCACGGCTAGTGTGTTAATTAATTTTTCGTTGATAGCCTTGCCAATATTTTTCCCGAAGTTTGCCCTTTTGCAATTTACCACTTGGCGTTCTTGATAAGGATTCAGTAAACTCAACACTCCTAGGTAACTAATTCTCTCAAAGGGATAGTTTGTTAGCTGACTTGATCCGCAGGGAAACTGTAGCTATAGGGATTATAATATTTTGAGACTAAAATTCCTCTGATGTTTTCAACTATTGATAATCTGCTCCACCGACACAGAAATATCTGGGAATGCAAGCGGTTGAATTGTTCCCGCAGTCAGTGTGAGTTTTGCGGCGTACTCTCCGTCTAAAGGCTCTCGAAATATCACTAAGTGCAGCTTTTTGAGGTTGACTACCCAATATTCTGGGATACCCACTTCTGCATAGATTTTGCTTTTAATCTCTAAATCTTTCTCTAAACTAGAGTTAGCATACTCAATCAGCCAGAAGATATTTTCTGGATACGGGTGATGTTCTCGATACTCACGTCCTAAGCGTTGGACAATCGCAATATCTGGTTCAGGTTCCGAATCATTGGGTAAAGTGATAGGCTTGGCTTGACGAACCTTGGCGCGTTCACCCAATAACCTTGCTAGATACTCACCCGCTTCATCACTAGAATAAGCATGAGGTTCTCCTTCTGGCGACATTTCTACAATTTCTCCTTTAAGCAGTTCAACATTGCGATCGCTCAAAATACCAGCAGCAATCATGCGGTGATACTCGTCAATCGTCCACTTAGCAGCAATAACAGTCATGGCGATCGCTTCCTCCCAATGATTTGTTTTATATTCTGATCGTGAAGTACCTACACTGTAGCGATTTTGTAGCGAAGCGTGAGAGGCTCACAACACTCAGTTTTCTTTGTTGGGAACAGTGCTTACTTTAGTCTAAACTCCAGTTAGTGTCATAAACTAGGCTGAATCGGTTTCACATGGAGATTTAGCAGCGATCGCTGCCAATGCCTCAAGTGCTAATCTGACCGCTCACTGTTGATACTCTCATAAATACTGGATAGTAATTTTTCAAACACAACTGCTTTAAATTCTTCACTATTCATCACTTGCATAAAGATTTTTTCGTTACCGTCCATGCGTTCGATAAATAGATTTTCAAGATGCTTTTCTAGAACCGGGGCAAAGTTTTCTTTTGTATTGACTTGAGCTGCTTGTTTGATGGAGTCATTAGCGATCGCCGTTTCAGTAATTTGCTCAAAAAAGAGTTGGTCGGCTGGAGTGAAGTTAGTACTAAAACGTTCATTAAGGGAGTCAATAAGCTGGGATAAGGGGACTTCTTTATCTGGCTGGCGAGTTCCCAATGCACTAGCACCTCGTAATGGTTCTGCTTTACCTTCGGTTAAATCAATTTTCCCTTCACTGATTTTTTCCAGGCGATAAAATTTTAGTTCTATATCCCCAGATAAATCAATTTTTGGAGCTTGGGGACTACGGGGTAATTTCTTTAGTAGGAAACGTCCATAGGCATAAAGCTTTTCGAGTTCTGAATCTTGGTAAGGAATAATCTGGGCAAGGAATAGGTAGAGATTGCGGAAGCTGGTAAGTTGGCTTTTAAATTGTTCTTTATCTGAGTCTTGGAGGACTTTATAATTTTCAATAATCGGATCTAGTAATGTATTTAATTTTTTGTGTTCGCCTCCGGTGAGGGAGGTTTTTGGGCGAAACCAAATTTCACACCACTGGTTTACATCGTCTTGGCTAAAAAGTTGCCATTCATAAAGCTGGTAAGACAGATCATTTAATTGTTGCGGATCGGCGGTTTCTCCAACGGGCGTTTCTTCGTAGTAGGGTTTAAAGGCTTTGTAGATGTCTTCGGGTTTATTGACGAAATCTAAAACGAAAATATCTTCTTTGCCTGTGGTGGTACGGTTTAAGCGAGATAAAGTCTGGACGGCTTGGACTCCATCCAGTCGTTTATCAACAAACATAGTATGAAGCAATGGTTGATCAAATTCGGTTTGAAATTTGTTGGCGACAAGCAGCACTTGATAGGCATCGCTGGCAAATTTATCAGGAATTTCTGAAGTTTTGATGCCACCATTCATGTTGACTTCAGTAAATGTTTCTCCGGGTAACTCATCAAGGGTAATAGAACCAGAAAAGGCAACTAGGGATTTAATATCGCTATACCCTTTTTCTTTAATGTATTTATCGAAGGCGAGTTTGTATTTAATGGCGTGTTCACGGGAACGGGTGACAACCATTGCTTTAGCTCTACCCCCAATTTTGTGGCGGGTATGATTACGGAAATGTTCAATGATGATTTCTACTTTTTGGGCGATGTTGTGGGAATGGAGTTCGAGAAATCGGGCGATCGCCTTGGCTGCTTGGCGACGAGGTAAGTCGGGGTTATCTTCACAGGTGCGGATGAGTTCGTAATAGCGATCGTAGCAGGTGTAATTTGCCAAAACGTCTTTAATATAGCCTTCTTCAATCGCTTGGCGCATAGTGTAGAGATGGAAGGGGGCTTTGCCGTTCTCTCCGGGTTCATCGAATACGAGTTGGGTTTTGTACTTGGGGGTAGCGGTAAAGGCGAAATAGCTGAGGTTTGGTTGTTTGGTGCGGCTGATTTGTTCTTTTAGTAGTTGTTTTTTGGCTTCATCAGTGAGATCATCTTCCTCAAGTTCATCTTCCAGGAGTTGGGCGGCGATCGCTGATTCGATACCATCTTTATTCAGGATTTTGCGGAGTTCTGTGGCGGTTTCTCCGGTTTGGGAGCCGTGGGCTTCATCAACGATGACGGCAAAACGTTTATCTTTGGTGGTAATGTCTATGGTTTTACCTTTTTTCGCTAAAGTCTCGATGGCTTTAGTGATGAAAGGGAATTTCTGGACGGTGGAAATGATGATGGGTACACCGTCGCTGAGGGCTGTAACCAGTTGTTGGGTGTTCTCATCAATTTTCTGGACAACTCCGGCTTTATGATCAAACTGATAGATAGTGTTTTGCAGTTGTTGATCTAGTACGGTGCGATCCGTGATGACGACAACGGTATGAAAAATTTTTTCGTCTTGGTTGTCATGGAGGTTGGACAGGCGATGGGCTAACCAAGCAATAGAGTTTGATTTTCCTGATCCTGCCGAATGCTGAATCAAATAATTATGTCCGGCTTTGTGTTGTTTGGTGTGGGCGATGAGTTTACGAACCACATCAAGTTGATGGTAGCGGGGGAAAACCAGGGTTTCTTTTTTCTGGTAATTAACACCAGTGGCGGTAGGAATTTTGGTTTCTTTAATTTCGATGTGGAGAAAACGGGCTAAGATGTCCAAAAGGCTATCTTTTTGTAAAACTTCTAGCCAAAAATAACTGGTGCGATATTCTTCATTGTCTCCCACTGGGTTGCCTGCACCGTGATTATTACCTTTGTTGAAGGGTAGGAAATGGGTACTTTCTCCAGCCAGTTTGGTGGTCATCCAAACTTCTTCGGTATCTACGACGAAATGGACTAAGCACCGTTGTTTAAAGGCAAATAGCAGGTCTTTGGGATCTCTCTCGGTTCTGTATTGGTAGATGGCGTTTTGGTATGTTTGCCCGGTGAGGGGGTTTTTGAGTTCGATAGTAGCGATGGGTAAACCGTTGATGCTGAGGAGAATATCGGGAATACGTCCGGTTTTGATGGTGACTTGGCGGGTGATGGTGAGGCGATTTTTTTCGTAGAGTGCCAAGGTTTCGGGGTTCATGCCTGTGTTCGGCTGGAAGTAGGCAACTCGCAGGGTTTTACCATAGCATTTGAAGCCATTGCGGAGAACATCGAGCATTCCTCGGCTTTTGAGTTCTTTGGTGAGACTATCTATAACGATTTTCTGGGCATCGCTGTTGTTGGCTAGGCGTTTCCATTGTGTGGGCTGGGTGGTTTGGATAAAGTTGATGATTTCCGTGGGGAAAAGGGCGGTTTCTGGGTCGTAGTCGTTTGCTTTACCTTGGTGATAGCCACTGAGTTGCAGGAGTTCCCGTTCGATGATGTCCTCAAATTTGTTTTCTGTGTGCATGAGTATGAAGTATAAATTTAATCAATAAAGTATAAATAAATGTAGGGTGTGTTGTCGCGCAGCGCAACGCACCGACACAGCATTCAAGGTGCGTTAGTCTACGGCATAACACACCCTACGAATTCACGTTGATTTCAATTATAAAAAATATTAAAATTAATCAAGTTTGTTGGTCTAACCAATTGATCAGCTCTTCTAGAGATTGGAAATCAAAAATTGCATCTGCTAGGTTTTCTAATTGTTCTGAAGATAAGCGCTCAATGCGGTTTTCTAAAGTGGAATCAATATTATTAAATCGGCGTTTTAGTAGCTTTTTAACAATTTTTTTTTCTCCTCGTTCAATTCCTCTTTCAATTCCTTTTTGCATCCAACTGGTGACAATTTCCATGATTCCTTCCTCTTCAACTAAGTTGGCTTGTTTTAGTTCGGTATCAAGTGCTTGTTCTTCTGTAGCGTTTAATTTGAGATAGGTGTCAATAAAACCGGAAATTAATTCCATTTTAGCAGGGTTTAACTGCAAGGTTACTAACATCCTTAAGCACTCTAGTTTTACGCGGACTCTTTCTTCTGGGTTAAAGTCCATTTTTGCCATTAATGCGGCTGCTACGGGGTTTGGTTTATTTAAAAAATTGCGCCAGTTGAGGTTATTTAATTGAATGGCGACGTAGTTAAATTCTAGAATTTTTCTGTTAGGGAAGTTAACTGTATATTGGCTTTTTTCTTGGCGTTTTGGTTCGTCGTAGGAGAAAATAACTATAGGGAATATAGGTAATAAATATTTAGCATCTAAACGGGCGAAGTAATGAAACATCCGCCGTTCAAATTCTTTTTGATTATATGCTTGATTTTCTAGGTGAATGAGAAAGTAGGTGTCTTGTTCTCTCCATTTGACTTGGGCTAGTAAATCGATTTTTCTTTTATCTCCAGATGTGACATCAGTAAATATTTCTTCTGGTAAAAAGGTGAGGCTGTCTTTAGCTACATAGTCTAATACTTCTGGTAGAAACAGTTCTATAAATTCCCAAAAGAAAGTCTGGATTAATTCTTTAAAGAGTCTATCGTGATCTATCATGCTTTTTTATTATTTAATTAAACAATAAATAACTCATTTTTAAAACTTAATATCATCTAAGGGTAATAATCCTTCGTCCACATCGGCAAAGTCTTCGTCCAGTGGTTCAAGGGCAGAAAGGGTTTCCAGGAGAGATTTTTTCTTAATGGGGGAAATGATGGCGAAGGGGATACCATTTTGGATGATGGTGAGGGGTTCGCCTGTTTTTTGAGCTTGGTTAATTAGATTTTGGACGGTTTCGGGGAGGTCGCAAAGGGTGATTTGTGTCATAGTGGGTTCTGGGGTTAGCGGATGGAGACTTGGCGTACATCTATTTTACCTGTGACGGCGTTGGTGATGAGGGCGGTGCGATATTCTTTTAATAGTTTGATTGCTTCTTGAATCTTGGATTTTTGTTTGTCAAGTTTTGCTGTTGTTATATCTAAGTATTCGGTGATTTGTTTTTGTATATCAATTGAGGGAATAGTAAAAGTCAAATTTCCGGCTTGTTGAAAATTAAGACCTTCACGAGATGTGCCGTTTTCATAAGAAAAAATTTGTTGTTTTCCCTCTTGAGAACAAAGAAGTAAATGCAAATATTGAGGAAGTATTTCTTTTAAATTTGGTCTAAATATACAAACGTGCTGATTTACATTCGCTTTTCCAAAACCAGGAGGAACTAAACCTACTCTACCAATAGATGCACCTGTAATATTTAGCAAAATATCATTTGGAAATACTCTACTATTAGCTTGTAGATTATCTATCTCATCATCAATATAAACAACATCATCTAAACGAAGTCCCTCATCATACACATTTTGGCTCCTAATTAACATTACACCAGAATCAACATAAATTTCTGAACCTCCTTTCGGTGTTTTTCCACTTCCAATTTTAGTTACCAAAAATTTAGTTTTTTTAACTTCCCAATGTTCGGGAATTTGACCTAACCACTCAACCCCAGAATCTTTCATCGGGACGCTTGGATCTAGTCCTTTGGTGACAGCGTGACTGATGAGGGCGGTGCGTTTTTCGTCGAGTTTTTCAATAAGGGTTTCTTTCTTGGCGATGAGGTCGTCTATTTGTTTGGTTTTATGGTCGAGGAAGCGGGCGATCGTTTTCTGCTCATCCAGTGGCGGAAGGGTAGCCCAAAACTCTTTTATTTTGTCTAAGTGTAAATTAGTAACAGTATTCGATTTAGCACCAATATTAATTTGTGTTTCTGTAAGTTTACCCAACAAAGAATATTGCAAAAATTCAATGTTGACTTTTGGTTTTATAACCTTAATTAGACATAGACTAACAAAAATACTAAAATCAAAATCCCAGTCAACAATTCTAGGAACTCCTATTGTTCCATTTTTAGAGTAAAGTAAATCTCCTTTTTCTGGTTTGCATCTGATAGATAATGTATTGTGTTCCTCTTCGGGAATAAATTTAATATTGTTCATGTTAATAGAATTATTTTTCGCCTGAACAATATCAGTAACTCTTAAAAATGGTATTCCCTCATTAACATAAGTTGGAGTAAAATGTGCGCCATCAATAATTTGATTGGTTATATGTTTGATTCGAACAGCTTTCCAATGCTCAGGAATCTCCCCCAACCACTCAACACCAGAATCCTTATACTTTTCATAACCCTGATACTTACCCATTACACTACCTCCCCCAACATCGCCATAATGTCCAACTCCAGTGATTTAATATCATTTTCAATTTCATCCAGAGGACGGGGCGGCTGATACACATAAAAATGACGATTCAACGGAATCTCATACCCGACTTTGGTTTTATCAAAATCAATCCAAGCATCCGGTACATGGGGCAATACCTCAGCCTCACAATATGCTTCACAATGCCCCTTCACCAACTTAACCAACTCATCTACACTCGCATCCTTGTCATACTCTAAGGGCAACGGTAACGTAATATCATCCGGTAAAGGTACAATCTCCGTATCTCGCAAATTACTATCCGGTTCAGGATTCCCCTTCTTATCCCGACAGATTTCGGCTTGTGGATCAGCCTCACCCAACGCTGCTAAAATCGCCTTGATCACCGGCTCTTTCAACTTTAACCCCGCATTCTTTAACACCCGTTCCAAATCCCGCATAAATTCAGCACGGGACATATACAGGCGATCGCCGTCCAGACACCGCAAAGCATCTAGAATCTGATTTTGGAGGCTTTCACCTATTTCAATTTCTAACTGTTGCACCTTAGCATCTTTACGCTTCTTACTCGTTGCCAAATCCTGAAACGCGTTCTGCTCTGACAATCGAGCCAAACGATCCTCACTTGCCTGAAAATTTAATCTTAAGGGACGCTCCACTGTAATTTTGAGAAACCCAAACTCCCGATTATCAAAAATCTTTGAGCAAACCCGCTTTTCTATCTGCCCGTGTGATTTCACCTCACTTAAACCATTCTGCTCAAAATCCCCATACAGTCGCACCAGTTCCGCAATATGCTCAGGAGATAATTCATTGCGCTTTTTACCGAGACTCTTTTTCATTTTATGAAAATGGCGAGTACCATCAATAAGCTGAACTTTCCCCCGACGATGCGCCGCTTTTTTATTCGTCACCAGCCAAATATAAGTAAAAATTCCCGTGTTATAAAACATCTGGTCAGGTAGAGCAATCACCGCATCAAGCCAGTCATTTTCAATAATCCAACGGCGAATATTACTTTCACCACTTCCCGCATCTCCTGTAAACAAAGGCGAACCATTAAACACAATAGCAATCCGAGAACCATCACCTCGTTCCTCTGGTGGGTTGTGCATTTTCGATATCATGTGTTGCAGAAACAACAGCGAACCATCATTAATTCGAGGTACACCAGCCCCAAAACGCCCCTTAAATCCTAAATTGTCATATTCATCTTTAATAAAATCCTCTTCTGGTTTCCATTCCACCCCAAAGGGCGGATTAGCAAACATATAGTGAAACTGTTTATCAGGATGACCATCACGGGGTAAAAAATTATTACTTTTGCTTTTTGCGTTTTTTATCCCCAAGGTGTCGCCATAGACAAGATTGTTAATCGGCTCATCTTTAATCAGTAAATCAGAACAGCAAATCGCATAGGATTCAGGATTATATTCTTGCCCAAATAACCCTAAATTTGCTTTAGGGTTTTGCTTTTTAATGTATTCCTCCGACACTGAGAGCATTCCCCCCGTTCCTGCTGTGGGGTCGTACACTGTCCGGTAAATTCCTTGTTTAAACAATACCTTCGCCAAAAAAAGAGGATAAATATCTCAATCCCAAAACCTCGACTACTCGTCCCAAGTGGCGAACCGGATGACGCTTCGCTCTAATGGGCGGTGTCAGGAACGGGCTAGAAAAATTT
>JAESFI010000043.1_pt1 | contig 218138 bp, 216 predicted proteins | sample 9269361 | NCBI WGS metagenome assembly JAESFI01 (sample SAMN14504119, study PRJNA617095) | algae metagenome | isolation source: Brasilonema angustatum HA4187-MV1 and co-occurring heterotrophs from moss... | place: USA: Manoa Valley, Honolulu, Hawaii | collected 2009-07-20 | reverse complement strand
GCAGGGCATAAAGGTTGCTCTATCGACCTCTTGGCGAATATTCCAGCCCCAGATCGCAATCGCCCGGTTCGCTACGGCCTAGGACAGCCAACAAACCAATTCTTGCTCAGCCTCGTCGGGCAAAACACGCAAGCCGTGGGGCAATGCCTTCCCGCAAAAATATTCGCCTTTACAGAATTTCGGAATGCGCGCATTCTCCCGCCACCTCATCCCTGTCAGAGGGGCGTATCGCGATCGTCACGAACGCGGGATGAGCCGTGGTGGACGCGGGCAGCATCGGCGCGAACGACTTCGCAGGGCGGGCAACCGTGAGCGAAACACCTCGCGCATACGACCGGTGCGGCCCAGCGTACGGCAAAACCGTGTCGTCCTGGCGCCCGGGGTCTGTGCGCCAAGTCTTGCGGTGATGCGGCGGTCCGACCGGGCACGTGCATCAGCCATCTGCAAGGCGACGGGGGCAATAGTGCATCGCTCCCCGGGGAGAGCTCGGCATAAGCCGTCAAACCACTGCGCAGGGAAGGCCGGTTGTTGGGCTTCACCTGTATGCCGCTGTGCAGCTTTTGTCGCCGCCTTTCGCACAGTGGACCGTGGGTGCCCGGCCGGCACCCGGTCTTCCCTGCGCCCTCTGACATCGAGGGCGACATGACCAAGCAAGACTCGGGCAGGGACTGCCGCGAGACCGCAGCGTTATGTGGTTGTCAAAAAGCACGCAAATTTTGTCGAATCCGATCGCGATCGCAAATGTGCAACCGCGACCAAACGTCATCACGGATGTCCGACCTTGCGCCGGGAAATATTGGCGCAATAATGCCGCCCTACGCTGTGATCCGGAATCAACCGCACCAGCATTGTGGAGGGCGACGAAATTGTTCGCTCGCGCCGCGGCCTCGGCCGCCGTGACTATCACCTTGGCCGCCTTTGATGGTGCGGCCGCCCAGACTGCCAACCAGCCGCCCGATACGATGGCGGCGCGGGTGGAAGCGTGCACGCCCTGTCACGGCAACAAGGGCGAAGGCACCAGCGACGTCTATTTCCCGCGCCTTGCCGGCAAGCCCGCCGGCTATCTCTACAACCAGCTCCTCGCCTTCCGCAGCGGCCGGCGCAAATATCCGCCGATGAACTATCTGCTGGAATTCCTGCCCGATCCGTATCTCGAGGCGATGGCCGAGTATTTTGCCAGCGAGCACCCTCCGCTGCCGCAGCCCGCGCCGAGCGAGGTCAGCAAGGAAGTCCTCGCGCAGGGTGAGCTGCTGGCCACCAGCGGCGATGCCGGCCGCAACATTCCGGCTTGCGTGAGCTGCCACGGCCCGGGCCTGACGGGCATGCAGCCTGGCATCCCAGGCCTGCTCGGCTTGCGCGCCCCCTATATCAGCGCCCAGCTCGGCGCCTGGCGCTACGGCACCCGCACCGCAAAATCACCCGACTGCATGCAGCTCGTTGCCGGCCATCTGACCGAGGCCGATGTGACCGCGGTTGCGGCCTGGCTTGCAACGCGCCCTGCTCCAGCTAATCCTGCTCCCGTCGCGAAAGGCACCTACGCGCTGCCCTTCGGCTGCGGCAGCCAGCCCAACTGACGAGGCGGATGATGGGCTCGAAACTGTCGATCGTACTGCTCGCATTCGCCGCGCTCACCACGGCTGCGCAGGCACAGGACAAGACCAGCGATGTCATCGCCCGCGGCGAATATCTCGCCCGCGCCGGCGATTGCACGGCGTGTCACACCGCGCCGGAGGGCCGCCTGTTCGCCGGCGGCCGCGCCATGCCGACGCCGTTCGGCACGCTCTACACCTCCAACATCACGCCGGATCCCGACACCGGGATCGGCAAGTGGAGCGCGGACGATTTCTACAAGACCATGCACAGCGGCCGCTTCCCGGATGGCGGTCTGATCTATCCGGCGATGCCGTTCGCGTCCTACACCAAGGTCACGCGCGCCGACAGCGATGCGATCTTCGCCTATTTGCGCTCGATCGCGCCGGTGAACCAGAAGAACAAGCCGCACGAGCTGCGCTTTCCCTACGACAACCGCCAGCTCATCCTCGGCTGGCGCACGCTGTTCTTTTCCGAAGGTGAGTTCAAGCCCGATCCAAAGAAATCGGCGGAATGGAATCGCGGCGCCTATCTGGTCGAAGGCCTCGGCCATTGCGGCATGTGCCATTCGCCGATCAACGCGCTCGGCGGCACCTCGCAATCGGATGCCTTCAAGGGCGGCCTGATCCCGATGCAGAACTGGTACGCGCCCTCGCTCACCTCCAATCGCGAGGCCGGCCTCGGCGACTGGAGCATCAAGGACATCACCGATCTGCTCCAGACCGGCGTCTCCGCGCGCGGCGTCGTCTACGGCCCGATGGCCGAGGTCGTGCACAACAGCCTGCAATATCTCAACGACGAGGATACGCGCGCCATGGCGGTGTACCTCAAGAGCATCGCGGAAGGCTCATCGCCGCCGCCGGCAAGCTCGGTGCTGCCGAATACCGAGAGCAGCCTGCTGATCAGCCTCGGCAAGACCGTCTACGACAAGAATTGCGCGAGCTGTCACGGCCTGCAGGGCGAAGGCAAGCCGCCGCACTGGCCGCCGCTCGCCAACAACCAGTCGATCGAGATGCAGTCGGCGGTCAATCCGATCCGCATGGTCCTCAATGGCGGCTATCCGCCGGGCACCAAGGGCAATCCGATGCCCTATGGCATGCCGCCGTTCGCGGGGCTCCTCTCCGACAACGAGGTCGCCGCCGTCGTCTCCTACATCCGCACCGCCTGGGGCAATCGCGGCACGCCGGTCTCGGCGCGCGACGCCAACGAGCTGCGCTCCGCACCGCTGAACTGAGGATCCGCCATGTTCAATTCCGATCCTCCGACCAGCCCAGCCGCGGCCGACCAGGCCGTCGAGGAGGTCGTTGCCCAGGGACCGTCAGGCGCGATCGTGCTCGCCGGCATCGCCACGGCCTGCGTCGTCGCGATGTGGCTTGCGTTCTATCTGTTCGTGTTCCTGCCGCGCGGGCCGCTGCAATGAGCACAGAGCAAGCTCATGGCAGCGCCGAGGTTGCAGCGCGCGTCGAGCGGCGCTGGGCCACCATCGCCGTGATCATCATCGTCGGCATGGCGCTGCTGGCGGCGTTCGCCGGCATCCATCGCGCGACCATGCCGCAGCCGCGCGTCGAGACCACCGATCCGTCGCGGATTCACCTCTCCGGCGAGTTCGTCGAGAGCAATCTCGGCAGCGTGCTGGAAGCCAATGGCAACGTGACCGTGCGCGCGATCGGCCAGCAATATTCCTTCACCCCGGCCTGCATCGTGGTGCCCGTGGACACGCCGATCACGCTGCGCGCCACCAGCGCCGACGTCGTGCACGGCATCCTGATCCAGGGCACCAACATCAACACCATGCTGGTGCCGGGCTACATTTCCGAGCAGCTGATGCGCTTTGCGAAGACCGGCGACTATCTGATGCCCTGCCAGGAGTTTTGCTCCTTCGGCCACGAGGGCATGTGGGGCAAGGTCAAGGTGATCGACAAGACCGAATTCGCGGGTCGCGCGAAGGGCGGCGGGAGGCTGAGCTGTGTTGGCGAATAGAAAGCTCATCCTCGCCCATTTCTGGCTGGCCTTCGCCGTGTTCGGCGTCGCGCTCACGCTCGGCGCCTGGCAGATGTTCATCCGCAGCCCGATCGGCACCTGGCTGTCCAATCCCGAGCTCTACTACCGCTCGCTGACCGCGCACGGCACGGTGATGGGCTACGTCTTCCCGACCCTGGTCGCGATGGGCTTCGGCTATGCCATCAGCGAGTCCGCGCTGGAGCAGCGCCTGGTCGGCGTGCGCTGGGCCTGGACCGGATTCTGGCTGATCGTGATCGGCAGCGTCATGGCGGTGATCCCGATCGCGCTGGGCCGCGCTTCGGTGCTCTACACCTTCTATCCGCCGCTGATCGGCAACGTCTTCTATTACCTCGGCGTCGTGCTGGTCGTGGTCGGCTCCTGGATCTGGGTCGCGCTGATGTCGATCAATCTGCGCGTCTGGCGCAAGGCCCATCCCGGCGCGCCAGTGCCGCTGGCGATGTTCGCCAATGTCGCGGGCTCATATCTGTGGGCCTGGACCGCGGTCGGCGCCGCGCTCGAGCTGCTGCTGCAGATCATTCCCGTCGCGGCCGGGCTGAAGAACACCATCGATGCCGGGCTCGCCCGCATCTTCTTCTCCTGGACGCTGCACGCCATCGTCTATTTCTGGCTCATGCCGACCTACATCGCCTATTACACCATCGTGCCGCGCGCGATCGGCGGCCGGGTCTATTCCGACACCATGGCGCGGATCTCCTTCATCCTGTTCCTGGTGGTGGCGATGCCGATCGGCATGCACCACACCTTTGCCGATCCGATGGTGGGTGCCGGCTTCAAGTTCATCCACTCGGCCTTCACTGCGCTGGTGGCACTGCCGACGCTGCTGACCGTATTCACGATCTGCGCCTCCATCGAGATCGCGGCACGCCTGCGCGGCGGCCGCGGGATGTTCGGCTGGATGAGGGCCCTGCCCTGGGACAATCCGATGATGCTGGCGCTGGCGTTCTCGTTCGTCATGCTCGGCTTCGGCGGCGCCGGCGGCCTCATCAACATGAGCTATCAGCTCGATGCCTCGATCCACAACACGCAGTGGATCACCGGCCATTTCCACCTGATCTTCGGCGGCGCCATCGTGATCATGTATTTTGCGATCGCCTATGACCTCTGGCCGCATCTGACCGGGCGCGAGCTGATCGATATCCGGCTGATCCGCACCCAGCTCTGGCTGTGGTTCATCGGCATGATCGTCACGACCTTCCCGTGGCACTGGGTCGGCATCTTGGGCATGCCGCGCCGCATGGCCTATTTCGACTTCGGTGATCCCGCGATCGCACCGCAGGCACTGTCGGTGACCTTCTCGGCGATCGGCGGCTTCATCCTGCTGGCTTCAGGCATCATGTTCATCGTCATCCTGGCGCGCGGCATGCGCGCGCCCCAGGCCGATGCCGGGCCCTACCGCTTTGCGGTTGCCGTGCACCAGGCCACGACCGTGCCGGTCGCGCTCAACACCCATGCGCTATGGGTGGCGTTGATGATCGCGCTCACCCTCACCAATTACGGCTATCCGATCCTCAATCTGGCACTTGGCGGGGGCACCTCGGTACCGGCCGTTTACGTGGGAGCGCAGTGATGAGCGCGCGCGACCTCTTTACCTTCGGCAATCCGCATTTCACGCGCGGTGTCGGCATCACTGCGGCGATCCTGATCGTGACGGCGATCGCCGGCTTCATCGTGCTGCCCTTCGCGCAGCCCTGGGTCCAGTTCGCCAATGTCTGGGATGCGATCTGCAGCGCCGCCGGCGTGCCGCAGCGGGCACCAAGCGTCACCGCGCCCGAGCAGAGCAAGCGGCTGTCGGAGGTCGTACTGACCTCGCACACGCTGTCACGTCCGAGCCAGGAGGCGATCGGCCGCGGCGCGACGCTGGCGCAGCGCTGCGCGATCTGCCATGGCCCGACCGGCATCAGCCGCGCGGACTCGCCCAACCTTGCGGGCCAGTATGCTGCAGTGATCTACAAGGAGCTGCACGATTTCCGCTCGGGCGCGCGCACCAATGCGGTGATGTCGCCGTTCGCCGTCAACCTGACGGACCAGGAGATCGCCGATCTCTCGAACTATTACGCCTATCTGCCGCGGCTTCCCGCCTATCACCCGACGCCGCAACTGCCGAAGCCGAACATCGTCATCTACGGCGCGCCGATGCGCGGCATCGCGCCCTGCGGCTCCTGCCATGGCAGCCTCGACAACAAGACCGGCAGCCCGTGGCTGGAGGGACAGTCGGAGGCCTACATGAAGGCCCAGCTCCAGGCTTTTGCCTCCGGCGAGCGCCGCAACGACATCAGCCAGCAGATGCGCAACATCGCGCGTGCGCTGACACCGCAGGAGATCGATCAGGCCGCGGCGTACTATGCCTCGCAGCCGCCGGAGGTGGTGAAGGCGGTGGATTGAGGTGAGCAGCTCGTGCCCCGGACGCAGCGCAGCGCTCCTTCAGCGGTGCGCTGCAGAGCCGGGGCCCATGCTTGGGGCACTCTGGGTCCCGGCTCTGCGCAGCAACGCTACGCGTCGCAGCGCGTCCGGGACACAAGAGTTACGACAACCTACGACGACGCCAGCTTCGGCCGGCCGTAGATCGCGTCCGCCCGCTTTTCGAACGCGGTCGAGAACCGCGCGAAGGCGGCGTCGAACATCGAGCCCATCAGCATCGCCAGCATGCGGCTCCTGAACTCATAGGCGAGATAGAAACCGACGTCGCAGACGCCCTCGCCTTTAGGCTCGAACGTCCAGCGGTTTTCCAGATTGCTGAACGGACCTTGCAGATATTCGACCAGGATCTTGAGATTGGCGCGGTCGAGCGTCACGCGGCTGGTGAAGGACTCCTTCACCAGCTTGAACGACACCGTCATGTCCGCGACCAGCACCTCGGTGCCGTCAGGCTTGGGCATGCGCTGGCGAATCTTCAGCGCGCTGCACAGCGGCACGAATTCCGGGTAGCGCTCGACGTCGGCGACCAGATCAAACATCTCGGACGCGCTGTGATTGACACGGCGCTTGCTCGAAAATTTAGGCATGGCGATTCAACGGGCAGTCGCGGCCCGCGCGGCCTTCAGTCTCGCAAAGTCCTCGCCGGCGTGGTGCGAGGAACGGGTGAGCGGGCTCGCCGACACCATCAGGAAGCCCTTGGTGTAGGCCACCTTCTCGTAGGACGAAAACTCGTCCGGCGGCACGTAGCGCATCACGGCATGATGCTTGCGGGTCGGCTGGAGATACTGCCCGATGGTCAGGAAGTCGACGTCGGCGGAGCGCAGATCGTCCATCACCTGCTGCACCTCGTGGCGCTCCTCGCCGAGGCCGACCATGATGCCGGACTTGGTGAAGATGGTGGGATCGAGCTCCTTGACCCGCTGCAGCAGCCGGATCGAGTGGAAGTAGCGCGCGCCCGGCCGCACCGTCAGGTAACGCGACGGCACGGTCTCGAGATTGTGGTTGAAGACATCGGGCCGCGCCGCGACGACGACCTCGAGCGCGCCTTCCTTGCGCAGGAAGTCGGGCGTCAGGATCTCGATCGTGGTCGAGGGGCATGCGGCGCGGATCGCGCGGATGGTCTGGGCGAAATGCTCGGCGCCGCCGTCGGCGAGGTCGTCGCGGTCGACGGAGGTGATGACGACGTGGGCGAGGCCCAGCTTGGCGACGGCCTCGGCGACGTTCTGCGGCTCGGCCGTATCCAGCGCATTCGGCAGGCCGGTCTTGACGTTGCAGAAGGCGCAGGCCCGGGTGCAGGTGTCACCCATGATCATGAAGGTCGCGTGCTTTTTGTCCCAGCACTCGCCGATATTCGGGCAGCCTGCCTCCTCGCACACCGTGTGCAGGCCATTGGCGCGCACGATGTTGCGGGTGTCGGCGTAGCCGCGGGTGTTGGGGGCGCGCACACGGATCCAGTCCGGCTTCGGCGGCGAAGCGGAATCGGGGCGATTCACCTTTTCGGGGTGACGGGGGCGCAACGGGTTCGAGATAGTGTCGACAATAACGACCATGGTCTGTCCGGTCTGTTCAGGTCCTACCTAATCGGTCTGCTTGCCTGCTGCAACCCGGCTCGCGCCGCTTCAGGGAACATGGCAGATATGGGCATTATCCTGCTCTGTTCTCAGGCGATTCTCACCTCGAATGGCTCCAACCTCGAAAGCCTCTACACCGCGGCTCGGCAAGGCCCTGAAACGGGCCTTTTTCAACCGCGACGTCCGCGAGGTCGCGCGCGATTTGATCGGTGCGACTATGCTGGTCGACCGTGTCGGCGGGATCATCGTCGAGGTCGAGGCCTATCATCATACCGAGCCGGCGGCGCACTCCTACAATGGCCCGACGCCGCGGAACCAGATCATGTTCGGGCCGCCCGGCTTTGCCTATGTCTACCGCTCCTACGGCATCCACTGGTGCGTGAACTTCGTCTGCGAGGGGGAAGGCTCGGCTGCAGCCGTCCTGATCCGCGCGCTGGAGCCGACGCATGGCCTCGCCGCAATGCGCCGCCGCCGCCATCTCCAGGAGGTGCACGCGCTGTGCTCGGGCCCGGGCAAGCTGACCGAGGCGCTCGGGATCACCATCGCGCACAACACCCTGCCCCTGGACCGGCCGCCGATCGCGCTGCATGCACGGACGGAGGATGTGGAGGTCGTGGCCGGCATCCGGATCGGCATCACCAAGGCGGTCGAGCTGCCCTGGCGCTATGGCGTCAGGGGCTCGAAATTCCTCAGCAAGCCGTTCCCGAAATAGGCCTACGAGGCCTGCTTCAGCCGCTCCAGCGCCTCGAGCAGTTTGGCCTTGCGAGCCAGCGCCGCCTCGCGCTTCTCGCGCTCCTCCTCGACGACCTCCTCGGCCGCGTTGGCAACGAACTTCTCGTTCGCCAGCTTCGACTCGGCGCGCTTGATGTCGGCGTCGGCCTTCGCGATCTCCTTGTCGAGGCGCGTGCGCTCGGCCGCGACGTCGATCACGCCCTTCAGCGGCAGCGCGGCGACCTCACCGCGCACGAGCAGCTGGACCGCGCCGTCGGGCGCGCGATCGGCGAACGAGATGTCCGACAGGCGCGCCATGCGCTTGATCACGTCGGTCCAGCGCGGCGCGCGCTCCTTGGTCTCGGCCGATGCGCCCGCAAGCACCAGCGCCGTCAGCGTGGCCGGCGCAATGTTCATCTCGGCGCGCACCGAGCGGATCTGCGTGACGAGGTCGATCACCCAGCCGATCTCGGCTTCCGCCTTGGGATCGGTGAAGTCGGCGTGGTCGAAGATCGGCATGATCAGCGTTGGCGAGATCAGCGGATCGGTCGGACCTGCCGCAGCCGCGAGCATCGCGAGCTGTTCCGGCGTCGGCGCGGTCGACTTCAGCGGCCACGGCGCCAGCGCCAGCAGGCCGTCGCGCTTGGCCGTCACTTCCCACAGCTCTTCGGTGATGAAGGGCATGAACGGGTGCAGCAGCTTCAGGATCTCGTCGCGCGCCCAGGCAACCATGGCGCGGGTCTCGTCCTTGGCCGGGCTGTCGGGACCGAGCAGCACGGGCTTGGCGAGCTCGACATACCAGTCGCAATAGACGTTCCAGACGAAACGGTAGATCGCGCCGGCAGCATCGTTGAAGCGATAGGCCTCGATCGCCTCGGTCACCTCGCGCGTGGTGTGCGCGCTCTCATGCGCGATCCAGCGGTTGAGCGTTTCCTTCGCCTTCGCCGGCTCGAAGCCTTCGGGCACGGCGCAATGGTTCATCTCGGCGAAGCGGGACGCATTCCACAGCTTGGTCGCGAAATTGCGGTAGCCTTCGACGCGGCTGGTGGCGAGCTTGATGTCGCGTCCCTGTGCCGCCATCGCGGCCAGCGTGAATCGCAGCGCGTCCGCACCGTATTCGTCGATCAGGTTGAGCGGATCGATGACGTTGCCCTTCGACTTCGACATCTTGGCGCCCTTCTCGTCGCGGACGAGCGCGTGGATGTAGATCGTCGAGAACGGCACCTCCTTCATGAAGTGCAGGCCCATCATCATCATGCGGGCGACCCAGAAGAAGATGATGTCGAAGCCGGTGACGAGCGCGTTGGTCGGATAGTAGCGCTTCACCTCGGGCGCATCTTCGGGCCAGCCGAGCGTCGAGAACGGCCACAGCGCCGAGGAGAACCAGGTGTCGAGCACGTCCTCGTCGCGGGTGATGAAGCCTTCGCGCTTGTTGCGGTCGAGCGCCATCTCGCGGCCCTGCTCGGCCGTGATGACTTCCTGCTCGACGTAATAGCCGAGCGCGTGGCTGATCGCCTCCTCCTCGGTCTCGGCGACGAACACCTTGCCGTCGGGGCCGTACCAGGCCGGGATCTGATGGCCCCACCAGAGCTGGCGCGAGATGCACCAGGGCTGGATGTTCTCCATCCACTCGAAATAGGTCTTTTCCCAGTTTTTCGGCACGAACGAGGTTTCACCCGAACGCACGGCCGCGATCGCGGGCTTTGCCAGCGTCTTGGCGTCGACGTACCACTGGTCGGTCAGGTACGGCTCGATCACGCTGTTGGAGCGATCACCGTGCGGCACCATGTGGGTGTGCGGCTCGATGCGCTCGACGAAGCCGAACGATTCCAGCCGCTCGACGATGCGCTTGCGCGCCGCGAAGCGGTCGACCTTGTTGAACTCCTCGGCGAATTGCGAGGCGCCTTCCGGCAGGCCCTTCAGATAGTCCTCGTTGTCGAGGAGATCGAGGCAGCCTTCCTTGTCGAGCACGCTGATGCGGCGCAGGCCGTGGCGATTGCCGACCTCGAAATCGTTGAAGTCATGCGCCGGCGTCACCTTGACCGCACCCGAGCCCTTCTCCGGATCGGAATATTCGTCGGCGACGATCTTGATCTTGCGGCCGACCAGCGGCAGGACGACGTTCTTGCCGACCAGCTTCAGGTAGCGCTCGTCCTCGGGATGCACGGCCACGCCGGTATCGCCGAGCATGGTCTCCGGGCGCGTCGTCGCAACGACGATGAAGGTCGTGGCATCCTCGGGATTGAACGTCTTGCCCTCGATCGGATAGCGCAGATACCAGAGGTGGCCCTTCACCTCGGTCTGCTGCACCTCGAGATCGGAGATCGCGGTGAGCAGCTTGGTGTCCCAGTTCACCAGGCGCTTGTCCTTGTAGATCAGGCCGTCACGGTGCAGCTCGACGAACACCTTGATGACGGCCTTGGACAGGCCTTCGTCCATGGTGAAGCGCTCGCGCGACCAGTCGCAGGAGGCACCGAGCCGCTTGAGCTGGTTGATGATGGTGTCGCCGCTCTCGGCCTTCCACTGCCAGACCCGCTCCAGAAACTTCTCGCGGCCCATCTCGCGGCGGCCGGGCTGCTGGCGCTCCATGAGCTGCCGCTCGACCACCATCTGGGTCGCAATGCCGGCATGGTCGGTGCCCGGCTGCCACAGCACGTCGCGGCCGCGCATGCGCTCGAACCGGCACAGGATGTCCTGCAGCGTGTTGTTGAGGGCGTGGCCCATGTGCAGCGAGCCCGTCACGTTCGGCGGCGGGATCACGATGGTGAAGGGCACCGCGTCGCGGCGGTCGGGGCGGCCGGCCTTGAAGGCACGGCTGTCCTCCCACACGACGGACATGCGGGCTTCGATATCGGCGGGTTGGTAATTTTTCTCGATCATGGGCTGCTAAAAAGCCGCGCGGGCCGGTCAAGTCAACGAAAAGGTCAACGGAAAGGCGGCAGCGGAAGGCGCCGCGGCAAATCGGCTTCCCCGCCCGTTCGGAAGGCCGAATATAATGCTTAAGCGCGGCTTAATGAGGGCCCCGGCCGGCCCTTACCGGCCGCCACGCGAGACCCGCTCGATCTCGGCCTTCACGATGCGTTCAACGAGGCCCGGCAGGTTGTCGTCGAGCCAGGATTTCAGCATCGGCCGCAGCATCTCCTTGACCAGATCCTCCAGCGTCCGCGCATTGCTGCTGAGCACCGTGTGGGCCAGGGAGTTGAAGGCGGATTCGACCGCGGAAACGGTCGACTGCGCCAGGATCGGCTGCTGCGGCGGCAGCGGCGGTGCGTCGAAATCCACCGGCGCAAAAGACGGCATCGGCGTCGGGCGCGGCGGCGGCGTTTCGGCGAATTCGAGATCGTCGCGCGGCTCGACCTTGCGGAAACTCGGCGGCGGCGGAGGCGGTGTCGGATCCATCGCCATCTCGTCGGTCAATTCGAGCACGTCGGGCTCAGGCTCCGGCGCGCGGACCTCGGGCGCAGGCGTGGCCGCGTCCAGCCCCGCCAGCAGCGCATCGATATCGTCTTGGCTGTTCGGGTCGGCACTCGCCGCAGGCGGAGGTGCTGGTGGAGGCGCTGCCGGCTTTGCGGCCGGCGGTGGCGCCGGCTTTTCAGCGGCGGGCTTGGTGGGAGCAACCTTGGGCGGAGAAATGCCGTTCATCGCCTGCGGCTTTGGTGCGGGCGCTACGGGAGCCGGCGCGGGCTTGGCGGCCTCGGCCGGCGGCGGCTTGGCCTCGTCGTCAGCAATGATGCGCCGGATCGAGGCCAGAATCTCCTCCATCGAGGGTTCTGTGACCTTTGCAGGCTGCGTCATCTCCGACTCCACATCATCAACGCCCTCGCATGCGCTGTTTTACACCAAGCACGACGGGATTGGCCGGTTCCGGACGGACGCCTCGACATTTTCGTCGCGGCGGCCCGACTTGTCCCCAGTTCACGGCTCAACGTGCAGCGGTGCGCCCTGCCCTCGGCACTCAAGCTTTACGCACACGACATCGAATGCGGGCGAATCGACCCGCATCTTCTTGGCAAGGCTATGTCAGGGATTTTGATGATTGCAAGCAAAGCACCGGTCGGCGTCCGCTGTTTGCGAAGCCGACCGGATGACTACGGGATCAGCGCCCGTCAGGCGTACGCACGCCGACCCAGCTGTCGCGGACCTGCTGGTAGTGCACGCTGGGATCGTAGACCGTGGTGTTGAGACCGAGCACCTGCGGCGCGAGACGGCCGACCGCGTTGAGCACCGAATAGGATGCCACGACGCGGTCATGCTGGGCCGTGACGAGCGCGACGCGCGCGTTGACCAGCGCCTGCTGCGCGTTGAGCACGTCGAGCGTGGTGCGCTGGCCGGCCTTGGCTTCCTCGCGCACGCCGTTCAGCGCGATCTCGGATGCCGTGACCTGCGCCTGCGCGGACTGCACCTGCGCCTTGCCGGCTTCGAGCTGGCCCCAGGCCTGCACGACGTTGGCACGGGTCTGATCGCGGGTGGTCTCGAGATTCAGGCGCTGCTGCGCCAGGTTCTCTTTCGACTGGCGGATCAGCGAATATTCGGTGCCGCCCTGATAGATCGGCACGGAGGCCGTCGCGATGGCGGAGGCCGTACTCGTTCGGAAGACGTTCAAGGTCTGTTGATAGGCCGTGCTGACACCAGCCGCCACCGTCACCGTCGGCAGCAGCGCGCCTTCGTTGATCTTGACCTGGAGATAGTTGACGTCGATGCCGTACATCGCAGCCGTGACGCTGGGGTTCTCCACCAGGCTGAGATTGACCGCGGAGGCGATCGTCCCGGGCAGGAAGCGATCGACCGGCGAGCCTGGGGCCAGGTTCGTCGGCTCGTTGCCGATGATCCGGCGGAAGTTTGCTCGCGTCGTCGTGAGATTCGATTCGGCGGTCAGGGCCTGGGTCTTGCCGGCGGCGAGCTGCGCTTCGGATTGCGCCACGTCGGTGCGGGTGACTTCGCCGACATTGAAGCGATCGCGCGTCTGCTTGAGCGTCTGTTCGAGCACGCGCACGTTGCTGCGCTGAACTTCGAGCGTCGCCGAATCGCGCAGGAAGTCCATGTAGGTCGTGGCAGCCTGCAGCAGGACCTGCTGCTCGAGCACGCGCAACCCCTCGCGGGACCCCGAGACCTGGCTCTCGGCTGCGCGCGTCCTGTTGGCGGTCTGATTGCCGTTGTAGAGCGTCTGGTTAACGGTCAGGCTGGCGCCGTTGGGCTGAAGGGGCAGCGTGGATCCGAGGTTGTTGGCATGGATCGACTGGCCCTTCTGCACCGCCTGGATATCTTGGTATTGATACCCTGTGGTGAGGCTCAAATTGACCCTGGGGCGATAGCCCGACAGCGCCTGCGGCACGTTTTCGTCGGTCGAGCGCACCTGGGCACGCTGCGCGTTGAGTTGCGGATTGTTCTGATAGGCGCGCACCAAGGCGGCCTCGATCGTATCCGCCAAGGCAGGCGTCGGCCCGGCAAGCGCCAGCATCAGGACCGAAACCGCAGCTCCGGTGAAGAGCTTCACCCCATGCATCCCAAAAATTCCGTTCATCTTAACGCCCGACTCGTGCCCGCGAGCTGGGTTACCGTCTACCGAGTGGAGTCGTTGCCCCGCCGCAACATAGGACGCGGAATGGCGCGACGGAACTACCTCAAGGCAGTTCCCGGTGGAAACTCTTCACGTGCAGCATCCCGGCCACACTTCTGATTCAGAACGGGATTTTAACGGGGTTTGGGCGTCAGAAGACGAAGGCGGCGGCCCGTTCCAGCCCGGGAAGGACCGGAGCTGCGGCATCGAACAGCGCCCGATGGCCGAATTCGCCGTGAGTACGGGTCACGATCATGGCCCGCGGCGGCTTGGATTCCGCCGACACCCCTACCAGGCGCCCGCCCTCCTTGAGCTGGCCGAGCAGCCCCTCCGGCACCACCTCGGTGGCGCCGTTGAGGATGATCACGTCATAGGGAGCGGCCGAAGAATCGCCCTCGGTGCAGGCGGCGGCCTTGCAGGTGACGTTGGCGAGCCCGAGGCCGGCAAAGGCGTCCTTGGCCTTCGCGACCAGAGCCGAATCACATTCCGTCGCGGTGACCTGGCGCGCGATCTTCGCGGCCAGCGCGGCGACGTAGCCCGTGGCACAGCCGACCACCAGCACGTTGTCGCCCTCGCCGATCTCGGCGGCCTGGAGCAGCTTGCCGGTAAGCTGCGGCTTGATCAGGTAGCGCTTGGCGCCACCCTCGCTGACGTCGAGATCGAGGTCCAGATAGGCCAGAGCCTGGCGGGCCGCGGGCACGAAGGCCTCGCGCGGAACCGTGAGCATGGCGTCGAGAACGCGGCGATCAGTGACGTCATTGGTGCGCACCTGGCCATCGACCATTTTGAGGCGCGCGGTCGAGAAACCGGACATTGGCGGACCCTGAAATGCGGACGATGCCGCGGACGGAAGTTGCGGCATCTTTGGAACATGCCCGGCGAAAACGCAACATAGCCGTTGGCATGCGCCCGCCAGCGCTTCCGCAACTCACCGCATCAGGGAACAGGATGGATTATTCGATCGTCACAGCGAGGCGGCCGATCAGGGCGGCGACCTCGTCGAGCCGCGCCGAATCGGGCGTCTCGACCGCACGCTTCAGGCAGGCGAGGCATTCATCGTCGCTGAGCTCGGGAACGTCGGCCGGCAGAATCGAGGGAGCCAGTTGGGCGCGGTCGATCTGGACGTGGGGCATGGGAATCAGCTCCGTAAAAATCCGACACCAGCCAAGCTCAATTCGAATTAAGTCGATTTTGGCGCCGCCATGCGGCGATGAAGCTGCCCGGATACACATCTGCTTGAAATGCGATTCTGCGCTGGATTCGGGGAATTGCTGCTCAGAGCCCGCTCAAACGACATCGCACGCCACTTCAAGGCTCGATCTCAACTTCTTGAATTTCAAGCGGAATTTGGCTCCCCGGGCTGGATTCGAACCAGCGACCATCCGATTAACAGTCGGATGCTCTACCGCTGAGCTACCGAGGAAAAGGGCGAACCTTCGTTCGCGCGCGGCTGCGTATAACAAAGCCGCTTGCGCTTGCAAAGGACGAATTCGTCCTGTTCGCAACGCATCTGAGGAAGGACCAAGCGGGCCCCTCCTCCGGCCGTGAGCGCCGAAACTATTCGGCGACGAAGGACGTGGTCTTGGTGCCGGGGTCGTAGCGCAGCCTCAGCACGTTGAACTTGCAGAGGTTGACGTTCTTCCACAGCACGGACTCGTCATAGTTCTGCCAGTCGACGCGGATGTTCCAGACGCAGCCCTCGTCGTCCTCGTCGAACTCGACATAGGTGCTGGCCTGGTTCTGCAAAACCTTCTCGAGCTCGTTGTCCCACTCGTCCATGCCGTCATCAGGTGCGTTGAAGCCCAGGAACTTGATGGCATAGCCGGTCTCGTTGACGACCGAGACGTTGCGGGAATCGGCTGCAAAGGACGCGGTGGCTGCGAGCGAAAGACCGATCGCAACTAGCCCGGACAGAAAATACTTCATTTGAAATTCCCTCGATCGAAACAGGCTCCGGCGCCTGACGTCGATCGGCGCAGGCGCCGCGGCAACGAATGGCGTTGCCTCTCAGGTTTCGTCCGGAGCACGATCGACAGCTTCGACACGCGATCGACCGCGGCTCCGGAGTTGTGCGCGCCGCGAGACGCGCACGGGAATTTCTTATCGATTCGAATTCTCAGCAGCAATGAACCGGCATTCATAGATCGGCGGTGTTTGTTTTCTCCGGTGCGGGCGCCGGCACCGCAGCGCCGTTGCTCTTGCCGGTCACGGCGCCGACCAGTGCCTTCACGGGATCATCGCCCGGCGCAAAGCCGCCCTGGCGGAGGATCTCGTCGATCATCGGACGCAGCGCGTGCACTTTGAGCAACTCGCCGGCGAGGCCTTCGCCGAAGCCGACGCCGCCATTCGCGGCACCATTGCCGCCGCCGAACGCGCCGCCGGTATGAAGGATGCGGACGTCCTTGAGGTTGGCGATCGGCTTCACCATCTCGGCCAGCGCCGACGGCATGATCTCGATCCGCTTCTTGGCGATCTCGAAATCGATCACGTTGCTGCCGAGCTTGTTCTGCGCCTCGTTCTTCATGGTGATGACGGCGGCCTCGGCTTCACCGATGTTGCGGACGCCGACCGCCTTGATCTTGTTGGACTCGGCTTCGGCCGTGGCCAGCGTCTTGACGGCCTCGGCGCGGTCGAGCGAGGCCTTCTTCTCGGCCTCGGCGGCGACGATCAGCTCGGTCGATTTGCGCTCGGCCTCGGTGCGGGCGGCCAGCACCTGGGTGAGACGGGCACGGTCGGCGACCTCGACCGCGCGTGCGGTGACGACCTTTTCCTCCGCGGAGACGGCGATCGCTTCGGCGGTCTTGGCTTCGGCGACGGCTTCGGAGGTCTGCTTGCTCTTGGCCGCGATCTGGATCTCGTTTTCCTGGGTGGCGATCTGGATCTCGCGCTGGGCGTCGGTCTTGCGCTTGTTGATGGCGAGATCCGACTCGATCACCGCGGTCTCCTTGACCTGCTTGGCCCCCGCCTCCTTCTCGGCAACGGCCCGGTCGGTGTCGATGCGAGCGTTCTCCTCGGTCAGGCGCGCGGTCTGGGTCGCGGTTGCAACCTCGGCGCGGGTGCTGGCGGTCTTGTTGGCAATGTCGCGCTCCTGGGAGAGCTCGGCCTCCTTCTTGGTCCGCTCGATCCCGAGGGTCTGCTGCCGCGCCTCGAGGTCCTTCTGTGCGATCGCCACCTCGTTGTCGCGCACGATGGCGTTGCGGTCACGCCTGCGGGTCTCGGTGACGGTCTTCAATTGGGTGAGACCTTCGGCGTCGAAGAAATTCTCCGGATTGAAGAATTTGACGTCGGTCTGGTCGAGCTTGGTCAGCGACACCGATTCAAGCTCGAGCCCGTTCGACTTCACGTCGGACTCGACGGTGGACTGCACGTGCTTGACGAAGTCCGAGCGCTTCTCCTGAAGCTCGAGGATGCTCATGGTCGCCGCGACCGACCGCAGGCCGTCGACGAACTTGGCCTCGACCTGGTTGCGCAGCGCCTCGGCATCGTTGGTCAGCGCACCCAGCGTCTGGCTGGCGAGCGCGATGCTCTCCTCGTCCGGGCGGACGCGCACGTAGAATTCGGCGACGATGTCGACGCGCAGGCGATCCTTGGTGATCAGGGATTCCCGCTCCTTGCGCTCGACCGTCAGCCGCAGCGTCTTCAGATTGACGCTGGCATAGGAGTGGAAGATCGGCAGGATCATGGCGCCGCCGTCGAGCACGACCTTCTTGCCGCCGAGGCCGGTGCGGACGAAGGCCTCGTCGCGGGTGGCGCGCTTGTAGAGAATGGTGAAGACGATCCCGAGGACGACGATCAGCGCGACGCCGATCATGGCCGGGACAGCGATGTCGAACATGACTTTCTCCAATGAAATGACTTGCTAGCTGCTTAGAGTCGGCTTGGAAGGTTTGAGTTCATCCTCGGCCTTGACCGCCACGAAACGGGTGTCGACGCGATCGACCAGCAGGACCAGGGTTCCCTGCGGCAGAGGCGGCGAAGACGGTGCTGCGACCGCCAGCACGAAATGGCGGTTGCCGTGGATGTCGGCGACGCTGACGCGTCCGGGCGGGCCCTGGTCGAGCGGTCCGACCACGACCTCGCCGACGCGGCCGACGAGATCGCCGAGGCCGACGACGTAGCTCTCGTCCTTGGGGATGATCCGCGCGATGGCGCCGCTCGCGGCGCGGACCAGCGGCACCGAAACGGCGACCGCCCCGACCGAGGCGAGCGTCGCGGGCAAGGGACCGGCCACCATCCGCGCGACGTCCTGGATCAGGAAGCCGGTGATGGAGAAGGCGCCAAGCACCAGCAGCAGGAAGATCAGCAGCGGCACGCCGCCGGCATTGATCCAGGAGATGGCGTTGAGCACGCCATTGTCGCTGGGATGGCTGAAATCGATGCTGGTGCCGAGCATCTCGCTCAAGGACGCCCCGACCAGCATCGAGATCACCTCGAGCGAGCCGACGATGACGATCATGGCCGCCGCGATCGCGAACGGCCTGACCTCGGGCGACATGACGTGTTCGAGCAGTGCGCTCATGACACGAACCTCAGGAGCGCGACTTCAACCGTGCGAGCCTCGCCGCAATCTCCTTGTCGCGATGAAGCGCGCTCAGTTCATCGATGTCGCTCGAATACGGGATGCCCTGCGGCACGCCGGTGGCCCGCGCCACCGCCCTGCCCGCACGCAAGGCCTTCGCTGCGGCCGAAGCGCCGCCGGACTTCCGGGGCGAGGTCGAGGCCTGATGGCTCGCCTGGGCCTCGCTCTTTTCGAGATCGGCCCGGCGCAGCTCGGCATCCTGCAGCGCCGACAGCACGGCGCGCAGCGATGTCACGCACTGCTCGATCTTCTCGTTGTTCTCGTCGATGGCGCGGGAGAGCACCTCGAACTGCGCCTCCAGATCCATCTGCCGCGCGATGCCGGCGCGGGCGAGATCGTCGCGGCTGTCGGCGATCGCTCCCTCGATCTTGGCGGCAAGATCGGTCATCTCGCGCTCGATCTCGGTGCGGCGGGCGTTGAGGCGGTATTCCTCGGCGCGCGCGCCCGCGAGCGCATCGCGCGCCTCGCTCTCGGCGCGCTCGATCTCGCGGATGGCCTGGCCGACCACCTTGAGCTTGTTCTTGCCTTCCGCCTGCTCGATCGCGTCGTAAGCGATCCCGGCAATGAGACGTCCGACCCGGGACAGGAAATTGTCGGGGGCGGCAGCGATGGTATCCATAGCGTTCTCCTCCTCTGGCAGACTGTTCGGCGTGACGCCGTAGTGAACTTCAAAGCCGTCGTCGGTGCGGATGAGATGCGCGGGCGCGCTCTGTCCCCAGCCCTCGGCATAGCCGGCGTAGTCGAAGGGCACGCTGAAGCGCCCTTGCACGGTCGCGATCGAAATGGTGGCGGGCCCCTTGATCTTGGCGAGCTTGTCGTCGAGCGGCAGGCGGCGGCCCTGCGCGGCGCGATAATCGGCGCGGTCCCGCAGGCCCAGCGTCACCAGCCGCGACGGCAGCGCGGTTTCCTTCCGGATCGGCTCATAGGCATGGGCGTGCAGCAGCACGACGTTGGAGCCGACATTATGGGTCCGGGCGACCTCGTCCAGGATCTGCATCATGCGGTCATAGGCCTGGAATGTCGCCTCCATGGCCGCCTTGGCGGCCGGGTCAGGGGCAAGCCGGTAACGCAGCGCAGACGGCGCGTTTCGGGGCGACGGGCTCATGGAAAGCACTAAAGCACCATTTTGGTGCTTTAGGAAGAGGAGATGCGATCACGTTCCACTGATCCTTAGGCACTCTATCGGATTAGTCGCTGTCGCCCGGGGCCGCGTTCAAGGCGACCCGTCACCTCTCGATCACCGCCGATCAAGACTTCTTGCACGCGCGGGTTGCAATTTGAGACGAAATGAGCGTTCGGCACCCCCTTTGCCCGCTTGCACCACTCTCGTGTCCCGGACGCGTTGCAGCGTTCTTACGCTGCTGCGCAGAGCCGGGACCCAGGAAGCTGCGCGGCTTGCTGTCGCATGGGCCCCGGCTCTGCAGCGCATCACTTCGTGCTGCGCAGCGTCCGGGGCACGAGACTGAGGTGCGACGCACCAGCCTCTCAACGTCATTGCGAGGAGCGAAGCGACGAAGCAATCCAGAGTCTTTCCGCGGTGGCACTCTGGATTGCTTCCGCCTTCGCCGAAGGCTTCGGCGGACAAGTCGATGCGCTCGCAATGGCGGAGCGAGCAGACATAGCTTCGCCTTCTCGCGGCTCATTTCGCCCGAGCTTTGCCTGGTCACGTCACCCTCCTTTGTCAGAGGGCGCAGGGAAGACCGGGTGCCGGCCGGGCACCCACGGTCCACTGTGCAAAAGGTGACGACAAGAAGCTGCACAGCGGCATACAGGTGAGGCCTAACAACCGGCCTTCCCTGCGCAGTGGTTTGACGGCTTATGCCGAGCTCTCCCCGGGGAGCGATGCACTATTGCCCCCGTCGCCTTGCGGATGGCTGATGCTCAGGCCCGGTTGGGCCGCGACATCACCGCAAGACTTGACGCACAGACCCCGGGCGTCAGGACGACACGGTTTTACCGTACGCAGGGCCCACCGGTCGTATGCGCGACGGCCTCGCTCACGGTTGCCCGCCCTGCGATTGCCTTCGCGCCGGTTGGCCTTGCGTCCACCACGGCTCACCCCGCGTTCGTGACGGTCGCGATACGCCCCTCTGACAGGGATGAGGTGGCGGGAGAATGCGCGTATTCCGAAATTCTGTAAAGGCGAATATTTTCGCCTGTGACGATTGACCGGCCGGTTGGGTGTTTTGCCCGTCGGGCGACACAAGGTCTCGTAGCCCGGGTGAGCGAAGCGACACCCGGGACAACATCCGTGCCGGTCCCGGATATCGCTGCGCTCCATCCGGGCTACGAAACTGTGGTCACGGCCGCCGGCACACGAGGTCGATCTCGATCAACGCGTCATAAGCAAGCCCGGTGACGCCGACGCAGGTGCGGGCCGGCAGCCGATCCGACGGGAAGTAGGTGCGATAGGTCTCGTTCATTGTGGCGTAGTCCTCCTTGAAGCGCGTCAGATAGATGCGCGTCATCACCACATGCTCGAGACCGAGATCGAGACCGGCCAGAACCACCTTCAAATTCTCCATCACCGCACGGGTCTGCGCGACGATGCCGTCGGGGAGCACGCCGGGCGTTTGCGGTGTGTCCGGCATCTGGCCGGTGACGAAGACGAAACCGTCGGTCTCGACGGCGTGGCTGAAGGGCGCGACCGGCTTCGGGCCGCCGCTGATCATGTGGAATTTCACTCGAGATGTCCTTGTTACGATGCGTCCTGAAACAGACGCTTGCTGAGGATGGCGTGCACGCCCCAATTGCCATCGACGACCTGCGTGACGCCGAAATCGACGGCGGCCGACATCAGCGCGATCGCCTCGTCCTCGCTGAGGCCTTTGGTGTTCATCAGGAAGCGCCGCATCTTGCGGAATGCGTCCTTCATGGCGAGGTCGAGCGAGGATTTGGCGTAGACCTCGCTCTGGCCCTGCGCGCCGAACTCGGCGAGGTAGTTGGGGTGGCTGAAGCCGGTCAGCACCCAATCGGTCTCGGTCTCGATCAGCGGATAAGAGAGATCGGCGAAGGGCCGGCCGGCCAGATCGGCCTTCTTGTGCAGGATCACCTCGAATGTCCCGGTCATCGAGCATTCGATCGCGGTGCCGCTGAGTTCGCCGTCGCCCTGCGTCGCGTGGGAATCGCCGACCGACAGCAGCGCGCCGGGAACCGAGACCGGAAGATAGACGGTCGATCCCTTCCCCAGCCGCCAATTGTCGAGATTGCCCCCAAAGTAGGACGGCGGCACGGAGTCGACGAAATCGACCTCGCGCGGCGCCACCGCGATCACGCCGAAATGCGGCCGCAGCGGAATGCGGATGCCGTCGAGCACGGCGTGCCGACGCTTGATCGTCGCGGGTGCAACGGGGATTCCGGGATAGTCGTAGGTGGTGTGCACGACGCCGAACGGATCGGTCTGCGGCTCCCAACGGTAGGAATACAGCGCGCGGGCATGCGGCTCCTCGGGATCGCCAAAAATCTCGTAGATGGTGACGACCTCGCGCGGCTTGGGGCCGCCGAGAAACTCGTTGTAGTGATAGCCCCACCAGGCCGCGACCGACGAGCCGAACACGCGCCCCGCGTGGTTCGGATTGCGGCTGGCGCGCGGCACGATGTCGAGGATGCGCACCTCGAGCACGTCGCCGGGCTGCGCGTCCTTCACTGCGACCGGGCCCGTGCAGATGTGCACGCCAAATCCCTCGCCGGCGCCGCGGCCGAACACGCTGGCATCCATTGGGCCTGCGCCGCGGCGATCGACGTTCTTCCTGTCGGCGGTCCAGCCGAACACGCTTTCGGCGCCGGGATCACCCGCGATCATCATCTCCGGCGCGTCGGAGGCGTGCTGAGTCAGCGTCTCGATGGTGATGGTGTCGCCCGAGGCAATTTCGATCTGCGGCGGCAACGAGCGGCTGAAATAGCCCCAATGGACGCGACTGGCCTCGACCGGGAGATGATGATGCCGGTGCTCCGCCGATGTCCGCTCCGCTGCACTGGCGCAAGCGACGTTGCTGCGGGCTTCCACGCTCTGATGCGCGCGCGGCTGCGCGAGCGCCTCCTGCGGCCAGCCGCGCTGGCCGGCAACGCCATGCTGCGAGGTCGCCCGCTCCGCTTCCTGCTGGCGGAATTCGCGCGGCGGCAGGCCGAAGCGATGGCGGAAGGCGCGGCTGAAATGCGCGGAGTCACCAAAGCCATAGGTGTAGGCGATCTCGGAGATCGAGCGGTGCGCTTCCGCCGGGTTGGACAGATCGGCCCAGGCCCGCTGAAGGCGCCGCTCGCGGACATAGTGGGTAAAGTTGTCTCCGACCGTCTCGAACAGCTTTTGCAAATAGCGCTCGGAAATCCCCTCGGCCTGCGCGACACGTGCGGGGACCAGCTCGGGATCGTCCAGTCGGCGCTCGATGGTCTGGCAGATCCGGTGCAGCAGCGCCGCCTGCGTTGCGCTCGATCCGGCATCGGATGTCGAGGACGCAAGCTGATGCGCGAGCGTCAGGAGCAGATCGACGAGTGACTGCGCGACAATATTCCATTCAGGGTCGCTCAATGTATCCAGCGCGCGCGCGGTTGCATCGAGCAGGCGCGCGAACACGTCGGCGAAGCCACCTGGTGGGACGACACGGGGCTCGCGGAGCCGCGGCTTGCCCGAGAGACGCCCGTGCAGCGCTTCCGAACTCACGGCCAGCACGATGGCGCGCATGTCGCGCTGGAACACGATGCTCCAGTCCCCGCTCCGCGGCAGCAGCACGAGATGGCCGACGGGAACGATGCGATGGCCGCCGGCGCTCTTGAGCACCATGCCGTCCTCGAGCGGCATCAACGCGATCGGAAGGTCTTCGTTGGTTTGCGAGAGCGGACCGACGGTTTGCGCACCCGCGGCCATCCGCGTCAGCGCGACGCCTGCGGCGCGGCGATGCGAAGCTGTCGCGTGCCCGTCCAGGAAGGAATGGCTGGTCGCCGGCTGCAAGCCGACCGCGGCCAGCACATCGCGCCAGGCCTCGGGGCGGTCGTCTTGCGCGTAGGACTCGCTCGTGAAGGGACGGAAGCTCATCGGATCCACCCAGATTGCGGTGGATCGAAGCAACCTCTGTGCCAGACGCGCGCGATCATCCGTCGCAGCGACGGGCCGCAAATGACCTTCCTTGTTCACGCCCTCACCCCGGAAATGGACTTTGCTTCAGAGTGTTAGAACCCAATGTCAAAGTTAAGCAGGATGCGTAGCCCGGATGGAGCGCAGCGCAATCCGGGACCCCCGTCGCTTGCGGCACGAATCCCGGATTGCGCTTCGCTCCATCCGGGCTACGACCCATCAATCGCACCGAAAGATGTTCTTGCGGATCGTGCCGTGGACGCCCCAATTGGCGTCGACGACCTGGGTGACGCCGAAATCGGCGCCGACCGACATCAGCGAGATCGCCTCGTCCTCGCTGAGGCCGTGCACGGTCATCAGGAACCGGCGCAGCTTTCTGAATGCGTCGCGCATCGCACGGTCGAGACTGCTGTGATTGGCAATCTCGGTCTGCGCATCGGCGCCGAGCGTGGCGAGATAGTTCGGATAGGTGAAGCCGTAGAACGACCAGGCGTGATCGGTCTCCAGCATCGGATGGTCGAGACCTTCGAGATTGGTGCCGGCGAGGTCTGCCTTCTTGTGCAGGATGAACTCGAAATCGCCGGTCAGCGAGGTCTCGATCGCGGTGCCGCCGAGCTCGCTGTCGCCCTGGGCGGCGTGGGGATCGCCGACCGAGAAATAGGCGCCCGGGACCGCGACCGGATAGAACATCCGCGCGCCCTTGCCGATGCGCCAGTCGTCGATGTTGCCGCCGGTATAGCTCGGCGGAATCGAGCTGACGAAATCGGCCTCCGATGGCGCAAGCCCCATGGTGCCGAAATGCAGCCGCGCCGGCACTTTCACGCTGGAGAGGATGTTCTCGCGCTTCCTGATGGTGGCGTGATCGACGCGGACGCCGGGATAGTCGATGGTCGGATGCACGATGCCGTCAGGGTCGGTCTGCGGGGTCCAGACGTAATTGTAGACCGCCTTGGCATAGGGCTCGCCCGAGGTGTCGAGCTCGAAGATGGTGACGACCTCGCGCGGCTTCGGCTCTTCAATGAGGTCGTGATAGTGAAAGCCCCAGTTCGCGGCGACGTTGGAGCCGAAGCAGCGGCCGGCGTGGCAGGCGCTGCAGCTCGGCCGTGGCCGGACGTCCAGAATGCGCACTTCGAGAATGTCGCCGGGCTCGGCGCCTTCGATTGCCACGGGCCCAGTGAGGAGATGCACGCCGATCCCCTCGCCTGCGCCGCGAATGAACGGACCTTCGACCGGGCCGGAGCCGCGGCGCGCGACCGCCTTGTGCTCGCGCGTCCACTGGAACACGCTCTCGGCGCCGGGATCGCCCTGGATCATGCGCTCATAATCGTCGTTGGCGTGATGGGTCAGCGTCTCGATGGTGGCGCGATCTCCGGAGCGGAGCGTCAGCGCCGGCGTGACCTTCTTGGAGAAATAGCCCCAGTGAACGGTTTTTGGCGAAACCGGCAGCGTGAAATGCTTCATGACGTGGCCTCATTAGGGAACGCGGTCTTGAACCTTGCGGAGACGGCGCTCATCGCACCGTCTCCGGAGTCTTGTCGGCCTCCATCACGCTGAGGAAACGCGCCGTCAGCGGATTACGGGGGTTGGAGAGGACCTCGTGCGCCGGGCCCTCCTCGATGATTGCACCGCCGCTCAGGAAAGCGACACGGTCGGCGACCTCGTCGGCGAAACGGATCTGATGCGTCGAGATGATCATGGTGAGGCCGTCGTCGATGGCGAGGCGGCGGATCACTTCCAGCACCTCGTTGACGAGCTCGGGATCGAGCGCCGAGGTCGGCTCGTCCAGCAACAGCACGCTCGGGTTCGGCGCCAGCGCGCGGGCGATGGCGACGCGCTGCTGCTGCCCGCCGGACAGATGCCGCGGCAGGGCATCGGCGCGATGCGACAGACCAACGCGGTCGAGCAGCTCGGTGGCGCGGCGGTCGGCATCGATGCGGGTCATGCCGTGGACCCAGCGCAGTGGCCCCGCGATGTTCTCCTTCGCCGAGAGATGCGCGAACAGATTGAACTGCTGGAACACCATGCCGACGCCGACGTTGGCGCGCTCATTGGCAATGGCACGCGGTGACAGCGGCTTGCCGTCCTCGCCAAAGCCGAGGCGGCGGCCGCCGACGCGCACGGTGCCGGCATCCCAGTTTTCGAGGTGGTTGATGCAGCGGAGCAGCGTGCTCTTGCCGGAGCCGCTGGGGCCGAGCAACGCGACCACCTCGCCGATGCGGACCGTGAGGTCGAGACCGGCGAGCACCTTTTGCGGGCCGTAAGTCTTGGTGAGCTCCCTGGCTTCGACCGCGATGTTGTTGCGTGCGATCGTCGCGGCGCGGCGGGCGCGCTCCTCGCGCGTCAGGGCCAGCGGCGGCGTGTCGGGCAGCTCCGCTGGGGCGGGCTCGGGATCAACAGCCGTTGCCTCCGCGAGCTCAAGCTTGGTGCCGAGTTCGACGCGGCGCCAGGGCAGATAATCGGCGAGCTTGCGCTTGCGCCCCATTGTGGGATTCTTGGCGCGGTCGAGATCAAGCAGCCATTCGACGAAGAGCTGGATGCCGCTGATCGTGGCCGTCAGCACGAGATAGAGCAGACCCGAGGCAAAGAAGATCGAGAAGAAGTCGAAGGTCGAGGACGCCAGCTGCGTCGAGCGCAGCGTCAGCTCCTGCACCGCGACGACGGAGGCCAGCGACGAATTCTTCAGCGCACTGACCGCCTCGTTGCCGAAGGCCGGGATCATGGTGCGGATCGCCTGCGGCGCGATCACCCGGCGCATCAGGACGGACGGCGTCATGCCGAGCGCCTGCCCTGCCGTCACCTGCCCGCGATCGACGCCGAGCACGCCGGCGCGCAGCATCTCGGCGATGAACGGCGCCTCGTTGCAGGCGAGTGCGAGGCCGGCCGCCAGCACCGCCGGCAGCTTGATGCCGATGTGCGGCAGCGCGTCGTAGGCGAACACCATCTGCAGGATCAGCGGCGTGCCGCGGAAGATCACGGTGTAGCCCCGGGCGATCGCCGCCAGGGGCCAGAAGCGCGAGAGCTGCATGCCGGCGAGGATCAATCCCAGGATCAATCCGCCGCCGAGCCCGAGGGCGGTCACCTCGAGGGTGAGCTCGATGCCCTCGAGCAGATAGGGCATGCTCAGGTAATGGAGGAACAGCGACATCAGTCAGCCGTCAGAATGTCCGGCTCCTTGAAATTGTTCACATCGAGCCCGTGCTTCTTCAGGAGCTCCATGTGCGTGCCGGCCTTCTGCACCTCGATCAGTGCGGCGAGCACGGCGTCGCGGAATTTCGGCTTGTCCTTGGGAACGGCGATGCCGACCGAATACGGGATCGTCACCGCGATCGCCTTCTCCAGCTTGTCCGGATAGGCCTTGACCGCGCTGTCGACCGTGTTGACGTCGTTGATGTAGGTGTCGGCGCGGCCGGCGAGGATCGCCTGGATGCAGTTGGCGTTGTTGTCATAGAGCTGGATGGTCGGCTCTGCCTTGCCCGCCTTCTTGCACTCGGGGATCAGGGCCTGGATCAGGGGCACCTCGACATAGCCGGTGTTCTCGGCTGCGGCCGTGCCGCACATCGACATGTTGATGCCGTTGATGCCCTTCGGATTGCCCTTGGCGACCAGCACGCCGTCGAACACCTTCGAATAGGTGATGAAGTCGGCGGCCTTGGCGCGCTCCTTGGTCGCATAGATGTCGGAGATGACGATGTCGGCCTGGCCGGCCGCGAGTGTGGTCAGCAGTGCTGCGAAGGTCACCGGCTTGTAGGTCAGCTTGAAACCGAGGCATTCGCCGATGGCTTCGCCGAGATCGATGTCGAAGCCGATATATTTGCTGGGATCCTTGGGATCGATGGTCTCATAGCCCGGCGTGTGCGGGTTGATGGCGTTGACGAGGGTCTTGCCCTTCCAGTCCGGATATTTCTCCTGGAGCGCGGCGCAGGCAGCGGGTGCGGCAGCCTGTGCGCTCAGTGGCGCAGCGGCGACCAGGCCGGCGGCGATGGCGGCGCCGAGCGCGAGCTTGCGCCATGGCAATGCGCGCGACATCCCCCGCTGCGCCTGGGACAAAACCCGTCTCTCCATCTCCAACTCCCTCGAATTGCCATGGCACTGGCCATGTTCCAAATCTCGGGAGCGAGCCTAGGTGGAGCGGCCCGCGAAAAGCTTGTCCGCGGGCGTACAAAAAATTGGACGGATGGGGCCTGCGATTTGGGCAAGGGGCTGCACAAAAACTGTTCGCGCGCGAGGCGCGCGACGGCCCGCAATTCCGAATTCGGGCGAACCAAATCATTGGAAATGACGCAGCAAACTGCGCGATCAGAGAATCAGATGATGAGGATGCTTGACGTAGATATGACAAAGGCTGGCGCAAATGCTGCGCAAAAAACGAGACAATTGCGTCCGATATCCACAGCACTCCACAGCCTGTCCGCAGCATATCCACAGGGCGACCATGCCGGATTCGCGAGGCCGCGCGGGATACTTGCTGCGCACAAACCCACAGGTCAGCCATGTCAGCCGCCGGCCTGATCGAACACGGTGCGGCAAGCTTCGCTCAAGCTTGATCGGTTACGGCGAAGGCAGGCCGTGATGGCGCGAACATTGGGGATCTCGCCGGCACAGAGCCTGTAGACGTCGGGGGTGCAGGCCCGGCGCTGCTCGGGGGTTCCCTGCTGCGCCTGGGCGGCTGTGGCGAACAGCGTGAGGAACAGCCCGACCGTCGAGGCGCGGCGCGCCCGGCTCTTCACACCTGCAAACCGCAAGAACCTTGCCTTCATGACCAAGTCTCCTGTCTGCCCTGCCCGCCCCCGGCCCTCGATGGCCGGTGTCGTGCGAAGGGGTAGGAGAAATAAATCGAGGGGGATGTGATCTCTTTCACACTGGGGCCGGCTGCGGGAACCGTAGGGTTCCACCGGGATTTCCGGGGCCGTCTTTAGACATTGCTAACCAACCGGGACCCGATCGCCGGATCGTTAAAATGCGAACGATCAGCTCAATCGGCTAACAAACCGGCTTTGCGACATTGCGCCATCCGCGTTCTGCGAGGGTGTAATGAGTGAAGCCGAATTCAACTTGATGCTGGATGCTGTGCGGGACGCCATGGTCTACGAGGATGTCGCGCCTGTGCCGGAGGAGGACTTCGTGCCCCGCTCGTGGTCGTACGCCGCAACGCCCAAAGCCGCCAACGACAACGAGGGCGCCTGGCCCCTGCTGCCGTTTCCCGACGGCTGGGATGCGGCCTGCTGAGGCCTCTCTTTCAACGTGACCCGACGCGCCCGCTTCATGCGGGCGTTTTGCTGTCGGCCGTCCCCGGCCTGATCAGCTCTTGACCCGCTCCTCGCCATCCTGCGGCGCCCGGTCCGGGGCCGTCGGCGGGAAGATGCTGTCGTAGATCGCGCGCGCCTCGGCAATGAGGCGGGCTCGCTCCAACTCGGATTTCGGGACAAATCGGACGATGTCGCCCACGTGGTCTCCAGCGCTCGTTGATGGAAAATGCATCACTTCGCAGATGCGAAGACTATGCCATCCCGCCTGAATCGCAGGGTTCCGCCAAGCCCCGGGCAAACCCGGTGCGCGCCGGTCGGCAAGCCGCGTCGGCGCGCCTGCGCACGGATCAAATTTGTTCTGGAATATCAGGATGTTGTGATGGAGGCCACGACCAGAATTGAACTGGTGTACACGGTTTTGCAGCCTGGCAGCGCGGAATTATGATAACCCGTTGGAACTGACGAAAAATTGCCAGCTGTCGCCGATTGAGGTGAGCACTTTCTTAATTGGAGGACGACTTAAAGTAGGAAGGACAGGGCCGGAGGTTGCCCCACCATCCGCTTCCCTCAATGCCGACGCCGATCAAACAGTCACCAACGTTTTCGAGTGGGACCTTTAGTCCATACCGCTCCCCGTTTGGAGCCCCGTCCGTCGTGTACCGAATTGATTGTCCCGACGACGGATCCTTTGGAATGAAATCGAGGTACCGGCCGCCCACGAGTGCGGTACTCAGATCCTCCACTGAATTGTTCCGAAATGGATGCGGGAAAGCGCCATTAGATGCGCGGTATCGCTCCAGCGCGGCTTGCAACGTTCTCGCTTGACTTATTCGCGTGGCGTCCCGCTGCCTCGATGCAGCCACATCTGCGAGACCATTGGCTTGCCCATCAGCGCTTGATGAAACGGCGGCGGCGCGGTCCAGTGCTGACGTTAGCTCGACTTGCCGCTCCTCCAAGGCACCAAGCCGCTCCGCAACAGACCGCAGAAACTCGTCCTCTCTATACACCAGTGCTCGCCGCTGAACTTCGGAAAGCCCGATTCCGATAACGTTCAGGACCACAAGGCCAAGCAGGATTGAACGCGCTGAAAATTGGGGCGCCATAATTTCGGGTTCCTGAATGAAAGAGACCGTTAGCCGGAATCGCGGGTGTGCCTGCGCCCCCCGTGAGCGACGCCGACGCTTCGGTCCCGGACTACCCTGAGTGACCAAGGTCAGCAAGATCCCAGCGCTTGATGGGCAAAGGTCAACGAGATTCTGATCGGCAGCAACGGCACGACATCGACCAGCTCGCGCGCCCCCGATCAATCTCGTCGGTGCCCCACGTCACCACGGCCAGCGCCAGCACGCCGACCGCGGCCGGGTTACCCCTGAGTCAAATTGATTCACCCCGAACGGCGATCTGAGCCCGGTTGGGATTACTGACGAAAAACTGACGAGGAAGGGATCACTTAAGAAAGCGCTTCTAAGTCATTGATTTTATTGGAGGCCACGACCAGAATTGAACTGGTGTACACGGTTTTGCAGACCGTTGCGTAACCACTCCGCCACGTGGCCCCGTAAGGGCGGAGCAATATAGGGGATCAATGGGTTAGGCAACCGCCTTCGTCCGGCTTTGGCAGCGACTTTCAACCGCTTGATGGGAATGACGAACGCTACGCCTTCCTCCCGCCATTGCCTGCGAGATATTGCGCAAGAATGGCGTCGGTGGCGCCTGCCGCGGTCATCCGGCCCTCCTCCAGCAGAATCGCGCGGTTGCAGGTGCTCTTGATCAGCTCGATGTCGTGCGAGGCCAGCACCAGGATGCCGGCCCGGGCGACGATCTCGTCGAGCCGCTGCCGCGCCTTCTTGCGGAACTGCTGGTCGCCGGCGCGGATGTCGAGGCTGACGCCGTTCAGTGCGGAGACGATGTGCGGCATCGCCGCTTTCCGCCGCAGCGTCACGGCGCTCGCGAAGCGGCTGCGCAGCGAGCGGTCGCGGAACGACAGCACCGGAAACGTCACGGAGGCGTTGCGCAGCACGATGTGGGCCGTGGTGCTCATGCCCGCCTCACAACCAATACGCCACGCGATGGCGGTAGCGCGTAGCAGAGCAGGCCGATGATCGCGGCGACGCTCGCATAGACGATCCCGAGCAGCCATTGCTCCGGATCGGTCGGCTGCGACAGCAGCGGCCTGCGCACGAGATCGAGCAGCGTCGCGAACGGATTGGCGCGGATCAGCCACTGAAACGCCGTGCCGCGCACGGTCTCCTCGGTCCAGATGATCGGCGTCAGGAAGAAGACGAATTGCAACCCGCTGACGATCGCCGAGCCGATGTCGCGGAAGCGCGCGCAGAGCATTCCGAGCGCGACCGAACCGCCGAGCAGCGCGGTGAGCAGGATCGCAAAGCCGGGCACCGCAAGCAGCATGGTCCAGTGCACCGGCCAGGGCATCACGATGTAGAGCAGCACGACGATCACCAGATGATGCGCGAAGATCAGGACGTTGCGCGCGATCATCTGGAGCACGTGCACGACCAGCGGCGCCGGCACGGCCTTGATCAAATGGCCGGAGGCCACGAAGATGTTGGAGCCTTCCTGCAGCGTGGTGGCGATCAGGGTCCAGACGATCAGGCCGACCGCGAAGGGCGGCAGGAAGCCGACAATGTCCTGCTTGAACAGGGCCGCATAGACGGTGCCGACGCTTCCGATCGTTGCGGCGAGCGTCAGCGTGATCCAGAGCGGGCCGATCACGGTGCGCCGGTAGCGCAGCGAAATGTCCATCAGCGCAAGCGTGCGCCAACGATCGAGCCGCGTCACCTGTGCCAGGAGTTCCTTCGCTGCGGCCTGAATACGACTGCCCCTTCCGCGTCCGGTAGTCCGATGCCGCGCAGGATGGCAGGCTTATCGGCCGATCGTCTCTACCGCATGCCTTCCGCGGGCAATCAACCGGATGGATGAGGATGGCCGAGATCAGGCGCGTTTGCCGCGCCGGACATTGCGTCGGCGGTCCTTGGTCACAGGCTTTGGCGCCAATTCCGGCATCTCGGCCTGGACCTCGCGGTAGCGTGCCAGCATCCGTTCAAAACTGGCGTGCAGGGTCTCGGCGATATCGGGGCGCCGCTCGAGGCCGGCCAGGATCGAGGCGGCCGCCTCGATGGTCGAGAGTCCGTCGCGACGCGGCTCCTTGCGCAGCCGCCCGTACCGCGAGGGGTGCTTCGGATTGAGGATCACGCGCTGGCACTTGAGCATCCAGGGATTGCGCCACCACAGCGCCTTGGCCTGGCTCCAGGTGCCGTCGAGCAGCACCACGCCTTCCAGCTTGCCAAGGCGCGTACGCTGGTTATCCGCGACCTCGCCCTTGCGGTTGAGCGCCACGATCTCGCCTTCCGCGTCGAGATCGGCCGCGCGCGCCGAGCCGAGATAGAGCACGGCCCAGTGCGAGGCGTTCTCGACCGGCCGGCCCAGCGCCTTGGACAGGCTCGGCCAGGACAGGCCGACCCGCACGGTGGCGTCTTCAAAATGCTTCGCCAGCAGCCGCGCGGTGCCGAGCGCCCTGTCCTGCTCCTGCGGATGCTGGAGGATCAGAAGCGAAAGCCGGTTTTCGATCGGCGTGACGCTGTCGCAGATGCAGAGCGGCATCGGCTTCTGGCAGTGCGGGCATTCGGGGATCGGCTCGGGCGCGGCGGCCGTGGTCTCGGGCGAGTGTGACATGGTCGCCGCTATACGCTCTGCGCGGCGCCTCAACAACCTATTCCGCCGGCGCGGGCAGCGGGCGCGGCTCGGAGCGCCGCCGCAGGCGGTCGATCAGGAGGTAGATCACGGGTGTGGTGTAGAGCGTCAGGATCTGCGAGACGAACAGGCCGCCGATGATGGTGATGCCGAGCGGACGGCGCAGCTCCGTGCCGGGGCCGGTCGCGATCACCAGCGGAATGCCCGCGAACAGGGCTGCCATCGTCGTCATCAGGATGGGACGGAAACGCGCCTGGCAGGCTTCGAAGATCGCTTCCGCCGAGGACAGGCCGCGCTGGCGTTCGGCGTCGAGCGCGAAGTCCACCATCATGATGCCGTTCTTCTTGACGATGCCGATCAGCAGGATGATGCCGACGAAGGCGATCACGGTCAGCGGCGTATTGGTGATCTGCAGGGCCAGCAGCGCGCCGAGGCCGGCCGAGGGCAGCGTCGAGATGATCGTGAGCGGATGGGCGAGGCTCTCATAGAGCACGCCGAGCACGATATACATCGCCACCAGCGCGCCGAGGATCAGCAGCGGCTGGCGGCCGCTGGTCCTGGCGAAATCGCCGGCATTGCCGTCAAAGCTGCCGCGGATGCCCTCGGGCATATGCAGCTCCTCGACGGCACGCTGGATGTTCTGCGTCGCGGCCTGGAGCGGCACATCGGGCAAGAGGTTGAACGACACCGTGGTCGAGGGGAACGACTGCGAATGATAGACCGCGAGCGCGGCGAGCCCGCGCGTCGCATGCACCACGGCCGAGAGCGGCACCTGCGCGTCGCCCGCGCCGGCGACGTAGATGCGATCGAGGTTGGAGGGATCGACCTGGAATTTCGGGTCGATCTCCAGCACGGTCATGTACTGGTTGCGCTGGGTATAGATGATCGAGATCTGGCGCTGCGAGAACGCGTTGTTCAGCGCGTTGTCGATGTCCTGGACGCGGACGCCGAGCGCCGAGGCCTTTTGCCGATCGATGGACAGGGTCAGTTGGAGCCCGCCGGGATCGCGGTCGCTGGAGATGTCGGTGATGCCCTCGACGCTCTCCATGCGCTTGGCCACGATCGGCGCCCATTTCTGCAACAGGCCGAGATCGGTGCTGCTCAGCGTGTACTGGTAGTCGGAATCGCTCTGCCGTCCGCCGGCGCGCACGTCCTGGGCGGCGAACATGAAGAGGCGGATGCCGGGGACCGGGAACAACGCGCGTCGGAGACGGTCGATCACCACCTGCGTCGAGACGTGGTCGCGCTCCTCCGGCGGCTTCAGGCTGATGAACATGGTGCCGTGGTTCGAGGTCGCCGCTCCCGGGCCCCCGCCTCCGCTGCCGACGGTCGAGCCAATGCCGGCCACGGCCGGATCCTGCATCACGATGTCGGCGAGCCGCTGCTGCAGACTGAGCATCGACTGGAACGAGATGTCGGCCGAGGCGCGCGTCGCGCCGATGACGAAGCCGGAATCGTCGGTCGGGAAATAGCCCTTGGGGACCTTGATGTAGAGCGTCACCGTCAGCGCAATGGTGGCGAAGAACACCAGCAGCGTCAGCACCGGGAATTCCAGCACCGAGCGCAAGGTGCGGGCGTAGAAGGTGACGATGCGCGACAGCGAGCCCTCGATCAGCCGGTCGAACAGCGTCGCCGTGCCGGAGGTGGTCTGCCGGATGTAATGCGCGCAGATCATCGGCGTGACCGTCAGCGACACCAGTGTCGAGACCAGGATCGCGAAGGTCAATGTCAGCGAGAATTCGCGGAGCAGCCGGCCGACGATGCCGTCCATGAAGATCAGCGGCGTGAAGGCGGCGATCAGCGACAGGCTGATCGAGACCACCGTGAATCCGATCTGCTTGGCCCCCTCCAGCGCCGCCTGCATCGGCCGCATGCCGTGCTCGAGATTGCGGTACATGTTCTCGATCATGACGATGGCGTCGTCGACCACGAAGCCGACGGAGATCGCGAGCGCCATCAGCGACAGATTGTCGATCGAGAAGCCCGCCACCCACATTCCGGCGCAGGTCCCGGCCAGCGCCAGCGGCACCGAGATGCCGGCCGCGATCGTCGGCGTCACCCGGCGCAGGAACACGAATACGACGACCATCACCAGGATCGCGGTCGCCAGCAGCGTCCATTGCATGTCCAGAACGCTGGCGCGGATCGTGCTGGTACGATCGACCAGCGTGGAGATGTCGACGCCCGCAGGAATCCATTGCTTCAGGTCCGGGATCAGCGCCTTGACCCTGTCCACGGTGTCGATGACGTTGGCGTCGCCCTGCTTGGTGATCTGGATCAGCACCGCCGGCTGCTTGTTGAACCAGGCGATCGAGCGGGCATTGCGGACGGAATCCTCGATGTCGGCGACGTCGGACAGCCGCACGAAATTGCCGTTCGAGCTCTTGATGATGATGTCGCGGAACTCTTTCGCCGTGCGCATCTGCTTGTTGAGCGCCAGCGTCTCGCTCTGGCGCTCGCCGTTGAAGATGCCGACGGGGCCAAGCGGGTTGGCATTGATGATGGCGGTCCTGATATCGTCGGTGGCGATGCCCGCATTCGACAGCGCGACGGGATTGAGCTGGATCCGCACGGCCGGCTGGTCGGCGCCGCTCACCGTCACGTCACCGACACCGGGCACCTGGGAGATGCGCTGCGCCAGGACGGTATCGGCGACGTCATAGATGGCGCTGGCGGACAGGGTCTTCGAGGTCAACGCCAGAACGAAAACCGGCGCGCCGGCCGAATTGGCCTTGCGGAAGCGCGGCAGCGTCGGCAGGTCGCTCGGCAGGTCCACAAGTGACGCGTTGATCGCCGCCTGCACGTCACGCGCCGCCTTGTCGATGTTGCGGCCGATGTCGAACTGAAGCTGGATATTGGAGACGCCGAGCGAGCTCGTGGACGTGATCTGGTTGATGCCGGAGATCTCACCCAGCCGCCGCTCCAGCGGCGAAGCCACCGTCGCCGCCATCACCGACGGGTCGGCGCCCGGTCGGCTGGCCGAGACGAAGATGGCGGGGAAGTCGACGTTCGGGACCGAGGCGACGGGCAGGAACTCGTAGGCGACGACACCCAGCAGGAACAACCCGATCGACAGCAGCGTGGTCGCGACCGGGCGGCGGATGAAGGGCTCCGAGATCGACGCCATCACTGCATCCCCTCGGTTGCGCCGGCGACCGGCGGGCCGCCGGATTCGGCCGGCGGCAGCGCCTGCTCGAGGCGGCGGTTGATGCGGTCGAGCGCGAGGTAGATCACCGGCGTGGTGTAGAGCGTGAGCAACTGGCTGAGCAGCAGGCCGCCGATGATGGAGATGCCGAGCGGAAAGCGCAGCTCGGCGCCGGTGCCGCTCTCGATCGCCAGCGGCAGCGCGCCGAACAGCGCAGCCAGCGTCGTCATCATGATCGGCCGGAAACGCAGCAGGCAGGCCTGGACGATGGCTTCGTTGGGCGACATGCCCTGCCCGCGCTCGGCCTCCAGCGCGAAGTCGATCATCATGATCGCGTTCTTCTTGACGATGCCCATCAAGAGGATGATGCCGATCAGGCCGATCACCGAGAGGTCCTGCCCGGACAACACCAGCGCCAGGATCGCGCCGACGCCGGCCGAGGGCAGCGTCGAGAGGATCGTGATCGGATGGATGTAGCTCTCATAGAGCACGCCAAGCACGATGTAGATCGTGATCACGGCGGCGAGCAGCAGCCAGGGCTGTCCAGCCAGTGCCTTGGCGAATTCGGCGGCATCGCCGGCATAGACGCCGACGATGCTGTTGGGCATCTCGATGCGGGTCTCGATCGCCTTGACGGCCGTGACGGCGTCGCCAAGTGCTGCGCCCGGCGCGAGGTTGAAGCTCAACGAGATCGACGGGAATTGCGCCTGGTGCGAGATCGCCAGCGGCGCCGTGGTGCGCTTCAATGTCGCCACGGCCGACAGCGGCACCTGGGCGTTCGGCGCTCCCGTGACGATGCTCGCGGCGCCCGGCAGATAGAGCTTTGACAGGATCGAGGGATCGCGCTGGTACATCGGCAGCGCCTCCAGCACCACGCGGTACTGGTTGGCCTGGCCGTAGATGGTCGAGATCTGCCGCTGCGCGAAGGCATCGTTGAGCGTGTCGGTGATCGCCTGGAGGCTGACGCCGAGCTGGCCGGCGCGGGTGCGGTCGACGTCGAGCTGCGCCCGCAGGCCGCCCTCCTGCGCCTCGGAGGAGACGTCGCGGAACAGCGGATCGCGGCGCATCTCCGCAACCAGCTTGCGCGCCCATTCGGAGACGAGCGCCGCATCCGTGCCTGTCAGCGTGTATTGGTATTGCGAGCGGCTCGACTGGGTCGAGATCTGCACGTCCTGCACCGGCTGGAAATAGACGGTCATGCCGGGAATGCCCGCCACCCGCTCCTTCAGCCGGGTCACGACCACGCTGACATCGTCGCGCCGCTCGCCGCGCGGCTTGAGCGTCATGACGAGGCGCCCGACATTGGTGGTCGGGTTGACCGAGCCCGCGCCGATCACCGAGACCACGCCGACGACATCAGGGTCTGCCTTGATCGCGTCGGCGGCTTCGGCCTGCCGCTTCTGCATCTCCGCGAACGACACATCGGGCCCCGCCTCCGTCACCGCCGTGATCGAGGCGGTGTCCTGGAGCGGCAGGAAGCCCTTTGGCGCGACGGCATAGAGCACCAGGGTCGCAATCAGCGTGGCGAAGGTCACGACCAGTGTGAGGCGCTGGTGCTGCAGAACCACGAGCAGCGTGCGGTGATAGAACGCGACAGTGCGGTCGATGAAGCGGCTGATCGCGGCGAGGCCCGGCACCGCCAGCTCCTCATGGGCGTGCTTGAGCAGCCGCGAGCACATCATCGGCGTCAGCGTCAGCGACACCACGGCCGAGGTCACGACCGCAATGGTCAGCGTCAGCGCGAATTCGCGAAACATGCGCCCGACCAGGCCCGACATGAACAGCAGCGGGATGAACACCGCGATCAGCGACACCGTCAGCGAGATCACGGTGAAGCCGATTTCGCTGGCGCCCTTCAGCGAGGCCTCCATCGGCCCGTCGCCGTTCTCCATGTGGCGGACGATGTTCTCGATCATGACGATGGCGTCGTCCACCACGAAGCCAGTGCCGATCGTGAGCGCCATCAGTGACAGATTGTCGAGGCTGAAGCCGGCGAAATACATGATGCCGAAGCTGGTGATCAGCGACAGCGGCAGCGCCACGCCGGCGATCAGCGTGGCCCGCAGCGAGCGCAGGAACAGCAGCACCACCAGCGTCACCAGCACCACGCTGAGGATCAGCGTGAACTGCACGTCGCGCACCGAGGCGCGGATCGTGACGGTGCGGTCGGAGACGATGGTGAGGTTCACGCCGGCCGGGATGGCGCGCTGGACCTTGGGGATTTCGGCGCGGATCTGGCTGACGACGTCGATGACGTTGGCGCCGGGCTGGCGCTGGATGTCGATGATGACGGCCGGCGAGCCCTGGTACCAGCCCCCGGTGCGGTCGTTCTCGAGGCCGTCGACGATCTGCGCGACGTCGGCGATCGTGACGGGCGATCCGTTGCGGTAGGCGATGATGACGGGCTTGTAGGCGTCGGCGGCGGCGATCTGGTCGTTGGCGGCGATGATGTAGGATTGCTGCGCGCCGTCGAGCGAGCCCTTCGGTCCTGATACGTTGGCATTGGAGATCGCGGTGCGCAAATCCTCCATGGCGATGCCATAGGCGGCGAGCCGCGCCAGATCCGCCTGGATGCGCACGGCCGGCTTCAGCCCGCCCAGCACCGAGACCCGGCCGACGCCGGAGATCTGGCTCAGGCGTTGCGCCAGCAGCGTGTCGGCGATGTCGCTCATCGCGCGCAGCGAGATCGTGTCGGAGCGCAGCGCCAGCGTCATGACCGGCGCGTCCGCCGGGTTCACCTTGGCGTAGGTCGGCGGGTAAGGCAGCGTCTTCGGCAGCACGCCGGCGGCCGCATTGATCGCGGCCTGCACGTCCTGCGTCGCGCCGTCGATGTCGCGGTTGAGGTCGAACTGCAGCGAGATCTGGCTGACGCCGAACGAGCTCGTCGAGTTCATCGCCGATAATGACGGGATCTGGCCGAGCTGCCGTTCCAAGGGCGCGGTGATCAGCGAGGCGATCACGTCGGGGCTCGCGCCCGGCAACTGCGTCGTCACCTGCACGGTCGGGAAATCGACCTGCGGCAGCGCCGAGACCGGCAATGCGAAATAGCCCAGCAGCCCGCCGATCAGCAGCGCAATGCCGAGCAGCGAGGTCGCGATCGGACGGCGGATGAAGGGTTCGGAGACACCCATGGGATCTGCCTGCCGCTCAGGCGGCTGTTGTCGGGATCATGGCTGCTTGGCTCCAGATCCCGATGCGCCCGGCCCCGGTGCCGGACCAGTCTGCCCCTTCTGGTCGCCTTCGCTGCTGCTGCGCTTGGCGCGGTGCTCGCCGTCCTTGCCCTGCCAGTCCTTCTGGCCGTCCTTGGCGCCGTCCTTCTGACCTTCCTTGGCCTGACCGTCCTTCTTCTGGGCGTCGGGCCCGCGCGAGCGCTTGCGCGGGGCGAGATCGGCTGACGGCGTCTGGTCGTCGCGGCCGACGATGACCTTGGAGCCGTCGGACAGATTGGCAAAGCCTGTCGTCACGACCTTGTCGGTCGCCGACAGGCCGCTGGCGATCACGGCGTCATGCTCGTTCTGCTGCGTCACCGTCACGGGCTTGGCCGAGACGACATTGTCCTCGCCGATGACATAGCTGAAGGTGCCGACCGGTCCGCGCTGCACGGCCGATGTCGGCACCACCAGCGCCTGCGACAAGGTCTCGACCTTGAGGCGGACATTGACGAACTGGCCCGGCCAGAGCTGGTAATTGGCATTGGGGAATTCGGCCTTGAGCTTGAGCGTGCCGGTGGTCTGGTCGACCTGGTTATCGATGCCAGTCAGCTTGCCGGTGTCGATCACGGTGATGCCGTCATTGCCGAACACGTCGACGGCAAGCGTGCCCTTCGACGCCGCGGCGTTGACCCGCATGATCTGCTGCTGCGGCAGGCTGAACCACACCGCAATCGGCTGCAATTGCGTGATCACCACGAGACCCGTGGTGTCGGCGGCATGGATGATGTTGCCCTGGTCGACCTGGCGCAGGCCGGCGCGGCCCGACAGCGGCGCCACGATCTTGGTGTAGCTGAGCGTCGCCGCCGCATTGTCGATCGCGGCCTGGTCTGCCTTCACCAGCGCCTCGGTCTGCGCGACCAGCGCACGCTGGGTGTCGGCCTGCTGCTTGGAGCCGGCATTGGAGGCAGCGAGCTGCTCGTAGCGCGTAAGGTCGATGCGCTGGTTGGCGAGCTGGGCCTGGTCCTGCGCCTTCTTGGCGACGGCCTGGTCATACGTCGCCTGATAGAGCGCGGGATCGATCTCGCCGAGCACGTCGCCCTTCTTGACGTCCTGGCCCTCGGTGAAGTTCACCGCGATCAGCTTGCCGTCGACCTGCGAGCGCACCGTCACGGTGTTGAGCGCGCGGATCGCGCCGACGCCGTCGAGATAGACCGGGACGTCCTGGATGCGCGGCGTCGCCGCCAGCACCGGCACCGGCAGATCGGGCCGCTGGTTGCGGTTGTTGGCCTGCTGCTGCTGGTGCATGACGATCCAGCCGACATAGCCAAGGCCGCCGAGGATCGAGAGCGTGATCAGGGTCATGACGAAGCCGCGGCCGCGCGACTTTTTCGCCGTCCCTTCCTTCGCGTCTTGCTTATCCGGCTTAAAGAGCATTGACCGGTTTCTCCATGCGCGGCTCCCAGCCGCCGCCGAGCGCCTGATACAGGCTGACGATGGCGAGAAGCCGTGCGAGTTGCGCCTGCCACAGCGCGTCTTCCGCCTGAAATAGTGTCTGTTGGACGTTCAGCACGGTCACGATGTCGGCGGTGCCGGCGCGCAATTGCTGCTCGGCGAGATCGAAGGCGCGCCGGGACGAGGCGACGACATCGCGCTGCAATTGCAGCTTGATCGTGGTTTGCTTGATCGAGTACAGCGCATTGTCGACGTCGGCGAAGGACTGGACGATGGTCTTGCGGTAGGTCTGGAGCAGCTCGTCCTGCCGTGCCTTGGCGAATTCGAAATTGCCGAGGATCTTGCCGCCGTCGAAGATCGGCTGCGTCGCGCTGCCGACGAGCTGGAAGAACGCCGCATGAGGTTGGAACAGCGACACCAGCGCCGAGCTCTGATAGCCGCCATTGCCGGTGAGCTGGATGGTGGGGAAGAACTGCGCGCGGGCATTGCCGATATTCGCGGTCGCGGAGGCCAGTTGCGCCTCCTGCCGACGAATATCCGGCCGCTGCGTCAAAATCTCCGACGGCAGGCCCGGCGTGACGCGCGGGATCGCGATCTTGTTCAGCGAGCCGCCGAGCACACGCACGCTCTCCGGCGGGCGCGACACCAGCACGGCGAGCGCGTTGACATTCTGGTCGAGCGTCTGGCGCAGCGGCGGCACTGACGCCTTCTGGTTGCCCAGCACGCTCTCCTGCTGCGCAACGTCGAGATCCGTGCCGGTGCCGGCCTTGCGGCGATCCTTGATGGCATCGAGGATGCGCTGTGCGCTCGCGATGTTGTTCTGCGCGGTCCGCAGGCGGTCCTGAGAGGCCAGCACCTGGAAATAGGCGTTGGCTACGGCTGCCAGCGTCGTCAGCGCGACGACGTCACGATCGAAGCGGTTGGCGTTCGCCGTCTCCTCCGCCGTCTGCAGCGCGTCGCGGTTCTGCCCCCAGAAGTCGAGCTGGTAGCTCGCGCTCAGCGAGGCCGAGTAGTTGACGACCTCGCGGCCGCCATTGGTAAGACCGGAGGACGACGAGCCGGAGGTCCGCGAATAGGTCTCGGATCCGCCGCCTGACAGGCTCGGCAGCAGCGCCGCGCCCGCCTGCCGTGCCTGGGCGTCGGCCTGAACGATGCGCGCGACGGCGGCCGCGATATCGAGATTGACGGTCTGCGCCTCCTCCATCAATTGCGTCAGTTCCGCGGAGCGGAAGCCGCGCCACCAATCCAGTGACGGCGGCGCGTCGCCCTTGCCGGCATATTTGTACTGCGTGGGAACATCGAGCGCGGGATCGGGAAGATCCTGCGTCAGCACGCAGGCGCCAGAACTGGTGGCCAGGCATAACACCGCAAGCCAGCGCGCCGCGCGGCGCGTCCTGGACGCAGACCCCAAAGACCGCCGCATGGCGATCGCCGGAACACGCTGTGTCACATCCACCCCCCGCCGGGCAGACCGAGCCGCCGCTGCGCTGCCGGATTAACCGATTCGCGGCGGGACAGTCGGAGGGCGTTTGGCAACTCGCTCACAGGTGATGCTTTCTGCGGAACCTTGAGATTCATACTAGCCGGGCGCGGAACAGCGGGACAGTCCCGCAGGTGCGAGATGACCGCTGCCTTGGCGCGATGGCGCGATCGTGCAAATGCAAAATATCCCTGTCTCGCAGCGATTTCTCGGCTTTTTACGTCGGCGCGAAGTGCACTCAAGCTTACCAAGATTTCATGTGATAAAGGCGCCACAGCTGCACAGATGCGGTCCATTTCACGCGTGCCGCCGAGAACGGCAACGAAAGCTGCTCATAGGGCCATGATCTTCCATGCTCCGACAGTGGCAGGACATATCATTCCACCGATATTGCGGCCGCGGACGCCGCAGCTCGCGCGCCGATCTCTCCTGGCGAATATGGTTGCTCTGCCGGCCCCTTGCACCACCTTCGCCGCAGCGCAAAAGCCTTCCCCTTTGGCCTCCCAAGCACTAGGTTCTGGCCAACCAGATCAACCCCTTGCCAGTGATTTCCCCCGATATGACCATTCGAAACGACGTTGTCGAAGCGATCGGCAACACTCCGCTGATCAAGCTCAAGCGCGCCTCGGAATTGACCGGCTGCACCATCCTGGGCAAGGCGGAATTCATGAATCCCGGCCAGTCGGTGAAGGACCGCGCCGGCAAATGGATGATTTTGGAGGCGGAGAAGCGCGGCGAGCTCAAGCCGGGCGGCCTCGTGGTCGAAGCGACCGCCGGCAATACCGGCATTGGCCTCGCGGTCGTCGCGAGCGCGCGCGGATATCGCACGCTGATCGTGATTCCGGAGACGCAAAGCCAGGAGAAGAAGGACTTCCTCAAGCTGTGCGGCGCCGAGCTGATCGAAGTCCCGGCCCTTCCCTATGCCAATCCCAACAACTACCAGCATGTCGGCAAGCGCCTCGCCGACGAGCTGCGCAAGACCGAGCCCAACGGCGTGCTGTTCGCCGACCAGTGGAACAACCTCGACAATGCCAAGGCGCATTACGACTCGACCGGCCCCGAGATCTGGCAGCAGACCGGCGGCAAGGTCGACGGCTTCGTCTGCTCGGTCGGCAGCGGCGGCACGCTCGCCGGCGTCAGCCGCTATCTGAAAGAGAAGAACAAGGACATCCGGATTGCCTGCGCCGATCCGCATGGCGCCGGCATGTACGAATACTTCAGGACCGGCGATCCCAAGGCCACGCCCGGCGGCTCGATCACGGAAGGCATCGGGCTCGGCCGTGCGACCGCGATCGTCGAGAGCGCCAAGGTCGATGACGCCTATCTCATCCCCGACGCCGAAGCGGTCACGGTGATCTACGAGCTGCTCCAGCACGAAGGCCTGTGCCTCGGCGGCTCGACCGGCATCAACATCGTGGGCGCGATGCGGCTCGCCAAGCAGCTTGGACCGGGCAAGACCATCGTCACCGTGCTCTGCGATTCCGGCAGCCGCTACCAGTCAAAGCTGTTCAACGCGGATTTCATGCGCGCCAAGAACCTGCCCGTGCCGGAATGGCTGGAGAAGCGCAGCAACATCAAGCCGCCGTTCGTCTAGGCGGATGCGCCGTGCCCACCATCGTCCGGTAAGCGGGCGCAAGGTGGGCACGCTACGCTTTGCCCCCCCTACGGCAGCTCGCTTCAGCGCAAAATCTGGCTCAGGAACAGCTTTGTCCGCGCGTGCTGGGGCGCGGCAAAGAACTCGTTCGGCGTGTTGGCCTCGATGATCTGGCCGGCGTCCATGAACACGACGCGGTTGGCGACCTCGCGGGCAAAGCCCATCTCGTGAGTGACGACCAGCATCGTCATGCCCTCCTCGGCGAGGTCGACCATGGTGTCGAGCACTTCCTTGACCATCTCGGGGTCGAGCGCCGAGGTCGGCTCGTCGAACAGCATCACCTTCGGGTTCATCGTGAGCGCGCGGGCGATCGCGACGCGCTGCTGCTGGCCGCCGGACATCTGGCCCGGAAACTTGTTGGCCTGGTGCGGGATCTTGACCCGCTCCAGGAATTTCATCGCGGTCGCTTCGGCATCCCTCTTGGGAATGTTGCGCACCCAGATCGGCGCCAGCGTGCAATTGTCGAGCACGGTGAGATGCGGGAACAGATTGAAACTCTGGAACACCATGCCGACCTCGCGGCGCACGGCGTCGATGTGCTTGAGGTTCGGCCCGAGCTCGATGCCGTCGACGACGATCTCGCCCTCCTGGAACTCCTCCAGCGCATTAATGCAGCGGATCAGCGTCGACTTGCCGGAGCCCGAGGGGCCGCAGATGACGATGCGCTCGCCCTTGTGGACCTCCAGGTCGATGTCGCGCAGCACATGAAATTCGCCGTACCATTTGTTGAGGCCGGAAATCTTGACGATGGGGTCGGTCATGGCGAGCTCGATCAGTTGCGGCGGTGGGCGTTGAGGCGATGCTCGACGAACAGCGAGTAGCGCGACATTCCAAAGCAGAACAGGAAATAGATGATACCGGCAAAGGCGAAGCCGGTGAACAGGGTCGATGGCGCCGACCATTTCGGGTCCGCGAACGAGGCACGCAGCGATCCCAGCAGATCGAACAGCGCGACGATCGACACCAGCGACGTATCCTTGAACAGCGAGATGAAGCTGTTGACGAGGTTCGGGATGACGTGGCGCAGCGCCTGCGGCAGCACGATCAGAGAGGTTGTCTTCCACCACGACAATCCCAGCGCCGCCGCGGCCTCGCCCTGCCCGCGCGGGATCGCGGCAAGTCCGCCGCGGACGTTCTCGGCCTGATAGGCGCCCGTGAACAGCGCGATGCCGATCAGCGCGCGGACGAGGCCATCGACCGTGAAATTGCCGGGCAGGAACAGCGGCAGCATGTAGGTGGCGAAGAACAGCACGGTGATCAGCGGCACCCCGCGCCAGAACTCGATGAAGGCGATCGAGAAGATCCGGATCAGGGGAATCGTGGACCTGCGGCCGAGCGCCAGCGCAATGCCGATCGGCAGCGAGGTGACGATGCCGGCGACGGAGACCACCAGCGTCACCAGAAGACCGCCCCAGAGCCGCGTCTGCACGACCGGCAGCCCGCCGTGATCGAGCCCCATCAGCTTGATCACGATGGCGATGGCCGCGAACGTAGCGATGCTCCACGCCAGCGGACGCCATCCCGTGCGCACGCCGCCGCCGAGCACGAAGGCAATCAAGGACACGACTGCGGTCGTGATGGCGAAATCACTCCAGACCGACTGGCCGGAGCCCGCCAGGTAGTCGCGCAGCCATGTCAGCGGAAAGATCAGCCAGTAGATCGCCTTGCCGACGAGGACGATGAAATTGCCGAGGACCCACAGCAGCGGGGCGATCGCCGAGGTCTTGCTGAGGCTGAGCAGCACCTGCCCCGCGCCGATGATGCTGTCGTCGAACAATTGCAGCAGGCCGGCGGTCCAGCTCAGGCCAAAGCCGGTGATGCCGCCGCCATGCAGCAGGAAGAACGCGACCACTGGAAAGGCGAAGAAGAACAGGCTGGCGTTCAGACTTTTCGCCGGCAGGCGCGGAACCAGCATTGGCACCAGCAAGACCGCGGCCAAAAGGAACGTGAGGTTGACCCGCCAGCGCTCCGCCTCGGGATAGAAGCCATAGATCAATTGCGGCAGCTTGGCCTGGATGTACGGCCAGCAGGCACCGCTCTCGGTCAGGCACGCCGTACGGTCCGTGCCGGTCCAGACCGCGTCGACGAACAGGAATTTGACGGAGGGAATGATGGTGAACCAAAGCAGCAAGGCACTGACGATGGTGATCAGGATGTTGGTCGGCGAGTTGAAGAGGCGCGTGCGCATCAGGCCGATGAAGCCCGTCGTCTTTACCGGCGCCGGACGTTCGGCGAGCAGGTCCCGGCGGACATAGCCGGACGATGTGATATCGCTCATGCGCCGAGGCTCCGGCTGACGCGCCAACCATAGACGCTCATGATCGCGCTGGTGAGCAGCGAGATCAGCAGATAGACGCCCATCGTCATGGCGATGATCTCGATTGCCTGCCCGGTCTGGCTCAGCGACGTGCCGGCCCAGACCGACACGAGGTCAGGATAGCCGATCGCGACCGCCAGCGAGGAGTTCTTGGTGAGGTTGAGATATTGGTTGGTCAGCGGCGGCACGATCACGCGCATCGCCTGCGGCACGACGATCAGGCGCAGCGTGGTGCCGCGGCTGAGGCCGAGCGAGGACCCCGCCTCCATCTGTCCCTTGTGGACCGACAGGATGCCGGCGCGGACGATCTCGGCGATGAAGGCGGCGGTATAGGTCGACAGCGCCAGCGTCAGAGCGACGAATTCCGGAATGATGCGCGCGCCGCCGGCGAAGTTGAACCCTTTGAGCTGCGGCAGCTCGACCGTGAAAGGCAGACCGAACACCAGCATGGTGGCGAGCGGCAGGCCGAACAGCAGGCCGAGCACATAGGGCCAGATCCGGATCATCTGCCCGCGCTGGAACAGCGCACGCCGCGCGTAGATGCGCAGCACCAGCGCCGCGACGATGCCGAATCCCAGCACCGCCAGGAACGGCTCGAGACCGGCCTGCCCGATCGGCTGTGGAATGACGAGGCCACGGTTGCTGACGAAGGCGACGCCGAACAGCGAGATGCTCTGCCGCGGGTTGGGCAGCGCCGCGAGCACTGCGAGATACCAGAACAGGATCTGGAACAGCAGCGGCAGATTGCGGATGATCTCGACGTAGATCTCGCCGACGCGCGACAGCAGCCAGTTCGGCGACAGCCGGCACAGCGCGACGATGAAGCCGAGCACGGTGGCGAAGAAAATGCCGACCACCGAGACCACGAGCGTGTTGAGCAGCCCGACCACGAACACGCGCAGGAACGTGTCCGAGCCGGTGTAGGAAATCAGGGTCTGGTTGACGTCGAAGCCGGCATTGTTCCGCAGGAAGCCGAAGCCGGCGGCAATGTGCTGGTTTTCGAGGTTGGCGCGGGCGTTGGAGACGATCTCGTAGCCGATCCAGCCCAGGATCGCCGCAAAGGCAAACTGGACGGCGATGCCGTTCCAGCCTGCCTTGCCGCCCAGAACGCGCCTGATCTTCAGCGCGATCTGGGCCGGCGGTTTTCGAGCTTCGGTGCCCATCGCCGCGAGCCGCGGATCAGGCGTGATCAGCGGATCGGCGGCGCGTACTGGAGACCGCCCTTGTTCCAGAGATTGTTGAGGCCGCGGTTGATGGCGAGCGGCGAGCCGGCGCCGACGTTGCGGTCGAACACCTCGCCGTAATTGCCGACCGACTTCACGATCCGGACCACCCAGTCCTTGGTGAGACCGAGCTGTTCGCCGAAATTACCGTCGGTGCCGAGCACGCGCTTCAGCTCCGGACCTTCCATCTTCGCCTTCTCATCGACGTTCTTCGAGGTGATGCCGAGCTCCTCGGCAGTGACCATCGCGAACAGAGTCCATTTCACGATGTCGAACCACTGGTCGTCGCCGTGGCGCACCATCGGGCCGAGCGGCTCCTTCGAGATGATTTCGGGGAGAACCATGTGGTCGTTGGGATTGGCGAGCTTGAGACGGTTGGCGTAGAGGCCCGACTGGTCGGTGGTGAAGACGTCGCAGCGGCCGGCTTCATAGGCCTTCACGGTTTCGTCGTTGGTGCCGAACGCGATCACCTCGTACTTCATGTTGTTGGCCTTGAAGTAGTCGGCGAGATTCTGCTCGGTGGTGGTGCCGGTCTGCACGCAGACCGAGGCGCTGTTGAGCTCGAGCGCCGAATTCACCTTGAGCGACTTCTTCACCATGAAGCCCTGCCCGTCATAATAGGTCACGCCGGTGAAGTTGGCGCCGAGCGAGGTGTCGCGCGAGATGGTCCAGGTGGTGTTGCGCGAGAGCACGTCGATTTCGCCGGATTGCAGCGCCGTGAAGCGGTCCTTAGCCGAGGTCGGCACGTACTTGACCTTGGTCGGGTCGTTGAAGATCGCAGCCGCAATCGCGCGGCAGATGTCGACGTCGAGACCGGTCCAGTTGCCCTTGTCGTCGGGCGAGGAGAAGCCCGGCAGGCCCTGGCTGACGCCGCAGGACAGCGTGCCCCGATCCTTGATCGTCTTGAGCGTTTGCGCATCGGCGGCTTGGGCAGTCAGGCCGGCGGCGAGTGCAAGAGTGAGAGCCAGGGTTACGCGTTTCATGGGCTGAAGGCCTTTCAAGGTCGTCTCAAGGTCAGGAATGTTGTCTCAGGATCGCCTCTGCCGGGGCAAATCCTCTGGGGACCTGCCTTGCAAGAGTCATGCTGGAAACCTTGCCGAACACTCGCCGATCCCGAGAGGCCATACCCTAATCCCCGCCGCACGCGCCCGCCATTATGGCTGTGACGCAAGGTCCGGTCAGACGATGGATCGAAGGTCGCGGCTGCCCCTCAACATGCGGCGACTGAATAGCACCGGCGCATCACAGAACGACTGGCGAGCCGGGTCAAGGGGTTGACGGGACTCTTCTGTGTTCTGTTATTAACGACAGCGGCCTCCCGGCCGTCCCAGCCGTGCGATCCGCGCCGGCGGAAACGCGCTTTTTGAAAGCAGACGCATGGATTCCTCGCACCCCTCCCAGCAGCAGGCCGAGACCCGGCTGGTCACCTCCGGCCGCGACACCAAGGCGCAGAAGGGGTTCGTCAATCCGCCGGTATTCCACGGCTCGACCGTGCTGTACCCGACCGCCGAGGACCTCCACGCCCATCGCGGCGAGTTCACCTATGGCCGCCACGGCTCCCCCACCACCAAGGCGTTCCAGGAGACGCTGATGGCGCTGGAGGGGCCGCAATGCGCCGGCGTCGGCATCGTGCCTTCGGGCCTGTCGGCGATCTCGACCACCCTGCTCTCGGTGCTGAAGACCGGCGACCATATCCTGGTCTGCGACAACGTCTACCGGCCCTCGCGAAATTTCTGCAACGGCATGCTCACCCGCCTTGGCATCGAGACAACCTATTTCGATCCGTTGATCGGCGCCGGCATCGAGAAGCTGTTCAAGCCGAACACCCGCGCGGTGCTGGTCGAGGCGCCGGGTTCGCAATCGTTCGAGATGCCGGACATCCGCGCCATCGCGGACGTCGCGCATGCGCGTGACGCACTCGTCATCGACGACAATACCTGGGCGACGCCGCTCTATCACCGCTCGCTCGAGCAGGGCGTCGACATCAGCATGCAGGCCGCCACCAAATATATCGGCGGTCATTCCGACATCATGTTCGGCACCATCTCGGCCAACGCCAAGACCTGGCCGCAGATATCGGAAGGCATCCGCCTGCTCGGCGTCTGCGCCGGTCCTGACGACGTCTTCCTCGCGCTGCGCGGCCTGCGCACGCTGTCGGTGCGCCTCGCGCAGCATCATCGTTCGGGGCTCGACATGGCGCAGTGGCTTGCCGCGAGACCCGAGGTCGCGCGCGTCCTGCATCCGGGGCTGGAGAGCGATCCGGGCCACGCGATCTGGAAGCGCGACTTCACGGGCGCCTCGGGCCTGTTCAGCATCGTGCTGAAGCCGGCCCCGCAGAAGGCCGTCGACACCATGCTCAACACGCTCAAGCTGTTCGGCATGGGCTTTTCCTGGGGCGGCTTCGAGAGCCTCGCGATTCCCTTCGACTGCAACGACTATCGCACCGCGACCAAGTGGGCGCCCGGTGGCCCGACTCTCCGTCTGCACATCGGGCTCGAGAGCACCGACGATCTCAAGGCCGATCTCGATCGCGGCTTCGCTGCCCTCAAAGCGGCAATGTGAGCCTGCTCACAAGGCAACACGCCTGCGGACGCGCCAGCGCGCGCCGAGGGAACGAGCAACCGACGCAAACGTTAACGCCGATGCGCCAACAAATGGTTTGAACCTCAAGCATTTGGCGCTAGCCTCACCAATCGACTCTCAATCCGGACACGGAGCATGGGAACGTTGGTTCTGCTCGATCTGATGGGCGGCGTTGCACTGCTGCTGTGGGGCCTGCACATGGTCCACAGCGGAATTCTGCGCGCCTTTGGTCCTGACCTGCGACGGCTGCTCGGCAAGGCGCTCGGCAATCGCTTCAACGCGTTTGCCGCCGGCCTCGGGCTCACCGCGCTGCTCCAGAGCAGCACGGCGACCGCGCTGATCACCAGTTCGTTCGCCGCCGAAGGCCTCGTCAGCCTCGCCGCCGCGCTCGCCATCATGCTCGGCGCCAATGTCGGCACGACGCTGATCGTGCAGGTGCTGTCGTTCAACATCGCCGCCATCGCGCCCGTGCTGTTCGTGCTCGGGCTCGTCGCCTTCCGTTCGGGACCGCGCTCGCGCATCAAGGACATCGGCCGCGTCTGCATCGGCCTCGGCCTGATGCTGCTGTCGCTGCACATCCTGCTCGACACGCTGGCGCCGGCCGAGAACGCGCCCGGCATGCGGGTCATGATGTCGGCGATCACCGGCGATCCGATCCTCTGCATCGTCATCGCCGCGCTCGTCACCTGGGCGGTGCATTCCAGCGTCGCCAGCGTGCTGCTGATCATGTCGCTGGCCTATTCGCAGTTCATCACGCCCTATGCTGCGATGGCTCTGGTGCTGGGAGCCAATCTCGGCAGCGCCATCAATCCCGTGTTCGAAGGCGCCAAGCGCGACGATCCCGCGAGCTATCGCCTGCCGGTCGGCAATCTCGTCAACCGCGTGATCGGGATTGCGCTGGTGCTGCCGTTCCTGGGCGTCATCGCCGAGCACATGCACGCCTGGCAGCCGGACCTTGCGAAGATGACGGCAGCCTTCCACATCGCCTTCAACGCCGGCACGGCCGTCATCTTCATCGGTCTGCTCGACAGCATGTCGCGCCTGTTGACGCGCCTGCTGCCCGATCGCATCCGGGAGGCCGACCCGGCCCGGCCGCGCTATCTCGACGAGACCGCGCTGGAGACGCCGTCACTGGCGCTCGCCGACGCGGCCCGCGAGACGCTGCGCATGGGCGACTTCGTCGAGACCATGCTGCGCAAGGTGATGGCGGCGATGATGACGGGCGACCGCGCCCTGGTCGATCAGGTCACGGAGATGGACAACGCCGTCGACGGTCTCGACGAAGCGATCAAGCTCTACGTGACCAAGCTGACGCGCGGGAGCCTCGACGAGAGCGAGGGCCGGCGCGCGATGGAGATCATCTCCTTCGCCATCAATCTCGAGCATATCGGCGACATCATCGACAAGAATCTGAGCGAGCTCGCCACCAAGAAGATCAAGCGCCGCTTCCAGTTCTCGGCCGAGGGCGCCGAGGAGCTGGCCGCCTTCCACAAGCGCACGATGGACTCGCTGCGCATCGCCTTCGGCGTCTTCATGTCGGGCGACGCCAACGAGGCACGCAAGCTGCTGGTGGAGAAGACCGCGCTGAAAAATACCGAGCTTGCGGCGATCGAGCGCCATCTCGATCGCCTGCGCGAGGGCCGGCCCGAGACCATCGAGACCACCTCGCTGCATCTCGACGTGCTGCGCGACCTGCGCCGCATCCACTCGCATATCTGCTCGGTCGCCTACCCCGTGCTGGATGCGGCCGGCGAGCCCTATCGCCGGCCCGAGGCGGAGACGGCCGCCCTGCCCGCATCAGGTGCCACGGCGATGCCGCGCTAAAGCATGATCCGGAAAAGTGCGCAGCGGTTATCCGAAAAGATCATGCTCAAACAACGACCTAAAGCACGATGACGATTTATCCTAATCTCATCGCGCTTTAGGCGATCAAGCCGGCCGCGTGCGCGGCTTGACCTGCGTGAGCGCGACACCGGAGATCGCAAGCAGCCCGCCGACGATCAGCTTTGGCGTCATGCGCTCGCCCAGGAACAACACGCTCGACATCAGCGCAAACACCGGGAGCAGCAGGCCGAAGGGGGCGACGCGGCCCATCGAGCAGCGCGCGATCAGCCAGAACCACAGGCTGAACCCGACAATGCCGCCGATGAAGATCGTGTAGGCCAGCGCCAGCCAGCCACGCCCATCTGCGGTGACGAGGCTCGTCATCTGCCCGTATTCGAGCAGCAACGACATCGCCAGGACTTGCGGCACAGTGAGCAGCGACGACCAGCCCATCAGCATCAGGGGATCGAACGGCCCATAGCGCTTGGTCAGGACGTTGGAGACCGCGAACGCGAAAGCCGCCCCGACCACGAGCAGCAGCGGCAACGCGTCTCCCGAGAGCCCGGGCCCCGCAGCCAGCACGACAACGCCGATGAAGGCCAGCGCCACGCCGCCTGACGTGACGAGAGACGGCCTCTCAGCGAGCAGCGGCCAGGCCAGCAGCACGGTGAAGGGCGTGGCAAGTTGATAGGCGACCGCCGACATGCTGCCCGAGCCGAGCCCAAGACCGACATAGAACAGCCCGAAGTTCAGCCCGCCCAGAAACAGCGAAATCGCCGCAATCGGCCCGAGCTGCTGACGCGTGGGCCTCGCGACGAACGGGACCAGCAGCAGCGCGATGATAAGGAAGCGCAATGCGAGGAAGAACAGCGGCGGGAATTCGCTCACGCCGACCTTGATCGCGACGAACTGGTAGCCCCAGAGCAAAGGAACGGCGACCGCGCAGACAATCTGGATGGCAGACATCGCTTGGATCCTTTCAGGACTATTCAGTCCAGATATCGACGCGGCAAAGATCGGAGGCATCCATGGAGTTGCTTACCTGATGAAACGGTCGAGCAGCGCGTCCGCGGTGGCTTGTGACGTGGCCCGTGCCGGCGCCGTCTTGCCGGTCACGCGCAGCCCCTCGACGAAACAGACGAGAATGCGCGCGGCACTGGCGGGCTCGACGCCATCGGCCAGCTTGCCCGCGGCTTTCGCGCGGGAGAGCGCATCCGCCACCCTGCCCTCCATCGCCCTGAAGAAGCTCGCGACGCGACGGCTGACGTCCGCGTCCTGGCCGGCCAGTTCCATGGCTGTGGCCACCAGCAGGCAGCCGCGCCGGCCATTGGCCCCGCTGGTGCGCTCGACATAGCCGGCAAGGTAGGTTCTGAGACCGTCGACCGGGTCCTTGCGCGGGTCGAATTCGAACTCCATCCGCGCCAGGGCATCGGCGATGTACCGGTCAAGCGCGCGCAGGAAGAGCGAGTGCTTGTCGCCGAAGGCCGCGTAAAGGCTGCCGCGCGAGAGTTTTGTCGCCCGAAGCAGGTCCGGCAGCGCCGTGCCGTGATAGCCGCGTGACCAGAACACATCCATCGCACGCTCGACCGCGGCCTCCACGTCGAAACCTCGGGGCCGTCCACGGGGCAACTGCACTCGGGATTGCTGGCGCATGCCGATATATGAACCAATCGGTCTTGAAATAGCAAGCGTCGTTTTGGGTAGCGGTTCCGAAGGGATTTTGAGAGGTCTACGACGTGATGCTGCGGATCAGCGATCCAGCGTCTTCGACGCCTGGCCGCGGTTCTTGATGATCAGCATGATGTTGCGGACATAGATGATGGTCGCGAGCGCCTGTCCGAGGATGATGACCGGCTCGCGCTTCACGACGCCGTAGACCAGCGTCATCAGTCCGCCGCCCATGGAGCAGAACCAGAACGCCATCGGCACCACGCTGTTGCCGGCGCGCTCGCTCGCGATCCACTGCACCAGGAATCGCGCCGTGAAGAACAGCTGCGCGACGAGGCCAAACGCCAGCCAGAAATCGAACTTGGCGACGAAGACGTCGTAGAGATAGTCGCTCAGCGCCTGACCGTAATGAATGATCATGCCTGCACCTCAGTCACATCTGGCGTGGGCTTCTTGCGACGGATCAGCCACCACACGCCGCCGAGATCCATGATCCCGATCCAGAGCCGGTCGAAGAAGCCGTAGTTCGACACGCCGGAATGGCGCGGCCGGTCGATCACGTCGACATAGGCGATCTCATAGCCTTCCCGGCGCACCAGCGCCGGCAGGAAGCGATGCAGCCCGTCGAAATAAGGCATCATCAGGAAGACCTCGCGCCGGAATGCCTTCAATCCGCAACCGGTATCGCGCGTTCCGTCCTGCAGGATCGCGTTGCGAACCTTGTTCGCCACGCGCGACTGGAATTTCTTGAAGCCGGTGTCCTTGCGCCCGATCCGCTGGCCGGCGGCCAGCCCGACGCGCGCGCTCTTCTCGACCGCCGCGATCAGGTCCGGCAGGAAGGCGGGATTGTTCTGGCCGTCGCCATCGAGCGTCGCCACGATCGAGCCGCGGGCCGCGCGCACGCCGCTGCGGACCGCCGCCGACTGGCCGCCGGATTTGGCGTGACGGAGCTGCCGCAGATTGTCCCGCTGCGCCATGATGGCGGCGAGCCGCTCGCCGGTCGCATCGGTCGAGCCGTCGTTCACATAGATGATCTCGTAGACCCAGCGGCCGTCCAGCGCGGCCGTGATCTCCTCGATCAGGGGCGCAATGTTGCCGGCTTCGTTGCGCACGGGAACGACGATGGAGACCGAAGGCTGGGACGACGACAAATCGAGGCTCGTGGTTGGAATGGGCCTGCGCCCCCTGGGGAACCGGCGGTCCCGGCAGGCAGCCGCTTTTATGGGGCGGAGGCCCCGCGGGCAACCCTTTTGAGGCGCCCGCCGGCCGGTCCCGGAAGCGGCACAATGCTGCCGTCGGCGCGGATGGCGAAAGCCAGCCTCCGCGCGGCGAACCAGTAGCGGACGGCCATGGCGCCGACCATGCCGACCAGGGCACCGGCCGTGACATCGCTCGGATGATGCGCGAGCAGCACCAGGCGCGTCAGCAGGATCACGATCGCGTAAGTGAACATGAACACGCGCAGCCGCGGCCACAGCGCCGAGACCGCGAACGCCAACGCGAACGCCGTGATGGCATGGCCCGACGGCAGGCTGGCATAGGCTCCCGTCCCCTCGAACGGGATGAAGTTGAACGGATCGGGCTTGCCGCCGACGAAGGGCCGGCCCCGACCGATGAGATATTTCAGGATCTCGCCGACGAAGACGGACAGCGCAACAGACAGAAACAAGTACTGAAGCCGCGTGCCCAGGCCGAGCAGCAATGTACGGCGGGTGCCGTGAAGTCCCGCTGCAACGAGCGCCACGACGACCAGCGCAATCCCCAGCACCGAGAGCACATACTCGTCCTTGCCGAAATCGGTGAGGATGCGGATCGGCCACAGCGCGGGCGTGCCACGCGTCGGCATCAACTGGATCTCGGTCTGGTCGAACGCGGCCATCAGCACAATGATGAGAGCCGCGCCCACAGCACTCAGCCACAGCGAATGCCGCGCCAGCTTTCGCGCGGCCTCGGCGCGTCGCGAATGCGACGGCGACCGCACCAGCTGTGCCAGCGCGCGCCCCGACACGGCAAGCAGTTGCACGGGATAGCCCGGGCGCGGCGCGATGCTGGTCGACGCCGGCATCTTACTCGGTGCCTTCCGAACGGAAGATCGAGATCGAGATCGCGCGCCCTTGCGAGAAATTGTAGCCGTCGATGCGCGCGCCGACCTTGTAGCGCAGGCCGATCGCCTCGGCACGCTGCACGAAGCTGCGCTCCGAGCGCTGCTCGATCAGCGCGAAGCGGCAGCTCCCCTGCCGCAGGAAATCCGCCGCGCCCGAGCCGTCGGTGAGCAGCGTCTGCGTGCCGGTCAGGAACACCAGGCTCGGCTCGTGATAGCCGGCAGAGGCCGCCTTCGGGCCGACGCAGGTGACGTTGCGCAGCGCGCGTGCGACCTCGATGCTCGGAAACAGCGGTGTCAGCGACGGCAGCACGATGCCGTAGACCGTGATGGCCAGCATCAGGGCGGCGACCAGCGCGTTCAGCAACGAGCGCTCGGCGCGGTTGGTGTCGAACAGCCACCAGGCGAACAGGCCGAAGATCAGCGCGGCCGCGATGAACGGCCAGGCCACGAAAGCCGGCTGCCGCGTCAGCATCACTGCGCCGACCACGGCGATGATCGAGGCCGCCGCGGGAATCGCGAACCACCAGGCCGAGCCACGCGCAAGCCAGGAGCGCGACAGCACGTTCCGCTCCAGCGCGCCGACGGTCAGGATCGCGATCGCCGGATAGAGCGGCAGCACGTAATGCGGCAGCTTGGTCAGCACCGCCTCGAACACGATCCAGGACGGGACCAGCCAGGCCAGCAGGAACTGCGCGCCGGGCTCGCGCCGCGCCCGCCACACCGCCGGCGCCGCCATCGCCGCAAGCGGCGCGCCCGGCCAGAACGTGATCCAGAACAGCGCCAGGTACAGGCCGGGCGGTGCGCCATGGGATTCCTGCGCGCCGATCTTGCTCAGCATGTCGCCGCCGACGGAGTCCGCGAAGAAGGCATCGCCGGCGCGCCAGAAGATCGCGACGAACCAGGGCAGCACCAGCACCAGCATCCACATCAGGCCCCAGAGCGGACGGAGCTTCCACAGCCAGGAGGAGTCGCGGTCCTGGATCGCGAGCGCGACGATGGTCAGGCCCGCGAACATCAGGATCAGCGGGCCCTTGATCAGGATGCCGACGGCGAGCGCGGTCCAGAAGATCGCGGGCCAGCTCCAGGGCGGATGCGTCTCGTCCTCGGCGCGCTGCCAGGACAGATAGGCCCGCGCCATCGCGCCCATCGCGGCGGTCACGCAGAACAGCAGCATCGCGTCGGTTTTCGCGAGCCGTGCCTCGACGCCGAGCAGCACCGAGGCGCACATCAGCAACGCCGCCAGCACCGCGGCGCGCCGCGTGACGAATCCGAGCGCGGCCCAATAGGTCATCAGCACGGCGCCGATGGCCCCGATCAGCGACGGCAGCCGGTAGACCCAGATGCGCAACTCGGCCTTCGGCAGCTTCAGCGCGGTCGCGATTTCAACCGCGGCGGATTGCAACCAGTAAATGCCGACCGGCTTCTTGTAGCGGACGTCTTCCTGGAAGCGGATGTCGACATAGTCGCCGCTCTCGACCATCTGCTTGGTGGCCTGGGCGAACCGCGCCTCGTCGCGGTCGACGGGCGGGATGGTGAAGAAGCCCGGCAGGAACAGCAGCAGCGCGCACAGCAGCAGGAAGGCGACCGCGCGGGCGTGGCTGGCCGTGGCGAAGTCGAGCATGGTCACGAGCCGGCTGCCCGGATTCACGGGCGATTTCGGCTCGCGGGGGGCTCCAAAACGCGGTGTTGGGTAGGTCTCGGCCATTGGTTCCGCTTACGCTGAAACCGCCATCGCCACAACCGCTTAAGGCAAGGTCATTGAATTCGAATGACGACTGTGTCCGCGGCGCCCGTGGCATCGATCACGGTGAGCCGTGCAAAGCCCGGGCCGGGCGGATCGATCAGCCGCTGGCGGCGCCCGTCGATCTCGCCGAGGGCCGTTCCGTTAACCATCACGGTCATGGGCAGAACCCCGCCGGCGACCTTGACGGGCATGGCGGCGGCCTCCGCTCCGCCCGAGCGATCGACGTCGATCCGCGAGCCATTGAGCGGGAACTGGATGTGCAGCGCCTGCTCGCCCCCGGTCCGCACCAGTTCCCCGACCGGGCGGAACCGTTTCAGCGGCAGCGGCAGCTTGGCATTGCTGGCGACCAGTGTTCCCTTGGGCGGCTTCGGCAGCGGCGCCAGCGTCTTGCCGGTCCGGGCGAAGGCATCGAACAGGATCGGCGCGGCGGCGACGCGGCCGATCAAGCCGGGAACCGGCGCGCCATCGGGCCGGCCGACCCAGACGCCGATGGTCATGCGGCCGTCGAACCCGACCGACCAGGCGTCGCGATAGCCGTAGGAGGTGCCGGTCTTGAAGGCGATGCGGTTGTGCGCGGCGTTCTCCGGCGGCGGCGTGCCCAAAAGCACATTGCCGACCTGCCAGGCCGCGACCTGATCCAGCAGCCGCAGCGTCTCGCGATCATCCTTGGTCGCCATGACCTCGTGCAGCGGCCTGGTGGTGCCGAGCCGCGCGAAGCCCGTGTAGAGCTGGGCGAGGTCCTGCAGCGTCACGCCGACGCCGCCGAGGCCCATGGCGAGCCCAGGTGCCTCGTCCTTGGGCAGAATGAGATTGCCGCCGGCCTGCCGCAGCCGCGACGCCAGCCGACTCGAGCCGACGCGATCGAGCAGCACGATCGCCGGCACGTTCAGCGACAATTGCAGCGCCTTCTTCACCGGCACGGTGCCCTGGAACGTCATGTCGAAATTTTCCGGCGCGTAGGAGCCGAAGCGTACCGGTCGGTCGTCGATCAGGCTGTCGGGATGAACGAAGCCGTCCTCGAAGGCGAGCCCGTAGATGAAGGGCTTGAGCGTCGAGCCCGGCGAACGGATGGCGCGAGTCATGTCGACCTGCCCTGCCCGGCTCTCGTCGAAATAATCCGCCGAGCCGACGCGCGCGAGCACGTCGCCGCTCTCGTTGTCGACCACGATGATGCCGACCGAAATGTTCGGCCCCAGCGCGATGGCGCGGTCGCGGGCCAAGGGCTCCAGCACCTTCTGCAGGCTGGCATCCAGCGTCAGCTTGATGACCGGCGTGTCCTTGACGATCGATAGCGCGGTGTCGGAGGCGTGCGGCGCCAGGATCGGCATCGGCTTGCGCAGCTTCGGCACGGGAACGGCCTTGGCCTGTTTCGCGTCGTCGAGGCTGACCACATGCTCCTCGACCATGCGATCGAGCACGCGATCGCGCGCCTTGCGCGCAGCTTTCGGAAAGCGATCGAGCCGGCGCGTCTCCGGCGACTGCGGCAAGGCGACCAGCAAGGCGGCCTCGGCCAGCGACAGCCGCTTCGGCTCCTTGCCGAGATAGGCGATCGAGGCTGCGCGGATGCCTTCGAGATTGCCGCCATAGGGCGCGAGCGCGAGGTAGAGGTTGAGGATCTCGTCCTTGCTGAGCGTCCGCTCCAGCTCGATCGCGCGCACGATCTGGTGCAGTTTGGCGTAGAGCGAGCGCTGCCGCCGCGGCTCCATCAGCCGCGCGAGCTGCATCGAGATGGTCGAGCCGCCGGACACGATGTGGCCGCGCGTGCCGAGCTGCAGCGCGGCGCGGCCGAGCGCGAGCGGGTCGAGGCCGTTATGCGCGTAGAAGCGCTGGTCCTCATAGGCGAACAGCAGCTTCAGATAAGTCGGGTCGACGTTTGCTTTCGTCTCCACCGGCAAGCGCCAGCGCCCGTCGGCCATGGCATAGGCGCGCAGCAGCTTGCCGTTGCGATCGACGACCGTGGTCGAGACGCGACGCGCTTCGTCGAGCGGCAGCGGGCCGAGCGAGTAGACCCAGCCGACGAAGCCGATGATGGCGAGGATGAACGCGAGCACGGTGGCTGAGAGAGCGCGAAAAACAATCCGCCCTCTCCGCCCGTCATGGCCGGGCTTATCCCGGCCAATCACACCATCGTTCAGTGCCGTGGTCATCTCACCGTTCACTTCGCCGCCCGCACCTCGACATTGCCCGTTCCCGTCCGGCCGTAGCGCGAGGGATTGTACATGTCCTCGACATAGGCCTGCGGCAGCACGTATTTGCCGGGCGAAACCGCGCGCACGATATAGGCGACGGTGAAGACCGCCTTGGAGTCCGAGGCACGGTCGACGGCCGCGGTGAAGCGGTCGTCGCGGAACTCGGTATCTTCGGGCTCCTCGCCGTCCTCGATCCAGTCCAGCGTGCCGCTGTCGCCGGACGAGACCAGCTTGGGGTTGTCGATCTCCAGGCCCGCCGGCAGATAGTCGGACACCATGATGTGGCCGTACTCCGGCTTGGCCTCGGTGATCTTCAACACCACGGCGAAGCGATCGTTCTGCTTGACCTTGCTGATGTCGGCGGGCTTGCCGTCGAGCGTGAAGTAATTGCGCTCGATCTTGAAGCCGTTGGAGGCGGCCGGCTCCGGCGTCACCGGCGAGCCCGACACCGAGACCACCGCCTGGATCGGCGCATCGCCGGTGTTGGTGATCTTCAGCGGCTTGCCCTCCAGCGTCGCAGCTTTGTAGCTGCGATAGAGCGCGGTCTTGACCGGCTGGCCGTCAACCTCGATCGAGAGGTTCTCCTTGGCGAGTGCCCGCGCCGCTAGCACCAGCCACGCATTCTCCTGCGTGGAGGTGTAGGGCGTGAGCCCGCGCGCGACTTCCACCCGCGACACCGCCTGCGTCAGCGTCGCCCTCGGCGCGTTGCCTTCGCTCGCGAGCGAGACCAAAGCTGCGGCGTCGCGGAGCTGCGAGCCGTAGTCGGTGCGGCCGAACTCCATCACCGGCTTCGGCGCCAGGCTGTCGAGCGCGGCGCCATAGACGCGTTCGGCACGGTTGCGGTCGCCGACCAGCGCCAGCGCGGCGGCAAGCTGCGACTTCGCAATCGGGGTTGCGAGGTTGTTCAGCTTGGTATCGGCGAGATAGCGGAGATCGCCGATCGGCGCCGCGCCGTTACGTGCCAGCACGTAGAGGCCGTAAGCGAGATCGCGGCCGCCATCCTTCTCCGGCTCGTTGCCGTTGACGACGGAGTTTCTGACGCGGTCGAGCGCGTTCTTGAACAGCACGTCCGGCACCGCAAAGCCCTTTTCGCGGGCGCGGGTGAGGAAGTCCGTCACGTAGGCGTCGAGCCAGGCGTCGTCGCCGCCCGCCGACCACAGGCCGAACGAGCCATTGGAGCCCTGACGGGCCAGAAGCCGCTCGATGGCGTCGCGGATGCGCTGGTCGACTTCGGTGTCCATGGCGAGATGCGCCCCGGCCGCGAGGTCGTTGACATAAAGCAGCGGCATGGCGCGGCTCGTGATCTGTTCCGAGCAGCCATAGGGATAGCGGTCGAGCGCTTTCAGGATCGTCGCCGCATCGAGCGCGGTGGACAGGCTCGCCGAGACCGAAACGCTGCCGGTGCCCGGCACGAGATCGGAGAACATGTCCGAGGTCAGCGTCAGGCTCTCGCCCTTCGCCAGCGTCCGGATCGAGCGCCGCGCCAGCACCTGCGTCGCCGCCTTGACGTCGAGCGCATAGTGCCGCGCCAGCGTCAGGCCGTTCGGTCCCTTGATGTCGACGTCGAGCGTCGCCTGCCCCGCCGCGGTCGCATCGATCGCGAGCGAGAACGCGTTGCGCTGCTTGGCGGCGAGCTTGACGGTGGTTGCGGGATTGCCGGTCATCTTCACCGGCCCGCCCGTCTTGACGTTGATGACGTAGTCGCCGGCCTGGCCCTCGACATTGTCGATCTCGAGATTGACCGTGCCGTGATCGCCATTGAGCAGGAAGCGCGGCAGGGTCGTGGTCAGCACCACGGGGTCGCGGATCACGACATCGGTGTTGGCGCGGCCAAGCTTGGTCGCAGTCCACGCCACCGCCATCACGCGCGCGGTGCCGGCGAACTCCGGAATGTCGAAGCTCACCTCCGCCGAGCCCTCGGCGCCGACGGTGACGATGCCGGAATAGAGCGCGAGCGGCTTCTGTGCGGGCGGCGAGCCTTGCAGCTCAGCTGCGCCGGCGTCACCGCCGGACTTGATCTGGCCGCGCGTGCCTGACATGCCGTCGATCAGCTGCCCATAGAGATCGCGGATTTCCGCGCTCAGGCGGCGCTGGCCGAGGTAGTAGTCATCCGGCGCCGGCGGCTTGTAGTTGGTGAGGTTGAGGATGCCGACGTCGACCGCAGCAATCACCACCTTGGCGTCCTCGCCCGGATTGAGCCCGTCGAGCTTGACCGGGATCTTCAGCATCCCGTTGGGCCGGATCAGCGCCGGCGGCGTCAGCTTCACCTGCAGCGTGCGGGTCTGCTTGTCGATGCCGAACCATTTCAGCCCGATCGCCCGGCCCGGCATGCGCTGGGCGGCGGCGTCGAGCGGCCGGCGCAACGTGGCCACCACATAGGCGCCGGTGCCCCAATCCTTGCCGATCGGCAGCTTCACCTGCGCGGTGCCTTCCTTGACGTCGATGGTCTGCGTCGTCAGCAGGCGGTCACCGAGCACGTTGATGGTGAGCTTGCCGGCGGAGCGGACATTGACCGACACCGTCATGGTGTCGCCGGAGGAATATTGCGGCTTGTCGATCGAGGTCTCCAGGAGGTCCGGCGTGTCGGCACTGCCGTCGGAATACCAGCCGACGTCGAACTGCACCGAGGTGACCGGGCCGTCAGCGTCGTTCGACTTCACATCCAGCCGGTAGCGGCCGGGCTGCGGGCTGAGCGAGATGCGGGTCGGCTTGTCGGCGGCGATGGTCACGTCGCCATCGGCGACGCGCGAGGTCGACTTGACCGGCTCGTATTCCCAGTAATTGTTCTGGCGGTACCACTGGTAGCGCGACTCCATCTTCAGCAGCTCGTAGCGCAGGCCGTCGCGGCGCAGCGTCTGCCCCTCCGGCGAGACGAACACGATTTCGAACTCGGCCTTGTCGCCCTCGGCGACGTTCTTGTCGGCAAACAGCGGCTTGACGCCGATCAGGGCGGTCGCGGGCGCGACCGGCAGCACGAGCTTGCGCTCGACCGCGCGTCCCCCCGTCTCGACCATGCGGACGAAGATCTGCGCTTCCTGCGGACGCGTCGAAGCCGGCTGCTTGTCGAGCGTCACCGGGAAGGTGGCAACGCCATTGGCATCGGCCTCGGGCAGGTTTTCCAGCGGCGTGCGCTCGTTCGAGGTGGTCTCCTCGTCGGCGACGCCGAACTGATATCCGGTAAAGCCCGGGCGCCCGGCCGCGGGCGCGATCAGCATGTCGCCTTCGAGCTGGAGGCCCGAGGCCGGCGCGCCGTAGAGGAAATGGCCGTCGGCCTTAAGCTCCACAGGAACGTTAGCTTTGATCAGCTTGTCCTTGGCGGACAAGTCGAATTCGATCCTATCAGGAACATAGTCTTCGACCATGAAGGTGGTCTCGCCGACCGACGAGCCCTTCGGGTCGGTGAAGGCACGCACCCGCCATGTGCCTGTTGGCACCGCGGAGTTGAGCGGCACGGACAGCGTGCGGCCACCGGCGCCCTGGTCGGCGAGCACGGCGCGGCGGTATTCGACGCCATCAGGGCGCTCGACCACCAGTGTCAGCGGCCCGCCGTTGACGGCGTTGCCCTGCCCGTCACGCAGCAGCGCGGTGAGATAGACGGTCTCGCTGGAGCGGTAGACGCCGCGCTCGGCATAGACGAAAGCATCGGCGCCCGCCGGCACGGCGCGGCCCGCGACGCCACGGTCGGACAGGTCGAAGGCCGAGGTCTTCAGGCTCAGAAAGGCATAGTCGGCCTTCTCGCCCGTGACCGTCAGCATTGCCGGCGACAGACCGCCCTCGCCGCGCGCAAGGCCGGCCTCGAACAGCACGTGGCCGCTGTCGTCCGTTTTGCGGGTCGCCAGGATCTCGTTGTTGCGGGCAACCAGCCGCACCTCGGCCTTGCCGACCGGATCGGTCGAAGCCAGCGAGTTCACGAAGACATGGATGCCGTCATTGCCGGAATAGGCGGAGACGCCGAGATCGGAGACGATGAACCATTGCGTGGCGAGCTGGTAGTCGTCGTCAGAGCCCGGGCCCTTGGCCGCGGCGGTCATCACGTAGACGCCGGGTTGCAGCTCGCCGAGCGCCTGGTCGACCGGGAATGCCGTGGTGACGTCCTGGTTCAGCGTCATCGCGGTCGCGAGCTCGCCGGTCCAGACCTTCACGCCGCGCTCGTCGCCGAGGTCGCCGAGCTGGTATTTCGACAGCGTCTTCTGGAAATCGCTGTCAACCACGGTGTTGATCAGGTTGCGGTCGCCGATCCGGAACACGTTGATGTTGACCGCGGGCGTGTTGACGCTGACCACGGGAATGCCGCGCTGGCCGGTCCGCGGCAGCACATAAGCGCGGCTGGTGAAGCGCACGAACGGCTTGCGGTCGCGCACATAGACGTTGAACTCGGCCGATTTCGGCAGCCCCTCCTTCACGGTGGACGGCAGGCCGGCGCGCAAATTGATGTTGTAGCGCTCGCCGTGCTTCAGCCCGTCGACGCAGAGCTGCTTGCCTTCGGCCGACAGCGCCGGCTTGTCCTGCCCGGCGAGGGCCAGGAACGGCGCAAAGTCGGTGCGCTTGGCCAGCTCTTCCGAGAACTGGAAGCAGGCGCGCGGGCTCGCCGAATCCGAGTCCACGGTATAGTCGAGCAGCCGGAAACCGTGCTCGTCGCGCATCTTTTCATACTGGCCGCGAACGTCGGCGACCTCGCGCAAGTCCAGCGACAGCCGCAGCGCATCCAGCGCCGGCCGCCACAGTTTGCGTTCGGCCAGCGATTTGCCGAGCACGGCGAGCGCATCGGCCTCCTCGCCCGGGTTGCCGGCGCGCTGATAGGCGATGTAGGCGGCGGTCGAGGCACGCTCCAGCAGGAACGTCTGTTCGCTCGAGCTTTTCGGGGAGATCTGGAAGATCACCTTGGCGAGCCGCAGCCAGTTGCCGGTGTCCTCCGGCGTGGTTGCCGCGATCTGGCCCAGCACCGACAGGCCGGTGCGGTAGTCGTTGCGGCGGAAGGCGGCGTCGGCGTCGGTACGCAGCGTCGCGCTGGTCTTGGCGACCGGCCCCGCCTCGCTCTTGATCTGCGCCTCCAGCTTGATCGCGGAATCGGCGAGATCGTCGCGCTTGAAGGCTTTGTCGGCGGCCTGCGCGGCCGAGAGGCCGAACGCCAGCGTGGCGCAGATTGTGACGGCGCGAACAAGACCGATCATGGATGGACTCCCGGAAATCGCGGACGAACGCCGCTTGTCGCATGAAATGCGCTGAAAGGTGACGGACTCATGGCGATGGAACCAAATGTGCAAATCGTCGCATTCGCCATGACAAGGCAAGCCCGGAGGAGACCGATCGAGATGCCGCCGCGCACGCCGTCCTGATGGCGCAGCCACATCTGACCAGTCGACCGGCGGCCGTGTCCCGGAAGCTGACCAGCGTTCCCGGCGATGTGAACCATCGTCCAGTCCGCGGCCGCTCAACCCGGCACCCTGACACCCCACCGTTCCGCTTTGTCGCTTTGAGTGCGAAAACGGTTCGGTTCAGACTTGGCGAAAGACCAAATTTTTCATATTGGCATAGTAGACGAACGGCCAGCCGCCCGGACCGGGTGGCTTAAGGACGGTCCCATAGCTCAACTGGATAGAGTAGCGGATTTCTACTCCGCGGGTTGCAGGTTCGAGTCCTGCTGGGATCGCCACGTCAACCGGTCCATCCGACGACAGGCCAATTGCGTCACCAAGCGCGAGCGACGGCGCTCTAATCTACTCCTCGCGGCTAGGCCACGGCCGCGAATGGTTCGAGGCCGAGCTATCGCGAGCCGCCAGCAAATTCCTTTGCAAGTCTATCGGCTCGCCTGGGTCACAAGGGGGCCGCGGTGCATCGCACTCGCCCTGGCGGCTCCGCGATCTATCCGATTCCTGTGCAACGGCACGCAGCTCTGTTGCACACCTCCTCCACACCGTCTCACCGTCCGACGCTATGCTCTTCCTATCGCTTGCCGCAACCAACTCACGGCAAGGACTTTTCTAACTCTGAGTCAATTTCATGCCGGCGCCCAATGGAAGCGCCTTGCAGTACACGGCTGCTAGCCTAAAAATGGGAACTAAGGCAGTAGCATGCCGCTCCATTTATTGCGCGTGATTTCAACTCATGGTAGCTTCGATGTGTCCATTCGTTAGGGGGATGGCCATGTTAGGCGGTGCTCGCTTTTTTGTTCTTTGCTTCGCGATTTTGGCTGCATCAAAAGCCGAGGCGCAGCCTCAGTCACTAGACGCTCAGGCCAAAGCACTCGATCTCATCACCAAGACCGCGGATAGCGTCTGCAGCATTGTAACACTGGCCGGTAACTCACAGAGCCTGAAAATCAAAGGCGAAGTAAAGGCACAGCTGAACGGTCTAATCAGGCAACTCGCCGATCTGGGTATTAGCGGGGATGCAGATTTCAATTCGGATAAGTACGAGGGCCTTATTCGGACTGATCTTGCCACGGCCATCCAGAACAACGCCCAATGCAAGTTCAACGTCTTTGACAAACTTCAGGCGAAGATGATCAAGAGTGATTGAAATCATTCTGGTCGATCGCGTCCCACGACGGTGACTAAGGGCTATTGCCGCTTCCGGCTCTTCGCGCGTGACGGCTTGCCTTCCGCTGGTTTTAGATTCGTCGGCACCTCACCGAGGGGGCGACGATAAGTGTCGATCCGACGCAACCAGCCAGCCTCCCACGCGCGGTTGGCTGGAATATTGCGAACCCGCTGCCGCAAAACAAACTGCGCGGCATCGGCATATTCAGCGAGCACTGCCTTCGGCTCGGTTGTTTCACCACTCATCTTTAGAAGAACTTGCTTCAGGCCCCAGCCCTGCCGCTTGCCAGTCTGCTTGTCGACCGCCGTTTCTTCCGGATTGATGCCCTCGCCCTTAAATTCGACGTAGTCGATAAGAGGGTAGAGATCCTGTGACGCCTCCACGACGCGTGAAAATTGGGTAATGATATGGGCGCGCTCAGCACTATCCGTCGCAGTTTGCAGAATTTTGTTCATCGCGCCATTTGCGCGCACCACCAAGTACTGGGCCTGACCTGCGACGGTGTCGAGCAGGAACTGTCGCAGCTCTTTCATTCGAGGTGAGTTGAAGTTTTTCTGGAAGTCGGCACGGCTAGTCCACGGACAGGGCGGAATCGGCGTCTTATCGACCCAGGTGGGCAGACGCGCATCTTGTTGGCGCAGGAAAGCGAGCAAGGGGGGAAAGCTCTCCTCAAAAGGCGCCGGCTTACCTGCTGGAAACCACAGAAAATGTCCGATGCCGAGCGAGGCAAATTCCTCCCCTGCATTCCATGACGTTATCGCATCACGATTTCCATCCGTTTCGTTCAACCATATCTTGTGTCCCACCTTCTGGGCCACGTCGTCTTGTAGAGCGAGTTGCGGCACGGCGACGACCTTCTCTGTATTGGTGTCTTTGTCCTCATCCTTGCTCTTATCTTTGCTGACCGGTCTGCTCACATCAGACAACGGAACGGGCACGTTCGGCGCCGCCTTTTTCGCACCGAGTTGCTGCCGCGTAGCCATGTCGATTTCCGGCTTTGATGTCTGCGTGTCGGGCCACGCCACAGCCGTCTCCGGCGCTGAGGTCTGTATATCAGGTACAGTTGCTACAGTAACCGAGGCCTTGTCTTCTACTGGGGGCGTAATGGATTTGGGTGCTGGGGGTTGAGCTTGAGGCCGAGGCAAAGATCTTTCTTGTTCCGTTTTTGACTGCTGAACCTCAGACGGCGAGCCGGCAGGGGCCAGGGGCGATGTTTGCTCGTCGGGCGGTGACGCAATCGTGTCCCCTCCCGCCGCTATCGATGCTGCAACTGTGTTCGGCCTCGGGTCTGGCCTTCGATCCGCGTTGAGCGCCGCAGTGGCCTCTAACCTTGCTTTTTGCGCGGCGGCCAGCATCGCTGCGCCGCGTTCTCTGAGCTTTGTTTGATTGTCGGCGACATCCCCCGCGACTGGGGCTGCGCTTTTAGTCGGTACCGTGCGATGCATCCACACGGCGGCGACGACACATACTAGCAATGCGCTATAAACCAGCCACCAGCGGAATCGTGGCGGCTTTTCCTTCAGCGACGTTCTATTGCTGCCGACCCGACGTCGGTCGTCCTCAAAGTCGCCGCTCATGCTCGTGACTCCTTGAGGAGGACTTTCTTAGTGGCGACTCGACAACACGTCTGTCTGCCGCTCGACGATGCGTGGCCCGTTACCGTCGCTCTTTATACCAAACACAAATCTGAAATCGCTGAGCTGTACGCTGCCATTGGCCTTTTTCTTATAGCCGTCGACTTGCTGCGTGAGCACGCATTGGTCTCCGACCCTGCTCGCCGACGACGACGTCGGCGTATACCTCTGCATCGGGTATACTTTTCTGAAGTCATCTTCTTCCTTGATGATGTCGGTCTTGGTCTTCGTGGCCTGCCTCCCGTTGACCGTCCAGGTGACCTGATCATCGTAGATCGAACTGTCGAAAGGTCGGTTGCCATAGATCCCGTGCTGGTCGAGCCAATCGATGATGTAGTCGGTCTGGCACGACAGCCCTGCCCGGGATACCGGTTGAGGTGGAGGCGGCTTGTACGACGGAGGTGGCGTTGGACTTGTTTGGCTTGGTGACATGCTCTTGACCAGGATCGTGAAGACCTGGAATCTACAATTGCTGAGATCTCTTATCAGAGGCGCAGCTTGCTCGCGCACAACCCCTACGTATTCGTCGGTGGTGATGCTGCCGCTATTTTGCCCGCCGGTGGTCTGAATTTGTGAGGCCAATCCTCTTAGTTCAACGCTGACGGCACCTTTCGCTGCGGCTGTCGAGGCGCTGCCCTGGTCTTTAACAACCCCGCAAATGCGTTCTGCAGTGCTTGCGATAACGATAAGCTGAGCTTCGCTAAGTCCTTGAGCTTGGGCCCCTGGCGGTATGATCAGTACCTGCAGAAGAAAGCCTGCAACAGCTGAGAACAAGAAATTCTTACTCATGAAAACGCCTCCAGCCCAATGACTTAGTGACAGAAGCGAGGCAGCATTATACGAGCGGGGCAACTTTATTTGCAATCTTCTAGTGCAGGCGCGAACTTATACATCTTCAGCCTGAGCTAGCTGTTTGTCAGATAACTTGACCTAATGCAGCGATGGCTGGGCCCAGCACGAAACGCGCTACGATCCTGATTGTCAGAGATCAGGATCTCCGAGCGATGAACGGCGAAGAGCACGAAATACCACAAGGCCGAAGCGGTGGTTACGACGGCAAGCTGAGTCCAACTCGCGCAAGATTCTTTGCAGTCCAACTCGATCAGCGCGGCGGACATTGAGCCGCCAATCAAATGCCCTTCACGAACGCGTGGGTAACCATATCCCGGTCTTTGCACCGCGCAAACGAGCCCTATCTAAGCGCCGGGCGAATTGCGCCCGGCAAGGACTTCGATGCAGCGATCCGAGTGGACGAGAATGGCGATCGCATCTGCGGTGGCGCTCGTCGCAATGTCATACCTGGCCATCGACGCAGGCGTCGTGAACACCAGTGTGGTCACAAAGCACATCGAGATCGCGCGGGCGTCCATTGCGGACGCGGCGACCAGCCAGCATCAACTCGCCTTCGCCGTTCATGCGTGGACGCGGAAAAGCCAGCAGAAGCCGCATTTGGAAGAATGCCTGGCGATCGATTGATTCAGCCGTTGCACTGAATTGGCCGACAACCGGCCGGCCTTTCTTTTGTTCACGATCCGACTCCGCTTCGTTCACGAAGCACGAATCGCAACCGCGAAAATCGGCGCGGCGCATTTCTTAATGCGACGTTTCACCCGGCCGGATCGTTCCCGCATTCAACGTCACGAGCACTGGCCGCAAACGGTACGCATCAATCGCGGCGTTCGACAGCAAGAGTCTGCGCCGCTCGCCACGCAATATCATCCGGTCGATCCTGCCCAGGATGAAGCGGGCGGATTCCCTGCGCTCACCCGTGAGCAGGCCGGATCGTTCGAGATATTTCCAGGCGATTTCGAAAGACTGCGCGCGGAGTTCGAGGTCTGTCATAGGCGGCCAACGTCGGCGCGGATCGGATGTTCCTCTGCCAGAACCGCATCGGCTGACGTGCAACGCGCGAAGCGTGGCGCGACGAAGATGCGAGAGCATCGTGGAACGTCACGACCGTTGCATTGGACGATTTGAAATCAAGTGGTGCCGACCCACCAGCCCCGGTCGGCTTCGAAGGGCCCCGTGCTTGTCCCGCGAGCACGGGGCTTTTTCTTGCCGCCTGTTGCCGCGCCCGTTTTCCGGTTGAATGCGATCAGTCCGACTGCTCCTCGCGCCGATCGCGGGCGAGCTGATGCCAGGCCAACGCCAGCTGGATAAGTCGCTGCCGGTCGGGGCCTTCGGATGCCGCGGCGCGCTTCATTGCCGCCTCGGCCTCATGCTGTGGGTCGTACTTGGTACACATGAGACCGACACTAGCCCTTCGATCTCGACAAGCAGATGGCAATTTCGTCCGTACGAATGCGGGGTTGTTTCGACCTCGCTCGGGCACAGCGTTTGCGGGCCGATTTCGGTTAATACGGATCGCGACGCAAGGACGGAGCGTGCATCTGTTTCCAGACATCTGCAGGGCCGCCTGCGCCGGGCCGTTTTTCATTCAGGCGCATCTGTGAAGTGCGTCACAGCCGATCCACCGCGCCTCCGCTAAACAGCATTCCCAACCGCTCGCATCGCCGCGAGAGGGCATGGGTGGCCTGTCATGACACAAAAAGCAGCAGCAGCCGAAGCGCGCGTCCCGAGGCAACCAAGCAGGTCCGACCCGTTTGGCATCACCGTTCTCGCGGCGATCGCCGTGGTGATGCTGGCCTGGATCGCGGGCCTGGTCTGGGCCGCGATGGCGTTCTTCAACTGGCTCGTCGCCTGAGGCGCGAAGCAAACGATTAAGCGGCCCGCCGCAACGCAAAAGAGGCGGGCTTGCACCCGCCTCTTCGTTTCAGATCCTGTCGTCCCAAATCCTGCCTCGCGGCTTAGTAGCACGCGCGCGGATCGGCCTGGACATACTGGCCGCTCGGATAGCGGTAGTAGCAATTGCCCTGGGCCAGATAGTAGCCGGGGCGCGAAGCCGCCGTGGCGCCGGCGATCGCACCGGTCGCGCCGCCGATCACCGCACCCGCGGCCGCGCCTGAGGCATTGCCCGAGATCAAGCCGCCGAGCACGCCGCCGACGATGGCGCCACCAAGTGCGCTTGCGCCGGGATCAGCCGGCGGCGGCGGAGGTGGCGGCGGTTCGTAGGCGACCGGCGGCGGGGCATAGGCCACCGGCACGTCGTCGTAATACTCCTCGGAGATGTAGCCTGGGGGGCCGGCCATCCGCTGCGGATAATAATACCAGACGCCGCCGACGTCCCACCACCAGCCGGAACGGCCGTTATGGACCTCGTGGCGCCAGCGCCCGCCATCCCAGGCGACATTGCCGCGATAGGCATGTCCGCCCCAGTCGCGCGCTGGCGCGGGGCCGTGGGCGTGGTAACGGCCGGGCGGCGGGCCGCCGGCATTGTGCGGACCGGGACCGGCATGAGGCTGGCCGCCGCCGGGCTGCGGCGCAGGCCGGGCCGCCTGCTGGGGCGGCGGGCCCTTGCGCATGTTCTGCGGCGGCGCGCCTGCGCCCGGCGCGGCCTGCGGCGGGCCGGCATCTCTCGGCGGCCGTGCGGCGTCCTGCGCGTGCGCCGAAAACGCGAGCAATGACATGGCCGAAACCACGGGAATGATGATCTTCATGCGGCTGGACGCACTCATGCGTGCTTAACCCCCTACTTTCTCGATTGCCGTGGTCCTGGTGCGATAGACGATTCGTCTCGCTCCGGGGTGATGCCGGCTGACATAACTGACCTGCTTGATCGGCTAAGTCCCGTTACAAATGATTAAGATCACGGCAATTTTTCGGCTCCAGCGGGCTGCACAGGGGCACGCTGGAGCGCTTCTAGCGGGCCGGCTCGATCACGTTGCAATTGCGCCGCCCCGACATCACGCAGTCCTGCATCTTGCTGGCCGCGGTGAGGTCGCGGGCGAGCAACCAGCCGACACCGAGGATCAGAATCGCGATGATCAGACCGGCAATCGCGCCACGCCGGTTGTCGCTGGATTGCGGTTTTGGCGGGGATCTGGGCTTGGCGCCGGGTTCGGGCGTCGACTGGGGCTTGGAGTCGGGCTTGGACTCGGAATTCGACATGGCTGACCGATCACAGGGGCGCGGTGCGCTTTAACACCTCTGCGGCGTGGCGTCACATCCCCGAGGCAGCGGATCGTTCAACCCCTGGTCTGGCGAATTGCATCCTTGCGCGAGGTCTCGACCGCCGGAAGCGCCTCGCGGGCCCGGAGGGCGCAGGTCGTCAGCACGAACGCGGTCTGGGTGCACTCCCAATCCGCGCCCAGGACGGCACTATCAACCGGCTGCGGGCGGGCAAACAGCAACGCAGCGCCGGCCACGGCTGCCACGGCGAGGGTGAACGCGAGCGCCTTCAGGCTCAATCTGGAGATAGTCATGCCCGTGCTCCGTCTCGTATCCGGGCGAACGCTAGGCGTCGCCTTGGGGCGCCCCTTATGAGGGACATCACAATTCGGCAGTTTTTCCGGGCTACGAGAGATCGTTGGGGGCGATTTTTCGTCTACCTGATCGGCTGCGATTATGGGTGGCTTCGCGACGCGCGCCGATGTACACGCTTCTGCGTCGCGTGGCGCCTGCTATGCCCAGCCGACGTACCAACAGGCAGTCATGTAGGATTGAAAGCGAGGATGACAAGGCTCGTTCGATGAGTGGATTCAGGGAACCCGGGTACGCAGACCGGCAGAAGGCGGCACAGGACGCCCGCAAAAATCTTTTGAACAAATTCAAGTCGCAGCCGGGGCACGACGATCCCGCGGTCGCGGCACGTCGCGCCGAGCGCGAGGCCCTCGCGGCCAAGCGTGCCGAGGCAAAGGCCACGCGCGAGGCTGAGAAGGCCGAGCAGAAGCGTCTCGCGGAAGAGGCCGCAGCCGCCGAAGCCGCGCGGATCGCCCGTGAGGCCGAAGAAGCGATCGCGAGGCAGGCTGAGCTCGAGGCCGAGCAGAAGGCAAAGCGCGACGCCCGCTACGCGGCCCGCAAGGCCAAGCGCAAGTAGTGCTCGACGTCACGTTCAATTGAATTTGAACTGAGATGATATCAGGGGCGGTCCATGTGACCGCCCCCGCACTTTTGTGCGCGCAGTCGCGCGCTCCGGCGACGGAAGGTCAGTTCTTCTTCATCATCCCGTCGTCTTTCTTCATCCCGTCCTTCGACATGTGATCCTTCTTCATGCCGTCGTCCTTGGACATGGCATCCTTCTTCATGCCGTCTTTGGACATCGTGTCCTTCTTCATCATGCCGTCGTCCTTGCCCATCTTGTCCTGGGCGAAAGCAGCCGGCGCGAACGCGAGGCCAAGCGAGACAACGGCGGCCGAGACGCCGAGCGCGATGCGGGTACGAATGGTCATGGATCATCTTCCCTTCGAGATTGAGCTTGTCAGCGACGGACGCCGCTATTTGATCTCGACGGATCAATCGCCGGCGTTGTTACGCCGCCGCCGATAAATTTCTGCGAGCCGGCGCCGTCCACGCATTCGCCGCAATCACAACTTTGGCATGCGACCTCCATTCGGAGGACGGGGAACGGCAAGTGTGCAGCGCAGCACGACCGGCACTTGCCGCGGCATTCCGTCTCGAACTATCAGATGAGAGAACTCCACTTGAAAGACCGGCTAGGATGGGCCTACGCCCCGGTCTCAAGACCTGACCCAATCACAGCAAACAAGAACCGTTCGAAGAAACGTTCAAGGGGATCACGCCATGATCACGCGCCGTCATCTAATCGCGACCGCCGTCGCCGCACCCGCCATTCTCCGCTTCGGCACCGGGACCGCGCATGCCGCGACCACGCTGAAGATCTCGCACCAATTCCCGGGCGGCACCATCGACAAGGGCGATTTCCGCGACCGGCTCTGTCGCATGTTCGCCGCCGAAGTTGCCAAGCGCAGCAACGGCGACATCGCCGCCGAGATCTATCCGAACTCCTCGCTGATCAAAACCAACGCGCAGTTCTCCGCGATGCGCAAGGGCGCGCTCGACATCTCGCTCTATCCGATGCCCTACGCCGGCGGCGAATTGCCGGAGACGAACATCGGCCTGATGCCCGGCCTCGTCACCACCTACGACCAGGGCATGCGCTGGAAGAAGGAGCCGGTCGGCAAGGCGCTGACCGACTTCCTCGCCGACAAGGGCATCATCCTGCTCACCTGGGTCTGGCAGGCCGGCGGCGTCGCCAGCCGCTCCAAGCCCATCGTCGCGCCTGAAGACGCCAAGGGCATGAAGGTGCGCGGCGGCTCGCGCGAAATGGACATGGTGCTGCAGACCGCCGGCGCCTCGGTGTTGTCGGTGCCGTCGAACGAAATCTACGCGGCGATGCAGACCGGCGCCTGCGATGCCGGCATCACCTCCTCGACCAGCCTGATCTCGTTCCGTCTCGAAGAGGTCGCGAAGTCGCTGACCTCGGGCGCCGGCGCCTCCTACTGGTTCATGCTCGAGCCGCTGATGATGTCGAAGGCGATCTTCGACAAGCTGCCGAAGAACCAGCAGGACGTCCTGCTCACCGTGGGTACCGAGCTCGAGGCTTTCGGCCGCAAGGGCGCGCAGGACGACGACGTCGAGGTCGCCAAGGTCTACGAGAAGGCCGGCGCAAAAATCTCGGTGCTCGATGCCGCCACCGTCGGCAAGTGGCGCGACATCGCCCGTGACACCGCGTGGAAGGATTACGGCGCCAAGACCGCGACTGCCGCAAACCTGCTCAAGCTCGCCTCCGACGTCGCGGCATGAGCCACGGTCCGCTTCCGGATCGTGACGACCAGGCGACCGCTGCCGCAAGGACAGGCCTTGCGGCGGCGCTCGATCGCGGTCTTGCCGTCCTCAACAGCATCATCGTCGTGCTCGCCGCGATCGCACTGATCGCCGCCTGCGCCATCCTGAGCTACAGCGTGCTCAGCCGCGCCTTGTTCAAGGCCGCCAATTACTGGCAGGACGAGGCCGCCGTGTTCCTGCTGGTCGGCGCGACCTTCATGACGGCAGCCTACGTGCAGCAGAACCGCGGCCATATCGGCATCGAGGCCTTCGTCGGCCTGCTCTCGCCGCTCGCCAACAAGGTCCGGCTCTGGCTGGTCGATGTCGCCACCTTCCTGTTCTGCGCCTTCTTCACCTGGAAGTCCTGGACGCTGGCGCATGAAGCCTATGTCGACGGCCAGGTCTCGAACTCGATGTGGTCGCCGCCGCTCGCCATTCCCTATTCGTTGATGGCGCTCGGCATGAGCCTGCTCTGCGTCCAGATTCTCGTGCAGCTTGCGCTGCCTTTCGCAGGAGCCAGGCGTCCATGAGCGTCTTCGGTATCGGCCTCGCCTACGGCATCGCGACGCTGGTCATCATGTTCTCGGGCATGCCGATCGCGTTCGCGCTCGGCGCGGTCGCGGTGGTGTTCATGGGCATCTACATGCCCGCGGCCTCGCTCGATACGGTGACGCAGAACGTCTACGAGGAAATGGCCTCGATCACGCTGCTGTCGATCCCGCTCTTCATCCTGAAGGGCGCCGCGATCGGCAAGTCACGCGCCGGCCAGGATCTCTATTCGGCGCTGCATGCCTGGCTGCATCGCGTGCCCGGCGGCCTCGGCGTTGCCAACGTGTTCGCCTGCGCGCTGTTCGCGGCGATGGCGGGCTCGAGCCCAGCGACCTGCTCGGCGATCGGCTCGGCCGGCATCCCCGAGATGCGCAAGCGCGGCTATTCCGGCGGTTTTGCCGCCGGCATCATCGCCGCCGGCGGCACGCTCGGCATTTTGCTGCCGCCCTCGATCACCATGATCCTGTTCGCGGTCGCGGCCGAAAAGTCGCTCGGGCGCTTGTTCCTCGCCGGCATCGGCCCCGGCCTGCTGCTGGTCTCGCTGTTCGGCGCCTATGCCGTGATCCGCTTCCGCCAAGAATATGCCGCCGCCGAAGCCATCTTCAAGAAAGGCGGCCCGGAGGCTCCGATCCTGCAGCGCGACGAGTACACGCTTGCCGAACGCTTCAGCGTGCTGCCGCGCGTGATCCCCTTCGTGCTGCTGCTGACCGGCGTCATGATCGCACTCTACGGCGGCTATGCCACGCCGTCGGAAACCGCCGGCCTCGGCGGCCTGCTCGCGCTGGCGCTGATCGCCGCGATCTACAGCGTGTGGCGGCCGAGCGACCTCGCCCCGATCATGAAGTCGACGATCCGGGAATCGACCATGCTGATGATGATCATCGGCATGTCGCTGCTCTATTCCTACGTGATGAGCTATCTGCACATCTCGCAATCGGTCGCCGAATCCATCGTCGCGATGCATCTGCCGCGCTGGGAGCTGCTGTTCGCGATCCTCGTCATGGTCGTCGTACTCGGCTTCTTCCTGCCGCCGGTCTCGATCATCCTGATGACGGCGCCGATCATCCTACCGCCCTTGCGCGCCGCCAATTTCGACATCATCTGGTTCGGCGTGGTCATGACCATCGTGATGGAGATGGGCCTGATCCATCCGCCGGTCGGCCTCAACATCTTCGTCATCCGCAACGTCGCGCCTGATATTCCCCTGCGCGAGGTGATCTGGGGCACCCTGCCCTTCGTGCTGCTGATGATGCTCGCGGTGCTGCTGCTGTGCCTGGTGCCGGAGATCTCGACCGGGCTGCCTGACCTGGTGATGGGGCCGGACGGGAGCAGGTGACGGGAGGAGGTGTATCTCTCGGCCGTTGCCTTGACGTCTGAATGCGCCCTTCCCTTCTGGTCCAATCCTATACGGCACATGCCGTATAGGACCCCGCGATGAACCCTTCACTGTTGATTCCTTGCAACAGCCATCCGAAAAATACAACCTCAAGGCGCAGTTCGCCCATCAGCTAGGCAAAACTCCCTTTCTTGTGCACAAGGCGTATAAGAATCCTGCTATCCACAGCTATCCGGGCCCCTGCGCGACGGCACATGGCGGGCACACCCTGATATCGACGACAGCGTGAACCGGCGTATTGCGAACAAAACCGGGCGCTGCAGAGCAGGTGGGCGGGCATGCTGTTAAGCTTGAGGTTGCTGCGGCGGCGAGCGGTTGGATCGGCGTCCGCTGGACTTTTCATCCTGATTGCGATGGTCTCAGCGGCCCACGCAGATTGTACGCCGGCGGCCGCCAATGGCGTGACGGCGACCTGTACCGGCACCACCATCGACCAGGGCGGCCTCCCGCCGGGCACGATTACCGGGACCGCAGGCTACGGCGCCGGCACCGAGACCGGAATCACCGTCAATGTCGGCAGCGGCGCCAGCGTCACGGGCACCGGCATCAAGTTCGGCATCGCGATCGGAACCGGGACGGTCACCAATTCCGGCAGCATTACCGGCACGGGCAGTTACGGCGTTAGTGCTGGCACCAACGCGACGGTGATCAACAACGTCGGCGCCAGCATCAAGGGGGGCGCAACGGGCGTTTGGGCTGCCGGCACTGCCGATGTCACCAATTCCGGCAGCATCATCGGCACGGGCAGTTACGGCGTTGATGCTGACGCCGGTGCGAAGGTGACCAACAACGTCGGCGCCAGCATCACCGGCGCCAGTTCAGGAGTTGTCGTCGACACCGGCTCAGCCAACGTCACGAATTCCGGCAGCATCGTCGGCACCACCGTCTACGGTATCAGGGCCGGCACCAACGTGACGGTGACCAACAACGCCAGCGCCAGCATCACGGGTGGCCTGGACGGAGTTGCCGCCAATGCCGCCGCCGACATCACCAATTCCGGCAGCATCATCGGCACGACCACTTTCGGCATCGGCGCGGGCACCGACGCGAAGGTGACCAACAATGCCGGTGCCAGCATCACCGGCGGCAGTACCGGCGTTTTCGCCAGCACCGGGTCGGCCAACGTGACCAATTCCGGCAGCATCACCGGTACGGGGACCTCCGGAATTTACGCCGCCACCAATGCGACGGTGGTCAACAACGCTGGGGGCAGCATCGCGGGCGGACAGTACGGAATTCGTACCCTCGCCACCGCCGATATCACCAATTCCGGCAGCATCACCTCTCTGGCGCCGTCCGGCGTCAGTGCCGCGATCAGTGCCGAGGACGGCGCAACGGTGGTCAACAACGCAGGCGGCATCATCCGCGGCGGGAAATTCGGAATTCTTGCGAACAGCGGCTCTGTAGGTCTCACCAACTCCGGCACCATCTCCGGCAGCGGCTTCGGCATTTCCGCTCAAAGTGTGGCGGTGACCAATACTATCGGCGCCAGCATCACCGGCGGCGACTCCGGCGCTTATGCCACCACCGGCTCTGCCAACGTCACCAATTCCGGCAGCATCACCGGCGCGATCAACTACGGCATTTTCGCCAACACCGACGCGACGGTGATCAATAATGCGGGGGGCAGCATCACCGGCCACCTGTACGGAGTTCTTGCCAGCACCGGGGCCGTCAACATCACCAATTCCGGCAGCATCACGGGGACTGTGATCAACGGCGTGGTCGCCAAGACCAATCTGACCGTCACCAACAACGCCGGAGCCTCCATCAGCAGCGGCGGGACCGGGACCTGGTCGATCAACGGGTCCTCCACCGTCACCAATTCCGGCAGCATCATCGGCACCGGCCTTTACGGCATTCTTGCTTCAACCTACGCGACGGTGACCAACAATGCCGGTGGCAGCATCAGCGGCGGGGTGAACGGAATTTTTGCTACCGGCGGCGCCGGCGGCTCGTCGGTGTTCAACGCCGGCACGATCAGCGGCGGCACCAATGCGATCCAGTTCACCGGCACCGGCAACACGCTAACGCTGGCTGCGGGCTCGGTCATCTCGGGCCTCGTGCTCGGCGGCGGCAGCGACACCTTCCAGCTCGGCGGCACGGGGACGGCAAGCTTCGACGTCTCGCAACTCGGCGCCGCCGCGCAGTATCAGGGCTTTGGTACCTTCAACAAGATCGACAGCTCGGTGTGGACGCTGACCGGCACCAGCACCTATGCCGGCGCTGTCAACGTCAACGGTGGCACGCTCGCGGTCAACGGCGATATCTCCGCAGCAAGCCTCCTCACGGTGAACGCCGGCGGCACGCTCGGCGGCAACGGCATCGCCGGCGCGGTCGCCATCAACGGCGGCACGCTGGCGCCGGGGAATTCGATCGGCACGCTGACGACGTCGAGCCTGACCATGACCGCGGCGTCGACCTATCTGGTGCAGGTGTCCGGCGCGACCTCCGACAAGACTATCGTCACGGGCACAGCCAGCGTTAACGGCAAGGTGGTGGTGGACCCGCTGACGCGGGTGTCGGCGACGACGACCTATACCATCCTGACCGCGGGCACCGTGAATGGCACCTTCTCCGGTGCGGACTTCCTCACCGCCAACAATTTCGCCCGCAACGCGCGGCTGAGCTATGTCGGCAACGAAGTGCTGCTGACGCTCGACGCCGGCCTGCTGTCGCCGTCGCTGCCCGGTTACGCCACCATCAATCAGAAAAACGTCGCAGCCGGAATCGACACTGCGCTGGCCGGCGGCGGCACCATGCCGGCCGGCTTCAATGCCTTGTTCGCGCTGTCGGGCAATCCCCTGCTCAACGCGCTGACGCAGGCCTCGGGCGAGACCGCCACCGGCGCGCAGCAGACCACCTTCGATGCGATGAACCTGTTCTTGGGCGTGCTGACCGATCCGTTCGTGGCCGGGCGCGGCAATGCCGGTGCATCGCCCGGTGGAGCGACCGGCTATGCGGCTGACGACAGCGATGCGCTCGGCTATGCTTCGGGCGGCCGCAAGCGCTCGGGCGCCGAGCGCGAGGCTTACGCCGCCATCTATCGCAAGGCGCCGCTGGCGCAGGCGTATGAGCCGCGCTGGAGCGTGTGGGCTTCGGGTTTCGGCGGCACGCAAACCACCGACGGCAACGGGCCGCTCGGCTCCAACACCACCACCAGCCGCATTGCCGGCGCCGCGGTCGGCGCCGACTACTGGTTCTCGCCGTACACCGTGGCCGGCTTTGCGCTCGCCGGCGGCGGCACCAACTTCTCGGTGGCGAACGGCGGCACCGGCCGCTCCGACCTGTTCCAGGCCGGCGCTTTCGTGCGGCACAATATTGGCCCGGCCTATATCACCGGCGCGCTGGCCTATGGCTGGCAGGACATCACCACCGACCGCACCGTCACCATCGCCGGGGCCGATCATCTGCAGGCCCGCTTCAATGCGAATGCGTATTCCGGCCGCCTCGAAGGCGGCTACCGCTTCGTTGCGCCATGGATCGGCGGCGTCGGCATCACGCCCTATGCGGCTGCGCAGTTCACCACGTTCGATCTGCCCGCCTATACGGAGCAGGCGATCACCGGCAACAACACCTTCGCCCTGAGCTACGCTTCGAAGGCTGTCACCGACACCCGCAGCGAGCTCGGCCTGCGCACCGACAAGTCGTTCGCGCTCAACGATGCGATCGTCACGCTGCGGGGACGCGCCGCTTGGGCCCACGATTTCAACGCCGATCGCAACATCGCCGCGACCTTCCAAGCATTGCCCGGCTCGAGCTTCGTCGTCAACGGCGCCGCGCAAGCCCATGACGCGGCGCTGACCACCGCGTCGGCGGAGGTGAAGCTCGCAAGCGGTCTGTCGCTCGCGGCCACCTTCGAGGGCCAGTTCTCCGACGTCACCCGCAGCTACGCCGGCAAGGGCACCGCGCGATACGCGTGGTGAGGCCGCGTGCGACGGCGCCCTCGACAGCACCAGGGCGGGTTATCTGACCCACCCCGCGATTGCCACTCACTTCTTTCGCCGTGACTTCGGCGCAATCGCGCTGCCGGCCACCACCTGCAACAGATCCGTGCGCACGGCCTCGATGTGCCGTTCCAGAAACCGGCAGGCCTCCTCGACTTTTTCTGCGCGGCAGAGCGCGATCAGATGGGCGTGCTCTTTCTCCGCCGTCCCCATCGCCTTGGTGTTGGAGAGCTGCAGGCGCGTATAGCGATCGCTGGTCTGGAGCAGCGAGAGCACGATCGCGCGGGTGCGCGGCTGCGGGGCGTGGACGTAGAGCGCCATGTGGAAGTCGGCATTGAGCTGCCCCCAGTCGCTGACATTGCGCGCCTTGATCGCCTTCTCAAAACTCTTGTGGATGTCGTCGAGCCCGTCGAAATCCTCGGATGTGAAACGCGGCGCCGACTGCGCCAACAGCCGCGGCTCGAGGATGCCGCGCAAATCGAACACGTCGTTGATCTCATCCAGCGACAGCTCGGAGACGATGGCGCCCTTCTGCGGAACGATGCGCACCAGCCCCTCGGCTTCGAGCTGGAACAGCGCCTCGCGCACCGGAATGCGGCTGACGCCATAGGCCTCGCCGAGCGCGTCCTGGCGTAGCTGCGAGCCGGCCGGATAGGTGCCGTCGAGGATCGCCTGGCGGAGCTGGTCGACGATCGCAGCCGACAGGGTGCGATGCTTCAGAGGCTGTTTCATCTGACCTTCTGTTGTCCTTCCCGACTCGTCCGGCCGCAGCGGTCTCTCTCTTGCATGTTGAGGGCCCCGACAAAAGCCGCCTGCCCCACAAACCAGAGTGCCCAGCAAACGCGCGCGTTGCCGCTGAAATGACCGCAATTCCCGTTTGACACCCCAAATGTATAAATTATACATTTGCCGATAGCACGACAATTTTCGCGGTGTGGGGCCTCTTTCATGATCGAGCAGACGATGCCGGCCACGCGCGCATTCAGCGTCCGACGCATGGTCATCCGCGCCTCCAGCGCCCTCCTCGCCGTCGAGCGCGTCGCACTGATGGGCCTGATGTACCTGCTGACCGCCCTGATCCTGGTGAACGTCGTCACCCGCTACGCGCGCTTCCCGATCTACTGGATCGATGAATCCGCGGTCTATTGCGTGGTCTGGCTGACCTTCGTCGGCGCCTCCGCGATGACGCGGCTGCGGCTCGACTTCGCGGTCACGATGCTGACCGAACGTCTGTCGGCGCAGCACCAGAAGATCGCCAAGGTGATCTCGACCGGCCTCGTCGTGGTGTTCGGCGTCGCGCTGATCATCACCTGCGTGCTCTGGATGGATCCGGTCGGGCTCGCCCGCGCCGGCTTCGACGGGCGCAAGCTTGCCGCCGAGACCTTCAACTTCCTCTATACCGAGCACACCCAGACGCTGAACTGGCCGACCTGGGTGCTCTATCTGACGCTGCCGATCTTCGCGGTGTCGATGACCATCCACGGTCTCGCCAATCTGCTGGAAGATCTCGGGCTGGTGCCGCGCACGCCCCCGAAAGGCTTCGAGCTCTCCGAACTCGACGGGGTCAACTGATGGTTACGTCGGCTGCCTTCGTCGCGATCATGCTGGTCGGCGTGCCGATCGGCCTCTGCCTGTGCCTCGCCGGTCTCGTCTACATCGCGGTATCCGGCAACCCGGTGCTGTTCCAGTCCTATCCGCTGCAACTGTTCGGCGGCGTCGACAGCTACGGCCTGATCGCCATCCCGCTGTTCATCCTGATCGGCGAGATCATGAACGGCGGCGGCATCACGCGGCGCATCGTCGACATGGCGATGGCGTTCGTCGGCTCGCTCAAGGGCGGGCTCGCCTACGTCAACATCCTCGCCAATATGTTCATCTCCTCGATCCTGGGATCGGCGACCGCGCAGGTCGCGATCATGGCCCAGATCATGGTGCCGGAGATGGAGAAGAAGGGCTACGACAAGACCTTTGCCGCGGGCCTGACCGCCTATGGCGGCATGCTCGGCCCGATCATCCCGCCCTCGGTGATGTTCGTGGTCTATAGCGTGCTCGCGCAGGTCTCGGTCAGCGACATGCTGATCGCCGGCATCGTGCCCGGCGTCATCCTCACCGTGATGTTCTGCCTCGTCATCGCGCTGATGGGATACATCTACAACTATCCCCGCGCCGACTATCAGACGCCGCGCCAGCGCCTGATGACGATCCTGCGGACGTCGCCGACGCTGCTGATCCCGATCGTCATCGTCGGCACCATTTTGAGCGGCCTCGCCAACGCGACGGAGTCCGCCGCGGTCGGCGCGGTCGCCGCCGCTCTCGTCGGAAAATACTGGACGAAGGAATTCGAGTTCTCCCAGTTGCCGCAGATGATGCTGCGTAGTGCGATCTATTCGGCGATCGTGCTGTTCCTGGTGGCGGCCGCGGCGGTGTTCTCCTGGGTGCTGATCTTCGGCAAGGTGCCGCAGGAGACCGCCGGCTGGATCCAGTCCGCCGCCAAGGACCCGATCAGCTTCATGCTGATCTGCAACGTCATCCTGCTGATCATCGGCACCGTGATCGACGGCATTCCCGGCCTGATCATGACCGTGCCGATCCTGCTGCCGGTCGCGGCCGACGTCTACCACATCGATCCCCGGCATTTCGGCGTCGTCGTGGTGATCAACCTCGTGCTCGGCCTGCTGTCGCCGCCCGTCGGCCTCTGCTTCTTCGTCGCGGCCGCCGTCACCGGCGCCAAGCCGGGCAAGATGTTCATGGTGACGCTGCCGTTCTTCGTCATCTCCTGCGTCCTGCTGGTGCTGCTCTCGCTCTATCCCTCGCTCTCGCTGATCCTCATCAAATAGGCCCGTTCAAAAGGAAGCCCGACCATGCCGCTTTCACGCCGCCGCTTTCTCGCCGCCAGTGCCGCCGCATCGGTGTTCGCGCCGTCGCTGGCGCTTGCCCAGGCCAAGGAATTCCGCCTCGGCCTGATCACGCCGAACGGCCATTCCTGGAACAAGGCCGCGCTCAAATTCGGCGACGACCTCAAGGCCGCGACCAACGGCCGCCTGACCCTGACCGTGTTCCACTCCGGCCAGCTCGGCAACGAGCCCGCGATGATGCAGCAATTGCAGTCCGGCGCGCTCGACATGGGCTTCATCCAGGCCGCCGAGCTCGGCTCGCGCGTGCCGCACATCGCCGCGATCAACGCGCCCTACATCGTGCGCTCGACGCCGGCGGTGGCGAAATTCGTGCGGCATCCGGCGGCGGTGAAACTGTTCGAGGTGCTGCCGCAGGAGACCGGCACGATCGGCCTCGGCTGGGGCATCACCGGCATGCGCGCGGTGTTTTCCGCGAAGGACCTGAATTCGCTCGCCGACATCAAGGGCATGAAGCTGCGCATCAACCCGACGCCGGTGTATCGCGACTTCTATTCCTCGCTTGGCGCAGCGCCAACGCCGATCCCGACGCCGCAGGTGTTCGACGCGATGGCCAACGGCCAGGTCGACGGCCTCGAGGCCGATCTCGAATTCTCCTGGAACCAGCGCTTCGACAAGGTCTCCAAGGTGATCCTGCAGATGAATGCCGTCTTCATGCCGATGGCAGCGGTTGTCTCCGGCCGCGTCTGGCAGTCGCTCGCGGCCGCCGACCGCGAGCTGATCGCCAAGACGGTGAAGGCGACGCTCGACGCGCAGATCGACGAGCTCGCCGGCAACGAGCCGGCGCTGATCGAGAATTTCAAGAACGCGCCGATCCCGATCCGCCAGGTCCCGACCGGCGATACCGAGGCCGTCATCGCCGAGTTCGACAAGATCTGGCTGCCCAAGGCACCCGTTCTCGCCGAGTTGCGCAAGGTCGGCGCCACGCTCTGATCCGATTCGCCATTCCCTTCACAACAGCCGGCGGCCCCAGCCCCCCGCCGGCGTTTCCATCTGGAGAAAAACCATGAGCCGCCGCGTTTCCTGGGAAGGCGTCTTCCCGGCCGTCACTACGCAATTCCACGACGATCTCTCGCTCGACATCGACGCGACCGCGAAGGTGATGGACGGATTGATCCGCGACGGCGTCTCCGGCCTGATCGTCTGCGGCTCGGTCGGCGAGAACACCTCGCTGGAGCGCAAGGAGAAGGTCGCGATCATGGAGACGGCGAAGTCCGTCGCCGCCGGCCGCGTTCCTGTATTGTGCGGCATCGCCGAATTCACCACGGCCTTCGCGGTCGAGACGGCCAAGGAAGCCGCGCGCGTCGGCATCGACGGCGTGATGGTGATGCCGGCGCTGGTCTATTCGTCCAAGCCGCACGAGACCGCCGCGCATTTCCGCGCCGTCGCCAGCGCGACCGACCTGCCGGTGATGCTCTACAACAATCCGCCGATCTACAAGAACGACGTCACCCCCGACATCCTGGCCTCGCTGGCCGATGTCGAGACCGTGGTCTGCTTCAAGGACTCCTCCGGCGACACGCGGCGCTTCATCGATACCCGCAACATGGTCGGCGACCGCTTCGTGCTGTTCGCGGGCCTCGACGACGTCATCGTCGAGAGCGTTGCGATGGGCGCCGTCGGTTGGGTCTCCGGCATGTCGAACGCCTTCCCGCGCGAGGGCGAGACGCTGTTTCGTCTGGCCAAGGCCGGCCGCCTGGCCGAGGCGATGCCGCTCTACGAATGGTTCATGCCGCTGCTGCACCTCGACGCACGCCCGGACCTCGTCCAATGCATCAAGCTGTGCGAGCACATCATGGGCCGCGGCACCGCGCTGACGCGCCCGCCGCGCCTTGCCCTGCTGCCGCAGGAGAAGGCCGAGGTCGAGGCCATGATGGTCAAGGCGCTGAAGAACCGGCCGCGCCTGCCGGATGTCGGCCTGAAGGCGGCCTGACAACAGGCCTCGTAGGGGGCAAAACGCAGCGTGCCCACTTTCTGCCAGTGATCGCGAGAGATGGTGGGCACGGCGCTTCGCGCCTTTGCCCCCTACGAGAGCTAGCCCAGCCGTCATTGCGAGGAGCGCAGCGACGAAGCAATCCAGACTGTCTCTACGGAAAGACCCTGGATTGCTTCGCTTCCGCCGTCGCTCTTCGAGCTATGGCGGACAAGCCGCTCGCAATGACGGAAAACTATGAAACCGCCCGCTTCCTCTTCGCGTTCAGCGCGGAGGCCACGCGGCTCACCGGCGGCTTGCCCAGCACGCCGCTCATCGCATTGGTCGCCACCAGCAGCTTCTCCATATCGACGCCGGTCCTGACGCCCATGCCTTCGAGCATGTAGACCACATCCTCGGTCGCGACATTGCCGGTCGCGCCCGGCGCGTAGGGGCAGCCGCCGAGGCCGCCGGCGGCAGCATCGATGACGCGGACACCCTCCTCCAGGCCGGCATAGAGATTGGCGAGCGCCTGTCCGTAAGTGTCGTGGAAATGCATCGCGAGTTTTGCGGGCGGGATGTTGGCGCTGACCGCACGCAACATGTCCTTGGCCTTTGCCGGCGTACCGACGCCGATGGTGTCGCCGAGCGAGATCTCGTAGCAGCCGAGCTCCCACAGCGTATTGGCGAGATCAGCGACCGCCTTCGGCTTGATCTCGCCGTCGAACGGGCAGCCCAGCACGCAGGAAATATAACCGCGCACCGGCACGCCGTCGGCCTTGGCGCGCACGAGAACCGGCTTGAACCGCTCGATGGACTCCGCGACCGTGCAATTGATGTTGGCGCGCGAAAAGCCTTCCGAGGCTGCCGCGAACACCGAGACCACCTTGGCGCCGGCGGCGCGGGCGGCGTCATAGCCCTTCTCGTTCGGCACCAGCACGTGGAATTCGGCGCCCTTGACGTGGCTGACGCCGCGCAGCACGGCATCGGAGCTCGCCATTTGCGGGATCGCCTTGGGCGAGACGAACGCGCCGACCTCGACCGTATCGAGGCCGGCCGCGACCAGCGCCTCGATGAAGGCGATGCGGGCCTCGACGCTGACGGGCGTCTTCTCGTTCTGGAGACCGTCGCGCGGTCCCATTTCGATGATGCGGACGGGATCGCTCATCTCATTCTCCCGACGGTTCGACCACGGCGAGCTCGATGCCTTCCTGCACGATGTCGCCGACCTTGCACTTGATCGACTTCAGCACGCCGGCATAGGGCGCCCGCAGCGTCTGCTCCATCTTCATCACCTCCAGCGTGAGGATCGGCGCGCCCTTGTCGAGCTTGGCGCCCTCCTCGGCCAGCACGGCGACGACCGTGCCAGGCAAGGGGGCCGCGATCTTGTCCGCGCCGGTCTGCTCCTCGGTCTCGCCGCCGAACGGATCGACCCAGTGCAGGTCGAAGCGGCCGTTGCGCGTGCGCAAGTAAAGCTCATGGCCGGCGATCACGGCGGCGACGGACGATTTGACACCGTCCAGCGTCAGGTCGAAGCCGCCATCCTTCGGCACAGCCGTGAACGCCAGCTCGCGCTCGCCAATCACCAGCGTGGACGGCCCGCTGCCATAGTTCAGCGCGATCTTCTGCTCCGGACCATGGCCGACGCGGAAGGCGAAGCTGCGCTGACGGCGGCCGACCGGCTGCCAGCCGAAGGTCTGCCAGGGCGAATGCGCAGCCCCTTGCGCGGCCTGCCGCTCGTCATTGACGATCGCGGCCACCGCAGCACAGAGCTCGAGCTCGCCGGGCGCCGGCGATGCCGATGTCAGCACCGCCAGCTCGCGCTCGATGAAGCCGGTGTCGATCGCATTGGTCCGCACCTTCGGATGCGTCATCAGCGCCGACAGGAACGGGATGTTGGTGACGATGCCGCGGACGTCGGACTCTTCCAGCCCCCGGTTCAGCCGCTCGATCGCGACATCCCGCGTCGGGGCCCACGCAATCATCTTGGCAAGCATGGCGTCGTAATACGGCGAGACGGTATCGCCTTCGCGGTAGCCGCCATCGATGCGCAGGCCTCCGGTCTCGGCCGGCAGCCGCCAGGTCGAGATCCTGCCGACCGACGGCATGAAATTCTTGGTCGGGTTCTCGGCATAGACGCGCGCCTCGACGGCGTGGCCGTTGAGCTTGATCTCGTCCTGCTTCAGCGGCAGCGCCTCGCCGAAGGCGACGCGCAACTGCCATTCGACGAGGTCGACGCCGGTGATCAGCTCGGTCACGGGATGCTCGACCTGGAGGCGCGTGTTCATCTCGATGAAGAACACGTCCTTGCCGTCGGAGACGAACTCGATGGTGCCGGCGCCGACATAGTTCACCGCGCCCGCCGCCTTTCGCGCAGCCGCGCAGACCGTCTCGCGCTGGGCCGCGTTGAGCGTCGGCGACGGCGCCTCCTCGATCACCTTCTGGTGGCGGCGCTGCAAGGTGCATTCGCGCTCGAACAGCGACAGCAGATTGCCGTGGCTGTCGCCGATGATCTGCACCTCGATATGCCGGGGGTTGTCGACGTATTTTTCGATCAGCATGCGGTCATCGCCGAACGCGGCCTTGGCCTCGCGCTTGGCGCTGACGATCGCGGGCCCAAGCTCGGCCGCCGACCGCACGATGCGCATGCCACGGCCGCCGCCGCCGGCCGACGCCTTCACCAGAATCGGGAAACCGACCTTCTCGGCCGCCTTCGCCAGCGTCGCATCATCCTGCGCATCGCCGTGATAGCCGGGCACGAGCGGTACGCCGGCCTTCTCCATCAGCGCCTTCGAGCCTGATTTCGAGCCCATCGCCGTCATCATCTCGGCGGTCGGGCCGACGAAGACGAGGCCCGCATCGAAGCACGCCTGCGCGAACTCGGCATTCTCCGACAGGAAGCCGTAGCCGGGATGAACGGCCTCGGCGCCGGTCTTCCTGGCCGCCTCGATCAGCCGCTCGACATTGAGATAGCTGTCGCGGGCGCGCGCCGGCCCAAGCAGCACCGCTTCATCCGCGAGCGCGACGTGCATCGCGTCGCTGTCAGCCTCGGAATAGACCGCGACGGTGCGCAGGCCCATGGCGCGGGCGGTGCGGATGACGCGGCAGGCGATCTCGCCGCGGTTGGCGATCAGGAGCGTGCGAAAACGGCGGTAGAGCTTTGAGCGGTCCATCGCATCACATCCTGAACAGGCCGAATTTCGTGGGTTCGATCGGCGCATTCGACGCCGCCGAGAGGCCGAGCCCGAGCACGAGGCGGGTGTCGGCGGGGTCGATCACACCGTCGTCCCAGAGTCGCGCAGTCGCGTAATACGGATGCCCCTGGCTCTCATATTGGTCGCGGATCGGCTTGCGGAACTTGTCCTCCTCCTCCTTCGACCAGCTATCGCCCTTGGCCTCGATATTGTCGCGGCGGACCTGGCTCAGCACCATCGAGGCCTGCTCGCCGCCCATCACCGAGATGCGCGCGTTCGGCCACATCCAGAGGAAGCGCGGCGAGTAGGCGCGGCCGCACATGCCGTAATTGCCGGCGCCGTAGGAGCCGCCGATCACCACGGTGAACTTCGGCACCGAGGCGGTCGCAACCGCCGTCACGAGCTTGGCGCCGTCGCGCGCGATGCCGCCGGCCTCGTATTTCTTGCCGACCATGAAGCCGGTGATGTTCTGCAGGAACACCAGCGGAATGCCGCGCTGGCAGCACAGCTCGATGAAATGCGCACCCTTCAGCGAGCTCTCGCTGAACAGGATGCCATTGTTGGCGATGATGCCGACCGGAAAGCCCCAGATGTGGGCGAAGCCGCACACCAGCGTGGTGCCGTAGAGCTTCTTGAACTCGTCGAACTCGGAGCCATCCACGACGCGGGCGATGATGTCGCGCACGTCGAACGGCTTGCGCCCATCGACCGGCACCACGCCGTAAATCTCCTCCGCCGCGAACAGCGGGTCGCGCGGCGGGTGCATGTTGAGGTTCGGCCGCACCGACGGCTTCAGCGTGCCGACGATGCGGCGGGCAATCCCGATCGCATGGGCATCGTTCTGGGCGTAATGATCGGTGACGCCTGACTGGCGCGAATGCACGTCGGCGCCGCCGAGCTCCTCCGCGGTCACGACCTCGCCGGTCGCGGCCTTCACCAGCGGCGGGCCGCCGAGAAAGATGGTGCCCTGATTGCGCACGATGATGCTCTCGTCCGACATCGCCGGCACATAGGCCCCGCCCGCAGTGCAGGAGCCCATCACGACCGCGATCTGGGGGATGCCAGCTGAGGACATCTGCGCCTGGTTGTAGAAGATGCGGCCGAAATGGCGCTCGTCCGGAAAGATCTCGTCCTGCAGCGGCAGGAAGGCGCCGCCGGAATCCACCATGTAGACGCAAGGAAGATTGTTCTGCCGCGCGATGTCCTGTGCGCGCAGATGCTTCTTCACTGTCATCGGATAGTAGGTGCCGCCCTTGATGGTGGCGTCGTTGGCGACGATCACGCATTCGCGCCCCGAGATGCGCCCGATCCCCGTGACGACGCTCGCCGAATGCACATCGCCGCCATAGAGGCCGTAGGCCGCCAGCGGCGACAGCTCCAGGAACGAGGTGCCGGGATCGACCAGCAGGTCGACGCGTTCACGCGCCAGCATCTTGCCGCGCGAGGTGTGACGGTTGCGCGAGGCTTCACCGCCGCCGCCGGCGACCTGGCTGAGCTTTTCGCGCAGATCGGCGACGAGGGCGCGCATGGATTCGGAATTGCGCGCGAAGTCGGAAGAGGACGGATCGATGCTGGAATGGAGCGGCATGTAAGTCCCGCGTGGCTGGTGATGTCTGGGGAGGCCGCGGACAGGTTGGCCCAGTTCCGCGGCAATTCCAATTGCGTCGTGTCGCTAGGCCGTCTCGGCCATCAGCTCGCGGCCGATCAGCATGCGGCGGACTTCCGACGTGCCGGCGCCGATCTCGTACAGCTTGGCGTCGCGCCAGAGCCGGCCCACGGGAAATTCACTGGTGTAGCCGACGCCGCCGAGCGCCTGGATCGCCTCGCCGGCCATCCACGTCGCCTTCTCAGCGGAATAGAGGATCGCGGCCGCCGCATCCTTGCGTAAGCTGCGGGCGTGATCGGCGCGGTCGCAGGCGCGCCCGACCGCGTAGACATAGGCGCGCGCCGACTGCCAGGTCGCATACATGTCGGCGAGCTTGCCCTGCATCAGCTGGAAATCGCCGATCGGCTGGCCGAACTGCTTGCGCTCGTGCATGTAGGGCACCACCGCGTCCATGCAGGCCGCCATGATGCCGAGCGGGCCGCCCGACAGCACCGCGCGCTCATAGTCGAGGCCGGACATCAGCACCTTGACGCCCTCACCCACCTTGCCCATCACGTTCTCCGCCGGCACCTCGCATTCGTCGAAGAACAGCGGATAGGTGTTGGAGCCGCGCATACCGAGCTTGTCGAGGTGCTGGCCGTGGGTGAAGCCCTTGAATCCCTTCTCGATGAGGAATGCGGTCATGCCGCGCGGGCCGGCTTCCGGATCGGTCTTGGCGTAGACCACCAGCACGTCGGCATCGCCGCCATTGGTGATCCACATCTTGGAGCCGTTCAGCACGTAGCGGTCGCCGCGCTTGTCGGCGCGCAGCTTCATCGAGACCACGTCGGAGCCGGCGCCGGGCTCGGACATCGCGAGCGCGCCGACATATTCGCCGGAGATCAGCTTGGGCAGATAGCGCTGGCGCTGCGCGTCATTGCCGTTGCGGCGGATCTGGTTGACGCAGAGATTGGAATGGGCGCCGTAGGACAGGCCGACGGCCGCCGAGCCGCGCGAAATCTCCTCCATGGCGACGATATGGGCGAGATAGCCCATGTTGGAGCCGCCATATTGCTCCGGCGCGGTCATGCCGAGCAGGCCGAGGTCGCCGAGGCGCTTCCAGAGGTCCGCCGGGAACAGGTTGGCCTTCTCGATCTCGGCCGCGCGCGGGGCGATCTCCGCCTCCACGAAGGCGCGGAGCGTGTCGCGCAGCATGCCGATGTCTTCGCCCAGATCGAAGTCGATGCTCGGGATGTTCAAGGCGATTCCTCCGTATTTTGGCGACCGAACCTAGCGGCATCGGGGCCCTTCTGCGGTCGAAAAGGTTGCATTTTCCGCCAAACTTGGCGAGGATTTCCGAGGAGTTCCGATGCCTTTTCAAGCCGCAACCGCGATCCCGCGCCGTGCCGTGACCCCCGCCGCCTTCGTCCGCGGCGTGGTTGCCGCCTATGCGCGGTACGGACGTGACCCGGCCGAGGCGCTGAGCCGGGGTCAGGTACCGCCAGACCTTGTCAATTCTCCGGACGGGCGGGTCACCGCCGCCCAGTTCGAGGCCCTGGCGGGCCATGCCATGCGCGAGCTCGACGACGAGGCGCTCGGTTGGTTCTCGCGCCGCCTGCCGTTCGGCACCTACGGCATGCTCTGCCGCGCCTCGATCACGGCGCCGACGCTGGAGGTGGCGCTCAAGCGCTGGTGCCGCCATCACCGCCTGCTCACCGAGGACGTGCTGCTCGATCTCGAGGTCGGCGAGGAGACCGCGATCGTCTCGATCAGGGAGCGGCGTGATCTCGGGCCGTTGCGCGAATTCTGCCTCGTCACCCTGCTCCGCTACGTGCTCGGCTTCTCCTGCTGGGCGGTGGACTCCCGGATCGCGCTGCGCGCTGCGGAATTCCCGCACGCCGAGCCGGGCCACGTCTCGGTCTATCCGACCATCTTCTGCCGCAACGTCCGCTTCGGCGCCGAGCGCGCGTCGATCATCTTCGACAAGCACTATCTGTCGCTGCCGCTCACGCGCAGCGCCGCCGATCTCGACAACATGCTCAAGGGCGCGTTGCGGCTGACCGTGCTGCCCTACCGGCGCGACCGGCTGCTGGTCGAGCGCGTCCGCCGCGTGCTGCGCCAAGCGCGCGGCCGCAGCCTCGGCGCCGAGGATGTCGCAAGCGAGCTGGCACTCTCGACCCGCACCATGCACCGCCGCCTGCGCGAGGAAGCAACCTCGCTACGCGATCTCAAGGAAGAGGCAAAGTTCGAACTGGCGAAACAGGAGCTGATGCGCGGCCGCACCCCGATCAAGCGGATCGCGGAGATCGCCGGCTTCCGCAACGAGAAGAGTTTTTCGCGGGCCTTCCGCACCTGGACCGGCGCCTCCCCGCGCGAGTTTCGCGGCCGGTATCGGTGACACGCGCTGTCGCGTGGCTGTCATAAAATAGCGGCCCCAGGGATGAATCCCGGAGGCCGCGAAGTCTGGAAACTGGTCTCGAATTCAGACGTTACTTCGAGTTAGTTCTGCGCACCCGCGCGAGCCTTGGGCTGCTTGGCCTGCTTCGGCTGGAAAGCGAGCGCGTCGTTGGTGGTCTTGGCGCCGCCGACCTGCGAGCAGGTGCCGCCGATGCCGCCGGCCGCCGCGCGGCAGGCTTCCATCGTCGCAAAGCCGCAGCCATGAGCGGCCTGGGCGCCGTTGGTAATGCAGTAATCGTCGGCCTTCGCGGCCGGCGCCGACAGAACCAAGAACGCAGACGCAAACAGCGTCGCAGCAGACGCTGCGATCGTCTTCGAAGTCGAAGTCATGATGTCTTTTCCTGCTTAGGGTCCCACAAAAGCATCCCCAGCTTGCGACGCAGGCCGAGGTTCACACTTTGCATCTAGGCAGCGCGCTTGAGCCGGCAATCACGATCCTGCGCATTGCAGGGCTTCGTAAATCACATGTCACAGTTAAGTGAGTTACTAAACTATATGACGGGTCATTGATTCGGTTTTCGTGAACTCCCACCTTCGCCAAGGTCCTGCGACTTCTATCCCGCCGGCGCCGGCACGACCTCCTGCAACGGCAGCGGCTCGTCCTTGGCGACGCCCAGCACCGGGAAGCTGCGGACGTTCTTGACGTTCGGCATCGCGGCGAAATGCAAGAGCTGCTGGCGCATGCTCTCGACGCTCGGCGCCACGCATTTGAGCAGATAGTCGGTGTCGCCCGAAATCCGCCAGCACTGCTGGATGCGCGGGATCGCGGCGATCGAGTTCTCGAACGCCTCCAGCACCGGCTGGGCCTGGCTGCCGAGCTGGATCGAGACAAACGACACCACCTCATAGCCGAGCCGCCGCTCGTCGATGACGGCGCGCACCGCCCGGATCACGCCGCGGCTGAACAGCGATTTCAGCCGCCGCAGGCAATTGGGCGCGGACACGCCGACGCGTAGCGCCAGCTCGTTGTTGCGAACCCGCCCGTCCTGCTGCAGCTCGGACAATATCTTCAGATCGACGCCGTCGAGCTGGTCACGCCCGGCCATCCCCCACCTCGTCATGGTCCCGTCATATCCGCGCCAGCGAAGCACGCGGAACAATCGCTGCCAAGGGACATGACAAGGGGGCGCGGCCTCCCCGCTCGGCGAGAGATGATCTGCTCCGCGACGGAACCCAGACGTGCACCGTCCCATTAACACAACCTTATACCCTAGATTGTAATTCGCGAGGTACGCCACACTGGGAGTCGGCCGGATATGACGATCGACCTGAGGAGCCGTTGGGTTGCTCCTGGAGCCTGCGCACTCGTCACATTTGCCGCCTTTGCGATCGTTTACTGCGCCAATGGCGGCGCGGCGTTTCCCACCGACGATGCCTTCATCAACCTGCACAATGCCCGTGTCCTCCGCCTCGGTCAGGACCAGACCTATGCCGGCGTGCCGGCTCTCGTCGGCGCGACGAGCGGGGCGCATCTCGCGCTGCTGCTGGCTCTCGAGCAGCTCATAGCTTCCGATACGGCCGCATTGTTCGCGCTCTGCACGCTCGGCGGCGTCGCCTATGTGCTCGGCCTCTTCTTCACCTGCCGCAACCTCGGATGTCCCGACCTGGAAGCGGCACTGATCGCCCTGGGCGGACTGGTGTTCGCCGGCACGCTGTTTCAGCTCCTGAACGGGATGGATACCGGACTGGCGATGGCCGCGGTGGCGTGGAACATCAAGCTGCTGACGGACAGAAGCCGCAGCCTCTGGTTTGCCGTTCTGTGCGGAATCATGCCGTTCATCCGGCCGGAGCTGAGCGTCCTGTCCGTCGCATCGATGCTCGTCCTGCTTGCGGAGAGCAACGTTTCCGTCCGCTTCAAGATCGCCTCTGTCGCGGTGGCGACCGCGAGCGCTACGGCGTTCCTGGCCTGGTATTGGTTCGACACCGGCTCGTTGGTGCCGAACACCGTGAGCGCCAAGATGTATTACTTTGCCGAACGCTACGCGGACTGGTCGGACAAATCGTTCCTGATATTTGCAGCGATCCTTCAAGGGGCCCTGGCGAGCTTTCCGCTGTTCCTGTGCCTTCGCTTCATGCGGCCGCCCGCGGTCGGACGCCTACTCGCGCTGTTCGTCCTGATCTTCCTCGCTGCTTACTTCTGGAGGTTTCCAAGCGGCCTGCTGCACAACGGCGGACGCTACCTCTATGTGCTGGCGCCGATCGTGCTGTTCGGCGTCGCATGCGGCCTCTCGTCGGCGTTTCGCAAGCAGACCTTCACCTTGGTCGCGATCTCGATGCTGTTCCTGCCGCAGGCTTTTGGCGCGCGATACTACGACTACAGAACGCAGGTCGCCGGCACTCGGGCAAGCCTGTCCGACGTCGTGAATTGGCTGAATGCCAATTTGCCGGACAGGCCCCTGGTGATGGTTCATGACGCCGGTTACGTCGCCTATGCCGGACATGCCCCGCTGGTGGATCTGGTGGGACTGAAAACGCCCGCGGCGATGGACTTCCACAAGCGGACGACCTATCCGAGCGTTGGTTCAGAGCGAACGAAGGCGGTCGCGGAGATCGCCGACGCATTCCACCCGCAATATCTGCTGGTGCTCGAGGATTGGGATCGCAGGTTCGGTCTCGTCGAGGGCCTGCGCCTTCACGGCTGGACCACGCGCGAGGTCTATGCCGGGCGCGCCCCGCCGGAGACGCCGGCGGCGAACATCTATCACCTCTATGAGCTGAGATCGCCGGCGCCAGACATTGCGGGCTGACCGGCGTCAGGGGCGCCCGCCCCTCAATGCGTCCAGGGCTCGCCGCGCCGGAACGAGAAATTGTCGGCATAGGCGACCGGGCGACGGATCGAATCCTGGGGCTCGATCACCTGGTAGGCGATGCCCTTGCGCTCGCAATAGGCGATCGCCTCTTCCTTGGTGTGGAAGCGGAGGGTGATCTGCTGCTTCATGTCGCCGGACGAGGTCCAGCCCATCAGCGGCTCGACCGACCGCGGCTGTTCCGGCTCGTAATCGAGCTGCCATTCCTTGGTCTTGGACCGGCCGGATTGCATCGCGTTCTTGGCGGGCTTGAAAATGCGTGCGGTCATGGGTGGTCCGGGCCTCGGTTGGTCTTTATCGTTCGAATTCGATGCGTCACGGTAGCAGTTGGTGCAAACCGTGGGCATAGTATAGAGACACCTTTCGGGAACTGATCGGTGATTCCGGCCCCTGGGTACCCCTCACCGCTGGGTATAGTCATTATGCTGCACCGTGACAATTGCGTACCCGCCGCCCACCCCGGGATCCCGCCCGGCGCCCCCGCCTCGCCGACATCAGCGTATCTGTCCCATTCGAAAGTCCAGCTCGCATGGCCTTCCTGAACGTCAATGCTACGCTCCCCGAGAAAGGCCGCGACCTCAGGCTCGACCTGTTTCGCGGCGTCGCCAACTGGGCGATCTTCCTCGACCACATCCCCGACAACGTGGTGAACTGGATCACCACGCGCAATTACGGCTTTTCCGACGCCGCCGACCTGTTCGTGTTCATCTCCGGCTACACCGCCTCCTTCGTCTATGCGCGGATGATGCTGGAGCGCGGCTTCATCGTCGGCGCCACGCGCCTGACCAAGCGGGTCTGGCAGCTCTACGTCGCCCACATCATCCTGTTCGTGATCTACATCGCCTCGATCAGCTATCTCGCGCTGCGCTTCGGCGATTCCGACATGATCAACGAGTTCAACGTCGCCGGCCTCGTCGACAACGCCACCGAGACACTGCGCCAGGGCCTGTTCCTGCGCTTCAAGCCTCTCAATCTCGACGTGCTGCCGCTCTACATCGTGCTGATGGGCCTGTTTCCCCCGATCCTGTGGTTCATGCTGCGCAAGCCCGACCTGACGATGACGCTCTCCATCGTCCTGTGGCTGGCCGCCCGCCACTTCGGCTGGAATCTGACCGCCTATCCGGCCGGCCAGTGGTACTTCAACCCCTATTGCTGGCAGGTGCTGTTCGTGTTCGGCGCCTGGTGCGCGATGGGCGGTGCGCGGCGCTCGGGGGCGCTGATCAACTCGCCGATCACGCTGTGGCTCTGTCTCGGCTATCTCGCCTTCGCGCTGGTCATGACCATGGCCGGCCGCTTCCCGACCTTCGGCGCGATGTTCCCGGAATGGCTGTTCTCGGCCTTCAACCCGAACGACAAGACCAACCTTGCGCCCTACCGCTTCATCCACTTCGTCGTGATCGTGATCCTGGTGATCCGCTTCGTGCCGAAGGAGTGGCCGGGACTGGAATGGAAGGTGTTCGATCCCCTGATCGTTTGCGGCCAGCAATCGCTCGCGGTGTTCTGCGTCGGCGTGTTCCTGTCCTTCGTCGGCCATTTCGAGCTGTCGATGAGCTCGGGCTCGCTGTTCGCGCAGCTCTTCGTCAGCATCGCCGGCATCGCGATCATGACGACCGTGGCTTATTACATCTCGTGGTCGAAGAAGCAGGACAAGCCGCTAAAGCCGCCGCCGGCCAAGCCGGCCGCCAGCTCGCCCGCAAAGGCCGCCTGAGTGGAGCGGCCGTCTCAGGCCGCTTCTTCGCCGTCGAACTCGGTGAATTTCTTGTAGATCCAGTCGCGGCCGTCGTGCCGGCGCCAGACCTTGCCGTACACCAATTGCCCGTTGATCGAGCGGCGCGGCACGATCACGGTCCAGAGGTGCCAGATCTCGGTCCAGTTCGACTGCGAACCGACGGTTTTGAAGTTGCGATCGAAAGACATGACGCAGAACCCGCAGAATATGAGCGCCGCGACGAACTGTGACCCTGTGTGAGCAATGATTTCAGGCATTCCATCGCGAGCTGGCCGATCTGATAACAATCAACCGGGCGCCCGCAACAACCGCCGCCTCTTAACCTAACCGATCAACCTTACCCGTCGTGTACAAGCGGCAAGACCGGTTGAAAGACGGCGCCGGGTTTTCTAGAATGCGTGCGTGATTTGAGAATGAGCGCGTTCGTTTTGGACGCATCGTAATTTTGAACTGACAGCGAATTTTAAAAAACATTGACGGGCCGGGACGACCACAAATGAATTTGCAATGTGCATGTTTGCGCTTGGCGGTGCGATCGACGCCGCCTGCTCCACTCATCAGGACGGCGGTTCAGGAGCCGCCCAAGCCCGCCAACGACAACCAGAAGGTGTGGCCGTTCGTGCCGTTTCCAGCGGGCTGGCACGCATCGAGCTGACGGGCCGAATCTGACCTGAGTGACGCCAGAAAAGCGCAACGCCGCGCAAGCGGAATATCATCGCTTGGCGGCGTCCGTTTAGGCATTGGGCGCTGAAATCCCCAATACTCTTATGTCTATGGCGACAGCCAAAGGTTCGATGAATCTTTGCTAATTCTGCGCCCCTGCACCCGCCCCAATGCCTTGAAAACGCCCGCAAAAGCCGCGCCGCGCAAAGGATGAACGCCAAGGTTTTGGACGCTCCGTGCCTGCTGCAGGCAGGCATCTGAGGACGTGACAGTCCGCGCGCCCATTGGGGCCATCAAGCCTGGCTAGATGCCGGCGCCGGCGCTCGATGTGCTCTGCGCGTTCGCGCTAAGCGAGCCTTGCGCGTTGTAGGTCTGTCCCGCCTGGCTGCCCTGGCCGCCTTGACTGTCCTGCGCGCTTCCGGACTTCTCGACCTCGGTCGAACCGTCGGAATAAGTGATCGTGGTGGTGGTGACGCCGTCGACGGTGATGGAGACCTCGCTGACGACGGTCTTGGCCGAACCGCTGCCACCCGACCCCGAGCTCCCGCCCGCCGATTGCGCGGACGATGTTGCCGAGGTCGCTGATGTCGATGAAGCCGCCGACGTCGCCGATGATGACGACGTGGCGGTCGATGCGGACGTCGTCGCCGCTGCACTGGTTGACGCAATCGCACTGATCGACATGAAGACCTCGCCTGACTGAGCCTTGCGGGGCGCTGCGACGGCCCCCGCTCTCTCCTTCAACGCGGCGCGCGCGCCAAGCAGGCGCAGGCGGCGCGGAGAGTTCGATTGCCAGGTGTTTCCGCGCCCGAGGCCTGCAACCAATCGTCACGCGGCGAGTTGCAGCTTCTTCCCACCTGTCCGGGAGGATCCGCCGCAACCGGCGGAGGCGCCGGACCAGTCACCCCCGTCTCACGTCCGTGTGAGCTGGGGCGCGGCCGGTGAATTTTTACAAGCGAGCGGCGACCAATGAACAGCAGGCCGCAAGGCAAGGGGATGCTGTGAGTCAAATCGATACGACCGAGAAACTCTCCGAGGTGCCGGAGACGGGAAACTCGCTGTTCGCGCTCTGCGGACTCGGTGTCGCCGGAATTGCCATGCTGGGCTGGATCGGCGCCCTCGCCTGGATCGCCTGGCGCCTCGTGAATTGGCTGCTGTTCTGATCCCGGAACGCGGCCGGGTCCCGTCGACGGGCCCGGCCTCCCCGATCACATCAATAATGATAGTTCACACCGATGGTCGCGGCGTGGATCGTATCCTTGAGATGCGCCACGGTGATGCCTTCGACCGGGCTGATCAGCTGGATCGGGCCCTTCGTACCGAAGTCGTGGTAGTTGTATTCGACATTGGCCGACCAGTTTGGCGCAAACGCCCATTCCGCGCCGGCGCCCAATGTCCAGCCGGTCCGCATCACCGACGCGCTGGGATCGATCGCAGAGCCAGTGGCCGGGCTGACATAGGCGTCATCGACCTTCTCGTGAGTCCAGGCGACGCCCCCCCGCGCGTAGAACAGCCAACCCAAGCCATAGGCATAGCCGAGCCGTGCCGTCACCGAGCCCAGGAAATCGTTCTTGAGCCCGAACTGCGATGGCACCGCGAGGTTGCCGAGCGCGGGAAATCTGACGCTGCTGCCATGCTGGCTCGACAAGCTCGACCATGCAGCACGGCCCTCGGCGCCGACGACCCAGTTGGATGCGAATTGATGGTCGCAGCCGACCTGTCCGCCGCCGACAAAGCCGCCCGTGCCGAAATCGACGGTGCCCCCGGCAATGTTGATCGTGCGATCCTCGCTTGCGAGGCCGCCGAGATGAGCGCCGGCGTAGCACCCGGTCCAGTTGAAGGTGATTGGAGCCGCCGGAGGCGCCTGCCACGCAAGATCAGCCGCAGATGCGGTGGTCGCGGCCAGGGCGAGAACCGCCGCGCCGCAGAAAGCTTTCAACATATCTGACGTTCCCCCGTTGCACGCGCAGAGTTAGTGCACGCGAAGCTGACGCGGAGGTTGCGTGATGGACAGATTGTCGCGGGGCTGACATCTGCAGTGGGAGCCCTGGACAAGACGACCCCAACTATGGATGAGGCCGACCGGTTAAGCTGGCAGGCCTCCTGTTTCACGAGCCGCTACTGGATCGGGAGGTACAGATCCCCTCTCAACGTGCAGTCGACCGTCAACGTCCCTGACGGCAATGCCGACACGGACACATAGGGAAATCGGCCTGGGCCAATCAGCCACTCCGGGTCCATGTCCACCGTCGTGTAGTAAAAACCATTGGAAGCGGGTGCGGGAGAAGCTGGAAGCGGAATGGAAAAATGCCGTGGCATTGGCCCCGTGCCATCGCTGACGAAGAATTGAGCTTGCACCGGCCGCCCCTGAGACGACATGAAGCAATTCAATTTCCGAACCAACAGCAGCTTGTCGGACGGCAACTGTGAAAAGTTCACGGTGCAGTTCGTGGTGCAGCTAAGGTTTGCGGCGGTCTCGTCGTAGTACGTTCCATAAATGGTCGGACCTGCATTGGCCTGACTTCCGCAGAACAGAGCAGCACCGATAGCGGCAAGTTGAGCCACGCGGGCAAAGAGCATTATGACCTCCTAATGGGAAAAGTAGAGACGCACCTTCGCCGCTATCTGAAGGTGCGTCAATCCATGAGGGGCGCTTTGCGCCATGAGCAAATCGATTGGTTCTCGATCCAGCTTGCGCCGCTCTCGCGTCACCCGATGCCGTGGCGCTGAGTGAGAAACGTGGCACGATCTACGGTGATGGCTATGGGCATCGTCGTCGACGCCTTTCGCAGGAGCGCGTGCAGTCTGCCCTTGATGGGCCGCGCATCCATCAAACAGTTGAGATCGCCTGGAGCGAACTGTCCAATTTGATGCTGGCGACGAGAGCGACATCCGATACGCCGTCGAGCCAGACGAGCGTCTCGTCGTCCCCCAATCCAACGGGCGGGGACTGTTCGGCAGAAGACCTGCAGCGTGAATTCTCGATCAACCGCGCCGGCGGCGCGCCCCCTTGAGTCAAATTGACTCACGGTTCGCGCCTATTGCCCTCCAAGCGCTACGGGCATGGCGTCTGCTGCGGACTCGCAACGAACGTCTGCCTGCAATAGGCTGGTAGCGCCACATGCTTTTTCAGGTGGCCATTTCATGAATCAAATTTGGAGCAGCTAATGTCAATCGTGAGAGCTATCGCCGTTTTTGTAATCGTCGCCTTCGGTGGGGTGGTTATCGCCGCCGGCTTCATGACTGCACCGGCCTCCGCCAACAAGATGGATGGCAAGCCCGGGGGCGGAAGAAACTCAGCTCATTATGGCCCAATGAAAAATGCACCTGCGAAGCCGCCGGCCGCGACCAAGAAGACTCCAACTCAGTGAGGGTCTGTCTGTCCTAAGCCCGCCGGTTCACGCCGGCGGGTCCTCAGGGTCAGCAGCCAAACCGGAGAGAATGCGGTAAGCCCGTTCCGCCTGCTCCTTCGTCAAATTCGCTGCCACGTCGGCCCCCATGAGCGCCGGACCCCTGCGATCACGATCGTAGACCATCCAGCCGATGCCTCCCCTCCGAATGAGAAATCTGCCGGTCTTTGCCGCTCTTTTACTCACTACGGGCCTCTTCATCGCTGGAGGTCTCGCGAGAGAAAACTGGCAAATGCCGCCGGTGTTCCCAACCGGAAACGGGCCGATCTAGTTTGAGATCTAAACTATTGAAAGGATTGGTCGGGGCAGCTGGATTCGAACCAACGACCTGCAGTACCCAAAACTGCCGCGCTACCAGGCTGCGCTATACCCCGAATGTCCGGTGAGCCCCGTCGATACACGCTTCCAGAGATGCCAGCAAGGCTGGCAACGCCCCCGCCGGGCGCCCTTATTTGCTGCCGAACAGCGGGTGGCCGACGCGGTCTCCGGGACGGATACCGTATTTCTGCGCCGTTCCCGCCACCACCTCGAGCACGGCCCGGGCGGGTCCCTGGGACGAGATGATCTTGGTCGACATCGGCTCGGTATTTTCCGCGATGCGAAGGATCCGGCCGTCGGCGCGGATGAAGATCATGTCCAGCGAGACATAGGTGTTCTTCATCCACATCGAGACTTCCTGCTCAGGATTGAAGTCGAACAGCATGCCTTTGCCGTCGGCCAGCTCCTTGCGGTACATGAGGCCGGTCTGCTTCTCCTGCTCGGTCGTCGCCATTTCGACCGAGAATACCTGCACGCCGTTCCTGGTGACGATCTCGAGCGGCTGGAAGCTGGCGGCATGGACGGCGGCGGCACAGCCGACGATGACGAGGACGGCAGCAAGCCAGCCCTTCGCGGCGGACCAGGCGGCCTTTCGGTCAAATTTCATGGGAAGCACTCAAGGCGTGGGACTGGAACAGTCCTACGCGGCGACCGCCCGAAAAGCCAGAGGCGCGCTGGCCGGCCAGCGCGCCTCTGCTCACGATTGCGAGAAACGGGTGCCGTGCTAGTGCGACTGCAGACCCGGCGATCCGGTCTCCGGATGGATCTCGGCCGCCATCATGCCCTTGGAACCCGGCCCGAAGCGGACCAGCACATATTGGCCGGGGCGCAATTCGGTCATGCCGAAGCGGCGCAGCGTCTCCATGTGCACGAAGATGTCGGGCGTGCCCTCACCGCAGGTGAGGAAGCCGAAGCCGCGCAGCCGGTTGAACCACTTCACCTGGGCCCGCTCCAGCCCGCTGGTCGGCGTGACCGTGACGTGGGTGCGCGGCGGCAGCATCTGGGCCGGATGGATCGCGGTCGACTCGTCCATCGAGACGACGCGGAAGGCCTGGTACCCCTTGGCGCGCTGGATGCACTCGACGACGATACGTGCGCCCTCGTAGGCGGTCTGGAAGCCATCGCGCCTAAGCACGGTAACGTGCAGGAGCACGTCGGGCCAGCCATTGTCGGGTACGATGAACCCGTAGCCCTTGGAAGCATCGAACCACTTGATGACGCCGTGAACCTCAACGAGGTTGGCGCTGCCCTCACCTAGTCCGGTGAAGGGACTTAGTGCGCTGTCGCGACCGCCGGTGTGCTCGCCCGCAGCGGGAACTCCGACCTTCTTGGACTCAAATCCGTCCGACGACCCCATAACCCCGGACCCCACCACATCCCATGCAACCCGCCACATTGGCGGTGCTCGAATCACGCGTCTTAAGAGAATGTTCTCACTTCGACGCGACGCGAATCTTTCGACTCAAAAGATAACACTCCCGGTTGAGAGGCATAGATAAAAAAGAGATTCGCCGGAACCTATGAACAGCTTGCACAGCCGCGAATCAAATTGATGCCTCAATTTCCGACAAAGGGACCGAGAGTCTCTCCGATGTCGTGGCGGATGACGAGGTCGGCGATGTCGTCCTGCTCGGTCGGCTCGCGATTGATGATTACCAAACGCGCACCTGAGTTCTTCGCCATCATCGGAAAGCCCGCGGCCGGCCATACCACCAGCGACGAACCGATCGCGATGAAGAGGTCGCAATGCTGCGACAACTCGGTTGCGCGCTGCATTTCATGCTCGGGCATCATCTGACCGAACGAAATCGTCGCGGTCTTCACCGGCTCATCGCACTCGGTGCAGTTGGGTGCGGCGCCATCTTCGTCGAACCGTCGCTTCACCCAGTCGAGCTGGTAGGACTGCCCACATCCGATGCAGCGCGCATAAGTGGTATTTCCGTGAAGTTCAATCACGTGCTCCACGGCGAACCCTGACGCCTGGTGCAGATTGTCGATGTTCTGGGTGATGATCGCCGGGATCTTGCCGGCGCGGTACAGCGAGGCCAGCGCCCGATGGCCGCGGCCGGGCTCTGCCGCGGCAAAAACCTCTTCCATTGCAAAGCGGCGGCGCCAGGATTCGTCGCGCGCCTCCTGACTGGCGACGAACTCACCGAACTCGATCGGGCGGTAGCGGGTCCAAATTCCGCCCGGCGAGCGGAAGTCGGGGATGCCGCATTCGGTCGAGATGCCGGCACCGGTGAACGGCACGATGGTCCTCGCTTCGGCGATCATGTCGCCGAGAAGTTCAACGCCGCTGCGAAGATCCGATGCAATCATGGGCAAATCATCCCCCCATCCGAGCATGGCTCTATAACATGTCCGCGGTCGATGTTGCCTTCATCCCGTGATGCGCGCCCTGCCCTCCGGCAGGATCGGCAGGGGTCAGGCCGCCGTCGCGACGTCGCCCTTGTGCGCGCTGTCCTCGTCGCCGCCCTTGCGCGGCTTCGGCACGCTCGGCGCCAGCGCGGCCTTCCTTGCCGGCCTGTCGCGTCGAGAGAGTCTCTCGAGCTCCGCCTGCCGCGCGGCAACCTTCTCCAGCAGCCTTGCGTTGGCGCGCTCGCGAAGTTCGGCCAGCTCTTCGACGCTGAGTCCAGATCGCCTTCGCTGCGGCCTGATGTGTTGTGATTTGCTTTGGGGCTAGCTGCGTCGCGCGCAAGCGACAAGATTACTGACGCTCTTATCCACCGCGACTCACGCAGCGAGGTCGGCAAGTTTTTCCGACCTTCGCTTATCACAATCCTGCAATGCCTCGTCCCCATTGACGCCCCAATCAGAAGCGCCAATGCATGTGTTTACGCGACTCAATGTGATTGCGGCGGCAGTGCTTGAGTTCAGTAGTGCACACATACTCTGGTGTAGAGGGGATTTGACATGACCGAAGACGAACAACGCAAGATCCGCGAACGCGAGGAGATTGCTGCCCGTGTCGCCGCCTTCCGTGCCACGCAGGAAAAATTCAAGCGCGAGCGCGAGGAGTATTTCGTCTCCACGCTCGACAATGCCCGCAAGGTGGAACGGCCCTCGCTCTGGCCGTAAGACGCCTCGCCTCGACGCATGAAAAAAGCCCGGAGCATCGCTCCGGGCTTTTCATTTGTTCAGCTCTTACCAGTGACGGTAGTAGTGGTGCCGGTAATACGGCCCACCGCCATAATAGGCATAGGGGCCGGGGCCGTAGTCGTAATAGGCGGGGCCGCCATAATAGCCGTAGCCCGGACCATAGCCATACGGATGGGACGCAGCGACTGCGCCCGCAGTGATCGCGCCGGCGGCGAGGCCGAACGCGAGGCCCGGACCGATGCCGCGACCGCGCGCCTCGGCAGGCGCAGGCGCCGCAACGGCGGTCACACCCACGGCTGCGACGGTGGCCAGAACTGCCAGTGTCTTCTTCATCATGCACTCCTCCTTCGCGTCTGGGGAAACAACGCCTCGCTCCTGCGATGGTTGCGCGCGGCATGGAACCCGAAGCGGTGAAAAAAATCTCGCTGGAGGTGGAACGAAAGCGCGCCTCCGGGATTGAGTTTGTGAGTGCGGAGTCTCCGCTATCCGGTAGAGACGTCAGCACGCAAGCCCCGTCAGCATCCTCCGCGATGCTGGCGGGGTTTTCAGTTTCGCGGGACCAAAACGGCAGCAAACAACAATCGCTGCCGCTCCTCCCGGAACGGCTGGTTGCAGGCACGTTGAAAGCATCCCTCGTGCAAGGGAGACCCGACATGCCTGCGTGGCTCGAAATCCTGCTCAATCTGTCCGGCTATGCCGGCTTCGTCGCACTCGCGAGCCGCGGCACGGCGTGCCCGCGCGCGTCTGCCGACGACCGCTTCTATGGTGACGAGCGCTAGTTGGTGTGCGGCGCCTGGCCCGCCGTGCGCACCAGCCGGTCGGCCTTGACCGCGACGCGGGTGCCCTCGAGCTGCGGTCGCAGCGAGAAGCTGATCATCACGAAGGCGAGACAGAACAGCGAGCCGACGATGGCGACGCGCCGGTAGGTGTGGCGGTCACCCTGATAAAAAGACGGTTCTGAAAAAGGTGTCATGTCAAAAGCTGCTTCTTGGCAAAGTCGTTCTTGTCCTTGCAAGAACACCTACTCCAAGCAGCAGCGCGCGCAACGCGATTGGGCTTTTAACCTAACCGAATAGGGTTATCGGTTTGCCCGCAGGCTTTCGTTAGGAATTTGCGGCGCCGTCAGATCTCGGCGAGCCGCTTCAGCGTCGCGCGAAAGCTGAGGCTGCGATTGCCCCCCACCAGCACGATTCCGAACACCTCGGCCTCGTCGTCGGTGAACGTCCCGGAGAAGCCGCTCGTCACCTCCTGCCCGCCGAACAGCGGCCGGACCAGGCTGTCCGCGAACGGCGTATGCTGGTTGGTGGCCAGCTCGCCCTTCCAGCTGCCCTTGTTCGAGGTGCCGCTGCGGACGACGTAGGTGCCGCGCGACCAGAAATACGGCCCGCCGCCGAGCAGCACGCCGTCGCGCAGGATCAGCACGCCGCTGTCGCGGCCCTTCACGCCGTCGAGCATATGGATGTGGATGGAGTAAAGGCCGTTCTTCATGGGAGCGCCCGCCTCGGTCCGACGATAGCGCCGCGGACGGAGAGCGTCGAGACGTGACGCAAGCGGATTTGCGGTTCGCCGGCCGCCTTTGTTCCAGCTTCGACTCCCTTTCGTTCTCGAAGAACGAATCGGAATCGACAAAATCAGCGCGGAGCAAATCTTAACAATTCGTTTGCATGCAAACGAGCGGGATCACGCGGTCTCCTCGGACTTGCACGGCCGCACCTGCGGCACCGACGGCCTGCCCCGGCGCAATCTTGCCTCTCGTCTCGGATGTCGATCGTACCAGAACAGTTTTGCGATCTCGACGAACATCTCGAGAAACCAGCACGCATCCATGTCGCTCTCCCTTGCCCACTGTCTAAGAGGGACAAGCGAACGGGACTGTGCGAAGCGTCACGCCGGGATCGCCGTGACGGACCTGTCTCGCATCGACACAGAAGCCACGGCTTGTTCTGCATCCGACTCCATTTCGTTCCCGAAGAACGAATCGGAGTCGAGAAAATCAGCAGAATGCGATTCCTAACGATCGATGAAAGCGCGCGCTGACAACGAACACACGCAATCGCAACGATATGGCGCCTGACCGACGACACCGTTGCCTGCGACATACGCCTCGTCGCACAAGCCCGGCGGGCGCGCACGCAAAACAAGATCGCGCCTGCCGTCGTCGCGTGCGATCCGACGTGCCTCAAGCCGCCTTCTTCGCTTTGCCCTTCTCGGAAAAGCACTCGAGAATCTGGATGCGCAATTCTTCCGCTGCCGGGCCCTCGAGCTTCCTGAGCTCGTTCCACAGCCTGATCACTTCACGTTGTTTCTCGACGGTCATGGGTCACCTCCAAGGCGACACATAAGAACAAAATGAGAACAAAAAGTCCAGATCCTTTCCAGCCTTCGGGCGAGATTTCCTGTGCAAGGCGCTGAACCTTTTCGGCGGCGCATAGACCTATGGGAGCTGGGGATTTCAGCGCCCAGACATATGGCAGCGCCGCCTGACGAACATATTCCGTCACCGCGGCGCTGTTGCCTTTTGGATTTTCAACCTTAAGTTAGGGATACGGCTGACGGCTAGGCGCTGAAATCCCATCGCCGTCAGTTTGGAAAACCCCGTGCGAAAGCGCGGGGTTTTTCTTGTGCGTTGATCCGCCGGAATGACGTGCGGATGGAACGCACGGTCCGCCCCGGCCGTTACTCTCGCCGAGGGTCAAGCATGGCAAGACAATTCTATGCCGTAGAGGTCGTTCGGCAGATCGAGGAAACGGTCGAGATCGTCGTCGAGGCGAAGGACGAGGCGTCCGCGCAAGCCGCGGCGCTCGATCATCTGAAAGCCCGCGGCAACGAATATGAATGGCTCAATGCCAAATCGGAATTCATCGTCTGGCGCAAGCGGGCGATCGAGACGCCCGCCATCGTCGACGTGACCGCGTGATCGACGCCTTGCTCTGCGCAAATGAAAAAGCTGCGGAACGAATTCCGCAGCTTGCGCATTATCGGTACGAATTCAGTGGTGCCGGCGGCTGTGCGACGCGGCCGACGGCTTTGAAGAACCCCGCAGCTTCTGGCGCGGGGTTTTTCTCTTTTGTGCGCCGGCGATGAACCTTTTCGCCGCTCGCGCGTCTCATTGATGAAGCTTCCCCCAGGCTTCACCCCCATCAGAAAGCCCCGCTTCCCCCAGGCGGGGTTTTCCCCTTTTTACGGCGCGCGATGCGCCGGATCAGACGGAGTCCTTGGCCACCTTGAGCGGTGATGCCTTGACCGACTTGCTGGCGGGCTTGGCCGCGAACTGCATCGGCTCCTTGGTGAAGGGATTGACGCCCATGCGGGCTTCGGTCGCCGGCTTGTTCACGACCGACATCTTCACGAAACCGGGAATAACGAACTCGCCGGACTCGTTGAGCTCCTTGTAGCCGACCGTCGCCATATACTCGATGACCGACTTCACGTCGTTCTTCGAGAGCTGCGTGCCCTCGGCAATTGCGTCGATCAACTGAGTCTTGGTCATCTTCGCCATGTCTGGAATCCTCTGGATTGGGTGGGCGCGAATTGCGATGTAACCGTGCCGGGCACACGACAAAGCCGCGCAGCGCGCTTTGTGGTCATGACAGCGGTCAGGAAGCCACGGGGCTTAGAACCCATCGAGGCCGAAAACGCAAGCTGCAGTTTGACGGGAGTTCCGGCACTTTTTGTGCCTGCCCGTATTGACCGAAGCCCCGCGCGCTATATCGGCCGGCACACGACGAAGATGATTCCGCGCGCCGTCACGTCGTCACCGCGACGCTGTTGATATAGGCAGCCGGCGGCTTTCCCAGCGCCTTCCTGAACATGGTGATGAAGGCCGTGACCGATTCATAACCGAGATCGGCCGACACCTGCTGCACGCTCGCGCCCGAGGCGAGCTCCCGGATCGCGACGATCAGATGCAACTGCTGGCGCCAGCGTCCGAACGTGAGGCCCGTTTCCTTCACCACGAGACGCGCAAGACTGCTCTCGCTGAGCGCGACAGACTTCGCCCATTCGCCCAGCGTGCGGCGGTCTGCGGGATTGTCCGCGAGCACGGCTGCGATCTTCTTCAGGCGCGGCTCGTCCGGCAGCGGCAGATGCAATTGCTGCACCGGCATGTGCGGCAGTTCGCCGAGCAGCACACCGATCAGGCGCTCGCGCCGCGCCTCGTCATGCTGCAGGCCGTCGGATAATGCGACGATCAATTCGCGCAGCAAGGGTGAGATCGAGATGGTGCAGCAGCGCGTCGGCAGCGCGACCAGCTCCGCCTCGATATAGACGAAGAACAGCCGCGCGTTGGCGGTGGCGCGATTGCTGTGCGGCATGTTGCTGGGGATCCAGACCGCGCAATGCGGCGGCACCATCCACAAGCCGTTGGGAACGCGACAGGTGACGCCGCCGCCGAAGGACACCACGAGCTGTCCCTTGCGATGGCTGTGGTCGGGCACCTCGCCTTTGGTCCCGTCGGCATCGACGCGCACGGCAATGACCGGCGCGGACCGGTCGTCCACATCCAGGTCGAGCCAGGGATAACTGAGCGGCTGTCTCATCATTGAAGGTTTTCAGCGATCAATTGCGATTATACGCAAATTCATCCAGTGCGAAAGCCGATAGATCTCTTTCCCAGACATCAAGGAGATGCGCCCGTGCACGCCCTCATGACCCCAGGAGCCGCCGCGCTCAGCCGCATCGTGCGCACCCGGGACGGCCAGGTACGTGGCCAGCCGCGCGACGCGAACGGCGTGCTGGCCTTCAAGGGCATCCCCTATGCCGCGCCGCCGGTGGGGTCGCTCCGCTGGCGCGCGCCGCAGCCGCCGGCATCGTGGCATGGCGTGCGCGATGCGCTGGTCTTCGGCGCCGGCAGTCTCTCGTCGCTCAAAGATGATCCCCGGCCGGGACCGCGCGCCGAGGACTGCCTCTATTTAAATGTCTGGACCGCCGCGAAGGCCGCGGACGAGAAGCGGCCCGTGATGGTGTGGATTCACGGCGGCGGATTCCAGTTCGGCTCCTCCGCCAATCCCTCAACCGACGGCCGCCTGCTGGCGGCCAAGGGCGTCGTCGTCGTCAGCTTCAACTATCGCCTCGGCATCTCAGGCTTTCTCGCCCATCCCGATCTCGATGCGGAAGCGCCATCGGGCAATTACGGCCTGCAGGATCAACTCGCGGCGCTGCGCTGGGTGCAGGCCAACATCGCGGCCTTCGGCGGCGACCCTGACAACGTCACCCTGTTCGGTGAATCCGCCGGCGCCATGGCCGTCGGCATCCTGATGGCCTCGCCGCTCGCCCATGGACTGTTTCACAAGGCGATCGGCCAGAGCGGCGCGTTCTGGGACGGACGGCACGGGCCATTGCAAAGCTTCGAGGAAGCCCGGGCACGCGGCATCGCCTTCGCACGCCGGCAAGGCAACGCGTCGATCGCAGCCCTGCGCAGCATGCCGGCCGAGCAGCTGAACGCCGCCGCGCCCTGGAGCTTTGACCGCGACCACGTCACCGCGGCGTTCTCGCCGAGCATCGATCGGCACGTGGTGCATGATGTGCCCGCGCGGCGCGTCCTGCGCGGCAAGCAGATGCACATTCCCCTGCTCGCCGGCTGGAACGGCGCGGAGGAATACCCCTTCATGTCGCAATCCCTGCCCGCGCAATCGGCGCAAGCCTTTCGCGCCGCGGCCGAGGCGATGTTCAGCACGCGTCGCCTCGCCGAGTTTCTAAGCCATTATCCGGCTGACACCGACGCCGAGGCCAAAACATCAGCCGCCGCACTGACCGGCGACATGGTGATCGGCGAGCAATGCTGGCAGTGGCTGCGGCTGCATCGCGCCGGCAGCGGCGCGCCGACCTACGGCTATCACTTCAACTACACCTCGCCCTACACGCCGATCGCCTCGCACGTCACCGAGATCCCCTTCGTGTTCGGCACGCTGACGCCGCAGCAGATCGTCGGCAGCACCACGCCGCCTGATGAGGCCGACCGCGCGCTGTCGCAGGTGATGATGAGCTATTGGGTCAACTTCGCGACATCGGGCAATCCCAACGGGCCCGGCCTGCCGCCCTGGCCGGCCTATGACGAGACAGACATCGTGCAGATCCTGGGCACGACGGTCGAGGCCGGTCGCAATCCGCAAGCAAAGCGCTTCGGCTTCCTCGGCAGCTTCAGGGAGGACGGCGCACTGCCGATGCGCTGGCGCGAGGCGCTCTAGACGCCCTCGCACGCAAGAGCGATTTCCCTTCGGCCCATCCTTCGAGACGCCCGCCTTAGGCGGGCTCGTCAGGATGAGGACGGAGTACGCGGCAGCAGTTTCAACGGGCACCGATATCGCTTAGCCTCATCCTGAGGAGACCGCGAAGCGGTCGTCTCGAAGGACGAGGCGCGCGCTCAAGCCGTCCCAAAACATCAGATGCGATGAGCCTATCGATCCTCACTCCGCCGGAATGAAGCGCAGCGTGCCGGCGCGACGTGTCGGCTGGCCGGTGTCGTTGGTGTGGTTGACGCCGTCCATGACCGGCACCTCGGGGAAGTCGAACGGGCTGACGCCGTCGAGGCACGCCACGTTGACGGCATAGAGCGTCGTGTCGGAGCGACGCTGATGATGGGTGTAGATGCCGCAGCGGGAGCAGAAGAAGTGCTGCGCCGTTCCGGTGTGGAAGCGGTAGCTCGTCAGCGCGTCCTCGCCCCGAAGGAACCTGATCCCGCCCATCTCCGCCATGACGACGACGGCGCCGCGCATCCGGCAGTAGGAGCAGGTGCAGCGGCGGATCGAATTGAAGCCGTCGCTCAGCGTCGCCTCGAAGCGCACCGCGCCGCAATGGCACTGCCCTGCCCGGATGGTCCTGTCCTCGGCCATGTGCCCGTTATCCCCAGTTCCGATCGTTTCGCGCGTCTCAGTCCCGCTTCTCGAGTCACCTCATCGTGAAACTTGTGACTGAGACCGCGTTGTTGATACTTCAGTAACCCAACGCCTCCAAGCTTCGGATCAGTAACCGTTGCGTTGGAGTACCCCCACAGTGCTGGATTTTGACGAGCTGCGTGAACTCGCGGCTGATGTGCGTATTTTCGTCGACGTCGCCGAAGACAAGGCCGAGGCGCTGAGAGCCGTCATCGCGGCTTACGACGTGGTGCTGGCGATCTTCCCGACCGAGGAAGGCATGGGCCTCCACGTCATCAAGGGCAAGGAGATCCTGGACAGGATCGCGACATCGCGCACCCACGCGATCTACAGCCACACCGCGATCGCGGTTCCCGATCTCGAGCATGCGCGCGCGCTCAAATATCTGACGACGCCGGTCGAGCAGCGGATTGCGGCGTAGCCAATAGCGGCGCCAGCGTCGATTGGACGCGCTGTCGCCGCGCATCTCCCACGACGATCACATCTAGCCTGACTGGCGGGATGCTCCGGCTGTTGTATGGTCGGATGTTTCTCGTGAGGGCCTGATGAAGATTGCCATTGTTATCGCCGGCTTGATCGTTGTTGCGGTGGCCGCCCTCGTGGCGATCCAGCCGGGCTTCTTGAAGCCTGCCTCGCTCGCGCTCGTGAAGAAGTCCGACATCCTCGGCTTTTCGCCCGGCATGACATCCGAGGAAACCGACAAGGTCATCACGCAACGCCGCTACCGCTGCCGCCAGCTTCGCGACTCCTACACCCTCGAATGCGCAGCCGACAGCGCCAGGCTCACGATCGACAGCGACGATGCCGACGCCAGGCATCCGATCTGGCGCGTCAAGGCGGAGTTGAACAATCCGGGCTCCCAGGACGCCGCCGTCAAGTCGATCTCCGACCAGTACAACACCCAGCCGACCAAGGACGCCCGCGAGGGATGGATCTGGATCGTCGGCCGTGGGCTGAAGCTGAGCTACAACGGCGCAGCGTTGAAGCTCGTGGACGAGGCCGAGGAGGCACGGCGCAGCAAGGACGGATCACAGCGCTAATCCCTGGTCGCGAAGTGGCATCCGAGCGCCACCAGGACCAGCGTAAAATTCACGCCGAGCAGGATCCGCAAGGCCGATCCCGTCTCGCCGCCGACATACCTGACGTCGTGCCGGTGCGCGTAGCGTTCGGGATGGGCGGCATCGGGCTGCCCGGGTGAGATCGTCAAGAGCATGAGCCAGGCGACGGTGCCGCACAGCGCCGCAACCCTCGCAATCCTTCCGAGCCTTTCAAGCCAGCTCTTCATGGCGCCCTCCGTCGCCGCGCTCCTCAGGTCTTCGGCGCAGTCAGCAGCTTGAGAACGCTGAGAATGACGAAAGCACCGAAACCGTAGCAGAGCGCATTCACGAGCCAGGAAATGGCGATGCCTGCGAAGGGAGAGCTTCCGACCGCTCCCCAGAACAGATACGCCGCGCTGACGCCAGGCCATTCCAGCGAAAGAAACGCGTAGTCGGTGAGCGGCTCCAGGGCGAGGAGCACCGCCGAGATCAGCGCGCCGATCGCCAATGCGATGATGAGGTTCGTCTTCACGGAAGGCATCAAAGACCCAGCAGCCCAATGACAACAGGAATGAGGAAATAGGCTGCGAGCCCAAGAAGGCCTCCGACGATGAAGCGTGCAGTGCGGCCGTGAATTTTCGGCTCGAGCCACGTACAGACGGCCACCACAGCCCGTCCCAGCCAGTTGCGAACGAGGCTTGCGGCGATGTCGAACAGCAGTTCTGCAAGGAATGCGGCCATGGCGTTTGGTCGCTGCCACCTCCGCCGGGGTTCATCAGGTCAGCCAGCGCAACCGCCCGCAGGACATCTTGGAGGCGATCGCAGACGATCACGCATGCACGCCCTGCGCCTACCTCTGCTTGCCTTGGCGACAGGACGGGCTAGCATCCCCTGCAACCACAAGGCGTCAACCCAATCGGCGCCGATCAAGGGAGGTCCTCATGACGACACGCCGCGCCTCGAGCCGCGCCCTGCGCCTTCTGCTGTTGCCACTCGCCTTCGCCGCCACGCTCAGCGTCGGCTCCGCCGCCGAGCTCAACCCCGCCGCCGTCACGTATAAATTGCCGGACCAGATCCCCTGGGGCCCGGTCGACGCGCGCGGCGCGCAGACGGCCGTGGTCGTCGGCGATCCCAACAAGCCCGGCTTCTACATGGTCTACAACAAGTGGACCAAGGGCAATCATTTCAGCCGCCCCCACTTCCACCCGAACGACCGCTACATCGTGGTGCTGCAAGGCACTTGGTGGGTCGGCTCGGGTGCGAAATTCGATCCCGAAAACGGCACCGTGCCGATGCCGCCGGGCAGCTTCGTCACCCACACCGGCAAACAGGTGCATTGGGACGGCGCCAAGGACGAGGACGCCGTGCTGCTGATCATGGGCGAAGGCCCGGCGACAGCAGCGGCGGCGGAGGAGAAGTAGAAGGAGGGGATCGATCCTATGCGGTCTTGAACCGTTTTGAGGCCTCAGTAACCCGTACACTGAGCGGAAAAATCTCTTTCAGAAATTCTGCAGGCTTGCTTTTTTTGAAACTCAGTCTCTTTATTCGGGAACCCCGCCTTTTCTGCACCCTTTGGGTGCATTACGCCCGCAATTCGGCTTACGCAAAAGGTCTATTCAGTGACGCGCCTTGCCTCAGTCGTTGTCCGGCGATTCAAGCTTATCCAATCCGCGGAAATTCCATTGGACGACGTTACGCTTCTGATTGGAGCAAATAACTCCGGCAAAAGCAGCGTCCTTCAGGCGATCCACTTTGGCGTGTCGATCGCTCAGACCGCCCGGCTTGTGGGTGAAGGCGTCGCCTGGAGACAGGACACGTTCGAGCTTTCGTATAACCCGTCACAACTCTTGTACTCACCAGTCGCCGACGTTCATTCCCTTGCAACAGGCGGCGAACTCCAGGAACCACGACCGAGCCAGATCGAGATCGAATTTCGAGGTGACGACGGCAGCAGGGCCGTCGTCGGCCTTCGGCGCGGGCGCAACAGGAACATCGCTATTTCGATTACCGGTCGATTGTTGGGCGAACAGTTGATGTCCCTCACGTCGCCATTCACCGTTTATGCACCAGGGCTGGCCGGCGTCCCAAAAGAAGAAAAGTTCATGTCGCCGGGTGTCGTGCGGCGCTTCGTCGCCAGAGGCGATGCTAACCTCACCCTTCGAAACGTGCTCCGCATGCTTCGCCAGGACGGCCCTGCGTGGAACGGCTTTGTCGATTACATGCGTTCGATCTTTCCGGGCATATCGATCGAAATCGACTTCGACGAGAACACGGACGAGAACATTGAGGTGTTCTTCCGGCCTCAATGGACGCGCTTTCCTATCGACGCGGCGGGCACATCCATTCTACAGGCCTCCCAGATCGGCGCCTATATCTTCCTCTTCCGACCGCGCGTGCTCATCCTTGATGAACCCGACTCCCACTTACACCCAGACAATCAACGGACACTTTGTGAATTGGTGTCGCGCCTCGCCAGTGAACGTGACTTCCAAGCGATCATCAGCACTCATTCCCGCCATGTCCTCGATTGCCTCAAAGACATGAGCCGCATCATTTGGCTAAGTAAGGGCGCCATTGTTGATCAACCGGACATCAATACCACGGAAGTTCTGCTCGACCTGGGGGCGCTGGACTCAGTCGACTACTTTGCTGACGGCGAAACACGGTGCGTCGTTGCGACCGAAGACACTGACAAGGATGCGTTGAAAGCTATTCTTTGGAGCAATGGGTTTGTACCCGATGACACTGAAGTCGCGTCGTATGCCGGTAGTAGTAAGGCGGACGCCGCGATCGTGCTGGGCCAATTCCTCACAGATAAGGCGCCTCACGTGAAGCTCGTTATCCACCGCGACCGCGATTACATGAGTAACGAGTTTGCGGAACGGTTTACGGAACGACTGGTGGATGCCCACATCCACCCGATGCTCACTTCTGAGAGCGACATTGAGAGCTATTTTCTCATGGCCGGTCACATCTCCGCTGTCAATCCATTCCTCAGCGTTGAGCGCGCTCAAGAGTTGCTGGACATCGCAACCAACGAAACCCGTGAGCGATCCATCGAGGCCATGATTAATCTGCGTACCGAAGAAGCATTCAAACGCCGCCAGCAAGGTCAGGGAAATCCCAACCACGGACAAATCGCTATGACGGCTGCTGCGGACTACGACGCCAACCCAACCCGGTATCGACGCGGTAAGATCGTTGTGAAACGCCTTAAAACTCTCCTCAATCAGGAGATGAACGGACATGGACAGATATTCGCCGCCAGCCCCTTCTTAATCAGACCCGAGCTACTAGCGATCAAAACGGTGATATGGCCGCCCGCTTGACCGAAAAACCCAGAATTGCGGTGACGGTGCAGTCCAGTGCACTCAACTCACTCATGCTGTCACTGTAATTATCGTGTCTCACTTCAGGGGTGCAGTCCAGTGCATTAAACTCATCCGCGTCGCGGCTTACGCCGCAGCACGCTCGTCCACGTTTAGCTAGCTTATTGCACCATCCGCCCCGCCCCTTCACGCACATTTGCCCCCGCCCCCTGCCCCTCCTCCCACTTTCCTGCTATCTCCTACCCCCGCCGTCCCGGCCCAAACCAAAACACCTCCGCATCAGGGAGCAACAACCATGCGTTACCTCCACACCATGCTGCGCGTGCGCAATCTCGATGTCGCGATGAAGTTTTACCAGGATGCGCTGGGGCTGAAGGAGGTGCGGCGGATCGAGAACGACAAGGGGCGGTTCACGCTCGTGTTCCTGTGCTCGGCGGACGATCTCGAGGCGCTGAAGAAGCAGCCGTCGAGCCGCGGAGCGCCGCTGGTCGAGCTCACCTACAATTGGGACGAGGAGAAGTATGGCGAGGACCGCTTCTTCGGCCATCTCGCCTATGAGGTCGACGACATCTACGCCACTTGCGCGCAGCTGCAGAAGGCCGGCGTCACCATCAACCGTCCGCCGCGCGACGGCAACATGGCCTTCGTCCGCTCGCCGGATTTGCACTCGATCGAGCTGTTGCAGAAGGGCGATCCGAAGCCGCCGCAGGAGCCCTGGGCCTCGATGCCGAACACCGGCCATTGGTAAGCCTGCGCAGTAGGAACAAGCCCCCGCCCCCGGCGTTCACCTCCAGACAAAGCGATTGGAGGAGAACGCGATGGGACGCGGAATTTTGCTGTGGCTGCTGGGCGTGCCGATCCCGGTGATCATTCTGTTGTGGCTGTTCTTCGGCCACTGACGGCAGGCTCGGTTGCAACGAAAGCTCCGCCTCGGGCGGAGCTTTTTGCATGAGGGGCTCGGCGCAATCGCGCATCGCTGGAGCTGCAAAATTCCGCTACGAGATGGCCCGTAGCCCGGATGGAGCGACGCGTAATCCGGGATCTCGAAACAAGTTACAGCGGCCCCGGATTGCGCTTCGCTCCATCCGGGCTACGAAGCGAAGAATGCCGCGGGTGGAGTTTCATGCCGGACCACAAGCTGACGATCTGGGGCCGCGCCAATTCGGTCAACGTGCAGAAGGTGCTGTGGTGCCTGACCGAGCTCGGCCTTGCCTACGAGCGCATCGACGCCGGCATGCAATACGGCAAGACCCGCGAGGCCGACTATCTCGCGATGAACCCCAATGCGCGAATCCCGACGCTGGTCGAGGGCGACTTCGTGCTGTGGGAGTCGAACTCCATCATGCGCTATCTTTGTCTGGCGCATGGGCGCGGCACGCCGATCTATCCGGAAGCGCCGAAGCTGCGCACCAGCGTCGACCGCTGGCTCGACTGGACGCTGTCGGCGGTGCAGCCGGTCGACCGCCCGGTGTTCTGGGGCATCGTGCGCACCGCGCCCGCCGAGCGCGACATGATCCAGGTGCAGCGCGATGCCGATGCCGCCGCCGAGGTCTGGGCGATCGCCGATCGCCTGCTCGCCACACGCCGCTTCATCGATGGCGACCAGTTCACCCTCGCCGACATCGCGATCGGGTCCTATGCGCGGCGCTGGCTCGGCGTCGAAGGCATCACCCGGCCGGCGCAGCCGCACCTGACGCGCTGGCTCGCCGAGCTCGGCAAACGGGATGGATTCGCACGGTTTGTCGCACCGCCGATGTCGTGAGCCGCCGGCGCGGCTTAAGCTGCGCTGAGCCCACGATGAATCGCCGCTTCGGCGCAGGCGAAAATCATCGCCGCCGCACTTGACGGCTACTGTGCATGGGGTTGTTTTCTCAGTTTTTGTGTCAGGGCGCGTGCCAGCCGCGCTCGACCAGCAGCACGCAGACGATCAGCGCCAGCGTCACGACGGCGGTGGCGAGCTTGGCGGTCCAGCTCAGGCCGCGCCCGACCCACCACAGCAGCGCGCAATACATCACGAAGGGAACGATGAGGTCGGGCCGCATCAGATCCGGCGGCATGGGCGTTACCGCCTGACCGTGGTCTCGACGCTGACCGAGCCGCCGATCTTCACGCAGGTGCCGGTCGCCTCGACCCGATAGAAGCCACGGCCATAGGAGGCGCAGGAGCCCGCCTTCGCCGCGGTGCCTGCCCCCTTCAGCGGCAGCGTCCTGGTCGCCTGGGACGGCTCGGCAGACGGAAGACGCAGGCTCTCGGCCGCGGTCGCGGACGTCGCCAATAGCGGGATGAGGATGAGAAGCGGGGCACGCATGCGGCCCTTCTAACCCGGACCGGGTGGCGCTCCCTAGCGGAATCGAACCGCTCTCTCCACCGTGAAAGAGATGAGAATAAGTCCATAGCGGTCCACCTCAATCCAAATACGCGAATTAATCCAACGAAAACTAGCACATGGAGCCATGCCAGTCCATTGACGTCCAGCCATGGATATTGGACACTTGTTGGACACGACGCTTTTTCAACCGTTTCAAGGTGAAGCGATGGCCCGGACAGTGCGCGATGCGAACCTGGAGAAGAGAGAAGCCCGACGGCGCCTGGAGGCGCGCGGGAAGCCCTATTACCGGGTGATGGAGGAAGGTGTTCACCTCGGCTACCGGCGGCTCAAGGCCGGCGCGGGCAACTGGGTGGTGCGGAGCTACGTCGGCGATCAAAAGTACGAGGTCGAGACCATCGGGCCGGCCGACGACCTATCAGACGCCGACGGCGTCAAGATCCTGAGCTTCTCCCAGGCCCAGGCGAAGGCTCGCGAGCTCATGGTGGAGCGTGCCAACAAGGCGGCGGGCAACGCCGGCCCCCTCACCGTCAAGGCCGCCGTAGAGGACTATATCGGGTTCCTGGAGGCCAAGCGAAAATCGGCGAAGTTCAGCCGCTACGCCGCCGATGCGTTCATCCTGCCCGAGCTCGGCGAGATCGAGGTGAAGGATCTGACAAAGGACCGAATCGAGACTTGGCACCACGGGCTTGCCAAGGCCGGCGCGCGGATTCGGGTGAAGAAGGGAACCGAGCAGCGGTTCAAAGAGGTCACCGATCCGGAGGAGCACCAGCGGCGCCGCAGATCGACCGCAAATCGCATCCTGACCGTCCTCAAGGCCGCGCTGAACAAGGCATGGCGGGAGGAGAAGGTGCCATCAGATGCCGCCTGGCGGGCCGTGGAGCCGTTCAAGGGCGTTGATGCCGCCCGGGCCCAATATCTCGAGCTCGCGGAGGTGACCCGGCTGCTTAACGTTTCAGACCAAGCCTTCCGCCGGCTGGCCCGTGGTGCCGTGGAGACCGGCGCGCGCTATGGCGAGCTGGCGCAGCTAAAGGTCGTCGACTTCAGCCACAACTCGGGCACGGTATCGATCCGGAAATCCAAGTCGAGCAAATCGCGGCACATCCACCTGACGGAGGACGGCGTCGCGTTCTTCCGCTCAATCACTGCCGGCCGGGCCGGCACCGCTTTCCTGTTCCTCAAGGAGAACGGGGAACCGTGGAAAAAGGACCATCAGAAGGATCCCATGCGAGAGGCTTGCGCGCGGGCGAAGATCGATCCGCCGATAGGATTTCACGGACTGCGCCACACCTGGGCGAGCCACGCAGTTATGAACGGCGTTCCGCTGATGGTGGTGGCCAAGAACCTCGGGCACAGCGACACCCGGATGGTCGAAAAGCACTATGGCCACCTGGCGCCCAGCTACGTCGCCGATGCTATCCGCGCCGGCGCGCCGCGGTATGGCGTCGTCGAAGATGGAAAGGTATCGGCGCTGCAGGACGGAACGTGATCATGGCGCCGCAGCAGTTGTTCAAGCAAGAGATCGAGGCATATCGCCGCGAGCTTGGACCAAGCGAAGACGATCGAGAGATCCTGCTCATGCACGCCATTCTCGATCGCTGGCAGGAGCATCCCGATGCCGATAAAATCTGGAAAAAGGTCTCCACGACCGTTCCAGGCCTTTCCGCTCAGTCCTTCATTGGCGGCGTGCTGCATGTCTGCGAAATGTCCGACAGGCTACGCCACGTCCTCGAAGAATCACCAGCGCTGGTTGCCCGCGCCCGCCGTTCGGCCGAAAAGGATGATGATGCCGATCAATATGAAATCGCGGCCTGGAAGCGACGGGGAGCGAAAACCCTGCTCGACGATGCTGACCGGCTGGTTGGCCGCAAGAAGGAAGGCTCACACCGGCAGGAATTCATGCGAATGACCAGCCGCATGGTCATGGAGAATTGTGGCCAGTACCTAGACGATGTTGTGGCTTCGCTAACTGAGATCGCCTTCGGCGATACGACTGACGGCCGCGCCGTCCGCGATGCTCGGCGGTCAGCCGAGCGCCGCCGGGACATTCGACCCTCAAAATAGCGATCGAATGTCCCTCTAAGATCCCCTGCAAATCAGTCCAATTCCGTCCACGGTTCATCACGTCACCTTGGATGGAAAAACAATGGACACGACGATTCTCACGGCCTCGAAGCGCTCGTTCCGAGTGGATGAGTTTGCTGCCCGCAACTCGATCTCCAGGTCGCAGGTCTACATCGAATTGAAGGAGGGGCGCCTCAACGCCCGTAAGGTCGGCAGCGCGACCCTGATCACGATTGAAGACGAAAGCGCCTGGCTGGCATCCCTGCCCCAGACCAAGTCACTCGACAATCAAGCCGCCTGAAACGAGAAACGCCGCCCCTGGCCGGGCGGCGCTCGCTTTTGTTCAACAGCAGATCGATCACACCGATGCATGTAGCGCAACAGGCTTCTCGCCGCAACATGGCGGCCTCCGCCGATCCGATCGAAGTCTTTCGAGCCCGCACGTGGGCAGTCGCGAAGCTTCTTGAAAATCACATGATCGCTGACAAGCCGACCGCGGTGGACGGCCTGTGGAGGTTTGCCGCGACGAGCGGCGTAATCCGGGAGATCGGCATCGACGCAGCGCAGGCGATCCTCGCGGAGGCATTCAGGTGAGCGAGGATACTTGGCGCAAGCAGTTGATCCTATCGCCGTCCGGCGCACCTAAGCCCCTTCTGGCCAACTCAATAACGGCGCTCCGCGACTGCCCCGCCTGGGAGGGGGCGTTGTCGTTCGATGCGTTCGGTATGCAGACGATGCTTGACCGGGCGCCGCCTTGGCAGATCGACACCGGATGGGATCCGCGCGCATGGACGCCGCAGGACGACTTGCTGGCCGCGGACTGGATGCAGCGGCAAGGTATCGGCATCAACGTGGCGACGATGTCGCAAGCAGTAGAGGCGGTCGCCCACGATCGCGAGTTTCACCCGGTCATCGACTACCTCGAGGGTCTGCAGCACGACGGTGTGATCCGATCTAAGGGCTGGTTGACCAAATATTTGGGTGCCGACCAAAGTGCCTATCACGACCAGGTCGGCCGAGCGGTGCTCGTGGCAGCGGTGGCTCGCATCTACGACCCGGGATGCAAGGTCGACACGGTACCGATCCTGGAAGGCCCCCAAGGCGCCCGGAAATCGACCGCCATAAAAGCCCTTTTCCATCCCTGGTTCACTGACGAGATCGCGGACCTCGCATCGAAGGACTCTGCGATGCAGACACGCGGCGTCTGGGGCATCGAAATTTCCGAGCTCGACGCCATGTCTCGCGCCGAGGTTTCCAGGATCAAGGCCTTCATCTCGCGGACCACCGACCGCTTTCGGCCGCCGTACGGGAACAGGGTTATCGAGAGCCAGCGATCCTGTGTTTTCTGGGGCTCGACCAATTCGGACGACTACCTGAAGGACGCAACCGGCGGCCGACGCTTCTGGCCCATCAAGGTGGGGAAGATCGACGTGGACGCTCTGCTTCGCGATCGCGATCAGCTCTGGGCGGAAGCAAAGAAACTTTTCGACGCGGGCGTGCACTGGTGGCTCACTGGGGCAGAGGTTGCGAGAGAGGCCGAGGAGCAACAGCGGGACCGCTATGCTGGCGATCCCTGGGACGCTGCTATCGAGCGATACGTCAGGGGAGAAATGGACGTCACCGTCGAGAAGGTTTTACGGGAGGGCCTTCATCTCGACCTGTCGCGCTGCTCGCAGATCGAGATGAACCGAGTGTCGCGATCGCTGAGGACGCTTGGGTATGTTCGGCACCAGCGCCGAAGTGGTGACAAACGCCTCTGGGTCTACCGCAAACTGGTGACAAGTGGTGACAGAACGACGTCTGGCTCGAATGTCACCACTCTTGAACTGGTGACAAATGCTGAAGTGGTGACACGCGAAGTAGTTGAGAAACAAGCATGATCACCAGTGTCACCACTGTCACCACTATGTCCTTAGACGTGAGCAAGTGGTGCTTTTATAGGCTGTATGGAAACGAGTGGTGCCAACTGGTGTCAGTGGTGACAGAGGGCGGGATTGAGCTCGTTCTTCAAGCGAAACTATTGATACCCGAAATCTCGCGATCGACTTGGAAAATCCCCGATCAACGCTGTCACGAGCGATGCGCCAGCGTGTGCATCCTCAAGCCATACGGCAATGAAAATCAACGCTCCACTTCGACAAGGTGGAGTGCGGCGACAAATATCCCAGCAGGATCAGTGCGCGCGGTCCTTGATGTCCAAGGGTTGTCCAATATCCCGCGTGGAAGGACACTAAAATACGCGCGTAACGCAGTGGATCTGGCAGTGGAAGAATGCGCGCGATCTGCGGCCCGATGGCCTACTGCGTCCGTTCGATTTTCCAAAAGCACCCCCCTGGGGGGAATTTCCCAGTCGTCGCCAATTATCGACGACCACCAATTCTTTCGCGGCCCTGGTCCCCAAAAGTGGCGTTTCGCTGCGTGTCGCAAGGGGCGCACCCGTGGCTGATCCGATCCGCACCGCACCTGGTTTCGTCGCCGTGTTCGTGGACCGCGCTCGTGCGCTCGGTCTGAGCCATCGGGAGGTCGATGAGATCGCCGGCTTGGGCGAAGGCTATTTTTCGAAACTCGCGTGCGGAGATCGCCGGCCGACGGCTTCGACGATCGAGAAGCTGTGCGGCGCGTTGCATCTGGCGTTTCTGCCGTGCGCGACAGGCGCCGCCCAAATGGGCGTTTGTGAAAGCGACGAATACAGCGATCATCGGTGAAACGAAAGGACGATGCCATGAGCAGCGACGTGCCATCAATTCCGGTTCGCGTTCCGGACGAGTTGCGACAGCGGCTGGAGGCCGAGGCGAAAGCATCGGATCGCCGCCTCTCGGCAGAGATTCGTGTCCTGTTGCAGGAAGCCTTGAAAAGCCGCGCCGAGCAAGGAGCTGCAGCATGACCACGATGCGCTCGCCCGCCGTTCGCCAGAAGCTCGAAGCCGCCGAGGCGGAACTTGCTGCACTCGACGCCGAGGTCGCCGCGCTGACGCTCGACGACGTCGAGGAGAAGCCCGGCGCGCGCAAGGCGCTGACGGCGCATCGCTCGAGCATCCAGGCCGCCGAGCGTCGCGTGGATGAGCTCCGGCGCGCGCTCGTGCTTGCCGAAAAGGTGGATCGCATCGCCGACGTTTATGCCGCCACTGCGATGCGAACCGAGCAGCTTGGGGAATTTCAGAAGGCGTTTGCCGCGCGCGAGGCCGCGATGGAAGGCGTGTTGAAGGCGGCTGCTGATATGGCCGACGCATTCGGCAGATACTCGGAGGCGACGCAGCGGGCCGTGGTCGCGGTGCCCACCGGCTGCAATGTTCCGCAGATGGCTGTCGGGCCTCACGGCGCCTATGGCGCAATCTTCGGCCCCTGTGAGAACTTGATCGTCGCCGAGATGTGGCGGCTTGCGCCTGATCGCAAGGACGGCGTTGGCCGCTGGCTTCTGCCGTTCGCCAAGCCGGTGCAGGAGATGGTGCGCAACAAGCCCGAGGCCATGCCGGAGGGTATGACCGAGTTCAAGGCCGCGCACGCGGCGATTATCGCGACCGTTTCGCAGCAGATCGAACATCTGAACGAGACCGCGATGCGCCAGGCCGACATGACGGGGGCGCCCTCGCCGCTTGCCCAGGAAGCCGCATCACGCCTTTCCTTCGGCGAGGCTCTCGTCGAGATGGCCGCCGGGCAGCCAGTGGAGGCTCTCGTCACGGCTGAGCCTGAAGCGCCGCGCGAGCCCACACCGCCGCCGCTTCCGCGTCTGCCGGCCTTTGATGGGTTCACGATGAGCGACGCCGATGCGATCGCCGGCATCACGGCTGTTGATTGCTGCAAGGCGTGTAGTGAGAAGGGTTGCGTCCTGACCGGCGATATCCGTTGTGCGCATCCGATGAAGGGCGGTTTGACCAAGGCTGACCTGCTCCGGCCTGAGGTCGTCGCGCGCTACGCGGTGGCCTGCACGTCGGCGGGCCTGAAGAACATCCACGCGCCCGAACCCGATGAGGTCGCCGCATGACTGATCAACCGATTATCCCCGAAGTTCCCGCATTGCCGGCAACGCCTTCGGAAGCCGCAACTCGCCTGGATCAACTCAAGTCCGATCCGAAATGGACCGCATCTTTTCTGTCCGGCGGGCAGCCGCAATTGCAGGAATTTCGCGACTTGCACGAGATCGTCGCTAAGGGTGATCACGTCGACATCGCGATGTCAGGCCTGATGCCGGACATGCCTTCATCCGGGCACCGCGAGATGGCAGGCACAGCCGCAATGCTGCGCGAGCGTGGCATCGACGATCGCATCATCAAGGAAACGCTCACCGGTCACATGGTGACCAAGGCCGAGTACGAGGCCACCGAGCGCTGGAAGAAGGACGCCATGAGCAACCCGGAGTTTGTCACGCGCTATTTGAAAGGCGGCACCGAGGAAGCTCGCAAGATGACCCTCGCCAACATCATTCTCACCGGCGGCATCAAAGAGGCAACCGCATGATTTTCCAGCTTGATGTGGTGAACCCGAAGACCAACGAGGAGCGGACGATCACCATCGTCGCCGAGCCCGTGCCGCAAGGTGCCTGTCAATTCGAATTCGTGCAGACCCGCGCGCGCGAGCAGGAAGAGATTCCGGCCGGCTTCATGCCGATCGGCGGTCGTGTGCGCGAAGTGCGCTTGTGCTGAACTGAGGATGCTGTGAACGACGAACTAAAGCACGGCCCAGCAATGTTGGCGCTCAGCGACAAGCAGCGTGCATTCGTTCACGCCCTCTTTCTCGCGCCAAAGACGCACGGTTCGCGCACCTTTGCAGCCCGGGCAGCCGGCTACGGCACGGCGACGAGCTCGCGCCAGTCGCTGTCGCAGATGGGGCATCAGCTTTCCACTGACCCCAAGATCCAGGCCGCGATCGCAGAGGTCAGCACGAGCTATCTCACGACGCTCGGCCCTGCCGCGGTGCGCGCGTTGCGTAAGCTGCTCGACGACCCCAAGCACAAAGATCACGGCCGCGCGCTCGGCATCGTCATGGATCGCGTGACGCCGGTGCAGTCGACCGCTGTGCTAAAGGTCGAGGGCGAAGTAAAGCTTGCGGCCGGCGATGCTGCGCGCGTCCTCGAGCGCATCGAGGAATTGACGGCGCGCTTCATGCCGCAACTGCCGGGGCCGAAAATCATCGAACACGACGAGGCCGCATGATGCCAACGCACGGACATCGGCATGTACTGGTCTGCGTGAGTGTTACGAAGAGAGCACTTCAAAGCGAGATGCGAGCCGAGATGCGCCTCGATTTTTTGACGCACCTGGAGAAATTGACAGACAGCGTCGTCACGGCTGACGTCATCTCGATGGTCGAGCCCATGGACGACGATGGTTATGAGCTGTTTCTCGAAATTCAGAAGCTCGGCTATGGGCCAATTCCCAACGCGTTGGACATGATGGCGAGGAAGTTCGACGTGTTCGCACAGCTTAATCCAAGCATGCGTCGTGCCCACGACGCAGCATGTGGTCATTGATCGAAACGAGGAGAGCGAAATGCCATCGACGACACCGGCCCAAGAGAGTGCGCACAAGAGCAACGTGATCGCTGCGGAATCCGCGCGCCAGAGCGCACTCGGAGCAGCAAAGCTGGCCTACAACAACACGCCCGCGGCGTGGCCCGCCTACGATGCCGCGATCAAGGCGGCAGACGCCGCGCATTTGCGTGCGATCATAGCGAGCGCTGCCGCTAACGGCCTTGATGGACCGCGGCAAACGCTGCACGATCTCACTGGATCGTGGACTTGAACTAAGGACGGATCGATGGCGTTCGGCAGCGGCACCATCAACAGCATCGGCAGCGCGGTCTCGGAACCGGCGGTGCATGACGTTCTTAGATGCTTCGAGGGCAACTAACCGGTAGGAGCGACCGGTGCTCCGGGCTTGTCCGTTTTGGAGAAAAACATACCTGCGCTGATGGCGCCGCTTCCGAGCAAAAGTACGAGTTCGCCAACAACGTCCTCGCGATTGTTGGAGTTGTATGCCGCCCATATAATAAGGCCAAAGACGACGACGAAAACTGTCGTACCACCGATGATGAGCGACCACCTAAGGCGGTTGTTGCGAATTTGGTCTTCCCTGAGGAAAAAGAGCCCCGCGATTGGCAGAAATGCCGCCAATAACTTCACGCCCCATTTGACGACTGACCTTTGGAAGTCTGTCGGAGGGACCTGATAGTTCACCTCAAGAAACTGGATACTTGGATTAGGAGAGACGGCTGGAAATACGGGCTCATCTTGCGCCAATGGCGAAGGCACCGACAGTTGGCCTCTCTTAACAGCCAATTCTTGAGAATCCTTCGGCAACGCTAACGCGATCGCGTCGGGATGTTGCTTGAGATCTGTGGGGACTAGGGCCAGCGACTTGGAAGAGCTCGCATTAGGATATCGATAGCGAAATTTACGAAGTTGCCCTTCCGAAACGAGCGCAATCGATTTCAATCCGGTGTCAGTTGGAGAGTCTAGGTCAAAGGAACGTTCAATAATCGGAACAAATGAAATTGCCTGCGGCCATATATTCGGTTCACGGGTTGAAAAGGACACCAGAGTCCAGTTCTCGTACATATCCCGATAACAATCGACCAAACCCAAGCAGCAAAGTACTTGTTCGCTATTCTATCAACCCAAGATGGCTCCAGATTTGGACTCGAATTAGCACTCACGGCTGAGCCTCCCCCGATCGTCCCTTTTTTTGCATCATATTTAAGTTGGGATGAAATCAAAGAGTTTTCTAGGCTAGATTGCGCGTTGCTTTCGGCGCCCCCTGCCACCCTACCGATCCAGCGCGGTTGGCAAGTCGGGATTGTTCGAACCTGCATCGCGGAACGCTTGATATCGTGCGATGATGCGAAGCGTGGACGTTGACGTCCGCGCGCTCACTGCCACGGCCGACGGCCCAAAATGGCGGGCGGCCTTCAGATCGTGATCTACACCGTTGGATCTCTGCCGCAGATCGCCGTCGGCGCGCCCGCGCCGCGATTGATCGAGCACGAGCGGGCAGCGGTGACGATATGATGGCAGTCTTGCCGAGCATCAAAGGAATGTGGATCGAGCCTCTTTTGCAAGTGCTTCCAGCTTGGTCAGGTATTCGTCGACAAGTTCGTTTGCGCTTCTATCTGCATCGCCGGGCGCAGCAGGAAGATGGGCCTTTGTGCTGGCTATCTCCTTTGGCAGATCGACATAGATCTTCTCTATCGAGCCGTCCGGCATCACGACCTCCCAGCCGTTGCCTCCGAATTGATCCCCGATAAAGAAGCTCTTTGCGTTTGGCGGCGGTCTTCCCATCGCCTTTCTAAGCTCCTCGGTCGAGAAGGAGAGCGAAGCAGATGCAGTGGTAGAATCCGCAACCGATTTCTCGATCTTGTTTCGATATTCGACGAAGTAGGTCATTACGGGATCCGCCTTCATGGCAGACTGCTTCGGACCATACCAATCGTCGAAATTCTTTACCGCGCTCCGCAGATTTTGCAGGGTAAACGTCGCATTTCGACCGAAGACAGCTGCATTCCATAGCCCGGCCTGGAAGTGTTCAGGAGAGCGCATGTCACGCCATCCTTTCCGAGCAACCGCTAATTTTGCGTCCACGGCATCGAGTATTTTTCTCGCCTCGTCTGACATCGCAGGCTCCAGTGAATCTCTCTGGCGCTCATCGTTCCGCAACCGGAGGGCGAGCGCAAGGGGTGAGCACGAAGCGACCTCAAAAGAGGTGGAATCGCCCCTTACTGGATAGCCGCCGCGCAAATTGCGTTGCTCTATACTCGTCGAGGGCTCGGACGAATTCGACGCCACAATGAGATTTTGAACCCAACGGGTTTTTTGCTGCCGGCATTACCGGACGATGGCGATAAGCTTCAGCCGCTTTTCCGTCGTAGTCTCTGAATTCCCAGATCCCTTCGGAATTATGTTCGACAGCAACGGCACTCTTTCGCGCCACATCGCAATACTCGAAGACCGTATGAACGCAAAGCGCCGCCTTTCCCTTGCCGTCTTGCCAGTTTAGCCGGTGATAGTCGGCGATTTGATCGAGGGATTCGACTTCCGTGGAGTTTACGGAAAGGTGGCTGTTTGCGATGGTCTCGGACGAGTTGATGTGGTCCGGCTCAAAGGCGGTCACGGCAGCGCGCCGTCCTGAAAGTCGGTGCTCCTCGAAGATGTACCGGGCCAATCTTGAGGTGGCCGCGAAGGTTGGCTTATCTAACCGACGGCGCGCCATTGCAGCGGCTTCGCTTTGTGGCTCAATAAAATCATCGCAACGAGTTCTTTATTCTCGGCGCCTTCAAGAATATGCCCCTTGTTCAAGAGGCCAAAAAGCACGGCCGTGCGTCCGAATTTAATGTCCAATCGCTCATCGGGTGATTTGAACCACTCCACCGTTAGAGACTGATCAGACGAAAGCGAAATCTCGGGCTCCACCGCTTCGCTTCTAATCCGCGACCACAGATCAAGGAAATCAGAGAGAGACGAGGAGCGAAGTCTTTCGGATCCTCGGGGCCCGATAGATTGGTATCGATCGGCCGCAAGGCGCAACAGTCTTGAGTAGAACTTCCGCGACAGCCCTGACGCTTGCAATTTCGTCCAGTTCTCCGCAATTGCTATGGGCAGGCTCTCGGTCGCAACTTCGGCTCCTCGCGATCGAGGTCGGATGCGCCGCAGCGCCTGTCCAGAGTCGACGATCGACGTTCCAGCGGAAACGTCATCAAACTGACTCTCGATCTCGATTGCCGTCAGGCCTGTTGAGAATTCCATCATTCGTCAATTGAACTTTTCTAGAACGGCGGGGCGCATAAAGCGCTTGAAGAATGGGCTGGTGACATTGTGCGCGCTCTCAAGCCACTCTTCAACTTGAGAGAGAAACCGAGCGCCGCGAAATTTCGGAATGTTGTCCCTCAGCATCACCTTTGATTCGAGGCGTAGAGCGGTTTTGCCATTTGGGACATTGAGCTGTGCCGAAGCAAGATCGACAAGGAACAGCCCACCTCTCTTGAGTGGGCGCTGAATTTGCACGCGCCCTTCCGACTGAGATTCAAAGACGCCCGTTGGGAATAGCGATTCCGAAACTTGTAGGCTTAGATGTGTGCCTGCATTGGCAAATTCAAGGAAATCCAGCGTATTGAGCAACGATTCGTCGAAGACATCTATGTACCGCAGTTCAAGATGCACCGGTTCGAATGGAAAGCCCTGCAACGTCGGATAGCTGTCCAAAAGGATCTTCAAACCTCGAAGGGTCTGTGCGCGAAACGACGCCCACGTGTACTCAGACGACTGGTTGCTGGCAAAAACGCCCGGACCGATTTGAAGGATAGGAAAGCTCGCGTCCGGCGCCGTGAAGTATCGCCGGCACACAGAGTGGCCGACGATTTCTTCTGGGCGCGCCATGTCTTTGATCAGTGGAAATCCTGCCTTTGCCGCCCTAGGAGTGAATGCCGCCAAAAGCGGATGAATTCCTGGATCCGTGATAATCGGCAGGGCGCCCTGCAACTTCCAACGAAGCTCGAAAACGACTTCGGCCAATGGAGCATTTGGCAGGCGGTCGAGCACCTTTTTCTTTTTCGGCCCAGCCTTCTTCGCCATCGGTTTCGCCCCGGAAATCAACCGGGGATAGCACGGAACCTCTGGATTGCAAATGCGCCTAAGGGTCCCGTCGAGGGGATAGACAAAATTCACCAAATCATGGTGGACTGGCAGTTGGGTTTGATCACCCGGACCGAGAATAGAGCCGCATTCCCTGGCAGGAATTTGCCCTGACGCCTGGCAGCGTTGGGCGGCGGCTGACGAGCCTTTAAGGCTCTAACGGACGCGCTTGGCGGCGCGGCTCCGAACCCGACCATATTGGCCGGGGGCGAGCGTGCTGTCCAGAGGGGCAACCCTTAAAAGCGTCTCGACCAGTCTTCTCGGCTGGTGATCAACCCCCGGCTGCCGGTCTGTCACCGGCGACGGCTTTGATCGGCCGAAACCGAGAGCACCACTATGTCTAACGTCATCACCTTCCCAGGCCGCAATCACGCGCCGCTGGGCAATCCCTCGTTTGCCTATGTCCGGGTTAGCGCGCTGCCGCCGGAGAATGTCGTCCAGATCGACTTGCAGCCGGCCGGACGGCCCCGATCGGCCGCCAGCATGCACACCTACGTCTTCCGTAGCTACAGCCTGATCCTCGAGGCGCCGGCGGCCGATCTGGTGCGGGACGTCCGGTGCGACGTCGCCAAGGCACAGACAAAGCTCCGGAACATCCGTGAGCAGCTGCAGCGCGACCGGGAGCACGCCGCGGCGCGCGCGGAGCTCCTGACCAAAGCGGAGGCCAGGCTGAGCGCCGCCATCGCCTCGGCACAGTCAACACGTTCGGCGGAGGCCTGAGCATGGCGACGTCAAAGCAGAAGCCCAGCCGCCGGGCCATCACCCGCCGCCGCAACGCAGCTAGGCGGCTTCAGAAGAGCCGGGAGACGCCCCTGGGCCGGCTCGGCTCGGACGGCGCCAGCAGCCCGCGCAACATCAACAGGCGCCTCCTCTGGCTCGCGATAGAGATTGGGCTGGAGGCGCCTCCAAAGGTTGGGCGGACCATGTCAGGCGAGTTCGCCGACTACTGCATGCGTCACCGCATCAATTACGACTGGATGCTCGACGGCTGCCTCAAGGGCCTGAAGCAGATGATGGACGAGCGACGGGGCCGAACCGTCGCGCTGTCTCCATCCAGCTTCACGGACAAGTTGGCTCGCCTGTCGGAGACTGAGCGCGAGCTCGTGCTCAAAACCATCCAGGAAATGCTGCCGGAGCATAGGCAATGAAGCGCCGGCGCCGAATCCACAGGAAGCGCGACCGGCAGCGGCTGATGACGCACCGTCGGAGACTGAGACGGTGACAGCAAAAGGCCCGCCGGTCACCTGGCGGGCCTAGCACTCTCGGCGCTCTGATCCGCAATTGGATCGGCAGCCGGGAGCAATGGGGGCTGGAAAGCGAGCCGTGCCATGTTTGCGCTCCAACGACAATGGGTAGAACCGCTTACTCCAGTAGTTGTACGGAATCCATTTTCGGAACGGGGTGTTCTACTGTGAGAACACCGGCGCGATTTAAGCATCAGTCAATTTTTAGTTGTCCGGGAATGCCGCAGTGGGGCTGGAACCGCGCTGCGGTTTTTCCCGTGGGACCGGGTCACAGATCACGCGGTTCACGCTGGCGGGCCTATCACGTCGTATTCGAACGCTACGCCCTCGGGGTCGTTTTCCTCGAACCAGATTTCCGCGGCCTCCACCGTAGCAAAGACCTTGATGTGATCGACATCGCCGACCTGCTTGGAGGTATTCACGTATACGAAGACGGTCATTGATCCCTCTTCAGCTTGCGCCGGCCCCAATGCGGCTCTTTGCCCTTGGGATTCAATTCGGGAACGAAATGTCGGTTCAGGGCTCGAACCACGCCAATCCGGGCTAGCATCGTCGGACCTCCGCTCTCCGCCACCAGGATCAGCGCCTGCATTGCGGCCTGCCACTCCGGGGCCGCGTGCTCCTTCTTCGGCAAGGCCGCGATATACTCGCCGGCGTCTCGCAGCGTCGTCAGCTTGCGGCCGTCGACCGCGATCGGCTCCTCGAAAGGCCGCCCCCAGCCTTTGGTCATGTCGCGCCTCGATACCCCCAAATCGCGAGCCGCAAATCACCCCGTTCGAAGTCGGGCCGCACCTCAGCGCCGCGGTTGCCGCAGCCCTGGCACACGAACCGCGGCTCGAGGTCGGACAGCCGCATCTCGTCCGGCCAACGATCGGCGCTCAGCGCGACGTGGTGCCCGCAATGGCAATAGACCAAGACACCGCGCAAACCCATTGCGCGCATTTCGCCGAACGAGATCTTCATCAGCCGGCCGTCGGCGTGGGTCGGGGTGTGGCGTCGGACAGGACTAGGCATTCGCCCAACGATGCTGCCGAACGCACCGAGTCAAATTATCGATTACTGGTGGCTCGGAACGCATACGAACTACTGCACGTCGTGGGTACGTGCGACAGGCGGAGGAGCGCGGGGATTCCGCGCCCTCGTTCTTCACGCCAGGGCCTTTCCCCAATCCAAATTCTTGTAACCGGCCGCTGCAAGCTCACGCAGCAACTCCTGCTTCCAAGCGCCGCGGTCATCCATGTCGGTATATCCGACACCGGCGAAGTCAGATGGCAATTCAATGTTGCCCTTCCTCAGCGCGCAAACGCGATCACGACCCAACTTCGCTGCGAACCAGAACATTTCTCCGATGACATTCTGTCGAGCTCTCGGTTGCAGGCTATTTTGATCCAAGCCGCCCACGTCGTCAGGAGTAAGGACCACGATTGCGAAGCCGGCTGCACCACCGTGAGCCTCGAACTTCTCGATGATAGTACGCCCTTGGTTTGCCTGCTCGTGCAGGATTACAGCTTTGAGCCCGGCGCGTTCGATCAGGCGCGCAACTTCGACCTTGGCGGGGCTGTCGCGGCCGTGAACGATAAAGACCTCATCGCTTGCAGACGGCGCAGCTTTCACTGACGGTGGAGCGCCGGAAGCCGCAGGGGCTGCAAAGCTGATGCTTTCCTTCAGGGCATCGACTTCGCCCTGCAACAGTGCAATCGCTCGCTTCCTTCTCTTATCAACTCCTTGCCGTATCTCGCTGACGCTCGGGCCCGTCGAGTTGCCGGCAAGCTGAAGGAAGTACGTCGTCGGGTCTAAATAGCAGGCTACGCCCAAGCGCTCGTATTCGGAACTCTCCTCACCATAGATGTCGGCCAGCGTCGAGCGAATGCGGTTCTGCAAGGCCTCGACTTCATGGTCATCGCCCGCCGTCAGTTTGGTCGTATCGAGCCCATTGAGCTCAGTTATCCGGCCCTCCAGGCGGCGCACAATCGCCTGCTTTTCCGACGGGGAGAACGGTGGAGGCGATTTGGGAGTACTGGGTGGTTTTCGGGCCATTTGAGCAGAATGGACGAGTCGCATGCCAACGATCAACCATCGCGAGCGTTAAGTGCGGCGATCCATTGGCTGCGGCGGCCCTTCGTCGCGAGAAGGCAGCCGATCACGAGCGGGATCAGCGCGGCCGCGTAGAGCAGAGTCCATACGTGTATATTGGCCATGTGTTGGACACGGCAGCAGATCGAAGCATTAAGTGATTGATTTAATTGGCGCTCCCTAGCGGAATCGAACCGCTCTCTCCACCGTGAAAGGGTGGCGTCCTAACCGATAGACGAAGGGAGCAAACGCAAGGCCCCACCGCTGTCAGGCGGCACGGCCATGGGCCGCACGAGTCGTGCCCGGCGGCTGCAGCGGGCGAACGTATAGTGGCCTTTGCGCGCTTGGGCAAGCCGTTCGGAGCGGTCTTTTGGAACCGGTGGATAGCGCCGCCCCCGGGATTATTCGGAGGCGATTTCAACGGTTTCTTAGGGTTCCCGGAGGTAACGCTGGAGCCGGAGATTTTGAGCCGATGCCACAGCCCAAGAAGCGCGCAGCCCGCAAGCTGCTGTCGCAGCATGCCTGGATCACGCTGGCCGGCGGATTCGCGGCGCGGCATTGCCTGGTCCAGGACATCTCGGACACCGGCGCCAGGATTACCATGGACGAGGACGCCAGCCAGCTCCCGGGCGTGATCCGGATGGCCTTTGCGCGCGATGCCCGCACCGGGCGGAGCTGCCAGGTGGTCTGGCGCCGCGGCAAGTCGGCCGGCGTCAAGTTCATCTGATCCGGCGGCTCGCGGCCGTGGGCCTGCTCGGCCGTTGAAGCGCCGTCAGGTCTCCGTAAGCCGGCGCGGCTAACTTCGAGGCTGCCGAGTCCCAACACCTTCGTCAGAACCAACGGCATGCCACGCGGTGAGAGATGAGCCTGCTTGAGCCGCAGAAGCTGCGACAGATCGCGATCGTGTCGCGTGCATTGGCGCGCCAGGACGGCATCGATTATCGGCAGACCTCCAGGCGCGAGCGGCATTTGTACCGCCGTGAAGCGATCATCACGCTGCTCGGTAACTGGTCGCTCGACGACATAGACTGGGCCAACGGCATCATCGACAAATGCCGGAGCACGTAGCGGTATCACGGCCCGCAATGACGCGGATGTGAACCTGCACGCCTCGCAATCGAGACCTTATGCCGCCCGTGCATTTACCGGAAATTTACCCCTGCTCATGAGCGGCGGTATCATTTGCTTAGAATTTGAACGCTACGTGAATCTACGGAAACACTCCGAAACACGATTGGCGATCAATGTCCGTCGCAGAGTTCCTCAGGCAGCGCGCAGTGGAAGTCACGGTCAGCGGGAGCTACTCGCTGCCCCGCTGGTACGATTGCGAGGGCCAGCTGCGCGCCTTCGCCTGCCGCACCAAGCGCGTCTCGCCCTTCCGCATGATCGTGGACGTGCCTGTCGTCGGCAAGGTCGGCGAGCGCGTGACCTCCTACTTCCAGGATTTCGGCGAGTTCCAGTGCACCATCAGCGCGACGCTGAAGGCGGGCTTCCTGATGGAACTCGACATGACGCGGGCACGGCGGGCCTGGATGTCGGAAAAACTGACCTGGCTCGAGAAAAAGCAGAAGGACGCCAGCATCCAGGAGCTGCGCAATGACGCGCGCTTTGTGCCCCAGGTCTCGCACACCTTCCTGACGCTGGCCGACGGCAGCACCCATCCCTGCTTCATCATCGACGTCTCCACAGCCGGCGTCGCCATATCCTGCGAATACGATCCGCCGGTTGGCACCGCGCTTGCGGTCGGCGCCTGCGTCGGGCGCGTCATCCGCAAATTCGACAACGGCTTTGCGGTCAAGTTTGCCGAAAAGCAGCAGCGGGACGACCTCGTCCGCCTGATCGTGCGCCAGCCTCTGCTGCAGTCGGCCTGAACCCTGCCGGATCGATTTTAACTCAATTTTAACTAAACGCTGGAGGTGGACACCCTCGCACGGTAGGGTGTGGACCAGTACGTCCGCAATCATTGCGGGCCCCCAGTATTGGAAGTCCTGGAATGTCCATCGCTGATGCCGGGCTCACCCCGGCGGAGATCGCCCAGAGCACCGTCACCCCGGCCAAGCCGCAGCTTCCACCCGGCGTCGTCACCGAAGGCCCGCTCGTTCAGGCCAAGCTGCGCGAGAGCTATCTGCTGCTCGGCATTCTCTATGTCGGCGCCGTCGCGGGCATCATCTGGGCCATCACCCAGGGCGTCGGCAAGGTCGAGCTGTTTACGTTTGCCTGGATGTTCGCGCTGACCACGTTCGGCATCGGCGCCGGCATGCACCGCCTGTTCGTCCATCGCAGCTTCCGCACCGGCCCGATCATGCGCGTGTTCTTCTGCGCCATCGCGCAGATGGCCGTGCAGGGCTCGATCGCTAAATGGGTCGCCAACCACCGCCGCCATCATCTGTATGCCGATGACGTCGGCGATCCCCACAGCCCGCAATTCGACGGCTTCGGCAATCGCTATGTCAGCGCGTTCAAGGGCTTCCTGCACGCCCAGGGCAGCTGGGTGTTCGACCAGGCGACCACCGACAACGAATACTATGCCAAGGACATCCTCGCCGATCCCATCGCGATGTTCTTCGTGCGCACGCGCTGGGTCTGGTACGGGATGTCGGCCGTCTTCATCCCCGGCGTGGTCGGCTACACCTTCGGCGGCGTGCACAGCATGATCGGCTGCGTATTGTTCTCCGGCCTGCTGCGCGCCTATCTGCTGATCCTCACCAGCCAGCTCACCGGCTCGGTCTGCCACGCCTATGGCTATCGCCGCTTCGAGGTCGACGACGCCTCGACCAACGAGTTCGTGACCACGATCCTCACCTTCGGCGAGGGTCTGCACAACAACCATCACCGCTTCCCGCGGGACGCCTATATCTCGCACGCCTGGTGGGAGATCGATCTCAACGGCCTGATCATTCTGGGCATGGAGAAGATCGGCCTCGTCCACGACGTGTTCCACGCCTCGCACCGTCAGCTGGAGCTGGCGTCCGAGGCCGACGCGCAGGCGGCCACGACGGCGCGCTGAGGCGGCAAGCAGCGGCCCTGCTCCGGCCGCCCTGCCTCCGCACTGCTGCCCTATCGCGGCCCCATTTGCGGGATCAGCTTTTGAACGTCCGTGCCCAAGGCCGGACGTCATTTGCAGACTTGCGATCGGGGGACCGAATGGCAGTCGACAAGTACACGGTTGATAGGCTCACCGTAGACAAGATCACCTGGGAGAGGGTCGGCCGGGTCACCGAGCCCGGACGCTACATGTACACCTTCGGCTGGCTGACGATCACGGCCGGCGATCTCGATATCTGGAAGCACTACCCGCAAGCCGCGTTCACGCTGCTTTCGCACCATGCCGCCGAGCTGGAGGAGGCCATCGGCCAGGAATTCCACCTCGGCACTTTCGACATCGCCCCCGGCGTCCCGCCGCCATTCACCACCCACTGAACCCGGGACGCGACATCCGGCGATTCGAGCCCGCGCAAGCAGCGTTTCGCGGGAGGCGTGGCTGCGCGGCGCGCAGGCCGCCTCGGGAACAGATGGCATGTGCGTTGCTTAATCAACGCCATGACACAGATCCCTCCCGTCGATCAGGCCTTCCTGCTGTTGCTCCTCGTCTCCTGCCTTGGCACGTGCCTCGTACGCGCCTTCTGGGAGCTGGAGCAGGCGCGAGCCCGCCGCATCGCCTCACCGCGGCGCGGCCGCACAACCAAGCGTGACTAGGCCGATGCGCGGCCGACCATTGTCTGGACGGAGGCAATCCGGCCTCTGGACTCGCTGCCCGCGCGCGTGCATCGTGAATCGAAGAAACCTGCACATTGCCTTGATCTGACTGACCAATCGCGATCCGATTGCGGACACGCGCCTGTTGCCATCGACGACGAGTTGTCCGTGTCATGCAATTGATTGCGCTCGTATTCTACACGTAGCGGTCCCGATGAACGCAGGCTGCTCCGCTTGTTAATCGAGCGGACAGCCAGCACATGACACATGGTCGCATCGGCAAAAGTAGATAAGCCGGGCAAGGGAACCTATTTTCGGCGCCGATGTACCTGATTGAAGCGTTACCCACCGTCATCGGAACTGCAGCCATCGCCCCGGCGCTGCTGATGCTGTGGCTCGTCATTGCCGCCGAGGAGCGTCCGGGGCCGCCAGCCCAGGTCTGGACCGCGTTCCTGCTGGGCGCGGCCAGCATTTCGCTGCTCGGCATTGCCCGCGCCCCCTTCGCCAAGATGGTCGCGGCCCCTGACAATCCCTGGGCGGCGCTGGCCATGCATTCGATCTTCGGCGTCGCGCTGCCGGAGGAAGCGGTCAAGGTGATCGCCATCGTGCTGGTCTCCTCGACCAAGCGACGGACCTTCGCCAATCCGATGGACACCGTGGTCTATGGTGCGGCCGTCGGCCTCGGCTTCGCCGCCTACGAGAACCTCGCCTACCTGGTCCAGCATGCCGAGATGTGGCGCTCGCTCGCCGCCTTGCGCAGCGTGCTGACGGTGCCGTTCCACGGCGCACTCGGGATCATCGCGGGCGCCTATCTCACGATCGCCCGCGCCGGCACCGCACTCGGCGCAAACCGCCACAACCGCGACTGGGCCCGCCTCTCCAGCCGCCTGCTGATCTTCGCAGGCCCGCTCGCGCTGCATTCGGCCTTCGACTTCCCGCTGCTGACGTTGCAGAGGATGCCGGACCTCGATCCGACGCTGCGGATGTGGCTGGGCGCTGCCAGCCTGTTGATTGGTTTCAGCTCGATCGCCTTCGCCATCCGCCTGGTCCGGCGCGTCGCGCGCCACCATGCGCCCCGGACCGAAATTGCGCGGGAGCGGCTCAGCCAGTTGCGGCGGATGTGGGCGCTGCTGCTCGCCGGCGGCGGCGTCGGCTTTCTCGGGCTCGCCTTCGTGCTCACCTCGATCCATCACTGGTTGATCAATCCCGAGCGCAATCTGACGCTGGCGCTGATCCCGATCGGCTTCGTCTCGATCCTGCTCGGCCTCGCGCTTCTGATCGTCACGATCGCGATCTACATTCTCGGGCGCAACCGTGTTCGCACCAGCGGCGAAGGTTTTTCGTCCGCGCACGGCGGCAGTTGAGCGGCGGGTGGCCAGCGCTGGTCGCGCATACTAAATTAGACGCATCTGCTGCGACGTAGAGGTCTCCATGCCAGCGCCCGACGATTTGACACGGCTGCAATCCGCGATGAGCCAGACGGTGAAAGCGCATTGGAAGGCTTTCCTGTTCGAAGGCATCCTGCTCGCCGTGCTCGGCATCGCCGCGCTGATCCTGCCCCCGCTCGCAAGTCTCGCCGTCGCGATCGTCCTCGGCTGGATGTTCCTGATCAGCGGTATCGGCGGGCTGATCGTGACCTATTGGGCGCGCGCCACGCCGGGCTTCTGGTGGTCGCTGATTTCGGCGGCGCTCGCCGTGCTCGCCGGCATGCTGCTGCTGGCGCGGCCAATGCAGGCGGTGCTGACACTGACCATCGTGCTCGGCGCCTACTTCCTCGCCGAAGGCGTCGCCACCATCATGTACGCACTGGAGCACCGCCGCGAGCTGAGCGGCCGCTGGTCGTGGCTGCTGATCTCCGGCCTCGTCGACATCGCGATCGCATTCATGGTGATCACGGGGCTGCCAAGCTCGGCGGAATGGGCGATCGGCGTGCTGGTCGGGATCAATTTGCTGTTCGGCGGCGCCACCCTGATCGGCATGGCCCTGGCGGCACGCAACAGCAACACCTGAGGGGTCTCGTCACCTGCCGGGCCGATTGGGGGGTGACAAGGCGCCAACGGCACGCTATATGGCCTCCATGATCACCGTCGCCACCAGCTATTTTTGGTACTTTAGCTACGACAGCTCGCTGGCGGCAGGAGGATCGCGCTCAATCTGAAATATTGAAGCAAACGTCCGAACAGCCGCCAGACCTGGCGGCTTTTTTATTGCCGGCAGGTTCAAACAAACAGGAGCCGCCGTGCTGAGCACGACTGACGATCTTCGTATCCGCGAACTGAAAGAGCTGAGCACGCCGGATGAGGTGATGCGGGAAGTCCCGCGCACGCTCACGGCCACCCGTGTGGTGATGGCGGCGCGCAACGCCATCCATGCCATCCTCAACGGCCAGGACGACCGTCTGCTGGTCGTGGTCGGCCCCTGCTCGGTGCACGATCCCAAAGCCGCGCTCGACTACGCCGAGCGGCTTGCCAAGCTGCGCGAGGACCTCGCCGACCAGCTCGAGATCGTGATGCGGGTCTATTTCGAGAAGCCGCGCACCACTGTCGGCTGGAAGGGCCTGATCAACGATCCCGATCTCGACGGCAGCTTCGACATCAACAAGGGCCTGCGGCTGGCGCGCAACGTGCTGTCTGCGGTCAACAATCTCGGCCTGCCCGCCGGCGCCGAATTCCTCGACATGACGACGCCGCAATACATCGCCGACCTCGTGTCCTGGGCCGCGATCGGCGCACGCACGACCGAGAGCCAGATCCATCGCGAGCTGGCCTCCGGACTGTCCTGCCCGGTCGGCTTCAAGAACGGTACTGACGGCAATGTGCGGATCGCGGCGGACGCCGTGAAGTCGGCCTCGCATCCGCACCATTTCATGGCGGTGACGAAACTCGGACGCTCGGCGATCGCCTCGACCGCGGGCAACGAGGACTGCCACATCATCCTGCGCGGCGGCAGCAAGCCGAACTACGATGCGGAGAGCGTCGCGGCCGCCTGTAACGAGCTGGCGAAATCCGGCGTCGCGCCGCTGGTGATGGTGGATGCGAGCCACGCCAATTCGAGCAAGAAGCCGGAGAACCAGCCGCTGGTCATGGCCGACATCGCCGGCCAGATCTCGGGCGGCGAGAACCGCATCATGGGCGTGATGATCGAGAGCAATCTCGTCGCCGGCCGCCAGGACGTGGTGCCGGGCAAGCCGCTGGTCTATGGCCAGAGCATCACGGACGGCTGCATCGACTGGGCGACCACGGCGACCGTGCTCGAGCAGCTTGCTGACGCGGTCGAAATCCGCCGCAACGCTCAGCGCGCGGGGCTGCACGAAAGGTCGGCCTGAGGTCAGGCCAAGGCGGGCGGGGCGATGCTGTTCGCGCCCTGCCCGCTGTCGTGATCAGCAGCCGCGGCAGATGCTCTTGATCTTCTTGTCGAGCGCCGCGTCTTCCTTGTTCACGGGATTGTTCGGGTCGCTCAGATTCTTCTCGCTCGGAACGTCGCCCGCGCGCGGCTGGCGATGACCGACGGGCGCCGGCAACACCGATCCGGAGCTCGCGCCGCTCGATGTCGATCCCTTGGAGCCGCCGGTCTGTGCAACCGCCGCGCCGCCAAGCAAGACCACGAGCGATGCTGCCACCATGATCTTCTTCATATCCGTGCCTCCATCCTCAAACCGGCGTTCCCCCATCACCGCTCACGCCTCGGGCGGATAGAGATGAACATCGCCGCAATAGTCCACGATACGATAGCGCGTTTCGGCTTCCGCTTCACCCGCCTCGGCTGCGGTATTTTGAACCGCCTCCACATAATTCGGTCCCACCGGCGATTTGCCGGCGCCGCCGGGAATATCGATGACGTACTCCGGCTGACACAGCCCCGACACCCGCCCTCGCAACTGCCGCATTAAATCCTGGCCCTTCGCCAGCGTCGTTCGCAAATGCACGGTGCCCGGCGCGAGATCGCCGTGATGCAGATAGTAGGGCTTGATCCGGCATTCGACGAAAGCTCGCATCAAATCCGACAAAGCCGCGACGGTGTCATTGACGCCGCGCAAAAGCACGGACTGGCTCACCAGCGGAATTCCGGCATCGACGAGCCGCGCGCAGGCCGCGCGCGCCGGGCCCGTCAATTCGCGCGCATGGTTGGCATGCACGGCGACCCAGGTGGTTGCGCCCTCGACCTTCAACGCCGCGACCATCTCGTCGCTGATGCGGGCGGGATCGGCGACTGGCACGCGGGTGTGAAGACGGATGATCTTGACGTGATCGATCGCGGCAAGATCGGCCATGATCTCGCTCATCCGCCGCGGCGACAGCATCAGCGGATCGCCGCCGGTCAGGATCACCTCCCAGATCTCGCTGTGCGCGCGGATGTAATCGATCGCGGCACGATAGGCGCTGTCCGACAGTGCGTTCTCCTTGCCGGGACCGACCATCTCGCGGCGGAAGCAGAAACGGCAGTAGACCGCGCAGACGTGAACGAGCTTGAACAGCACGCGATCGGGATAGCGATGCACGATGCCCGAAACCGGCGAAAACGGATGATCACCGATCGGATCGGCGTTCTCGCCCGGCTGCATCTCCAGCTCGGCGGCAGTCGGAACGAACTGCCGCGCGATAGGGTCCTCAGGATCGGATTTATCGATCAGCTCGACCAGCGCCGGCGTGATCGCAACCGCATAGCGTGCAGCGACGCGCTCGAGCACGGGCAGCGCCGTCGCAGGCGCGAGATCCGCGGCCACGAGCTCGGCCGGCTCACGCAGGGTGCGTGCAAGATTGGTCTTCGTCATCTTTCACCCGCAGGCGGCGTCCACACCACCTGATCAATCCGTGTTGCACCGCTTGCCAGCATGACCAGCCGGTCGAAGCCGAGCGCGACGCCGCTCGCCTCCGGCATGGCGGCGACCGCGGCCAGAAAATCCTCGTCCAGTGGATAGGCCTCGCCGTAGCGGCGCTGCTTCTCCGCCATCGACTCCGTGAAGCGCTGGCGCTGCTCCCCGGCGTCGGTCAGTTCGCCAAAGCCGTTGGCAAGCTCGACGCCGCAGGCATAGACCTCGAAGCGTTCCGCGACCCTGGGATCCTCGGCCTTCACGCGGGCCAGCGCCGCCTCTGGAGATGGGTATTCGAACAGGATGGTCAAACGCCCCTGCCCCAGATGCGGCTCGACATGCTCGACCAGGACCTTGCTGAAGATGTCGGACCAGGTGTCATCCTGGGCGATGCGGACCTTGCCGCCGGCCGCCTCGGCAAGCGCGGCACGGTTACCCTCGTTGCCCGAGATTGTCGACAGCAGGTCGATGCCGGCGAACCGCTCGAAGGCACCCGCGACCGTCAGCAGCTCCGGCTCGGCAAAGGGGTCGGCGGTCCGGCCCCGGAACGCGAAAGTCTCGATCCCGGTCGCCTGCGCCGCCCGGGCGATGACGACCACGGTGTCGGCCATGATGGCGTCATAGGGGGCGCCGGCCCGATACCATTCCAGCATGGTGAATTCGGGCAGATGCAGGTCGCCACGCTCGCGGTCGCGGAACACCCGTGCGAACTCGAAAATCCGCTCCTCACCCGCCGCCAGCAGCTTCTTGCAGGCGAATTCGGGCGAGGTCCGCAAGTATCGGCTAGCCCGGCTGCCATCGGGCCGCATGATCTCGGTCCGGGGGGCATGCAGATGGGTCTCGTTGCCGGGGGAGACCTGAAGGACGGAGGTTTCGACCTCGACGAACCCCTGTTCGGCGAAAAACCCCCGTAGAGCCCCGGTGATGGTCCCCCTGGCCTGGAGGAACGGCCGCCGGTCGAGGTGCCGCGAGGGGGTCCAGAACGGCGAAATCGGCTTGTCCCCAGCCATTAACCGACCACCCCTTGTGCCAGCAAAATGCTGGCATCCAACGACAAAATCAGTATGTTGCGGCCCGAAACGGGCGCCGAGGTCTGATTTGAGGCCCCAAGTCCCCCATCGATTTGACCACGTCCTGGCCGGTGCCGGGCCAAGCAAGCAGGAAATATAGCTTTGAGAGTCATCGCCAGTTCTATTCGCAAGGGCAACGTGATCGAGCAAGACGGCAAGCTCTATGTCGTCGTGAGCGCCGAGAACATCCATCCCGGCAAGGGCACGCCGGTCAGCCAGATCGAAATGCGCCGAATCTCGGACGGGGTAAAGATCTCCGAGCGCTACAAGACCACCGACCAGGTCGAAAAGGCCACGATCGAAGAGCGCAACTACACCTTCCTGTATGAAGACGGCGACGGCTTCCACTTCATGAACCCCGAGACCTACGACCAGGTCCAGGTCTCCAAGGACGTCGTCGGCGACGCCGCCGCGTATCTTCAGCCAGACATGACCGTCAAGCTATCGACCCACGACGTCAACGTGGTTTCGCTCGCGCTGCCGCAGCGCGTAACGCTGGAAGTGGTCGATACCGAGCCGGTGACCAAGGGCCAGACGGCGTCGTCGTCCTACAAGCCCGCCGTGCTCTCCAACGGCATCCGCACCACCGTGCCGCCGCACATCTCGGTCGGCACCCGCATCGTGGTGATGACCGAAGACGGCTCCTACTCCGAGCGCGCCAAGGACTAAGGTCGAGGACCAAGCAAGGGATCAGGACAGGTGCCGCCGGAGCGCGAGACAGTGGTTGGGAAGAGTTTCCGCTTCGTCTCGCTGCTTCTGGCGTCGCTGTCGCTCTTCCATGCGGCTCCGCTCGCCGCGGATGAGATCCGCGGCCCTTCACTCACGGCCCTGCGCGTCGATTGGCGCGCAGCGCTCCACCAGCTCCGCGCCGAGATCAACAGCCGCCCCCAGATTGCGGGCGACTTCATCTTCGCGCCCCGCCGTTCGGTGCCGCGCTACGATCCGCGCACGATGCCCGCGCTGGTGCAGCTCAACGCGGTCTCCTCGCAATTCTTCACCGGCATCGCCCGCAGCGCCGTGCCCGTGCTGCTGCCGTTCGACGCCGGCGCCTATCTCGAGGCACAGCGCGGCGGCGCACCGTCGAGCCTGTCGTTGTCGCGCTACCAGGCCGATTTCAATCCCGCCGACATGTTCGACGCAGGCCCCGCCGGCTACAGCGCAACGTTCTCGCTGGAGCCCGGTGCCGGTGACGGCATGCCGACCCGCGTCTACACCAAGCCGGTCGAGGTGCAGATCACGGGCTCGGCGCTGATCTACGACGTCGCTGATCCCACTGGCGGCAAGGGCGAACCGATCAAGCCGCTTGCGGCGCTCTATCCGGACCTGCGCAGGTTCATCCGCGAAGGCTATGTCCGCTACGCCTTCACCCGCTTCGGCGTCGCCTATGTGGTGTCGATCCAGTGCCTCGACAGCGTCGCCAAACCGCGGCGGCTCGCCTGCAAGGAAGCCTATCCGGTTGCCGAGCGTTTCCTGAAAGCGCTGCGCGTCGCCGGCGGCCAGCGCATGCGGCCGCTGACGGACATCGCCTCCAGCCCCATCGACCGCCCCGTGGCGCGCTCGGCAGAATTCAGCTACCGGCCGAGCGGCGACATCATCCCGAACACCGGTTATCGCAAGCAGGGCGGCCATCCCGACGTGATGGCCTATGCGCAGATCCGCTTTCCGCTTGAGAAGGCGCCCGCATTCGTGCGCTCGCAATCCTACGGCAAGCGCGACAAGAACGACGGTCCGAACGCCTATCCCTGGCGCGATAATTTCTGCGAGTCCCGCAGCTTCGAAGTCTGGCAATGCGGCGGCGGCTACGGCCACCAGGGCGAGGACATCCGCGCCGCCGACTGCCCGCCACCGGGCGAAGGCCGCGAACCCTGCGATCCCAAGCAGCGCGCCGTCGTCGCCGTGCGCGACGCCATCGTGATCCGTTCTACCAGGGACCAGGCCGCGACGCTCGAGATCAACAGCCGCACCGAGCACATCCGCTTCCGTTACATGCACATGAATCCGCATGTGATGAATGCCGACGGCCTGCTCAACGGCCGCCTCGTGACCGAAGGCGAGAAGATCGGCGTGGTCTCGAACTATCTCGACCACCCTGCCGGCACCTCGATGCACCTGCATTTCGACGTTCAGGTGTTCACCCGCGACGGCTGGATCTGGGTCAGCCCCTACGTGACATTGGTCTCCGCCTATGAGCGCCTGATCCGCGCCCGCGGCCGCGAGGTCGGCCCGGAGATCGCCGTCACGGCCCAGCCGGTGGCACACGCCCTGCCGGAGGACGTGAGCAAGCCGGACCAGCGCGAGGGATCGAGCAGCGAGGAGAATTGAGGCTCCTTGCGCGTCGCTGCGCCACTTGCCTCGATGACAATCCAATAACAATCCGATGACGCCCGCTTCAGTGCGTCGGGCCTGACCGGCCAGATCCAGATCGATCGAATGAGACCGCCTTCTCTGGCCCCAGACTTGCTTTGCCGTCCGGCAGGCAAACTGGAGAAAGGGAAGTACATGCGTAGTCTCACCACGGCGGCTGTTCTGGCCATCGCGTTCGCCATGCCGGTTCATGCACAGGAGCTGACCGGCACGCTCAAGAAGATCAAGGAGACCGGCGCGATCACGCTCGGGGTGCGCGACAGCGCAGTGCCGTTCAGCTATATCGACGAGAAGCAGAAGACCGTCGGCTATGCCATCGACATCTGCATGAAGATCGTCGAGGAGATCAAGGCCGAGCTGAAGCTGGACAAGCTCGCGATCAACGAGAACCTCGTGACGTCGTCCAGCCGCATTCCGCTGATGGCGAACGGCACGATCGACCTCGAATGCGGCTCGACCACCAACAACGCCGAGCGCCAGAAGCAGGTCTGGTTCACCAACACGCATTTCCTCACGGCGAGCCGGTTCGTGTCGAAGAAGGCTTCGAAGCTCGACCAGGTCGATGACCTCAAGGGCAAGGCCGTCGTCTCGGTCTCGGGGACCACCAACATCACCCAGCTCAACAAGGCCAATGCGGCACGCTCGCTCGGCATCACCGTGATGAACGCCAAGGACGTCCCGGAGGCCTTCCTGATGGTCGAGACCGACCGGGCCGAGGCTTTCGTCATGGACGACATCCAGCTCGCGGCGATGATCGCGTCCGCGAAGGATCCGTCGCTCTATGCCATCAGCAACGGCGCTTTCTCCGATCCCGAGCCCTACGGCATCATGCTGCGCAAGGACGACGGGGCGTTCAAGGCGGTGGTCGATCGCGCCACCGCAAAACTCTACAAGAGCCCGGAGATCGAGAAGATCTACAACAAATGGTTCATGGAGCCGGTGCCGCCGCGCGGCCTGAATTTCCACGTTCCGATGCCGGTGTCGATGAAGAAGTCGTTCGAGCATCCGTCGGACAATCCCGATCCGGCGTCGTACGGGGGCTAGCCTTGGTCAGTAGCCCGGATGAGCGAAGCGACATCCGGGATTCCAGCAAAGACTGTCCCGGGTGTCGCTGCGCTCACCCGGGCTACGCGTCCCGGCCGATCATTCCAGGAACGTCGTGAGCTGCGCGCCCTCATCCGCCACGAACACCGCGATCAATTCCGCCGGCTCCGTGGCGCTGGCATTGGCCGAGACCAGATGGGTCGATCCCGGCGGCTCGAAGAAGGACTGGCCGACGCCGAACGTCTCGACCGGCCCGCCGCCGAGCTGGGAGCGGATCTCACCCTTGGTGATATAGGCGGTCACCGAACCCGCGTGGCGATGCGGCCGCGAAAATCCGCCGGGTCCATAGAAGACGCGCACGATGGTGACGCGCTTGCCCGGCACGTTAGGCAAGGCGTAGGAACCGATCGGCTCGACCTTGTCGAGCGGCGAGCTCTCCGCAGCCGACGCGCAAAGCGGCGCCAGCGCGCCGGAGACGGTGTCCATCGTCACCGGCAGCGCCTTGCCGATCGCGAGTGCGCAGGCGAGCCCCGCAACGATCGCGAGCGATGTCGAACGTGACGGCAGCGAAAGCTGCGTGGTGCCCAAACTCATTGCAGTCATGACAACCTCCCCTCGTTGCGATCAGGACGCCGCGGCATTCGCCGCGACTGGCCGCTTCGGCGGCGTCCAGCGATAGGCCGCGCCAAACCGGTTCCAGACGTTGATCGAGGCCACCGCCGAGGTCAGGTACATCAGCTCGGTCTCGGAGAATTCGCCGCTCGCCTCGGCATAGATGTCGTCGCTGACGCCATCGGGCAGGAAGGTCAGCGTTTCCGCCCAGGCCAGCGCGGCGCGCTCGCGCGCCGAAAACACCGGCGCCTCGCGCCAGACCGCAACCAGATTGAGCTTGTCCACGGGCACGCCGATCCGCTCCGAGAGCAGGATGTGATGCTGCACGCAGAAGGCGCAGCCGTTGATCTGCGAGGCGCGCAGCTTCACCAGCTCGAGCAGTTGCTTGTCGAGGCCCGCCTTGGCCGCCAGCTGGCCCAACGCCAGCACCAGATCGTACGCATCGGGCGCGATCCGCTTGAAATCCTCGTATTCGCTGCGGGCATGTGACATCGCCGTTCACCTCGTATTATTATAAGAATGCTTACATCTTATAAGAGCCCTTACATGTCGCGCAAGACCGCCGCCATCACAAGATCGCAAACCGCGAAGACGTCCGCGCCGGCCGGCGACGCGGCCGTGCGCCTGCCCGCCCCCGGCGAAGGCAAGCGCGGCGAGCAGGGTTATCTCGGCTATCTCCTGCGGCAGGCCCATGCCGCGGTCCGCCTGACGATGGAACGGACGCTCGCCGATCTCGGCGTGACCTCGCCGCAATTCGCGGTGCTGACGATGCTGAATGCCTATCCGGGACTGTCAGGGGCCGACGTCGCCCGCCTCACCTTCCTGACCCCGCAGACGGTCGGCGTCATCATCCGCAACCTCGAACGCGACGGCGCAATCGTGATGACGCCCCATCCCGTCCACGGCCGCATCCAGCAATGGGCGCTGACGCCGCGGGGCGCGACGCTGCTGAAGGCTTGCAGGGAACGCGTGATTGAACTGGAGAAGCGTCTGGCCAGCGGGCTCGATGCCAAGGCGGAGGCCAGCATTCGCCGCTGGCTCGCCAACGTCGCGACGGAATTGCAGGAGGACTAAGCTAGGGCCGGGCGCGGCCTACCCGCCCTTCAACACTTTCTTAACCTCACCGTCGGGCCAGCGCTCACCCGCGGCGATCACGCGGACGCGGCTTTGGTCCGTACCATTGACCAGCGCGTGCGAACTCACCCGGTCGCCGCTCGGCTCCAGGTGCAGATCGGTTTCGGGCTTCCAGCCCAGCGTGGTTGCGAGATCGCCAGGAAATATCTGCCATTGCGATCCGTCGTCGAGTTCGACGACGTGGCTTTCCGAATGCGCGCGTATCTTCATTCGACCCCGAATTCCCGATGAACAGAAATGGCCCCGGCGCTCAGGCCGGGGCCTTGTTTCGTCAGTCGTTGTCGTGATGAATCACGGTCTTGCTGCGATTGCCGAACTCGTCTTCCTTCTTGATGACCGTGGTGCGGTCGGCAGGCGCGCGCTCCTTGATGACCGTGGTGCGATCACGCTCGCGGACGCGATAGTCCGGCGACTGGCCGACCGTCACGCCGGCACCGACCGGGCCGACATGAACGCCGACTTCGTCAGCGAACGCAGGGGCAGCAATGGCGGTAACCATGGCCGCGGCAAACAGATATTTCCTCATCATGTCCTCCTCATTGTCGTGCGGAGGGAATGCAGGACTGCGACACTTTGTTCCTCGGGAATGGCCTGTTCCCCGCGTTCCCGGAACCGGCTCACACCGGCCGTGTTTCCCGCTAGACTGGCCCGATGAAACACGCTGATTCCTCGCGCCCTCACACCCGCCGCACCTTGCTGAAATCCGCACTCGGCGCGGCGGCCTTGCTCGCGTCGCCTGCGCACGTGCTTGCAGCGCCTCCCGGCTTCGATGAATGGCGCGAGAGCTTTCGCGCACGTGCGATGGCCAAGGGCATTTCGGCCGCGACGTGGCAGCGCGCGATGGGGCGGGTCGAGCCCGACATGAGCGTGTTCAAGCAGATGCGCAACCAGCCCGAATTCCACGAGCAGGTCTGGCAATATATCAACCGCCGCGTTTCCGACTGGCGCATCATCAACGGCAAGATCGCACTGAAGAACAACGAAGCGCTGCTCGCGCGCATCGAGCGCGATTTCGGCGTCGAGCGCGGCACGCTGTTGGCGTTGTGGGGTGTCGAGTCCGCCTATGGCGATCCGCTGGTGCAACAGAACCACATGACGCCGGTGTTTCCCTCGCTCGCCGCGCTCGCCTGGAACGAGCCGCGGCGCAAAGCCTATTGGGAGACCGAGCTGATCAACGCGCTGCGCATCGTCGACAAGGGCTGGAGCACGCCAGAGGAGATGAAGGGCTCATGGGCCGGCGCGATGGGGCATTCGCAATGGATGCCCGAGGTCTGGCTCAATGTCGGCATCGACTATGACGGCGACGGCAAGGTCTCGCCGTTCGGCAAGCCCGACGACGCGCTGGGCTCGACGGCGAAATATCTGGTCAATCGCGGCAAATGGCGTCGCGGCGAGCACTGGGGCTACGAGGTGCGCGCGTCCGGCGAAGCGAGCGGCAACCGGACCTATGCGGCGTGGCAGGCGGCCGGCGTCACCCGCGCCGACGGCCAGCCGTTTCCGCAGCCGAACGCATCCGCGCAGATGTGGACGCCGGTCGCGGGCGGACCGACCTTCCTGCTCGGGCCGAACTTCTATTCCGTGAAGAGCTACAATCCCTCGATGAACTATGCGCTGGCGATCTGTCATCTCGGCGATCGCTGTCTTGGCGCGCCACCCTTCATCCAACCCTTCCCCGGCTCCGAGCGCGCGCTGACGCTCGCCGAGGTGCAGGAGATGCAGACACGCCTGACCAAGGCCGGGTTCGATACCGGCGGCACCGATGGCCGCGTCGGCAACGATACGATGAAGGCGATCAAGGACTTTCAGCAGCGAGCGGGGATCACGCCCGCGGACGGCTATGGCGGCCTGAAGGTCCTGGCGAAGCTGCGACAGGACAACTAACCACGATCCCGCAGCCCGGATGGAGCGCAGCGTAATCCGGGACTTCGTATCCGAGGGCAACGACCCCGGATTGCGCTGCGCTCCATCCGGGCTACGCGATCATCGCTAGTGCCTGTACTGCGGTTCTTCCGCGTCAAGCTGCCTGCGGATCGCGGCCAGATGCAGCCGCGCGGATTCGGAATCGCCCTCGCGCATCTGCCGGTAGGTTTCGGCGGCAATCGCGGGGTCGACGGGTAGCACCTTGCGGCCTGTCGACATCGCGAGCACCTGCACCTCGGCGGCGCGCTCGAGATAGTAGAGATCGTCCCAGGCCTCCGCGATGGTCGGCGCCAGCACCATCACGCCGTGATGCTTCATGAAGACGATGTCGGCTTCCCCAACGGCGGAGGCGATGCGCGCGCCTTCGCGGTTGTCGAGGGCAAGGCCGTTGTAATCACGATCGACCGCGGTGCGGCCGTAAAACTTCAGCGCGGTCTGGCCGGCCCAGATCAGCGGCTCGCCCTCGGTCATCGACAGCGCGGTGGCATAGGGCATGTGGGTGTGGAAAGCGACCTTGGCGCGCGGCAGGCGCTTGTGCATCTCGGCATGGATGTAGAAGGCGGTCGCCTCGGGCACGCCCTCACCGTCGAGCACGTTGCCGTGGAAGTCGCAGATCAGGAGCTTCGAGGCGGTCAGCTCGCGGAAGGCGTAGCCGTAAGGGTTGACCAGGAAGAGATCGTCATGGCCGGGCACGACGGCCGAAAAATGGTTGCAGATGCCCTCTTCGAAACCGTTGCGTGCGGCCATGCGGAAGCAGGCGGCGAGGTCCTCGCGCGCGGTGCGGATCGCGTCGGTGGCAAGGTCGGGCCGGTTCGAGCGGACGGGCTCAGGCGCGGAAGAAGACGAATGAAGGCTGTGCGCCATGGCGAAGGACACCTTTGTCGGTCGGAAGCTGTCCGCCTTGTACAGGGGCTGCGCCTGCGCGTCAGCCCCTGCGGCCGCCACCCAGCCCTGCGCGTCTCACGCCCGACGCGGCACGCCGCCGGCGTTCATGCCGCCGTCGATGACAAGCTCGCTGCCGGTGACGTAGCGCGAGGCATCGGAGGCCAGATACAGCACCCCGGAGGCGATCTCCGCAGCCTGGCCGGCACGGGCGAGCGGGGTTGCGACCCTGGCGCGCTCCTCCGGATCAATCGGCGCATTCTGGCCCGCGCCGCTCGCACCGGTCGGAATCTTGCCCCAGATCGGCGTGTCGATGATGCCGGGATGCACCGAATTGACGCGGATGCCATCACACGCCGCGGCACACTCCATCGCGATCGATTTTGCGAACAGCCGCACGCCCCCTTTGGTCAGCGAGTAGGCTGACAGGCCGGGTGCGCCGCGCAGGCCCGCCAGCGATGACATCATCACGATCGAGCCGCCGCCGGTCTTGCGCATCAGCGGCAGGCAATGCTTGACGGACAGAAACACGCCGTCGAGGTTGATCGCGTTCTGCTTGCGCCAGTCGGACAGCGTCATGTCGACGATCGAGGGCACGGCAATGCCGATGCCCGCGTTGGAGACCATGATGTCGAGCCGGCCGTAGCGCTTTGCGACGTCGGCGACGATCTCGATCCAGCGTTCCTCGCTGCTGACGTCCTGTTCCAGGAAAATCGCCTTGCCGCCGGCTGTTGTCACACGCCTGGCGAGTTCGGGCCCGCGCAGCTCGTCGATGTCGGTAATGACGACGGTGGCACCTTCGCGCGCGAACAGCTCGACGATGGCCTCGCCAATGCCGGAGGCACCACCCGTCACCAGCGCGACCTTGCCCTCAACCTGCCCTGCCATGTTCACTCCCATTTTTGTTGTTTGAGCGGTCTATCTTTATCGCATGATCTCGCGGGATCTTGCGTTATCTGATCATGGATGGCCCCTGGTCCGGCAGCGCGACGTCGATGACGCGGAATTGCACCCGTTCGGCGCCCTGGTAGCGGTCGACCGACAAGGAGCCCGCGACGTGCAATTGCTGGCCGCGGTTGGCGAGCAACGCATTGCCGAGCTTCTGGCCGACCGAACGGAACGCGATGCCATTGACGATCGAGCCGTCGCCCGACTTGAAGCGCAGACGCAGATGCGCCTGGCCGACCTCGTCGGCATAGACGAGCTGATGCCCCGGCAGCGCCAGCACGGGCTCCGGATTGCCGCTGCCGAAAGGCCCCGCGCGGTTGAGCGTGGTCGCCAGCTCCGTCGTCACTGCGCGCGCGGAGACCGCGCCGTCGATGTAGAGCTCGTTGACGTGGCGGGCCTCGGCGACGTTCTGCGCCAGCGCATTCTCGAGATAGGCGCGGAATTCGGCGAGCTTCTCTTTGCGCAGCGTCACGCCCGCGGCCATCGCGTGGCCGCCGCCTTTCAGCAGGATGCCGTCGGTGACGGCCTGCCGCACCGCCTTGCCGAGATCGACGCCGGCGATCGAGCGGCCCGAGCCGGTGCCGATGCCGCCGGGCTCGAGCGCAATGGCAAAGGCGGGCCGCGAGAACTTCTCCTTCAGGCGGGACGCGACGAGGCCGACCACGCCGGGATGCCAGCCTTCCGAAGCCGTCACGATCACGCCGAGCTTGTCCTCCAGCCCGATCGAGGCCAGCGCCTCGGCTTCAGCCTGTGCTTCGGCGGCCTGCTCGATGACGCGGCGCTCGTTGTTGAGACGGTCGAGCTCGGCGGCGATCCGCGCGGCCTCGACGCTGTCGCCTTCGAGCAGCAGGCGCACGCCGAGATCGGCGCGGCCGATGCGGCCGCCAGCGTTGATGCGCGGGCCCAGCATGAAGCCGAGATGCCAGGCCTCAGGCGGCCCATTGAGCCGCGCCACGTCCATCAGCGCGGTGTGGCCGATATGGTCGCGCCGCCGCATCGCGATCAGCCCCTTGGCGACGAAGGCGCGGTTGAGACCGATCAGCGGCGCCACGTCGGCGACGGTGCCGAGCGCGACGTGATGCAGCATGCCGAGCAGATCGGGCTCGGGCATCTCGGAACTCCAGAAGCCCCGCTGGCGCAGCTCGCGATTGACCGCGACAAGCGTCACCAGCACAAGGCCGACGGCAGCGAGATGGCCAAGACCGGAGAGATCATCGAGCCGGTTCGGATTGACCAGCGCGTCGACCTCCGGCAGTTCCGTGCCGGCCTGGTGATGATCGATCACGACGACGGACATGCCGAGGCGCTTGGCTTCGGCGAGCGGCTCGATGCTGGTGGTGCCGCAATCGACGGTGACGAGCAGCGTGGCGCCCTTCGCCGCCAGGCCACGAACCGCGTCTACATTGGGTCCGTAGCCCTCGAAGATGCGATCGGGAATGTGGATCAGCGGATCGAGCCCGCAATGACGCAGGTGCCAGGCCAGCAGCGCTGCCGAGGTCGCACCATCGACGTCATAGTCGCCGAAGATCGCAACCTTCTCGCCCCTTGCCGCAGCATCGGCGATCCGCTTCGCGGCGGCCTCCATCTCCGTCACCGTGAACGGGTCCGGCATGAGCTTCCGGATGGTCGGATCGAGGAAGTCGGCGACCGCGTCGATGTCGACGCCGCGGCCCGCCAGCACCCGCGCCAGCAGCTCAGGCAATTGGTGCTGCTGCACGATGGCAAGCGCCTTGGCCGCTCCGCGCGCGTCCAGCCGGTCCCGCCAGAGCTTGTCGGTCAGCGAGCGCGCGACGCCCAGGAACGCCTGGGGCGTCTCGAGGGGCAAGGCGGTGGCGGGCGGCGTCATGAGTCGAATCTGGCTACAGGAAACTTGGGATCAGGCGATGGCGCAGGCGCCGGTTCAGGCTTCAGGGGATTGGCCGGGAAAGCCCGGGAATTTGCAACGGCTGGGCCGCACAAAGCGGTGGATGGCCGGCCGGCAGGCTGGTGTGACTATCATTTAGGCATTCCGCAAAACAGCAAATTAAGCAGGCGTTAGTCGGAATCCTCGAAAAAGAATCGTATTCGATCTGTAAGCGATTGTTCCGGGTTCATTGCAGATCAGGCCTCATTGCCAAGGGAACTCCCCGATGTCTGCTGCGCTGGGTCTCAAAGCCAAGCCGATCGCCTCTGAACCCACCGAAGATGATTCCGACATCTCGGCGCTGATCAATCGCCTCACCGCCGAGGTCAACCAGATCGCGGTCGACAAGACCAAGGCGATCCAGCTGATCACCAACCAGATGAAGATGCTGGCGCTGAACGCGCTGATCGAGAGCTCGCGCGCCGGCGCGCAGGGCGCGGGCTTTGCGGTGGTGGCGCAGGAGGTGCGCGGCGTCGGCCAGCAGGTCGAGACCATCGCGCGCGAGCTCGAAAGCCAATTGACCAAGCGCACCGGCGATCTTGTCTCCTCGATCGACCGCATGAGCCAGCGCTCGCGGGGCGAGCGCATGGTCGACCTGTCCCTCAATGCGGTCGAGCTGATCGACCGGAACCTCTATGAGCGCACCTGCGACGTGCGCTGGTGGGCGACCGATTCCGCCGTGGTCGATTGCGCGGCCTCGCCTGCGCCGGCGGCGGTCACCTACGCATCGCAACGCCTCGGCGTCATCCTCGCCGCCTACACCGTCTATCTCGACCTCTGGCTCTGCGACCTCGACGGCAACGTCATCGCCAACGGCCGGGCCGACCGTTTTCGCGTCGTCGGCCAGAACGTCGCCCACACCAAGTGGTTTCGCGAGGCAAAAACCCTGCGCTCCGGCGACGACTATGTCGCCGGTGACGTCGAGAACCAGCAACTGCTCGGCAACGCGCAGGTCGCCACCTACTGCGCCAGCGTCCGCGCGGGCGGAGAGGCCAACGGTGCGCCGATCGGCGTGCTCGCCATCCATTTCGACTGGGAACCGCAGGCCCGCGCGATCGTGCAGGGCGTGCGCGTCGGCGACAGCGACAGGGCCCGCGTGCTGCTGGTCGACTCGAATTTCCGCGTCATCGCCGCCTCCGATGGCCAGGGCATTTTGAGCGAGCGCATCGCGCTGTCGCTCAACGGCCAGCGCTCGGGGTTCTACCAGGATCGCTCGGGCACCATGGTCGCGTTCCATGCGACGCCCGGCTACGAGACCTATCGCGGGCTCGGCTGGTACGGCGTGATCGTCTGCGCGGCCTGAGGCCGCCGCCCGTTGTCTTGATGCAAATCAACACGGGGCTGTTGTCCGGGCCATGATGCTGATCGTCGCGGAAAGGCCTTCCGGGACGAGCGGCCATGGACGATCTATCGAAATTCAGTATCGATGCCGGCAGCAGGCTACCTGCATGGCTGCGTGTCGTCGCGGTCGCGGTCCTCATCGCGCTCGCCACCGGCGCGGGCCTGTTCGCCTATCGCTGGTACGCCCAGCCGGTGACGCTGTCGATTGCAGTGGGATCGCTGGATGGCGATGCCCCGAAAATCGTCTCGGCTCTTGCTAGTCGGCTCGTCGTGAACAATGCACCGGTGCGGCTCAGGATCGTCGAGACCAGCGGCCCGCTCGAATCCGCCTCCGCCCTCTCGTCGGAGAAAGCCGATCTCGCCGTCGTCCGCGGCGACGTCGGCGACCTCTCGCAGGCCCAGGCCATCGTCGTGCTGGCCGAGGCCGTGGCCATGCTCGTGGCGCCGCCGGGGTCCAGCGTCACCGATATGGCGGGCCTGAAGCGGACAACCGTGGGCGTCGTTGCCGGCGACACCAACCAGAAGATCGTCAGCGTCCTGATCAACTCGTATGGCCTTGACCGCGCCAATGTGACGTTCAAGAGCCTTGCGCCGGACGAGGTCCGCCGTGCGTTCGAGAGCAAGCAGGTGCGCGCGGTGCTGTTCGTCATGCCACTCAGCGACAAGTATCTGTCGCTGGTGCGAGGGCTGTTCCCGCAGAATACCAAGACCGCGCCCGTGCTGATCCCGATCGAGAATGCGGGTGCGATCGCCGAGAAAGAGCGCGCCTATGAGAGTTTCGACATTCCCAAGGGCACGCTGCGCGGATCGCCTCCGGTGCCCGACGACGACGTGACCACCTTGCGCGTGGCCTACTACATCGTCGGCAAGAAGAGCCTCGACAACGACGTCATCGCCGACCTGACAAAGGCCCTCGCCACCGCGCACCGGGACATCCTGCCGGCATGGCCGATCGTTGCGCAGTTCAAGGCGCCCGATACCGACCCGGGCGCGTATCTTCCAGTTCATGCCGGCGCCGCGGAATACTACAACGGCACCCAGGTGAGCTTCCTGGACAAATGGAGCAACGTGATCTTCCTGGCGCCGATGGCGCTGGGTGCCTTGGCATCGATCGCGGTGGCGCTGTGGCAGTTCCTGAGGGCCGGCGGGCCCAGGCCAACGGAGCCGGCGCTCGACGCGCTCTACGCGCTGGGACGGAAGATACGCACGGCCAACAACGAGGCCGAGCTTTCGGAGATCGAAACCCAGATCGACAACGTGCTGCGGGCGCAACGCGCCGTCGCCGACAGGGATGAGAACACGCTGGATGCGGCCACGCTGAACGTCGCGGCGCATCGTCTGGAGAACCTGATCCACGACCGCAAGGCCGCACTGAGCGCTGCCCATTCCGAGGGGATGCGCGCTCAGGACGCTGGGGAATAATCTCACGCCCAACTTAAAATCTGCAAAACAACCCCATGCACAGTAGAACGGGGTTTGATAACACTAGGTTTTTCGGCGGGCGAACGTCGTTTGACTCGTCGGGCAAAACACTGGCAATCTGCAAGGGTTGCATAGTCCGCTCGTCTCGCCGTTCCGGCCGGCTCTCGCCCAGCGACTTGCTGCCTCTCATCGTAAATTTAATCTCGAAAACGATCTGCGCTCAGCGCGAGCGCTCGGCCATAAGGGAATGATCCCTGACCGATCACTAGCACCTCGTGACGATATGTCTTGGCGGTTTCCGGCAACGCAAGCCGGTTTCAGGCAAGAGCCTGCCCCATTGCTCCTGTAAAACGCCGCTCACATCAGCCGGACGTGGGCACCAAGCTCTTTGAACATCTCACGTTCGCAACATGCCGAGGAGACAGGCCATGAAGATCGTCGTGATCGGCGGCACCGGATTGATCGGATCCAAGCTCGTGGCGAAGCTCAAGCAGCACGGCCACGAGGCCATCGCAGCCTCGCCGAAATCCGGCGTGAATGCCGTGACCGGAGAAGGCCTCGCAGCAGTGCTGGCGGGGGCGGATGTCGTCGTCGACGTTGCCAACGCGCCGTCCTGGGAACCCGCCGCCGTGCTCGAATTCTTCCAGCGTTCGAGCAAAAATCTTGGCGCGGCGGAGGCCGCAGCAGGCGTGAAGCATCACGTCGCGCTATCGATCGTGGGGACCGAACGGTCGCCCGACAATTCGTACTTCCGGGCCAAGCTCGCCCAGGAGACCATCATCAAATCCGCAACGGTCCCCTACTCGATCGTGCGCGCCACGCAGTTCTTCGAATTCCTCGGCGCCATCGCCGAGACGGCCGTGGTCGACGGCAAGATTGTCGTCCCGTCCGCATTGTTTCAGCCGATCGCAGCCGAAGATGTGGCCGATCGCCTCGCCGAGGTCGCCATGGGTCAGCCGCTCAAGGGCACCATCGATATCGCGGGACCCGAGAAAGCCCCCTTCAATGAATTCATCGCCCGCCGCCTGAAGGCGTCCGGCGATTCCCGTCCGGTGGTGGGAGACCCGAAGGCCCCCTACTACGGCGCCCCCATCGACGACACATCGCTGAACCCGCTCGGCGAGGCCAGGCTCGGAAAGATACCGCTCGCAACATGGCTCGCGAACCTCTGAGAAGGAAATCCCATGCGCAGATTGCTGATCGCAGCCGCGGTTTATGCCGCATCGGTGCTGACGGCCCAAGCGGCAGAGACCGCAGCACCGCTGGCCAAAGTGTCGGTCGTATTCGACCAGGCGCTGCCGAATGTCCCGGGCAAGAGCATGAAGGGCGTGCTGGTCGAGTACGGTCCCGGCGGCTCCTCACCGGCCCACATCCACGCACCCTCGGCGTTCATCTACGCCACGGTCCTGGAAGGCGCGATCCGTAGCCAGGTCAATGACGGCCCCGCCAAGGTCTATCACAAGGGCGAGAACTTCTCTGAGAAGCCCGGCGACCGCCACGCCGTCAGCGCCAATGCCAGCGCGACCGAGCCCGCAAAATTGCTGGCCGTGTTCGTGGTCGATACCGCCGACAAGGAACTGACCACGCCAATCGCGAAGTAGCGAACTAGCTGGCGCGGCGCGCGGCCATCTCGGCTGCGAGCAGCAGCGCGGCACGGCTGGCGCCGATCGAGGCGATGCCCTGCCCTGCGATATCGTAGGCGGTGCCGTGCGCGGGCGTGCAGATCGGGAACGGGAATCCGCCGAGCAAGGTGACGCCGCGATCGAAACCCATCAGCTTCATCGCGATCTGGCCCTGGTCGTGGTACATCGTCAGCACCGCATCGAAGGCGCCGGCCTTGGCGCGCAGGAACACGGTATCGGCGGGAAACGGTCCCTCGGCGGCAATGCCGTCGCGCTGACCGGCAGCGACCACGGGCGCGATCACGTCGATCTCCTCGCGGCCGAAATTGCCGCCGTCGCCGGCATGCGGATTGAGCCCGGCGACCGCGATGCGCGGCCGGGCAAAGCCGGCGTTGCGCATGCAGGCATCGGTCAGTTTCAGCGCGCGCTGGATGCGATCACTGGACAGCTTTGCCGCGACGTCCTTGAGCGGAATATGCGAGGTGACCCGCGCATTCCAGAGCTCGCCGAGCACGTTGAATTCACTCGCCGGAGTCTTGAGCCCGACCACTTCGGCGGAAAACGCGATCTCGTCGTCATATTCGGCGCGGGCAAGCCGCATCGCCTGCTTGTTGAAGGGTGTGAAGCAGACGGCGTCGACGCGGCGGTCGCGGCCGAGCTCGAGGGCGTGCTTGTAATTGGCCAGCGCGAATTTTCCGCCGGCAAGGGTCGCGGTCTTGGGCTCGACCTCGCGGGGCTCGAGATGGCGGAGATCGACGAACAGCGCATCACCCTCAGCCGCGCGAAGGTCGGCGCCCTGCTCCACCATCGTCAGCCCCGGCTTGACGCCCGCAACGCGCGCGCCCTCGTCGAAGATGCGGCGGTCGCCGATCACGACGATCCGGCCCCGGGCTCGGATATCGTCCTGCGCCACCAGCTTTGCCGTCAGTTCCGGGCTGATGCCGGCGGGGTCTCCCATCGCCAGTGCAATGAGCGGCTTTGCGGTCATATGGTCACCTTCTCTCGGTCGGACGACTGGTCTGTCGTGTCATGAGTGGGAGGCGCGGGCTTGCGCACCAGGCGCGCGAGCTGCAGCACGAGCGGAAGCAGGAGCAGCGCGATGCCGCCGACGATCAGGCAGGTCACCAGCTTGTTGGCGAAGAATATCCCGAGCGATCCCTTCGACATCAGCATCGACTGCCGGAACGCATCCTCGGCCTTGTCGCCGATCACGATCGCGAGCACGAGCGGCGCCAAGGGATAGAACAGCTTCTTGAAGAGGTAGCCGACGATCCCGAAGCCGAGCATCATCACCACGTCGAGATAGGAGTTCGACACCGAATAGGCGCCGACGACGCAGATGATCACGATCAGCGGCGCGATGACGACGAAGGGAATCCGCATCAACGCGGCGAACACAGGCACGGTCAGCAGCACCAGCGCGACGGCGACGATGTTGCCGACATACATCGAAGCGATCAGGCCCCAGACGAAGTCTTTCTGGTCCACGAACAGCATCGGTCCGGGATTGAGGCCCCAGATCATCAACCCACCCATCATCACGGCCGCGGTCGCCGAGCCGGGAATGCCGAGCGAGAGCATCGGCAGCAGCGCGCTGGTGCCGGCGGCATGATCGGCCGTCTCCGGCGAGATGATGCCTTCCACCTCGCCGGTGCCGAAGTATCGGCCACGGCGCGAGAAGCGGCGGGCGATGCCGTAGCTCATGAAGGAGGCCGCGGTCGGGCCGCCCGGCGTGATCCCCATCCAGCAGCCGATCGCGGCGCTCCGCAGCAGCGCAACGCTGTGGCGCGGCAGCCGGCCGACCGCGCGGAACACCTCGGCCCAATCGATTTTCGAGGACACGGCGCGGGCATGAAATTCCTCCTCGACCGCGACCAGCAACTCGCCGATGCCGAACAGGCCCATCACCGCGACGACGAAGTTCACGCCCTTCACCAGCTCGTCTACGCCCATGGTGAGGCGGACGCTGCCGGAGACGGTGTCGATGCCGATCGCGGCGATGGCAAAGCCGATCGCCAGCGCCACGACCGTCTTGATCGGCGCCGCGCCGCCCATGCCGACGAAGCTGGCAAAGGCCAGGAAGTAGACGGCGAAATATTCCGGTGGCCCGAAGGCGAGCGCGACCTGCGCCACCCACGACGCCAGGAAGGTGATCAGGATGACGCCGATCAGCGCACCGAACGCGGCCGAGCCGAAGGCGGTCGCGAGTGCCGTGGTCGGCCGGCCGTCGCGCGCCATGGGGTAACCGTCGAAAGTGGTTGCGACGGAGGACGGCTCGCCCGGGATGTTGAACAGGATCGAGGTCACGGAGCCCCCGAAAAGCGCGCCCCAATACATGCTGGAGAGCAGAATGATCGCCGACACCGGCTGCATGCCGAAGGTCAGCGGCAGCAGCAGCGACACGCCGTTGGGCGCGCCCAGCCCCGGCAGCACACCGACGAGAATGCCGAGCAGCACGCCGACCGCCATCAGCACCAGGTGCGGCAGCGTGATCGCGATGGTGAAGCCGTGGAGGAGCTCCTGGAGATTTTCCATCGGCCTCGCCCTCAGAAGCCGAACGCGGCGGCGAGCGCGCCGTGCGGCAGGCTGACCTGGAACATGCGCTCGAACACGACATAGAGCGCGACCGCCGTCGCCGCCGCCATCGCCAGCGCACGCGGCACGGATTGATGTCTTGGGATTGCGAGCACCGCGAAGATGTAGAGGGCCGAGGCAAGGTACATGCCGAGCAGCGGGATCGCGGCCACGAAGATCGCGGCCGGCACGAACAGGCCGGCAAGCCGGCGCAGCTCGATCGGCGTGATGGCGATCGGCACGTTTGCAAGCGTCGCAGCCGGCAGCACGCCCCGCACCAGATTGTAGAGGCTGCCGACGACGATGATGATGCCGGTCAGGAACGGGAACGTGCCGGAGTCCACGCCCGCACTCGACCAGCCGATGCCGTTGTCCAGACTCTGGACCACCACAGCGACACCAAAGCTGCCGGTGAGGACGGCAGTCGCAAGTTCAAGCGCACGACGCGAGATCATGGGCAACTCCGGCGAAACAGTCCTCGTCCTAAGGAGCGCGCAATTGCGCGCGTCTCGAAGGACGGCTCCGGGTGACATCGCATCCGCGGCCATCCTTCGAGATGCCCGCCTCCGGCGGGCTCCTCAGGATGAGGACAGTGGGTGCAGTCAGCGCCGCGATCGAAGGCCATCTACCAGCCCTACTTGACCAGCCAGCCCTGCTCGCCGGCGACCTGCTTGACGTGCTCGAGGTCCTCCTTGATGAACTTGTCGAACTCGGCGCCGGTCAGGAACGTGTCGACCTGGGAGGTCTTCTCGATGTAGTCCTTCCATTCCGGCGTCGCCTGCACCTTCTTCATGAGGTCGACATAGTACGCGGCCTGGTCCGGCGTGATCTTGCCGGGCAGCCACACCGTGCGCGGCTGCTCATATTGCTTGATGTCGAGCCCCTGCTCGACGCAGGTCGGGACGTCGCTCCAGCCCTCGGTCGCCGTGACCTTGGCGCCCTGCGGCAGGCGCTTCGGGCTGAAGACGCAGAGCGGGCGCTGCGTGCCGCCCCGCCATTGCCCGATGCTTTCGCTGGGATTGTTGACGTGGGAGTCGAGATGCCCGCCGGCGAGCTGCACGGCGGTCTCGGCGCCGCTCTTGAAGGGGATGTAGGTCAGCTTGATCTTGCCGGCCTTCTCGATCATGCGCGTCAGCACCTCGTCGGTGTCCTTGGACTGCGCGCCGCCCATCTTGAAATCGCCCGATGCAGCCGCCTTCAGATAGTCGCCGGCATTCTTGTAGGGCGCGTCCTGCTTGACCCAGAGCAGGAACTCGTCCTGCGCCATCGCGGCGATCGGGGTGAGATCGGTGTAGTTGAAGGCGACCTTTGAGACGAGCGGCTGCTGCCAGGCATTCGAGGTGCCGAAGATCACCTTGTAGGGATCGCCCGCGGAAGCCTTGCCGTAGACATAGCCTTCGGCTCCGCTGCCGCCGCCCTTGTTGACGACGACGATCGGCTGCTCGGTCAGCTTGTGCTTGGTGATGATGTTCTGCACCGCGCGGGCGAGATTGTCGGTGCCACCGCCCGGCCCTGCGGTCGCTACGAACTCGATCGGCTTTTGCGGCTGCCAGGCGGCGAGCGCCGGCATGGCGCCGGCGATCACGGCCGCAGCCGCAGACAGCAGAAGCTTTGACGTCCCACCCATGATTTCCTCCAGCTTTTATGTTTTGTCTTGTTTTGTTGGTTCTATCGACGTCCGGTCAGGCGACGCGTTCCTCGCGCCTCCCTTCGGCCAGCACGATTGCGCCTTCTTGCTCGAGCGCTTCGATTTGCTTTGGGTCGAAACCATATTCGGCCAGCACGTCGCGTGTATGCTCACCGTAGACCGGCGCGCCTGACAGCACTTTGCCCGGGGTCTCAGAAAACTTGACGGGAAGCCCGATCGTCTTGACGGGGCCGAGCGTGGAGTGCTCGACCTCGACGACCATCTCGCGCGCCAGCGTCTGCGGATCGCTCAGCGCCTCCAGCATGTTGTGCACCGGACCACACGGCACGCCCTTCTCGTCCAGCGCGGCGAGCCAATGCGCCCGCGATTTTGTGCGGAAGCGCTCGCTCAGGACGGCTTCGAGCTCCTTCAAATTCGCCATCCGGTCGGAACCGTTGACGAAGCGCGGATCGGCGGCAAGCTCGCTGGCGCCGAGTGCCTCGAGCATCAGCAGCCAGTGCTTCTTGTTGGCGCCGCCGACCACGAGCCAGCCATCGGAGGCCTCGAACGCCTGGTATGGCGCGTTGAGCGGATGCGCCGAGCCCATTGCGCGCGGCGCGGTGCCGGCGGCGAGCGCGATGGTGGATTGCCAATAGGTCTGCACCAGCGCGGCCTCGTAGAGCGAGGTCTCGACCCACTGCCCTTCGCCGGTCTTGAGGCGGTGGGTATAGGCGGCCAGAATGCCCATGCTCGCGAGCAGGCCGGCGGTGATGTCGGACAGCGGCGGGCCGCATTTGACGGGCGGCCCGTCCGGCCGCTCGCCGGTGAAGCTCATGATGCCGCTCATGGCCTGCGCGACGAGGTCAAAGCCCCGGCGGTGCTTGTAGGGGCCGGTGCGGCCAAAACCCGACAGCGAGCAATAGATCAGCGATGGATGCTGCTTGTGCAGTTCCTCGTAGCCGAAGCCGAGGCGCTCCATGGCGCCCGGCGCAAAGTTCTCGACCAGCACGTCGGCGGTTGCGATCAGCCGCCGCAGCACCTGCTTGCCGCCGTCGGTCTTGAGGTCGAGCACGATGCCCCGCTTGTTGCGGTTCATCATCAGGAAGGAGGCCGCCTCGTCGCCGATCTTCGGCGGCACCGAATGACGGGTGTCGTCGCCATTCGGCGACTTCTCGATCTTGATGACGTCGGCGCCCATGTCGGCGAGCATCAGCGTGCAGGTCGGCCCCGCCATGACATGGGTGAGATCGACGACCTTGAGGCCGGCGAGCGGTCCGGAACGGCGGGAAGTGGATTGCGAGCTTTGCATCGGGGGGCGTCCTATTGCCCGCGCCATTGCGGCGCGCGCTTGTTGAGGAAAGCATCGAGCCCTTCGCGAAAGTCCTGGCTCGTGTAGCACATCAGGATGAGGTCTTCGCCCTCGTCCCGCGTCAGCCGCCGCTGCAGCCGGGCGACCGCCTGCTTGGTTGCGGTCAGGGTCAGCGGCGCATGGCCGGCGAGCAACCGGGCGACTTCGTCGGCGCGCTTGTCGAGCGCAGCGATGTCCTCGACGACCTCGCCAAGCAGTCCGACGCTGGCGGCTTCAGTGGCGTCAATGAGGCGCGCGGTGAAGATCAGATCCTTGACGCGCGCGGCGCCGATCAGCGCGGTGAGACGGCTGACATTGGACATCGACAGGCAATTGCCGAGCGTCCGGGCGATCGGAAAGCCGATCTTTGTGCTTGCCGTCCCGATGCGCAGGTCGCAAGCGGCGGCGATGCCCGCTCCGCCGCCGGTGCAGAAGCCGTTGATTGCGGCGATGGTTGGCACCCGGCACTGCTCCAGCGTCGAGAGCACCCGGTCGATCCGGTTCTCGTAGTCGATGGCGTCCTGCGGTGTCCTGAACTCGCGGAACTGGTTGATGTCGGTGCCCGAAGCGAAGGCCTTGTCGCCGGCCCCGCGCAGCACCAGCACCTTGATCGCACGATCGCCGTTGGCCTGTTCGCAGATCGCTGCGAGGCGCTCGTACATGGCGAAGGTGAAGGCATTGCGCGCCTGCGGGCGGTTGAAGGTGATGCGCCCGATGCCGTCCTTGCATTCAAAAACGAGGTCTTCCGCCTCTGTGGCCTGGTCCATTTCCTCATGCCCTCTTGTTTTTTGCATTTTTGAATGCAAAATTTGTGATTATCAAGCTGGAACTTCCGAATATCGGTCGATATTCTCATTTTTGCATTCAAAGCGGAGCGCTTCCCATGCTTCACGAGGAGGTCGTCGGCCGCATCCGCGCCATCCTGCTCGACGGCGAGATCCCGCCCGGCGCGCGGATTCCCGAGCGCGAATTGTGCGACCGGCTGCAGATCTCGCGCACGCCGCTGCGCGAGGCGCTCAAGGTGCTCGCCGCCGAAGGGCTGGTGCAGCTCCTGCCGCATCGCGGCTCCCGCGCGGCCAAGTTGACCGACAAGGACATGCGCGACCTGTTCGAGGTCTGCCAGGGACTGGAGGCGTTGGCCGGCGAGCTCGCCTGCGAGCGCATCAGCGATGCCGAGATCGGCGCGATCGCTGCCGCGCATGAGGAGATGGTGCAGAATTATCGCAAGGGCGATCTGATCCAGTACTATCGCGGCAACCGCGCCATTCACGAGGGCATCGTCGCCGCGGCCGGAAATCCCGCGCTGACCGGGCTCTATGCCTCCGTGACCGCGCGCATCCGCCGCGCGCGCTACGTCACGCCGATGACGCCGCAGCGCTGGGCGTTCGCCGTGAAGGAGCACGAGGCGATCCTCAACGCGTTGCAGCGGCGCGACGGCGCCGGCCTCTCGCACATCCTGCGTGCGCATCTGCGCCACAAGCGCGAAGAGGTTTTGCAGGCGGGCTTTGCCGAGACTGATACAAGCGACGTCGCGCTGCGGATCGCGTGAGCGGCGTTGCCGGCGGCACACGCGTTCCGCATCTGGCCTTCGCACCACTTCCCTGCAATAACGCCCCCGCAAATCGGTCACGACATCGGGCGACGCTGCAATGAACCAACCGAAGCTCTCAGACCCCGTCGCGCGTGCGAGCTCCGGCAGCACGGGCAGCGCGCCGCAAGGCGGCTTTGCCGATCTGGTGCCCGAACTCAGCGTCTCCGATCTCCAGGCCAGCCTGTCGTTCTGGCGTGACCTGCTCGGCTTCGAGATCGCCTATGACCGCCCTGCGGCCCGGTTTGCCTATCTGGTCCGGGGACGCTTGCAGGTGATGCTGTGCGAATTGAACGGCCGCTGGGAGCCGGCCGAGATGCAGCGTCCGTTCGGGCGCGGCGTCAATTTCCAGATGGTGGTCGATCACCTCGCGCCGACGCTCGACGCACTCGCTGACGCCAATTGGCCGCTCTACGAGCCGCCGAACGAAGCCTGGTACCGGGTCGGCGAGCTCGAGCTCGGCCAGCGCGAATTCCTGGTCCAGGATCCGGACGGCTACCTCTTGCGCCTCGTCGAGCGCCTGGGATCGCGCGCGCCGGCGTGACGTGAAAAAGATTCTGCGCGTCCCGCCGTATCGCGCGGCCAGCAGACACAATCGCGACACAATCATTGATTGCATTGCGGCAGCATTGACCGGATCATCCTGACGACGAAACGTCGGCAGTCGATGTGTTTTGTCGCGCGCCGGAATTGCATTTCGAATTCCAAGACGCCGCGCACGCGCGCGAAGCAATTCCACTTGCTAGCTTGTCTGAACCGGCGCAGCATCGCACCGCTGGCTTCAGGCCGACATAACGCGCGACAAAGTCGCGCAGCTAAAAAAAGTGGAGGAAACGAATGACGCTCAACGTTTCACGTCGATCCCTGCTCGCGCTTGGTGCAGGATTGGGAGCCAGCACCATGCTCGGCAGCAGCGCGATCGCACGTGCGCCCAAGCTCGGCACCCAGACGCCCTACTGGCACCGCTTCATTCTCGGCGATGCCGAGGTGACCGTCGTCTCCGACGGACCGCTGCCGCTCGGCGATCCCTCCGGCACGTTCACCGGCGTGCCGAAGGAAGAGGTGAAGAAGATGCTGTCCGACAACTTCCTGTCCCCGGACAACGTCGTGCTCGAGCAGAACTCGCCGATCGTGAACACCGGCGACAAGCTGATCCTGTTCGACACCGGCATGGGCAGCTCCAAACTGTTCGGCTCCACCACCGGCCGCCAGCAGAAGAGCATGACCGAGGCCGGCATCAAGCCCGAGGACATCGATGCGGTGGTCTGCTCGCATGCCCATATCGACCATATCGGCGGCATCGTCGACGACGGCGGCAAGCCGCTGTTTCCCAATGCGCAGGTCTACATCTCCCAGACCGATTTCGACTTCTGGACCGATGAAGGCAAGATGGGCAGCGCGGCCAAGGATTTCGTCGTGCACGCCCGCAAGAACCTGCTGCCGGTCCGCGACCGGATCAAGTTCTTCAAGGACGGCGAGGAATTCCTGCCCGGCATCCAGGCGATCTCGGCGCCCGGTCACACCGTCGGCCACACCATCTTTATGGTCTCCTCGGCCGGCAAGTCGTTCGCCTTCCTCGGCGACCTCTCGCACCATTCCGTGCTGCTGCTGGAGCGGCCGCGGATGGAATTTTCCTACGACACCGATCCGAAACAGGCCGCCGAGTCGCGCGTCAAACTGCTCACCATGCTCGCGGCCAACAAGATTCCGGTGATGTCCTATCACTTCGCCTGGCCGGGCTACGGCCACGTCGCCAAGGCCGGCGACGGCTTCCACTATTATCCCGAGCCGATGCAGATGACGCTGTAGTTTTCAAGCACAGGTCCGGGTGGCGCACGCCGCCCGGACCACTCGGCTCATGATGTGAGCCCACCCATTTCACATTCGCCCGATTATCCTTGCGACCCTCTGTCTGCTGATGCGATGGCGCGTTAGACGTGAAGCTCGCGCCGCCTCGCGCTCCGCGAGCAGCTCTCCTCGCCGTTGCGCCATCAAACGGAGACCACCATGACCAAACCAGGCATTGTTTTCGCGCACGGCCTCTGGGCCGACGGATCGTGCTTCGGCAAGCTGATCCCGACGCTGCAGGCTGAAGGCCATGAGGTGATGGCGAGCCAGCATGGGCTCGATTCACTCGCGACCGACGTCGCAAGCGTGACGGCATGTTTTGGCCGCGTTCCCGGACCGGTGGTCCTCGTTGGCCACTCCTATGGCGGCACGCTGATCACGCACGCCGGCACCGATCCGCGGGTGGCCGCGCTGGTCTACATCGCAGCGCTGGCGCCCGATGCCGAGGAAACCTCGCAGAGCCTGCTTGCAAAGTTCCCGACGACGCAAGTGTTCGGCCATCTCGACGTGCCGCAGGGCCGGATCTGGCTCAAGCCAAGCGGCCTCACGCATTTTGCCGGCGACCTGCCCGAAGCGGAGCAGAAGCTGGTGTATGCGACGCAAGGCGCGCCGGTCGCGGACCTCTTCGCACAGAAGGTCGACGGCACGGCCTGGAAAACCAAGCCGAGCTGGTACGTCCTCGCCGCGAAGGACCAGACGGTTCACCCCGACATGCAGCGCTTCGTCGCCAAGCGCATGAACGCCACCGTGACCGAAGTGGCATCGTCACACGTTCCCATGCTGTCGAAACCGGACATCGTCCTTGACGTCATTCGCAAGGCTGCGAGCGCGGTCGCAGCGAAGTGACATCGGTTGGCGAGGGCCGACGCTGATGACATTATGGGCCATGCAGCTGGCGGATTAGGCCTATTCCGCCGGCTCGGCATAGGCCGCCGTCTGCGGCACGGCAGCATCCGTCCTTGCGCCCGGGAAGATCCGCTTCACCAGCACGAACAGCGCCGGGACGAAGAAGATGCCGAGCACGGTTGCCGCGATCATGCCGCCGGCAACGCCGATGCCGACCGCGTTCTGGCTGGCGGAGCCCGCCCCCGTCGCCACCGCGAGCGGCAGCACGCCGAGGATGAAGGCGAGCGACGTCATCAGGATCGGGCGCAGGCGCTGGCGCGCGGCATGCAGCGTGGCCTCGACGAGGCTGCGGCCGGCCGCGATCTGCTCCAGCGCGAACTCGACGATCAGGATCGCGTTCTTCGAGGCCAAACCGATCGTGGTCAGAAGGCCGACCTGGAAATAGACGTCGTTGGCCTGGCTGAACAGCGTTGCCCCAACCAGCGCGCCGAGCACGCCGATCGGCACTGTCAGCATGACCGCGAAGGGCACCGACCAGCTCTCATAGAGCGCGGCGAGGCTGAGGAAGACGATCAGCAGCGATATCGAATAGAGATACAGCGTCTGGCTGCCGGTCAGCCGCTCCTGGAACGACAGGCCGGTCCATTCATGGCCGTAGCCCTTGGGCAGCTTCGCCATCTGCTCCTCCACCGCCTGCATGGCGACGCCCGAGCTGATGCCCTGCCCGGCCTGGCCCTGCAGCTCGACGGCGGCAACGCCGTTGTAGCGTTCGAGCCGCGGCGAACCATAGCTCCAGCGATGGGTGGCGAGCGCCGAGAACGGCACCATGGAGCCGGCGGTGTTGCGCACGTACCAGCGGCCGATATCGCTGGTGTCCATGCGGAACGGTGCATCGCTCTGGACATAGACCTGCTTGACGCGGCCGCGGTCGATGAAATCGTTGACATAGGCGCCGCCCCAGGCGGCCGACAGCGTGGTGTTGAGGTCGCTGAGGTTCACGCCGAGCGCGGTGGCCTTGGCCTGGTCGACGTCGAGGTTGAATTGCGGCGTGTCGTCCTGGCCGTTCGGCCTCGCCTGTGCGACGCGCTTGTCGGCGGCGAGCTGGCCGAGCAGCTGGTTGCGCGCCTGGATCAGCGCCTCGTGGCCGTTGCCGCCGGTGTCCTGGAGATAGAGGTCGAAGCCGCCGGCATTGCCGAAGCCGGGAATCGAGGGCGGCAGCACCGCGAACACCATGGCATCGCGGATCTTGGCGAAGGCGCCCATGGCGCGGCCGACCACGGCCTGCGCCGAGGCCGCCGGACTCTTGCGCTCGTCGAACGGTTTCAGGCTGACGAAGGCAAGGCCCACATTCTGCCCCTGGCCGGCAAAGCTGAAGCCGCTGACCGCGAACACACCTTCCACCGCGTCCTTCTCGTTGTCGAGATAGTGATGCTCGACCTGCTTGATGACATCGAGCGTACGGGCCGAGGTCGCGCCGACCGGAAGCTGGATCAGGGTCATGATCGTCCCCTGGTCCTCCTCGGGCAGGAATGAGCTGGGCAGCCGCTGGAACAGGACGACCATGCCGGCGACGATCGCGACGAAGGCGATGATCACGGCGGTGACGCGCTTGATGGCGGCGCCCGCCCCGCGCTGATAGCCGTCGGCCATGCGGTCAAAACCGCGGTTGAACAGCCCGAAAAAGCCGCGCTGGCTGCCGTGATGTTTCGGCGGCTTCAGGATGGTCGCGCACAGAGCCGGCGTCAGCACCAGCGCCACCAGCACGGACAGCAGCATTGCGGTGACGATGGTGAGCGCGAACTGCCGGTAGATGATGCCGACCGAGCCGTTGAAGAACGCCATCGGGATGAACACGGCCGAGAGCACCACGCCGATTCCGACCAGCGCGCCGGTGATCTCGCGCATCGACTTCTCGGTTGCCTCGCGCGGACCGAGCTTCTCCTCGACCATCACGCGCTCGACGTTCTCGACGACGACGATGGCGTCGTCGACCAGAAGGCCGATCGCCAGCACCATCGCGAACATGGTCAGCGTGTTGATGGAATAGCCCGCGAGCGACAGCACGCCGAACGTTCCGAGCAACACCACGGGCACCGCGATGGTCGGAATCAGGGTGGCGCGCCAACTCTGCAGGAACACGAACATCACGACGAAGACGAGCGCGATCGCTTCGAACAGCGTGTGGATCACCTTCTCGATCGACAGCTTCACGAACGGCGTGGTGTCGTAGGGGTAGATGACGCGCAGCCCCTCCGGCATGGTGGTGCTGAGCTGAGCGATGCGCGTCTTCACGGCTTCCGAGGTCGAGACCGCATTGGCGCCGGTTGCAAGGCTGATGCCCATGCCGGCGGCGGGCTTGCCGTTGTAGCGCGCCGTGGAATCATAGGACTTCGAGCCGAGCTCGACGCGCGCGACGTCGCCGATGCGGACCGTCTGGCCCGACGAGGCCGTGCGCAGGATGATGTCCTTGAACTGCTCGACCGTCTGCAGGCGGCTCTGCGAGGTGATGGTGGCGTTGAGCTGCTGGCCGCCGACGGCCGGCAGGCCGCCGAGCTGGCCGGCCGTGACCTGGATGTTCTGCGCCTGGATCGCCGTGGTGACGTCGCCGGGCATCAGATTGTATTTGGCCAGCTTGTCGGGATCGAGCCAGATCCGCATGGCATATTCGGCACCGAACAACGTCACCTGCCCGACGCCGGCGACACGGCTGATCGGATCGTTGATCGAGGACGCGACGTAGTCGGCGATGTCACTGGCGGCAAGGCGGCCATCTTCGGAGACGAATCCGAGCACCATCAAAAAGCTCGCCGACGACTTCACGACCTTGATGCCCTGCTGCTGCACCACCTGCGGCAGCAAGGGGGTGGCGAGCTGAAGCTTGTTCTGCACCTGCACCTGGGCGATGTCGGCGTCGGCCTCGTTGGTGAAGGTCAGCGAGATCTGCACGACGCCGGTCGAGGTGCTCGACGACGACATGTACTGGAGATAGTCGAGGCCGGTCATGTTCTGCTCGATGACCTTGGTCACCGAGTTCTCCGCGGTCTCGGCATTGGCGCCGGGATAGGTCGCCGTGATGGTGACGACGGTCGGCGCGATCTGCGGATATTGCGCGATCGGCAGCCGCATGATCGCGAGCACGCCGCCCAGCATGATCAGGATGGCGATGACCCAGGCGAAGATCGGCCGCTTGATGAAAAAGTGCGACATGACGCTTACTGCTCGCTGGTCGTCGGCGCGGGCCGCGCATCGGCCTGCCGCGTCGGGTTCATGGTCAGGCCGGTCGCTGGATCCACCGCGACTTCGACCGTCTTCACGGGAGCGCCGGGACGGGCCTTCTGCGTGCCATCGACGACCAGGCGGTCGCCCGCCCTGGCGCCGGAACGCACCAGCCAGTTGCTGTCGACCTCCTCGCCGAGATCGAGCGTCCGCTGCTCGATCTTGCCGTCCTTGTCGACGAACATGGCGACCGCCTGCCCCAGCGGATTGCGCGAGACCGCCCGCTGCGGCACCAGGATCGCATTGGCATCGACGCCGGCGACGACACGCGCGCGTACATACATGCCGGGCAGCAGCGCGCGCTCGGGATTGGCGAAGATCGCGCGCGAGGAGACCGAGCCGGTGCTCTCGTTGACGCTCGCATCGGTGAAGCCGTATTTGCCCCTGTGTCCATAGGTCTTGCCGCTCTCCATCAGGAGCTCGACCTGCACGCCCTCGACCGGGCGCTTGAGCTTTCCGCTCGCAATCTGGCTGCGCAGGCGCTCCATCTCGGAGGTCGACTGGTCGAGATCGACGTAAACAGGATCGAGCTGCTGCACCGTCGTCATCGCGGTGGCCTGGCTGGCGGTGACGAGCGCGCCCGGCGTAATGGTCGACTTGCCGATCCGCCCCGAGATCGATGCGGTGACCTTGGTGCGGTCCAGCGAGATCGCGGCGGTGTCGCGGTTGGCCTCTGCGGCCTTCAAATCGGCCTCGCCCTGCTTGTAGGCTGCGACCGCATCGTCGACGTCCTGCTGGCTCGCCGCATTGGTCTGCAGCAGCTGGGTCTTGCGCGCGGCCTTCAGCTTGACGCTGACCAGTGTCGCCTCGGCCCGTTGCACCGCCGCCTCGGCGCTGGCGAGCGCCGCCTTGTACTGCACCGGGTCGATCTCATAGAGCAGATCGCCCTCCTTCACCTCCGCGCCCTCGACGAAGTCGCGCTTGAGCAGGATGCCGGTGACCTGCGGCCGCACCTCGGAGACCTGGTAGGCCACGACGCGGCCCGGCAGGACCGTCGAAATCTTCGCCTCCTGCGGCTTCAACGTGATCACGCCAACCTCCGGCGCCATCTGCTGCGCGGCGGGCGCCGAGCCTTGCTCGCCGCAACCTGCGAGCAGCAGCAAGGCGAATAACGGCACGGCGCGGGCAAACGGGGGGCGCATGATGACGATCCATGATGGGGTTTGGAGCCTCTCGCGAGGCCATTTACATTGACACACTTGGAAACTATGTAGTTTCCATACGGAAACTTGGGAGTTTCCAACCCCGAAGTCAAGTGCTAGGCTGCCGGCATCATCGAGCTCAAGCAGTCGTGAACCGGCCTCAACTTAACGACAGGTTTCGCATGGCGAGGAACGCAGCGAGCCGCAAAGAGATCAGCGGCAATCCGCCCCGGAAACGGGAACAACGGGATACCAACCCTCCCGCCCCTGACGCGCGCATGTTGCAATTGCTGGCGGCGGCGAAGGAGACCTTCACCAGCAAGGGCTTTGCCGCGACGACGATGGACGACATCGCCGGTGCCGCGGGCATGTCGAAGAAGACGCTCTACAAATTATTCGAGAGCAAAACCGAGCTGTTCCGCGCCATGCTGCTGCGCAGCCTGCCCCAGACCGATTACGCAGACGCGCCCTCGGATGGATCGCCCGAGACCCGGCTTCGCAACATGCTCCATGAGGCGGCAGACACAGCGCTGTCGCCGGGCGAGATCGCGCTGCAGCGCCTGATCATCGGTGAACGTCAGGCCTCGCCGGAGCTGGGACGCATGTTCGCCGAGGTCATCATGGAGAGCGGCACCGAGCACATCATCGACCTGCTCAAGGCGGTTCGCTTGCAGCCTCATTTCGCCGATGTGCCGCTGCGGCTCGTCTCCGAAATGCTGTTCGGCATGGTGTTCGGCCACGACCATTTCAGGCTGCTGACTGACACCGGGTTTCGCCTCAACCGCCGTGTGCTGGACCAACGGATTGATCTTGCAATCGAGACGTTCTGTGCGCCAGAGGATGGCGGCCGTTAAGCCGCGAGCTTACCCGAGATAGCCGGACACGCCATCCCACAAGAGCATCGTCGCGCGGTTCAGTTGCGGCTGCCAAGGAAGCGCGCAGTGGGCCGCAATGCGTCGATATTCGGGACAGTCTCGCTTGCCTGGGCGCCCGTGCACCACGGATAGGGCAACGCCGACAGCCAGCGCATGATCGGTCCAGCGTCCGCGGCGGGAAGCACGGACATGGCCGCGATCTCGATCACCAGCTTCGTCACGCGGCCGTCGCTGGAGCCAAAATGCCAGTCGTAATGTCCGCACCCAACGCGAACCGCGCCGCCCTGCCTCGCCGACATTCCGACCAGCCAATCGCAGCGGACATGCGGCAGGTAATCCGAGCCGGGACGCGACAGGCAAAATGTGCGCACATTCTCGTACTGCTCGCCAAAGCCGGTGACCAGCACCTGGGTCACCTGCTCAAGTCCCCTCGCCGCGCTCGGAAATGAAATGGCGTCGGTCTTGACGATCATTTCGAGCTCACAGTCGTCGGCGAAAGCGCGCGTCATCAACTGCGGACGGTTGCCATCCTTCGCCAGAATATACGTGCTGATCGCATCGGCGGCGGTGATAGCGGCGGGTCGGCTCATTCGGTCACTCTCAAGACGCTCGGGCTGCGCCTAGCAGCCGAACCTGTCGGCGACGCCGCCAAAATCCTTGGCGACGATGTCCCAATTGCCGGTGGCCTCGAAATCGACCTTCTGAAGCGGTCCGTACTCGGTCGGCCTTGCCACGAACGCCGTCTTCAGCCCGTTCTTCTGCGCAGCCGCGAGATCGCCGTTGTGGGCGGCGACCATCATCACCTGCTCCGGCTTCAGGCCAAGCAGCTTTGCCGCGCCGAGATAGGTCTCGGGATCGGGCTTGTAGTGCTCGAACAACTCGGCCGACATGATGAGGTCCCAGGGGAGCCCTGCGAACTTCGCCATGTTGGTGAGCAGCGCGACGTTGCCGTTGGAGAGCGGCGAGATCACGAATTTGGTCTTGAGACGCGTCAGGCCGGCGACGCTGTCGGGCCAGGGGTTGAGGCGGTGCCAGCCCTTGGTGAGGTGGTCGAGATCGGCATCGGTGAGGCCCTTGATCTCGAACTTCTCGACCAGCTTTTCCAGCGAGCGACGGTGCAGGTCATCGAGCATCACGTAGCCGCGCTCGGGATGCTTGCGCACGTCGTCCATGGAGGCGACGTACATGCCGCGCCAGCCGTCGACCAAAGCAGTCCAGTCGGCGCTGATACCGCGCTGCCTGCTCCACCACATGAAGTCGGTGATCAGGCTGGTGCGCCAGTCCACGACCGTGCCGAACACGTCGAAGACGAGGGCTTTGACGGCGGAGAGATCGGACATGGGCGCTTCCTTGTTTTTATCGTTGTCATTCCGGGATGCGCCGTCAGGCGCAGGCCCGGAATCCATTTCACATCAGACTCTGCCGCTCGATGGATTCCGGGCTCTCCGGGCCGCGCCTTGCGCGGTCCCGTCGCCCCGGAATGACGAAGCGTGTCAGTCCAGATGGAACTTCGCGAGCTCGCGGTGCTCGGCCTTGATGTAGCGCACGGTGCCGGTCACCGAGCGCATCACCACCGTCTCGGTCTCGATCACGCCGTCCTTGCGGAACTTGACGCCCGACAGCAGCGAGCCCGTGGTGACGCCGGTGGCGGCGAACAGGCAGTCGCCGCGCGCCATGTCCTCGATGCCGTAGATCATCTTGGGATCGTTGACGCCCATCTTGGCGGCGCGTTCGCGCTTCTCGTCGGAATCGAGGATCAGGCGACACTGCATCTGGCCGCCGATGCAGCGCAGCGCCACGGCTGCGAGCACGCCTTCCGGCGCACCGCCGGTGCCGAGATACATGTCGACGCCGGTGTTGTCGGGGTCGGCGCAATGGATCACGCCGGCGACGTCGCCGTCGGTGATGAGGCGCACCGCAGCACCGGTCGAGCGCACGCTCGAGATGATGTCGGCATGGCGCGGACGGTCGAGCACGAGAACCGTGATGCCGTCGGGCTTGACGCCCTTGGCCTTGGCGAGACGGAGCACGTTGTCGGCCGGCGAAGCATCGAGATCGACCACGCCCTTGTCGTAACCGGGACCGATCGCGAGCTTCTGCATGTAGACGTCGGGCGCGTGCAGCAGCGTGCCGCCGTCGGCCATCGCCATGGTGGCGATCGAGCCCGGCATGTTCTTGGCGCACAGCGTGGTGCCTTCGAGCGGGTCGACCGCGATATCGACTTCGGGGCCCGCCTTCATGCCGACCTGCTCTCCGATGTAGAGCATCGGCGCTTCGTCGCGCTCGCCCTCGCCGATCACGATGGTGCCCTGGATCGGCAGCTTGTTGAGCTCGCGGCGCATCGCGTCCACCGCGGCCTGGTCGGCCGCCTTCTCGTTGCCGTGTCCGCGCAGTCGCGCCGACGACACCGCCGCCCGCTCCGTCACACGCACGATCTCCAGCGTGAGAATGCGCTCGAGCAAGGCTTGCGGCGGCACTGAAATATGGGTCGACATCGGCTAACTCCTTCGAAACCGTTCTGGGCGGGACTCTCCGCCCACATCAACTCGTAACACCCACAGTTCGTTCGAACTGTCTTATGGCTTGAGCATGACCTTTCCGGAAAACCGCTTCACACTTTTCCGGGTCATGCCCTAGTTCTTCTCGATCCTGATGACCTGCGGCCGTCCGCTGATCACCTTGTCCTTCTGCACGGCGGCGAGCGCGCGGCGCACCGCGTCCTCATGGGTAGCGTATGTGATCAGGATGACAGGCACAGGCACGGCCTTGCCATTTGCCGGTGCGGCGCCGCCATTGGGATGGCGCTGCACAATCGACTCGATCGAAATCTTCTGCTCTGCGAGCCGGGTCGCGATCGCAGCCGCAGTGCCCGGGAAATCGCGTGCCAACAGGCGGATGTAGTAGCCGCCCTCGTGGCGCTCCATCGGCGCCTTCTTGGTGTCGCGCAGATGCGCGATCGGCCGGCCGAACGGATTGGCGCGGATGCCGCGCGCGACGTCGGCGATATCGGCGACGACGGCGGAGGCGGTGGCCGCACCGCCAGCGCCGGGGCCGACCAGCGTGATCGGCGGAATGCCCTCGCCATCGATCGTGACCGCATTGGTGACACCCATCACCTGTGCGATCGAAGAGGATTTGGGAACCATGGTCGGGTGCACGCGCTGCTCGATGCCCTTGGCGGTGCGGACGGCAACGCCGAGCAGCTTGAGCCGGTAACCGAGATCGTCGGCGGCGCGCAAATCTTCCGGCGCGATGGAGGAGATACCTTCGACATACACTGCGCTTTGAGCAACTTTCGTGCCGAAAGCGAGGCTGGCGAGAATGGCGAGCTTTTGCGCGGTGTCATGGCCGTCGACGTCGAAGGACGGGTTGGCCTCGGCATAGCCGAGCCGCTGCGCATCCTTGAGGCATTCGGCGAAGGACAGGCCCTCCTGCTCCATCCGGGTCAGGATGTAATTGCAGGTGCCGTTGAGGATGCCATAGACGCGGTTAATGCCGGTTCCCGCGAGGCCCTCGCGCAACGTCTTGATGACGGGAATGGCGGCGCCGACCGCTGCCTCGAAATTCAGCGCGCCGCCGTGCTTTTCGGCGGCCTTGGCCAGCTTGATGCCGTGCTTGGCGAGCAAGGCCTTGTTCGCCGTGACGACAGACTTGCCGGCGTTGAGCGCGGCTTCCACCGCCGACAATGCGGGATCGCCCGCCCCGCCCATCAGCTCGACGAAACAGTCGACCTCGGGATGCGTGGCCAGCGCCAGGGGATCCTTGACCCATTCGACCCCGCGCAGATCGACGCTGCGCTTCTTGGCCTTCGAGCGTGCGGTGACGGCAACGACGCGAATGCCGCGGCCGCTGCGGCCTGAGAGCACGCGGCTTTGCGTTTCGATCAAACGGACGACTTCGGCACCCACGGTGCCGAGCCCCGCTATGCCCACTTTCAGGGGTGCAACCATGATGCTTTTAGAGAACCTGTCGAAGAGAATTAGCGCCGGTTGGCGAGCGGAACCACGTTGTGCAACGTTTCGATGCCGCTTTCAAGGAAGCGGCGCACGCCGCGCGCGGCCTGCCTGATCCGTTGCTCGTTTTCCACCATGGCGATGCGGACATATCCTTCACCATGCTCGCCGAAGCCGACGCCGGGCGAGACCGCAACGCCGGATTTCTCCACCATCAGGGTCGCGAACTGCATGCTGCCGACGCTGCGGAAAGCCTCCGGCAGCGGCACCCAGGCGAACATCGAAGCCTCCGGCGGCGGAATTTCCCAGCCGGCGCGGCCGAACGATTCCACCAGCGCGTCGCGGCGCTTGCGGTAGGTGTCGCGCATCTCCTTGATGCAATCGTCGGGGCCGTTCAGCGCCGCGGTCGCGGCGACCTGCACCGGCGTGAAGGCACCGTAATCGAGATAGGATTTGACGCGGGCGAGCGCCGCGATCACGCGGTCGTTGCCGACCGCAAAGCCCATGCGCCAGCCGGCCATCGAATAGGTCTTCGACATCGAGGTGAACTCGACGGTGACGTCGATCGCGCCCGGCACCTGCAGCACCGAGGGCGGCGGGTTGTTCTCGTCGAAATAGACCTCGGCATAAGCCAGATCCGACAGGATCAGGATCTCGTGCTTCTTCGCGAACGCAACGAGGTCCTTGTAGAAATCCAGGCTCGCGACATAGGCGGTCGGGTTCGAGGGATAGCAGACAACCAGCGCGAGCGGCTTCGGGATCGAATGCACGATCGCGCGCTCCACCGCCTCGAAGAATTGCGGCGTCGGCTCCGAGGGCACCGAGCGGATCACACCGCCTGCCATCAAAAAGCCGAAGGCGTGAATCGGGTAGCTCGGGTTCGGACAGAGGATGACGTCGCCCGGCGCGGTGATCGCCTGGGCCACGTTGGCAAAGCCCTCCTTCGAGCCGAGCGTCGCGACCACCTGGGTGTCGGGGTTGAGCTTCACGCCGAAGCGGCGGGCGTAATAGGCGGCCTGGGCGCGGCGCAGGCCGGGGATGCCGCGGGAGGCCGAGTAGCGGTCGGTGCGCGGCTTGCCGAGGGTCTCCTTCAGCTTCTCCAGCACATGCGGCGGCGCCGGCAGATCCGGATTGCCCATGCCGAGGTCGATGATATCGGCGCCGGCATTCCGCGCGGCCGCCTTGGCCCGGTTGACCTGCTCGAACACGTAAGGCGGAAGGCGGCGGATGCGGTAAAACTCTTCCATGGCTCTCTGGGCTCCGGGCAACCGGTCAGGACAGAATCGACTGGCCGCAAGGGCCACTCCGAAAGGGAACAGCCCAACCCGCCAAAATTACTCAAAATCAAATACTTAGAGCAATCTTCGACAGCAGAGACTGAAGTCGTTCGCCCTGACTCTCGGCTGAACTCAGGTCTTTTAGCACGGCATCGCGGAGGCGCCAGCGATTACCTTGCACTGCGCTACTTCGCGTCTTTGGCGGCAACGGCCTGGCGGTCGCGCGCGGCGGCAAGCTCGGCCTCGATCTTGGCCCGCTGATCCGGCGGAATGGTCGCCTGATCACGCTCCGGCGGCAGATCGTGCACCGGCAGATAGGAGCCCGGCTCCTTCGGATGCGCCTGGGCATCCGCCGGCGTGAGATCAGCGAGCTGACTCGAACAGCCACCGAGCGCAAGCGCCGCTATCAGCAGCGCGCCACAAATCGGCAGCGACTTTTGCAGGTCCCACAACGCCAACACTTGGGAAATCCCCTACTCGTCCCAAAGCACGGCCCCGGGCAAGCCTTACCCGACACCGCGCCCAAGCTCAAACCATTGCTGCCCCAATGGTGCGAGCGAGAAAAAGCGCCCCGGCGCCACCAAGCCGAGCCTTGCGGCCTGATTATGACGGAACCGGGAAGACTTATCGCAGTGCAGCACATCTTGGAGCGTGTTTAACGCCAAACTTGCGAGCTTCGCGGTGACGAATACGGAATGACTCGTTACTGTTCTGCTCATGAGTACCGCCACGACTGACGCGCCCCGATCTGAAACGAAGTTCGATGCGGAAGCCTTCGCGATGAATGTCGCGCGGGCGATGGAGAGCGGCGGCAAGGCGCTGGCCGCCTACCTCAAGCCGCGCGAAAGCGGCGAGGTGCAGGACCGCCCGCCGGCCGAGCTCACCGAAGTGGTCAGGACCTTCACCTCGGTCGCCGAATACTGGCTGTCGGACAATTCGCGCGCGTCGGACCTGCAGACCAAGCTCGCCAAGGATTATCTCGACCTCTGGGGCTCGACGGCGCGCCGCATGGCCGGTCAGGACGCCGAGCCCGCGATCGCGCCCTCGCCGCGCGACAAGCGCTTTGCCGATCCGGAATGGAAATCGAACCAGTTCTTCGATTTCATGATGCAGCTCTATCTGCTCACGACCAAATGGGCGCAGGAGCTGGTGCGCGATGCCGACGGCCTCGATCCGCGCACCCGCCGCAAGGCGGAGTTCTATGTCCAGCAGGTCACCAACGCGATCTCGCCGTCGAACTTCGTGCTGACCAATCCGGAAGTGCTGCGGGAGACGGTGGCGAGCAGCGGCGAGAACCTCGCGCGCGGCCTGAAGATGCTGGCCGAGGACATCGCGGCCGGCAAGGGCATGCTGAAGATCCGCCAGTCCAACCCGGACAATCTCGTCGTCGGCGTCAACATGGCGACGACGCCGGGCAAGGTGATCTACCAGAACGAGATGATGCAGCTGATCCAGTATTCGCCGACCACGGAGAAGGTGCTGCGCACCCCGCTCCTGATCGTGCCGCCCTGGATCAACAAGTTCTACATCCTCGATCTCAAGCCGGAAAAATCCTACATCAAGTGGTGCGTCGACCAGGGCATCACCGTGTTCGTGATCTCATGGGTCAATCCCGACAAGCGGCTCGGCAACAAGAGCTGGGAAGACTATATGAAGGAAGGCCCGCTCACCGCGATGGACGTGATCGAGAAGGTCACCGGCGAGATGAAGGTGCACACCGCCGGCTATTGCGTCGGCGGCACCATGCTCGCGACCACGCTGGCCTGGCTTGCCGAGAAGCGCCGCCAGCGCGTCTCGTCGGCGACGTTCTTCGCAGCCCAGGTCGATTTCACCCATGCCGGCGATCTCCTCGTGTTCGTCGACGAAGAGCAGATCGCAGCGCTCGAGCAGGACATGAGGGCGGCCGGGGTGCTCGAAGGCTCCAAGATGGCGATGGCCTTCAACATGCTGCGCTCCAACGATTTGATCTGGTCCTATGTCGTCAGCAACTATCTGAAGGGCCAGCAGCCGAGCGCGTTCGACCTCCTGCACTGGAATTCGGATGCGACGCGCATGACCGCGTCGAACCATTCCTACTACCTGCGCAATTGCTATCTGGAGAACCGGCTGTCGACGGGCACGATGGTGCTCGACAACACCCTGCTCGATCTCTCCAAGGTCATGGTGCCCGTCTACAACCTCGCCACGCGCGAGGACCACATCGCGCCGGCGGAATCGGTGCTGTACGGCTCGCAATTCTTCGGCGGGCCGGTGAAATATGTGCTGTCGGGCTCGGGCCATATCGCCGGCGTGGTCAATCCGCCGGCCTCGAACAAGTACCAGTACTGGACCAACGACAACATCAAGGACATCAGTGTCGCCGACTGGATGAAGGGCGCGGTCGAGCACAAGGGCTCGTGGTGGCCGGACTGGCGCGAATGGCTGGGCGCGCTCGATCCGGAGGAGGTGCCGGCGCGCGTGGTCGGCAGCGAGGCGCTGCCCGCGATCGAGGATGCGCCCGGCAGCTATGTCAGGGTTCGCGCATAGCGTATGAACCGGAAAAGTGCGAAGCGGTTTTCCGAGAAGATCATACGCAAACAAGAGCCAGTGCGCCCTTGCGCATGGCGCACTCTCGCGCGCTCCTGTATAGACTCGCTCTCAGCTCAGCGACGACAGAGGGGGACCGGACTATGACGCGCGAATTGTTCTGGCTGACGTGTACGGTGATCCTGACCGGGATCCTCTGGATTCCCTACACCATCAACCGCTGCCAGATCCGCGGCCTCACTGGCGCGATGGCCAATCCCTCTCGCGGCGACAAGCCACAGTCGGAGTGGGCGAACCGGCTGATGTTTGCGCATGACAACGCGGTCGAGAACCTCGTGCTGTTCGCGCCGCTGGTGCTGATCCTCAACGCGATCGACTATTCCACCAAATGGACGGTGCTCGCCTGCGCGATCTATTTCTGGTCCCGCGTCGCGCATCTGATCGTCTATGCGCTCGGCATCCCGGTGTTCCGCACGCTGGCCTTCACCGTCGGCTTCCTCGCCCAGGCCGTGCTGGCGCTGGCGATCTTCAAGGTGTTTTGAGCGCGCACCCTCGACGCTCGGCCATGCCCAGCGAACCCAGCCGGGATTTCGTCGAATTCCACGATCTCGGCGCGGACGTGATCCTCTCCATCCTCGCCCGTGCGCAGCTTCTGGCTGCGGCGTGGCAGGATCGCTCCATGCCGCAAGGCCTTGCCGGCAAGCGCGTGGCCGTCATCGCCGATGACGGCGGATGGCGGAATACGGCCGCGTTCGATCTTGGCGTGAAGGCGATGGGAGGCATCTGCGTGCAGCCTCCGGTCAGGTTCAATGTCCACGAGACGACCGCTGATCTCGCAGGATATCTCGACAATTGGTTCGACATCCTGGTCGTGCGCACCCGCGAATTGTCGACCCTGCGCGAGCTTGCAGCGCATGCCAAAGCGCCGGTCGTCAATGCCAGAACGCGATCAAATCACCCCTGCGAGACGCTCGGCGATCTCGCCTATGTCAGCGGCAAACGAGGAACGCTCGAGGGCCTGAAGGTCGTCGGCGTCGCACCCGATGCCAACATCCTCCGCTCCTGGGTTGAAGTCTCCATCGCCTTGCCGATCGAGGTGATGCAGATCTATCCGGCCGAGTGGCATGTCCGGGACATCGCAAGTCCGAGATTCACCGCAAGCACCGATCTCGATTTGTTGCGCGACGCGGACGTGATCATCACGGATTGCTGGCCGAATGGGACGCATGACGACCAGCTTGCAGACTACCGGATATCCGCATCGCTGCTCGACAAATGCCGCCGCGATGCGATCTTCCTGCCCTGCCCGCCGGTGACCAGGGGCCAGGAGGTCACCGCCGATGCGATGAGCCACACCACGTGCCAGAGCACGATGGCGAAGGCTTTCCTCCTGCACGCACAGAACGCCCTGCTGGAATGGATCGCCGCGTAGCCCGCGCCGGCAAATTCCCGGAGGTCGGAAGGAGCGTCTGCCCATTCTGGCGGCAGCCATCAACCACAGGTGTTGCCGCAAGATGACAGCGCGACAGAATCGACCAAGTTTCGCACTCGCACATACAACTTGTCGTATATCCACACGTATATTCACGCATCGCATTTGATTGATTCGGGGCTGACATGAATTCCAAGATTGCATTTGCGCTCGGCGCGCTCTCGCTCGTGGCCGTTACGACCCAGGCTGGTGCCGCCGATCTCGCCGCCCGTCCCTACACCAAGGCGCCGCCGATGATCGCGGCGATCTACGATTGGAGCGGCTTCTACATCGGCGCCAACGGCGGCTACGGCTCGTCGCGCAATTGCTGGGACGGGACCGTCGGCTTCCCGGCCGGCGTCGCCGAAGGCTGCCATGATGCGACCGGCGCCGTCGCCGGCGGCCAGGTCGGCTATCGCTGGCAGAGCAATGCCTTCGTGTTCGGCCTTGAAGCGCAGGGCGACTGGGCCGACCTCTCGGGCCGGAATGCCAGCACCGTGTTCGGCGTCGCGAACCGCACCCGCATCGACGCCTTCGGCCTGTTCACCGGCCAGGTCGGCTACGCCTGGAACAACGCACTGCTCTACGTGAAGGGCGGCGGCGCTGTGACCCGCAACCGTTATAGCGGCCTCGGTACGGGCGGTCTGGGCGGAGCGGAGTTCGATCGCGCCGACGACACCCGTTGGGGCGGCACCATCGGCGTCGGCTTCGAATACGGCTTCGCGCCGAACTGGTCGGTCGGCCTCGAATACGACCATCTGTTCATGAGCCATCGCGACATCACGCTGACGTCCAACGGCGCGCTGACGCCCGCCGGCACGTTCTCGCGCACCGACCGTATCGGCCAGGACGTCGACCTGATCACCGCCCGCATCAACTACCGCTTCGGCGGTCCGCTCGTCGCGAAGTACTGAAGTCTGCTTGTCCCGGACGCACGATGCGCGAGCCGGGACGCAGAAAGCTACTGACGAACCAAGAAATATGGGCCCCGGCTCTGCAGCGCATCACTAAAGAAGTGCTGCGCTGCGTCCGGGGCACGAGATTGTCTTACTGGTCGGCAAGTCCCAGCATCAGCCGCATGTTCTGCACGGCTGCACCCGAGGCGCCCTTGCCGAGATTATCGAGCCGCGCCACCAGCACGGCTTGGTGATACTTGTCGCTGGCGAAGACGTAGAGCTCGAGCATGTTGGTCTCGTTGAGCGCTTCCGGCTCGAGCCGGCCGCCCTTCGACGCCTCGTTCTGAAGCGGCATCACCGAGACATACTTTGAGCCGGCATAGCGCTTGGCGAGCGCGGCCTGCAGATCGGCACCGCTGGGCTTGCCCGGCAGCGTGTCGAGCTGGAGCGGCACCGACACCAGCATGCCCTGCCGGTAGTTGCCGACCGAGGGGATGAAGATCGGCCGCCGCGTCAGGTTCGAATAGAGCTGCAGCTCCGGCAGATGCTTGTGCTCGAAGCCGAGGCCGTAGAGCTCGAAGGACGGCGCGCTGCCGTCCTCGAAGCTTGCGATCATCGACTTGCCGCCGCCGGAATAGCCGCTCACCGCGTTGACCGTGATGGGATAGTCAGGGGGCAGCAGACCCGCATCGACGATCGGCCGCAGCAGCGCGATGCCGCCGGTCGGGTAGCAGCCGGGATTGGAGACCTTCTTCGCGCCCTTGATCTTGGCGGCCTGGTCCGGCGTCATTTCCGGAAAGCCGTAGGCCCAGTCGGGCGCGACCCGGTACGCGGTCGAGGCGTCCAGCACCTTCGGTCCCGCAGCGCCCATGCTGTCGACCAGGGCAACCGTTTCCTTGGCGGCGTCGTCGGGCAGACAAAGGATGACGAGATCGACCTCCTCCATCAGCGCCTTCTTGGCCGCGGGATCCTTGCGCTTGTCGTCGGCGATCGTCTTCACGACCACGTCGTTCTGGAGCTTCAGCCGCTCGTTGATGCCGAGCCCGGTGGTGCCGGAGCCGCCATCGACGAAGATGGTGGCGGGCTTCCTGGCTGCGCCGGTGGACGGGGCTTTGGTGGTTTCCGTGAGGCTCATGGCAGGCTCCTTTCGAGCTTGTTGGTTTCGGCCGCGAAGGCGTCGGGCCTCACGTCCTGCATCAGTTGCGCGATTTCCCTGGCGTCGGCGGCGGGCTGGACGCCGAGCGCATTGGCGATCGCCGTATAGTCGGCGTCGGACTTGTGCTGGTTGAGCTTGAAGCTGCCTTCGACCTCTTCAACCGTCATGACCAGACCCACGATCCCCCTCTTCAGCGCCTCGAGCCGGCCCGCCGTCATCTTGCCCGACGTCCACGGCTTCTTCGGCAGCAGCCAGCTCTCGAACTTGTCGCTGAGCGTATCGATTTGCACCGCCAGCTCACCGTCCGACAACAACTTCACCGGTCCGGTCAGATGAACCGACTGGTAGAGCCAGGTCGGCACCTGATCCGGCGAGACGTACCAGTCCGGCGATACATAGGCATCGGGTCCGTTGACCGCGAGCAGCCAGGACGTCGTCCCGCCCGCAAGCTTTACCAGCGGATTGTGACGGGCGACATGAAAGGCGGCCCGCGGCGTGCCGTCATCGGCATAGGTCAAATAGAACGGCAGCGGCGAGGCAACCGGCTTGTGGCCGTCGAAGGCGCACATCGTGCCGAAGCCGCGCTCCTCGGCGAATTTCAGGCTTGCGGCGCGATCCGGCTTGAAAAAGGGTGGCGTGTACATCGTGGTCTCCTGCTGGGCCTCCTTGGGGGGCCGCCGGATCAGATCGCGCTGACAGGAGAGAGAATGCCGCGGATCGGATCCAGCGGCAAAGACGATGATCTCAAACGCGATCGACCGCCCAAACCGCTAAAATGCGGCGGCGGCGACGGGCGAACAGGATGGTCGCAGCGTTGATCATGGCGCGCGGCTATAAGGCCGGCGGGTTCCGGGGTCAAGCCCAAATCGCTGGCGCACGCAGGCAGGATGCCGCACGGGTGACGGCAGTCTGCCGCACGGATGTCAACCAGCCACAGCGGAATTTAGCGTAAGCGTGGGGGTTCCCAAGAAAGACCGGCGCGCGCTCTGCCGGCCGGTCCCGCGCCTTTCGCAACCCAGCCTGAGGACATCGCCATGACCGAGATCACCCGTCGCACAACGCTGGCCGGTGCCGCCGCCTCGGCGCTCCTGCCCTTCGTGAAGACCTCGTCCGCGAGCGCCGCCCAGAATGCAAGCTTCTACCGCTACAATGTCGGCACCCATCAGGTCACGGTGGTTTGCGATGGCGTCACCACCGTCAACACTTCCATTCCGTCGCCGGCACCATGATTCATGCCGCCTTCCCTGGTCTCGTCCGCGTCGAGAAGGAAAAGGACGGCTCGGGCTATCGCTGGATCCCGTCGATCTGGAACGCCTCGCTCTGAGGTAAAGCGCACTGACCGGGTGGCCTCGCTGCCCGGTCAGATCACGCGCCAGAGCAATTCCATCAGCTTGGCGATGACGTCGCCGAACAGCAGCAGGGCCGCTGACCAGACCAGCGCCGAGACGAAATTGGCGGCCTGAAAGCTCCAGTACGGCATCTCGAAGATGCCGGCCGCGAGCGGCACCGAGGCGCGCAGGGGGCCGAAGAAGCGGCCGATGAAGATGCTGGGCACGCCCCAGCTCCGCACGAAGGCCTCGCCTTTGGGCAACAGTTCCGGATAGCGCGAGAGCGGCCACATCTGGGCGACCTGCTCCTTGTAACGATAGCCGAACCAGTAGGAGACCCAGTCGCCGAGCGCTGCTCCAATGCCTCCGGCGATCCAGACCGGATAGAAGCTGATCCCGCTCACCCCGATCAGCGCACCGATGGCGACGAGCGCACCCCAGGCCGGGACCAGCAGCGAGATGAAGGCCAGCGACTCTCCGAAGGCGAGCAGGAACACGATCGGGGCCGCCCAAGCCTGGTGAGCGCGCACGAATTCGGCCAGTGCGTGCGCGTACTGCTCCATTCCAGATTGCCTTCCCCGCCCCGTCACGGTCCTGTCAGATGAAAAGACTGGTAAGCCAAGGACTTGTGTGACATCAAGTCACAAAACCCGGCCCGAACCGGGCCAAGGCGTCAAATTGCCGGGAATGGGTGGGCCTCCGGCGTAAAATCGCCGGGATTGGGCACCACGCACAGCCGTCCGGCCAGGACGCGGTGACCTTTCAAGGCTAGCCGTGGCATAGTCCGCCGAACCGATTCGCCGCTTGCGCGGCCCTCAAAGCACATCAAGACATATGTCCAAGCAGTTGAAGCCAAAAGCAAAAGACGACTTTTTCGGCAACGAAGAGTCGAAATCCCGCGCACCCGCCAAGGCGGCGCCGCGCGGAAGCGGCGGCGAAGCCGACTACACCGCGGCCGACATCGAGGTGCTCGAAGGCCTGGAGCCCGTGCGGCGCCGGCCCGGCATGTATATCGGCGGCACCGACGAGAAGGCGCTGCATCACCTATTTGCCGAAGTCATCGACAACTCGATGGACGAGGCGCTGGCTGGGCACGCGACCTTCATCGGCGTGGAGCTCAGCGCGGACGGCTTCCTCACCGTTACCGACAACGGCCGCGGCATCCCGATCGATCCGCATCCGAAGTTTCCGAAGAAGTCGGCGCTCGAAGTCATCATGTGCACGCTGCACTCGGGCGGCAAGTTCGACAGCAAGGTCTACGAGACCTCGGGCGGTCTGCACGGCGTTGGCATCTCGGTGGTGAACGCCCTCTCCTCGCGTCTCGAGGTCGAGGTCGCGCGCAGCCAGAAGCTCTACCGCATGTCGTTCGAGCGCGGCCACCCGAAGGGCAAGCTCGAGGATCTCGGCAAGGTCAACAACCGCCGCGGCACGCGCGTACGCTTCAAGCCCGACACCGACATCTTCGGCGCCAAGGCCGCGTTCAAGCCGCAGCGCCTGTTCAAGATGACGCGCTCAAAGGCCTATCTGTTCGGCGGCGTCGAGATCCGCTGGAATTGCGCGCCCGAGTTGCTCAAGGGCGTCGAGGACGTACCGGCGGAAGCGACCTTCCACTTCCCCGGCGGCCTCAAGGATTATCTGGCGGCGGCGATCCACGCCGACACGCTGGTGCATCCCGACATCTTCTCCGGCAAGTCGGGCCGCAACGGCGCGCACGGCGCCTGCGAATGGGCCGTGGCCTGGACCGCGGATGCCGACGGCTTCCTGTCGTCCTACACCAACACGGTGCCGACGCCCGACGGCGGTACGCACGAATCAGGCCTGCGCAGCGCGTTGCTGCGTGGCCTGAAGGATCACGCCGAACGCGTCGGCCAGGGCAAGCGCGCCTCCTCCATCACCTCGGAAGACGTGATGGTGGGCGCGGCCGTGATGCTGTCCGTGTTCGTGCGCGAGCCTGAATTCCAGGGCCAGACCAAGGATCGCCTCGCCACCGCAGAGGCGCAGCGCATCGTCGAGCAGGCGATGAAGGATCCGTTCGACCACTGGCTGTCGGGCAATCCGAACATGGCCAACCGGCTGCTCGACTTCGTGATCGACCGCGCCGAGGAGCGGCTGCGCCGCCGTCAGGAAAAGGAAACCGCGCGCAAGACGGCCGGCAAGAAGCTGCGCCTGCCCGGCAAGCTCGCCGATTGCACCGACGCCGGCACCGAAGGCTCCGAGCTCTTCATCGTCGAGGGCGACTCGGCAGGCGGCAGCGCCAAGCAGGCACGTGATCGCAAGACGCAGGCGGTGCTGCCGCTGCGCGGCAAGATCCTCAACGTCGCCTCCGCCGGCAAGGACAAGCTGACGGCGAACGCCCAGCTCTCGGATCTCGTGCAGGCGATCGGCTGCGGCCAGCTTTTGCAGTATCGCGAAGAGGATCTGCGCTATCAGCGCATCATCATCATGACCGACGCCGACGTCGACGGCGCGCACATCGCCTCGCTGCTGATCACCTTCTTCTACCGGCAGATGCCGAAGCTGATCGACGAAGGACATCTCTTCCTCGCGGTGCCGCCGCTCTACAAGCTCACTCACGGCACCAAGTCGGTCTATGCGCGCGACGACAAGCACAAGGAAGAGCTGATCAAGAGCGCCTTCAACGCCAACGCCAAGGTCGAGGTGAACCGCTTCAAAGGCCTCGGCGAGATGATGCCGGCGCAGCTCAAGGAAACCACCATGGACCCGAGCAAGCGGACGTTGCTCAAGGTGGTCCTGCTGCCCGACGACCGCGACACCACGGCGGATTCGGTCGAGCGGCTGATGGGCACCAAGGCCGAGGCGCGCTTCGCCTTCATCTCTGACAAGGCCGAGTTTGCCAGCGAGGAACTGCTGGACGTCTAAAGCGGCGGTTCCCGCTGAAAGCCCCGGCCCGGAGCCGGGGCTTTTTCATTTGCGATGACGATGTAGGCCGTTACCGACGATTGAGCCGCGGAAATCCGCATCCACGATGGCACGACTCGGCCAGCGACTCATGGGGCCAGCCGGCAAGCCAAGGCCGAGGCAGGATTGCCTCCATTTAGGACAAGGGCGATTTCCTAACGAAAACTTACCCAAAAAGCCATCTTGGAATTTTGTTCAACCATTTGATATTGCTATGATTTTAGAGAAATCGACGACGACGACCGAAACCACGACCGGAGGGCGTTTTCCGGCGACTGTGCCTGCCCTGCAACAGCATTTCGGCGGGAACCGTCTATAGTCCGGGCATCAGATGACACGGACTTCAGAGCGCTCGCGCCTGCTACGGACTGGGGATTTTATCATGAAGAAGATTGTACTCGCACTGACCGCGGTCGCGGCGATGACCGGTTCGGCCTCGGCGGCTGACCTGGCGTCCCGTCCGTACGTGAAGGCCCCGGTTGTTGCGCCCGTCGCCAATTGGACCGGCTTCTACATCTTCGGCGGTGGCGGCGGCGGCCTCTCCAACTCCGACCAGTCCGTCCAGTCGACCGTCGGCGCGGTTCCGCTGACGATCGCCCAGCGCCAGGGCGGTTCGGGCTGGTTCGGCACCGTCGGTCTCGGCTACGACTGGCAGTTCAACAGCACCTGGGTCGCCGGCGTGTTCGCTGACGGTCAGTTCGGCAGCATCCGCGCCACCGTGCAGGATCCGGTGGCTCTCGGCGGCGCCATCACCGGCAATCAAAAGCTGGAAGACTCTTGGGCTGCGGGCGTGCGTCTCGGCTGGCTGGTCGCTCCGAACGTTCTCTCCTACGTCAACGGCGGTTACTCCGGCGCTCACTTCGGCCAGACCAACTTCCTGACCCTGGCTGGCGTGCCGGCCGGTGCTCACCTCGGCAGCTACAACCGCAACGGCTGGTTCGTCGGCGGCGGTGTCGAGAACAACCTGAACATCTTCGGCATCTCCTCGCCCGGCTGGTTCATGAAGACCGAGTATCGTTCGGCCTTCTACAACGCCAAGACCCAGGACATCCTGAGCGACGTCGGCAATGTCCCGGTCGGTCAGAGCATCCGCGCCAACAGCTGGAACCAGACGATCTCGACCTCGCTGGTCTACCGCTTCAACTGGACCGGTCCGGTCGTCGCGAAGTACTGATCTGATCTGAACTCGACTTTCAGACGTCAAAGCCCCGGCAGCGCCGGGGCTTTTTCGTTGTGATGCACTTGCTAGCGCGCGACGCTCGCGCTTAGCGACCGGTAGGCGCCAGCGAGCCGGGTTTCGATGACGCCCCAGTCAGCATCAGTGATCCCCTCACCGCGCGCATCGCGATAAGCCATTGCCTCGGCCCGCGCGAGGCCGAACTGCGTGATACCGGCGTCGTCTGCGCTCTTGCCATAGGTCAGCGCCGTCGCGCGTGCGATCGAGAGGCCATAGTCGCGCGGGGCCGATGCCTCCCGCCGCGCCTGCCACCAGTCGAGCTCGAGACGAGCCGCCTCCTCCACGTCGAACGCCACGGGCGCGGCAGGCGCAAACGCCCGGTAGTACGTCACGAGGGCCGGCAGGGCCGCATCAGCCTCATGGCGCGAGCGCGTCGGCTGGAACGTCCTGGCGGCCTCCGCCGCGCTGAGCGCGATATGCAGGCTCTGCAGCGGCGAGAAGCCGAACTGCGTCCGCGTCGATTCATAGAGATGGTAGAACTGCGCCGCATAGCGCTTGTCGTAATAGTCGCGCCACATCGCGGTCTCCAGCCGCGCCATCCCGGCCGAATCGAACGCCCGCAGATCAGCATGACGGGGAATGACGGCATAGGCCGCGACCAGTGCGACCGCGGCCGCGCTCCCCAAGATGGTCTTGCGCAAGGACATGCGTCCTCCCGGCGGCCCTGCATCCGGAGCCATTGTATCCGAACCGAAGCTACGGCTAGTCTGGCCGGAAGTTTTCGTGGCCGCGGCAATCTTTGATGCCGGGGCGCGACAGAAGCAGACCGATGGGGAGGAACGCATGCGCAGATTTCTGCTGATCGCAGGCCTGTTTGCCCTCGCCGTCGGACTGCTCTGGATCGGACAGGGTACGGGTACCGTCGCCTGGCCGCGATCGAGCTTCATGGTCAACCAGCTGCAATGGGCCGGCTATGGCGCAGCCATGGCCGGCTTCGGGCTGGTGCTGATCTGGCAGAGCAACCAATAGAAGAAACCAGGAAGTGCAAGCATGACATCCAACCGGTTCGATCTCCGCGGCAAGGTCGCGATCGTCACAGGAGGCAATGGCGGCATCGGTCTCGGGCTGGCGCACGGCCTCGCCGACGCCGGCGCCGATATCGCCGTGGTCGGACGCAACGAAGCCAAGTCGGCCGCGGCCGTCGCCGATCTCAAGGGGCGCGGCGTCAAGGCGATTTCCGTCACCACCGACGTCACCGACAAAGCCGCGGTCGCGGCCATGACCGACCGCGTCGTGAAGGAGCTCGGCCGGATCGACATCCTCATCAACAATGCCGGCATGAGCATCCGCAAGCCGCCGCACGAGCTCGAGCTCGACGAGTGGAACAAGGTGATCGACACCAACCTCACCAGCGCCTTCGTCTGCTCGAAGCTGGCCTATCCGGCGCTGAAGGCGTCCGGCAACGGCAAGGTGATCAACATCGGCTCGATGATGTCGATCTTCGGTGCGAGCTTCGCCACGGCCTATGCGGCGAGCAAGGGCGGCATCGTGCAGTACACGCGCGCCTGCGCCAACGCCTGGGCGCCCGACAACATCCAGGTCAACGCCATCCTGCCGGGCTGGATCGACACCGACCTCACCCGCGGCGCGCGGCAACAGGTGTCGGGCCTGCACGAGCGCGTGCTGGCGCGCACGCCGGCGGGACGCTGGGGCGACATCGACGATTTCGCCGGCATCGCGGTGTTTCTCGCCTCGCCCGCCTCGAACTTCGTCACGGGCACCGCGATCCCCGTCGATGGCGGGTTCTCGGTGATGGCGTAAGCCGCCTCTGCGCTCATGAAAAAAGCCCCGGCATGCGCCGGGGCTTTTGAGTTTTGGCAGTGATCGTTTCTTGTCGCTTGCTTGGTCGTTCCTTGACGCACTCAGTAGCGGGCGATGACCGGCGCGTCGAACTTGTAGCTCGCGCGCACGACGGCCCACTGGATGTCACGCGGCTTGGCATCGAAGGTGTAGTTCCCCGAGGTGCCGCCGAGCTGGTAGGTCTGGCCGCCGAAGGCCGCATAGTTGTATTCGAGGCCGACGATCCAGTTACGGGTGATGCCGTATTCCCAGCCGGCGCCGACGGTCCAGCCGTTGGCCCAGTGGGTCTGACCGCCCGAGCCCGTCGCCGGAGCAACGGTGTCGCTGACGTTGAGACGGTTGTTGACGCCGGCATAGCCGCCCTTGATGTAGAACAGGTTGTTCTGCACGGCGAAGCCGGCGCGGCCGACGACGGTGGCCAGCACGTTGGCGCGCCAGGTGAAGATGTCGTCACCGGCACCGAACGCGGTGTTCACGACCGTGCCCTTGTTGTCGAGGCCCGAGATGGTGCCTTCCATGCCGAACACGTAGTTGTTGGCCTGCCAGTTGTAGCCGATCTGGGCGCCACCCATGATGCCCGAGCCGCGCTGGCGATAGCCCTGGCCCGGAACGAGATCGCCGAACGCAGCGCCGGTGCCGTTGTTGATGAACTGCTCGTTGGTCCAGGCGCCACCGATATGGCCGCCGACATAGAAACCGGTCCAGTTGAACAGCGGCTCGACATAAGCCGGCGCCTTCGTGTAACGCGCGCCAAGATCGGCGGCGGAGGCAGCGCCCGTCGAAACCAGAGCGCTCGTGCAGGCGAAGGCGGCAATCAATTTGTTACGCATGGTACACCCCGTGTCCTTTGATGGGTGCACGCTCACACGCAGTTCTTACTCAAATTTGAATCAAGAAAGTTAAGACGCCGGATTGGCTTGTTGCACGCCCTGAATCCGTTGGCGCTGTTGCACGCACGCAACGCGCCGCGCGCCACTTAACGCCGCATTATCCCTACCGAAGCGCTGAACTACGAGCTTTGCACGGCCTTCGAATGCACGTGCTCGGGCCGCACGCCGAGCGCAAGCAGGCGCGCCGGAATGCCCTGCAGCCATGGCAGCGCGGTGATGAGGCGCACGACCAGCGGCACCTTCAGCGGCCGCTCGCCGCCCTGCAAGGCGCCGCTGATGATGTTGTTCTGCACGATCACCTGCATTCTTTGCGTCATCTTCACCGGAAACTCGCGGCGACGGCGCACCGCGTCGAGTTCGTCTTCAGACGGGCAGCCGTGCGCAAGCTTGTCGGCAAGCAGGTTCGCGGTTGCGACCGCATCCTGCACGGCGAGATTGACGCCGACGCCGCCGACCGGCGACATCGCATGCGCGGCGTCGCCGATGCAGAGCAATCCGGGCTGCGTCCAGTGCGGCAGGCGATTGATGGCGACAGTGAGAAGCTTGACATCGTCAAAGCTCTTCACGTCCGCAATGCCGCTCCGGAGCACCGGCGCCATGCGCACGACCTCGTCGAGCAGCGCCTGCAACCCCCTCGCCTTCACCGCCTCATACTGTCCCTTGGCGATGACATAGGCGCATTGCCAATAGTCGCCGCGATCGAAGGTGACCATCATCTTGCCGGGCTCGATACGTGCGAACAGGTTCTCGGTCTCGTCCGCCTTGCGGCCGACGCGGAACCAGAGCACGTCCATCGGCGCGCCGATCTCCTCGACCGCAAGACCAGCGCGCTCGCGCACGGTCGAATGCCGGCCGTCGCAGGCGATGGTGAGATCGGCCTCGATGTCGATCATGCCGTCCGGCGTCCTTGCCCGGACGCCGGCGATCGTCTCGCCACGGCGGATCAGGTCGACGGCCTCCGTGTTCATCATCACCTTCAACGACGCAAAGCGCTTGCCGGCCTCGCGCAGGAAATTCAGAAAATCCCATTGCGGCATGAAGGCGATGAACGGGTACTTCGTATGGAGCCGGCTCAGATCCGCGATCCGTACCGGCGTTCCCCCGAACAGGCCGTCCATCTTCTGCAGGCGCTGGTGCGGCAGTTTCAGGAAGCCGTCGATCAGGCCGAGCTCGTCCATCACCTCGAGCGTCGAGGGATGCACGGTGTCGCCGCGAAAGTCGCGGAAGAAATCCGCATGCTTCTCCAGGACCACGACATCGATGCCGGCGCGCCCCAGGAGGTAGCCGAGCATCATGCCGGCAGGCCCGCCGCCCACGACACAGCACCGGACCTTCACCGAGGGTCCCGGCGGGGACGGCGACGTATCGGGTTTCACGGCCGGACTCTCATTTACGATTTAAGTTTTCCGTGCAGTGCAGCAAGCAGGATTCATTTGCGGCAGTTGTGAATGGCCGTTAGCGTCACCGCAGACTTCGGTTATTTCAGGAACTCGCAGTGCGGACGATCCTCATACTGCTCGGCGTCTGGATCCTGATCAACGTGCTTTTCGTCGTGATCATGATCCCGCCGCGGAAGCCGGCTCCGCGGCAGACGGGAACGCTTGCGCCGGTTCCGATCGACCAGAACGGCTACCCGTTCGAGGAGCAGGAGAAGCTCCTGCTGCGCCACGTCATCATCTCGATTGCGATGGGCGCATTCTTCTCGCTGGCGCCGCCCCTCATCGAGGCCGTCGAGTCCATCAAGCGCAGGATCGGGAAGCGCCGCGAGTAGCATGCGCAGCCCACCCTGCCGGCGGCTCAATTGTTGCTGCGGTTCACCGTGCGAAAGCTCTTGATCTCCGACACGCTGCCGTCACGATAGGTCAGTTCCACCGAGACGAACTGCGTCGCCGGGTTGAGCTTCATGTAGAGCGGCATGCCTGCACTGATCGCGCTGGGGTCGCGCATGTCGCAGCCCGGCATCTTCAGCACCTGGTTGGGCACGGCGCTGTCGATGCCGATCCGTACCTCGCGGATCGCGCAGCGATATGAGACGAGATGGGTGTAGTAGACCAGCAGCCCGTTGAACTCGCGGAACGACAGCCAGCTCGTCGCGGTCATGTCGAGGATCTTGCGCTGGTCACGGATCAGCGCGGCCTCGGGATCGAACTTGATCGGGAACGGCCCCTGCATGTCGCCGGCCTGGTCGACGTAGCGGACCTCGATGGTGCCGGCCTGCGTATCCGGCGGCAGCTCGATCGACGGGTTCGGCATCCGCTTGCGCGTGCGCGGATCGAGCGTGTCGATGAAACCGGTCTCGCGGAAATCGCCGCTGCCGGCCATGCGCCAGGAAATACCGAGCGTCGGATCGGCGAAGGAGAACACCACGCTCCAGCCGCCATTGTGCCGGGAGAAGCTGGCGATGGGCGCGTTGGTGGTTTCCTCCTTGGGCACGCGCGGCACCGACACCTGGGGCAGCGCCGCGAGCTTCTGCGGCGGCGGATCGGCGGGACGCGCGGCGGCATCCTTGGCGGTGCCGCTGAGGAAGACGTCGTCGACCATCTGGTCGAAATAGACCGGCACCTGCCGGTGCTTCACGGTGTCGGCCATCTCGCTGACCAGACGGCGGGTGCGCTGCGCCACCTGCACGAGGTTCTCGCCGGGCTGCAGCAGCTCCTTGGCGAAGGTGCGCGTGAACACCGAATTGGGATTGGCGTCGTCGTTGGAGAGGCGATCGAGCGCGGTCTGGCGGGGACCGGCCGAGAACACCGAGAACACGCCCTCGGGCAGTTGCACCATCGGCGCGAGCCCGCCGCCGCCGGCGACCGCCCGCGTGCCTGATCGTTCGAACGGGTTGTTGCGGCAGGCATCGAACACCAGGATCGAGGTCCGCGCCTTCTTGTTCTGGAGGCGCTCGACGATGCGGTCGGCCAGGATCGAGGCGTCGCGCACCAGCTCTTCCTGCCCTTCGGTCGCCGCCGGCACGTCGGTCGGCAGCAGATAGTTCTGGCCCGCGATCTCGAAGCCGTGGCCGGCGTAGAAGAAGAACGCAGTGTCGCCAGGCTCGATCGCCCGGTCGAATGCGAGCAGCGTCTCGGAGAATTGTTGGCGATTCTGGTTCTCGGCGACCATCACCGCGAAGCCGAGCTGCTTCAGCGTGTCGCCCATGGTGCGGGCATCGTTGACGGCCTTCAGCAGCTTCGGAACGTTCCTGTAGTCGTTGTTGCCGACGACGAGCGCGACGCGCTTTTCGGCATGGGCAGGAAGCGCGAGGCCGCTCAGGCCCGCCGCAAGGCCAAGAGCCGCCAGAATTCTGAAAAGCCGACGCGTCATCGCGAAAATCCCGTTGCAGAACGGCGCTGCGCCAGTCCTCTCGAACCGGGGTTCATGGAACCCTGCGCCGTTGATGTGATAGTCGGCCCAGCCGTACCGGCGGTTCAAGGCCGAAGCCTCCGGTTCCATTGTCTGGCCTCTGGCAGATTCCTTCGGAATCTGCTTTTTCTAGGGCCGTTGCGCTGCAAGCGGGGGCTGCCGTGTATCGTTGGTGTACTGACGAAGTCGAACCTCATGATCGCTTCGACTATTGGCGCGAGGTGCGCTCCAAGGGCCTGTTCGGCGTCACCGCCGAGCTCGAACGCGAACGGCGCGGCGACTTCTATGGTGAATTCTCGCTGCGCCAGCTTGGCGGCGGCGGCCTCGTCGAGCTGAAGGCCTCGCACTACACGGTCGAGCGCAGCACCTCCGACATCGCCTACGCGCCCGGCGACGCCATCTGCGTCTACCAGCAGCTCGGCAGCGGCGGCTGGTTCGGCGGCATGCGCAGCAGCGATTTCGCGATCGCCAACGGCAGCTTCGCCACCAGCCATACCGACCTGCCCTATCGCACCGCGCCGCTCGGCGCCGGCGGCTTCCACCTGCGGATCCTGAAAATCCCGGTGAGCGCCCTTCCCACCCAGGACAAGCGGGTGCGCGAGCTGGTGCCCCGGACGTTCGACGACCCCACCCTGGCGCCCCTGCTCAGCGCCTGCTTTGCTGACCTCGGCGAGGCCGCAGCCGCGGAGGACGGGGTCACGGACGCGACGTCCCTGGTCCAGGCCCTGGCCCATCTGGCGCTGATCGAGCGCGGCATCCTGCGGCCCGGCAGCCGGCGCGGACAGGGAGCGCTGCGGACCGCCCGCCTCTCGCAGGCCCGCCGCCTGATCGCGCACCATCTCCAGAACCCGGATCTGGCGCCGACGATGGTGGCCGACCAGCTCGCCGTCTCCGTGCGTCACCTGCACATGCTGTTCGAGACCGCCGAGAAGAGCTTCTCACAGACCGTGACGGACGAGCGGCTGAAGCAGAGCCGCCGCCTGATGCGCGAGGCGCCCGACCGGCTGATCGCCGACATCGCAAGCTCCTGCGGCTTCGAGAGCCTGGCGACCTACTACCGGGTCTTCAACGCCGCCTATGGCATGGCCCCCGGCGACTTCCGGGCCCAGAGGTCCGAAGGGCTTTAGGCGCCCCCCTTGGCCGCCGCCGCTCGGCCGATGGCCTGGCCAGAAAAGCTGAGCCACGCCCGTGATTTGGGCAAAAACCTCAGGGTTTTTAGGGTCTTCCCGCGCCTGCTCCATTGACTTTGGCCAATTCCCGCCTATGTTCCGGGTCGACGCGGCTCAGATCGAAGAGCGATTCCTGAGCCTTGCGCTTTGTTCGCGTGAGTCAGCACCCCCAGCTTCTTTGAGAGCGCGCCGTTTCGGGGTGGAACGCGACAGCCTTATTACCCTCGATTCCGAACGGCGGTTTCGACCAGAGGCTCAATGTCCTTTTCAAATCTCGGACTGTCCGAAAAAGTCCTCGCCGCAGTGGCGGCCACCGGTTACACCAACCCCACCCCGATTCAGGAACAGGCGATCCCTCACGTCCTCGCACGCAAGGACGTCCTCGGCATCGCCCAGACCGGCACCGGCAAGACCGCAGCCTTCGTGCTGCCGATGCTCACCATCCTCGAAAAGGGTCGCGCCCGGGCGCGCATGCCGCGCACGCTGATCCTGGAGCCGACCCGCGAGCTCGCGGCACAGGTGAAGGAAAACTTCGACCGCTACGGCGCCGGCCAGAAACTCAACGTCGCCCTCCTGATCGGCGGCGTCTCGTTCGGCGACCAGGATGCCAAGCTGACGCGCGGCGTCGACGTGCTGATCGCCACCCCGGGCCGGCTGCTCGACCACACCGAGCGCGGCGGCCTCCTGCTCACCGGCGTCGAGCTCCTCGTCATCGACGAAGCCGACCGCATGCTCGACATGGGCTTCATTCCCGACATCGAGCGCATCTGCAAGCTCGTCCCCTTCACGCGGCAGACCCTGTTCTTCACCGCGACCATGCCGCCGGAAATCCGGCGCATCACCGAGGCCTTCCTGCACAACCCGCAGAAGGTCGAAGTCTCCCGCCCCGCCACCACCGCCGTCACCGTCACGCAGGCCCAGGTGCCCGCCGGACGCGAGGCACACGAGAAGCGCGAGCTGCTTCGCCGCCTGCTGCGCGAGGCCAAGGATCTCAAGAACGCGATCATCTTCTGCAATCGCAAGCGCGAGGTCGCGATCGTTCACAAGTCACTTCAAAAGCATGGCTTCAGCGTCGGCGCCCTGCATGGCGACATGGACCAGCCGGCCCGCATGGCGGCGCTGGATCAGTTCCGCAAGGGTGAGCTTCCGCTCCTCGTCGCCTCCGACGTCGCCGCCCGCGGCCTCGACATTCCCGAGGTCAGCCACGTCTTCAATTTCGACGTTCCCCACCACGCCGACGACTACGTGCACCGCATCGGCCGCACCGGTCGCGCCGGCCGGACCGGCACCGCGATCTCGATCGTGACGCCGCTCGACCAGAAGTCGATGGCCGCGATCGAGAAGCTGATCGGCCAGAGCATTCCGCGCGCCGAAGGCGATTACGAAGTCCATGCTGAAGCCGGCGATGCAGCCGAGCGTCCGCGCGAGCAGCGCGGCCGTGAACGCTCCCGCGGCGGACGCGGCAAGCCGCAGCGCGGCCGCGATCGTGAGCGCAGCCACGAGCCGCGCGAAGCGCGTGGCGAGCCAAGGCATTCTTCCGAGCCAAGGCATTCTTCCGAGGCAAGGCACTCTTCGGAGGCCCGGCACTCGTCCGAGGCAAGGCAGCCCGCTGAAGCGCGGCATCGTTCCGAGGAGAAGCATGCGGGCGAGCCCCGTCGGGGCGCACGCCAGCAGGCCAACAATTCGCATGTGCCCTCGATCGGCCGTCCCGAGCCGCGCCGCCAGCGCGAGGTCGATACCGAGCCGGGCGATCATTCGCACCTGCCGGCGTTCCTGCTCCGGCCCGTGCGTTCGTCTCCCGCCGGCGCCTGATGCTGCGAGGTGCCTCAACTCGGTTGAGTAGAGGCGCTCCACACTTTTTATGATGCATTGGCGACCGTATATTTACTGGCCGTTCACAAACGTCCGTTAGCCTACGAACATAATTTAAGCATTGCTGCGGTCGACGGCGCATCGACCGTTGTGGGGTATGTTCTGTGGTCAAGGTTCTCGACGAACACGAACGCACGATGGCGTTCGCCGAAGTTGCACTCGGCCAGATCCGATCGCTCCGTCAGACTGCAATTCCCCGCAATTACGAGATCTGGTACGTCTACGCGACCGGCTACAACGCGCCGCTCAACAAGATCATCAACGAGACGCTGGCGCGCCACGGCAAGCTGACCGAAGGCGATCTCGAACAGATCTACGAGACCTATCTCTCCCACATCAAGACCACCGACCGCATCGACAAGGTCGGCGCGCGCGTCATCGGCGAGATCGACGACGTGATGAAGGTGCTCGGCGAAGCGCTCGGCATGACCGGCGCCTACGATGCGAGCCTATCGGGCGCGACCGAGAAACTGTCGTCCGCCAAGAGCCGCGACCAGATCAAATCGGTCGTCGCGACGCTGCTGCGCTCCACCAGCGAGATGCGCGAGACCAACAAGGCGCTGGAAGACCGCCTGACGCTGTCCAAGAACGAGATCAGCAATCTGCAGCAGAGCCTCGAAGCGATCCGCGCCGAGAGCCTGACCGATCCGCTCACGGGCCTCGGCAACCGCAAATATTTCGATCGCATGATCGGCACGGCCGTGCAGAGCGCGCTGGCTTCGGGCGAGCCGCTGTCGCTGCTGCTGTTCGACATCGACCACTTCAAGTCGTTCAACGATTCCTACGGCCATCTCACCGGCGACCAGGTGCTGCGGCTCGTCGGCCTGTCGCTGAAGCAGACCATCAAGGGCCAGGACATCACCGCGCGCTATGGCGGCGAGGAGTTCGCGGTCGTGCTGCCCAACACGGCGCTGCGCCAGGCCCTCACGGTGGCCGATCACATCCGCCGCGCCGTGATGGCGAAGGAATTGAAGAAGAAGTCCACCGGCGAGATCCTCGGCCGCGTCACCATCTCCGTCGGCGTCTCCATGCTCAAGCCGGGCGACGACACCGACGCGCTGATCGAGCGCGCCGATGCCTGCCTCTACGCCGCCAAGCGTAATGGCCGCAACCGCGTGATCTGCGAAGCCGATCCGGAATTCGCGATCGAGTCGCACGGCCGGGTGGCGTGAGGCGCAAGCAGCGCGCCGGACTGTGCGTGCTTGACATTCCAACTTGACGAACGACATCCTTCTCACTGCGTGAGCATCGAGGACTTGTCGTCGTGCCCAATCCCCATGACTTTCACACGCCGCAACCGTCCTACAGCAAGGACGAGCTGCTGCGATCGAGCGAAGGCGGCTATTTCGGCCCGGGCAATGCGCAATTGCCGGCCCCGCCGATGCTGATGATGGACCGCATCACCGAGATCAGCCTGGACCGCGGCGAGTTCGGCAAGGGCCATATCGTCGGCGAGCTCGACATCGTGCCGGGGCACTGGTTCTTCGATTGCCATTTTCGCGGTGACGCGATGATGCCGGGAAGCCTGGGGCTCGACGCCATGTGGCAGATGATCGGCTATTGGCTCGGCTGGTCGGGTTCACCCGGCAAGGGCCGCGCCATCGGTGTCGGCGAAGTCGAGGCTACCGGGTTTGTCACGCCGGAGACGCGATACGTGCGCTATGAGGTCGCCATGCGCATGGTCCGGCGCGGCAAGCTGGTGCTCGGAATTGCCGACGGCCGCGTGCTGGCCGATGGAGTCTGCGTCTTCACCGCAAAGGATATGAGGGTCGGCCTGACCAAGGCCGTGGATTGAGCTCTCGTAGGCGCGTAGCGCCGGGCCCACGATTTCGGCATGACTACTTCGATCGGTGGGCACGCTTCCGCCTTCGCTCTGCCGAGCTACGGCGGACGAGTCGCTTTGCCCACCCTGCGCACTGCCTTCTTGGCAGCCTTCTTGGCAACTGACCTCTTCGGCGCGACCTTCTTCGCAGGCTTCGCCACCGCCTTCTTCCCCTTCGGCCGCTTCTTCACCTTGGCGCGCTGGGCGGCGGCGAGGGCTGCCCTCGCCCATTGCGCAAGCTCCTGGGAATCGTCGAACAGGCGTGCGGGCAGCTCCCAGTAGGAGTTCACCAGTACGGTCTTGGCGCGGGTCGAATACTGAAACGGCTTTGATCCTTCAGCCTCAAAGTCCGGAATGGTGATCTCGTCGGCGCGGAAGAACAGGCCGGCCCGCAGCGACAGCGCGAAATTGATGCCGTCGGCGGAGATGCCGTAGCCGGAAAACATTTTTCGGATGGTGACGGGGCCGAAATCGGCGAACAGGTCGATCAGGAATTCGCGGTCCATGCGCACGCTCTCTCCTGCCCCGGACGCACCGCAGCGTGAAACGATGCGGTGCAGAGCCGGGGCCCAGTCACTCTACGGGCTGGAACTATAGCGTGGGTCCCGGCTCTGCGCAGCAGCGCAAGCGCGCTGCAGCGCGTCCGGGACACGAGAGCTGAGCGTTGGACGAATTACCCGTCGATCTTGGCCGGGCGCAGCTCGACCGACTCGCCGCAGCCGCAGGCGGAGACCTGGTTGGGATTGTTGAAGACGAACTGGGCCTGCATCTTGTCGGCCTTGTAGTCCATCTCGGTGCCGAGCAGGAACAGCACGGCCTTGGGGTCGACCAGGATCTTGACGCCCTTGTCCTCGACGACCTCGTCGGTCGGGCGGATCTCGTGGGCGTATTCGACCGTGTAGGACTGTCCGGCGCAGCCGCCGTTCTTCACGCCGACACGCAGGCCGACGATCTCGGAATCCGCCCGGCTCGTCAGCTCGGTGATGCGCTGGGCAGCGGCATCCGTCAGCCGCATCACCTGCGGGCGTGGGCGCCGCGGCTTCGGAGTGGATGCTGGGGTCGAACCTGACGAAATCTGGGTCATGTCAGTGATGTGGTCCGTTGGGATGCGAATTCAATATCGAGGTTACGCGTCACCACATGTTGAGGACGAGGCGCGCCTCGTCGCTCATGCGCTCCGGCGACCAGGCCGGCTCCCAGACGACCTTGACGTCGACCACGCCGACGCCGGGAACGCTGGCGACCGCGTTCTCGACCATGGTCGGCAGCTCGCCGGCGGCCGGGCAGTTCGGCGTCGTCAGCGTCATCTGGACGTCGACCGAGCGGTCGTCCTTGATCTCGACCTTGTAGATCAGGCCGAGCTCGTAGATGTCCGCCGGGATTTCCGGGTCGAACACGGTCTTGAGGCCCGCGATGATCTCGGTGGTCAGACGCTCGGTCTCCTCCGGCGGCAGCGCCGAAAGGGTCTCCATTGGACTAGCTTTGATTTCGGCCGTGTCACTCATGCGAACAAATCCCGCGCCTTGAGCAGCGCCTGTGCCAGATGATCGACTTCTTCCCGCGTATTATACATGCCGAACGAGGCACGGCAGGTGGCGGTCACGTTGAACCGCTCTAAAAGCGGCATCACGCAATGGGTGCCGGCGCGGACCGCGATGCCCTGCCGGTCGATCACGGTGGCGACGTCATGGGCATGCGCGCCCTTGAGCTCGAACGAGATCACCGGGCCCTTGCCGCGGGCGGTGCCGATCAGCCGCAGCGAGTTGATCTCGCGCAGCTTCTCCTGGGCGTAGGCGGTGAGATCGGCCTCGTGCGCGGCGATGCGCTCCTTGCCGATCGAATTGACGTAGTCGATGGCCGCACCGAGACCGACGGCCTCGACGATCGCCGGCGTGCCGGCCTCGAACTTGTGCGGGGGATCGCCATAGGTGACGATCTCGCGCGAGACTTCGCGGATCATCTCGCCGCCGCCGTTGTAGGGGCGCATCGCAACGAGGTGGTCGTACTTGGCCCAGAGCACGCCGATGCCGGTCGGCCCGTACACCTTGTGGCCGGTGAAGACGTAGAAGTCGCAGCCGATGTCCTGGACGTCGACCGGCAGATGCACGGCGCCCTGGCTGCCGTCCACCAGGACCGGAATGCCGCGGGCATGGGCGATCTTCACGACGTCCTTGACCGGCACGATGGTGCCGAGCGCGTTCGACATCTGCGTGATCGCGACCAGCTTGGTCTTCGACGTCAGAAGCTTCTCGAACTCGTCGATGAGGAAATTGCCCTCATCGTCGACCGGCGCCCACTTGATCACGGCGCCCTGGCGTTCCCTGAGGAAATGCCACGGCACGATGTTGGAGTGGTGCTCCATGATCGAGATGACGATCTCGTCGCCCTCTTTGATGTTCGGCCCGCCCCAGGACGATGCGACCAGGTTGATCGCCTCGGTCGCGTTGCGGGTGAAGATCACTTCCTCGGTGCGCGGCGCGTTGATGAACTGCGCCACCTTGGTCCGGCCGCCCTCATAGGCTTCGGTCGCAGCGTTGGCGAGGTAATGCAGGCCGCGATGCACGTTGGCGTATTCGCTCGTATAGGCCTGCGTCATGCGGTCGAGCACGGCGCTGGGCTTCTGCGCCGAGGCGGCGTTGTCGAGATAGACCAGCGGCTTGCCGTAGACCTGCATGGCGAGCGCCGGAAAGTCCTGGCGCACGCGCGCAACGTCATAGGCGCCGTTCTTGACTGCGGGATGCGTGCTCATGACCGCCGCTCCAGCCAGCGCTCGGCAATGCCGATCACGTGCTCGCGCAGATTATCATCGGCGATCTGCTCGATCGCTTCGCCGACAAACGCCTGGATCAGCAGCGCCTGGGCCTGCTTCTCGGGCAGGCCGCGGGCCTTCAGATAGAACAGCAGGCTGTCGTCGAGCGCACCAGCGGTGGCGCCGTGGCCGCAGGAGACGTCGTCGGCGAAGATTTCCAGCTCGGGCTTGTTGTCGGCCTCGGCTTCGTCCGAGAGCAGCAACGCGCGGGTCATCATCTTGCCGTCGGTCTTCTGCGCGTCGGGACGGACGATGATGCGGCCCTGGAACACCGAATGGGCGCGGTCGTCGATCACCGCGCGGAATACTTCGCGGCTGACGCAGTTCGGCACGGCGTGGTCGACGACCAGCGTGGTGTCGCCATGCTCGGTCTTCTGCAGCAGGTTGACGCCGTTGGCCGAGAGCTCGCTGCCCTCGCCCGCCAGTGTGATGAAACCCTGCAGGCGGCTGACGGCAGCACCGGTCGTCATATTGAAGAAGTTGAGCTTCACATTGGCGCCGACCGTGACGAAGTGCGACGAGACGTTCACGGCGTCAGGTGCATCGTCCATCAGGCGGATATGCGCGACGTCGGCGTCGTCCCCGACCGTGATGATCACGGCGTCGTTGACCTGATAGGCCTTGGCGCCGGCTGCAACGAAGGTCTCGACGACGGTGGCGCGAACGCCCTTCCCGATCGCGACCTGCGAACGGGTGAAGCTGGACGTGGAAGCCGCGGTCGCGATGTGGATGATCTGGATCGGCGCGGAGAGCTGCGCGCCGTCGGCGATCGACAGCACGACACCATCGGTCGCCATCGCCGCGTTGAGCGAGATCACGGCGTCGCTAGCGGCGGTCTTCAGCAGACCGGCATCCTTCTCCAGCGTCTCGCGCAGGGTCTTGAAGCCTGCTTCAGTAGCGTGCGCCTTGACGTCGGACAGATCGGCCGCGAACACGCCATCGACCAGCACCAGCTTGCGGGCGCCATCGATCGCATGCGCCTTCACCGCGTCTGCGGCGCGCTTCAGCGCGGCCGCGTCGGGCGCAGCTGCGAGCGGCAGCACCTCGCCGACCAGCGCGCGCAGATCGGTGTATTTCCATTCCTCGATCCGGCGATGCGGCAGGCCGAGACGCTCATAGGTCTCGAAAGCCTCGCGGCGCACCGCGATCACATCAGGCGAACCCGGCAGGCGGCCTTCGGCGCTGGCGAAGAGATCGCTCACCGCGCGGCCGTTCCCGGTCTTTGCCACAGCAACGTTCATCGCAAACAATCCTTACGCGGCATCCTCGAACTGGGCGTAGCCGGACTCTTCCAGCTCCAGCGCCAATTCCTTACCGCCGCTCTTCACGACACGGCCCTTCGACATCACGTGCACGAAATCGGGCACGATGTAGTTGAGCAGTCGCTGATAGTGGGTGATGACGACCATCGCGCGCTTGGGCGAATGCAGCGCGTTGACGCCGTCGGCCGCGATGCGCAGCGCATCGATGTCCAGGCCCGAATCCATCTCGTCGAGGATGCACAGGCTCGGCTCGAACAGCGCCATCTGCAGCACCTCGTTGCGCTTCTTCTCGCCGCCGGAGAAGCCGACATTGACGCCGCGCTTGAGCATGTCCTGCGGGATGTTCAGCGACTTCGAGACCTCGCGGACCTTCTTCAGGAAGTCCGGCACCATCAGTTCGCTCTCGCCGCGCGCCTTGCGCTGCGCATTCAGCGCAGTCCGCAGGAAGTTCATGGTGGTGACGCCGGGAATCTCGACCGGATACTGGAACGCCAGGAACACGCCCTTGGCGGCGCGCTCGTCCGGCGACATCTCCAGCAAGTCCTCGCCCTTGAACAGGATCTGGCCGTCGGTGACCTCATAGCCGGGCTTGCCGGCGATGACGTGGGAGAGCGTCGACTTGCCGGAGCCGTTCGGCCCCATGATCGCGTGGATCTCGCCTTCGTTCACGGTCAGCGTCAGCCCGTGGAGGATCTCACGCTCCTCGACACGAACCTTGAGGTCTTTCACTTCAAGCAAAGCCATCTTGGTATCCAGTCTATTCAATTGATGTTGGAGCGCCGAAGCGCGCCGCGAGGGTCGGCGATCAGCCGACCGACCCTTCAAGCGAGATCGAGATCAGCTTCTGCGCTTCCACCGCGAATTCCATCGGCAGTTGCTGCAGCACGTCCTTGACGAAGCCGTTGACGACGAGGCCGACCGCCTCTTCCTGGCTAAGGCCGCGCTGGACGCAGTAGAACAGCACGTCCTCGGAGATCTTCGACGTCGTCGCCTCGTGCTCGAACGTTGCCGAGGAGTTCTTGGCCTCGATGTACGGCACGGTGTGCGCGCCGCATTTGTCGCCGATCAGCAGGGAATCGCAGGCGGTGAAGTTGCGCGCGCCGGTCGCCTTCCGGTGCGCGGTGACGAGACCGCGATAGGTGTTCTGCGACTTGCCGGCGGCGATGCCCTTCGAGATGATGCGGCTCGACGTGTTCTTGCCGAGATGGATCATCTTGGTGCCCGAATCGACCTGCTGGAAGCCGTTCGAGATCGCGATCGAGTAGAACTCGCCGCGGGAGTTGTCGCCGCGCAGGATGCAGCTCGGATATTTCCAGGTGATCGCCGAACCGGTCTCGACCTGGGTCCAGGAGATCTTGGAATTGTTGCCGCGGCAGTCGCCACGCTTGGTGACGAAATTGTAGATGCCGCCCTTGCCTTCCGAGTTGCCCGGGTACCAGTTCTGCACCGTCGAATATTTGATCTCGGCATCGTCATGCGCGACGAGCTCGACCACGGCGGCATGCAGCTGGTTCTCGTCGCGCTGCGGCGCGGTGCAGCCTTCGAGATAGGAGACGTAGGAGCCCTTGTCCGCGATGATCAGCGTGCGCTCGAACTGGCCGGTGTTGCGCTCGTTGATGCGGAAATAGGTCGACAACTCCATCGGGCAGCGCACGCCCGGCGGCACGTAGACGAACGAGCCGTCGGAGAACACCGCCGAGTTCAGCGTCGCGTAGAAATTGTCCGACGTCGGAACCACCGAGCCGAGATACTTCTGCACCAGTTCGGGGTGTTCGCGGATCGCTTCCGAGATCGGCATGAAGATCACGCCGGCCTTCTTCAGCTCGGCCTTGAACGTGGTCGCGACCGAGACCGAATCGAACACGGCGTCGACCGCGATCTTGCGGCGCGCCGGATCTTCCTCGCCGGGCTTCGGCTCGACGCCCTCGAGCATGGCGACCTCCCGCAGGGGAATGCCGAGCTTCTCGTAGGTCTTCAGAATCTCCGGATCGATCTCGTCGAGCGAGCTGACCGTCTTCTTCGGCTTCGGCGCCGCGTAGTAGTAGAGATCCTGGAAGTCGATCTTGGGATAATCGACGCGCGCCCAGGTCGGCTCGGTCATGGTCAGCCAGCGCCGATAGGCCTCCAGCCGCCACTGGAGCATCCAGGCGGGCTCGTTCTTTTTCTGTGAGATGAACTTTACGATCTCTTCCGAGAGCCCCTTGGGAGCCTTCTCGGTGTCGATCAGGGTCTCAAACCCATAACGATATTGGTCGACGTCGATGCGCTTCACGCGCTCGACCGTCTCTTGTACGGCTGGCATTCCATCCTCCGCTCGCGGTTTCAAGGACCGCGGTGGATCAAACTCGGACGAGTATTACGATGTTTTTTGCGGAAAGCACAGGCTTAGAACGGTTCAAGCCGTGTTTCGTCGCTTAGCCTCTAAGTAGGGTATTACCGAGCTTTCGCCAAGCCTCTAACGCCCTATTGATCTCATCTGGATCCGTGGACCAGCCCAGACTGAGACGCACCGCTCCCTGGGCCACGGCGGGATCGAAGCCCATGGCTGACAGGACATGGGATGGCTGGACCTTCCCTGAGGAACAGGCCGAGCCGGACGACACCGCCACGCCTTCGAGGTCGAAGCCGATCACGGCGGTCTCGGCCTTCAGGCCCGGTGCGGTGAACAGAATGGTGTTTGGCAACCTCTTCACGTCATCTGCGAAGATGGTCGCACTGGCGATACCGCGAATGCCATTTTCCAAGCGATCTCTGAGGGTTGCCATGCGCTCCGCATCCTCAGGCAGAGCCTGAAGCGAGGCTCTGATGGCTGCGCCGAAGCCGGCGATACCAGCGACATTCTCGGTTCCTGCGCGCCGGTTCAGCTCCTGCCCGCCACCCCGCAACACCGGTTCCAATCCGGCGATTCCCTCTGCCACCACCAGCGCGCCTATGCCCTTGGGGCCGCCGATCTTGTGCGCAGAAAAGGTCGCAAGGTCGGCGCCTACCTCGTTAATATTGAACGCAATTTTGCCAAGCGCCTGAATCGCGTCGACATGCAGGAGGCCGCCGGCCTCGTGGACGATCCGGGCGGCCTCGGTGACCGGCTGGAGCGCGCCGGTCTCGTTGTTGGCGGCCATGATCGAGACCAGCGCCGGCGGGCCACCGGCGAGTAGCATCCGAAGGTGATCAAGGTCGATCACGCCGGAACGGGTGACATGGATCAGGTCGATTCTAGCAGCCGGAAACCGGCCGCCTGCCAGGACCGAGGCATGCTCGATCGCCGAAACCAGCAGCCGCGCGACGGGACCTCCGGACGGACCCTTCAGGCCAGGTGACAGCGCCAGCGCGTTGGCCTCGGTTCCGGCGGAGGTGAAGACGATGTTCCGTGGCAGTGCGCCCACCGCCGCGGCCAGCGTGGCGCGGGCCTCCTCGACCAGCCGCCGCGCCTCCCGCCCCTCGGCATGGACCGAGGACGGATTGCCGATCAGCTCCCAGGCGGCCAGCATCGCAGCCCGGGCTTCAGCACGGAGCGGTGTGGTCGCATTCCAGTCGAGATAAACGCGGTTCGGCATCGAGTAGTATATTACCTTACTTCGTCGGGGCTGTTCCGCCCCTGCGCCCGACATGGGCCGCCACCGCACGCTTGGCAACCGTGATTCCGAAGCCAGAGCCGGCGATGACGCGGCCATGACAGGCTAACGTCTTGAGCCCATTGGCTGATGTTCAAGATGCTTGCTTTTTGCCCCTCCGCCCATGTTAGAACGCGGGCCGTCAAGTCACCGCGCGCCGTTTGCGCATCACCGCGAGGCGCACGCCTTCTCACCCTTCCATTCGCGCTCTCGTCGGCATCGCTGTCGATGAGGCCACAATCGGTTGATTGCCGAGGATCCTCGCTCCAGCACATCAATCAAGAGATCACCGATGCCCGAAGTCATTTTCGCCGGCCCCGCTGGCCGCCTCGAAGGCCGCTACCACCCGGCCAAGCAGAAGAACGCGCCGATCGCGATGATCCTGCATCCGCATCCGCAGTTTCACGGCACGATGAATCATCAGATCGTGTACCAGTGCTACTACGCCTTCGCGCATCGCGGCTTCTCGGTGCTGCGCTTCAATTTCCGCGGCGTCGGCCGCAGCCAGGGCTCGTTCGACCACGGCACCGGCGAGTTGTCGGATGCGGCGGCCGCGCTCGACTGGGCGCAGACCATCAATCCCGAAGCGCGCGCCTGCTGGGTTGCCGGCTTCTCCTTCGGCGCCTGGATCGGCATGCAGCTTCTGATGCGCCGTCCCGAGGTCGAAGGCTTCATCTCGATCGCGCCGCCCGCCAATCTCTACGACTTCTCGTTCCTTGCGCCCTGCCCGTCGTCGGGCCTGATCGTGCATGGCGAGAAGGACGCGGTGGTGCCGCCGAAGGATGTCAACACGCTGGTCGAGAAGCTGAAGACGCAGAAGGGCATCGTGATCGACCAGCAGGTCATCCCCGGCGCCAACCACTTCTTCGACGCCAAGCTCGAGCCGCTGATGGAAACCATCACGGCGTATCTGGACATGCGCCTCGCCAACGTGCGCTGAGACCTTGTAGCCCGGATGGAGCGCAGCGAAATCCGGGAAACTCGACCCGCGGACGCAAGGCCCCGGATTGCGCTGCGCTCCATCCGGGCTACGGGAGCAACGCGCTCAGCTCAAGCTGCAAGCTTAAGCAGGTGCGCGTCGTGCCTGACGAGGAAGGCGCGCAGCAACTGCGGATAGTCGGCGCCGACCGCAGTGCGCACACTCGGACGTTTCGCGAGTTCGGCGCGCCAGGCGCGGACCTTCGGCACATCGCGGAAGATGCCGTGATCGGTCAACTCGTCGAACAGGTCGAAATAGCGGAAGACCGGCGCGAACACTGCATCGACGAGGCTGAACGCCTCGCCCGCGAAATAGGGCCCGGAGCCGAGCGCGGCCTCCACGCGCGCGAACTTTGCCGCAAGGGCCTGGCGCTTGCTCTCGAACGTCGTCGGATCCGTCGTGGTCTCCAGCCCCCAGAGATCGCCGAGGATCGCCGAGCCGAACTCCATCCAGGCGCGGTGCTCGGCGCGCTTCAGCGCGTCCGCCGGATGCAGCTTGGTGCCGCCCTGCGTCTCCTCGATGTACTCGCAGATCACGTTGCTCTCGAACAGCGCGACCTCGCCCTGCTCCGTCGTCACCACCAGCACCGGCACCTTGCCGAGCGGCGACAGTTTTAGAAACCACTCGGGCTTGTTGGCGAGATCGATGTCGATCCGCTCGAACGGAACACCCTTCTCCTTCAGCGCGATCACCGCGCGCTGCACGTAGGGGCAAAGCTTGTGGCTGATCAGTTTCAGTGAAGCGGGCGTTTCAAGCGACGTCGTCATGGCGATGATCCCGGCGGTTCGATGCAACTGCATCCAAGATAGATGCATTTGCATATATTCGTCAAGATCTATGCATCTGCATCAACCCCGGGCCGATGCAGAATCCGGCCTCAGGGCCGCGCGATCACCCCGCCGGTCATCGGCATCGGCACGCCGGTGGTGGCGGGATAGGACAGCGGCAGGCCCTTCAGGCCGCGGGCGGCGAGGAAGCCGAAGGCCTGCGCCTCGATGGCGTCGGAGGCCCAGCCGAGCGTCTCGGCGGCCTCGACGGTGGCCGAGCCGACGCGCTCCCGCAGCATCCGCAGCATGGTGAGGTTGCGCGCGCCGCCGCCGCAGATGATCCAGCTTCGCGGCCGCCGCGGCAGCAGCGGGATGACGCGGGCGATCGCAGCCGCGGTGAAGGCGGTCAGGGTCGCTGCGCCATCGGCGGGCTGGACGTCGCCGAGCTTCAGCGTGGCAAAGTCGTTGCGGTCGAGCGATTTCGGCGGCGGGACCGCGAAGAACGGCAATTCCAGCGCCCGCGCGATCCAGGCCTCGTCGGCCTTGCCGAGCGCTGCGAACTTTCCTTCCGCATCGAAGGCCTGGTTCATGGTGCGGTACATGAAATCGTCGAGCAGCGCGTTGCCGGGGCCGGTGTCGCAGGCGATCAGCGTGTCGTTGCCGTCGATATAGGTGATGTTGGAGACGCCGCCGATATTGACCACGACGATCGGCCCCTCGCGCTCCAGCGAGTTGGCGAGCGCCCGATGGTAGACCGGCACGAACGGCGCGCCCTGCCCGCCGGCCTCGACATCAGCGGCGCGGAAATCATGCATCACGGGAATATGGATCGCCCGGGCCAGCGCCGGCGCATCGCCGATCTGGACCGTCAGCCGCCGCTCGGGCCGGTGCAACACGGTCTGGCCGTGGAAGCCGACGATGTCGATATCCTCCGGCCTCATCCGGTTCTGGGCGATGAAGGCCGCGACCGCCTCGGCATGGGCGCGCGTCACCACCCGCTCGGCCTCGGCCAGGATGCCCGGCCGGGCATCGCGCTGCGTCAGGTTCACCGCCTCGCTCAGCGCCTGGCGCAGCAGATTGCGCTCGGCCGGGCTATAAGGGCGGTAACCGGAGGGCCCGAACGCCTTCACCTGCTTTCCGTCGGTTTCGATCAGCGCGACATCCACCCCGTCCAGCGAGGTGCCGCTCATCAAACCGAGTGCCGTCAACATCATGGATCAGCGTCCTCAAAACACCCGCTCCGGCATGCCGATCTTGTGCCAGAGGGACACATCTTATAATGCCACAGCGCCAAATGGCGGGCAGCAATCGAGTTCCCACGGAAGACCCTTAAATTGCTCCCAAAACAGTAAACCAAGAATTGTCAGGCACGCCGACAGATGACTGCATTTAAATCGGATTTCCTCAACACCCTGCAGGAACGTGGATTCATCCACCAATGCTCCGATTTCGAGGGGCTGGACGCACTCGCCGCCAAGGGCGAGGCGATCGCCTATGTCGGCTACGATTGCACCGCCCGCTCGCTGCACATCGGCAACTACCTGACCATGATGATGCTGCACTGGCTGCAGCAGTCCGGCAACAAGCCGATCACGCTGATGGGCGGCGGCACCACCATGGTGGGCGATCCCTCCGGCAAGGACGAGACGCGCGCGATGCGCACCGTCGCCGAGATCGAGGCCAACAAGGAATCGATCCGCGGCGTGTTCGCAAAGGTGCTGCGCTACGGCGATGGCAAGAGCGACGCCATCATGCTCGACAATGCGGAGTGGCTGACCAAGCTGAACTGGATCGAGATGCTGCGCGACGTCGGCCGGCATTTCTCGGTCAACCGCATGCTGACCATGGACTCGGTGCGGCTGCGCCTCGAGCGCGAGCAGGAGATGAGCTTCATCGAGTTCAACTACATGGTCTGCCAGGCCTATGATTTCGTCGAGCTCGCGAAGCGCACCGGCTGCCATCTGCAGATGGGCGGCTCGGACCAGTGGGGCAACATCATCATGGGCGTCGATCTCGGCCGCCGCATGGGCACGCACCAGCTGTTCGCGCTGACGACGCCGCTGCTGACGACCGCCTCGGGCGCCAAGATGGGCAAGACCGCGCAAGGCGCGGTCTGGCTCAACGCCGACCAGTTCTCGCCCTATGACTTCTGGCAGTACTGGCGCAACACCGAGGACGCCGACGTCGGCAAGTTCCTGAAGCTGTTCACGACGCTGCCAATGGCCGAGATCAGGAAGCTCGAAGCGCTCGGCGGCTCGGAGATCAACGAGGCCAAGAAGGTGCTCGCGACCGAAGCGACCGCGCTGCTGCACGGCCGCGACGCCGCGAACGAGGCGGCCGAGACCGCACGCCGCACGTTCGAGGAAGGCGCGCTGGCGGAGAGTCTTCCGACCGTGGAAATTCCGCGCGGCGAGCTGGATGCCGGATTCGGCGTGCTCAACGCCTTCGTCAAGGCGGGCCTCGTTGCCTCCAACGGCGAGGCGCGACGCCAGATCAAGGGCGGCGGCCTGCGCGTCAACGACGAGCCTGTCACCGACGAGAAGATGGCGCTGTCCGCCGGCAATCTGACGCCGGAGGGCGTGATCAAGCTGTCCTTCGGCAAGAAGAAGCACGTCCTCATCAAGCCTGCATAGGCGTATGAGCTTTTGATGCTTGTCAGGGGGCGTCGAAGCGCGCTCCCTGACGGGCAATGGATCAGAACACGCCCAGGGAACATGGAGCTGCGACGCAGCAAGGCGCGGTGCGCACCGCGCTCGTGGTGCTGGCGCTGTGCTTCACTTTGGCCGTTCTCGGTCGCGGCCTGAGTGAGAGCTTCACCGTCTTCCTCAAGCCGATCTCCGAAAACTTCGGCTGGGACCGCGCGCAAGTCGTCTCGATCTATTCGCTGACCTGGTTGATCAGCGGGCTGACCGCGCCGCTGGTCGGACGCCTGTTCGACCATTCCGGACCGCGTATCGTCTATGCGCTCGGACTGTTCCTGCTCGGCTCGGCCTTCCTGATTGCGGCGCACGCGCAGGCGCTCTGGCAATTCCAGCTTTCGATCGGGCTCTGCGTCGGCATCGGCGTCGCCTTCATCGGCAACGTGCCGAACTCGATCCTGCTCGGCCGCTGGTTCGGCCCGAAGCTGCCGACCGCAATGGCGGTGGTCTATTCGGCGATGGGCGGCGGCGTACTGGCATTGCTGCCTGCCTCGCAGCTGCTGATCGATCATCTCGGCTGGCGCGAGACCTACCAGCTGTTCGGCTTTGCCGCATTGAGTTTGCTGGTGCCGTTGTTGCTCCTGCCCTGGCGCATGTTCTCGGCCGGCTCGCCGTACATTACCAAGAGGACCGATCCTGACTTCATCGACAACGGCTGGACGCTGGTCAGCGCGATGCGCCACCACGCCTTCTGGGCGCTGTTCTCGACCTTCTTCTTCACCGCGGTCGGCATGTATTCGATCGCGGCCCAGATCGTCGCCTATCTGATCGACGCAGGATTCCCGCCGCTGCAGGCCGCGACCGCCTGGGGCTTTTCGGGCGTCGTGCTGGTGTTCGGCATGATCGGCGTCTCCGCGCTCGACGGGCTGATCGGGCGCCGGCCGTCGGTGCTGCTCAGCTACGCGATCTCGATCCTCGGCATCGTCCTGCTGTGGCTGCTTCAGTATTATCCGAACGTCATCCTGCTCACCGGCTTCGTCGTCTGCTTCGGCAGCATGATGGGTTCGCGCGGCCCGCTGATCACCGCGACCGCGATGAAGATCTTTCGCGGCAAGCGCGTCGGCACGATCTTCGGCACCATCTCGATCGGCAGCGGCCTTGGTTCGGCGTTCGGCTCATGGAGTGGCGGCCTGATCCACGATGCCACGCACGGATACAATCTGCTGCTCGCCTTCGCACTTGCGAGCGTGATCCTCGGAATGATTCCATTCCTGATTGTCCCCGCCTTGCGGGAGCAAGTCTCCCACAGGTAACCTGCGCGCATTCGCGTCACCGGGGAATTACGGATTGGCGTGACGCGAACAGCCGCAAAAAACGTGGATCGCGAACGGCTGAAAGTGCTGCCTGCGGTGTTTTGTCCGACATGACAAAAATGTCAGCTCGAATTGAGCCTGGGCAGCTTGCAGGGCGGAACTGAATGCGGTCCTAGTCGCAAGCATTGGATGGAGGGCACAAACCAATGAACTTTCCCTATCTCGTTCGCTTTCAGCCGGTTCTCTTGAGCCTGTTTCGCTTCTTCACCGGCCTCTTGCTGTTCCAGTATGGCGTCGCCAAACTGTTCAAGTTTCCGGTGCTGCCGTACTTCGCAAACATTCCCCCGATCATCTACGCGGCCGGTACGATCGAGCTCGTGCTTGGCGCGCTGCTGATGATCGGTCTGTTCACCCGCCTCAGCGCCTTCATCCTCTCGGGTGAGATGGCCTTCGCCTACTTCATGGGCCACATGTTCAAGGGCGAGACGCCGGTGTTCCTGCCCCTGCTCAATGGCGGCACCGCGGCGATCCTGTTCTGCTTCGCCTGCCTCTATCTCTCCGCAGCCGGCGGCGGCTCGGTCAGCGCCGATGCGGCGATGGGCAAGGACTGATCACCAGCGACGCTGACGCGCGCCATTAACGCGCACGTAACGGATGGCACCGGCAACTGCCGGTGCTATCTACCGCGAGCCCAGCACGTTCCAGATCAGGACGAGGGCCGCGACGAGCAGCACGGACATGATGAGGCGGTGAACGAATCGGTTCATGGCCGCTCCGGCAGAGCTCGATGACCACTCAAGTCTGAGGTCGATGTTCTCCAGCATGCGCGCTGAGGCGCGCCCGCGCATGGCGATTTGCCTGCACGATTGCGCATAGGGCTGCGGACGCTGTCCCGCGCGGCGGGCTGCCGCATGGCTATGTTCATGATTGGTAAGAACTTGATGCTACCGATGTTGACAATAACAACCATTCCGTAGGGGCTGTGATGAAGCTGCTGAGCCATCTGAAGATCCGCACCAAGCTGACCAGCATGGTCTGTCTTGCGGCTCTCACAGTCACTGCCATCATCGCGACATCGACCTATCTCGGCAAGAGCCGCATGATGGAGGACCGGGTCCAGCAGATGAAGACCGCGGTCGACATGCTCTACAACCTCGCCCAATCGGTTCAGGACGACGTCGCCGCCGGCAAGCTGACCCAGGCCGAGGCGAAGGCCCAGTTCCACATGCGCGGACGGCGCATGAGCTTCAATGGCGGCCAGGGCTACCCCGTCGTCTACAACCCCGACACCTCCCTGCTCGTGAACGGCGCCAACCAGCAGCTCGAAGGCAAGATCACCGGCGCGAAAGACTCCAACGGCGTGATGATCGCCGACGCCATCATGAACGTCGCCGCCCAGAACGCCCAGGGCGGTGTCACCTCTTACCTCTACCCCCGCCCCGGCCAGACCGAGCCGGTCCGCAAAACGGTGTTCGCGCGCAAATTCGCGCCCTGGGATGCAACCATCAGCTACGGCCTCTATGTCGACGACATCGACGCCGATGTGCGCGCGCTGACGCTGGAGCTCGCCGCGATCGGCGTCGGCCTGATGCTGCTGATGGCGACGCTGTCCTGGCTGATCGCCCGCGACGTGCTCAGTGCGCTCGACCGCCAGAAGAACCGCATGCAGGCGATTTCCGAAGGCGCCATCGACAAGCCGGTCGAGGAGACCGACCGCGGCGACGAGATCGGCCGCATGGCCGAGACGCTCGAAGTGCTGCGCCAGACCGCGCTCACGGCACGCAACCTCGAAGCCGAGCAGGTCGCCGCCAAGACCCGCGGCGAGCAGGAGAAGCGCGAGGCCCTGATCTCGCTCGCCGACCGCTTCGATGCGTCCGTCGGACAGCTCGTCGGCCTGATGGCCTCGGGCTCCGGCGAGCTCGAGACCACCGCCAAGTCGATGTCGTCGACGGCCGAAGGCACCAACCGCCGCGCCGCCGTGGTCGGCTCGGCCGCCACCGAAGCCAGCCAGCGCGTCCAGACCGTCGCGGCCGCAGCCGAGGAGCTCTCCTCCTCCATCACCGAGATCAGCCGTCAGGTCGCGCAATCGGCCGAAGTGACGGGGCGCGCGGTGGACAGCGCGCGTCGCACCGACACCATCGTGCGCGCACTCTCGGACGGCGCCCAGCAGATCGAGCACGTCGCCGAGCTGATCTCCAGCATCGCGGCGCAGACCAACCTTCTCGCCCTCAATGCCACCATCGAGGCCGCCCGCGCCGGTGAGGCCGGCCGTGGCTTTGCCGTTGTCGCTTCCGAGGTGAAGTCGCTGGCGAGCCAGACCGCCGAAGCCACCCGCGAGATCGGCGACAAGATCGCCCAGATCCAGGGCGCGACCAAGGAGGCCGTGGACGCGATTGGCGGCATCACCGCCACCATCGAGGAGGTCAGCCGCATCGCCACCTCGATCGGCGCCGCCATCGAGGAACAAGGCGCCGCCACCGCCGAGATCGCCCGCAGCGTCTCGCAGACCGCGGAGGCGACCAAGGAGGTCACCACCAATATCGGCGGCGTCAGCACTGCCGCCAACGAGACCGGCAACGCCGCCGGCATGGTGCTCGCGGCCGCCTCGAACCTCTCCAAGCAGGCCGAGCAGCTCTCGGGCGAAGTCGGGACATTCCTGAAGGGCGTGCGCGCGGCGTAAGCCGCGCGACTTCTACGGGCCGAACGCGGCGATGCATCGGCGAATCGATACATCGATCGAACCGGCGCTCGATCGTGCGACCACGATCACGATCCATATTTTTTGGGACACGTCGCCGCAGATGTCAGCGTCGCGCCTGCATATGCGTGTCCATGACTGCGCAGATTGCGCTGCGCCTGAACGCTTCATGCCCAGCGTTCAGGAATGGTAAGAACTTCCTGTTACGGCTGCGCGAGAACAAGCATTCTACAACCGTTCGCGAGGCCGTCATGACGCTGCTCAGTCACCTGAAGATCCGCACCAAGCTCGCCAGCATGGTCTGTCTCGCGGCGCTCACGGTCACCGCCCTCATCGTCGCCTCAGCCTATCTCAGCAAGACCCGCATGCTCGAAGATCGCGGGCGCCAGATGCAGACGGCGGTCGACCTGCTGCACGGCTTCGCACAATCGCTCCAGGACGAGGTCACCGCCGGCAAGATGACGCTCGCCGATGCGCAAGCCCAGTTCAAGCTGCGCGGCCGGCAGATGAAGTTCAACGGCGGCCAGGGCTATCCCGTCGTCTACACCGCCGATTCAACGGTCATGATGAACGGCGGCGCGCCTCAGCTCGAGGGCAAGAACAACGGCATCAAGGATGCCAATGGCATCGTGATCGGCGATGCCACGGTGGCCGCAGGCAAGCAGACGCCGGAAGGCAGTATCCTGTCCTATCTGTTCCCGCGTCCGGGCGAGACCGTTCCGGTTCGCAAAATGGTGTTCGCTCGCCAGTTCGCCCCCTGGAACGTCGCAATTGCCTACGGCCTCTATGTCGACGACATCGACGCCGATGTGCGCGCGCTGACGGTGGAGCTCGCCGCGATCGGCGTCGGCCTGATGCTGCTGATGGCGACGCTGTCCTGGCTGATCGCCCGCGACGTGCTCAGTGCGCTCGACCGCCAGAAGAACCGCATGCAGGCGATTTCCGAAGGCGCCATCGACAAGCCGGTCGAGGAGACCGACCGCGGCGACGAGATCGGCCGCATGGCCGAGACGCTCGAAGTGCTGCGCCAGACCGCGCTCACGGCACGCAACCTCGAAGCCGAGCAGGTCGCCGCCAAGACCCGCGGCGAGCAGGAGAAGCGCGAGGCCCTGATCTCGCTCGCCGACCGCTTCGATGCGTCCGTCGGACAGCTCGTCGGCCTGATGGCCTCGGGCTCCGGCGAGCTCGAGACCACCGCCAAGTCGATGTCGTCGACGGCCGAAGGCACCAACCGCCGCGCCGCCGTGGTCGGCTCGGCCGCCACCGAAGCCAGCCAGCGCGTCCAGACCGTCGCGGCCGCAGCCGAGGAGCTCTCCTCCTCCATCACCGAGATCAGCCGCCAGGTCGCGCAATCGGCCGAAGTGACGGGACGCGCCGTGGACAGCGCGCGCCGCACCGACACCATCGTGCGCGCGCTCTCGGATGGTGCCCAGCAGATCGAGCACGTCGCCGAGCTGATCTCCAGCATCGCGGCGCAGACCAACCTGCTCGCGCTCAATGCCACCATCGAGGCCGCCCGCGCCGGCGAGGCCGGCCGCGGCTTTGCCGTCGTCGCCTCCGAGGTCAAGTCGCTGGCGAGCCAGACCGCGGAAGCTACCCGCGAGATCGGCGACAAGATCGCGCAGATCCAGGGCGCGACCAAGGAGGCCGTGGACGCGATCGGCGGCATCACCGCCACCATCGAAGAGGTCAGCCGCATCGCCACCTCGATCGGCGCCGCGATCGAGGAGCAAGGCGCCGCCACCGCCGAGATCGCCCGCAGCGTCTCGCAGACCGCGGAGGCGACCAAGGAGGTCACCACCAATATCGGCGGCGTCAGCACCGCCGCCAACGAGACCGGCAACGCCGCCGGCATGGTGCTCGCAGCAGCCTCGAACCTCTCCAAGCAGGCTGAGCAGCTTTCGGGCGAAGTCGGGACATTCCTGGCCGGCGTGCGCGCGGCGTAAGCGTTTCGTTCACCTCTCCCGCAAGCGGGCTATCCGATTCACACATCGGTTTGGCCCATCTGCGACTGGCGCATCAACAGATTGGCGCCGCGCTTCATGGCTTGGAACTCGAGCCAGCCCTGAAGCATGACGATGGGGCCCGGCTTGCCGT